>Ga0081539_10000103_pt1 | contig 197839 bp, 195 predicted proteins | sample TabmetS4T2R2_FD_71023 | JGI IMG/M metagenome (GOLD analysis project Ga0081539, IMG submission 71023) | Tabebuia heterophylla rhizosphere microbial communities from the University of Puerto Rico - S4T2R2 | ecosystem: Host-associated > Plants > Roots > Rhizosphere ... | reverse complement strand
GAGCACGCAATTGCATTGAAAAGGATTCGAAAATCCTGCGATCACCACACTTCAAGAACCGCGAAAATAGGAAACTGGAAAAAACAGAGATGGGCCCGGGATGCATCCCGAACCCATTCTCCATTTCCAATTTCCCATTTCCGCAGTTTTCGATAACGCTGGCGACTAGAGCGCAGGGGCCACACCCGTTCCCATTCCGAACACGGCCGTTAAGCCCTGCAGCGCCGATGGTACTCCGCCCGAGAGGGCGCGGGAGAGTAGGCCGTCGCCGGCATCTCTTAGAGAAAAGCCTCAGTGCCTTTTGGCGCTGGGGCTTTTTCGTTTACAGACGGCGGGAACGGGGAACGGGGAACTGGGATAACCAAGACGGCGGGAACAGAACGGCAGAGCGGGAACGGGGAACAGAGTCCGGGAACGGAGCGCGGAAGAGAGAGTTCCGTTCCCGATTCCTGTTCCCCATTCCCGCCGTGTCGTTCTGTTCCCGCCGTCTTGGTTATCCCAGTTCCCAGTTCCCAGGTCCCCGTTCCCGCTGTTGTTTTCCGTATGCCTCGCGCTGGCATCGTCACCTTCGCCGGAAAACCGAACGCCGGAAAGTCGACGCTGCTCAATCGCATCATCGGACAGAAGCTCGCGATCGTCAGCCCGAAACCGCAGTCGACGCGCGATCGCGTCGTCGGCATACACACCGAGGGCGACGTGCAGATGGTCATCCTCGACACGCCAGGCCTTCTCAACCCGAAGTACGCCCTCCAGCGCGCCATGCGGGCGACGTCGCTCGAAGCGCTGCGCGATGCCGATGTCATCGTGCACGTGATCGATGCCACCGAGGGCGCGGCCGAACCGCTGCACGTCGCCGCCGGCCTCGCGTCGCCACCGAGCGCGCCGATCATCACGGCGCTGAACAAGGCCGATCTGCTCTCCGCGAAACAGCGCGCCGACCCCAACGCGGACGGCGATCGCGCTCGCCTCATCTCGGCCGCGACCGGGCAGGGCGTGGCGGAGCTGGTCGCCGCCGTCGCCGAGTGTCTACCGGAGAGTCCCTTTCTTTATCCCGAAGACGAGATCAGCACGCAACATCTCCGCTTTTTCGTGAGCGAAATGGTGCGCGAGACGGCGCTCGAGCAGCTCAGCGACGAGGTGCCGTACAGCATCGCGTGCGAGATCGAGGAATTCCGCGAGAACAAGACGCCCGTGTACATTCGTGCGGTCCTTCACGTCGAGCGTGACAGCCAGAAACGGATCCTCATCGGCGCGAAGGGACAGCGCATCAGGAGCATTGGACAGGCCGCGCGCGTCAAAGTCGAAGCGCTGCTCGAGCAACCCGTCTATCTCGACCTGTGGGTGAAGGTGCTCCCGAACTGGCGCAAGAACGTCAACGCACTCGCGCGCCTCGGCTATCAGGTTCAGGACGGCGACGGCGCCGGGGGAGAGGGCAAATCACGATGACAGCACCAGGTTCGGCGATACCAAAACAGCTGCTCGACATCCTCGTGTGTCCCAAATGCCGCGGGGAGCTCGAATATCGCGAGCGCGAGCCGGCGCTGCTGTGCCATCACTGCAAGCTGCGCTACGCCATCCGCGATGGCATTCCCATCATGTTGATCGACGAGGCGACCCCGATCGAGTGATCGGCGCAAGTTGCTGTCTCATCGATGTTTGACCGGGCTGCGCCCGGTCCATATCTTGGCCCGCTGTGAGCGTGGCCAAACCCGTATCGGTCGTATTCTCGCCGCGCAATCTGGAGCTTCCCGACGCGGTGAACGCTTGGGTTGCCCGTCTGAATCTGCCGATCGTTCGCGTCGGCGACGGTAACGCGCTCATGTCCATCGCGTTGCGCGGCAGGCCGCGCGTGGTGGCTTTGGACGCGCGCGAAAATCCGGCCGCGGCGTGGGCGGCATGCCGTCGCGTCAAATCCGATTCGTACACGAGCGTCGTCCCGTGTCTCGTCGTCGTGGGGCAGAATCCCGATGATTTCAGAGCGGCATTCGAGGCGGGCGCCGACGAGGTCGTGCGACCGACGGACGTCCCCAACGAGACCGAGACGCGCCTCGAGGCGATGCTTCGGCGCTCCGATCGCGACCTCACCGTGCATCCGTCGACGCGACTGCCCGGCGCCGTGGAAATCGAAGGCGAGGTGCAGCGAAGACTCGCCGCCGGCGATCTGTTCGCGATGTGCTATGCGGATCTCGATCACTTCAAGGAGTTCAACGACCGGTACTCGTACTACGACGGCGATCGGGTGATCCGGATCCTCGCCAAGATCCTGCACGACGTCGTGAAGGGTGTTTGCACCGAGCACGGGTTCGTCGGCCACATCGGCGGCGATGATTTTATCTTCGTGATTCCCGTCGCCGCCGTGAACGAGGTGTGCTCGGAGATCGTCGCCGTCTTCGACCTGCTGATTCCCTATCAGTACTCGGAGCAGGATCGACGCGCTGGTTACTTTTTTGGGAAGGATCGACGCGGACAGCTGCATCGGGTGCCGCTCATGACCGTGTCGATCGGAGTGGTGACGAACGAACGCCGACACTTTACGCATGCCGCGCAGGTGAGTGAGCTCGCGACCGAGATGAAGAGCTACGCGAAGACGCTGCCCGGATCGGTCTACTCGATCGATCGCCGCACGGACGCATCTCCCGCCGACGCCGACCACGGCGCCGGACGCGGGGGCGCGGTCGGGGCCGGCGCGCGCGTGTCGGGGAGCAGGGAACGGGAATGAACGTCTCCTGCCCCGAGTGTCGATCGGTCTTTCGCATCGATCCCGCGAAGGTGTTGAGCGCGGTCGTTCGGGCGCGCTGTGCCGTCTGCGGTGGCGTCATCACCGTGACGCGCGACGGCGCGCAGGCCGCTGCCGACGAGTTCACGCCGTCCTCGACGCCGCAGGTTGCGCCGCCGCGCGCGGCGACACCGCAGGCGGTTGCGCCGGCGATGCCTGTGGCTCCGCCGCCGCCGCCGCCGATGCCAGCGGCAGCGCGCCCGGCGCCGGCAGCGCCGCCGGTAAACTTCGGCAACGCGCCGACGCCTGCGATTCCTCAGCGCGCGATGGTGCCACCACCGGCGCCTGCAGGGGCGCCGATCGCGCGTCCGATGCCGGCCGTGCCTCCGCGTCCGCCGGGCGCGCCCGCGGCCGCCCCGATTCCAGCCGCGCCGGCCGCGCCAGCGGGAGTACGCCCCGCAGTTCCGCCGCGCCCGCCTGCGTTTCCGTCAGGTCCACCGGCGCCGGGCGGCAGCCCGATGCCTCCCCCATTCGCGCGCCCTGTCGTTCCTGGCGCCTCAGGTGCGGGCGCGCCAGCTGCACCACCACCGGCCGCGGCGCCTCGGCCATCGGCCGCTTTCCCTCGCCCGATCCCGGCGGCGCCGGCACCGGCCCCACGCCCGGCGCCAGCGCCACCCGCGCCAGCGGCGCCGCAGCCGATGCCACCGCGACCGGTTGCGCCACCAGCATCCTCCGCACCGCCGGCCGCGCCGACGATCGTACGGCCGCAAGTGCAGGCACCCGCTGCAGCTCCGGCCGCGGCGCGTCCCGTCGCGCCGCCGACAGCGGCACCGGCCGCGCCCCCACGGCCCATGGCGCCTGCCGCGCCTCCGCCGGGGATACCGGCGCCTCCAGTGGCGCCGCGGCCCGCACAGCCCGGAGCGGCCAACAGCGGTCCGCGCCCGATCAATCCATTCCTCGCGAACGATCCGAACGCGAAGGCGCGGCGTCTCGCCCGCGCGCTGATCTCCGATCTCATCTCCTACTTCCCGCAGAAAAAGGAAGAAGGGCTGCGTAACGGAACACTGAAGGACCTCTTTCGCGAGGAGATCAAGAAGAGCTACGAGGAATTCGTCGACCAGATCGGCAAGGATTTCGCCGAGACGACGACACACTTTCAGGACGCACTCAACGATATTCTGGCCGGCGGTCAGAAGATCTTCACCGGCGGGAAGAGCGGGGTCGAGTAGATCATGGCAGACAGCGAGCGCATACGCGCGCTGCGAGAGCACGGAGAACAGCTCGCGGAGCTGCGGAGGTACCTTTGACATCCCCGCCAAGCGGGAGGCGCTGAGCCGTCTCGAGACGCAAATGGCGGACGCTGGCTTCTGGAACAACCAGGAGAACGCGCGGTCCGTCGTCCAGCAGGTGAAGTCGCTCAAATCGTGGGTGGAGTCGTTCGGCGCCATCGAGGAGCGGCTCGAGAGCGCGACCGAGCTCGCCGAAATGCTCGAGGTGGAGCCGGACGATGACATGTCCAGCGAGCTCGATCGGGACGTCGCTACCCTCGCCAACGATCTCGAGTCTTTTCGTCTGCGCTCGTTGCTCAGCGGCCCGGACGACGCGCGCGACGTTCAGCTGGAGATCGCCGCGGGCGCCGGGGGCACGGAGGCGCAGGACTGGGCGTCGATGCTCATGCGCATGTACACGCGCTGGGCCGAGCGAAAGGGATTCAAGGTCGAGATCCTCGACATGAGCGAGGGCGAAGAGGCCGGCATCAAGGGCGCCGTGCTCGAGATCAAGGGTCCGTACGCGTACGGATTCCTGAAGGCCGAAGCCGGCATCCACCGCCTCGTGCGAATCTCCCCCTTCGACTCGCAGGCGCGACGCCATACGAGCTTCGCGTCCGTCTTCGCGTATCCCGTCGTGGACACCGACATCAACATCGAGATCCGCGACGAGGACCTGAAGATGGACGTGTTCCGCGCGTCGGGCGCCGGCGGGCAGCACGTCAACAAGACCAGCTCGGCGGTCCGGCTTACGCACATCCCGACCGGAATCGTGGTCGCGTCGCAGCAGGAGCGGTCGCAGCACAAGAACAAGCAGACCGCGCTCAAGATGCTGAAGAACCGCCTGTACCAGCTCGAGGCGGAAAAGCAGGCGAAGAAGAAAGCCGAGTTGGATTCGGCGAAGCAGGACGTGTCGTTCGGGAGCCAGGCACGCAGCTACGTGTTCCAGCCCTACACGATGGTGAACGACCATCGCACCGAGCTGAAGATTCCCGACGTGCAGCGGATCATGGACGGTGACATCGATCCGTTCATCGAAGCCTTCCTCAAGCAGCAGACGAGCGCGGCATCGGGGGCGGGCGCGGCCGCGCGTGGTGGAGGCGCCGCCGCTTGACCGAAGACCTCAACTTCGTGCAGCGCGCGCGTCGAGAGAAACTCGACCAGCTCGTCGCGCGCGGCATCGCACCCTTCGCGTACCACTTCGACCGCTCGCAGAAAACGTCCGATGCGGTGAGCTCGGTCGGCGAGGACGTCGAGGAGGGACCGCGCGTACACCTTGCCGGGCGCCTCGTAGCGTGGCGCGCACACGGCAAGACGGCGTTCGCGCATCTCGCCGACGAGTCGGGCCGCATCCAGCTCTACTTTCGCAAGGACGCGCTGGGGGACGACAGCTGGAGCGCGCTCGAGCTGCTGGACATCGGGGACGTGATCGGCGTGGCCGGACCGCTGTTTCGCACCAGGACGCGCGAGGTCACGGTTCGCATCGAGAGCTACACGGTCCTCGCGAAATCGCTCCGGCCGTTGCCGCTCGGGAAGGAGGAGGTTGTCGACGGACAGCTCGTGCGCCACTCCGGCTTCGCCGACCCCGAGCAGCGGTCACGCCAGCGCTACGCCGATCTCGCGGTGCATCCCGAGGTGCGCGCGCTGTTTCGCGCCCGCACGCGCATGATCACTGCGATGCGGTCGTTCTTCGACGCGCGCGACTATCTCGAAGTCGAAACGCCGATCCTGCAACCGCAGTACGGAGGTGCCGCGGCAAAGCCGTTCGTCACGCAGCACAACGCGCTCGACATGACGCTGTATCTCCGCATCGCCGACGAGCTGTATCTCAAGAAGCTCATCGTCGGCGGACTGGATCGCGTGTACGAGATCGGCCACGACTTCCGGAACGAGGGTATCGACCGGACGCACAATCCGGAGTTCACGATGCTCGAGTTCTATCAGGCGTACGCGGATTACATGGACATGCTCGAGCTCGTCGAAGCCGTGGTCGTGGAAGCCGGGCGTGCGATCGCGAAGGATCCCGCGCTCCGGGAAAAGGTGCCGGCACTCCAGAGGCCTTTTGCGCGTATCAAGTGGGTGGACTCTCTCAACGCGGCGCTCGGGACCGATGTGATGGCGCAGGACGACGCCTGGTTGCGGGCGGCGGCGCGAGAACACGGCGTCGCGGGCGTCGACAAGCTCGGGCGCGGCAAGCTGCTCGACGAGCTGTTTCAGGTACACGTCGAGCGCAGGTTGCACGATCCGACGTTCGTTCTCGATTATCCGGTCGAGCTATCGCCGCTGGCCAAGCCGAAACGCGGAAACCCGGCGCTGACCGAGCGCTTCGAGCTCTTTGCCAAGGGCAAGGAGGTCGCGAACGCGTTCAGTGAGCTCAACGATCCGATCGATCAGCGCGCGCGGTTCGAGCTTCAGGCGCGCTGGCGTGCGGCCGGCGACGAAGAACAGCCGGGCGTGGACGAGGATTACCTGCGCGCCATGGAATACGGAATGCCGCCCACCGGTGGGTGCGGCATCGGCGTCGACCGGCTGTTCATGTATCTCACGGACACGCACAACATCCGGGACGTGATTCTCTTTCCGACGCTTCGACCGGAGGAGCGATGACCGCGCTCGAGCTGCACATCGCATGGCGCTATCTGCGCAGCCGGCGCGGCTCCAAGCTGCTGTCGTTGATCAGCACCATCGCGATCGGCGGCGTCGTGGTGGGCGTCAGCGCGCTGATCCTCATCATCGGGGTCATGAACGGACTGCAGAAAGATCTGCGCGAGAAGATCCTGCTCGGCAGCCCGGACGTGCGCGTGCTCACGTATGGCGAGGATCTCGTCATGTCGGGCTGGGACACCGTCGCGAAGATCGTCGACAAGATTCCGGGGGTCGTCGCCGCCGCACCCTTCGTCCATACCCAGGCCGGCATCAGCGCGGGGCACAATTACGCGGAAGGCGTGATGGTGATGGGCATCCTGCCGGCGCAGCCCGGGCTCAAGGAAGTCACGTCGATTCGCCACACGTCGCGCGGCGGCGACTTCACCTTCCGGGACGTGCACGGAGGGCGTGAAGGCGTCGTGCTCGGCAGCCGGCTCGCGACGCGTCTCAACGTCGCGGTCGGGGCGGATTCCGTCACGCTCATCTCGCTCGGGTCGGCGAAGATCAGCGCGGTGACCGGAACGCTCGTCCCGAACATCCGCAAGTACGAAGTCACGGGGATCTTCGAGACCGGGATGTACGAGTACGACGACAAGTACGTGCTGATGGCGCTTCCCGCGGCGCAGGAGCTCGCGCAGCTCGGCCAATCGGTGACCGGGATCGAGGTGAAGACGACGAATCGCTGGGAGGCGCCGCGTGTCGCCCGGCTGCTCGCGGACACGCTCGGATTTCCGTATCGCACCGAAGACTGGCAGCAGCAGAACTCTTCACTCTTTCAGGCGCTCAAGCTCGAGAAGCTCGGGATGACGGTGATCCTGCTGCTCATCGTGCTCGTCGCGGCGTTCAACATCGTCAGCACGCTGACCATGGTGGTGACGGACAAGACGCGCGAGATCGGCATCCTCAAGACGATGGGCATGTCCCCACGTTCCGTACGGCGCATTTTCTTCGCGCAGGGCATCGTCATCGGGCTCGTCGGAACGCTGAGCGGTCTGATACTGGGTATCGTCGCCGCGGACGCGCTGGATCGCTTCCGACTGATCCCCTTGGATCCGGCCGTATATTTCATCGATCATCTGCCGATCGACTCGCGACCGCTGGACATCGCGCTCATCGTGCTCGCGAGTCTCGGCATTGCGGCGCTTGCGACGCTGTATCCGGCGCGGCAGGCGGCGCGTCTGTACCCTGTCGAGGCAATTCGGCACGAATGACCGTTCTCGAGGCGATCGATCTCACCAAGACGTTCGTTGGCGGAGATGGCGGGCTGCTGACGGTGCTCGATGGCGTGTCGCTCCAGGTCGAGCAGGGCGAGATGGTCGCGATCATCGGTGCCAGCGGCGCGGGGAAGAGCACGCTGCTGCATCTGCTCGGCGCGCTGGACCGGCCGACCCGCGGCTCGGTATCGATCTCGGGGACGCGTCTCGACGGCCTGGACGACGAGTCCCTCGGCAAGCTGCGGAACGCCAAAGTCGGTTTCGTGTTCCAGTTCCATCATCTCCTGCGCGAGTTCAGCGCGCTGGAAAACGTGGTGATTCCATTGCGCATCGGCGGCTGGGACACCGACAGGGCGATGCGTCGGGCCACCGAGCTGCTCGAGCGCGTCGGACTCGGCGCGCGCATGTCGCATCGGCCTTCGGCGCTATCAGGAGGGGAGCAGCAGCGCACCGCGGTCGCGCGCGCGCTCGCGATGGATCCGGCGATCCTTCTCGCCGACGAGCCGTCGGGCAATCTCGATCATCTGAACGCCGAGCGCCTTCACGATCTGTTCGAGGAGCTGTCACGCGATCTCGAGATCGCGATGGTGATCGTGACGCACAACCGTTCGCTCGCGTCGCGCGCCGATCGCGTGCTGCTGCTCGAGGACGGAAAGCTCTCGGAGACCAACGTCGGCGAGGCCGTGCCCTGATGCTGTGCGATAGTTGCGGCGAGCGCGACGCGGCGGTCCACCTCACGACGATCGTGAACAACGAGGTGCGACAGCAGCATCTCTGCGAGAAGTGCGCGGCGGAGCGCGGCGTCGAGACGTCGGTAGCGAAGGACCCCGCCAAGCACCCGCTCGGCGACTTTCTGCACGCCGTGCAGCAGCAGTTGGCGAGCGGCACGACGGACACGGGCAAGTGCACGTTCTGCGGCGCCACGATGAGCGACTTCCGCGCGACGGGGCGCTGGGGATGCGCGCGCTGCTATACGCAGTTCGAGGTCAGCATGCGGGAGTTGCTGCGGCGGGTGCACGGCAACTCACGCCATGGCGGGCGCACGTACCAGCCCCCGCAGCCGGAGCTCGACGAACGCGCGACGATACTGGGAGAGTTGAAGGAACGGCTGCGTCGCGCGATCGAGAGCGAGCAGTTCGAGCTCGCAGCCGATCTTCGAGATCGTATCAGAGTCATGGAGTAAGGCATGAACGGTGGAAATGGGGAATGGGAAATGGGAAATGGGTTCCGGACGCATGCGGTTGTGTCCCGGACCTATTTCCCATTTCCCATTTCCCATTTCCCCAGTTTGGATCCCGCATGATCGACCTCTCCCTGCTCCCAGACGGCGGCGTGCGCTGGCTGGATGCTTCCGGACCGCACAGCGATATCGTGCTCTCCACGCGCGTGCGCCTCGCGCGGAACATCGAGGGCTTCGCGTTCACCGGCCGTGCGCGTGATGGCGAGCGGCTGCGGGTGCTCGCGCAGGTGCGCGACGCGCTCCGGGGTGTGGAGGCGATGACGGAGCACGCGTTGTTCCGGGTCGACGAGCTCCCGCCGGTGGATCGCGCGCTGCTCCACGAGCGACATCTCGTGAGCAAGGAACTGGCGGGTCTGGATCCGCAACATCCACTGCGCACGGGAGCGGCGGTTTTTCTCGGGGACAGGTTGGGTGTGATGGTCAACGAGGAGGATCACCTCCGCCTTCAGGCGCTCCAGTCCGGGTTCGCCATCCAGCAGGCGTACGGCGCGCTCGAGCGTCTGGAGCACGCGCTGGGCAATCGCGTGCCGTACTCGTTTCATCCGGAATTCGGATTTCTCACGGCGTGCCCGACGAACGTGGGTACCGGGCTGCGCGCGTCAGTGCTGATCCACCTGCCCGGGCTCGTGCTCACGAAGGAAATCGGAAAAGTTCTCGCCGGATTGCAGCAGATGGGTCTCACGTATCGCGGCCTGTACGGCGAGGGCAGTGAGGTCGTCGGAAACTTCTTCCAGATATCGAATCAGACGACCCTGGGGAGCGCGGAAGAGGAGCTGCTCGACAAGTTGCTTCGCGTCGTCGCACACGTCATCGAGAGAGAGGAAGAAGCGAGAAAAGTATTGCTCCGCGACGCAGGCTATATTATTGAAGACAAGTTGTGGCGCGCCTATGGCACGTTGCGATATGCGCGCAGCCTCACGTTCGACGAGGCGATGAACTACTTGAGTGGCGTGCGTTTGGCCGTCGGGCTGAAACTGATCGATGGCCTGAGTGTATACACCCTCAACAAGCTCCTGATCTTTTCGCAAGCTGCGCACTTGGCTTACGCCGAGGGGCGCACGTTATCAGAGAGCGATACGAACCTGGCACGCGCACGGTATGTGCGTACGACTTTGGAAAAGGAGTCGGGCTCAGTCGGGTAACTCCATGACGAACCCGAACTTGAGGGCATCATGAACGGCTACAACTTCACCGAACGGGTTCGAAAGGTCCTCGCGATGGCTCGCGAGGAAGCGGCTCGTCTCCATCACGAATACGTGGGCACCGAGCACATATTGCTTGGTCTCATCCGGGAGGGTGAGGGCGTTGCGGCTACGGTTCTTCAGAACCTGAACGTCGAGCTCGACGAGATTCAGCAGAAGATCGAGGAGACGGTCAAGAAGGGGAAAGCCGCGCAGGCGACGGGTCCGGATCTGCCGTATACCTCACGCGCGAAGAAGGTGCTCGAGCTGGCGATGAGCGAAGCGCGTGAGCTCGGCCACAGCTATGTCGGCACCGAACACCTGTTGCTGGGGCTGCTCCGCGAGGAGAAGGGCATCGCCGCGCAGGTGCTCACCGACGCTGGCGTGAACCTCGAGGCCGCGCGCGCGGAGACGCTACGCATCCTCGGAACGGACGTGCAGGGACAGGCAGGCGCGGGCACGCAGCAGCCCGCCGGCGCCCCGCCCGCCGCGCCACAGAAGGGTGAGAAGAAGTCCAAGACGCCCGCCCTGGATCATTTCTGCCGCGATCTGACGCAGCTGGCGGGCGAGGGTCAGCTCGACCCGACGATCGGTCGCTCGAAGGAGATCGAGCGCGTGATGGAAGTGCTCACGCGCCGCAAGAAGAACAACCCCGTGCTCATCGGCGAGCCTGGCGTGGGCAAGACGGCGATCGTCGAAGGCCTCGCGCAGCTCATCGCGAACGGCGAGTGCCCCGAGTCGCTGCGCGATCATCGCGTGCTGTCGCTCGACATGGCGGCGGTCATTGCCGGGACCAAATATCGTGGTCAGTTCGAGGAACGCCTGAAGGCGGTCATGAACGAGATCGCGCAAAACAAGAACATCATCCTGTTCATCGACGAGCTGCACACGCTCGTGGGTGCCGGCGCGGCAGAAGGCGCGATCGACGCGAGCAACATGCTCAAGCCCGCGCTCGCGCGCGGCGAGCTGCAGTGCGTCGGCGCGTCCACGCTGAACGAGTACCGCAAGTACATCGAGAAGGACGGCGCCCTCGAGCGGCGCTTCCAGACGGTCATCGTAGATCCGCCGTCGGTCGACGAAACCGTCGAGATCCTCAAGGGTCTGCGCAAGAAGTACGAGGACCACCACAAGGTCGCGATCCCGGACGAGACGCTCACGTGGGCGGCGAAGCTGTCGGAGCGATACATCACCGACCGCTTCCTCCCGGACAAGGCGATCGACGTCATCGACGAAGCCGGCGCCCGCGCGCGCCTGGCAGCGCAGGCGCCGCCGCCCGAAGTCGCGGCGCTCAAGAATGATCTGGAAAAAGTGAACGCGGAGAAGGAAGCCGCGGTGCGCGACCAGAACTTCGAGCGCGCGGCGTCGCTGCGCGACAAGGAGCGGGAGCTCCAGAGCGACATCCGCAAGAAGCAGGAGGAGTGGGAGAAGCGGCGCCAGTCGCACCGGCCGGAGCTCGGCGAGGAGGAGATCGCTTTTATCGTAAGTCGTTGGACCGGGATTCCTGTGACGCGCCTCCAGGAGGCGGAGACGTCGCGTCTCCTGCGAATGGAGGAGGAGATCCACCACACGGTCATCGGGCAGGAAGAAGCGATCAAGGCGATCGCGCGCTCGATCCGCCGCAGCCGCGCCGGCCTCAAGGATCCGCGCCGGCCAATCGGGTCGTTCATCTTCTGCGGCCCGACGGGCGTCGGAAAAACGGAGCTCGCCCGTGCGCTGGCGAAGTTCCTCTTCGCGGACGAGCAGGCGCTGATCCGCGTCGACATGAGCGAGTACATGGAGAAGTTCTCCGTGTCGCGGCTCATCGGCGCGCCTCCGGGCTACGTCGGCTACGAGGACTCCGGCACGCTCACGAAGGCGGTGCGTCGCAAGCCCTACAGCGTGATCCTCCTCGACGAGATCGAGAAGGCGCACCCGGACGTCTTCAACATCCTGCTGCAGGTGCTGGATGAAGGGCACCTCACCGACAACTACGGCCGCGTCATCGACTTCAAGAACACCGTCGTGATCATGACGTCGAACGTCGGCGCGCGGGACATCACGAAGAACAAGACGCTCGGCTTCACCTCGGGCGACAGCCGGATGACGTTCGAGCGCATGTCGGAGAAGGTGAAGGAGGAGTTGAAGAACGTCTTCAACCCGGAGTTCCTGAACCGCGTCGACGACACGATCGTGTTCCACCCGCTCGACCGCCAGCACATCTCGCAGATCGTCGAGATCCTGCTCAAGGACGTGCGGAAGCGTCTGGCGGAGGAGGAGCTGACGCTCAAGCTCACGGAAGCGGGTACCGACTTCCTGGTGAAGCATGGGTACGACGAGGCGTACGGTGCACGTCCGCTGCGCCGTGCGATCCAGCGGTTCATCGAGGATCCGCTCTCGGAGAAGATCCTCGTCGGCGAATTCTCACGGGGCGACGAGATCGAGGTCGACGTCTCGCAGGACGGCAGCAAGCTGGACTTCCGGGTCCTCACGCCGACCGTCAACAACGCGTAGACCGTCATCCCGAGCGACGCGAGGGATCTGAAGTTCGGCAACGAACTGCAGATTCCTCGCTCACGCTCGGAATGACGACCAAAGGGCCGGCGGGCGCGAATCCCGCCGGCCTTTCACGTGTATATTTCCGTCTAATGCCAAGAGCTGCAGGCACTTCAGTGATTCTGCTGGTTCTCGCCAGCGGACTCGTCGCACAGGAAGCTCCGGTCGGCGGCGCATGCGCAAGACCCGATAGCGTCGCCTTTCGCGGGAACGGGCGTGTCGGGGAGGCCGCGCTGCGGGGCGACGTCGGCATCACGCCCGGAGGCGCGCTGAGCTATCGCACGCTCCAGCGCGCCATCAAGAATCTCTACGCGACGGCGCAGTTCGACGACATCCAGGTGACCTGTGCGGTCGCGAATGGACACGCGATCCTGGCGTTCGACGTCAGGGAGCGGCCGCTGCTCGGAGACGTCGACGTTCGCGGCGCGGTGCGCGTATCGCCGAACACCGTCAAGGACCAGGTCGACATTCTCGTCGGACGGCCAGTCGATCCGTCGCAGATCGCGCGCTCGATCGCGCGCATCGATTCCGTGTACGCGTCGAAGGGTTTCTATCTCGCGCGCACGCGCGCGGAAACCACGACGGTCGCCGCCGGAACGAAGATCACCTTTGTCGTGGACGAGGGCCGCCGCATGGCGGTCTCCGGCGTTCGCGTCGACGGCAATCACAGGATCAGCGATCGCGAGATCGTGAGCGCGATGGCCACCAAGCCCGAGGGCTTCTTCTGGTGGCGGAAGGGTGAGTTCGACGACAACAAGTACGCGGCGGACCTGACCGAGCGGATCCCGGCGGCGTACGGCCGCCACGGCTTCATCGACGTGCAGCTCGTGCGGGACACGCTGATTGTGGACCGCGAGCGCGGCAAGGCGCTCGTCAACGTCGCCGTGTCAGAGGGGCCGCAGTATCGCATCGGGGAGTTCGAGGTCAATGGCGCGCGGCGTTTCTCGAGCGACGAGATCCGTCGCTTCTATCCCTTTGGTGAACGCGGTCGAACCCTGAAGCAGACGGTCAAGAGCGCTGCCGGCGTACTCACACGCTCGGGACCCAAGGATCCCGAAGACGTCTTCGATCAGGCGCGCTGGGACGAGGCGACGCGTGGCGTGCAGGAGGCATACGCGAACGAGGGGTACATCTACGCGAACGTGCGGCCGGTCATCGAACGAGTTCGGATGGGCAAGGATTCGGTTCCGACGGTGAACCTGCGCTGGGACATCGAGGAGCGCGCGCCGGCGATCGTCAATCGCGTCGAGATCTTCGGCAACGACGTGACGACGGAGTCGTGTATCCGGAGCCAGATCCTCATGCTCCCCGGCGACGTCTTCAATCGCGAGCTGCTGCTCCGGAGCTATCAGTCCATCTCGCAGATGGGCTTTTTCGAGACGCCGGTCGCGCAGCCGGACGTGCGCAACGCGAACGAACAGGGCGACATCGACGTCGTCTTCCATGTGAAGGAGAAGAAGACGGGGACGGTGAACTTCGGTGCATCGGTCGGGCAGGGCACCGGCGTCGGCGGTTTCATCGGCTTCGAGCAGCCCAATCTTTTCGGCACGTGCAAGCGCGGCTCGCTGCAATGGCAGTTCGGCCGCTTCATCAATGACTTCAATCTCTCGTACACGGATCCTCGGATCCGCCAGTCGCGCGTCTCGGGAACGGTCAGCGCGTATCACTCCCGCTCGCGCTTCATCGTGGGCGACCTGGGGCGCACGACGCGCGCGGGCGGCCAGATCCGGTTCGGATTCCCGGTGCCGGGCTCGCGGTGGACGCGGTTGTTCCTGGACTACGGCGGCGAAAAGGTCTCGTACGGCCGCGAGGGACTGACGTCGACCATCAACTGCGGTGGCGGCCGAAGCTGTTTCCGCTCCAGCGTCGGCTCACAGCTCGAGCGCGATACACGGATCGATCTTCCCTTTGCCAGTGCCGGCGGACGCCAGTCCTTCGCCGCGCAGTTCAACGGCGGCCCGCTCGGCGGTACAGCGGCGTATCAGCGGTATACGTCCGAGCTGCGCGGGCATGCGACCCTGGCGAGCTTCGGCGGCTCCGCGATGGGATCGCAGCCGCTGAAGATCACGGCCAGCCTGTCGAGCAAAGCAGGCGCGGTGTTCGGCGATCCCGGGCCCTTCTTCATATACCAGTCGTTCTCGCTCGGCGGCGTGCAGTACGGCGAACAGCTGCGCGGCTACCAGGAGTTCTCCATCTCTCCGCGCGGCTACATCGGCGGCACCGACCAGTTCACGGCCCAACCCAGCTCATTCGGCCGGGCGTTCTTTACGACGTCGGCGGAGCTCGGTCTCCGCATCAGCTCGCAGTTGTATCTTGGGACGTTCTTCGACGCCGGTAACATCTGGGACCGGCCGCGCGACTTCAATCCGACGCGGCTCTTCCGCGGTGCCGGCTTCGGTGCCGCGCTGGTGACGCCGCTCGGACCCCTCGGACTCGATCTCGGCTACGGCTTCGATCGCACCGACGCGGCGGGGCGCCCCGCGCCGAAGTGGGAAGTGCACTTCAAGTTCGGACAGTTCTTCTAATCGGAGCTCTCATGCGTGTTTCACATTCCGCGTTTACGGCAGCGGCAGCGGCGCTGCTGCTCGTGGGCGCGAGCGCCGGTGCGCAGCAGGCCGCGGCGCGCGTCGCGTACGTAAATCCCCAGGCGCTGTTCGAGAATGCCCCTGGCCGAGCGGACGCGGAAGCGGTTTTTCGGAAGGAGACAGAGGGTTATCGCGCGGAGCTCGCGAAGATGAGCGAAGCGCTGAACCAGGCCGTCTCCGATTACCAGAAGGCGGAATCGAAGCTGACGGCGGCGGACAAGGAGCGACGTCAACGCGCTCTGCAACTCAAGCAGGATTCGCTGCAACAACGCCAGCAGGAGATCGAAGGCCTGGCGCAGCGCCGCCAGAACGAGCTCATGGCTCCGATCATGGAATCGGTGCGCAAGGTGCTCGAGGATATCCGAGCCGAGGATGGCTACGCGATGATCTTCAGCAGCGAACCCGGATCCTCGCCCATCCTCGCGGCAGACAAGAACCTGGACATCACCGATCGCGTGGTGGCGCGGCTCCGCACCATGGCGGCGAACCGACCGGCGACGCCCGCCACGACGACTCCCAAACCCGCCGTTGGCGCACCTGCGACGGCGCCGTCCGGCGTGACGCGACCCAAGCCGCCCGGCCAATAACCCGAGCGATCGGCCACGGCGTGGCGCCACGTACGAAGAAGGACAAGGATCTCGGCGGTGAGGGCGGCAGCGTTCTCACCGCCGCTGCTATTGCGGAGCTCGTTGGCGGAGACGTCGAGGGCGACGTCAACGCGCGGGTCAGCAGCGTTGCATCGCTGGACCGCGCGGCCGCCGGCCAGCTGAGCTTCTGCGGATCGGCGAAGTACGCGGCGCTCCTCGAGGGCACCGCCGCGTCGGTCGTGCTCGTATCGCCTGACGTCGCTGCGGGGAAAACTCGGGCAGCGCGTGTCGTGGTCGAGAAACCACAGGAGGCGCTGCTGTCGCTGCTGCCGCGTCTGTACCGCGTGCCGCCGCGCCAGGCGGGGGTCCATCCGACGGCCGTCATCGGCCGCGGCGCGCGGATCGGCGCCGAGGCTGCGATCGGAGCGCACGTGCACGTCGGTGACGGAGCGGTGCTGGGGGATCGCGTGACGCTCGACGCGAACTGCAGCGTCGGCGCCGGCGTGGTGCTCGGCGACGACGTGCACCTCTATCCGAATGTGACCGCCTACGCGGGAACGCGATTGGGAAAGCGCGTCGCAGTCCACGCCGGTGCGGTGCTCGGCTCCGACGGCTTCGGGTACGTGTATCGGAACGGCCGGCACGAAAAGATCCCGCACGTCGGCCGATGTATCATCGAGGACGACGTCGAGATCGGCGCCGGCACGACGATCGACCGCGGAAGCATCGACGACACCGTCATCGGCGCGGGGACGAAGATCGACAACCTCGTGCACGTTGCGCACAACGTCCGCATCGGCCGACTGGTGCTCATCGCGGCGCAGACCGGTATCTCGGGATCGGTGCGCATCGAGGACGGCGTCGTGATCGGCGGTCAGGCGGGTCTGGCCGGCCACCACACCATTGGGAAAGGGGCGCGCGTCGCGGCGCAGGCAGGTGTGTTCGGCGACGTTCCGGCCGGAGAGACGTGGTCGGGGTATCCGGCCCGCCCGCATCGCGAATCACTCCGCGCGCATGCCGCGCTCTTCAAGCTCACCGGCATGCTCAAGCGCCTCGAAGCGCTCCTGGAGAGCGGCCACCGCAGCGACCGGGCGTCGTGAGTCGAAACACGATCAGGACCCCCGTAGCGGTTCAAGGCGTGGGACTGCACCTCGGCGTGAACTGCCGTTTGACGTTCCACCCGGCGCCCAGTGGGACCGGCGTCGTGTTTCGGCGAACCGACCTCCCGAACACGCCGGTGGTGCGCGCGGACGTGGACAGCGCGGTGCTCACGGAACGCCGCACGCAGCTGGGCAGTGATCCGGTGTCCGTGCACACGGTCGAGCACGTACTCGCCGCGGTGGGCGCGCTGCAGGTCGACGATCTCGTGATCGAGCTGGATGGGCCCGAGCCGCCGATTCTCGACGGAAGCGCAAAGCCGTTCCTCGACGCTCTGGTGAGCGCGGGTATCGCGCCGCAGTCGGGAGCCGTGCAGTATTTGGAGCTGCGCGAAGTCGTGCGGCTGTCCGACGGAGATGCGGAGTACGAGGCGCACCCTGCGGACGGGCTGGACCTGGACGTGACAATCGACTTTCCGCACCCGATGATCGGGCGGCAGCAGGGGCGATACCGGGTGTCTCCGGAGTCGTTCGCCACGGAGCTGGCCGGCGCGCGCACGTTCGGCTTCGTGCGCGAGGTGGAGACGCTGCGATCGATGGGGCTCATCCGCGGTGCGTCGGTGAAGAACGCGGTGGTGCTGGACGACGGCGGTGTCGTGGACACGACGTTGCGGTGGCCGGACGAGTTCGTGCGGCACAAGGCGCTGGATTGCGTGGGCGATCTCGCGCTCGCGGGGGCGCGCGTACGCGCGCGCGTCGTCGCGCGGAAGCCGAGTCACCGCGGTACGGTGCAACTGGTGCGCGCGATGCGCGCGTCGCAGACAAGAGGGCCGACTGTGTCGAAAGAGCTGGGGATCGAGGAAATCATGAAGGTGCTGCCGCACCGCTATCCGTTCCTGCTCGTGGATCGCATCCTGGAGCTCGAGCCGAAGCGGGTGGTGGGCATCAAGAACGTCACGATGAACGAGCCGTTTTTCGCGGGGCACTTTCCCGGTCACCCCGTGATGCCGGGCGTCCTCATCGTGGAGGCCATGGCGCAGGTGGGTGGTATGCTGCTCATGGGCGCCATCGAGAATCCGCAGAGCAAGGTGGTCTACTTCACGTCGCTGGACGCCGTGAAGTTCCGGCGGCCGGTGCGCCCCGGGGATCAGCTGCGCTTCGAGCTGGATCTGCTGCAGGTGCGCGGGACGATGGCGAAGATGAAGGGCGTCGCGCGCATCGACGGCGACGTCGTCTGTGAGGCGGAGATGGGCGCGATGGTGCGCGACCGATGAGCGCGGACGTCCATCCGACCGCCATCGTCGCGCGCGACGCCGAGCTCGGGAGCGGGGTCAGGATCGGCCCGGGAGCAATCGTGGGACCCGGGTGCGTGATCAGCGATGGCTGCAACATCGCCCCACGAGCGGTCCTCGAGCGCAACGTACACCTGGCGTCGAACGTGAAGGTGGGCGTCGGCTCGGTGCTCGGTGGAGATCCCCAGGACCTCAAGTTCAAGGGGGAGGAGACGACGGTCGAAATCGGGGAAGGGAGCGTGATCCGCGAGTACTCGACGATCAATCGTGGCACCGCGCAGTCGATGAAGACGACGGTCGGCCGTGGCTGCTTCATCATGTCGTACGTCCATCTGGCGCACGACTGCCACGTCGGCGACGGCGTCATCATCTCGAACGCCACGCAATTGGCGGGGCACGTGACCGTGGAAGAGAAGGCAATTCTGTCGGGCGTGTCCGCCGTCCACCAGTTCGCGCTGATCGGCAAGTACAGCTTCATCGGCGGGTGTTCGCGCGTGGCGAAGGACGTTCCGCCGTACGTGAAGGCCGTCGGCAACCCCGTGAAGCTGTACGGTCTGAACACGGTCGGCCTGCAGCGAAACGGGTTCCCCGAAGAGACGATACGCGAGCTCAAGCGCGCCTATCGTCTGTTCTTCAAGTCGGAGCTGAACGTGTCACAGGCGCGCGAGCGGGCCGAGCACGAGCTGAGGGCGATCCCCGAGGTGCAGGAGTTCCTGCGCTTCTTCGAGCGCAGTGAGCGCGGAGCGGTGATCTGAGCGTTCGCATCGGCGTCGTGGGTGCGGGGGCGCTCGGGTTTCATCACGTCCGTCTCCTGCGGCAGCAGCCCGGTGCGTCTCTCGTCGGGTTCTACGAGGCGAACCCGGAGCGAGCTGCCGCGGTGGCCAAGGAGCTCGGCGTCCGCGCGTTCCCGTCGCTGACCGCGCTGCTCGACGGCATCGACGCGGCGGTGATCGTCGTGCCGACGAAGGCGCATCACGAGGTGGCGACACAGGCGCTGCGACGCGGCATTCATCTCCTGATCGAGAAGCCCATCTCGACGACGCTGGCGGAGGCGGACGACATCGTGCAGCTCGCGCGCGAGCGACGCGTCCTGCTGCAGATCGGCCACGTGGAGCGCTTCAACCGGGCAGTGCGCGCGGCGATGCCGTACATCAATCGGCCGCGCTTCGTGGAGAGCGAGCGTCTTGCGCCGTTCAATCCGCGCGGCACGGACGTGGCCGTGGTGCTGGATCTCATGATCCACGACATCGATCTCGTGCACGCGCTCGTCGGCGACCACGTGGCGGACGTTCGCGCCGTCGGCGTGGGTGTGCTGACCGACGTCGACATGACGAACGCGTGGCTCCAGTTCCAGGGCGGCGCGGTGGCCAACATCAAGGCGAGCCGCGTGGCCAGGGATCGGCTGCGCAAGCTCCGCATCTTCCAGGAGCGCGGTTATTTCTCACTCGACCTGGCGGCGGGCACCGGCGAGTTCTACGAGCTGAAGGAGGGCCTCGACGTCGGCGAGCTGGCCAAGAACCCGCAGTCGATCGAGAAGCTGGTGAACCGGCACAAGCTCAAGGCCCCGGAGGGCGAGCCGCTCAGGCTCGAGCACGAGAGCTTCATCGCGGCCGTCCGTGGGGACACCCCAGTCGTCGTGAGCGGGGAAGATGGCCGCGATGCGCTCGCCGTCGCGCTACGCATCGTCAACGAGATCGAGCACGCGCTTCCGGCGCTCCGCGGCGCCGGCCCCTCGCTCGCCTTCGGTCGTGCGTGAGATTCTCTTCGTCGCCGGCGAGCCCTCCGGCGATCTGCACGCGTCGAGCGTGGCGCGCGAGCTCGTCGCGCGGGGAGCTCCATTCAGGCTGCGTGGCGTGGGCGGCGATCTCATGCAAACGGCTGGCGTCGAGCTCGACGAGCACATTCGGGGTCTTGCCGTCCTGGGTTTCGTCGAGATTCTGCGCCACGTACCGAAGCACTGGCAGATGTTGCGCGACATCCGGAAGCGCATTCGCTCGGGCCAGGTGGCACTCGTCATTCTCGTCGACTACCCCGGCTTCAACATGCGCGTCGCGGAGGCAGCGGCCGAGGCGGGCGTCCCCGTCCTGTACTACATCGTGCCGCAGGTGTGGGCATGGGGCGCCGACCGGCTCGAGAAGATCGCGCGCTGGGTCAAGAAGGCCGCGGTGATCCTCCCCTTCGAGGAAGAGCTGCTCCGCACGCATGGCATCGACGCGACGTTCGTGGGCCACCCGTTGCTCGATCGCGCGGTGAACATGCCGACGCGGAGCGCCGCGCGCGCACAGCTGCAGCTACCGGCGGACGGGCCGGTGCTCGCCTTGTTTCCGGGCAGCCGCGCGCAGGAGATCGATCGGCACCTCGATGCGTTCGTCGCGACGGCGCAGCGGTTGCGCGCGCGAAATCCGAAGCTGCACGTCATCGTGAGCGCTGCGCCCCACGTCCACGTGGATCCCACGCGCTGCCCCTTTCCCACGGTGCGTTCGTCGTCGCTCGCCATTCTTCGCGCCGCCGACGCCGCGATGTGCAAGAGCGGGACGACGACGCTCGAGGCGGCGGTCGCGGGCTGTCCGCTCGTCGTGGCGTACCGTACGCATCCGCTGACGTACTTTGCCGCGCGGCGGCTCGTGAAGATTCCCAACATCGGCCTCGTGAACGTGGTCGCGGGACGTCGCGTCGCGCCCGAATTCGTGCAGGAGGCGCTGCAGCCGGACGCGGTGGCGGCGGCGCTCGCGCCCCTCCTCGACCACGGGAGTGCGGAACGGCAGCGCATGGTGCAGGGGCTGGACGAGGTCCGTCGCATGCTTGGCGAGCCTGGCGCCGCTGCTCGTGTCGCGCAGATCGCGCAGGACCTCGCGCGGTGAGCGCTCGCGACATATGGCTCGTGCGGCTCGCTACGTGGGTGCTGCGTCTCCTGGCCAGCACGTGGAACGTGCACTGGGTGAACGCGGAGGTCACGAGAGACATCAACGCTCGCGGGAGCGCGTTCATCTACGCTCTCTGGCACGGCCAGCTCCTGCCGCTGCTCTGGACACACCGCCACCGAGGTGTCGCCGTGATGATCTCCGAGCACCGCGACGGCGAGCGCATCGCGCGCGTCGCGGACATCCTCGGTTTTCGCCTCGTGCGGGGCTCGACGTCGCGTGGCGCGGCGCGCGCGCTGCTCGAGGGGTCGCGAGCGGTCGAGCGCGGCCATAACCTCGCGATCACGCTCGACGGCCCGCGCGGCCCAGCCGGCAGCATCGCCCCAGGCGCCCTTGTCATCGCGCAGCGTGGCGCCGTGCCCATCGTTCCGGTCGGAGTTGCGGTGACCAGCGCATGGCGTCTCAGATCGTGGGACCGCTTCATGATTCCGAAGCCCTTCGCGCGGGTATCGATCGCGTACGGCACTCCGATCGAGATCGCCGCGGAGTCGCCGCGCGACGCGATCGAGTGGTCCGACGAGCTTCGCGAAGCCATGAATCGCGCCTTCGACGCCGCCGAGCGGTCGCGCGCTCGCCTGATACTGTGAACCTCGAGTCGATCTGGCATGGCCAGGGCGCTGCACCCGCGGCGATGCGCGCAGCGCTCTGGCCCCTCGAGCGTCTCTACGCGTTGTCCATGCGCGCCCGCGGCAGCATGTACGACGCGAGCGTACTTCGCGCGTCGGGTGCGGCACTGCCGACGCTGAGTGTCGGCAACCTCACGGTTGGTGGTACCGGGAAGACGCCCGTGGCTGCCTGGCTCGCTCGGCGTCTCGCGGGCGGCGCGCGCCCCGCGATCGTGCTGCGCGGTTACGGCGGGGACGAAGTCGCAGTGCACCGCGCACTGAACCCCGGCATACCTGTCATCGCGATGCCCAATCGCGCTGCGGGCGTGCGCCTGGCGCAGGAGCGCGGTTGCGACGTCGTGGTCCTCGACGACGCGTTCCAGCACCGGCGTCTCGTGCCCACGCAGAGCGTCCTGCTCGTGAGCGCCGAACAGCTGGAGCGCCCGCGGCGGCTGCTGCCGGCGGGGCCGTGGCGCGAACCACTCACGTGCGCGCGTCGTGCCGACATCGCCGTGATCACGCGCAAATCGGCGTCGAGCATGGGCGCCGATGAATCTGTCGGCGCGCTACGCAGGGCCGCTCCGGCAGTCCCGATCGCCGTGGTTCACCTCGCTCCGCATGCGTTGGTGAGCGCGACCGACGAGCGCACGCTACCGCTCTCGGAGCTTCGCGGAAAGGACGTGGTTGCGATCGCGGCCATCGGCGAGCCCGACCTGTTTGCGCGGCAGCTCGACCAGCTCGGCGCGCGCGTCCATCTCGTGAAGTTTCGGGATCACTACTCCTTCACGAACGACGACGTGCGCACGCTCGCGTTGAACGTTCGCGCCGACGCCTTCGCCGTATGCACGCTCAAGGATGCCGTCAAGCTCGGACACCGGTGGCTTGGCAACAGCCGGCTGTGGTATGTTTCCCAGCGACTCGTGGTGGAGCAGGGCGCAGAGCACATCGACCGCGTGCTGACGAGAGTTCTGGACGCGCGGGCGTCCGGCACGAGCAGGGCCGGCTGAGCCGGCGCACCGTTTTTCTCCCACGCCATGGCAACCGATCTCAGACTTCCCACCGAAAGAATCGTTCGGCCGGACAAGGATCGCTTCCTAAACGAAGAGAATCCGTTCGAGGCGATGATGTCGCGCTTCGATCGCGCCGCCGAGCTGCTGGACCTGGAGCCGGGACTCTACAAGGTGCTCCGCCACCCGGAAAAGCAGGTGATCGTCTCCTGTCCCGTGATGATGGACAGCGGCGAAGTCGAGGTGTTCACCGGCTACCGCGTGCTCTACAACACGTCCCGCGGACCCGCGAAGGGCGGCATCCGTTTCGACATGGCGGTGACGCTCGAGGAGGTCAAGGCGCTGGCCGCGTGGATGACGTGGAAGTGCGCCGTCGTGAATCTCCCGTTCGGTGGCGCGAAGGGCGGCGTGCTCTGCGACCCATCGAAGCTGAGCGTGGGCGAGCTCGAACGCCTGACGCGGCGCTATACGGCCGGCATCGCCGCGACGCTGGGCCCCGACTCGGACGTTCCCGCGCCCGACGTGAACACGAACGAACGCGTGATGGCGTGGGTCATGGACACGTATTCCATGCGCCTCGGCCACACCGTGACAGCGGTCGTCACCGGAAAGCCCGTGGAGATGGGCGGATCGCTCGGCCGCCGCGAGGCGACGGGCCGGGGCTGCATGATCGTCACGAAGGAGGCGCTCAAGCATCTCGGCATTTCGGTCAAGGGCACGACGGTCGCGGTGCAGGGCTTCGGCAACGTGGGCTCCGTCGCCGCGCAGCTCCTGGCGGCCGAGGGATGCAAGATCGTCGCGATCAGCGACAAGACGGGCGGCTACCACAATCCCAACGGTATCGACGTCACCGCCGCGCTGGCTCACGTGCGAAAGACGAAGCATCTCGAGGGCTTTGCGGGCGCGCAGCCGATCTCGAATGACGATTTGTTGACGCTCGAGGTCGACGTCCTCGTCCCCGCCGCGCTCGAGAACGTGATCACGAGCAAGAACGCCGGGAAGATCCGCGCGAAGATCATCTGCGAGGGCGCGAACGGTCCGACGACGGCGGGGGCGGACAACATTCTCGACGAGAAAGGCGTCTTCGTCATCCCGGACATCCTCGCGAACGCGGGCGGCGTGACGGTCTCCTACTTCGAGTGGGTCCAGGACCGCGGCGGCTACTTCTGGCCCGAGGACGTCGTGAATCAGCGGCTCACCGACATCATGCAGCGCAGCTTCGCCGACGTGCTGCAGCTGTCGCAGCAGCACAAGGTGAACATGCGCACCGCCGCGTACATGCTGTCGATCAGCCGCGTGGCGACGGTGCACCGCCTCCGCGGGATCTACGCATAACCCGCGTCCGAGCAGCGCGCGATGAAGGTCATCGTCGCCGCCGTCGGCAAGCCGCGGGATGCGGCGCTCGCGGCCGCGATCGAGCACTACGAGTCCCGGGCGGCCAGGTACTGGCCGCTGGACGTGCGCGAGGTGCGTGAGGAAGCGGCGCGCGGCGCGACGGTGGCGGTGATTCTCGAGAAAGAGGCGGAGCGACTCGCTGCGCGCGTCGAGGGCGCGGCCGTCGTGGCGTGCGACGAGCGCGGCGTGACGATGTCGTCGGCAAGGTTCGCGGCGTTCGTGCAGGAGCGGCGGGAAGCCGCGCGCGACGTCGCCTTCGTGATCGGTGGCGCGTACGGGCTCGCCGAAGGGCTGCGATCGCGGGCGCAGACGCGTCTGTCGCTGGCCCCGTGGACGCTACCGCACGAGTTGGCGCGTCTCGTGCTCGCCGAGCAATTGTATCGCGCGGGCACCATCGTTCGCGGCGAGCCGTACCACAAATGAGCGCGTCCGGCGTCATTCGTGTGATCACCGAGCCTCTCGGCGGCTCGCCACTGTCGCTTGCCATCCAGCGCCGGGAGTTGCGCGACGAACTCACGTTCTCGTCGCCGACCACGCTCGAGGAGTGGCGCACCCACGCCGCGGCCGTGAAGCAGGACACCGCGTCCGGCTGGTACGAGGCGCTGCGCGAGGCGTTCGGCACGAACGTCAACGTGACGGCGTCCGCGCGACTGCGCGGCGCTGCGTCCGACGGCGGGCTCGTCGTCACCACGGGACAGCAGGCGGCGCTCTTCGGCGGTCCGCTGTACACGCTCGCAAAAGCGCTCTCGGCACTGGCGCTCGCTGACCGGCTGCAGCGGGAGCTTGGCATTCCGGTGGCGCCCGTGTTCTGGGCCGCGACGGACGACGCGGACTTCCTCGAGGCACAGACGACGTACGCTGCCGACGCCGACGGCCTGCACGAGCTCAAGCTCGAGCGCACGCCGCCGCCGGGCACGCCGATGGCGGAGGCGCTGCTCGGCGACGTGCCGGTGCTCCTCGAGACGCTGCGGCGCGCCTGCGGGTCCGCGGCGCACGGTGAATACTTCGAGCTCGTGAGCGAGGCGTTCGAGAGCGAGCAGACGCTTGGCAGGGCTTACGTGCGAATGCTGCGCGGATTGCTCGGCCCGCTGGGCATCTCCGTGCTCGATTCGTCGCATCCGGCGTATCGCGGCGTGGCGCGTCCGATGTTGCTCGACGCTCTGCTGCGTGCGCCCGAGATAGCGGATGCGGTGGCCGCGCGCACGGCAGCACTGCGCGAGGCGGGCTTCGAGGCGCAGGTGGACGACGAGCGGGGCCTGTCCCTCGTTGCCGCGATCGAGAACGGCATCAAGCGGCGCATCCCGATCGACGAGACGTCGGCCACCGGCAACGCGGTCGCCCCGAACGTCGCGCTCGCGCCCAACGTCCTGCTGCGTCCCGTGATCGAACGCGCGATCCTTCCGACCGCGGCTTATGTCGCCGGACCGGCGGAGCTCGCGTACTTCGCGCAGTGCCGCGCGGTCGCGGAGGCGTTGTCACGACCGGCGCCCGTCGCCGTGCCACGGTGGTCGTGCACCGTCATCGAGCCCTTCGTCGACAAGGCGCTCCGACGCCTTCGTGTCGAGTACCACGAGCTGCGGGAGAGAGCCACCGTGGAGCGCCGCCTCGCGGCGCAAGCGATGCCGGCGGGCGTCGCCGCCGCGTGGAGCCGCCTGCAGGAGCAGGTCCGGTCGGCCGTGCGCGAGCTGGCCGACGCCGTGCGCGACGCATCGCTGATGCCCGCGACGGTGGTGCAGGGGCTCGAGCACTCGCTGTTTCACAAGCTGAGGCGCGGCGAGCGTCGTATGATCGCGGCGGTGAAGCGGCGCGAAGAGCGAACGCAGCGCGACATCGAGGTCGCGTGCGCATCGCTGTTTCCATTCGGTCAGCGCCAGGAACGCGTGCTGAACTTCATTCCGATGCTGACGCGCGGCGGCCCGGAGCTCGTGGCGGAGATGCAGCGCCATGCGGCGACGCACGTGGAATCGCTCGTGGCCGCCGAGCGACAGCAGCCGGCGGCCGCCCACTAAGGGCCTGATGGCGGCAAGCGACGCCGGCGGCTCGCCGCCTCCCGTAGAGCCGACAACGGTACGAGCGTCGCGAGGCATGGGCGCGGTGCTGGTCGCCGCGGGCATCCTGTTGTCGCGCGTGCTGGGCGTCGTCCGCGAATCGCTGAAGGCGAGATATCTCGGCGCGACGCAAACCATCGCCGCCGACGCGTTCAACTCCGCGTTCCGGATCCCGAACCTGCTCCAGATGCTGTTCGGCGAGGGCGCACTGTCCGCGTCGTTCATCCCGGTGTATGCGAACCTGCTCGCGCGCGGCGATCGGCGTGAGGCGGATCGGGTCGCGGGCGCCATCGGAGCCGCCCTCGCGCTCATCACAGCGGCGCTGGTGCTGCTGGGCGTCACCTTCACGCCGGTACTCGTGTCGCTCATCGCGTGGGGATTCGAGGGCGAGAAGCGCGAGCTCACCATCCGACTCACCCGGATCCTGTTCCCCGGTGCGGCCCTCTTCGTACTCGGCGCCTGGTGTCTCGGGATACTCAACAGCCACCGCCGGTTTTTTCTGTCGTACGCGGCGCCGGTCGCGTGGAATCTCGTCATGATCGCGGCGCTGGTGTTCTATCGCGGGAGCGCGCCGGTGAACGTGGCGGTAAAGCTGGCGTGGGCGTCGGTGGTGGGCGCCGCGCTGCAGTTTCTCGTGCAGCTGCCCGTGGTTCTCCGCGTCGCGCCCGAGGTCCGCATCCGCATGGCGCGCGGCAACGAGCACGTGCGACGCGTGCTGCGCAACTTCGTGCCCGCGTTCATCGGACGTGGTGTCGTGCAGATCAACGCGTACACGGATCAGTCCATCGCGAGTCTGCTGCCCGGCGGCGCGGTGTCGCTCCTCTTCTACGCGCAGACGATCTCCATCCTTCCGGTGAGTCTCTTCGGCATATCGGTGTCCGCGGCGGAGCTGCCGGAAATGGCCAGCGCCGTCGGCGACAGCGCCGCCGCCGCCGCACACATCCGGACTCGGCTCGAGGCCGGGCTGCGACAGATCGCGTTCTTCGTGGTGCCGTCCGCGGCCGCTTTCATCTTCCTCGGGGACGTCATCGCCGCGGCGCTGTTCCAGCATGGCCGATTCACGGCGCGCGATACGCAGTTCACGTGGGGGATTCTCGCGGCAGCGGCGGTCGGCCTGCTCGCGACGACGCTGGGTCGGCTGTATTCCTCCGGCTTTTACGCGTTGCATGACACGCGCACGCCGCTGCGCTACGCGCTGATCCGCGTGACGCTCGCTGCGATCGTCGGCTACTTCATGGCGACGCGACTCCCCGGGGTGCTGGGCATCGAGCCGCGGTGGGGCGCGGCCGCGCTGACCCTGTCGTCAGGGCTGGCGGGCTGGGTCGAGTTCACCCTGCTCCGGCGCGGCCTCAACTCGCGGGTCGGACGGACGGGCGTGCCCGCGCGACTCGTAGTGACGCTGTGGCTCGCCGCGATTGCCGCCGGCGCCGCCGGGTTCGGTGTAAAGACGATGCTGGCCGACGCGCATCGAATCGTCATCGCGGTGTTCGCCATCGGTGTATTCGGCGTGATCTACTTCGGGGCCACGGCGCTGTTCGGGGTGCCCGAGTCCCGCGGTGTGTTGCGTCGGGCGCGTTCGCTCGCGTCCGGATCGCGGTAAGGCAGCGCAACTACAATTGCCGAGCGCGGACCAACTCCGTGCCGTGTCCGCGTTAGTCCGCGCTCAGCAGTTGCAGTTGTCGTCACTCGATCAGAAGCCTGTACGGCGGGGTAATATTTAAGAGCGATGCCTGCTCTGCCCGAAGCCGTACTCGACAAGATCCCGCACCTGCCCGAGTCGCCCGGCGTCTACCTCTGGAAAGACGCCGACGGCACGGTGCTGTACGTCGGGAAGGCGAAGCGGCTGCGCTCGCGCGTCCGGAGCTACGTGAACCTGGAGCGCATCGAGAGCGTGCGGACGTACGCGCTGATGCAGGGCGTCGCGGCCGTCGAGACGATCGTCGTCCCATCCGAGGCGCACGCGCTCATCCTCGAAGCCAATCTCATCAAGGAGTACAAGCCGCGCTTCAACATCTCGCTGCGTGACGACAAGAGCTATCCGCACATCAAGGTCACGGTGCACGAGCCGTTTCCGCGCGTATACGTGACGCGGCGGCTCGTGAACGACGGCTCGCGCTACTTCGGTCCGTACACGGACGTTGCGCAGATGCGGCGCTCGCTGAATCTCGTGAAGCGCATCTTCACGGTCCGGAGCTGCAACTACGATCTGCCGAAGGTCGCGCCGGACCGGCCCTGTCTCGATTATCACATCGGACGCTGCAAGGCGCCGTGCGTCCTGGCGCAGACGCAGATCGAGTACCGCACGATGATCGACGAGGTGATCCTCTTCCTCGAGGGAAGGACCGCCGAGGTGCGCCGGCGCGTGCGGGAGCGCATGGAGCTGGCGGCCGAATCGCTCGACTTCGAGTACGCCGCGGAACTGCGCGATGCGCTGCAGCATCTCGAGCGCATGGAAGAGCCGACCGTCGTACAGGTTGTCGAGGGCGGGGATCGGGACGTGATCGGGTACGCACGCGACGGGGACGACGCGTGCGTGACACTGATGCGGATCCGCAGCGGACGTCTGCTGGCGCGCGAGCACCAGTTGCTCGGCAACCTCTCCGAGGAGACGGATGGCGCCGTGCTCTCCGCGTACCTCGCGGCGAGCTACATCAACCTCGAGGACCGTGCGCGGGAGCTCTACGCCCCCTTCGATTTCGAGGACCGCGAGCTGATCCAGGAATCGCTCGCGAAGACGCAAATCGTCGTTCCACAGCGCGGCCCGAAGCGTGAGCTGATCGATCTCGCCGAGCAGAATGCGAGGCATCTGCTCGAGGAAGCGCTGCTGGAGGGGGATGAAACCGAGGAGCGCGCCGCGGATCCCGTGTATGAGCTGCAGCGGCAGCTCGGCCTCAAGGCGGTGCCCAGGTCCATGATCTGCTTCGACATCTCCCATGCACAGGGGACGGACACCGTGGCGTCGTGCGTCTGGTTCCAGAACGGCCGCCCCTTCCGCGGCGAGTATCGCAAGTTCAAGGTGAAGACGGTGGAGGGCGTGGACGACTTCGCCTCCATGCGCGAAGTGGTGCACCGGTATTTCCGGCGGCGCTTGGACGAGGGGAAACGACTTCCCGATCTCGTGATGATCGACGGGGGGAAGGGGCAGCTGAGCGCGGCACAGGAAGCGCTGGCCGAGCTGAAGCTGTCGGAGCTGCCGATCATCGCGCTCGCGAAGCGGGAGGAAGAGATCTTCGTTCCCGGACGTCCCGAATCGCTGCGGCTGCCGCGCCGTTCCATCGCACTCAAGATGCTGCAGCAGGCGCGCGATGAGGCGCATCGCTTCGCCATCACCTACCAGCGGCTGCGTCGCGCCAAGCGTACGGTGACGTCGGAATTGCTGCGCATTCCGGGGGTCGGGACCAACCGCAGACGCGCGCTGTTGCAGAAGTTCGGATCTCTGGAAGGCGTCAAAGCGGCGACGCCGGAGCAGATCGCCGAGCTCCAGGGATTCTCCGTGAAGACGGCGACGCGGATTCTCGACATTCTTCATGGCAGGCCGCCGGCGCCTTCGGAGGCTTCGGAGCCGCCTGCCGCCACGGTGGCCGCCGCCGTTCCCGAGGAATCGAAGTGACCGCGCCCGATTTCCTGAAGCGCAAGGGTCCGCTGCCGGGCAGGCCCTGGGGACTGAACTGTTCCGCATGTGATTTCAGTCAGGACGGATACGACATCGCGACTGTGTGTCCGAAATGCGGGCAGCCCCTGCTCGTGGTCTACGCGAGTCCGGAGCCCACCAAGTGGGACCTTCTCGATCGATCGGACATGTGGCGCTATTCGGCCATCATGCCCCTCAAGTACCAGGAGGAACCTGTTTCTCTGGGCGAGGGCGCGACGCCACTGGTTGATACGTCGCCGATCGCCGAACAGCTGGGCGTCGAGCGGCTGTGGATCAAGGACGAGGGACTGAATCCCACGGGCTCCTTCAAGGCGCGCGGCATGAGCGCGGCCGTAACCCGGGCGAAGGGCCTCGGTGTCGCCGGTCTCGTGGCGCCGACCGCCGGAAACGCGGGGGCCGCCCTCGCGGCGTACGGCGCCGCGGCGCGCATTCCGGTGCGGGTGTACGCGCCGAAGACCACTCCGCGCGCGATTCTCGATACCATCCGGATCTTCGGCGCCGAGCTCGAGCTCGTCGAGGGACACATCGGTGACGCCGGCAAGGCCGCGCGCGCGTTCGCGGCGGCATCCGGGTACTTCGACGTCTCGACGCTGCGCGAGCCGTATCGCATCGAGGGAAAAAAGACGATGGGTGTCGAGCTCGCCGAGCAGCTCGGGTGGCGTCTGCCGACGCACATCATCTATCCCACCGGCGGCGGCACAGGTCTCATCGGCATGTGGAAGGTGTTCGCCGAGCTCGTGAAGCTCGGCTGGATCTCGCGCCACACCGTGATGCCCAAGATGATCGTCGCGCAGGCGGAGGGTTGTGCGCCGATCGTGCGGGCGTGGCGCGCAGGGACGGATCACGCCACTCCGTGGGAGAATCCGACGACGCATGCCGCCGGCCTGCGCGTACCCGGACCGCTCGGCGATCGCCTGATTCTGCGTGCGGTGCGCGAAAGCAACGGCGACGCCGTGGCGGTGAGCGAAGACGCAATCCGCGCCGCGACTGCGCGCATCGGCCGCGAGACGGGGATCGATGCCGCGCCCGAAGGCGGATGCGCGCTTGCGGTCCTCGAGACCATGCTGGGTGACGGGCGCATACCCTCGGACGCCGAAGTCGTCGTGTTCAACACGGGCAGCGGCGCGTCGTACAGAAGCTGAGCACAGGCTGATGCCCATCGCCATTCTGCATCCCTTCAGCGGCATCTCGGGCGACATGACGCTCGGCGCGCTCATCTCGGTGGGGCTGGATCCCGAATGGTTGCGTGCGCTGCCGGCGCGGCTTGGGCTCGACGGCGTCACCGCCGATGTGCGTGACGTAAAGCGCGCGGGGATCGCGTGCACCAAGGTGGATTTCACGATTCCGCCGCAGCCCCATGGCCGACACCTCGGGCACATTCGCGAAATCGTGCAACGCAGCGACGCGCCGACCCAAGTCAAAGAGCGCGCGGATGCGACGTTCACGTTGATCGCCGAACAGGAGGCCGCGATTCACGGGACGACCCTCGAGAAAGTTCATCTCCACGAGGTGGGCGCCGTGGATGCGATTCTCGACGTGGTCGGCTCGGTGTGGGGCTTCGACCTCCTCGGCGTATCGAGCGTCTTCTGCGGTCCGATCGCGACAGGTGACGGCGTGGTGACCGCCGCGCACGGGACGATGCCGGTACCGGCACCCGCGACACTCCGCCTCCTCGAGGGACACGTCATTCGCACGGGGCCGAGCGGCGCGGGCGAGCTGGTGACTCCGACCGGGGCGGCCCTGGTCCGTGTGCTCTCGAAGGGCCCGGAGCCGGACTGCTACGTCCCCTTGAAGAGTGGCTTTGGTGCGGGAACGAAGGAGTTTCCCGACCGCGCCAACGCTTTGCGGCTCGTCCTCGCGGAGCCCGTCGGCGACGGCGCTCGCATCGAGGAGGTGCATGTGCTCTCCTGCGAGGTCGACGACATGTCGCCCGAGTACCTGTCCGCAGCGGCAGACCGCCTGCGTTCGGCGGGCGCCCTCGACGTCGTGCTTCAGCCCGTGGTCATGAAGAAAGGGCGCGCGGGAACACGGATGGAAGTGCTGGCCCTCGGAGCGCGCGTCGACGAGCTGGAGCGGCTGATGCTGAGTGAGACCACGACGATCGGCGTGCGGCACAGCGTTACGCGGCGGACGGCGCTACATCGCGATCGGCGGGCGGTCACCGTGTTGGGATACGAGATCGGCCTCAAAGTCGTCGAGCTGACGGATGGGCGGCGCCGTGCGAAGCCGGAATTCGAGGACGTTCAGAGGGTCGCCCAGGCGACAGGGCGTGCACCCCACGATATATTCTGGCTGGCCTCTCTGGAGGCGGAACGCCTTTAATGACAACGGGGTAACTCGTGTTCCGGTTTTCTCCCGCTGAACAATTTCAGGAGTGTCGAATGTCCGTTTTCCGTAGCCCGGCGGCCCGCGCGCTTGGGCTGACGATCGCAGTCGCAGGAGTCGCAAGCGCGCAGCAACCCAAGGCCTGCGAGGTTAATGAGAGCCGCCCCTCGCAGATCGGTAAAGCGACGCTGGCGGTACAGGTGGCGTCGAGCTCGACCAATCCGGACGCGGCTGCCAAACAGCTGACCTCCGCGGTTCGCGCGTTGACCGAGAATGGCGAGAAGATGGACAACCAGCCCGGCCGGAATTTCGTCCTCGGCAAGGCTTTGGTGCTGTGGTCCATGCAGCCGAATGTCGACCTGGTCACTACGCGCGGCAGGCTCGGATACGTCTCCAATCCCACCGAAACCATCGATCTCGTCGCCGCAATCGACTCGGCCTTCAAGGTCGTCGAGACGTCCAATCCCGAGTGCGTCACGGAGACGTCGCGCTGGCGCGGCCAGAAGGGCTGGATCACGCTGGTCAACAAGGCGATCGAAAAGCTGGGCAACGACGAGGCGGATTCCGCCGAGTCGCTCGCGCGGCGCGCGATCATCATGAACCCGTACGCGCCATACGGCTACGTCGTACTCGCGAACGTCATGCAGAAGCGCAACCGGTCGAGCGAAGCGTTCGAGCTCTACAAGAAGAGCATCTCCATTGCCGGCCGGGACACTTCGTTCGATGACATCCGCCGGCAAAGCCTGATCTACATGGCGAACCTGGCCACCGATTCGGCGGAAATGGCAAGCGACGCCGCGGCGAAGAAGCCATACGTCGAGACCGCGCGCAACGCGTATGAAGCGCTTCTCAAGGACAAGCAGGCTGGTGATCTCGCCGCGAACGCACGCTCGGGTCTGTGCCGCGTGGCCATCGCCACTGGCGACACCGCGTCTCTGCGCGGCACGTACTCCGAGCCGCTCGCGGCCCCGGCGACGTTTTCATACGTCGACCTCATGAACGCGGGCGTGTGCATGGCCCGCGCGGAGATGGTGGGGGAAGCCACCAAGCTGTTCCAGGCGGCCTACGAGAAGAATCCCTATCATCGCGACGCACTCTCGAATCTCGCGATCATGTACCTGCGGCAGGACCAGCACGACAAGTCCCTGCCGCTCGCCCAGCGTCTCGTGAGTGTCGAACCGAACAATCCCGACAACATGCAGCTGCTGGTGCTGTCGTACGCCGGTATCGCGAAGCGGGCGCGCGACACGCGCATGGCGGCCAACCGCTCGACGGCGACCAAGACCGGCTCGAAGACGGCGACGAAGACTGTCGCAGGGCCGCGAATGAGCGCCGCGACCGCGGACTCCCTGTTCAGGATGGAGCAGGCGTACACCGACTCCGCGGTGAAGGCCAACGACCGCAAAGACAAGCTGGCCTACAAGGTCACCCTCTCCGACTTCAGCACGAACGACGAGAAGTCGACGGTCGCGGGCAGCGTCATGAATCAGGGCACGGAATCGAAGACGGTAACGATCAAGGTCGAGTTCCTGGACAAGGACGGGAAGGTGGTCCAGACCAAGGACGTGACCGTCGGCCCCGTCGCAGCGGGGAGCAGCGCTCGCTTCCGGACCGAGGTGAATCCGGGGAAGGGAATCAGCGCGTTCAGGTATAGCGTTTCGTAGGACGGTCCCTCGAAAGCCGACTGCGGGAACAGGGAACGGGGAACAGGGACAATAAAGAGAGCGGGAACAGGGAACGGGGAACGGGGAACAGAATTCGGGAACGGAGTCCCGTTCCCGGGTCCTGTTCCCGGTTCCCCGATCCCTGTTCCCGCCTTTTTTTGTTCTCCCTGTTCCCGGTTCCCAGTTCCCGTAGTCGCCTTTGCCCCGAAATCACATCAGGTAGCGGGCCCAAGTTGCTCATTTACCTTGATTTCGGTATCCTCATCTCCTAGGTTGCATGAGCATCGCGCCCCGCCGTCCCCGGCACTCGGGCGCGTACTTTTTTCAGCCCATGGTTCGCGTCAGTCGAGTACATCCGGACAGCATCGCCGCCGAGTTGGGGATCGAGCCCGGCACGGAGCTTCAGTCCGTGAATGGGCGCGAAGTGGCCGATTTTCTCGACTGGGAATTCCTCACCGCGGACGACGCCCTCGTCATCGAGGCGCGGCTCCCCAGCGGCGAAGAGGTCGTCTACGACGTCGAGCGTCCTGAAGGGGAGACCATCGGCGTCGATCTCGAGCCCCCGAGCGTCCGGCGGTGCGCCAACCGCTGCGAGTTCTGCTTCATCGAGGGGTTGCCGAAGGGGATGCGAAAGCCGCTGTACATCCGGGACGACGATTACCGCCTGTCGTTTGCGTACGGCAACTTCGCGACGCTGTCGAACCTGAAGGAGCGCGACTTCGCGCGGATTCTCGAGTACAGGCTGTCGCCGCTCTACGTGTCCGTGCACGCGACCCCGTGGGAGGCGCGAAAGGTCCTGCTCAGTAATCCGCGTGTGCCCGATGTCGTCGAGCAGCTGCGACGGCTGACGGCGGGGGGCATCCAGTTCCACGGCCAGATGGTCATCGTTCCGGGCTTGAACGACGGTACGGTGCTCGATCAGTCCCTGACCGACCTCTATGCCTTCGGGGATGCGTGCATCAGCGTCGCAATGGTACCCGTAGGGCTCACGCAGTTCTCTCATCTGTACACCGGCAAGTCGATGGACCGGACCAAGGCGCTCGAGCTGCTCGAGGTTTCGGAGCGGTGGGCGGCTCGGGCCATGCGCGAGCGCGGGCATGCGTGGGTGTACGGCTCGGACGAGCTGTACTTGCTCGCCGGGCGCGAGTTGCCGCCTGTCGAGTACTACGGCGAGCTGCACCAGATCGAGAACGGCGTGGGCTCCGTTTCGGCGCTGCGTGCCCGCGTGCGCAATCACGTACAGGAGCTGCCGTGGCTCGGGCCGATTCGCATCGGCGTCGTCACCGGTACGTCGATGGCGCCGCTCATGCCGGAGTTGCTGGAGCGGATTTCGGCGCGCACCGGCGCGGAGCTCGTGCTCATCCCGACTGAGAACTCGCTCTTCGGGCCGACGACGACGACCGCTGGTCTGCTCGTGGGCGCCGACATCCGCCGCGCACTCGGCGAGCGCGACGATCTCGACCTGGCGCTGATTCCCGCGGAGACGATCAATGATTCGGGCGTCTTCCTCGACGATCAGACGTTCGAGGACGTGCGCGCGTCGTTCGCGTATCCGGTGCATCCGTCGTACGACTTCATCGACGTCTTACGTAGTCATCCCGAGCCGGGTGCCCGCAACGCGGGCGACGAGGAATCTGCAGTTGCAGCGACCGAACTGCAGACCCCCCGCTTCGCTCGGGGCGACGGCGCGCTGCAATGAGCGGCGTCGACATTCCCGTGGTGGCGCTCGTGGGGCGTCCGAACGTCGGGAAGTCGGCGCTCTTCAATCGCATCGTCGGCCGTAACGCCGCCATCGTCTCGGACGAAGCCGGCACTACGCGCGACCGCCACTTCGCGCGCGCCGACTGGTCCGGACACGACTTCTGGCTCGTCGACACAGGCGGGCTGGTCGAGGACCCGAACCTCCCGATGGACGTCGAGATTCGCCGGCAGGTCGATCAGGCGATCGCCGAGTCGGACGTGCTCCTCTTCGTCGTCGATGCACTGGCCGGCGTAAATCCGAGTGATGCCCACATCGCGGAGATGCTGCGGACGAGCGGGAAGCCGTGGCTCCTCGTGGCCAACAAGGTCGACAAGCCGCAGTCCACCGATTTCTACGAGTTCTACAACCTGGGCGCGGGCGACCCGCTCCCGGTGTCGGCCGTCAATGGGCATGGCTCGGGCGACCTGCTGGACGCGTTGATCCAGCGACTCCCGGAAGTCACGGCGACGGACGAGGAAAGCCTCGCGATCGCCGTGATCGGCCGGCCGAACGTGGGCAAGTCATCGATCGTGAACAAGCTCCTCGGCGAAGAGCGGCTCGTGGTGTCGGAGGTCGCGGGCACGACACGCGACGCGATCGACACGCCGATGCGCTATCACGGCCGTACCTTCGTCTTCATCGATACCGCAGGTCTCCGCCGGCAGAGTCGGATCGAGGAGGGGATCGAGTTCTACTCGGCGCTGCGCACACAGCGCGCGATCGAGCGCGCCGACATCTGCGTGCTGGTGATCGACGCGACGGAGAAGGAGATCCACGCGCAGGACCTGAAGGTCGCTACGCTTGCCTGGGAGGCGGGGCGCGGATTGATCGTCGTCGTGAACAAGTGGGATCTCGCTGAACGCGACGACAAGGCCGCGGCGAAGTTCGAGAAGGAGGCGGGGGAGAAGGCGCCCTTCATGAAGTTCGTTCCCTTCGTGTTCACGTCCGCCGTCACGGGCCAGCGGATAACGAAGATCCTCGAGCTGGTCCTGCAGGTCGAACAGGAGCGCCTCAAGCGTGTGCCGACGTCGGAGGTGAACGATCGCCTGCAGGAGCTGCTGGCGCGGCGCCAGCCGCCGCAGGCCGCTGGTCGCGAGGTGAAGCTCAACTATGCGACACAGGTGGAGGTCGCCCCGCCGACGATCGCGGTCTTCGGGAACGCGCCGGACCTGGTGCAGGAGCACTACGTGCGCTATTTGCACAATGGCTTTCGCGAGTCCTGGGGGTTCACCGGCAACCCGCTTCGCATTCTGATGCGGCGGAAAGCGAGCTAACGCGTGCATCCAGCCGTCGCGGTGGTCCTGTCCTACGTGTCGGGATCCATTCCGGCGGCGTATCTGGCCGGAAAGTGGGCCGACGTCGATCTGCGCGCGCATGGTTCCGGAAACCTCGGCGCGACGAACGTGCTGCGCGTGCTCGGGCCGCGCATCGGACTGCTCGTGTTCGCGGTGGACATCGCCAAGGGTGCGCTGCCCGTCTGGCTGCTCCCCCGGCGTACGGACGTCGCGTGGATCGCGGGGATGGCGGATGCCCGCACGTGGGTCGCGATCGCCTGCGGCGTCGCGGCGATCATGGGGCATGTGCGGCCCGTCTTCCTCGGATTCTCGAAGGGGGGGAAGGGGGTCGCCACGGCGTGCGGCGTCTTCCTGGCGCTGGCGCCGGTGCAGACGCTGCTCACGCTGCTGATCTTCATCGTCGTCGTGCTGTCGAGCGGGTACGTCTCCCTGGCTTCGCTGACGGCGGCGTTCTCGCTCCCCGTGCTCATGGCCGCGAGCGTCGGACTTCGCGCGCCGGTGTTCTACGTCGCCGTGGTCATCTTCGCCTTCGTCGCGTGGACGCATCGGGCGAACATCGAGCGCCTTCGCGCCGGTACGGAGTACCGTTTCGGACGCGCCGCGAACTTCGGCCGGCGCCCGTCGCTCGCGATCGGGATCGGGCTGCTGGTGCTGGCGGCGGCGTTCCTCGCGGCGAGGGTCACGTAACCCATGCGCTGCGCGATGATCGGCGCCGGCGCGTGGGGCACGGCATTGGCCGACCTGCTGGCGTGTCAGGGACACCAGGTGCGAATCTGGGCGCTCGAGCCGGAAGTCGCGCAGTCGATCAACGAGCGACACGAGAATCGCATCTTTCTCGACGGATTCCGTCTCGCGCCCACCCTCGCCGCGACGACGGACCAGGGCGACGCCCTCGACGACGCGGACCTCGTCGTGTACGCGACGCCGTCCCAGCATCTGCGCCGCGTCGCGCGCAACGGGGTCGCGCACGTGCGGCGCGGCTCGGTGCTCGCTGTCGCTTCGAAGGGGATCGAGCAATCGACGCTCGCGCTGATGTCGGACGTCATCGCGGAGGAGGCGCCGGGCCGTCCCGTCGTCGCGATCTCGGGGCCAAGCTTCGCCGCGGAGGTCGCCGCGCGGCAGCCGACGGCCATCGTCGCGGCGTCAACGGATGCGCACGCCGCGATGCTCCTCCAGGACGTGATGAGCAGCTCGACCTTTCGCGTGTACACGCACGATGATCTCATCGGCGTGGAGTTGGGGGGCGCGCTCAAGAACGTCATGGCCGTGGCGACGGGAATCGTCGAAGGGCTGGGGCTCGGCGCGAACTCGCGCGCCGCGCTCATCACGCGCGGCCTCGCCGAGATGACGCGACTCGGCGTCTCGCTCGGCGCACAGCCGTCGACGTTCGCGGGTCTCGCCGGCGTCGGCGATCTCGTGCTCACGTGTACCGGCGCGCTGAGCCGCAATCGCGCGGTCGGCGTCGAGGTGGGGCAGGGGAAGACGCTGGAGCAGGCGCTCGCCGGGAAGCCGACGGTCGCCGAGGGTGTCAGCACGACGAAGAGCGCGATGGCGCTCGCGCAGCGGGAGGGGGTCGAGATGCCGATCGTCACCACGGTGCACCGCATCCTGTTCGATGGACATCCAGCCAAGCGCGCCATCCCGGATCTCATGGCGCGCGAACTTCGCGCGGAGCAGGACGAATGAGCGCAGCCGAGCCGGTCCAGGAATTCTTCTCCATTGGCGAGGTCTGCGAGCTCACGGACCTCAAGCCGCACGTGCTTCGGTATTGGGAGAGCCAGTTCAAGTTTCTCAATCCCGCGAAGAACCGCTCGGGCAACCGTGTCTACCAGCGCAAGGAGATCGAGCTGATTCTCCTCGTGAAGCACCTGCTGTACACGGAGAAGTACACGATCGAAGGCGCGCGCCTGAAGGTCGAGGAGCATCGCAAGGCGGGCGATCTCAAGGCGGTCGCGCGCGCCGCGCTGAGCCTCGAGACCGTCGAATCCATGGAGCGCGAGCTGCGCGATCTGCTGCGTCTCCTGCAGGGACGCGACGAGGGCAACGGCGGAGAAGCGGCCGGACAGGGGCGCGGCGGTGCGAGTGTGGAGGGGGAGGGCGAGTGAGGCTGCTCGTGTCCAACGACGACGGCATTCTCGCGCACGGCATCGAGTGTCTGATCGAGGCCGCAGAACCACTCGGCGAAGTGTGGGTCGTTGCGCCGGACCGCGAGCAGAGCGCCATGAGCCACTCGCTCACATTGCATCACCCGGTGCGGCCGGTGAAGCGCGGCGAGCGTCGCTGGCAGATCGACGGCACGCCGACGGACTGCGTCATGATCGGCGTCGAGCAGCTGCTGCCCGAAAAGCCGGACTTCGTGCTGAGTGGCATCAACCACGGCCAGAACATGGGCGAGGACGTGCTGTACTCGGGGACGGTCGCCGCGGCGATGGAAGGGCTCGCGCTCGGGATTCCGTCGATCGCGATCTCGTTCGCGGGCGGCGATCTGCGCGCCGACGTGTCGCAGCTCAAGCAGCAGATCAGCGTTCTCACGCCGCTGCTGCGACATCTCACCGCGCTCGATCCCTTTCCCCCGTACACGCTCTTCAACGTGAACCTGCCCGCGCTGCCCGGCGACAAGATCAAGGGCGTGCGATTGACGCGGCTCGGGCGGCGCGTCTACTCGAACTCGCTGCAGCCGATGAAGGATCCCTGGGGCCGCGACGTCGTGTGGATCGGTGGTGGACAGATCAGCTGGAGCGGAGAAGACGATTCCGACTTCAAGGCGATTCAGGACGGCTACATCAGCGTCACGCCGCTGCACCTGGATCTCACCAATTACGAGATCCTCGAGTCGTCGGAGAAGTGGTGGCGCGACCCCTAGACCCGCCGGCGAAGGAATTTCGCGGGGCGCGGCAACGGCTTGTCGAGACGATTCGCTCGCGCGGCATCAACGATCTCGCGGTGTTGCGGGCGTTCGAGATGACGCCGCGCCACCTCTTCGTGCCGTCCGGGCTCTGGCACAAGGCATACGAGGACGCGCCGCTGCCGATCGGCGCCGGGCAGACGATCTCGCAACCGTCCATCCACGCGAAGTATCTGGAGCTGCTGCATCTCACCGGCAGAGAGCGCGTCCTGGAAATCGGAACCGGTTCCGGGTATCAGACGGTACTGCTCGCGCACCTCGTCGCGCAGGTATTCTCCATCGAGCGCATCGCTTCGCTGCTCGATCAGGCGCGCGCGAACATTCAGCGCGCCGGCGTCAACAACGTGTCGCTGTTGCTTGGCGACGGCACCGTGGGCTGGCGCGCGCACGCGCCGTACGACGCGATCCTCGTGAGCGCCGCGTCGCCGAGGGTGCCCGAGCCGCTGGTCGAGCAGCTCGCCGACGGCGGCCGGCTCGTGATCCCGCTGGGCGGGATGGACGAGCAGGACCTGGTGATGTTCACGCGCCGCGGCGTTGAGCTCGTGCGCGAGAGCATCCTGCCGGTGCGCTTCGTGCCCCTCCTCGGGATGCACGGCTGGCGCGACAAGCGAGGCGGGGACACGGGCGAAGGCGGCGGTCACTGATGAGCGAGCTGCACGTGCGCGTGCGCGGCGTGGTGCAGGGTGTCGGGTTTCGCTGGTTCGTGCGCGAGCGCGCGCGGCGGCTCGGCCTGTCCGGTTGGGTGAGGAATCTTCCGGACGGGAGCGTCGAGGTGGCCGCGGCCGGCGACCACGGACAGCTCGAGCTGCTGCGCGCCGAGTTGCGTCATGGGCCGCGTGGTGCGTTCGTCGATGCCGTCGAAGACATGCCCGCCGGCGCACCGGAGCCGCTGGCCGAGCCGTTCGGCATCCTTCGCTGATGTCAGCCCAACTCACGACGCGCCTCAGCGCGCTGGTGCGCGACGTGCCGGACTTCCCCAAGCCCGGCATCGTGTTCAAGGACATCACGCCCCTGCTCGCCGATGGCGATGCCTTGCGCGATGCGACGGACGCGATGGCGCGCCCATATAAGGATGCGCAGGTCGATCGCGTCGCAGGCATCGAGAGCCGCGGCTTCATCCTCGGCGCGCTCGTGGCGGAGAAACTCGGCGTCGGCTTCATTCCGGTGCGGAAGCCCAACAAGCTGCCGGCCGCGAAAACGAGCATCGAGTACGCGCTCGAGTACGGAACCGACCGGCTCGAGGTCCACACGGACGCCTGTGAGCGCGCCACCCGAGTGCTGGTCGTCGACGACGTGCTGGCGACCGGTGGCACCGCGCGCGCGACGTGCGAGCTGATGGAGCGCGTCGGCGCCGAGGTCGTGGGACTGAGCTTCCTGATCGTGCTCGATTTTCTCAACGGCCGCCAGCGGCTGGCGTCGCGCCGTATCGAGGGCGTGCTCACGTTCTAGGCGGTAACCTTAGCTACGCTCATTTCGTAGGAAGGACATCATGCAAGCGAACAACCGCAGACAGGGCGCCGACGTCGCCCCGAACATCAAGGCGCAGCTCGCCCAATTCGAGGCGCGCCGCGAGGCCTTGAACGACCAGCTCGTGTCTCTGACGGTGCGCCGAGATCTGCTGACGCAACAGATGCGCAACGCGGACGAGGCGGGGAAGGCGCAGCTGGAGGCGCAGCTCAAGGACGTCGGCAACCGCACGGCGAGCGTCAACGCGGAGCTGAACAAGGTGGACGACGCGGTGAACAAGCTGCTCCAGGGATCCGACGTGACGACGCCGGCCCTCACGCCCGCGCCCCCGATGCCTGCCCTCCCGGCGCTTCCCGGTCGGCAGGGGATCACCATCATACCGCCGGGACGTGACAGGTCGCGTCCCGCCTCTGGCAACATGGCGTTCGACGCGTTCGGATTCGCGCTCGTGATCTTCCTGATGTGGCGCTGGCTGCGCCGGCCCCACGGCGCGGCGGTCAAGCTGGGTTCGGAGGACGTGAATCGCCTCGAGCAGATGCAGCGCGCGATCGACGTGATGGCGGTCGAGGTCGAGCGGATCTCGGAGTCGCAGCGCTACGTGGCCAAGCTGCTCAACGAAGGGCGCGAGCTCGGCGCCGGGGCGGCGCAGTCTGTCGTGGTGGCGCGGGACGCGCAGCGCGTGGGGACGGATCGCGGGTAGTCAGACACGCGTTCGCGCGGCTACCTTTCGCCGTTGAAGACACGCTGCCCCTGTAGCTCAGGTGGATAGAGCAGCGGTTTCCTAAGTCGTATCGACCGCACTATGAGAGCGTATCTTCATAGTGCGGTTTTGGTTTTCGGGAACCCCATTTTGCACCATTGGCGCGAATGGACTGGCAAACACCGCTGCAAGCAGGGCATGGGCTCTTCAATGGCCAAGTTTAAGGATCGCCGCTCGGCGGCACGTGGTGAAGAAAAGCGAAGGGCCGCGCTGATCGGAATGCAAGAGTGGGACATGGGTTTGATCGGCCAGCATTTTGACTCTCTCCGCACGGCTGTTGCCAACAAGATCGAGCGCGAATGGCCCGCGCGCAGGTATCCGAATCCCGGCACCAAATCGCTGATCTTGGGCTGGTATAAGAATGCGGACAACGCATGGGCGATCACGCGCTTTGTTATGGCGGACTCGCCACGCAATCCAGCAAGGAAGGCAGAATACGCGCTGGGCGTCCCGCCGCTGATTCGCACGCTCGCCGACACGCTTTGCAGCATCGTGTTTCTTTTTGGTCGGCCGCCGGAGCGAACAAATATCTATTTCAGGTCGGGATGGCGCGAGCTGGTGGAGGATACTGAGAGGATACGAACGGCGTATGGCTCCGAACCCGCGTGGGCCGATTTCATAAAGGAGCGAGACAGGGCCATCACGGACATGAGGGTAAGGGTTGGCATCACGCCGGGTGAGGCCGCGAGCCCGAGTGACATACCACGGTGGCCCATACCGAGTCGGATGATTCAGCACAGTGATCCGGCAATCGACCGGCGAGACTACTTGCAGTACATCTATGACTGGTACTACAAGCGGCTGTCGCAGCACGCGCATCTCGCATACGTCGGCATCGCGGCCACGCCGCTGTTGTTGCCAGGCCCCGAGTCGGAAGAGAGCATTCGAACGCTTGAGATCGCGCGCACAGAGCACGTGATGACGTCTTTGACTCTGATGCTGGCAATCGTCACCGAGCTCGAGTTGCAGCTCAAGTTTGGTTATGCCGACCGAGCAAAATACGTCTGGGCCGTACTCGCCTCGTGGGACGAGGACCCGAAGGATTTTTACAGGCGCTTCTATGAGCCAATCCTCGGAACGGCCACGGCTGCGAAGGTCTAACAGGACCGGTTTCCCTACGCGCGAATTTCGACGCGATCGTCTGCAGCATAGTTGGAAGAGGATAGATGCTCAGCGACCCGTTACCCGTCGGCTCTCTTAATTACGCACACATCCCAAAGAGGTTAATTCGATGGCCTTTACGCTCAGCGAGCTGCGCGCGCTGTCGGATGACGAGCTAGTTAGACAGCACGACGAAATGGCGCAGCACGTCCTGCTGTCTCTCAATTACTATCGCGAGGAGATTTCCCGGCGCGAAACGGAAGTGCTTAACCGCCGCATGGAGCGGATGACCAACGCTGTTGTATGGATGACCGGCGCAATCCTATTGCTGACAGCCGTGCTGGTGTGGCTCGAAATACTCCGATGACGAGACCAGATGCCGATTGAGCGCGACGGCGTTCCGTCGCTACAGGACGACTACCCGGCCGGTGTGTCGATCTACTCGCTGCGCGTGAGCGCGAGCTGCGACACATGCCGGCACCGCAGCCGCGGCACGTTGGGCTGCACCGCGTTCCCCGAGGGCATCCCGCTCGAGATCGCGCGCGGCCGCCACGATCACAAGAGGCCGTACCTCGGCGACAACGGCATCCAGTACGAGCCAGCGACAGGCTACAGCGAGTCGTCCCGCCTCGTCTGAGCGCGCCAATTAGCGATGAATTCGTCGGCCAGCTCGTCGATCGTGGCCGACGTTTGCAGTGGTTCCCTCATGCTAACAACGTGGTACGTCGCCGATGGCGGGGGCAGGGTCATCGCGCGCAACTTCAGTTCCGCTCGCCGCACATCGAGCACGGCGCCGGGGTCCTGTCGGCCCGCGATGATGCGCTCCTTAACTGCGTCCACGAACGCGTCGAACCGCTCGCACAGTTCCTTCAGATTCATCAGGCACCTCGGCTGATGTTCCGTTGCTCAACGGCGATTCGCGCAACGCGCCAGCTTGTCTCGCGAGATATAGCCGAAGATCGGACGCGTGCCAGCGCGGCGATTGCGGATCAACATAGATCACGCGCTCAAGGAAAAACGGGATCGACTCTGCCGACCTCACGCGCTGTCGCTCGCAGGTTCGGAGACAACGGCAATAACAGGCAAACAATCCGGCCGCCGAACCTGCTCACACTTAGCTAAGTTGTTGTCACACAAACGCTGCCCCTGTAGCTCAGGTGGATAGAGCAGCGGTTTCCTAAACCGTTGGCCGGGTGTTCGAGTCACCCCAGGGGCACTCCGTCGCCAGCAAGAACCGCAGATCCCTCAACGCCCGCTTCGCGGGCACCCGGCTCGGGATGACGACACGAGCGTACGGAATGACATAGATGCCTCAACAGACGATCGAATCAGAGCCCACCAAGACCCAATCCTTTGCCGACTGGTTTCAGGCGAACTCGCGCGTCGTGTACATCGGCGCTGGAGTGGTCGCCGTGGCGGCCGTCGCCAGCTGGTTCTACCTGCGGAGCGGCGAGATCAAGCGACAGAACGCCGAGCGGAGCCTGAACCAGGCGAAGCAGTCGCTGGGCGCGGGGAACCCGGCCTTGGCGTTGAGCGATCTTCAGAAGGTCGTGTCCCGGTACAAGGGAACGGTCTCGGGCGCCCAGGCGGCGATGCTACTGGCGCAGATGAACTACGACCAGGGCAAATACGACGAGGGGCTGAGGACGCTCGCCGCCTACCAATCCGGGAGCGCTTCCGGGCCCGCGCTACCCGCTATCTGGGCGCTCACCGGCGACGGGCAGATCCAGTCAGGCAAGGCCGCGGACGCCTCCAGCTCGTACCAGAAGGCCGCCGAGGCGACGGCCCTGCCAGGTGAGAAATCACTTTATCTGGTCAAGGCAGCCCGCGCCCTGAGCGCCGCCGGCAAGGACGCGGACGCCCGCAAGATCTGGGAGCGGCTGGCGACGGACCCGAAGGCGCTCGCGGTCCGAAACGAGGCGCTCGTCCGGCTTGGTGAGCTCGACGCGAAACCGGTGGGCAAGAGTTAAGCTGCGACAAGCGTTCTCGGCCGGCGCGCTATGCGCGCCGTCGGTGCTCGGCGTACGGGAAGCGCTCCGGCTGTCCACAGACGTGGTCTACATAACCCTTGTCATACGCATAGTACGTATAATATGCGTTATGTAAACTACATTGGTGGGAATTATGTGGAGAATCCACACTGGCTTATCCACGCCCGTTTCCCGACCTCTCAGCCGCGGCCGTAACTCCAGGCACCTCACCGAACTCGGCGCGGTAAACGATCCTGGCTTCGCCACACAGCGATGGTGTCTGCGAGCCCTGCGGCCCTGAAAGCCGAACCTGGAGTTCCCTACCAGATCTGGTTCGGATCCGCGCGAGACCGTTGACCAGGCCCCAGGCGGTCAACAGAACCGCCGTCGCCACGGCGCCGGTCCCGCACGCCAGCGTCTCCGCTTCGACGCCCCGCTCATAGGTCCGGTACGCAAAGGTGCCGTCCCCGACGGGCTTCACGAAGTTGACGTTCGCCCCGGCCTTGAGCGACGCATGTCGCCTGAGGGGCCGGCCGCGGCCGACGACATCCACGGTGTCGAGGTCGTCCACGACTATTACCAGGTGCGGAACCCCGGCCAGCGCGAAGCCCATTCGGCGTTCGCCGCGCTCGAGCGGGATGCCGGCGTCAGGACGCACCTCGCTGACTGGCAGCAGGTCGATCTCGGGCGTATCCCCCCTGAACCGGGCGCCGAGAACGCCTACATCCGTCTCGATCGAGAACTCGCCGTCGCCCACGATGCCCAGCTCGCGCGCCAGGCGGGCCGTGCAGAGCGTGGCGTTCCCGCAGAGATCGGCCCGCGACCCGTCGGCGTTGAGGTAGACGAGCCGGATGTCGGCGCGCTCGGATTGCTCCAGGAAGACGATGCCGTCGGCGCCTATGCCTGTGCCCCGGCTGCAGATAAGTCCTATGACCTGAGGAGACGCTAGAGGTCCCGGAGGCTCATGACGGGCGTCGACGAAGACGAAGTCGTTCCCCGACCCGCTCATCTTGAAGAATTCGCGACCGAATGGGATCACGGTGCTAGGTGCTAGGTGCTAGACACGCCCTGTGATCGCCCAGATACGCAGTCGCCAGACCATCCAGATGGCCTCCCAGACGATGTGCCTGGACATTTTGCTCGTCCCTTCCGTCCGATCGACGAACACGATCGGGACCTCCACGATCTTGAACTTCTTCTTCCACGCCCGGAAATGCATCTCGATCTGGAAGGCGTAGCCGTTGGAGCGTACGTCGTCGAGATCGATGGCCTGCAGCACGGCACGACGAAACACCTTGAATCCTGCGGTGGAATCGAACAGCGGCAGGCCGGTCACCAGCCGCGCGTAGATGTTCGCGTAGTAGCTGAGCAGCAGGCGGCCGATGGGCCAGTTGACCACCGTGACCTTCCCGCCGCGATATCTCGAGCCGATCACGAGATCGGCCGTCTCGATCGCCCGGAGAAAGTGAGGCAGGTGCGCCGGATCGTGCGAGAAATCGGCGTCCATCTCGAACGTGTAGTCGTAGTTCCGCTCGAGCGACCACTTGAAGCCGGCGATGTAGGCCGTGCCGAGCCCCATCTTTTTCGGGCGGCGCAGCAGATGGACGCGCGTGTTCTGCGCGCCCATGGACTCGACGATGTCCCCCGTTCCATCCGGTGATCCGTCGTCGACGATCAACATCTCGAGGCGCGGATCCTTGTCGAGGACCGATTGGATCAGTCGCGCGATGTTCTCGCGCTCGTTGTAGGTCGGGACGATGACCAGGGCGCGCTCGGGAGTGGCCACGGCGATGGATCAGGAGGCGACGACGGCCCTGGGCGGTCGGGCGGCGGGCGACGCCGGCGGTACCGGAACGTTCGCGACGCGCCGGCGCTCCGCGAAGAATCCCGCCCCGACGCTCAGCAGCGCCAGCGCCACCGCGAGGAACGTGATCGTCTTCCCAGCGCCGTACACGGGGTCGCGGAAGCGCAGCGTCACCTGTCTGGCGCCGGCGGACAGCGGCACCCCGATCAGGTTGTAGTTGGCGCGAACCGTCTGCGCGGTCTTGCCATCGACGCTCGCGCTCCAGCCGGGGAAGAAATTCTCCGACACGACGAGCGCGGAACCGGCCGCTGCCGGCTTGTCCAGCTGCACTTCGATGTCACCGGGCTCGAGTCGCGTCACCCTGGCTTGGACAGCCGACGGCGGCGGCACGGTTGTCGGCTGGGCGGCCTGCACCGCCGCGCCGGTATCGACGATCGCGGCGCGGGTCGGATCGAATCGCGCGTCCAGAACGGTCGCCAGCGCCTGGTCGTCGGCGCCCTTGACCATCACGCTCGCTACCCACGCCGCGCGATTGTCGCCCGGCAGCTCGTAGAGATAGATCGTGCTCCCTGCCGCGTTCCTTACAGGCCCGACGACTCTCCGGCTCGGAGTGGGCCAACGCAACGCCGCCTGGACCTGCGGCATCAGCGTGTCGGGCAGCGTCGTATACAGGTACCGCAGGTTCTCGTGACTCAGAAACGTGGGATCGAGCGGTATGGGTCGTGGCAGTGGATTGCGCGACGCTGCGGCATCGACGAGCTGCTGATACCTGCCAAGCTCGTTCCCATGATAGCCCTCGGACAGCCGGATGCCGTGCGACATGAGCGCGTCGTAGAAAGCGGGATCTCGGAACGCGGCCGTCTGAAGAGGATCCCAGGTGATCGCGCGGGCTGGTGTCGGTGATTGCCGAATCGCCTCGATCGCAGGATCCGTTGCATAAACTGCCGACGCGCGCGGCGAGAAGATCCAGTACTGGTGTTCGATGCTCCACAGATCCGCGGCGACGACGGCGGCCAACGCCCAGGCGACCTGCGTGCGCGAGAGTCGCGCGCGCGCGGCCGCCCAAATGACGCCGAGCGCCACGAGCACGAACGCAATGGAGCGCAGCGAGCCGACGATCACATCCGGCTGATTGACATTTGCCCGCGACGTCACGTACTCCGCGATCTGCCCCTGCTGCTCCGGCGGATATGCGGCAGCGCGATAGTCTGCCACCGATCGCGCCACGCTCTCGGGCAGTCCCGCGGCAAAGAACAGCGCGAGCGCAACGATGGCCGCGGCCCATCCCCACAGAAAGCGCTTCGGGATCGCCGCCGCGGCGTTGATGATCCGCTCCGTCCCCAGCGCCGCGAACACCGCCAGCGCGAACATCGTCACGAACATCATGGTGCTCGGCGCGCGGAAGTACTTGGTGCCGGGCACGAGATAGTAGATGATCTGATAGAACGGCGTGCTTCCGCCGAGTGCCCAGAGAAGCGACACGACGAAAGTGCCGAGCCAGAACCAGCGGAACCCCTTCCGCTGAACGCCGCCGGCGAACATCCCTGCTCCGGCGAGCACCATCACGACGACGCCCGGATATTCGCTGTGGAAGTGGATCTGGTTACGTCCCCAGTACTTCTCGAGGATTCCACTGAACTGCGGTACGACGGTGTTGAAGAGCTCCTCGAGCGGCAGGGAGTAAGACACCGCGTGGTCGTACCCCTTTCCCCCCGCGCGCGGGGACCAGGCGACGTACTCGCGGACCGGCAGATACTGAATGGCACCGATCAGGAAGCCGAGTGCGACGGCGCCGAGCGCGAGCCCGAGACGCTTGAGTGCGACGTCGCGCGGCAGCTTGCTGCCACCAGCGCCGCTGAATGCGAGGAAGAGCGCGAAGGACCCGCTGGCCAGCAGCATGTACTGCAGCAGCTGCGGGTGCGGGCTGAGGACGGCGAGTCCGATCGTGATCGCGAAGGCTCCCCATGCCCACATGTGGCCGTCGCGAACGCCGCGCACGAGGAGCCAGAGCGCGAGCGGAAACAGCGCGCTCACGAACAGCTTGCCGTCGTGTCCGGGTGACGCATAGGCGGCGATCGGCCCACTCAGCATGTACGCAAGCCCGCCCACCAGCGAACCGTAAAAACCGACGCCGTAGCTGCGGAGGAACCCGAAGGTGAAGAAGCCCGCGAGCACGATGTGAATGACGAAGGACCAGGTCATCGCCTGGTCCGTGGGCATGAGCATCCGCAGCAGGAACGTGGGATAGAAGATGTCGCCGTGCATCGCGGCGATGTATGGCATTCCGCCGAAGAGGTACGGATTCCATTGCGGGAAACCGGCGCCGCTTCGCAGCGATTGCGCGGCGAATTCGCGAAACGCGTAGCCGGCGATGTACTGGTCGCTGTGCGGCGCCACGAGCCACGCTCCCGTCAACGCCGGATACGCCAGCGTCATCGCGGCGAGGACGTACACCAGCAACGCCCACCCGGCTGCGAAGCGCGGCGCCGACAGAACGAAGTCCGGCGCCGCGTTCGGATCCTGTGCGCGCGACATCCTTTTTGCTGTCTTAGACGGAGCGTCGTCGGGAGACATCGTAGGCCAAGTAGATGAGGCCGGGAGCGATCTCGAGAATGGTCAGCCACACTCGCGACGTCACGGCGACCAGCGCGGCCTGTTTCGCGTTGCCGAGGTGAAGCGCGGTGATCAGCCCCATCATCACCACCTCACGCGTGCCGATGCCACCCGGCACCAACAGGACCAGATACCCTGCTACGTACGACGCAGTGTAAACTGCGATGTACTGCCATGTGGCGCCAGCGGCATGCCCGAGAACGCCGCGCGTGAACCACATGAATGCGAGGCCGTAGGCGATCCACGCCGCGAGATTGCCGACGGTGGCGACGGCGATCGCGCGCGTCGGCGGCGGTGCGATCGCGACGTCGCGCCCCGTCATGCGCGCGGCCCACGCGCCCGCGCGCGGGAGGACAAAGGGCAGCGCCGCGAGTCCGAGCGCCGCGAGCGCGATCAGGAGCAAGGCGATCCAGCGCTGGTCCGGACTGAGCAACGCAGGCCAGCGCGAGCCGAGGACGAGAACGAGCGCGAGCCCTGTCGCGATGTTCAGCACCGTGCTGAGGATCGCGGAGCTCGCGGCGGCGGCGGCCGATACCTGTTCCCGCCGCGCCATGGCGCTCATCGCGCCGATCTGCCACAGCTTCCCCGGCACGTAGCGCCAGAGGTTCGAGATGCTCCAGATCGCGGCCGCGCGCGAGAACGACAGCGTCTGTCCCGCCTCCGCGAGCAGCACGCGCCACGTCTGCACGAGGAGCGCGTACACCGCCAGCACGATGAACCCGGAGAGCACGATCGCCGTCCAGCTCGGATGCGCCGCGAGCGGCGCGTCCCGGATTGCCGTCCATTGGTTGACGATTTCGCGCCCGACGTAATACAGCAGCGCCGCGGCAAGGATCAGCTGCGCGGCGAGAAGAACCTTACGCGGGGGCGCTCGCAATCGCGTTCTTGTAGATGTCGGCGTAGCGGCGCGCGACCGACTCGGGCGCGAAGGTCGCGAGGGCACGCATCCGTCCCGCGGCGCCGAGCGCCGCACCGCGATCGTCGCGGGCCAGCAGCTGTTCGATCGCGGTGGCAAGGACATCGGGCGAGCGCTCGCTCACGAGGAAGCCCGTGCGGTCGTGTTGCACCACGTCGGGGAGTCCCCCGGACTCGAACGCAACGACGGGCGTCTCGCACAGCATCGCCTCCACGGCGACGAGACCGAGCCCTTCGTCCGCGGACGGCACGACGAGAGCGGACGCGGAGCGGTAGAACTCGACCAGCTTCTTCTGCGACTGCGTTCCCTGCCAGCGCACGCGGTCCTGCACGCCCAGCTCGCGCGCGTACGCTTCCATCGGTGCGCGCTCCGGTCCGTCGCCCACGAGATCGAGCTCGATCCCGGCCGGCAGTTTCGCGAGCGCCTGAAGGAGAATGTCGATGCCCTTCTGCTTCGTCATCCTTCCAACGAAGAGCAGGGCGTTCTTCTTTCGCGCACCGCCGGGCGAGAACAACTCCACCGCGACCGGCATGGGCGCGACCATCGGCGCCGGCGCAGACACGAGCGACTGTGCCTCGTGCGCGAGCCAGCGCGACACAGCGGTCGTGACGATCGAGTTCTGCAGCACGTGCCGGAATGCCGGGCGGCTCATCGAGACGGAGCGCGCGATCCGGACGTCCGTGCCGTGCAGCGTCGTCACGAGCGGTGTGTTCGAGAGGCGGCTCAGCCACGTTCCCACCAGACCGTTGGGAAACCACCAGTGCGCGTGGATGATGTCGGGCTGATAGCTGCGCCGTGCGCGCACCGCCGCGCGGAACTCCGCTCCCAGGAAGCCGAGGAGCGTGAACCTGGCGCTCCACGAGTCACGCACCTGTTCCGCCATGTTGCCGCCGTACGCGAGGGTCTCGTAGCGGCTGGGCGCGTAATGAAAGCGGTCCACGCCCGTGCCGTTGAACTTCGCGTTCTCCGAGAGCCCGGGCGCTGACGGCGCGACGACCTTCACCTCGATCCCCTGCTTGTCGAGCGCCGACGCGAGCCGCAGCAGAAAGTTGCCGGCGACGTCGCCGTCGTAGCGCGGAAAGGCGTGCGTGAGAAAGAGAACTTTCATGTCGATGTCAGACGTTCGTGTCGCGAGGGGCAGAGATCTCGTCCAGGCGGCGACGCACCTCGCGCAGCTCGGCGCGCTGGCCGGCTATCTGGTCACCAAGCAAGCCCGTCGCGAAAAAGATGCTCCCGAGGAGCAGACAGGTCTGGATGAGCGTCCAGGCCCAGCGCTGACCGACGCCCGTCGTCAGGAGGATCACGAGCGCGACGATGCCGGCGACCGCGCCAATGGCGAACAAGGCCGCACCGAGCGCGCCGAACAGAAGCAACGGCTTGGACGCGTACTGCAGCTCGAACCATACGGCGAGCATGTCGAGCACGCCGATCGGGATCCGGCGCCACGTCGCGAACTTCGACTTCCCTGCATGCCGCGGATACAGGGGCACGGGGACCTCGCCGATCTTGAATCCCTGCGCCGCCGCGATCACGACCATGTAGCGATGCCAATCGGGACGCATCGGCAGCCCGTCCATGATCTCGCGGCGATAGGCCTTCACGGAATTCAGGTCGCGGACCTGCACGTCGAAGAGCCGGCGGCTCAGGCGATTGTAGACGCCGGACACGAACTGCTTGTCGTAGCGTCCCTCCTTGAATCCCGTCACCATGTCCGCGCTGTCGGCGAGAATCGGGGCGACGAGCCGCGGGATGTCTTCCGGCTTGAACTGGAGATCCGCCGGATAGAACACGAGCACACGGCCGCGGGACTGCAGATATCCCGTACGCAGCGCATCGGCGATTCCGCGCTGGCTGCGATGGGTGGCGATCCTCAGAAACGAGTATCGGCTCTCGAGATCGCGGAGGACGCGCGGCGTCGCGTCGACGGAACCATCGTCGATGACGAGCACCTCGTAGCGCGTCTTCGGATCGGCGGCGAACGCCGTCGCCGCCAGCTCCATGAACAGCGGTAGGTTCTCGGCTTCGTCTTTGGCCGGGACGAGAACGGACACGTCGACGACGCTTGTTTGCGCCGGCGCCGAAGTCGGTCGGGCTGTGGGCGTCATGGTCACGCTCATGCCCAAACCAATGTCATTCTGAGGGAGCGCAGCGACCGAAGAATCTTCCCGAATTCGAGTAGATCCTTCCCCCTCGCTTCGCTCGGGGTCAGGATGACACTTGAGCTCATACTCGTTTACGCATGCGGGCGGACAGCACGCCCAGTTGGTCGCGGTACTTCGCCACCGTGCGCCGCGCGATCTGGACGCCGTTCTGCTTCAGGATGTTGACGATGGCCTGGTCGGTGAGCGGGTGACGCGCGTCTTCATCGGCGACGAGCTTCTGGATCTGCGCCTTGATGCCGCGCGCGGAGACGTCTTCGCCCTGCGTGGTGGACAGTCCCGACGAGAAGAAGAACTTGAGGGGCAGCACCCCACGCGGCGTCTGGACGAACTTCTCGTTCGTCACGCGACTCACCGTGGACTCGTGCATGTTGATCACCTCCGCCACCTCGCGCAGCGTGAGCGGCTTGAGGTGCTGAACGCCCTTCTCGAAGTAGTCACGCTGCCGGTCCACGATGTAGTTCATGACCTTGAGCATCGTCTGGCGGCGCTGCTCGATCGCCTGGATCATCCAGTTCGCCGAGTTGAGCTTGCTCGAGATGAACTCCTTGCTCTCGCCCTCGAACTTCTTCTTGTCGCGCGCGATCTCCTGGTAGGTCTTGCTGAGCTTCAGGCGCGGGAGGTTGGCGTCGTTCAGGAATACGTGGTACTTCTGGTCGATCTTGTCGACGATGAGGTCCGGGATGATGTAGTTGTCGCTCAGATCGCTGTACTTGATCCCGGGTTTCGGGTCGAGCTTCTGGATCTCGTCGGCCGCCTTCTGCACGTCCGATGGGCTGATGCCGAACCGCTTCGAGATCTCGCTCCATCGGTGGTTGATCAGCTCATCGAAGCAATCGCGGACGAGGCGATATGGCACCGAGTGCTCGAGACCCGCCTCCTTGAGCTGGAGCATGAGACATTCGCGCAGATCACGCGCGCCGACGCCCGGCGGATCCAGGTTCTGGATCGTCCCGAGCATCTCCTCCACCTCTTCCGCCGTGTAGAGCGGCAGCTCGTCGGTGTCGATCTCGCTCGACTCGGCCGCCTGCTTGACCATGTCGTTGACGCCGTTGAGGATCACCTCGAGCGACGCCTTGAGGTATCCCGACTCGTCGATGTTGCCGATGAATTCCTCGGCGAGGACTACCTGTCGGGGCGAGAGGTCGAGCAGCGTTATCTGATCGCGCAGATGGTCGGCGAGGTCACGTGAGTCCACGGTGACCGGCTCGTAGTACTCGCGCTCCTCGTGCTCCTCGCGGCGGCCACCGGCGTCGAACCCGTCGAGGAGAATCTCCTCCCAGTCGATCTCGTCGTTCCGTTTCTCGTTGTCCTCGTCGGTCGCCGCTTCGACCTCGGTCTCGGTCTCGCCCTCCTCCTCTTCCTCTTCCGGTTCCACCATCTCGAGGAAGGGATTGTTGAGCAGCTCCTGCTTGAGGTGCTGCTGGAGGTCGAGGAGCGGCATGTACAGCAGATCCATCGCCTGGTACAGGCGTGGATTGATCTTGAGCTCCTGCTTGAGCTGCGTGGTCTGGGAGAGCCCTGCCTTCATGCCGCGCGCTCCGGACCGCCGTTCGACGAGAATCGCGACCGCAGGCGCGCGGTCAGCGTCGGTCCGAGATAGATGTCCGCGACGGTGTCGTCGAAGACGAGATCGCGCACGGAGCCGGACACCTTCACCTGTCCGTCGAACATGATGTAGGCGCGATCGACGATGTCCAATGTCTGTTCCACGTTATGGTCGCTGATCAACACGCCGATCTGCCGCGTGCGCAGATTGGCGACGATTTGCTGAATGTCGTGCACCGCGATCGGATCGACGCCCGCGAACGGCTCGTCGAGCATCATGAACCGGGGGTTCGTCACGAGCGCGCGCGTGATTTCCAGACGGCGTCGTTCGCCGCCCGACAGTGAATATGCCTTGCTCTGCCGTAGATGCTTGATGCTCAGCTCGTCGAGGAGCTTTTCCAGACGGTCGCGACGTTCTGCCGCAGAGATCGGTAATGTCTCGAGAATCGCCAAGATGTTGTCTTCGACCGAGAGCTTGCGGAAGATCGACGGCTCTTGTGAGAGGTAGCCGAGGCCCAGGCGAGCCCGGCGATACATCGGCATTGCGGTGATGTCCTGATCGTCGAGCAGTATGCGACCAGACATCGGAGGAATGAGGCCGACGATCATGTAAAAGGTCGTCGTTTTCCCCGCCCCATTCGGACCCAACAGTCCGACGATCTCCCCCTGTTGCAATCGCAGGGCCACGTCGTTCACCACCTTGCGCCGCCGGTACATCTTCACTAACCCAAAGGCTTCCAACAAGCTACCAGCGGGCGCGGCCTCTTCGACCGGCGTTTCGGCGACCTGCATGTGCTCGCCGGTCTGCCTGAGCGACTCAGCGACCTGCTGCCGGTTGGCTTCGACGGCGCGCCAGAAATCCTCGTTGAACCGAACCACGGCGTCCGGCTCCAGCAGCCCGATTTCTGGCAGCGTGATGATGCCGAGTCCAGCGAGTCGGGGAAAAACGCTCTGGGCGAGATGGTCGCGCACCTGGTCGAGGCCGAGCTTGCCCGCCTCACGCTCGGCGTCGCGGCCGGAGGCCCGCAGGGCTGCCAGGTGATCGTCGCGATAGACCTTGGCTGCGTCGTTGAAGTTCGCGCGACCGTCCGGGGTCGCAACGCTGAGCAGCGCGTGAAGCGCGAGCGCCGGCGACCGATCGGCTCGGCCGAGCTGGTCGAGGATCGCGTGAACGTCCTCTGGCGTCATCTTGGCGGGCGCGCCGGACGTGCCGCGCGCGTCGTGTCGCGCGAAGCCGCTGCCGAGGCTGGGCGCGGCTCGAGGTAGACACCCGCCGCCTGATCGATGACAGTGACGCGCGCGACCTTCTGATCCTGAAAGGCGACGACGATCTCACGCCCCGTGACGTAGTTGATCGCCGGTCTGCGCTGCGTCGTGTCGGCGGCGGGAAGATGGTAGAACGATTTCGCGTGCCCGACGGCGACGAGCTCCTTGACGCGCGCCGTGCGCGCGGTGTCCCGCGTCGCCGCCGTGTCGAAGCGCGCGACGATGGTGTCGCCGCGCATCCAGTCCACCGTATCCGCCTTGAAGCGTATGCTATCCGGACGTCCCTCCGCCTGCGCGAGTCGCACCGCGTGCATCTCTCGGATGCGCTGCTGCGGCATGCTGACGTCGATGGAGTCGGAGATGATTTGCTGCGTCGGCGACGTCGCGCGCGCGCGCACCGGTTTCGGACCCCATGCGATCGCGCGCTGGAGGAGGTTGTCCGCGATCCGCAGATCGATGGTATCGCTGAGGAGTGTGAGGTCCTCGCTCACCGCCTTGCCTTTCCCCCTGGCCATGACGCGGTCGAGCTTGCGGCTCTTCGAGGTGAGCTCGATGCGTTCGCCGCTGAGCGTGAACGGACGGTCCCGCCGTCCCTCGATCGACGGGCCGCGCATCAGGACGGTGATCTCCTTCTCACTGTCGAGGGTGATCGAGTCACCCCGCGCGATCACCTCCTCGCGCGTGACGATCACTGCGCCTCCGGCGTAGACGAGGCTGTCGCCTTCCATCGTGATGTTGTTCGCGAGAACCGTGGTTGGCGGGGTCACCTTCCCCGCCGAATCTTTCTGCACGATGGTGATCGTCGGACGCCCGTTGGCGAGCATGCGGGGTACGGGGCGCGTCCCCGGAATCGCCCTGAGGTACTCGGCCGTCGGGCCCTTCAGCGTGGAGCCGTTGGCCAGCTTCGCGTCGACGTCACCGCTGGCGACCGCGCGCTCGTCCCTCTGATAGTACGTGAGGTAGTTCGACGTAAGCGTCAGCCGTGGCTCATTGTAGCGGACGTGTCCGAGAGCAAAGATGCGGCTCTCGTCACCATAGGCTTCGAGACTGTCGGCGCGTAGCGTCAGCTCTTTCGCGGGACAGTTCACGAGGACGGGGCCGCCGAAGAACGTGTTGTACTGGCCGCTCGGCAGCTTTTGGTTGAGCTGGCGCGCCGCATTGATCTCGCATCGCTGCGTCTGCTGCGATCTCAGACTCGAGGCGGCAACCAGCATTGCCGCAGCAAACAACCAGGAAAAACGTTGCGCAGAGAACGCCGAGAAGACCGAGAGATCGCCGAGGACAGAAAAGAATCTCTCTGCGTTTTCTCTGTTCCTCGGCGCCCTCTGCGCAACGTTGTCGCAGTTCGTCACGGCGTGAGGTTCTGCAGCGGAACGTCAGCCGAGACGCGACAGGCCTTGAGGCACTGAAAGCGCTCGATGTTCGGGTCCGAAGTGAAGCCGATGCCCCGCTGTACATCCCTGCCGCGGTAAAAAGTGAAGGCGCTGTCGCTCGAGATCAGGTTCTGCGTTTGCGAGTAGCGCAGATGCGGTGACAGGAGGCGCCGCCCTTCGGACCCGGTCACAACGACGTTGCCGAATCCCTCGAGAATCTGGGTGCGGAGGTCATACGTGCCGCGATCTCCGCGCAACGTGCCGTTCGGGGCGCCGGTCAGCGTGTTGAAGTTCGCGCGGACGCGGCGCAGGACGAACCTCGTCTGATCCCGGAACACGAAGACCGTGTCCGCGAAAAGCTCTCCCCGCTTCACTCCCGAATTCGTGAGCGCGGTGCGGCTGCTGAAGATGATCTGTTCAGCGCTGTCGGCGAGCCCCGCGCCAGTCGTGTCGGCTGCGACGGGCGGCTGCGTCGACTTGCGGCAGGCGAAAGCAAATATGGTTGCCACGCACAGAAGGAGTAACTGCAGATCCCTCGCTCCGCGCGGGATGACAACATTTACGCTGCTCGGGATGACGGCTGAGCGTTTCATGCGATGCGCGCCCGCATGATGTCGTGGAGATGGATGACGCCTGCCAGGCGGTCGCCGGAGTCGAGAACCGGCATCGCCATGATGCCATGTTTTTCCATACGGTATACTACCGCACTTGCCAGCTCATCGGTCCGCGCCGTTTTCGGGGCGCGGTTGAGAACGCGTTCGATCGGAATCGACAGGATCTGCTCCTCCCGCTCCATCATGCGCGTGAGATCGCCCGCGGTCATCACACCCGTCACATGGTCGGAGCCATCCACCATGATCGCGATGCCGCGGCGCTCGGCGAGCAGCACGATCGCGTGTCGCATAGAGTCGCCGGCGTGCAGTACGGGCAGCGCGTCGCGCTCCATGAGGTCAGCGACCTTCGTCAGGAGGCGGCGGCCGATGGAACCGCCCGGGTGGAGCCGGGCGAAGTCTTCGCGCTGAAATCCCTTCTCCTCCAGCAGCGCGACGGCGAGCGCGTCTCCGATGGCCAGCGCGACGGTCGTGCTGGTCGTCGGGGCCAGGTCATGGGGACACGCCTCCACCGAGACGGAGGCGTCGAGTACCACGTCAGCATGGCGTGCCATCGCGGACTCGCGCTCGCCGGCGATCGCGATGATCCCCACGCCCAGCCGCTTGAGGTACTCGATGAGTGCGAGGAGCTCATCCGACTCTCCGCTCTTGGAGATGAGAATCGCGACGTCCTCCGGGCCCACGATACCGAGGTCGCCGTGCACAGAATCGGCGGGATGCAGGAATGTCGCGGGCGTTCCCGTCGACGTGAACGTCGCGGCGATCTTGCGACCGATCAGCCCCGATTTACCGACGCCGGCGACGATGACGCGGCCCCGCGAGTCGCGGAGCATCTCGATGGCGCGCGTGAAGCTCGCGTCGATCCGATCCAGCGTCGCCGCGATGGCGTCGCGCTCGAGCTCGAGCACGCGGCGTCCACGCTCGAGGATGCGATCGCGCCCGCTCACGTTTGCGCCCCGGGCAGCGAACGCTCGGCGACGTAGGCGTCTGTCACGGTCTTCCACTCGCCACGCGCCTTGAGCAGGATCTCGGCGAATTCGCGAACGGCGCCGCGACCGCCGTTGCGTTGCAGACGCAGGGTGCACATCTCTCGTACCTCGGGCACCGCATTTCCCACGGCGACAGGCAATCCAACGACGCGCAGTACCGGGACGTCCGGGTAGTCGTCGCCGATGAACGCTGCTTCCGCCGTCGAGACGCCGTATTTGTCGAGCATCTTCATGAACGCCGGCAGCTTGCGCGCTGTCGCGTCCTGAGCGACGTCCTCGATCTCCAGCTCGCGCGCACGGATCCGCACGCTTTCGGAGACGCGTCCCGTCACGATGACGACGCGCAGCCCGGCGCGGCGCAGCAGGTGGATGCCGAGGCCATCCTGGATGTCGTATCGCTTGAGCTCCACAGGCTCGCCGCCGGCGCCGCCGAGATAGAGGCCGCCATCTGTGAGGACGCCGTCGACGTCCAGGCCGACGAGTCGAATCTGACGAGCCACGGGAGCCGGGATCAGGTGTGAGTCGCTTGCCACACAGAAACTACCCGATCGAGGAGCGCCGGCAGGTCCTTTAGGGCGAGCATGTTCGGACCGTCGCTCGGTGCGTGGTCCGGGTCGGGGTGTGTCTCGAGGAACAGCCCGTCAGCTCCGGCGGCGATGGACGCGAGGGCGAGTGGGGGGATGAACTCACGCGCGCCGCCGCTGGAACCGCCGCTGCCCTGGCCAGGCCGCTGGACGCTGTGCGTCGCGTCGAATATCACGGGGACGCCGCACGCCTCGCGCATGCGGGCGAAGTCGCGCATGTCGACGACGAGGTCGCCGTAGCCGAAGAAGGTGCCACGCTCGGTGACGGCAACCTGAGTGCTGAGGGCTGAGGGCTGAGGGCTGAGGGGGGCCGTGGATCCGCCTCGGTTGTTGCTCAGCCCTCCGCCCTCAGCCCTCAGCACTTTCTCCACTGCCCCTCTCATCCCTTCGGGATGCATCCACTGCCCTTTCTTGATGTTCACGGCTCTTCTGGTAGCGCCCGCGGCCTCGAGCAGATCGGTCTGTCGGCACAGAAAGGCGGGGATCTGGAGGACGTCCGCCACCTCGGCGACGGCGGCGCATTGATCGGGAAGATGCACGTCGGTGAGCACCGGCAGCCCCGAGTCTCTCTTCACGCGCTCGAGCTTGCGGAGCCCTTCGTCGATACCGGGACCGCGATGCGCGCTCACGTTCGAGCGATTGGCCTTGTCGAAGCTGGCCTTGTAGATGATCCCGCCGGGAATCTTTCCGGCGAGCTTCGCGAGCTTTTCCGCGACGCGGAGGTTCAGGGCGTCATCTTCGAGTACGCAGGGACCGGCGATGAGGAAGAGCGCGTCATCTCGAAAAATCCCCACGTCAGTCACCGGCCTCCGCGAGCGCCGGTGTCGTTTCCCCGCTTCTCCGCTGCCGTTTTGCCCTGACCGCCGCGGCGATGAACCCGGCGAAGAGCGGGTGCGCGCGGTTCGGCCGTGACTTCAGCTCGGGGTGGAACTGGCAGCCGATGTACCACGGATGCGGCGGATACTCGATGATCTCGACGAGCTGTCCGTCCGGGCTCAGGCCGCTGAGCCGCAGCCCGTGCTCGACGAAGAGATCGCGATACCGGTTCGAGACCTCGTAGCGGTGGCGGTGCCGCTCGCTGATCTCCGCCTGGCCATAGACCTCGGCGACGCGTGAGCCGCGCGTGAGACGGGCGGGATACGCGCCGAGCCGCATCGTGCCTCCCATGTCGGTCACGTGCTGTTGCGACTCCATCAGAGAGATGACGGCGTTGTCGCACTCGGGCGCGAATTCCGAGGAATGGCTGTCCTCGAGGCCGCAGACGTTGCGCGCGAACTCGATGATCGCCGTCTGCATGCCGAGACAGATGCCGAAGAACGGAAGTCCGGACACGCGCGCATGGCGGATCGCTTCGACCATCCCCTCGATGCCGCGCACGCCGAACCCGCCGGGAACGAGCAGGCCGTGATACTGGCTGAGAATTTCCGCGGCGCGATCGGGTGCCGTGAAGTCGTCCGACGAAAGCCACTGGATGTCGACGCCGACGTCGTTGGCGATGCCGCCGTGGATCAGCGCTTCCTGGACGCTCTTGTAGCTGTCGACGAAGTCCGTGTACTTGCCGACGACGGCGATGCGCACGCGGTCGTGCGGATCGAGCACGCGGCCAACCATCTCCCGCCACGCGGTGAGTTCGGGGCGCGGCGCGTCGATGTGCAGCCGCTCCAGCACCTTCTGGTCGAACCCCTGCTCGTGGAAGCGCACCGGGATGTCGTAGATCGTGCGAACGTCGGGGCTCTCGATGACGCACCCGAACTCGACGTTGCAGAAGAGCGCGATCTTGCGCTTGATGTCGTCGGAGATGGGACGCTCCGTGCGCACGATCAGCAGGTCCGGCTGAATTCCGATCTCCATCAGGTCGCGCACGGAGTGCTGCGTCGGCTTCGTCTTCAGCTCCCCGGCGGCGGCGATGAACGGAATGAGCGTCAGGTGGACGAAGATCGCGTTGTCGCGGCCGACGTCGTGGCGGAACTGGCGGATCGCCTCCAGGAACGGCAGCGACTCGATGTCGCCGACCGTGCCGCCGATCTCCACGATGATGACGTCGTTCTCCGGAGCGATTCTGCGGATCGCGGCCTTGATCTCGTCGGTGATGTGCGGGATCACCTGCACGGTGGACCCGAGATACTCGCCGCGGCGCTCCTTGGTGATCACGTTCGAGTAGATGCGGCCGGTCGTGACGTTGTTCGCCTGCGACAGCGACCGGTCGATGAAGCGCTCATAGTGCCCGAGATCGAGATCGGTTTCCGCGCCGTCGTCGGTGACGTACACTTCGCCGTGCTGGAACGGCGACATCGTGCCGGGGTCGACGTTGATGTAGGGATCGAACTTCATCATCGTCACACGCAGTCCGCGCTCGACGAGCAGGCGTCCGAGCGACGCGGCCGCAATCCCCTTTCCGAGCGACGAGACCACGCCGCCGGTGACGAAGATGAACTTCGGCGACTGTTGACGCGTTCCGGGCATCAGGCTGGCTCTCCACTGAAGACGGTCCACTCCGTGTTGGCGCGGACCAGATCATTTTCGGTATCTATGCCGCGGCGCAGCGGCCCTTCGATAAGGGCGACGCCGATCGCCCATCCGGCCGCCAACGGCCGCAGCTGTTCGAGTCGTTCGATGCGCTCGAGCGGATGTTGCGGCAGCGACACCCACCGTGCGATGGCATCGTGCGTGTAGGCGTACACGCCGATGTGCTGCCACACGTGATCGACGAGAAGCGCAGCGTCGGCGGTATCCCGGGTCTCGCGCAGAAACGGAATCGGCGCGCGCGAGAAATACAGCGCGCGGCTGTCGTCCGCGGTGACGACCTTCACGACAGAGGGCTCGTCGAGGATCGCCGCGGTCGCGCGCACCGCGGCCGTGCCGATCGTAAACTCGCCGTTCAGCATCGCGAGCGCACCCCGCACGGCGTCGACGGAGACGAAGGGCTCGTCGCCCTGGACGTTGAGCAGCGCGTCGTAGCTCGCGAACTCGCGTCGCTTGGCGACTTCGGCCACGCGGTCGGTGCCCGACGGGTGGTTCGGCGAGGTGAGCACGGCATCCGCGCCGTTGTCGCGCGCCGCAGCCGCGACCTCTTCGCTATCCGTCGCGATCACGCACCGGTCCGCGACGTCCATGGCGACCACGCGTTCCCACACGCGCACGACGAGCGGTCGGCCGGCGAGAAGGCGGAGCGGTTTGCGGGGGAGACGTGTCGCGCCCAGTCGCGCTGGGATGACGGCGAGGGTCTTCATACCCCGCGCCGGGCGGAACCGAGGAGCCCGTCCGACACGGAAGTTGAATGTAGGGTTGGGCCGTATCGCCAGCAACTTGTTCTCCGCCCCGCGGCTCCGCCGCTAGTCGGTTCTCGGCGTACAGGACGCCACTGCTCGGCAAAAATGCATCCCGAACGCCGAAAACAGCGGCGGAGCCGCGCACCCGCGCCCGAAGGGTGCGGGGCCGAGAACAGAGTTCTATCTCGAAAAACTGAACCCGATCGTGCCGCGGACGTGCTGCCGCGCAGGATCGAACTGCAACTCCGCACGAACGATCGTCAGCAGCACGCCGACGCCGACGACCTGCTCGAAGGATGGAAGCTTGCCGAGCCCCGCACTGCCGATGCGGTGCCGGAAGAGCAGCGTCGGCATGCCGAGCAGCCCGAGCGTCATCTTCAGCAGCGGATAGGAGTACCGCTGGTCGACGAGCAGAAGCTCGTCCCCGCCCAGCTCGAGAAGCTTGTTGAACGGCAGCGTTCCGGGACCGCCGAGGTACACGAAGCGCTGGCGCGGCGGTGCGTCGCCCGGCGTCGTCACCCAGTGCACGTCCAGCGAGTACTCCTGTTCTCCGAACGTCAGGAATGTCACACCGAGATCGGAAGTGATCTGCGTAAACTGGCGATCGGTGGGTGCGGCGAAGCCGACCTCACCGCGTGTTTGCGCGCGGAGCGTGAGGTTCTGGGCCTCCCAGCGCGCGTCGAAGCCGGCGAGCGCTGAGGTGATGGTCCCGTCGTCGATGGCGGGGTTCGGCCGGCGCACGCCGAGGCTGTCCGATCGCGCAAAGATGCTCCACGGCGAGCGCGTCTCTCCCACGGAGGGGCCGACGCTCCACGCGCGCTCCGCGCCGCCTCCCACGAACGGCTCGATCTGCGTGTTGGTCCACTCCCATACGCGATGGAGCGTTCCTTCGGCTCGGTCGGCGCGGTAGTAGTTGCGCGTGTCCGTGCCGAAGCCGAGCACGGAAAACGAATTCACGAAGTTCGACCAGATCCACGCGTCGTTGCTGAACGTGCCGCGCGCGGCAGAAAGCTCGGCGCGCGTGCGACGCGTCATGACGACGTGCGCGTCGACGGACGGATCGATCTTCCCGAGGTCGGAGCGATACGTCGCGAGAATGTCCGATGTTCCCCGGCCCCCGAGAAACGAGAACGACGGACCGTAGACGACGGAGGCTCCGTTGACGCGGTCGTATGCCGGGAAACGCAGCCCGTACACGCCCGGAAAGAGCAGCGCCGGCGATGCGTGCGCCCGAAGCGACACGTAGTCGAGGCGGTAGCCTTCGGGCGTGCGCGAGACGGCGAACGTGTTGTCGCGGAAACTCTGCGACCCCGTCTCAATGACAGCGAGTGTGGACGGATAGACCCCACCGCCGATCGCGATCGCGCGGCCGGCGATATGCGCCCCCGGACGGACGAAGAGGTCCCCGCCCACGACGATCACGTCCCCATCGACGGCGCCGGTGATCGCAGCGCTGCGTCCGAGCACGATGATGGATTGACCTTCGCGCTCGCCGCGCTTCACGACGAACCAGCCGGTATCGGGCTCGACGAGACGGTGCGGGCGCGCCAGCGCCTCACGCAGAAGGCGTCCACTCGCCCCGGGGCCGAGGTCCGCCACGACGACGCGTGGCTGCGCATGCGCCGCGGCCGCGAGAGCTCCCAGGGCAGCAGCCGCCGCTACGAGCAGCGCGCGCAACTTCACGCGGTCAGTTCCAGGAAGTTCTCGAGCAGTGTCTTGCCATCGGGCGTCATGATCGACTCGGGGTGGAACTGCACACCCCACACCGGATGCTCCCGATGCCGCACCGCATGAATCTCGGAGGGATCATCCTCGGAGCGCGCGAGCACGTTCAGCTCGGCGGGCAGCGACGTCGATTCGACGACGAGCGAGTGGTACCGCATGACCTGCATCGGATTGGGAAGGCCCTTGAAGAGCCCCTTTCCATCGTGACGCACCATCGACGTCTTGCCATGCATCACCTTGCCCGCGCGAACGACGTTACCGCCGTATGCTTCGCCGATCGCCTGATGTCCGAGGCACACACCGAGAATCGGAATCGACGCGCCCCAGCGCCGCACGGCCGGAACGGAGATCCCAGCCTGCGCGGGGGCGCAGGGTCCGGGCGAGATGACGATGGCCTTCGGCGCGAGATTGCCGATCTCGTCCACCGAGATCTCGTCGTTGCGGCGCACGACGAGGTCGACGCCAAGCTCGCCGAGGTACTGGACGAGGTTGAACGTGAACGAGTCGTAGTTGTCGATGACGAGGATCATGCTCGCGGATGATAACGCCGGTGCACCTGTCTCAGGTACTCGCGGTCGACGTGCGTATAGATCTGCGTGGTCGAGATGTCGGCGTGTCCGAGCATCTCCTGAACGGCGCGCAGGTCGGCGCCGCCCTCGAGCAGGTGCGTCGCAAAGGAATGGCGTAGCGTGTGCGGCGACACCGCTTTCGTGATGCCTGCGCGCTCCACGTACTTGCGCAGAATCTTCCACGCGCCCATGCGCGAGAGCGGCTCGCCGCGCGCGTTCAGGAACAGCACGCCCTTCCCGGCCCCGCGCTCCAGCCTGGGACGCTGCTCCCGCATGTAGATCGCGAGCGCGCCGATGGCGCTCCGGCCGATCGGGACGAGCCGCTCCTTACTCCCCTTTCCGAACACGCGCACGAGGCCTTCGTCGAGCAGGACGTCCTTCGTGCCGATGCCGATCCACTCCGATACGCGCAGTCCTGCGCCGTACGCCAGCTCGAGCATCGCGCGGTCGCGGAAATACATGGGGTCGTCCATGTTCGGCGCGGCGAGGAGCTTCTGGGTCTCGGCGACGGTGAGCACCTCGGGCAGCGTCCGCCAGCGCTGCGGCGTATCGAGCCGCTCGCTGGGATCGCGAACGACGTGTCCGTCTCCGAGGAGGAAACGGAAGTAGCTCCGCACCGCGGACACGTTGCGGCGAATCGAGGCCGGCGACAGGCCGAGGTCCTTGAGCTGATACACGAACTCGCGCAGCAACTTCGGCGACACGTCCAGCGGCGCGGCCGCACCCTTCACCAGCGCGAAGTCGACGAAGCGCGCCACGTCACGCGCGTACGCCTCCTGGGTCCGCGCCGACGATCCCTTCTCGAGCGCGAGGAAATCCGCGAACCGCTCGAGGAGGAAGGCTCGATGGCGCGGCTCCGACGTCAGCTCGCCTGTCGTCTTCCGCGTGCGAGAAGCCATATGGCGATTGCAAGCGCGAGGAGGACGCTGCCGGCGATCGCGGCCGCCGCGCTGTACTGCGCGATCATCGCCTTGAGGCGCGGCCAGTCGCTGCCGACCCGGAACGCCACGTACGTGATGAACCCGTACCACAGCGCCGACGCGCCGGCGATCATCGCCGCCGTCGGCAACAGCGGAAGGCGAAGCGCGCCGGCAAACGCCGGGACCACGGCGCGGACGCCCGGCACGAAGCGACTCACGAAGACGGCGGGCATACCATATCTATGGAACATCGCGCGCATCCGCGCATCGCGGCTCTCCGCCTGCGTGCCGGCAAGACGACGTTCGAGCCGTTCGGCGCCGTAGCGCCGTCCGAGCATGTACACGACAAGGGCCCCGAGGACGTTGCCGATCCACGTCGCGAGGAACACGCCCACGGCGGTACCCGGGCCGCGCGCGGCGACGAAGCTGCCGAACGCCACGACGACGTCGGATGGGAATGGCGGAAAGAGGTTCTCCACCGCCGCGACGACGAGCAGTACGGCGTAGAGCATCGCCGGAGGCAGCGTGACGAGCCAGTCGAGCAGAGCCTGCACGTGGGGTTGTGCTCTAGCCTTGCGTCAGCGTCGCGATGGCGACGCAGGCTATTCCCTCTCCGCGCCCGATGAAGCCCATCCCTTCGTTCGATTTCGCCTTGACGCTCATCCTCGCGAGCTCGATGCCCAGCGCGTCAGCGAGCCGCTTGCGCATGGCTTCGCGGTGGTCACCCATGCGCGGCGACTCGGCGATGATCGTCACGTCGGCCTGCGCGACACGAAACCCCATCGTCCGCATGCGCTCGACGGCTTCGCGCAGCATCTCGACGGAGTTTCGCCCGAGATTCTTCGCGTCCGTATCCGGAAACATCTGGCCGATGTCGCCGGCGCCCGCGGCGCCGAGCAGGGCGTCGGTGAGCGCGTGACACACGGCGTCGCCATCGGAGTGACCGTGGAGATGGTTGTCGAAGGGGATGCGAACGCCGCCCAGGACCAGAGGGCCGGGCGGCTGGAAGCGATGCGAGTCGTAGCCCAGCCCGACCCGCATCACGCCGCGGTTGCCGGCTGTTCGAGTGGAATGATCGAGTAGTCCTGCCGCCGGCGCGCGGCGATGAAGCCCGCGTCGCGGATTAGCCGCTCCATCTCCTGTGTCGTGGTGCGATGCGTCGTGTTGGCCGCCGACACCACATTCTCCTCGATCATCAACGAGCCGAAATCGTTGCATCCAAAGCGCAGCGCGATCTGGCCGATCTTCATCCCCATCGTCACCCAGCTCGCCTGGAGATTCGGCACGTTGTCGAGCGCAATGCGCGCGATGGCCACGGTCCGCAGGTAGTCGACGGCGTCGGTCTTCTGCATGTGCGACATCGTCGGCGTGTTCTCCGGCTGCAGCGGCCAGCAGATGAACGCCGTGAATCCGCCCGTGCGCGCCTGTACCTCTCTCACGCGGTGCAGGTGCTCGAGCCGTTCGGCGAGCGTCTCGCCGATTCCGTACATCATCGTCACGGACGTCTTCATTCCTTCCTGGTGCGCGATCTCCATGATCTCGAGCCAGCGATCGGCGCCCGCCTTCTTCTTCGCGACGATGTCGCGCACGCGCTGCACGAGGATCTCGCCACCGCCGCCCGGAATCGAATCGAGCCCGGCTTTCATCAGCTCGCGAACGACGTCGCGCGCGTCCATGCGGAACGTCTTGGAGAAGAAGTCGACTTCGCTCGGCGAGAAACCGTGGATATGGATCGGGTGGTTGCGCTTGATGTATCGCAGCAGGTCGAGATACCACTCGAAAGGGATGTACGGGTTGTGTCCGCCCTGCATCAGGATCTGGACGGCGCCGAGCTGCTTGGCTTCGTCGATCTTCTGCCCGATCTGTTCGTACGAGAGCGTCCATCCCTCGGCATGCTTGGGGCGCCGATAGAAGGCGCAGAAACCGCAGTCCGCGACGCAGACGTTCGTGTAATTGATGTTGCGGTCGACGATGTACGTGACCGTATTGTGCGGATGCTTCTCCGCACGAATGCGGTCGGCCTCAGCGCCGAGCTCGAGCAGCGGCGCGTTCGTGTAGAAGTCCAGGAGATCCCGGTTCATCACGCGCTCCAGCAAACCATCTGAACCGCAGAGGGCGCAGAGGAATCGAATGTTGCCATCCTGAGCGAAGCGAAGGATCTACTCAAGGCATGCAAGGCTCTTCGCTCGATGCGCTCGCTCAAAACGACATTCTTTTGCCGTTGTCCTCTGCGTACTCGCCCTCTGCGGTTCAATTGTTCTCCCTATGCGGCAAGAAAGGAAAGAGAGCCATTCGGAACCTTCCCGGCGGTCACGAGCCGGCGAAAGAACTCCGTCAGGCCGGCGAGGTGTCCATAGGACAAGCCGTAATCCAGTCCGGACAGGTACGCGAGGCACGCCGAGCGAGACACGCCCGTCGCGAGCGCGGCCTGCGCTGCCAGCGGCTCGAGGTGCTTGAGACCCCAGTTGCGTGAGGAGATCAGGCTCGCATGCACGTTGAGCGCGGTGCGCGTGTCCGCGCTGCGCTGCGCGACCCAGACGGCGAACACGAACGGCAGGTCGGTCCAGTTCTTCCATTCGGCGCCGAGGTCGTAGGCGTAGCGATACCCGAACTGGTCGAGAAGCTGATCCCGCTGCTCGGCGTCGTGCAGGTACGTGCTGAGGCGCAGCGCGGCATCGCCGATCACGAGGCGCGCGTCATGGTCATCCGCGCCGAAGCGCGCGATGTCGGTCAGCTCCGCGTCGGCGGGCACGAACGTCGGCCGCGCGTCCCAGACGTGCTCGAAGAGCAGCTCGAGAAGGGCGACGCTCGTCATCGAGCTGCGGCTCACGAGCACGCGGCGGCCGCGCAGCTCGGAGGCGGGACGCTTGGCGTACAGCATCACGCTGCGCACCGGACCGTCGCACGAGATCGCGAGATCGGGCAGGAGGAGATAGCGCTGAGAGTCGCGCGCATATTCCACGGCGGAGATGACGCTGACGTCGAGATGTCCGGCCGCCATCTGCGCGTTGAGCGCGGTCGGGACGCCGTCCACGATTTCGGCGTCGAGCGGCACCGCGCCGCGATCGATGGCGCCGTAGACGGGGTAGCAGTTCACGTACGGGATTCGTCCGACGCGCATCACGCCGCCTGCGCGTTCGACGGCTCGTCGCCGAACGTCCGGATGATGTTGTAGAAGGAGTCGCGCTCCGCCGGGATCTTCCGCGCGCCCCGGATGAGACGGAGGATCTCGTCGAGGGACATCGCCTGCGCGGTATGCGCTCCGGCCTCGTGATAGATCTTCTCACGCACGACGGTCCCCTCGAGATCGTTGACACCGAAGGCGAGCGCGGTCTGCGACAGGAACGGCGTCACCATGATCCAGTGGGTCTTGATGTGCGGGACGTTGTCGAAAAAGAGCCGCGCGACGGCGAGGTTGCGGAGGTCGTCGAAGCCGCTCGTCGCCGTGCCCTGCATGTGCAGCGTCTCCCCGAGCTCGTTGTTGTCGGGATGGTACGCGAGCGGGATGTACGCGAGAAAGCCACCGGTGCGGTCCTGGAGCGCGCGAAGCATCGCAAGATGCTCGATGCGATCCTCCATGGATTCGACGTGGCCGTACAGCATCGTGCAGTTCGTATGGATCCCGAGCTCGTGCGCCGTCTGATGCACCGCGAGGTAGTCCTCGGCCGCCAGCTTGCGGTCGGCGATCGTCGCGCGCACGGCCGTGCTGAACACCTCCGCGCCCCCGCCGGGCATCGTGTCGAGCCCGGCTTCGCGCAGCGCGATGAGCACGTCACGCGTCGACATCTTCTCGATGCGCGCGATGTGCGCGATCTCGACGGCGGTGAGCGCCTTGATGTGCACGTGCGGATGCTCGCGCTTGAGCGCGCGGAACATCTCGACGTAGTACGCGAGGCCGGCGTGCATGTCGAGGCCGCCGACGATGTGGAACTCGCGCGTCAGTCCATTGCGCGCATGCGCCGCTTCGGCGAGCGTCTGCTCGAGCGTGTAACGGTACGCGCCCTCCTCCTTCGGGAGCCGCGCATACGAGCAGAAGACACACGTCTTCCGCAGGATGCACACGTTCGTGGGATTGATGTGCTGATTCGCGGCGAAGGTGACGCGGTTGCCGTATCGTGCCCGGTTCGACGCGTCGGCCAGGCTGCCGACGCCCAGGAGATCCGGGCTCCGGAAGAGGAGCACGCCCTCTTCGTTCGTGAGCCGCTGTCCCTGCTCGACCTTGTCCGCGATCGGGAGCAGTGCGGGATCACGAATCAACCGGCGATTGACCGCGACCTGCGGAGGCACGAATTACTCCTCGAAACGCTTCACGGCGAGCGACACGTTGTGGCCGCCGAAGCCGAAGCTGTTCGACAGCGCAGCACGCACGTCGCGCTTCGCAGATTTGTTGGGTGTGTAGTTCAGGTCGAGCTCTGGATCCGGCGTCTCGTAATTGATCGTCGGCGGCACGGTGCACTCGCGCACGACCTGCGTGCAGATGATGAATTCCACCGCGCCCGCGGCGCCGAGCATATGTCCCGTCGCCGACTTCGTGGAACTGACGAGAACGTTCTTCGCGCTCTCGCCGAAGACCGCCTTGATCGCCTTGGTTTCGTTGAGATCGTTGGCCGGCGTGGACGTGCCGTGCGCGTTGATGTACTGCACGTCGTCGACGTCGAGGTTCGCGTCCTTGAGGGCGCGACGCATCGCGCGCTGGGCGCCCTCCCCTTCCGGCGCGGGCGCCGTCAGATGGTACGCGTCGCCCGTCGCGCCGTAGCCGACGATCTCGGCGTAGATCTTCGCGCCCCGCTTCTTCGCATGCTCGAGCTCCTCCAGGATCACGACGCCGGCGCCCTCGCCCATGACGAAGCCGTCGCGCGTCGCGTCGAAGGGGCGCGACGCGGTCGCTGGAGACTCGTTGCGCTCCGAGAGCGCCTTCATGTTCGCGAAGCCGCCGATCGCCATCGGCGTCACCGTCGCCTCGGAGCCGCCCGTGATGACCACGTCGGCGTCGCCGTACTGGATCGTGCGATAGGCGTCACCGATCGCATGCGCGCTCGTGGCGCACGCGCTCACCGTCGCGTAGTTGGGTCCTTTCGCGTTGAAGCGCATCGAGACGATGCCCGCCGCGATGTCCGCGATGAACATCGGGATGAAAAACGGGCTGATCTTGCTCTGCCCGCGCTCGCGATACACGTCGTGCTGCTCCTCGAAGCTCTTCAGGCCACCGATACCGCTCCCGAGGATCACGCCGACGCGATCGGGGTCGACGTTCGTGCCGTTGTCGAGCGCCGCCTGCTTCATGGCCTGCACCGACGCCGCGACGGCGTATTGCGTGTACCAGTCGGCGCGTTTCGCTTCCTTGCGATCCATGTACTGCAGCGCATCGAAGCCTTTCACCTCGCACGCGAACCGAACGGGGAACGTCGCCGCATCGAACTTCGTGATGTTCGCCGCGCCCGACTCGCCGGCGATCAATGCACGCCAGGTCGTCGCCACGTCGTTGCCGACGGGCGTGATCGCGCCCATGCCAGTAACGACGACCCGACGCTTCACTTGGCCGTGCCGACCTTCTGATTCAGATAGCCGATCGCATCGCCGACCGTGCGGAGCTTCTCGGCATCCTCATCGGGAATGTCGATGTTGAACTCCTTCTCGAACTCCATGACCAGCTCGACGATATCGAGACTGTCGGCGCCGAGATCCTCGATGAAGCTGGCGTCGTCGGTCAGTTTTTCACGCTCGACGCCCAACTCCTTTTCGATGATGTCACGGACTCGTTGTGCGTTTTCGGCCATGGGATAGTTCCTCGGTCGGGTGATAGTGGTCTAAATCTAGTAAAGCCATGGGGTAACTGTTGTCATCCTGAGCGCCGCGAAAGATCTACTCAGGCCGACTAGATCCTTCGGGCTGCGCCCTCAGGATGACCGTTCCGGTCACATCACCATTCCACCATCCACGACAATCACTTGCCCGGTGATGTAAGCAGCATGCTCGGACGCGAGAAAAGCGACGAGCCCGGCGATATCGGCCGGCGTGCCCAGACGCTCGAGCGGGATCTGTTTGGACAGCGTGTCGCGGGCATCGGCGGCGAGGGACGCCGTCATGTCCGTGTCGATGAAGCCCGGCGCTACTACGTTCGCCAGGATGTTGCGCGAGGCCAGCTCCTTCGCCACCGACTTCGTGAATCCGATCAGCCCCGCTTTGCTCGCCGCGTAGTTCGCCTGCCCCTTGTTGCCGATCAGGCCGACGACGCTCGCGATGTTGATCACCCGCCCCCACCGGCGCTTCATCATGCCGCGCGTCACGGCGCGGGTCGCGATGAACGCCGCTTTGAGGTTGGCGGTCAGCACCGCGTCCCAGTCCTCGTCCTTGAGCCGCATCAGGAGGTTGTCCTTCGTGATCCCGGCGTTGTTCACGAGGATGTCGATGCCGTTGAAAGCTTTATCGACCTCGTCCACCAGCGCGACGACCGCTGCAGGGTCGGTGAGCTCGCAGGCGAACCCCTTCGCACTCTTGAGGGTGCTCGCCACCATCTCCGCCTTGGCCGCCTCCCGGCCGACGACGGCGACGTTCGCGCCGCATTCCGCGAGCGTCTGTGCGATCGCGCGGCCGATGCCGCGCGTGCTGCCAGTCACCAGCGCGGTACGTCCCGACAGATCGATCTGCATTACGCAGCCAGCTCCAGGAGTTGATTCACTTCGGCGACGGTGCCGCACGCCATCGTTCTGACCGATGGCGCGATCTTCTTCACGAGGCCCGTGAGCACGTTGCCGGGTCCCATCTCGACGTAGACCGCACCGGGCATCCGGTCCGCCATAGCCGTAATCTCCTCGGTCCAGCGCACGGGACGCGTGAGCTGCTGCAGGAGCAGCTGGCGCGCTCGGTCCGCAAGCGTGACCGGCTCGGCGTTGACGTTCGCGAAGACCGGGAACTTCGGGTTGCTAAAGGTCGTCCTGGCAACGGCTTGCGTCAGTCCATCCAATGCTGTTTCCATGAGCGCCGAGTGAAATGCGCCGCTGACGTTCAGGCGGATCGCGCGCTTCGCCCCAGCCTCCTTCGCCATCGCCATGGCTCGCTCGACGCCTGCCTCCTCTCCGCTGATCACCAGTTGGCCCGGGCAGTTGTAGTTGGCGGGAGACACGAGCCCCGCCTGCGCCGTGGCCTTCGCGCAGATGGACTCGATGGGCTCCTTGAGGTCGCCGAGTAGGGCTGCCATCGCGCCGGGCCGCCGCACGCCACTCTCGTACATGAGCTCTCCGCGGCGACGTACCAGCTGCACCGCATCCCGGAGCGTCAGCGTTCCGGCGGCGTGATAGGCCGTGAACTCGCCCAGGGAGTGGCCGGCGGCCGCCCGCACTTTGTGCGCGACCTTGTCGCGAACGGTCGCCCAGACCGCGGCGCCGTGCGCCAGCAGCGCCGGCTGCGCGTTGTGCGTCAGCGTGAGCTCCTCGGCGGGACCGTTGAAACAGATCGATGAGAGCGACACGCCAAGGGCGTCGTCAGCCTGCTGAAAAACGTCGCGCGCCGCCGGAAACGCGTCGTAAAGATCTTTTCCCATTCCCGGCTTTTGCGATCCCTGGCCCGGGAACAGAAGGACCAAATCTGTCAAACTGCAGATCCCTCGGTCGCTGCGCTCCTTCGGGATGACATGGTTCTTCGAACCATGTCAGAAGCGAATGACCATCGCGCCCCAGGTGAAGCCGGCGCCGAATGCAACGAGGAGCACGATCGAACCGTCGCCGATGCGGCCGGTCTCGAGCGCCTCGTCGAGGGCGATGGGGATCGACGCCGCGGACGTGTTGCCGTAGCGGTCCACATTCACGTAGACCTTGTCCATCGGGATGTTGGCATGCTTTGCCGTCGCCTCGATGATACGAATGTTCGCCTGGTGCGGGATCATCAGATCGATGTCCTTGCCCGTGAGCTTGGCGCCGTCGAGCGCGCGCGCCGCGGCGTCGGACATCGATCGCACCGCGTGCTTGAACACCTCGCGGCCATTCATGCGGATGAAGCTCGAGCGGTCGTCCAGCACTTCGGTGCTGAAGGGGCGCACCGCGCCACCCGACGGGCGACAGAGGAGATCACCGAGAGTTCCGTCGCTGCGAACGTACGTCGAAAGAATTCCCTTGTGCTGCTTGGAGCGTTTGAGCACGGCGGCGCCGGCTCCGTCCCCGAAGAGGACGCATGTGGATCGATCCTTCCAGTCGGTAATCGCGCTGAGCTTCTCGACGCCGACGACGAGGCACGTCTCGACGTTGCCGAGCGCCATCATGCCTTCGGCGACGGTCGAACCATAGATGAAACCGGAGCACGCGGCTCCGACGTCGAACGCGGCGGCGCGGCTCGCTCCGAGCGCGGCCTGGAGGTCGACCGCGGCGGAGGGCAGCAGCCGATCCGGCGACGCGGTCGCCACGACGATCATGTCCAGCTCGCCGGGCTGGACGTGCACCTTCTGCATCGCGTCGCGTGCCGCGGCGGCGGCGAGATCGGTCGCCGATTCCGACTTCGCGATGTGCCGTTGCTTGATGCCCGTGCGCTCGACGATCCACTCGTCGGTCGTCTCGATGCCGATCTTGGCGAAGTCGGCGTTCGCGAAGACCGTGGACGGGATGCCGCGTCCGGTTGCGGCGACGTACGCGATGGGACGCTTCACGCCGCCGTGCCCTCGCCCCCGGTCGCCACGGCGGAGCTCTCGAGTCGGCGACCGATGTGCTCGTTCATGCGGCTGTCGACCGCGCGCACGGCAACCTTGATCGCGTTCTTGATGGCCGCAGGTGACGATCGTCCATGACAGATGATGCTCACACCCTTCACTCCGAGCAGTGGCGCGCCGCCGTGCTCGGAGTAATCGAGCTGTCGCAGCGCTTTGCGTATCGACTGTTCCTGCATCCCCTCCTTCACCAGCATACGGATCATGAGCGGGGCCACCGCCTCGTAAAACTTCAGGATGACGTTGCCGACGAATCCGTCGCAGATGACCACGTCGAGGTCGCCGTGGTGGCAGGTGCCCGCGGGAAGGTCGCGACCCTCGCAATTGCCAAGGAAGTTCAGCCCGGAGTCGGCGAGGAGCGCGTGCGTCTCCTTGGTGACGGTGTTTCCCTTCTCCGGCTCCTCACCGATGCTGAGGAGCGCGACCGCTGGATTCTTTCGGCCGAGGATGTCTTCGGCGTAAACAGCGCCGAGGCGCCCAAACTGCACGAGCTCGTCAGCGGAGCAATCGACGTTCGCGCCCGAATCGAGGACGACGACCGGCTTCTTTGCCGTTGGAAAGATCGTCGCGATCGCCGGCCGTTTGAGGCCGGCATGAAGCCGGAGCACGAACATCGACGCCGCCATCTGGGCGCCCGTGTTCCCGGCCGAGACGAATCCGTCGGATTTCCCTTCCGGTTGCAGCTTCAGGCCGATGACCATCGAGCTGTTCGGTTTCTTTCGAACGTCGGTGGGCTTGTCCGTCATCTCGATGACGTCCGGCGCCTCGACGACCTCGAGGCGCCGCCGATTCCCATCCGACGACACGCCAAGACGATCGAGCTGTTGCTCGATCGTGTCGCGCTTCCCGATCAGCTGAATTGTGTGCTGGGAATCCAGCTCAGCCAGCGCTTCGAGCGCGCCGGCGACCGGCGCCTCGGGCGCGTGGTCGCCCCCCATCGCGTCCAACGCGATGCGCGCCAAGGCTTACGCTTCCCTGGCCTCTACGGCCTGCCGGCCGGCGTAGTACCCACACTCCTGACAAACGCGGTGCGGACGCTTCATCGCTCCGCACTTCGGACACTTCTGCAGGACGATCGCAGGCGCCTTTTTGTGCGTGTTGCGGGCGCGCTTTTTCCGTTTGGACGTTCGTCTTTTTGGAACAGCCATTTCACGATCTCGTGTTAGTCGTTTAAGAACGCTTGTCAGCTTGTCTGCTTGTCACGAGCGTCGGAGCGATTGGACAAGCTGACCGGCCGACAAGCGTAGTTCAATCAGTCCTTGAGCTCCACCTTACGGAGCGCATCCCACCTCGCGTCTCTCGCCGCGGGACAGTCACACGGTCCTTCGTTCAGATCCTTGCCGCACGTCGGGCAGATGCCCTTGCAATCCTCCCGACACACCACGTAAGACGGCACGTTCAACAACCATTGCTCGCGAATCACCGGCCGCAGATCGATCTGGTGCGCCCGCTCGTCGAGCACGTAGACGTCCGGATCTTCCGCTTCCTCGCTGCCCTCTTCGGCGAAGATCACGTGCGATTCATCGCTCACGTGAGCTTGCGCGTCGTTCAGGCACCGGCGACATGGCATGCTGGCGTCGCCGTCGAGTCGGCCGTGCCAATAAAACCTACCTGCCCCAGCGGATGAAAGGCGGCCGGTGACCCGGATCGCGTTGGAAGGAACCGGATCGCCCTCCTGCCAGACAGGATCGTCGGGTGCCAGCTCCGCGTCGACGTGGACCGCCTTCGCTTCGACGGACCTGATGTCGAACACCAGCATGAACGCGAAAACTATTTGTGCCGCATACACTTATCAACTGACTGACCGGCCGTTGAGCCGATCCCGATGCGTTCCGCGCGTTCAGGTCAACCCGTCCTCTCTTACGCGGAGCGCACATGTTCGAATCGATCAGCAGCGCGCCGCCCGTGGCAATGGGCGTCTGCGCCTTTGCGATTGCCGGTGTCGGCAGCTTGCTGCCAGTGTCGCCAGTTGAACCCTTGCTCGTTGGTGTGGCGATGCTCGCGCCAAAGCATGCCGTCCTGCCGCTCGTCGGCGTAATCACGGTGGCACACATGCTCGCCAAGGCGGCTGTGTACGCCGGAAGCCGCAAGGCGCAGAGTACGCTTACCGGGCGAAAGCGTCAGATGCTCGACAGCCTGCAGAGGCGCCTCGCGGGCCGGCGCCGTCTGCAGATGGTGAGTGTGCTCGCGAGCGCAGCCGCGGGACTGCCGCCCTTTTATGTCGTGACGGTTGCCTGTGGAGCGCTGGGCGTCTCAATGCGAGCGTTTCTGCTCGCCGGTACGATCGGCCGCGGGCTGCGCTTCGCGGCTATCGTGCTGTTGCCGCGCTTGTTCACCTGACCTGCGCCGAGGTGACGCTCGCGGCGTCTCTCGCCGCGAGCCGCGCCCCAAGCAGCACCGCGGCGAGCGTCACCGGTACGATCTGGACAAGCTGGATCAGCACCGCGGCGGCAACGGCGGGGGCGGTGGCGACGCCGAACTGTTGCGTCGCGAGGGCATAGGCGAACTGGAAGTAGCCCACATTTCCCGGCGTCGCGCGCACCACGAGCCCCGCGTTCGTGAGGATCAGCGCGGCAATGGTGCCCGAGAGCGGCAGCGCGATGCCCGCCGACTGCGCGACCAGCGCAAACGTCGCGATCTGGAATGCCCACGCTCCGATGGAGAACACGAGCGCCATCACGAACCGACGCGTGGTCGAGAGCTGGCTCACGCTGCGCCGAAAGTCACGCGCGGCGTTCCGCCAGCCGCCGCCTGCGAGGACTGCGCTGTGTTCGGCGCCGGGCGTGCGGATGAGCAGCACCAGCAGCATTGCGCCAACGGCCAGCGCAGCTGCGACGATCGGCCGCACATGCGCGAGCCGCGGCGGCAGCGGTACGACAAAGGTGCCGATGAGCAGCAGGATTCCGTAGCAGACCGGATCGAAAATGCGCTCGAGCGCCAGCGTGGCGAGGACGCGCGCGCGTGATACGCGCGCCGCGCGCGCCACGAGCAGCGTACGTGCGGCGTCGCCGCCATTCGCGATCACGAGGTTGTTCAAGCCATCGCCGACGATGGTTCCGCGAATGGCCAGCGACAATGAGGACACGCCCGCGCGCCGGAGAAAGAGCCACCACCGCACGCCTTTGAGGCCCATGGACAACACGTTCACGACGACGGCCGCGGCGAGGGGAGCGGCCGCAGCGCGCCGCAGCACGCAGGCGGCCGTGCGCCAATCGATGTCGCGCGCGGCATACACCAGGAGCGCGAGTACAGCGATGCTCACGAACGCGTGCCGCAGACGTTGCGGCGTCACGCGGCGACTCCCGCCGACTCGGACGCGTCGCGTTTCCGGAGGAGCGTGACGAACTGCGGCGTCAGCAGGAGATGCAGCCGGCTGCGCACGATCTCGAGGGACGTACCGCGGACAAACTCGCGCAGCGCACGTGGCGTCACGGCGCGGATGTGGATGTCCCGGGCGCGCAGCGGGTTGCCGAACAGGATCATCGCGGTCGGGATCACGTACAGACCGCGAATCGGTTCCGCCGGATAGACGAGGAGCGCCGTGCCGCCAGGGCGGAGCACCCGGTCCATCTCCGCAAGCGCGCGAGCGAGATCGGGAATGTGCTCGATGACGTGAAACGAGTAGATCTTGTCGAAGGCGCCATCCGGAAAGGCGAGGCGCTCCGCGTTCATGACTTCGACGCCGGACGTGACCGCGTTCGCGATCGCCTGCGCGTTCACGTCGATGCCGGTCGTGTCAGGCGCGAGCCGCTGCACCCGCGCCGTCAGAAATCCGCGCCCGCACCCGACCTCGAGAATGCGATCGTCGCGGCGGGGATCGAGAAAGTCGCGTACGCGCTTGAGATGACGCTCGACTTCGATGGGACTGTTGAGCAGCGCGTACTTCCGGGATTGGTAGGTCATGCGCATCGGTGGCTCGCTGTTGGAGGGTCAGCGAGGAACGCGCATTCCAACACGGATTCGGCTCACGTGAGCCGATTCTGAGCGCCGTGTCGCGTTCAGGGATGAGGCGGAAACCGGCAGTCATCCCGAACGCGGAGCCAGGGACATGGTTCGATATCGCGCTGCTCTCCTGTTATGGGGAACGTCAGTCGGAGCGGCGAATGTCGCCGCGCAAAATCCGCCGGCGGTCGTACGCGGGCGGTGGTGCCGAGACCTATGTTCTTGTCACAGGCAGCATCGGCGGCGTCGCCGGCTATCACCGTTTGGAGCGGCTGCTGCTGGCGCATGGGAAGCGGGTCCTGGTCATCGACCCCTACCAGCTGTCGCTCGACTCGGCGGACGTGAGCTTCGCCGCGATGGCGCGTCGAGCGGAGCGCGTCATTGCCGATCGACAGATCGGCGACGCGTACGTCGTCGGCCACAGCTGGGGCGGCGGGGTCGCGCTGCGCATCGCCGCCGACATGCCCGAGCGTGTGCGCGCGCTGTACCTCCTCGACGCGGGCGCCATGGCGTGCATCTGCTCGCCCATCATGTCCACGGGTCTGCGTCTCGCCCCCCTGATCGCGAGGATGCCAGGTGCGCGGCACGTGATCCGCGTCAAGATCATCGCCGGTTTGCGCGACAACTCGGCGCGCGCCGAATGGATCGACGACGCGGCGGAGCACGCGTATGCCGATCCGATCGCGGATCACTTTGCGCGTGTCGCCAGCATGGCGCTGCGGCTTTCCCGGGCCGCCGAGCCAGAGACGCTCGACGTCGTGCTCGCGCGCGTGCGTGCGCCGATTACGGTCATACTCGGCGGGGTCACGACGGATGCCGGTCCGAGCGCGGCGGAGCTGACGGCGCTGCAGCGCGTCGGCGACCAGGCGCACATCGAGCGGCTTCCTGGCGTCGGTCACTTTCCTCATGAGGAAGCACCGGATGAAGTCGCGCGTCGCGTCCTGACCTCGCGGCCGCTCGTCGTAGCGCGCGCGTCCGGCGGACTGGCCCGATGACGTGGGATACGATCGTCATTGGGAGCGGCTTCGGCGGGGCGATGGCCGCGCGGCCGCTGGTGCATGCCGGACAGCGCGTGCTGATGATCGAGCGCGGAAGCTGGGTGTCACGCGGCCCGGAGAGCTGGGGCGCACGCGGCGCGGGACTCGTCACCCCGCATTACACACTCGAGACGCCCATCGACGTTCGCCGGCGCGGCCGTCGCACGACCGTCGGGACGTGGAACTGTGTCGGCGGACAGTCGGTGTTCTACGGCGGCGCGTCGTACCGCTTTCGCGAGACCGACTTCGAGCACGATGCGGATCTCGTTGCGGATTCCGGCGCGGCATGGCCCTTCGGCTACGCGGAGCTCGAGCCATACTACAGCGAGGCCGAGCGCCTGCTGGGGGTCGCGGGTGAGTGCGGAGCCGAGCCCACCGAGCCGGCGCGCAGCGCGGGGTACAGTCAGCGACCCGCACCCCTCGCGGCATCGTCGCGACGCATCGTCGAGGCGGCGACGCGTCTCGGGCTGCATCCGTCGCGCATTCCACTCGCGATCGCGCGTGTCGCGGACACGAATCGCCGCGCGTGCGTGCGCTGCGGCACGTGTGACGGGTACGCGTGCGCCGCCGAGGCGAAGAATGACGTTGCCACCGCGATCATTCCGGACCTCATGGCGCGCGGAATGACCCTGCGTGTGAACCTTGTGTGCGTGCGACTGGTGCGGTCGGGTTCACGCGTCACGCGTGTGGAGTGCATTCACCGCCTCACCGGCGAACGCGAAACCTTCGCCGCGCATCAGGTCATGCTCGCCGCCGGGACGCTCGCGACACCCCACCTGCTGCTCTCCTCGAATCTGGCGGCTGTCAATCCCGCGGCCCATGCCGTCGGGCGCTACCTCACGCTCCACCGCAACATCGTGGTGTTCGGCGTATTTCCCTGCCGGCCGAATCCGGAAAAGGAATTCGACAAACAGGTTGCGATCTTCGACTTCTACGCCGAGGGTGGATGCCTGCAGCAAATGACACCCCCCGTCGGATTGGTGCGCGCGTATCTGCCCCGCATCGTTCGAGCGCCGGCGGCGAAGATACTCTCGCACGCGCTGGGGCTCGTCGTGATCGCCGAGGACCAGCCGCAAGAATGCAACGCGGCCGAAGTGTGCTGGGCGCGGCTGGACCGGTACGGTTTACCCACGCTCCGCGTGCGCCACTGGTACAGCGACCGTGACGAACGAGTTGCGCGGCGCCTCGCGCGCCATGCCGGCCGTATTCTGCGCGAGAGCGGCGCGCTACTGACCTTCAATCATCCGATCGAGACGTTCACACATGCGCTCGGATCCGTCCGAATGGGCGTCGATGAACGGACGTCACCGCTCGACGGCTACGGGCGCTACCGCGGCCTCGACAACCTGTACGTCACGGACGGCAGCGCGCTCCCACGCTCGGCGGGCGTGAATCCCAGTCTGACGATCGCGGCCAATGCCCTGCGCGTCGGGACCCATCTCGCGAGCTCGAGCGCGCGCGAGCACTCGTCGCCACGCCGCGCCGTCGCGGCGCGGCGATTCCTCCGCACGGTGCCGCTGTCATGACGATCACGACAGGAGCACCCGAGCGCGTCCACGTCCTCATACTTGGCTGCGGCTTTGCGGCTCGCCTGCACAGCCGCGTGTTGCGCCGCTGCGGCCACGCGCTCTCCTACGCCAGCCGCGATCGCTCGCGATCGGAGACATTACGAAGGCGCTTTGGCGGACGTCACGCCTTTGGATCCTACGCCGACGGTCTCGCGGAATCGCGCGCGGACGTCGCGCTCATCGCCACGCCCACGACAATGCATCGCGAACTCGCTCTGCTCGCGCTCGGCGTCGGTAAGCACGTGATCGTGGAGAAGCCCGCCTTCCTGGACGTGGCCGAGGCCGACGACGTCGCGGCCGCGGCGGCGCGCGCGGGTCGATCCGTGTTCGTCGCCGAGAATTACTTCTACAAACCGATCGCGGAGCATCTGCGGCGCACGCTGGCAAGCGGCGACCTCGGTGAGGTGCGCTTCCTCACGCTCAACGCAACGAAGCGACAGCACCTCACAGGATGGCGCCGCGACGCGGCCCTCTCCGGCGGCGGGGCTCTCTTCGAGGGAGGTGTCCACTGGATCAACTTCGCCTCCAACATCGGATTGGAGGTCGGCGAGGTGACCGCGCTCCGTGCCGGCGCTGCGTCGGGCGAACGTGCGGATCTCAGCTCGCTGGTGGTGTTCCGCTACCAGGGCGGAGCTGTGGGCACGCTGGCCTACTCATGGGAGATCGCGGCGCCGTTCGGCCACGTGCGCGTCTCGAAGGTACAGGGCACGTTGGGCGCGGTGACGTTCGAGTCGAATGGCTTCGCGCACGTGACGACGGGTCGCCGGCCCTCCGCCGGCGTCCTGCTCCGGGACCCGCTGGGATACGGCGCGATGCACGCGGACTTCCTCGGCGCGTTGCGCGACGGCCGCCCACCGCGCTTCACCCTTGCCCTCGCCCGACGCGATCTGCAATTACTCGCGCGCTGTAATCCGGATTGACGACGTCACACCGCGAGCACATCCGATTCGGCGAAGAAAAAGCGCGCCTCTCGCGCCGCGTTCTCGTCGGAATCGGAGGCGTGGATCGCGTTCCGTTCCTTCGATTCCGCGTACAGCTTGCGCACCGTCCCGGCCTCCGCTTCTGCGGGGTCCGTCGCGCCGATGGCTTTGCGCAGCGCCGCGACCGCCCCGGCCTTCTCGAGAATCATGGGCATGCACGTGCCCGAGGTCATGAAAGTCACGAGCGACTTGTAGAACGGGCGCTCGCGGTGAACCGCGTAGAACTCCCCTGCCTGCGCTTCCGTCATCCGCATGACGCGCGCAGCGCGAACCTTGAAGCCGCCGGCCTCGAGGTGCGCGATGATCTTACCCGCCTTGCCCGCGCCGAACGCGTCGGGCTTGATGATGGTGAGCGTATAGTTGCCGGTCTTCATCTCTTTTTTGCCCTGGTTTTTGCCGCCGCCTTCTTTGCGGGCGCGCGCCTCGTTGTCGGGCGGCGCGACGACTTCAGTCGTGCCTGGAGCAGCTCGACGAAATCCTTCGGCCGCTTGGCGACGCCGATCCCGGCCTTCGTGAACGCCTCGATCTTCTCCGCCGCCGTGCCCGACGATCCGGAGATGATCGCGCCGGCGTGACCCATGCGCCGTCCCGGTGGCGCCGTCTGTCCCGCGATGAAGCCGACGACGGGCTTGGACATGTACTGCTTCACGAAGTCCGCGGCGTTCTGCTCGTCCGTTCCGCCGATCTCCCCCATCATCGCGACGGCGTCGGTGTCGGGGTCTTCCTCGAACGCGCGCAGGCAGTCGATGAAGTTCGTTCCGTTGATGGGATCGCCCCCGATGCCGACGCAGGTGGATTGACCCAGACCCGCGCGCGTGAGCTGATAGACAACCTCATACGTCAACGTACCGGAGCGGCTCACGACGCCGATACGCCCGGGCGCGCAGATGCGGCCGGGGATGATCCCGATCTTGGTCTTGCCCGGCGTGATAAGCCCCGGGCAGTTGGGGCCGATGAGCCGCGCGCCTTTCTCGAGAACGAACGGCAGCACGCGCGTCATGTCGAGCACCGGGACACCCTCGGTGATCGCCACGATGAGCTTGATGCCCGCGTCCGCCGCTTCCATGATGGCGTCCGCCGCGAACATTGGCGGCACGTAGATCACGCTCGCGTTGGCGCCGGTCTCCTGCACCGCCTCGTGCATCGTGTTGAAGATCGGGACCTTGTCCTCGAACTTCTGCCCACCCTTTCCGGGGGTGACGCCGCCGACGACGCGCGTTCCGTACTCCATCATCTGTTTCGTGTGGAACGAGCCGTCGCGGCCGGTGATGCCCTGTACGATGAGGGTCGTGTTCCTGTCAGCGAAGATGCTCATGACTGCAGACCCCTCGCTCTGCCCGGGGTGACAGACGAACCCTTGCCCGTCGCGAGCTGTACCGCCTTTTGCACCGCTTCGTCCATGTCCGTCATCGCCGAAAAGCCATTCTCCTTGAGGATCTTCACCGCGATCTCTTCGTTGGTGCCGGTGAGCCGAATCACGATCGGGACTTTCAGCGGATTCTGTTTTGTCGCGGTCACGATGCCGTTCGCCACGTCATCGGTTCGCGTGATGCCGCCGAAGATGTTGAACAGGATCGCGCGGACGTTGGGATCACCAGTGATGATCTTGAGCGCGTTCACGACCTTTTCCGGGTTCGACGAGCCGCCGATGTCGAGAAAGTTGGCCGGCTCCCCGCCGTAGTACTTCACGAGGTCCATCGTCGCCATCGCGAGCCCGGCACCGTTCACGCAGCACCCGACGTTGCCGTCGAGCTTGATGAAGGTGAGACTCGCCGCGCGCGCCTGCACCTCACTCGGCGCTTCGGCGGTCGCGTCGCGCAGCTGTTCCAGCTCCGGGTGCCGATCGAGCTCGTTGTCGTCGATCGACATCTTGGCGTCGAGCGCGATCACCTCGCCCTTGGGCGTGACGACGAGCGGATTGATCTCCGCGAGCGAACAGCCGTGCTTCATGAACGCCGCGTACAGCTGCTGCATGATCTTCGCGGCCGCGCGCACCTTCTTCACGTCGTCGTACAGAAAGAATCCGAGCTGGCTCGCCTGATACGGGGTCAAGCCGTACCGCGTATCGACGGGCAGCTTCATGATCTTCTCCGGCGTCTTCGCGGCCACCTCCTCGATGTCGATGCCGCCCGCGGGGCTCACCATGAACACCGGCTTCTTCGCGGCGCGATCGACGATGATGCCGACGTATGCCTCGCTCGCGATGTCCGCGGCCGCGGTCACGAGCACCTTGTGCACGGTGAGACCCTTGATCTGCATCCCGACGATCTTCGACGCGTGCTCGCGCGCTTCCTGCGGCGTCTTTGCGAGCTTCACGCCGCCGGCCTTTCCGCGGCCGCCCGCGTGCACCTGCGCTTTCACGACCACCGGTCCGCCAATCTTTCGCGCGATGGCCTCGGCATCCGACGCACTCGCGGCAACCTCACCGGCGGGGATCGGAACGCCCTCCGCGCGCAACAGTTCCTTCGCCTGATATTCGTGGATGTTCACTCTTGCACCGCCTGCTCCTGTGCTGTGATCGTCGTCCCTGCCTTGCCTCGCACGGCGTCACGCCCCTGCGGCAGCGCCGTGATCACCGCGCGTCCGCCCGTACGGCGCACGAAGTCTACCGCGGCCCTGATCTTCGGCGCCATGCTGCCCTCGCCAAACTGTTTCTCGCCATCGAGCCGCTCGGCGTCCGCGATGGTGATGGTCTGCAGCGCCCGTTTCGTGGGCTTCCCCCAATCGAGATAGACCGCATCGACGTCGGTGAGGATGATGAGCAGCTCGGCGCCCAGGTCTCTCGCGAGCACCGCGGCGGCGAGGTCCTTGTCGATGACGGCGTCGATGCCCTCCCAGCCGAGCTTCGGGTCGTCGTAGACCGGCGCGCCGCCGCCGCCGACGGCGATCACGATGACGCCGGCGTCGATCAGCGCCTTGATGACGGGTAACTCGTGAATCGCGAGGGGGCGCGGGCTCCCGACGACGCGGCGAAGCCGTCCGTGTCCATCGCGCTTCACGGCGTGTCCCTCGCTCTCCAACTCCGCGGCGCGGTCGGCCTCGAGCTCGCGGCCGATGAACTTGGTCGGCTCGAGCAGCGCGGGATCCGTGGGGTCGACTTCGACCTGCGTCACCACCGTGGCCACGCGGCGCTCGGAGCCGAGCCTCCGCAGCGCGTTCTCGAGCGACTGCTGAATCATGTAGCCGATCCACCCTGCGGTCGCGGCAACCAGCACGCCAAGCGGGAGCGGCGGCGCGTCGTATCTGGCGAGCTCGTTGCGCACGAGCTCGTCGCCGACCTGGGGTCCGTTCCCGTGCACGATGCACACGTTCCATCCATCCATCGCGAGATCGACGATGGGGCCGAGGCTCTCGCGCGTGTGCCGGAACTGATCGTAGATCGTGGAGCCTTCGTCAGGGGCGAGGGCGTTGCCACCGAGGCCAATGACGGCGAGTGGCGTGGCGCGCCGCTCGCGCCTGCGGCGGTCGACGATCATCGCGGACGCTCGTGCAGCAGCGCGCCGAGCGCATCGAATGCCCGGCCGTAAGCGGCCCAGTCGCCGCGCGAGCTGGCGCGGCGCATCTCGTCGTAGAGCTCTTTCACTCGCGTGCGGAAGTCGGTGGTCACAGGGGCGATCTGCTGTGACGGTCCGGCCAGCTGAAGCAAGGTTCGCGCGGCAGCGACGGAATCGCCGGACAGGACCGTAACGTAGAGGAGTCGCGGCGCGCCCCCGCCGCGCCAATCGTAGCGCGGTTGTGAGAGCATGATCTGCCCGCCCACCGGCACCGCACGCACGTACCCGCGCACGAGCATCGACGCGCTCATCGTGTCCGCTGCGCGAAGCCGATCCAGCGCCTCGCTCCACACCGGCGCGGACTCCGTCGCCGGCATCCAGACGCTGCGATGCGCCGGTCCCCCCAGCGCGATGAACAGACCCCGCAGCCGCTCCGAGCGGTCGAGGAGCGGCAGCACGACGCCAGTCGTGCCGAGTGAGGGAAAGGCGAGGACCGGTGGTGGCGTGTCGGCAAGCGCGGAGTCAGGTCCTTCATCGTCCGGAAGGTGCCGCGCCACGTCCGATTCCCCGCGGGTTCCGAAGCGCGCGAACGCGGACGCCTGCGCGCGCGCGCTTTCCCGCGCAGGGGGCATCTGGCGACGCACCGCGAGCGGGAGCGAGGTAGGTCGCGCAAAGAGCCGCGGGAAGCGCGCCATCCACGTCGTCGCGACGGGATCGGGGAGCGAGTCCGCGATGAAAACCGTCCGTCCCGTGGTGGCGTTCACGAGCGCGGTGGCCGCGTGCTGAAAGTACGAGCGTTCCGCGCCCGCAACGACGACGCGACGGCTCAGCGGATACGTGCGCGACGCGGAGTACAGCTCGACCGACCACACGAGCGAGTCGGCGAGCCAGATCGGCGTGACCGTCGTGCCCTGCGCGAAAAAGGGTGCCAGGGCACGCACGCGCTCCCGCACCGTTCGCCGCGCGAGCAGCTTCGGCGCGGGCGACGGAAGCGTCCCGAACCACACGCGAAAGTCCTGCATGCTGAGCGCGTGCGTGAAGCGCGCTGTCGGCGTGAGCAACGACGGCGCGGCAATGTGCCCGCTCGAGTCGGGGATCACCGCGGATCGGGCCGTGGAATCCGCCACGATCAACGCGGGGGGCAGCTCGGCACGAGCGTCCGCCCGAATGGATCGCGCGGGCGTGCCGTTCTCCTCCACGGTGCTGGCGACGTACATGGCGACGGATCCGCCGGCGACGAGCGTCGGGACCGCGGCGACGATGCCGCTGTCGCCCACCGACCAGCCGACGCCCGAGCCCGGCAGGGCGCGATCGCTCGCGCGCCGGAGCGCGCCGTCGTCCCACACGGGCACGAACGGCGTGGCGTCGGTCAGGGTCGCGAACGCAAGCCCGCTGTCCGGCGCGACGACGCGATCCACCGCGAACGCACGCCGCGTGTAACCGGCGCGCGTCGCTTCGTAGGGCCGTTCGCGCACGGCGGGATCCCGATTCGCGATCGCGCGCCTGGCGATGAAGGGCGCGAGCTGTCGCGCGGCGAGCGCGGCGACGATGACGCCGGTGAGCGCGGCGAACGCCAGGCGCATCTGCCCCGTCCATCCCGCCCAGAGCACGGTGAGACCCGCGCCCAGTGTGACGAGCGACAGCAGCAGGCTCGCCGGAATGCCGACGCGATGATCGACGTACGCGAAGGCGCCATCGACCGCGCTCCCGTCGCCCATGATCGTGTACATCTCGAGCCGGTAATGCCACGCCAGCACCAGGAGCAGCACGCCGGCGAGCATTGCCAGGTGGCGGCGAACGTAGCCGGAGACGTACAGGCCACCCTGCTCCCAGCGCAGGCTGGGCGTCAATGCGTACAGCAGCACGACGAGGCCGATGACGATGAGAACGACCGTCATCGTCCACGTGAAGAGCGACAGCTCGAAGGGCAACCGGTAGACGAAGAATCCGAGGTCCGCCGCGAAGTACGGGTCGGATTCCCCGAACGGCTGGCCGATGCGCGCGGCGAGAAAGCTGCTCCAGTCGCGCTGCGACCAGCTGAGTGTGATGCCGATGAGCAGGGAAAGGATCGCCGCGGTACCCGTGAGCTGCCGGCGCGGCACCTCCTCCCCGATGTCGAGGTTGCCGATGCGGCGCGGGAGCACGAGCGACACGACGGACTGTCGCACGGCGTAGAGATTCGCGAAAACGAACAGCGTCGCGACCGCGCCGCAGATCGCGCGCAGCAGGACGAGCGACCAGTACTTCGCGCGCCACACGTCCGCCGCTCCGAGCGACGCGTACCACAGGTAGTCGGTGTATACCTGCGCCACGCCGCGGCCGATGAGCAGCGTAACGGCCGCGCCGGCGAGCAGAATCAGCAGCCAGCGCCGGCCTTGCACCTCTACACTCGGACGTCCTGGCTACGCAGCCACCCCTCCATCTCGCCGCGTATCGCAGAAAGCCGTTCGGGCGTGAGTGCCTCGTAGCGCGCCACGAGCACGGGCTGCGTGTTCGACGCACGGATGAGTCCCCAGCCGTCGCCGAAGAGCACGCGCACGCCGTCGACGTCGTTCACGTCATGGATGCGCCGGAAGTGCTCCACCGCGCGCTTCACGATGTCGAACTTGCGTTCCTCCGGCACCTCGATGCGGAGCTCGGGCGTCGAGACGAAATCGGGGACGTCCGCGAGCAGCTGGCGTATCGTACGTCCGCTGTCGGCGACGATGCGCAGGAGACGCGCGGCCCCGTAGAGGGCGTCGTCGTGGCCGTAAAAGCCCTCGGTGAAGAACATGTGCCCCGACATCTCGCCCGCGAGCGGCGCGTTCAGCTCCTTCATCTTGTCCTTGATGAGGGAGTGTCCCGTCTTCCACATGATGGGACGCCCGCCCGCCCTGGTGATCGCGTCCGGCAGCGCCTGCGAGCATTTGACGTCGAAGATGATCGGCTGGCCGCGGCCGGTGCGCGCGAGCACGTCCTGCGCGTACACGATCAGAATGCGATCGCCCCAGATGATGCGTCCCTCGTCGTCGACGACGCCGATGCGATCCGCGTCGCCGTCGAACGCGATGCCGATCTCCGCCTCGTCCTTCTTCACCGCCTCGATGAGATCCTCGAGGTTCTCCGGTACGGTCGGATCGGGGTGGTGATTGGGAAAGGTTCCGTCACTCTCGCAGAAGATCCCGCGGCCATCGAGCGCGAGGCGATCGAAGAGCCTCGAGGCGACGAGCGCGCCGGCGCCGTTGCCGCAGTCGTATACGCCCTTCACCTTGCGGCGCAACTTCCCCACGCGGCGGGCGATGTCGTCGACGTACCGGTCGATGACCGCTTCCTCGCGCACGTTCCCGCGCTTCGCGACATGTCCGTCCGCGGACGTGAGACGGTAGAGCTCCTGGATCTCCTCGCCGTGCATCGAGCTCGTGCCGACGCTCAGCTTGAAGCCATTGTATTCGGGCGGATTGTGCGAGCCGGTGATCTGGATGCCCCCGGTCACGCCCACGTGATGCAGACTCCAGTACAGGAGCGGCGTAGGAACGACCCCGATGTCCACGACGTCGCGCCCCGCGGACGTCAGGCCGTCGACGAGCGCGTCCCGGAGCATCTGCCCGCTCGGCCGGTTGTCGCGTCCCACGGCGATCGCGCCCGGCAGCCGGCGCTCCGCCAGAAAGGCGGCGTAGGCGCGTCCGATTGCCGTCGCAACCTCGGGGGTGAGGTCGCGGCCGACGATGCCGCGGACGTCGTACTGCCGGAAGATCGCGGCGGGAATACGGCTCGTAGTGGTCACGTCACAGACTCCAGCAGGATGCCGGCGACATTTGCGCGCGTCCCCTGCTACCGCGCGATCGATTGTGGGGGCGCGTTCATCGGCCCGGACCGCATCGATCCGACGGCGGCCTGGCGCTCGCGTCGCGGCAACCCTTTCGCCGCGACGCGCTGGAACCAGTTCGGGTACACGCCGATGACGAGAATGCCGGCAACGGTAATGGCGAGCACCAGACGCGTGAGCGTCGGCGTCGGGGGGAGCGCCTCGGCCTCCGGATTCGGCTGGCGCATGAAGATCACGAGAATCACGTACAGGTAATAACCCGCCGAGACGACCGTCGTGAGCACGAGGACGACCGCCAGCGCGATTTGCGGCAGCCGGGCCTGCAGCGCCGCCTGGAGCACGTACCACTTGGCGAAGAAGCCCGCGCCGCCGAAGATCGGGAAGCCAAGCAGCGCGAGCATGAGTACGGCCATGCCGACCGCCAGCCATGGTCGCCGAGCCCAGAGTCCGCTGAGCTCCTCGATCATGACCGTGCCCCGGCCGGGCCGCGTCATCGCCACGATGACGGCGAACGAGCCAAAGGTCGCGAGCGTGTACACGAAGAGATAGAAGAGCATGGCCGACGCGCCCTGCGCCGTCCCGGGCGCGATGGCGACGAGCAGGTAGCCCGCATGGCCGATGCTCGAGTACGCGAGCAGCCGTTTGAGGTTGCGCTGCGCCAATCCGACTGCGTTGCCGACGACCATCGTCGCGATCGCGAGCGCGGCGACTGCCGTGTGCCACGCCGTGTACGCGTCCAGGAACGCCTCGAGCCATACGCGGAGGAACGACGCATAGGCCGCCGCCTTCACTGTCGCGGCCATGAACGCCGTGATCGCCGACGGCGCACCGTCGTACACGTCCGGCGCCCACATGTGGAACGGAACCGTCGCGACCTTGAACCCGAAGCCCACGAGCAGGAATGCGATGCCCGCGAACACCAGCGGACTGGGTGTCGCGGTCGCGCCGATGCGCGCGGCGATCGTCGCGATGTTCGTCGACCCGGTGCCACCGTACACGAGCGCGATGCCGTACAGCAGGAACGCGCTCGAGAACGCGCCGAGGAGGAAATACTTGAGCGCGCCCTCCGCGGCGCGAATGCTCCGCCGGTTGAGGCCCGCGAGCGCGTACACCGCGATCGACATCAGCTCGACCGCGAGGAAGACGATCATGAGGTCGCGCGCCGCTGCCAGGAGCATCATTCCCGACGCGGCGAGCAGGATCAGCACGTGCGACTCGGCGATGCCGATGCCCTGCCGGTCGTTGTCGTCGCGGGCGAGCGCGATCGCGAAGCCGGTGCCGACGAGGATCACCAGGTCCGCCATCCACCGGAAGTTGTCCACGGCGATGGGCCCGGGCGCCGCGGTGTACCCGTGAATCAGGTACCACCACGTCAGCATCCCCGTGACGATCGTGAGTGCGATGCACGCGATCGCGACGGAGCGCTGGTGACCCGCGCTGTCAGGACGCCACGCGGCCCACAGCAGCAGCACCATCGCGCCGCCCATGAGCAGCAGATCCGGGCCGAGCGCGATGGTCAGCTGCAGTGGAACGTTCAGATCGAGGGGATGCATCAGCGCTCCGCCATGGAGCGAAAGCCCCGCGATTCCACCTGCTGCACGAAGCGCGTCGCAGCCACCTCCATGCGACGGAGCACGGGCTGCGGATACACACCCAGCCAGATGATCCCGGCGACGAGCGGCGCCATGAGCGCGAGCTCGCGCCGATTGAGATCGGGGATGTGCTCGTTCTCGGGCTTGTCGAGAGGATTCAGCAGGATCCGCTGAATCGCCCACAGCAGATACGCCGCGGCGAAGATGACGGCCGTGGCGGAGATCACCGCGAGCACGGGCGTCGTCCGGAAGCTGCCGAGCAGCACGAGGAACTCACCCACGAACCCGTTCGTTCCAGGCACACCGATGCTGCTGAGCGACACGAGCGTCAGCAGCGCCGCAAAGAGCGGCACGGCGCGCGCGATCCCGCCGTACGCCTCGATCATGCGCGTGTGACGGCGCTCGTAGATCATGCCGATCAGGAAGAACAGCGCCCCGGTCGAGATGCCGTGGTTGATCATCACGAGCAACGCGCCCTGCACGCTCTGTACGGTGAGCGCGAAGATGCCGAGCATGACGAACCCGAGATGGCTCACCGACGAATAGGCGACGAGCTTCTTGAAGTCGGGCTGCACGAGGGACACCAGCGCTCCGTAGATGATCCCGACGACCGCCAGTCCGAGAATGATCGCGCGCACTGTACCGTTCATCGCCGCGTCCGGGAACAGCGGGACGGCGAGCCGGATGAAGCCGAAGGTCCCCAGCTTCAGCATGATACCCGCCAGCACGACGGAGCCCGCGGTGGGCGCCTCGACGTGCGCGTCCGGCAGCCACGTGTGGAACGGAAACATCGGCACCTTGACGGCGAACGCGAGGAAGAACGCGCCGAACAGCCACAGCGCCGCCGTCGTGCTGATGCGCGCCGTCGCGAGAATGTGATCGTACGAGAAATTCGGGACGCCGGTGCGCGGATCGCCCGCCGCCAGCCCCAGGTACACGATGGCCACCAGCATCAGCAATGACCCGACCATCGTATAGATGAAGAACTTCACGCTCGCATAGATGCGCCGTTCCCCGCCCCAGATCCCGATGATGAAGTACATCGGGACCAGCATCACCTCCCACATCACGTAGAACAGGAAGAGGTCGAGCGCCATGAAGACGCCGAGCATCCCGCTCGTGAGGATGAGCATCAGCGAGTAGTAGGCATGCGTGCGTGTGCGGATGCCTGACCAGCTTCCGAGGATCGACAGCGCCATGATGAACGTCGTGAGCAGGATCATCATGAGCGCGATACCGTCGATGCCGAGCGAAAAGCGGATTCCCCAGGTCGGGATCCACGCCGTATCGAACACCGCCTGCCACGACGCGGACGCCGGGTCGAACGCCCACCACAACCCGAGCGACACGATGAACTCGGCGACGAGCACCAGGAAGGCGATCCAGCGTGGCGCGTTCGCGACGCCCGCGGCAATCTCGTCGCTGCCCGGAGTGAGTCCTCGGCGTTTCGGTGTCGGCGTGAGCCAGATCGCGGCCGCGCCGAGCACCGGAATCGCCAGCAGCGCCGGCAGCACCCAGCCCATGTATCCGATCGAGGTCAGGAAATCGCGCATGTGATCAGCGAATGGTGACGGCGCCGACGATCGCCAGCACTCCGAGCACGAGCACCCACGCGTACGTCCCCACCTGCCCCGACTGCAATGCGGATCCGAGCCAGCCGAAACCGCGTGCGAACCACGCGCTGCCGTTCACCATCAGGCCGTCGATGAGCCCCACGTCGATCCCGCGCCAGAGAAGATTGCGCGACGTCGCGTACGTGGGACGCACGATGACGGCGTCGTATGCCTCGTCGACGTAATACTTGTGCTCGAGGACGCGCTCGAATCCTTCCTCGGGTTTGGCCCGCGTCTTGGGCACCAGCGCTTCCGGTTTGAGCCGGCTGAAGGCGATCCAGATGCCGATGGCCGAGATCGCGACGGCCGCGCCGACGAGCGCGTACTCGACGGAGTGGGCGATCTCGACGGGATGCCCGTGCGTGATGCGCAGCGTGGCCTCGCCGACGACGGGCTCGAGCCAATGCTCCAGTGAGCCCACGGGTCCGAGCGCGAGAAACTCGGGGAGGTTCAGCCAGCCGCCGATCGCGCTGAGAATACCGAGGGCGACCAGCGGGCCGGTCATGACCCACGGTGCCTCGGCGAGGTGGTCGCGCTCCTTCTCCCCCGTCCTGTTCGGGCCGTGGAACGTGTAGATCATCATGCGCGTCATGTAGACCGCGGTCATCAGCGCGGCGGCGAGCCCGATGACGTAGCACGCGTACAGCACGAAACTGCCGGGGATACCGAGCCAGGAGGCGTCCGCAAGCGTCGATTCACGCGCGCGCGCGAAGACCGCACCGAGGATCTCGTCCTTGGAGAAGAACCCGGCGAATGGCGGCACGCCGGCGATCGCCAGCGTCGCGATCCACATCAGGACGAAGGTGATCGGCATGTACCTCCGAAGCCCGCCCATGTTACGCATGTCCTGCGCGTCGTCGTGGCTGTGCGTTTCGTGATACGCGCGATGCAGTGCGTAGATCACCGAGCCGGAGCCGAGGAACAGCAGCGCCTTGAAGAAGGCGTGCGTCACGAGGTGGAAGATGCCGGCGCCGTACGCTCCAACGCCGACGCCGACGAACATGTATCCGAGCTGGGACACGGTGGAGTACGCGAGCACCTTCTTGATGTCCCACTGCTTGAGGCCGATCGTCGCGGCGAATACCGCCGTGAGCGCGCCGACGACCGCGACCGTGAGTGAGGCCACCGGCGACAGCGAGAAGAGGAAGCTGCTGCGCGCAATGAGGTACACGCCGGCCGTCACCATCGTCGCGGCATGGATGAGCGCGGACACGGGCGTCGGACCTGCCATGGCATCCGGTAACCAGACGTACAGCGGGATCTGCGCGCTCTTTCCGGTACAACCGAGAAAGAGAAAAAGGCAGATCGCCGTGACGAGTGCCCCTCCAGGCGCGAGCTCTCTGGCGGCGATACGCAGCTGCTGGAAGTCCAGCGTCCCGAGGTTGGCGAACAGCATGAACATCGCGATCAGGAACCCGAAATCGCCTATGCGGTTCACTATGAAAGCCTTCTTACCGGCATCGGCGTTTGCCTTGTCGCTGAACCAGAAGCCGATGAGGAGATAGGAGCAAAGCCCGACGCCCTCCCACCCGACGAACATGACCGGGTAGTTCGCTCCCAGCACGAGCAGGAGCATGAAGAACACGAAGAGGTTCAGGTACGCGAAATAGCGCGGGTAGCCCGGGTCGTCGCGCATGTAGCCGACGCTGAAGATGTGAATCAGCGCGCCGACGCCGGTGACGACGAGCAGCATCACCAGCGACAGCTGATCCAGCATCAGCGCCGCGTCTATCGTCAAATCGCCGGTCGCGACCCACGTGAAGTACCGCTGCACGAACGCCGCGTGGATCTCCCCAGCATTCCGGAACTGCCAGAAGATCACCGCGGACAGCAGAAACGCGACGACGAGGACGGACGGGCCCACGATCGACGTGATCGTCGCGAAACGATGACGCGTCACCGTGTGGTGGTCCTCCTGATGTCCCGCGCCCCCGTGTCCAGCCTCCATGCTCGCATGCCCCGGATGTCCTGCCTCATGAGTCCCGGATGGGTCGTCGGGGCCAAGGCGGGCCGCCCCGAACACCGAGAGCGCGCCATTGATCAGGAATCCGAGCAGCGGCAGCACGGGCACGAGCCAGAGCCACTCCGCGGCCGTCCCCGCGAGCGGATGCGTCGCCGCCGTCTCGACGTGCTGCTGAAGGAGAAGCATCAGCCTTTCAAGAGGTTGATCTGCTGCAGGTTGACGGTCTGCTTGTGACGGAAGAGCGCGATGATGATCGCGAGCCCGACGGCCGCCTCGGCCGCCGCGACGGTCATGACGAAGAACACGAAGACTTGCCCGGCCACGCCGTAGACCTGCGCGAACGCCACGAACGCCAGGTTCACCGCGTTGAGCATCAGCTCCACGCACATGAAGATGATGATCGCGTTGCGGCGCGTGAGCACGCCCACCACGCCGATCACGAAGAGCACCGCCGAAAAGAAGAGCGACTCAGCCAACATCCGCTCTCCGGCGTCCGAGTACGACGGCACCGACGATCGCCGCGAGCAGCAGGATGCTCGTCAGCTCGAATGCCAGCAGATACTCCGTGAACAGCGGCCGCGCGATCGGCGCGATGGCGCCTTCACGCGCGAGATCCTCGGCGACGTACCCGGGTGGCAAGGCGAGCCGGTCCGGGATGCGGGCGCGGGTGAGCGCGAACACCTCCGCGAGGAGCACGATGCCGACCAGCCCCGCGGCGAGCTTCCAGCCGGTGCCGCGCGCATCGGCGAGCTCCGACGGATGTCCGAGGTTGAGAAGCATGATCACGAAGAGAAACACGACCATGATCGCGCCCGCGTACACGAGCACCTGGATCGCGCCGATGAACTGCGCGTCGAGCAGCACGTACAGCGCCGCGAGGCAGAACATGGTGTTCACGAGCCAGAGCGCGGCGGCCACGGGACTCTTGCGCGTTACGAACAGCAGCGCCGAGACCACGGCGATGATGCCGAAGAGGTAGAAGTGAAAGGTGTAGAACAGCGGGAAGTCGCCGCGCGGCATTACTCACCCTTCGGATCGGCGGGATCCCACATCTCGCACACCGGGTGCGTCTGCGCCATGAGCCGCTCGAGGTCGTAGACGAATCCCTCGCGGCTGTACTCCGAGTTCTCGTAGTGGCGGCCGACGTGAATGGCCTCCTCCGGGCAGACCTCCTGGCAATATCCGCAGAAGATGCAGCGGAACTCGTCGATCTCGAACACGAGAGGATAGCGATTGCCCTTCTCGTCTTCCCCGGGCACCAGCTTGATGCAGTTCGCCGGACACACCGTCGGACACAGGCCGCAGGCGACGCACTTGGCCTTGCCGTCCTCGGTCGTGAGCATGCGATGCGTCCCGCGCCAGCGCGGCGAAAGGGACCACTTCTGATCCGGATACTGGATCGTGACCTTCTCGCTGAACATGTGCTTGAACGTCAGCGCCATGCCCTTGAGCGTCGCCCGCAGGTAACTGGTCTGCTCGATCGGGCGCTCGAGCACTTTCACGCCGATGGCCATTAGCTGCGCACTCCTTGCGCGACGCGTCCGAGGGATTGGTGCGCCGCACGATCGGCAGTCACCTCGCGCAGGCGCTCGAGGTGACGTGGGTCGAGACGCGAGTACGCCGGACTCACGATGCGTCCGCGGTCGAGCACGAAGAACAGAACGAGCACGAGGAGCACGTTCATGCCGAACAGCGCGCCGTTGAACTGCCACGACGCGGGTGCGAACCCGGCGATCTGCAGGCCGATAATGGCGCCCGCGACGATCACGATGTACGTCAGCGCCACCGGCAGGAGCACCTTCCAGCCGAGCGCCATGAGCTGGTCGTAGCGAAAGCGCGGGAGCGTCCAGCGGATCCACATGTAGAAGAACACGAAGAACAGGATCTTGGCGAAGAAGAAGAGCGTCGTGAGCAGCGTCTTCATCCCCGTGTGCGGTGCCACGTTGTCCCAGGCGGTGAACGGAATGTCCCAGCCGCCGAAGAACAGCGTCGCCATGAGCGCGCTCGCCGTCACCATGTTGCCGTACTCGGCGATGAAGAACATCGAGAACTTCATCGCGCTGTACTCGGAGTGATATCCGGCGATCAGCTCCGACTCCGCCTCGGGCAGATCGAACGGCAGCCGGTTGGTCTCGGCGAATGCCGCGACGAGGAAGATCAGCCACGCGATGGTGCACGTCGCCGCGTTCCACGACAGGGGCGCGACGGCGGCCTGCTGCTCCACGACCTGATTCAATGCGACGTTGCCCGCGAGCAGCAGGACGGGGATCGTCGCCATTCCCATGGCGATCTCGTAGGACACCATCTGCGCGCTGGAACGTAACCCGCCGAGCAGCGAGTACTTGTTGTTCGACGACCAGCCTGCCAGCACGATGCCATAGACGCCGAGCGACGCGAGCGCGAGAATGAACAGAAAGCCGATCGGCAACGGTGCGAGCGCCATCTCGATGCGCCCCCACGACGAATCCCACGGCGCGCCGAAGGGAATCACCGCCCACGTCACGAGCGCCGGGATGAAGGCCATCGCCGGCGCGAGGATGAACAACGGCGTGTACGCGGCGTCGGGATACGTCTCTTCCTTCATGATGTTCTTGAGCCCGTCCGCCGCGGGCTGCAGCCATCCCTTCCCGACGCGATTCGGCCCGTGACGATCCTGCATCCACGCCGACACCTTCCGTTCCGCGAGCGTCAGCATCGCGATCCCGATCATGTAGATCGTGAAGAACACGATCATCTTGACCAGCGTCGCGGCGATGAAGATGCCCATCGATTGCGGCGGGGCCGCCTGCAGAAGCGCAAACACCGGCATGACCATCAACGCCGTCCTCCGGCGATCTGACGGCCCTTGAGGCCGAGCGCGTCGTACGACATACCCGCGAATGCCGGCGTGTCCTTCGCGAGCGCCGTGAACACGTCGCTCGCGAGGAAGTAACTCGTCGGCTCGCCCGCCGCTGCGAGCAGATCGGAGATCACCCACCACGTCGGACGCGCGAAGCCGGGCGCGGCCTTCGCCTGCGTAAAGCGCTGCACGCGGCCGCGGAGGTTCGTGAACGTTCCCTCTTCCTCGGACATGTTCGCGGTCGGGAGAACGACGCCGACCTTCTCACGCGCCCATGCGGGCACCATGGTGCCGACGACGATGATCTGCGCGGCATTCACCGCGGGTATGTCGACCCCGGCGAGCTCCTCGTCCGCAATGATGAGGACGTCGCCGGACTTGTACGCCCCGAGCGGGTTGTCGTTGCGCGAGAAGCCGAACAGCTCCGCGCCGTTCGCGTTGGCCGCGCGGTCGCGACGCAGCGAGAGATCCTCGACACCGGGTAGCGGCGCTTCCGCCCCCTGAGGAACGCGAAAGACGCCGGTGCCGCCTGTCTTCTTCACGAGCCGCGACAGCAGATACAGCGCCTCGTTCGACAACATCGGCGACGCGAGCACGAATACCTTCTTTCCCCTGAGCGCGTTCGCGGCAGCGGCAAGGGCGCCGTCCCAATCGGTCGGCATCATGCGTCCCGGCTCCCGACTCCCGCCTCCATTGCCGCGCACGTGCGGCACGTCGACGCGATCCGGCCGATTGAGCCAGCGGTAGTTGAGCCGGCCGTGGTCGCACATGAAGTACTTGTTCACGTCGTCGTTCGGACGCGGGCGGAGCCGCACGACGACGTTGTCGCGCGTCTCGATCATCATGTTGCAACCCTGCGAGCAGTTCGGGCACACCGACGCGGCGCGGTCCAGCTCCCACGCGCGCGCCTTGTTCAGCGAATCCTTGGAGAGCAGCGCGCCGACGGGGCAGAGGTCGATCACGTTCCCCGCCCACGGATGCGTGAGGTCCTCACCCTCGAACTTTCCGATCAGCGCGCGGTCGCCGCGCTCGCTGACGTTGAGCACCGGATCCTGGGCGACGTCGTCCATGAAGCGCACGCATCGCGTGCAGAGGATGCAGCGGTTGGCGACGTAGACGACGTCGCCGCCGAAGTCCTCGACGGGGTTGAAGCGCTTGGGCTCGCGATAGCGCCCCTCTCCGCGCCCTTCCTGATATGTATAGTCCTGCAGCTCACATTCCCCTGCCTGGTCGCAGATGGGGCAGTCGAGCGGATGGTTGATGAGCAGCATCTCGAGCACGCCTTTGCGCGCCTCGAGCGCCTTGTCCGAATGGACGTGTACCACCTGCCCTTCCGCGGCCGCCGTCGCGCACGCCGGCGCGAGCTTCGGTGCCTTCTCGACCTCGACGAGACACATCCGGCATACGCCCGCGACCGGGAGCCCGGGGTGGTAGCAGTAGTGCGGGATGAGCACGCCCGCCGCCTTCGCGGCCTCGAGAAGCGACGTGCCGTTCGGAACGGTGATCTGCCGTCCCTCGACGGTGAGCGTGATGGTGGCGGGGGGTGCCGTTGCAGTCATGCTACGGCCGGAACCGCGTGGAACGTTCTCTTCTTGATGAGCGCCTCGAAGTCCGCCCTGAACTTGTTGATCCCGGACACGACCGGTGTCGCGCACGAATCGCTCAGGACGCAGATCGTCTTGCCGGTCATGTTGTCGGCGATACTCATGAGCGTGTCGAGATCCTCCGTGGTTCCCTCGCCCGCGGCGATGCGCTCGAGGATCTTCGTCGTCCAGGCGGTGCCCTCGCGACATTGCGTGCACTGCGCGCAGCTCTCGTGCGCAAAAAAGCGAGCGGCGCGCGCGATGAACCTGACGAGGTTCTGCGCGTCGTCCACGAGGATCACGCCGCCGGAGCCGAGCATCGTGCCCTGCGCGACGAATCCCTCGTAGTCCATCAACGACGCTTCGGCTTCGCCGATCGTCTGGATCGGCACGGAAATGCCGCCGGGGATGATCGCTTTGAACTTGCGCCCCGGGAGCGGACCGCCGCACAGCTCGTACAGGAAATCCTTGAACGGAAATCCCATCGGGACTTCGTAGTTGCCCGGCCGCGCGACGTTGCCACACACCGAATACAGCTTGGTCCCGGTGCTCTTGGGGTTGTCGGAGCGCGAAAACTTCTTGTACCAGTTCGCGCCGTTGTTCAGGATGTGCGGCACGGCCGCGAGCGTCTCGACGTTGTTGATCGTGGTCGGCTGCGCGAACACGCCGGAGACCGCGGGAAACGGCGGCTTGATGCGCGGATTACCGCGGCGGCCCTCGATCGAGTTCATCATCGCGGTTTCTTCGCCGCAGATGTACGCGCCCGCGCCCTTGTGCACCCAGATGTTGATCGTCTTGCCCGACCCCATCGCGTTCCTGCCGAGAATCCCCGCCGCCCGCGCCTCACGGAGCGCCGCTTCCGTCCGCTCCAATGGCTCCGTGAACTCGCCGCGGATGTAGATGTAGCACGTCTCGGCGCCGATCGCGTGGCAGCCGATCGCGCATCCTTCGATGAGCGCGTGAGGCGTCCAGCGCATGATCTCGCGGTCCTTGAACGTGCCGGGCTCGCTCTCGTCGGCGTTGCAGACGAGGTAGTGCGGCTTGCCGTCCCCGGGCTTCATGAAGGACCACTTCACCCCCGTCGGAAATCCGGCGCCGCCGCGGCCGCGAAGGCCGGAGTCCTTCACGACGGTGACGACGTCTCCGGGCGCCATGCCGAGCGCCTGCTCGAGCGCCTTGTAGCCACCGAGCTTTTTCCAGCCGTCGAGCGTGATCGCGTCGCGGTTGCCGAAGTGTTTCGACAGTACCGTCGTCTCACGGCCGTGTGGCTTGTGCGGATATCCCATTATTTGAGCCCGGCGAGAATCTCGGGCACCTTGGCCGGCGTCACCGACTCGATGAACTGCTCGTTGATCATCACCGGCGTCGCAAAGCCACAGGCGCCGAGGCACTCCACCTCGATCACCGTGTACTTGCCGTCGTCCGAGGTGACGCCCAGCTCTTCGCATCCCGTGTGACGCAGAAAGGCGTCGCGTACTTCGTCGGCACCACAGATCTGACACGGAGACGTCGTGCACACCTGGATGAAGTGGCGGCCAACCGGGTGCTGATGGTACATGGTATAGAACGTCACGACGCCTTTCACGTACGCCGGTGTCAGCTCCAGCGCCTCGGCGACCTCCGCCATCCCGTCCTCACTCACCCATCCGCGCACGTCCTGGATGATCCAGAGCGCGGGAAGGAGCGCAGCCATCTTCGTGGGATAGCGCGCCATGATGTCGTCGAGCTCGCGCCGGCGGTCGCCGACGAAGACCTTTTCGTAGGGCGCCCCATGGCCGTGCGCGTGTGACGCGTGCGCCGGCGCGTGAAGCTCACCGACCTCGGCGAGTCTAGCCTCCCGCCTCCCGCCTCCCGCCTCCCGACTCATCGATCGATCTCTCCCATGACGATGTCGATCGACGCGTTGATCGCGATGACGTCGGACAGTAGATGGCCCTCGACCATCTTCGGGATCGCCGACAGGTTCACGAACGACGGCGGACGGATGCGCCAGCGGACGGGCTTCGACGTCCCGTCCGATACCATATAGTAGCCCTTCTCCCCCTTGGGGCTCTCGACGGCCACATAGGACTCGCCGATCGGAGGACGCGGTCCCTCCATCACCTGCTTGAAGTGATGGATCATGGACTCCATGTCGCTCGTCGCCTTGCTCTTGGGCGGCAGCACGACGCGATGGTCGTCGACGTTCACCGGGCCGTCCGGCAGACGCCGGGCTGCCTGCTCGAGGATCCGAACCGACTGCCGCATCTCCTCCATGCGGACGAGATAGCGATCGTACACGTCGCCGTTCGTCCCGACCGGAACGTCGAAGTCGTAGGTCTCGTAGTCGAGATACGGAAAGTCCTTGCGAACGTCGTACGCCACCCCCGAGGCGCGCAGCATCGGTCCCGTGAGGCCGTAGTTCACCGCCTCGTCGGGACTCATCACGCCGAGGCCGATCGTGCGTCCCACCCAGATCCCATTGCGTGTCACGACGCGGTCGATCTCGTACAGCGTTTTCGGGAAGGTGTTGATGAAGTGCCGCAGCTGATCCATCCACCCTTCGGGGATGTCCGCGGCCATCCCGCCGACGCGCGTCGTGGTGACGGTGAGCCGCGCGCCGACCCAGTCCTCGAGCAGCTTGTAGATCGACTCGCGTTTCTCGAACGCCCAGAGGAACGGTGTGAAGGCGCCGATGTCGATGCAGGTCGTGCCGAGCCACACCAGGTGGGACATGATGCGCGACAGCTCGCTCGCGATGACGCGCAGCACCTTGCAGCGCTCGGTGATCTCCATGCCGAAGAGGCGCTCCGCCCCCAGCGCGAAGGCGACGTTGTTCCCGGGCGAGTTGAGATAGTCCTCGCGGTCCGTCCACGGGATGATCTGATTGTACTGGCGATACTCGCCGATCTTCTCGAAGCCGCAATGTAGGTAGCCGACGTGCGGGATGCAGCGGACCACGGTCTCGCCGTCCAGCTCCAGCACGAGGCGCAGCACGCCGTGCGTCGCCGGATGCTGGGGGCCGATGTTGATGAGCATGTGCTCGCCCGTGAGATCCGGCTCGATCCCCGGCGGCGCTTCCATGGTCAGGACGTTGCCTGCATCGTCGGTGACCAGCGGCGTGCGAACGGGACGCCCGTGCGCATCCATACCCGTGGTCGAGAGCTCGACGTCGACCGTTCGCTTCGTGGTCGCCACGCTACTCGCCCGTCTTCTCGCCGGTGGACAGGCGCCGGCGCATCTCGTCAGGCAGGTCCTCGTACGCCTGCGCGATGCTCAGCTCTTCCATCGAGTAGCGCGCTTCCGGATTCGCCGCGAGCGCCTGACGCAACTGCTCCGAGCGGCTGAAACGTCCGCGCAGCGGAAAGTCCTTTCGCAGCGGATACCCCTCGCGATACTGCTCCCACATCAGGATGCGACGCAGATCGGGGTGTCCCTCGAACGTGATGCCGAACATGTCGTAGCACTCGCGCTCGAGCCAATCCGCGCTCTTGAACACGGCCCACACACTCGGCACCGACAGCGGCTGCCCCTTCTCGATCTGCACCTTGAGGCGCAGAAAGCGCCGGTACGGCAGGGAGCGCAGGTGCCACACGACCTCGATGGGCATCTCCGTGTCGCGGAATTCGACGGCGGTGACGTCGGCGAGAAAGTCGTAGCGCTGGCCGGCGTCGTCGTGCAGCCACCGGACGACCTCGGCGAGTCGCGAGCGATCCACGACCACGGTGGTCTCGCCCCACACCACATCGACGCGACGAATCGCGTCGGCGAACTTGGCGCGCATCGCGTCCGCGCTGGGATTGGCCGCTCCACCGCGATGCGGAACGTTCTTCGGCGTCGCGGGCGCCGGGGCGTTCGGCGTCGCCGCGCCGGCGATCACCGGCGTGAAGGGGGCGGACGTCGGAGCGGTCACAATCCGGACCGCGTCTGGTGCACGGAGTTTCCGAACGGCTCCGAGAGCTCGTCGATCACGGGCGGCGGAATGTAGAGCTGGCTCTTGGGATCCGGCTCCATCTCCTGGCGCAGCGTCGTGTCCCTGGACCGCTCGTTCATCACCTTCTTCTGGAGCAGCATGATGCCGTAGATCAGCCCCTCAGGGCGCGGCGGGCAACCCGGCACGTAGACGTCGACGGGAATGATCGTGTCGATCCCCTGCACGACGGCGTAATTGTCGAACATGCCCCCGGACGACGCGCATGCGCCCATCGAGATGCACCACTTGGGCTGGGGCATCTGCTGCCAGATGCGCCGGATCACCGGCGCGAGCTTGAAGGGGACGCGGCCCGCGCAGATCAGCACGTCGGCCTGCCGGGGCGAGAAGCTCATGCGCTCCATGCCGAATCGCGCGAGGTCGTAGCGCGCGGCCGCCGTCGCCATGAACTCGATGGCGCAGCACGCCGTGCCGAACGGCATCGGCCAGAGCGAGTTTGCGCGTGCCCAATTGACCAGAAAGTCCAGCCGGGTGGCCATCCACGGCTCTCCACCGTGTGTGACCTCCTGCCGCTGATCCGGGCGAGGTGCGGGGCTCAATCCCATTGCAACGCTCCCTTCTTCCACACGTAGATGAAGCCCACGAGCAGAATGAGGATAAACACGACCATTTCCGTCAGGCCGAACAGCGACGTCTGACCGGCGGGACACACGCCATTGGTCAGGGGCACCGCGCACGACAGCTGCTTGAAGTGCGCGCCCCACGGAATCATGAAGACGGTCTCGATGTCGAAGATGATGAACAACACCGCGACCATGTAGAACTTGACCGAGAATCGCTCCCGCGCGTCGCCGAGGGGGGGCATGCCGGATTCATACGGGGTCTGCTTCACGGCGGTCGGCCTGGGACGCATCGTGAGGTGGGAGAGCAGCAACATCATCACGGCGTTCGCGACCACGAAGCCGAGCAACAAGAGCACGGGTAAGTACGTACGGGCCACGCGTCTCCCAACTTCGTGAAAAGTTTCACTAAGTCTGGCGCGAGAAAACTATTCCGCGCCGGAGACACAGACAAGCAGAGCTGAAACTACGCTTGTCAGCTTGTCGGCTTGTCATGTGCGGCATCGCTAAGTTGCAGGCGCCGCGGCGGCGAGATTTGACAAGCCGATAAGCCGACAAGCGTCGTTTGTCTCACACCGGAACTATCCCGCATGTCGATAATGTCCGATCGGTGGATCACGCGGATGGCGCGCGACCACGGCATGATCGAGCCCTACGAGGACCGCCAGGTTCGCAAGGGCGTCATCTCCTACGGTGTGAGCTCGTACGGCTACGACATGCGTGTCGCGCGCGAGTTCCGGATCTTCACGAACGTCCTCAACTCGATCGTCGATCCCAAGGCGTTCGACCCCAAGTCATTTGTCGAGTTCGAGGGGGACGTGTGCATCGTGCCGCCGAACTCCTTTGCGCTGGCGCGCTCGGTGGAGTACTTCCGCATCCCGCGCAACATCCTCACCGTGACGGTCGGCAAGTCGACGTACGCGCGCTGCGGGATCATCACGAACGTCACGCCCTTCGAGCCCGAGTGGGAGGGCTATGTGACGCTCGAGATCTCGAACACCACGCCCCTCCCCGCGAAGATCTACGCGAACGAGGGGATCGCGCAGGTGTTGTTCTTCAAGGGCGAGGAAGAGCCCGCGGTGTCGTACAAGGACAAGGGGGGGAAATACCAATCGCAGCGGGGTGTCACGCTGCCCAAGCTGTAACTGCCGGCCGCAGGTAATAGCGATCGCTGCGGATACTGACACTCCAGGCGTCGGGCGACAGGTGACAGGCGTCGGAACGTCGATGGCACCCCCTGACGCCTATCGCCTGACGCCCATCGCCTAGGCTGCTTGGACCGACCCAGATGCGTATTACCTAGGTGCCAAGAGTGGAAGCGCGGAGAAAATCGCGATGCATACGCGAGATCGTATCGATCGAGATCTCCTTCGGACACGCCTCCTGGCACTCGCCGAACAGCGAGCAGCCCCCAAAGCCCTCTTCGTCCATCTGCGTCACCATTGCGCGCGCGCGGCGTGCGCGCTCCGATTGCCCCTGCGGCAGATGTCCGAGATGAGAGATCTTCGCCGCCGTGAAGAGCGACGCCGAGCCGTTCGGGCATGCCGCGACGCAGGCGCCGCAACCGATGCACGCTGCGGCGTCCATCGCGCGGTCCGCGTGTGCTTTCGTAACGGGAATCGTGTTGGCGTCCGGCGCACCACCCGTCTGAACGCCGATGTAACCGCCGGAGGCGATGATGCGATCCAGCGCGCCGCGGTTCACGACGAGATCCTTGATGACCGGGAACGCCCGCGACCGCCATGGCTCGATCCACACGTCGTCGCCGTCCTCGAAGAGGCGCATGTGCAGCTGACACGTCGCGGTGCCGCGGGATGGTCCGTGCGCGATGCCGTCGATCATGAAGCCACAGGACCCGCAGATCCCCTCGCGGCAGTCGTGATCGAACGCGATCGGGCGCTCGCCCTTCGACGCCAGCTCGTCGTTGACGACGTCGAGCATCTCGAGGAACGACATGTCAGGGCTCACGTCCGTCGCCTGATATGTCTCGAACCGCCCCTTGGCTTGGGCGGATGCTTGTCGCCAGACGTGCAGCGTTAGTCGCATGTGTGCGCACCCGACGTTCTGTCATGCTGAGCGAAGCGAAGCATCTTCTGTCCCCACAGTAGATCCTTCGCTGCGCTCAGGATGACACGACGTGCACTCACTTGTAGCTCCGCTGCGACAACGCCACGTTCTCGAAGTGCAATGGCTCCTTGTGGAGAACGGGAGCCTTCCCTTCCCCCGCGTATTCCCAGGCCGCGACGTACGCGAAGCGCGCGTCGTCACGCAGCGCCTCACCGTCGGGCGTCTGGTACTCGACGCGGAAGTGTCCGCCGCAGGACTCGTTGCGATGCAACGCGTCGAGACACATCAGTTCGGCCAGCTCGAGAAAGTCGGCGACGCGTCCTGCGTGCTCGAGCTGCTGGTTCAGCTCTTCGCCCGTTCCCGGCACGCTGAGATCGCGCCAGAACTCGGCGCGCAGCAACGGGATCTGCTCCATTGCGGTCCGGAGCCCTTCGGCGCTGCGCGCCATGCCGCAGTACTCCCACATGATCTTGCCGAGTGCGCGATGGAACGACTGGCTGGATCGCTTACCCTTGATCGACAGCAGGCGCTGCGTGCGCTCGCGGACGACGTCGATCGTCTCGCGCACGGATGGGTGATCGTCGCCGACCTTGCCGAGCCTGGCGCTCGCCAGATAATCGCCCACGGTCAGCGGTACGATGAAGTAGCCGTCCGCGAGTCCCTGCATCAGCGCGCTCGCGCCGAGTCGATTGGCGCCGTGGTCCGAGAAATTCGCCTCGCCGGTCACGTGCAGTCCCGGAATCGTGCCCATGAGGTTGTAATCGACCCACAACCCACCCATGGTGTAGTGCACGGCGGGATAGATGCGCATCGGCACCTCGTACGGATCCTCGTCCGTGATGCGCTCGTACATCTCGAAGAGATTGCCGTAGCGTTCTTCGATCACGCGGCGGCCGAGTCGTGCGATGGCGTCGCGGAAATCGAGATAGACACCGTAGCCGCCCGGACCGACCCCGCGCCCCTCATCGCACACTTCCTTGGCCGCGCGCGACGCGATGTCGCGTGGCGACAGGTTGCCAAAGCTCGGATACTTTCGCTCGAGGTAGTAATCCCGCTCGGCGTCGGGGATGTCGTTCGGTGCGCGGTTGTCGCCCTGCCGCTTGGGGACCCAGACCCGCCCGTCGTTGCGCAGCGACTCCGACATCAGCGTGAGCTTCGACTGATAGTCGCCGCTCACCGGGATGCAAGTAGGATGAATCTGTGTATAGCAGGGATTGGCGAAAAAAGCGCCGCGCTTGTACGCGCGCCAAATGGCTGTTGCGTTCGATCCCTTCGCGTTCGTCGAGAGGTAGAAGACGTTGCCGTATCCGCCCGTCGCAAGGATCACGGCGTCCCCGAGATGCGCGTCGATCTTCCCGGTCACCATGTCGCGCGTCACGATGCCGCGTGCGCGTCCGTCGGCCACGATGAGGTCGAGCATCTCCGTGCGGGGATACATCGTGATGCCGCCGCGCGCGATCTCCTTTTCCATCGCCTGATAGCAGCCGAGCAACAGCTGCTGGCCCGTCTGGCCACGGGCGTAGAAGGTTCGCGACACCTGCGCGCCGCCGAAGGACCTGTTGTCGAGCAGGCCGCCGTACTCGCGCGCGAAGGGCACGCCCTGCGCGACGCACTGATCGATGATGTTCACGCTCAACTGCGCGAGGCGATAGACGTTGGCCTCGCGCGATCGGAAGTCCCCACCCTTGACCGTGTCGTAGAACAGCCGCCACACGCTGTCGCCGTCGTTCTTGTAGTTCTTCGCGGCGTTGATCCCGCCCTGCGCCGCGATGCTGTGCGCTCGGCGCGGCGAATCCTGAAAGCAGAACGCTTTCACGTTGTAGCCAAGCTCACTGAGCGTGGCCGACGCAGCGCCGCCGGCCAGCCCCGTCCCGACGACGACGATCGTGTGGCGTCGCTTGTTCGCCGGGTTGACGAGCTTGATCTCGAAACGGTGACGGTCCCACTTCTCGGCGATAGGCCCCGCTGGAACTCGCGCCTTGAGCGCCGCGTCCTGCGGCGGAGTGCTCTCGCCGCCCATCAGCGAATGATTCCCGCGAGGACCGCGATCGGCAGCAGCGAGAAGCCCAGCCAGAGCGCGACCGCGAGAACGGGAGCAACGCGCCGCTGCAGCGGATGGGCCGTCGGTTGCGCGACACCGAGCGAGCGGCCGAAGCTCCAGGCGCCATGCCACAGGTGCAGGCCCAGGGCAATCATCGCGGCCAGATACACCGCGCTCACCCACCACACGCGAAAGCTCGCGACGACGTTGCCGTAGATGTCGTACCGGCCGCGCGCGTCCGTGCGGTGCGCCCAACCGCCCGGGTCGACCTGCCGCGTGGTGAAGTGGAGCAGGTGGAAGATGATGAAGGCGAGGAGGAAGAAGCCGCCGATCCGCATCGACCGCGACGCGATCGTCGACACCTGCGGCTCCCGCTCGTGGTATCCCACGGGACGCGCCGCGCGGGCGCGCTGCGTGAGCTGTACCGCCATGACCACGTGCAGCACGACGGCGGCGATCAGCACGACGCGCACGACCCACAGCAGCTCCGCGCCCGGTCCGTGCAGCAGCGCGCTGTACGCGTTGAGCTTCTCGCGCCCCGCGAACGCCTGCAGGTTGCCCGCGACGTGAAGGATGACGAAGCCGATGCCGATCAGCCCCGTGACCGCCATGATGATTTTCTTGCCGACGGTGCTCTGGTAGAAGCGTTTCATCTCACACAACTGCGGAAATCGAAAATGGGAAATGGGAAATGGGCTCGAAACGCAGTCATCGAGCGTCCCGAACCCATTTCCTATTTCCCATTTCCCATTTCCGCCCTTCCCCAATTCAAAGCTTCACCACCTTCATCGGATCCAACACCGCATCCGCACTCTTCTTCAACGCCGCCGTCTCGTCCGCCGTCAGCTCGACCTCGATGATCTTCTCGAGACCCTTGCGCCCGAGCTTGCACGGCACGCCGAGGAACAGGTCCTTCATGCCGTACTCGCCCTGGAGCCAGGCGGAGCATGGCAGGATGCGCTTCTGATCCTGAACGATCGCCTCCGCCATCTGCACCGCGCCCGACGACGGCGCATAGTACGCTGAGCCGGTCTTCAGATGCTTCACGATCTCCGCGCCGCCGTTGCGGGTGCGGTCCACGATCGCGTCCAGGGTTGCTTTGTCCATCAGCTGCCTGATCGGGATGCCGCTCACGCTCGTGTAGGAGATCAGCGGGACCATGGTGTCACCATGTCCGCCCAACACCATCGCCTGGATGTCACGCACGGAGACGTCGAGCGCTTCGGCGAGGAATGCCCGGTAGCGCGCGGTGTCGAGGACGCCTGCCATGCCGATGACGCGCTCGCGCGGAAACCCGGTGACTTCCTTCGCCACGTAGCACATGACGTCGAGCGGGTTCGACACCACGATCACGATCGCGTTCGGTGACGTTCTCTTGACCTGCTCGGACACCTGCTTCACGATGCCCGCGTTGGTGTTGAGCAGATCGTCACGCGACATACCCGGTTTGCGCGCGATACCCGCGGTGACGATGACGATGTCGGAGCCGGCCGACTCCTCGTAGCCGTTCGTGCCGATCACGCGCGAATCGAATCCTTCGATCGGCGCCGACTGCCACTGATCGAGGCCCTTGCCCTGCGGGATTCCCTCGACGACGTCCACCATGACGACCGTGCGCGCCAGCTCCTTCTCGGCGACGCGTTGAGCGGCCGTCGCGCCGACGTTCCCGGCGCCGACGACCGTGATCTTGTTGACCATTTAGGCGGGATCTGAGAGTGAGACGCGGAAGCTAGTTGCGCTCGTACATCGATTCAATTCGCGCCGCGCGAAGCTTCTCTGACGCAGGGAGAACAGGATACGTGGAGGAGCAGGATTACAGAGGATTGCGACGAAGAGCTTCGTCGTGATCGCCGTTCCAATCAACGCATCCTGTTCACTTTCGCCGGAGAAGCGCCGCGTGCCGCGCTAGCCACCGACTTGAGACAGCGCGCGGAGCCCGCCGATGCGCATTTGCAGCAGCGCGTGCTCGCGCGGTTTCTCCTCCAGCGCGCGCCTGAAGTGCGGCGCAAGCGCTTCTCCGGCGCGAAGCGGAGTGCGCAGGTCCACCTCGTGGTCGCCGAACAGGCACGTACGCAGCCGGCCGTCGGCGGTGAGACGCACGCGGTTGCACGACGCGCAATACGTGTGTGACATCGGCGTGATGACGCCGACGGTTCCGCGCGCGCCTGCGAGTCGGTAATAGGCGGCAGGGCCATTTCCACGTGCCGGCCCCGCGGCCGGCGCCAATGCACCGAGCGCCGCGATGCGCGAGAGAACCTCGTCGCTCGGCACGACGTGCTCCCACGTGAGCTCGCGCAACCCGCCCACGGGCATGAGCTCGATGAAGCGCACGTGCCATTCGTGCTCCAGCGTCAGCCGCGCGAAGTCGACCACTTCGTCGTCGTTGATCCCACGCATCACGACGCAGTTCAGCTTGACCGGGCTCAACCCCGCTCGCTCCGCGGCGATCGCGCAGGCGATGGGATCGAAGCCGAGGCTGCGGCGCGCAATGGCCGCGATCCGCTCCGGGCGCAGGCTGTCGGCGGAGATGTTCACCCGGTCGAGCCCCGCCTGGCGATACAGCTCCGCGATCTGCGGCAGGCGCACGCCATTCGTGGATAATGCAATGTCCTCGACGGTCGGAATCGCCCGTAACATCCGAATGAGCTCGTCGAGGTTTGGCCGGATCGTCGGTTCGCCGCCCGTGATTCTCAGACGACGCAAGCCCAGGGGCGAGAGCTGCGCGACCACCTGCGCGATCTCCTCGTACGAGAGGATGTCGGTCTTGGGCAACCACGCGAGACCTTCCTGCGGCATGCAGTAGAGGCAGCGGAAGTTGCAGCGATCGGTGACCGAGATACGCAGATACTCGATTGTGCGACCAAACTGATCGAAGGCGGGAGGCGGGAGGCGGGAGGCGGGAGGCGTGTTCATTGACGCACCTCGCCTCCCGGCTCCAGCCTCTCGGCTCCCGCCTGAATCCATTCCGCGCTGCCGTCGACGTAGTGCTCCCGTTTCCAGATCGGCAGCCGTTTCTTGAGCTCCTCGATTACGTAACGGCAGGCCTCGAACGCTTCGCCGCGATGCGGCGCGGCGGCGGCGATGGCTACGCTCGCGTCCCCAAGCTCCAGCGACCCGATGCGGTGCTCGACCACGATGTCCGGCGTCTGCCAGCGCTCGGCCGCTTCCGAGACGATGACCTCCAGCTCGCGCTCCGCCATGGCGGAGTACGCCGTGTAGTCCAGCGCCGATACCGCGCTGCCGTCGTTGATGTCGCGGACCGTGCCGACGAACAGAACTGTTGCGCCGTTGCGATGCTGGGCGACTTCCTCGAGCAGCGCGCAGCTGTCGATGGGGCGTTCGACGATCGCGGTGCGCATCAGCCCCCCGCCACGGGCGGGATGATCGCGATCTCGTCCGACGCGCTCACAGTCTGATCCTCCACTGCATATCTGTGGTTCACCGCGACCATCGGCTTGTCCGGCACGCGCTTCCCCGACGCGAGCTCACGGACGCGCGCGAGTACGTCGCGCACGCGCGCGCCGGCGGGCAGGTCCAGGGCCACCTCGGCGGCGCCGAGCGCGTCAGCGTATGAGGCAAACAGGAGGACGCGAACGGTCATTCTTTCGTAATCAACAGCAACTGCAGATCCCTCGCTACGCTCGGGATGACGGCCAAAAAAGAAAAGGCCTCGACGCCGAGGCGGCGTCGAGGCCAGTGAAGCTGTTGTGGCTACGCGTTGGAGAGCTCTTTCTCGTCTTCGATGCCCGACACCTCGATCCCGGCGACCATCGCGCGCAACTCCTTGGATGGCTTGAACACAGGGACGGGGCGAGCAGAGACTTCGACGGGCGAACCGGTGCGCGGGTTACGCGCCATCCGCGTCTTGCGATGCCGGATCTTGAACGTGCCAAATCCGCGCACCTCAATGTTTTTCTGCTCCTGAAGGGCTTGCTTGATCGCGTCCAGGAACGCGTCTACCACACGCGCGCAGTCCTTCTTGGAGATCATCGGACCTGCGGTGCGGGCAATTTGAGCCGTGACGCGCTCAACTAGGTCGGCTTTCGTCATGGGTAAGCCTCGGAGGTCGGCCGTCCAAACGTCGGACGTTGGGTCTAACGTAGTGCTCTTAAACGTTGTGTGTCAAGAGTTTGGACCCTTAGGACCCCTGCCATTTCGGACGGTTTCCATGAACTCCGAGAACAGTGGACGCGCGTCGTGCGGCCCAGGGGCCGCCTCCGGGTGATACTGAACCGCAAAAACCGGAAGTTCTTTGTGGCGAAGGCCTTCGATGGTCCGGTCGTTGAGGTTGACGTGCGTGACCTCGAGCTCCGGAGCGCCGGGGATGCCCTTCTCGTCCCCAGCGACCGCAAACCCATGATTTTGCGATGTTATCAAGACTTTGCCGGACTCGACTTCCTTGACGGGGTGATTACCGCCCCTGTGGCCATAAGGCATTTTCACGGTTTTAGCGCCGAACGTGAGCCCCAGGATCTGGTGGCCCAGGCAGATACCGAAGATCGGCACCCCCTCTCCCGCGAGTCGCTTCACGATTCCGGGAGCGTAGTCGACGGCCGCCGGGTCCCCCGGCCCGTTCGATAGAAAGACGCCGTCGGGTTCAAGATCGAGCACTTCCTCGGCGCTCGTCGTCGCGGGCAGCACCGTCACGCGGCAGTCGTGATCCGCAAACAGCCGCAGGATATTGCGTTTGATGCCGTAGTCGTACGCCGCGATATGGTAGGTGGCGCGCGGATCGCCCCATGTGTACGGCTGCGCTGTGGACACGCGCGACGCGAGATCGAGGCCCTCCATCGACGGGCAGGCATCCAGCGCGGCCAGCACCTCCGCTGACGGATCCGTGCCCTCGGCGATGACACCGCGCATCACGCCGACGGTCCTCAAGTGCTTTGTGAGTCGCCGAGTGTCAACCTCTTCGAGCACAGGCACTTTCGCGTCGCTGAGCCACGAGTGCAGATCGCCCTCGGCGCGCCAATTGGAGTACGCGTTCGAGAGCTCGCGTACCACGACGCCAGCGACCTGCGGGTGCGCCGACTCCGGGTCCGCCGTGTTCACACCATAATTGCCGATCATCGGCGCGGTCATCACGACGATCTGTCCGCTGTAGGATGGGTCGCTGAAGGTCTCCTGGTAGCCGCTCATGTTCGTCGTGAACACGACTTCCGCGACGGTCATTGGCGGCTGCGCGCGGAAAGCGCCGCGAAAAAGGGTTCCATCCTCGAGGAGGAGGAACCCTGGCGAGAAACGCGAAGGAACCACTGTGCCTACGGCGACTTGGTCTTGGTCGGGGTCTTCGTATTCGCTTCCACCGGCGTCTTGGTGTTGGCTGCGGCCGGCGCCGGTGTCGCGGGCTGTATGGGAAGGACGTTCGTGTTCGGCTGCGGCGTCGCGGGCGCGGTCTGCGCGGGAGGGTTCTGGAACGTCTGGTCGAGAATCGAGCGCGGAGCGCTGCGCCGCGATGACGTCATCGACAGCAGGAACGCGATCGCGAGAAAGATCCCGCCGCCCCACCAGCTGATCTTCGTGAGGAGATTGCCCGCCTGGCGCGTTCCGAGAATCGCGTCGGCGGAGCTGGTGACGCCGCCAAAGCTGGCGGCGAGCCCGCCTCCCTTGCCCGCTTGCAGCAGGATCGCGGCGATGAGAATCACGCTGTCGATCGCGAGCAGCGTCAGGAGTAGGCCGTGCAGCATTCTATCGAAACGTGGGCGGGTGTAAGCGCGTAATATCGCGAGACTTACGCCGTGCGGTCAAGTGGACGCGATGGCGCTCCAGCCGCTCGGATCCAGGCTCGCGCCGCCGACGAGCAACCCGTCGACGTTGGTTGCCGAAAGAAGGCTCCTGGCGTTCTCCCGGCTCACGCTTCCGCCGTACAAGACTGGCAATTCCGCCGCTACGACGTCCGAGCCCGTCAGTTTGCGCAGCTCTTTTCGGATCACCTCGTGGACCGCCGACGCGTCCGCGGGCGTTGCCGTCTTGCCCGTGCCGATGGCCCACACCGGTTCGTACGCGATCATGAGTTCGCCGAGCTTCGCCGTATCCACGAGCGACAGCCCGGTTCGCAGTTGCCTCAGGACGATTGCCTCTGTTTCGCCCGCCTCGCGCTGCTCGACCTTTTCGCCCACGCAGAGCATCGGTGTCAGTCCGTGCTGCAGCGCCGCGGCGCACTTCTTCGCGGTCGCCTCATCCGTCTCGCCAAATACGTGGCGACGCTCGGAGTGTCCGACGAGGGCGACCCTGGCGCCGGCGTCTCGCGCCATCGGCGCGGAGCTCTCGCCCGTGAAAGCGCCCTTGGCCTCGAAGTGAATGTTCTGCACGCCGAGATAGATGTCATTGCGCGCGCCGAGCGCCTGCCGCGTGGCGGACAGCGAGAGCGCCGGCGGGAAGATCACGACCGTCCGATCGGTATGAGGCGAGTACGACGCGAGAAATGCCGCCATGAACGCCCGGGCCTCGCTGGGCCCATGGTTCATCTTCCAGTTGGCGGCGATCACTGGACGCCGGTGCGTCATTTATCGTCGAGCGCCGCGACGCCGGGGAGCGTTTTTCCCTCGAGAAATTCGAGCGAGGCGCCGCCACCGGTCGAGACGTGCGACACCTGCGAGTCGAACCCCATTTCAGCGACGGCAGCTGCGGAATCGCCGCCGCCCACGATGGTCGTCGCCCCGGTTCTGGTCGCGTCGACCAGAGCTTGCGCCACCGCCGCCGTACCCTGGTTGAACGGCGGCGTCTCGAACACACCCATGGGGCCGTTCCAGATCACCGTCTTTGCGCCCGCGATCTCCCTGGCGAACATCGCCGCGGACGCCGGGCCGATGTCGAACATCGCCTCGCTCTTCGGAATTGCATTCCGCGCGACCGTGTGCGCGTTGGCCCCTGCCTCGAGGGTCGGCGCGACGAGCGCGTCCTCCGGCAGCACCAGCTTGCTGCCCGCGCGCTTCAGCAGCTCCTTCGCCATGTCGACGCGGTCCTCCTCGACGAGCGACTTTCCCGTCTCGAGCCCCATCGCGCGAAAGAACGTGCACGCCATGGCGCCGCCGATGACCATTCTGTCGACTTTCGGCAGCATGTTCTCGATGACGTCGATCTTCCCGGAGATCTTGGCACCCCCGAGCACGGCAACGAAGGGGCGCGGCGGATTCGTGAGCGCGCGTCCCAGGTAATCGAGCTCCTTTTCCATGAGCAGCCCCGCGACGGCGGGTCGCAGGTGATGCGCGACTCCCTCCGTGGACGCATGCGCGCGATGCGCGGCGCCGAACGCGTCGTTGACGAAGAGTTCGCCGAGCTCCGCGAGCGAGCGCGCGAGACGCGGGTCGTTCGTCTCCTCGCCGCCGAGGAATCGGGTGTTCTCGAGGAGCACGACCTGATACGTCGCGTCGCGCGTGACGTGCAGCGCGTCGTCCGTATCCGTGCTCTCGACGAACGTGCCCTTCACGCCCTTTCGCGCAAGCTGACGCAGGCGCCGCCCCACCGGTTCCAGGGAGTACTTCGGCTCGGGCTTGCCCTTGGGACGGCCGAGATGCGACAGCAGAATGACGCGCGCGCCGTTGTCGAGCAGGTACTCGATCGTCGGCAAGGCCGCGCGAATGCGCGTGTCGTCGGTCACGTTGCGGTGCTCGTCGAGCGGCACGTTGAAATCCACGCGGACGAGCGCCCGCTTGCCCTCGAGCTGCTCGGGGCGGAGGTCGCGCACGGTTTTTTTGTTCATCAATCGCCCAGGCGCGCCCCGACGTATCGCAGCAGATCGACGCACCGCGACGAATAACCCCACTCGTTGTCGTACCACCCGGACACCTTGAGCAGCGTGCCGTCGACGACGTTCGTGCTCTTGCCGTCGATGATGCACGAGTGCGGGTCGCCGATGTAGTCCGCCGACACGAGCTCCTCTTCGGTGTATTTGAGAATGCCCGCGAGCGGTCCGCTCGACGCCGCCTTCTTGAACGCGTCGTTGATCTGTTCGATGGTGACCGGCTTCTCGACCACAACGGCGAGGTCGGTCAATGACACGTCGGGCGTGGGGACGCGGATGGCGATGCCGTCGATTTTTCCCTTGAGCTCCGGGATGACGAGCGACGTCGCCTTCGCCGCGCCGGTCGTCGTCGGAATGATCGAGAGGGCGGCCGCGCGAGCACGGCGGAGATCCTTGTGCGGCAGATCGAGCACGTTCTGGTCGTTCGTGTAGCTGTGCACCGTCACCATCGAGCCGCGCAGGAAGCCGAAGTTGTCGCGCACGACCTTGACCATCGGCACGAGACAGTTGGTCGTACAGGACGCATTGGAAATGACATTGTGCTTCTTGGGGTCGTATTTCGTCTCGTTCACGCCCAGGACGATCGTGATGTCCTCGGCTTTCGCCGGCGCCGAGATGATCACCTTCTTCGCGCCGGCGTCGAGGTGCTGCTTCGCCTTCGCGGCCTCGGTGAAGCGGCCGGTCGACTCGAGCACGATGTCCACGCCAAGGTCCTTCCACGGCAGCTTCGACGGCTCCTTCTCGGCGAGCACCTTGATCTCGTCGCCGTCGATGGAGATGCTGCCGTTGTTCGACGTGACCTCCCCTCGGTACGTGCGGTGGACGGAATCGTACTTGAAGAGATGCGCGAGCGTCTGTGTGTCGGTCAGATCGTTGACCGCCACGAAATCGATGTCGGCGACCTGTTGCAGCTTCGCGGCGCGCACGACCTGCCGCCCGATGCGGCCGAAGCCATTGATGCCTACCCGGATGGACATGCTGATCTCCTCTCAAACCGCGGAAATCGGAAATAGGAAATGGAAAATGGGTCCGGGACGCCTCGCGTCAGCTTCCCGGACCCATTTCCTATTTCCCATTCCCCATTTCCGCCCTTTGAATTGTTGCTAACGGTCGCCCGACGCAGGCGCCCGTCCGAACGTCAGATAACTCACGATCCGCGCGCCCCCGGCCAGGAGAGCCGCGGCGCACGCGTTCAGCGTCGCGGCGGTCGTGACGACGTCATCGACGAGGACGACGTGCGCGTTCCGCAGCAGCGCGCGTGACGCTGGGCGCACACTGAACGCGCCCGAAACGTTCGCCAGCCTCTCTTCCGGTGTCAACCGCGTTTGTGTCCGCGTCGCGCGCGTACGCTCGAGGACATCGTCACGCACCGGAACGCGCCAGCGCGACGCGATCTCGGCGGCCAGGCGCTCGCTCTGATTGAAGCCACGCTCACGCAGCCGCGAGGAAGACAGCGGCACGGGCACTACGGCTGCGCGCTCCTCCAGCACGTCGATCGGCCAGGGGACGCGCGACATCCGCTGCGCCATCTCCGCCGCGATCGCGTGCCAGCCGCCGTACTTGAGCGCATGCACGATCGCGCCGCCGGTTCCGGTGTGCATCCAGGTCACGGAGCGCACGGCGCGGACGTACGGCGGCAGCAGATCGCACCAGGCGCACCGTTCGCGGATGTTCGGATGTCCGCAGCGGTCGCACTGCGGCGACGGCAGCACCGCCAGGCGCGCCCAGCAGCGTCCGCAAACGAGTCCCGGTTCGCCGTCGTCGAGCAGCCGTTCGCACGCCGCGCACGCGGGCGGCAGCGCGAAGTCCATGAGAACGCGGCCGGCTGTCGCCGCCCACGCCACCGCGTTCGCCGCGCTCGTCAGTGGGCGGCCTTCAGGGCTGCCCACATCGCGGCGCGATCCGGCTTGACCCCGAACCAGCGCTCGAACGATTCCGCGCCCTGCTCGACCAGCATGGTGAGGCCGTCCATCGCGCGATGTCCCTTCGCGCGCGCGTCGCGCACGAACGCCGTCTCGCCCAGACGGTACGCGAGGTCCAGGACGGCGCTGCCGGCGATGAGAAAGGAGACCTGCACCGGCACCGTATCATCGCGCAGCCCGACAGGTGTGGCGTTGACCACGAGCGTCGCGCCATCGACCGCATCCTCGGCGCTGCGCGCGAGCTCGCTGGGGACCTTGAATCGCTTGAGAAGCTCCTCGGCGCGCGCACGCGTACGAGAGTACAGCTGGACGCGCGCGTTGGGCCATCCTTGCATTGCGTGCAGGACCGCGGCAGCGCCGCCGCCGGCGCCGAGCAGTGCGACGATCTCGCCGTCGCGCGGCGGTCCGACGAGCTCGCGCGCCGCGGCGGAAAAGCCCGCGACGTCGGTATTGTCGCCGACGAGCGCACCGTCCACGGCCGTCCAGAACGTGTTCACGGCACCCACGGCCCGCGCGGTCTCCGTGAGGCGATCGCAGGCGTTCCGCAGCGCTTCCTTATAGGGCGTGGTGACGTTTCCCGCCGCGCGTTTGCGACGCAGGTCTGCGACGGTGTCGTCGAGAACACTGCGCGGCACGTCGACGGGCTCGTAGGTCAGCGACATGCCGGCCGCGCGCAGCGCGGCGTTCTGAATCGTCGGAGACAGCGTATGGCTGAGCGGGTGCCCGAGCAGGACGAGTCGTCCCGGCTGTCCTGACGGCCCCGGCTCCACCGCCTGGGGCGCGGTCTGAGCGGGTTGACCGCCCGCGGTCACGGAGCGCCGGACGAGCGCTCGGCGGTGATGCGGTCGAAGACGCGACGCACCTCCTGCTCCAGCTCGTCCGCGGTCGTGCGGTAGACGTCGAGCTCACCGCCGATGGGATCGTTGACCGGGCGCGCCGACGCGCCGCGTGAGGCAAAGTCAGTGACAAGGTACGCGCGCCCGGAGCCGCCGAGCGCTTCGATGCGCTCGAGATGATGCGGTCCCATGGCGAGCACGAGGTCCGCGTCGCGCACGAGGTCGCGCGTCAGCGTCTGCGCGCGATGCTGGCTGAGGTCGAGGCCACGCTCCATGCCGACGAGGAGCGCGCCGTCGGAGGCGGGGGCGCCATCCCAGGCGCTGGTCCCCGCGCTCTGGATCTCGACGTCGGTCAGGCCGCGCTCGATCACTACCTTCCGCGCGATCGCCTCGGCGATCGCGCTGCGACAGGTGTTGCCCGTGCAGACGAACAGAATGCGCATCCGGTTCACGCGTCTCCGATCAGACTGGGCACGCTCTCACGCAGCACCCGGGCCGGGACGACGCCCGGCCGAATCACGCGTGGGTGGCGACCCATGCAATCTACGACGGTCGAAGGGTCCGAGGGTGTAAGCCGTCCGCCGTCGAGCACACGCAGATCGCCACGTGCCACCGCGTCGGGCCACTGCGCAAGGATCTCGCCCGCCGTCATCGCGGGCGGAACGCCGGGACGGTTCGCGCTCGTCGACGTGATCGGGTCGCCGTGCGCGCGGATGAGACGCTGGATCGCCCTGTGGCTTGTCCACCGGACGGCGATTCCCCCCTCTGGGCCGCGCAGTTGCGGCGGCACGCGATGCTGTCCGCCGGGGAGAACGAGCGTGAGCGGGCCGGGCCAGTGTCGCGCCGCAAGCGTCGCCGCATACGACGGAAACTGCAGGTCCAGCTTGCTGATCATGTCGCTCCCGGCGATCAGCAGCAGGAACGGTTTTCCCTGAGGCCTTCGCTTCAACCGGATGAGGTTCTCGACCGACTCGCGATCGATCGCCCCGCCGAAGCCGTAGACGGTCTCGGTCGGATACGCGAGCACGCGCCGCATCTCCATCTGTTCGAGAGCCGGGTCGAGCGCCGCTTCGATCTCCTCGGGGGACCAGAAAGGATGCGAGAGGACGGCGCGCTTCATCGCGTGGCGGCGAACAACGCCTCGATGCGTTCGAAGTCGCTTTCGTCGGTGACCTTCATCGCCCGCTCGCTCCCCGGGACGATCGTGACGGGGAGACCGAGGCGCTCGCACAGCGCGGCGTCATCGGTCGCAGTGGCGTTCGCGGCCTGTGCCTCGCGATGTGCGCGCTCGATCATCTCGCGCGGAAAGCCTTGTGGCGTCTGCGCGCGCCAGAGTCGCGCCCGCTCCACCGTCCGCAGCACACGCCCATGCTCGTCGGCTTCCTTGATCGTGTCGACGACGGGAAGCGCCGGCACCGCCGCCTCACCCGCGCGTGCGCGCGCGATCACCCGATCCACGAGCGTATCCTCGACCAGCGGGCGTGCGGCATCGTGGATCAGCGCGATGGTTGCCTCATTGGGCAGATCCTCGAGACCGTGGCGCACGGACTCGGTGCGCGAGCGTCCGCCGATCGACAGCAGCAACCGGTCCACGTCGCACTGGAATATCCACGGCGGCGGATCGGCGACGTAGCTCTGGGGAATGACGCAGACGACGGAGACCACGTCCGGGCGCGCCATGAAGCTCTGGAGGCTGTGCAGCAGCATCGGCTTCCCCGCTACCCACCGAAACTGCTTGAGCTCCTTGCCCGCGGTGCGGGTGCTCTCACCCGCGGCGACTATTACCACACCTACGTCGCGATTCGCCATTACAGGGTTCTCGGCCCGCGGCCGCAAAGAGTTTTTGCGGCCGCGGTGCGCTTCGCTGTCCTCGCCGGCGCCGCAATGCGGCGCCGGTGTCGTTCGCGAGTTCGCGAGTCGATCGCGTCCCGAACGCCGAGTACAGCGCCGGCAGGCGCGCACCCGCGCCGCAGGCGCGGGGCCGAGAACACTCTCATGTAAACAAGGACTCGAAGAGCTGTCGCACGCTCCGAACCGCAACAACGCCATTACCGTTCTTCTTCGGCACGCCGCGCTCGGCGACGAACACGCGCTGCATCCCCATGTTCTTTGCCTCCGCGATGCGCCGCTCGACCTGCGACACGGGACGGATCTCGCCGCCGAGCCCGAGCTCACCGATGAAGACGGCGTCGGCGGGCGTCGAACGGTCATAGACGCTCGACGCGAGCGCCGCGGCGACGGCGAGGTCGCCCGCGGGCTCCTGCATGCGCACGCCGCCGACCACGTTGAGAAACACATCGAGATTGCCGAAGGCGATGCCCGCGCGCTTCTCCAGCACGGCAAGGAGCACCGCCAGGCGGCGCGAATCGAATCCGGTCGATACGCGCTGCGGCGTGCCGAAGCCCGCCTTCGTCGCGAGCGCCTGCACCTCGATCAGGACGGGACGCGTGCCCTCCAGCAGCGCCGTAACGGCGCTTCCCGAGGCGGACGATTCGCGGTCGCCAAGAAAGAGCTCCGATGGATTCGCGACGGCCTCGAGCCCGCGCTCCGTCATGCGGAAGACGCCGATCTCGTCCACGCTGCCGAAACGGTTCTTCGTCGCGCGCAGCACACGATGATCCAGGCTGCTTTCGCCTTCGAAGTACAGCACCGTGTCCACGATGTGCTCCAGGGTCTTCGGTCCGGCGATGCCCCCGCCCTTCGTGACGTGGCCGACGACGAACACCGTGGTGCCGCTTTCCTTTGCGAAGCGCATCAGACGCGCGGCACACTCGCGCACCTGTCCCACGTTGCCCGGCGCGCCTTCGAGGTCCGCCGTGTACGTCGTCTGGATGGAGTCGACGATGAGCACGTCGGGCTTGCGCGCCTCCGCGGTGGCGAGAACCGTCTCGAGGTTCGTTTCGCTCAGCAGCTCGACCTCGCCCGCGCGTTCATCGAGTCGGTCCGCGCGCAGTCGCACCTGCAGCGGCGATTCCTCGCCGGACGCGTAGATCGTCCGGCGTCCGTTCTGCTGCAGGCGGGCTGCCACCTGGAGCAGCAGCGTCGACTTGCCGATCCCCGGTTCGCCGCCGATGAGGATCATGCTGCCCGGAACGATGCCGCCGCCCAATGCGAAGTCGAATTCGCCGAGGCCGGTTTTCCATCGCGGCGACTCCGACCCTTCGACGTCCTGTAATCGGCGTGGTACCACGGCGACAGCGTCCAGGCGGCGGGCGTCGGGCGACGGGCGTCGGGACTTCTGCGCGATCTCTTCTACAAGCGTGTTCCATTCAGCGCAGGCATCGCACTTTCCCGCCCACTTGGAATGCTCGGCGCCGCACTCCGTGCAGCGATATACCGTTTTGGCTTTCGGACTCACGTGGCGGTCGGGCGCGGACTCCAGTTCGCGAAGCGCGTGTAGTGCTTGTAGAAGTGCAGGTTGACGATGCCCGTGGGACCGTTGCGCTGCTTGCCGACGATCAGCTCGGCCTTCCCCTCGATGGAGTTGCCGTCCTTGTCCACCGGACCCTCGTACATCTCCTGCCGGAACAGGAACATGATGAGGTCCGCGTCCTGTTCGATGGCACCGGATTCACGCAGATCGGACAATTGTGGCCTGTGGTCGCCCGAGCGCTGCTCCGGGGCGCGCGAGAGCTGCGAGAGCGCGACGACGGGAATGTTGAGCTCCTTCGCGAGCGCTTTCAGCCCGCGCGAGATCATGCTGACTTCCTGCTGCCGGCTCTCGGCGTTCGTCGGCCCCTGCATCAGCTGCAGGTAGTCCACGATGAGCATGCCGATGCCGTTGTCGGCCTTGAGCCGCCGCGCCTTGGAGCGCATCTCGAGCAGCGTGATGCCCGGCGTGTCGTCGATCCAGATCGGCGCCGCGCTGAGAATGCCCGCGGCTCGCGCGAGCATCGGAAACTCGTCGTCGCGCAGCAGTCCGCGACGCAGGCGCTGCGAGTCCACGCGCGCTTCGCTCGTCAGCATGCGCTGCACCAGCGACTCCTTGCTCATCTCCAGCGAGAAGAACGCGACGGGGACGTGATCCTCGATTGCCGCGTGCTGCGCGACGTTGAGACAGAACGCCGTCTTTCCCATCGATGGACGCGCGGCGACGATCACGAGATCCGCCGGCTGGAACCCCGACGTCATGTCGTCGAGATCGCTGAAGCCGCTCGCGACGCCCGTGATCGTCTTGCCGCCGCGCTGGAGCGCCTCGATGCGCTCCATCGTCGGCCAGAGCAGCTCCTTGATGCGCGTGAAGCCGTCGGCTTTCCGCTGCTGCGAGACGTGGAAGATCTTCGACTCAGCCTGGTCCAGCAGCTCCGCGGCCATCGTCTGGCCGGCGAAGGCGTCGTGGATGATCGTCGTCGAGACCTGGATCAGCGCGCGCAAGATCGCTTTCTCGCGGACGATCTCGGCGTGATACTCGACGTTCGCGGCCGTCGGGACGGCGTCGACGAGATATCCGATATAGTCCTTTCCGCCCGCCGCCTCGAGCTCGCCGCGGCGCGCGAGCTCGTCCGACAGCGTCAGTGGATCGACGACGCTCCCGCGCTCGGAGATCGCCACCATCGCGCGGAAGATCCGGCGATGCCGCTCGGCGTAGAACATCGAGTCGTCCACGATCTCCGCGGCCCGGACGATCGCGTCCTGGTCCATGAGCATCGCGGAGAGCACTGCCTGTTCTGCGTCTTCCGAGTACGGCGGCTGCCGATCCCGGAACGGATCACGACTGAGCGACGGGGCGATCGAGTATTCGACGGACGAGCTGGACATCTTCCCAAGTCGGGCGCTTCCACGATGGGTTGCGCAGAAGAGCGGCCGGATGGTACGTGACGATCAGCGGCACGCCGTGGAAGCGGTGAATCTGTCCCCGGAGCTTCCCGATTGCCAGCTTCGTTTGCAAAAGAGTCTGCGCCGCGAACGTGCCCAGCGCGAGAAGCGCCTTCGGCCGAATCAATTCGAACTGTCGGAAGAGATACGGACTGCACGCAGTAACCTCATCAGGCATCGGATTCCGGTTTCCCGGCGGCCGATGCTTCAAAACGTTGCAGATGAAAACGTCCTCTCTCTTCAGATCGACGGCAGCGAGAATCTTTGTGAGCAGCTGACCGGCCGCGCCGACGAACGCGAGTCCCTGTTCGTCTTCGGTCGCGCCCGGCGCTTCGCCCACGATCATGAGGTCTGCGGCGGCATTTCCCTGCCCGGGCACGGGATTCGTCGCGGTCGAATACAGCGGACAGCGCGTGCAGGACGCTACGGACTGCGCGATCGCGTCCAGCGAGGCGAGCGCGGCGAGCGGCCCACCGAACAACTCGCGGTCGTCGCTGCCGACAATGATGCCGGTCGGGAGCTGAAGCTCGCCGGTGGAAGTCGCGACCTCGCGTTGCTCGCGCCGCTCGGTGGCTTTCTCCGGCGCCGCACCGGCGCTTCGGAGCACTTCCCGCCAATCGGCACTGGCGTGGCGCGCACCCGTGGTACTTAACGGCGCCAACGACGCTTGTCGGCTTGTCGGCTTGTCGGCGAGGAGGCGAAGCACCTCGTCGCCGCTCAGCCGGTCCAGCACGAAATCCTTCTCACCGGCTTCCTTGCGCTGCTCGAGATATGCGCGCAGCTGCTCTCTAGCGTCCATGTGCCATCTGCTCGACGCGATCCAGAATCGCGTCCGCGACCTCGGCCTTGGACAAGAGGGGCAGCGCTTCTTCCTCCCCCGAGCGGTACAGCAGAGTGACGCGATTCGTGTCGACACCGAAGCCCGCGCCCTGCTCGGTGGCGTCGTTCACGACGATCATGTCGAGCGCCTTGTCGCGCAGCTTCTCCTTCGCGTGCGCGAGCACGTCATCCGTCTCGAGCGCGAACCCGACGACGATCGTCTTCGGCCCGCGCTGATCGATCGTAGCGCGCAGGATATCGGGCGTATGCTCGAGCTCCAGCACCGGCGCGCCCTTCCCCTTCTTGATCTTGGATGCTGCGACTGCCGTCGGCCGGAAATCCACGGGCGCGGCGGCCATGATCAGAACGTCGGCCGTGGGAACCAGCTGCCCGACGGCGCGCGCCATCTGCTCCGTGCTGTCCACATGAACCAGCTGCGGTCCCGCGGGCGCCGCAACGGACATCGGACCCGCGATGAGCGAAACCTCCGCGCCGCGGCGCCACGCCGACGACGCGAGCGCGACACCCATTTTTCCCGAGCTGTGGTTCGACACGAAGCGCACGGGATCGATGGGCTCCCGCGTGGGACCCGCCGTGACGACGACGCGCCTCCCGGCGAGCGCACCCTTCTCCGCTGACTCGAGCAGCCGTCCGACGTGCGCGAAGATCGTCTCCGGCTCCGGCATGCGGCCCGGCCCTTCGCCCTCGCCCGCGGCGAGCATTCCTTCGTCCGGATCGAGGATGCGGTAGCCGATCGATCGAAGATGCTGCACGTTGGCGCGTGTCTGCCGATGCGCCCACATCTGGTCGTTCATCGCGGGCACGAGCAGCACCGGCGCTTTCGTGGCGAGCAGGACCGCCGTGAGCAGGTCGCCCGACTGGCCACTGGCCGCACGCGCGAGAAAATCAGCGGTGGCCGGTGCGACCACGACCGCGTCCGCGGCCTTCGCGAGCTTCACGTGGTCGAGCGCGCGCCCGGGGTCGAACAGTCCGCTGTGGACCGGGCGCCCGGTGAGCGCCTCGAACGTCATCGCGCTGATGAACTCCGTCGCCGATCGTGTGACGACGACGTCGACGTGCGCGCGCGCTTTCGTGAGAAGCCGTGCGAGCCAGGCCGACTTGTAGCTCGCGATCCCGCCGGTGACGCCAAGGAGAACCGTGCGGCCGTCGAAGGGGCGCACCGGCGTGTGAATGCGCGAGCTATTCCGTCGCGCCGCGACGGCGAGGAACGACGCGATAGTTTATGCCGCCCTTCGCGAGCTCTTCGAGGGCGCGCGTCGTCAGCTTCTTTTCACCCATGGCGGACCGATCGCGCGGAAACTCGTTCAGGATCCGCGCATACTTCGCCGCCACGAGAACGCCCAGGTACTTGTTTGCCGCATGTCGGGCGATCTCGCCCGGCGTGAATACTCTCATCGTGTCCCGTCCTATTGATGCTTGTTGATTTCGCGCTCGAGCTGCTCGATCAACAGCGCGACCTGGTTGCGTAAACCCACCACCCGTTCCCTGCTCGACACCTCGGCATCGATGATCGAGCCGATGCGTCGGATCGAATGCTCCAGATTGTCGTTCACCACGACGTACTCGTACTCGTCCACCGACTGCAGTTCCTGCAGCGCGGACTGCAGCCGGTCCGCCAGCTGCTGCGTCGACTCCGTTTGCCGCAGCCGCAGGCGCTCCAGAAGGATCTCGGCCGACGGGGGCAGGATGAAGATTGTCACCGTCTGCGGAAACACCCGGGTGAACTGCGCCGCGCCCTGAACGTCGATGTCCATGAGCACGTGCTTTCCCGTCGCGAGTACCCGCTGGACCTCGCTCCTCAGGGTCCCGTACAGGTTCCCATGAACCTCGGCGGACTCGGCAAATTCGCCGTGCTCGCGTTTGGTGATGAACTCGGTCCGGGATATAAAGTAATAGTCTTTCCCCTGAATCTCTCCTGCGCGCGGCTGGCGGGTCGTGCACGACACCGAGTAGCCGAGGTCCTGCCGTCCTGACAGCAACGCCTTGGCGATCGTCGTCTTCCCGCCCCCGGACGGCGCCGAAAGGATGATCGGAAAGGCGGTCACTCGAGGTTCTCGACCTGCTCGCGGATGCGCTCGAGCTCCTCCTTGATGGCCACGACCTCACGCACCATCGCTGCGTCATTCGCCTTCGAGCCGGTCGTGTTCGCCTCGCGCAACAACTCCTGAAGCAGGAAACCGAGGCGCTTGCCCACGCCGTCGCTGCCATTGCCGGCGATCACCTCCCGGAACGCAGCGAGGTGCGACCGGAACCGATCGAGCTCCTCTCCGACGTCGAGACGGTCGGCGAGAATGGCGATCTCCTGTGCCAGGCGTTGTTCGTCGAGCGTGACGCCGCCGGTGAGCTCCGCGACGGCCTCTTTGAGCCGGTCACGATGCTCCACGACGCGCTGCGGCGCGCGCTCCGCGAGTCTGCTCACGCCCGCCTCGATGAGTCCGACGCGATCGCTGAGGAACCGGGCGAGCCGCCGTCCCTCCGCGTCCCTGCTCGTACCGAGGGCCGCGACCGCGCGCTCGATGATCGCGACCAGTTCGGCCGCAGTTCCCTGGCTTTCCTCGTTCTCTCCCGCGATCACCTCCGGGAGACGCAGGACGGTGGCGAGATCGATGTCGCCGTCGAGCGCATATCGCTCCTTGAGATCCCGGAGTCGTTTCACGTACGCGCCGAATCGGCCTTCGTCGATGACGGCTTCGGTCGCCTGCGACCGGTCGATGCGCGCGCTCACGGTCACATGTCCACGGCTGATCGAACGTCGAAGGGCCTCGCGGACCTCAGGCTCGAAGCGCGCGAGCGCCGAGGGAAGCTTGATGGACGGGCTGAAGAACCGATGATTGACGGATCGGATTTCGACCGACACACGCAGCGCGCCGACGGTCCCCTCCGCGCTCCCGAACCCCGTCATGCTTCGGATCATGTGAGGGCCTCAATGAGAGTCATTCTGAGCGAAGCGAAGAATCTAGTGTGAGTGAATTGGATCCTTCGCTGCGCTCAGGATGACACGCTCCGCGTCTCAATTCCAGAACTCCCAGCGGACGCCATACAATTGCGTCTGACGCGGCAGCCGGTACCCGGGAATCTGCTCGTACCGCTCCAGCAGGAGATTCCGGAAGTTCCAGAAGACCTCGGCGGTCAGGATGCGAACCTGAATCAGCGTCGAGATCGTGCGATATCCTTTTGTCCGGATGACGCCCGACGGCTCCGGCCACAATGAGCTCGAGCGGTACTCGTGCGCGGCGGAGGCGAGCATGTGGAAGTTCCCGCTCGGGAATCGACCGAGCATCGACGTGCTGACATAGACCTCCGCGCGGCTCTGGTACTTGGGCCGGTAGAACGATCCGGTGTCCGACCACTGAACTCCCTGCAGGTCGACATAGAGCGCCTTCCATAATCTTCCGCGGACCGTCGCGAAGAGCGCCTCGGCGTCACCTTCGGCCGTATCAGCGGTGGCGCTCCGGAATATGCGCGCACCCCTGAGTGGCACGGCCCCGCGTTTCAACAGACCTGACGTGAACCACACGTTCGCGAGGCGAACGCCCGCCTCGGCGCGCGTGAAGGCGCGAGTGGCAAGCGAATCCGCGCGCGGCTGCTCGACGCCCGTCGCGCCGCCGATGAAGACAAAACTGAGCGGTCGGACGACGGCGGACGCATCGAGGCGGCGTATCGAGTCGAGACCTCGCCCCTCCGCGAGGATCGAGGCGCTCGCGTAGCGTGATTCGAGACCGACCCGCGCGACGGGTGTCGCGATCCGCCGCGCGAGCCCGGTCCAGTAGCGCTGGCTGAGGCTCGCGCGTATCGGTCCGAGGGAGTACCCCCCCGTCAGCAGATACTGCGAGCGATACCGCGTCGTGTCGGTGACGCGGTCGCCGGTCGTACTGCCCTGTCGCTGCCCGCCGAAGGTGTATCTGGATGCGCTCGCGATGCCCTGCACCCACGCACCCCTGTCCGACCGTCCCCAGCCGAACCGCGCGTAGGCGTCCGTGCGCGTGTTCTCGCCGCCAGGAACGCTATCGCCCCGCGGCTCCGTGATGATGCCGCCGCGATTGCGGTCGTTTCTCAGCAGGAGGACGTCCGCGCTCCACATGCGGCGCGCGATTCCCGTCCGCGCGAGCACCCCAAGCTGGTCGCTGCCCTCTGCCGTGCGCCCCGGGTTGGTTCCGTATTGCTGTGCGGCGATCTGGACGGCCTCGCCGTGCGAGTACCGCCGTCCGAAGAGACCGCGATACAGGTTCGTGGACTGGTCGCCGGTGTAGATGTCGGTGCGCGTGTACGGCGTGGTTCGCTCGACGCGCCAGCTGCGGAGGTAGATGCGGATCTCCGCGGCCCCGCGTTCGACGCGGATGTCGTCGAGTGCCCAGAGCGGGATCTGCGTGAGATCCCAGGTCCCTCTCATACGCGGATCGAGCTCCTCGAGCTCGAGTCCATCGAAGAACACGCGCAGACGCGTCGGATCGCCAAGGAATGCCCCGATCATCGGATGCGAGATCCACCCCGATCGCAGCGTGGTCACACCGGGCACACGCTCCAGCAAGTCCTGAACGGTCAGCGCTCCGGTCGAAAAGACATCGCGTCTGTCCCACACGAAGCTGCCACTCGGATCGGCGAGCACCGGCGCCTCCGCGCTCACGAAGGGCGGCTTCAGCGTGTCCCGCACGACGGCGCGCGCGGAATCCTTGCGGAGGAGACTGTCTCGCTGCAGCAGCGAGTCCTCTCGCAGAGGCACCGGGACCCGAACTTCGCGCGTCGTGTCGCGCTTCGCCGCCGTATCCCGGCGCGCGCTGATCGTGTCCGCGGGGCCGCGCGCCGTATCGCGCTTGGTCCGCGTCGTATCGCGCACCTGCGCCTCGGCGACCGAATGCAAAACGGCCCCGACCAACAGGCCGAGGCCGAGGCGCCGTACGCCGCGCACGAGACACCGAATTGCAGATCCCTCGCGAAGCCTGCCCCGAGCCTGAACTGCAGATCCCTCGCTGCGCTCGGGATGACGGCGCGCGAGGGGCTCGGGATGACTGCGGGTCAGCGCGGCGCCCCCGCCGCGGCGCGGCCGCGGACGAACTCGACGAACGTCCCCACGGGCACCCCCGTCGGACCGGCCGGCAGCGTCACGAGATCGCTCTCGCTGTACGCCGTGCCTGCGATGTCCATATGCACCCATGGATAGCCTTCGGCGAACTCCTTCAGGAAAAGCGCTGCCGTAATTGTACCCGCGGGGCGGCCGCCCGAGTTCTTGATGTCGGCGACGTCGGACTTGATGAGGGGCTTGAAGTCGTCCCAGAGCGGCAGTGGCCATCCCGGCTCGGAGGCGCGTTTTCCCGCGGCAATCACTTCCTGCACCAGCGCTTCATCACTTCCCATCACGCCGCTGGCGCTGTGGCCCAGGGCAATGACACACGCGCCGGTCAACGTCGCCGCGTCGATCACGGCGGAGGGGGAAAAGCGCTTCGCGTACGCGAGAACGTCGGCGAGCACGAGACGCCCTTCGGCGTCCGTGTTGATGATCTCGATGAACTTGCCGTTACTCGCGCGCACGACGTCGCCGGGCTTCACGGCGGTTCCCGACGGCATGTTCGTGGTGGATCCCACGAGGCCCACGACGTTCACCGGAAGCTTGAGCTGGGCGATGGCCTCCATGGCACCGAGCACGCCGGCGGCTCCGCACATGTCGAACTTCATCCATTCCATGCCCGCGGCGGGCTTGATGGAGATGCCGCCGGAGTCGAAGCACAGGCCCTTGCCGACGAGCGCGACAGGCGCGTTCGCGCCGCCGTTGCGATACTCGAGCGCGATCAGCTTGGGGTCCTGTGGCGTCCCCTGCGCGACGCAGAGGAAGGAGCCCATCCCCTCCTGCTCCATCTCCGCGCGTCCGAGCACGGTGACCTGCATGCCGTGGCGCCTGGCGATGTCCCGGCCAGTGTCCGCGAGATAATCCGGCGTGCAGATGTTTCCGGGCAGCATCGCGAGGCGCCGCGCGAGGCTGTGTCCTTCACCGATCGCGCGACCGCGCGCGATGCCCTCTTCGGCAGCGGCTCCGTTCGACGCGAGCACGGTGACTTCCGTAAGTGGCGCGCGACGCTCGTCTTCAGGGGGCGGCGTCTGATAGTCCTTCATCTCCCACGAGCCCGCGATCGCTCCGAGTGTGATCGCCTCGGCGTCGTCCGCGGTGATGTCGCCGGCGAAAATCGACAGGCGGCCGAATCCCATCTGCACCGCCCGCCGCGCTGCGATCGCGCCCCCGCGGCGCAGGGACGCCAGCCGATCGGAGACCTTGCCCAGGCCGACGAGGAGAAGCCGGTCGATGCCGCCGCTGCCGAGCAGGTGCATCGTCTCGTCGCGCGCTCCGCGGAAGTCACGGCGGCTCCAGACGCGCTGGATCGACGCGTCGGCCAACGCGGCGCGCGGAGGCTCCGCCGGTGCGGCCTCGAGCAGAATCGCGAGGCCGGGGGTCTGCAGACGTGCGAAGTCCGGCGAAGCTGCGGAAATCTTCATCATGTATTGTGCGTCGATTAAGCCGACATGCCCTTGATCATCTGCTCCGCGAAGGCGGACGTCGAAACCTCCGTCGCTCCGGGCATCTGCCGGGCCAGGTCGTACGTGACGCGCTTGGATTTGATCGCGTTCTCGAGCCCGCGCACGATCAGGCGCCCGACGTCGTCCCAGCCGAGATACTCGAACATCATTACACCCGAAAGGATCACGCTGCCCGGGTTCACCTTGTCGAGACCGGCGTACTTCGGCGCGGTGCCGTGCGTCGCCTCGAATACGGCTACCCCGTCGCCGACGTTGCCGCCGGGTGCGATTCCCAGCCCGCCGACCTGCGCGGCCGCCGCGTCCGACAGATAGTCACCGTTGAGGTTCGGCGAGGCGATCACGGAGTATTCCTCCGGGCGGAGCAGGAGCTGCTGGAACATCGCGTCGGCAATGCGATCCTTGATGATCACCGCATCCGCGCGCGCCTGCCCGCCTCCCTTCGCGAGATCGGCTTCCGTACACGTGATCTCGCCGAACTTTTCCCGCGCGAGGTCGTAGCCCCAGTCACGAAAGGCACCTTCGGTGAACTTCATGATGTTGCCTTTGTGGACCAGCGTAACGGAGGGCAGGTTGTTCTTCAGCGCGTAGCGGATTGCCATCTCGATGAGACGCTTCGAGCCGAACTCCGACATCGGCTTGATGCCGATCGCCGACGCTTTGCGAATGTCCTTCTTGAATTCGTCCTTGATGAACTGGCGGAGCTTTTCGGCCTCCGCGGAGCCGGCGGGCCATTCGATGCCGGCGTAGACGTCCTCGACGTTCTCGCGGAAGATCACGACGTTGAGCTTCTCCGGCTCCTTCATCGGATTGCCGACGCCCTCGAAGTAGCGCACCGGGCGGATGCACGCGTACAGGTCGAGCACCTGCCGCAGCGTGACGTTCAGCGATCGAATGCCCTTGCCGACCGGCGTCGTCAGCGGTCCCTTGATCGAGACGCGGAATTCCTGACACGCATCGACGGTCTCCTGCGGCAGCCAGTCGCCGTGCGCGTTGAACGCCTTTTCGCCGGCGAACACCTCCATCCAGTGCACGCGACGCTCGCCCTTGTAACACTTCTCGACTGCGGCGTCGAAGACGCGCTGCGACGCGCGCCAGATGTCCGGACCCGTTCCGTCGCCTTCGATGAAGGGGATGATGGGATTGTCGGGAACGCGAAGCGCGTTCTTCTCGTAGCCTATGCGCTCGCCGTCGGCAGGGACCCTCGAGAGCTTGTATGTGGCCATTTCGCGGTTGACGTACGACCTGACGAACGAAGTACGACGCGCGCTGACGAATCACGCACGACGAACGGTTCAGGTGCCCGGGGCGAGACTCGAACTCGCACGCTGTTGCCAGCGGAGGATTTTGAGTCCTCTGCGTCTACCGTTCCGCCACCCGGGCCGGGCGAACCACCAAATCTAGCAGAGACGCGCGGCCCAGCTACGCCAGCCTATCGCGGCTCGCGGCGCGGACGGACGCGCGCACCCGGCGCGTCCTCGAGATCCCCTTCGCGCAGCTGCATCCGACGCTGGCGCATGAGCTCCAGGCGCCGGCGTATCTGCTCCTGGAGCGCCATGTATTTGGCGCGCTGCAGCGGCGTCATGATGCCCGCGAGGTCACGCTGTTCGTTCTCGAGGATCTGCACACGCCTCTTCTGAACGTCCACCAGGCGCTGCAGCAGAGCGCTGACCTGCGCGCTATCGGCGGCGTCGGCGCGCGTCAGCGCCGACCGGAGGGAGAGCCGCGCCTCGCGCTCCTCTCCCTGGAGGCGGCGCCGTTCCGCCTCGTACCGCGACGCGACGGGCGCCAGACGCTGCATCTGGCTGTCGCTGAGTCCGACGCGCTGCCTCACCGCGCGCGCGAAGAGACGGCGCACGTCGCCCTCGAGGCGGGCGCGACGGGCCGTGTCCGCGGCTGGCGGTTGCGCAGTGACGCCTTCGGCCGCGGCGATGGTAAGCAACGAGACGAACGCGAGCGCCGCGCGACGCATCACGCCCCGCTCCGCCCGATCGACGGCACCACGACCTCTGTCTCGGACGACGTCACCGCGTCGAGGGACTCGATCTCCGCCAGCAACGCTCGCAGCTCACCGTCCGACAGGTCGTGCAGCGGTTCGCCCACCGGAAGCTCCGTCGTCGTGACGGGCCGAGCGGCCGCCACGGCATTTGCGGCTGCCGCGGCTGGGCGCTGGGCGGCGTGGGTGGCAACCTGCGGCGCAGGTGACGCGCTGCGTGCATCCGGCCGGCGGTCGAGGCGCAGCCCGATTACTGTGGCACCGGCGACGAGCACGAGAGCGGCGGCTAACTGCAACAGCGGCGAGCGCATGTTCCAGACGCGCGTCCTGCCACCGCGCGGCGAAGGCAGCGCCGCGACGATGCGCGCCGTATCCACGCGCGGCGTTCCGGTTACAGCGACCACCTGCCGCAACAGGCGCAGCTCCGCCTGGCAATCGCCACACGTGACGAGATGTGCCTCTACCTCCGCGCGCACCTCCGCATCGAGCCGGTCGTGCTCGAGGTCGGGCAGCAGCTCGCGCATTCGCACGTTGGAACACTCACGCATCGAGAAACTCCTTGATCGCGCGCATGGCATTGTGATAGTGGACGCGGGCCGCACCCTCCGTCGTGTCCACCGCCTGCGCGATCTCCCGGTACGACATCCCCTCTGTCACCCGCAACATGAACACCTCGCGCTGCGTCGGCGTCAGATGTTCGATGGCCTGACGCACACGCATCTGCGTTTCGTCCGCCACCATCTCGTCCAGCGCGTTCCACTCGGTCGACGCATCCTGTTCCTGTATCTCCAGCGCCTCCGGCCGCCGCCGCAGCGACCGCCGCCGGTCCATCAGCAATCTGCGCTCGATCGTGAACAGCCACGTCCTGAACGAGCTGTCGCCACGAAATCCGTCGAGCGACGCGAAGGCGCGCACGAACGTGTCCTGGACCAACTCTTCCACGTCGCTGCTCGCTCCGCAGCTCACGGCAAAACGTGCGAGCGCCGAAGCGTGGCGTTCCACCAGCTCCGCCGCGGCGCCCTCGTCCCCGGCTTTCCACCTCGCGATGAGCTCCGCGTCGCGTTCATCGCCGTATCGAACCGGTCGTGTCATTCACTGCAGAGGTAGACGGAGCCCGCGGTTCTTCGTTAAGCGCTTGCCGTACGGCAGGTTGCGGAATAATACACGGAATGCTGAACCCCCAATCGGTTTGTGAACGGATCGGCCATCGGGGGGCGCCGCGCGAGCGGCCAGAGAATACGCTCGACGGTTTTCTCGTCGCCCTCGAGCGCGGAGCGGACGCCGTCGAGCTCGACGTGCATGTCACGCGCGACGGGCAGGTCGTCGTGCATCACGATCCGACGGTCGGCGACCTGCCGCTCGCCCAGGCAACGTGGGACCAGCTGCAGAGCAGACGCGGGCCGCCGATCCCGCGGCTGAGTGACGTGCTCGATGCCATCGGGGATCGGGCCCTCGTGTACATCGAGCTCAAGGGAGTGGGCGCCGAGGAGGCAGCCGTCCGCGTCGCGCGGGAGCGTGGCCGCCGCTACGCGATGCACTCCTTCGATCACGCGGCCATACAGCGTCTCGCCCAGAGCGCTCCGTCGGTCGCTCGCGGCGTGCTCCTCGACCGCGGCACTCCCAATCCGCCCGGAGCGTTGCGCCGGGCGGTGCAGCTCACCCGGCCTCGCGATGCCTGGCCGCATTGGAGCCTGGTGACGCCTGAGCTCATGCACGAGGCCCGCACGCTCGGCGTGCGCGTTCTCGTTTGGACGGTGAATACCGCGGACATCGCCATGCGCATGCTGGACCTTGGCGTCGATGGTATCTGCACGGACGACGTTCGCTTTCTCGCGAACCTTTAGACAAGCCCGCGCATCGCAACCCGCCGTGACGTTCCGCTGTCGAATTGACGCCTGCACCGATAGCCTTCCTTCCGCTTTCCTTTCACACACCACTCAATGCACACGCTGAAATCAATCCCTGTCATCGTGCTGGCAGCATGGAGCTGTGCCCAGCCCGCCCGGTCGGCGCCGGCGCCGGCTCCCACCACGACTTCGGCACAGACCCGCCAGGACACGACGCGCCCCAGAAGCGCTCCGGGCCTCGGCGGTGTCTCGACGCCGAACGCGGATCCGTTTCCGAGCACCTACCGCGCGTTTCCGTCGCGGACGACGCTCATTCGAAACGCGACGATCATGACCGCGTCCGGGCCGACGATTACCGGTGGCTCGCTCCTCCTGCGCGACGGGAAGATCGCCGCGGTGGGAGCGAACGTGTCCGCGCCGAGCGATGCGGTCGTGGTCGACGGCACCGGCAAGTACGTGACGCCGGGGCTCGTGGACACGCACTCGCACCTCGGGGTGTACTCCGCGCCAGGTGTGAGCGGAAACAGCGACGGCAACGAGGCGACGAATCCGGTGACCGCGAACGTCTGGGCCGAGCACTCCGTGTGGCCACAGGACCCGCAGTTCCCGCGGAACCTCGCAGGCGGTGTCACCACGCTGCAGGTGCTGCCCGGGTCCGCCAATCTGATCGGCGGCCGCAGCGTCGTGCTCAAGGTGGTGCCCGCGCGCACGGTGCAAGGGATGAAGTTTCCCGGCGCGAAATACGGCCTCAAGATGGCGTGCGGTGAGAATCCCAAGCGCGTCTATCAGAACCGCGGACCATCGACCCGCATGGGCAACGTCGCCGGATATCGCGCGGCGTGGATCGGCGCGGAGTCGTACCGCCGCCGCTGGGACAAGTGGAACGCGGACCATCAGGGCGATCCGCCGGGCCGTGATCTCGGCAACGAGACGCTCGCCGAGGTGCTGCGCGGGAACATCTACGTGCACAATCACTGTTATCGCGCCGATGAGATGGCGCAGATGATCGACATCGCGCGCGAGTTCGGCTACTCGATTCGTTCGTTCCATCACGGCGTCGAGGCGTACAAGGTCGCGGATCTGCTGGCGCGCGACAGCATCACCGCGTCGATCTGGGCCGATTGGGGCGGCTTCAAGATGGAGGCGCTCGACGGCGTGAAGGCGAACGCCGCGATCGTGGACCGCGCGGGTGCGCGGTCGATCATCCACTCGGACGATCCGTCCGGGTCACAGCGCCTGAATCAGGAGGCGGCGAAGGCGATGTACGCCGGCCGCGACATCGGAATCGCGGTGACGCCGGATCAGGCCATCAAGTGGATCACGATCAACGCGGCATGGGCACTCGGCCTGCACGACCGCATCGGGTCACTCGACGTGGGCAAGAACGCCGACGTGGTGCTCTGGTCGGGGAATCCGTTCAGCGTGTACGCGCGAACGGAGAAGGTCTGGATCGACGGCGCGCTGATGTTCGATCGCGGCGATCCCGTGCAGCGCTGGCGGACGGACTTCGAGCTGGGCTTTGTACCGGAGCTGCGGCTGCCCGGAGGTGCCCGATGATTAACACGTCTGGAGTCAGCGTGCGTCGTTCGTCGTACGTCTCATGCGTCGTGGCCGTCATGCTCTCATGCATCACGTCAGCCGCCTGCGCGCAGACGATCGCGATCACCGGCGGGCGGGTATTCACCGTCAGCGGCGCGACGATCGACAACGGCACCGTTCTGATTCAGAACGGGCGGATCGCGCAGGTGGGGGCGAACGTCGTGGTGCCCGCGGATGCGCGCCGCATCGACGCCACCGGCAAGTGGGTCACGCCGGGGTTGATCAACTCATCGACGCAGCTGGGGCTTGTCGAAGTCGGGCTCGAGAATCAGACGCGCGACGTGTCCGCGCGTGGACGCGAGGCCATCGCCGCGGCGTTCACGGTGTGGGAGGGCTTCAATCCCGCGTCGGTCCTGCTTGCGCCCGCGCGCGAGGAAGGCATCACGACGGTCGTGATCGCGCCGTCGGGAAGTCTGGTGTCGGGCCAGGCCGCGGTTGTCGATCTCCTGAACGGATCGCTGTCGGACATGCTGGTGCGCGCGCCGGTCGCCATGGTCGCGCAAATCGAGGACGCGCGCAGCGCGGGCGTCAACGCGCGCGGCGAGCTGCTCGTGAAGCTGAAGGAGCTGTTGGAGGACACGAGGGCGTACTCGCGCCGGAGGGCGGAGTTCGAGCGCGCCCAGACCCGCGATTTCGTCGCCGGCCGTCTCGACCTGGAGGCGATGATCCCGGTGATCGAGGGGCGGCTGCCGCTCGTCGTCGCCGCGGACCGCGCGGCGGACATCGAAGCGGCGCTCAAGATCGCCAGGGACTACGGCGTGAGACTCATCGTCGCCGGCGGCGCAGAAGCGTGGATGGTCGCGGACAAGCTGGCCGCGGCGCGAGTGCCGGTGCTCACCGGCGCGATGAACAACATCCCGCAGAGCTTCTCCACGCTCGGTTCATACCAGGAAAACGCCGCGGCGCTGCGGCGCGCCGGCGTCGACGTCATCCTGATCGGAGACACGGGGACCGGCGACGCGGAGACGTTCAACGTCCGCAACATCAAGCAGGAAGCCGGAAACGCCGTCGCGTACGGAATGAGCTGGGACGACGCGCTGCGCGCAGTGACGCTCGCGCCGGCACGCCTGCTCGGCATCGCCGACCGCTACGGATCGCTCGAGGCGGGCAAGGTCGCGAACGTCGTCGTGTGGAGCGGCGATCCCTTCGAGTTCAGCTCGCGCGCGGAGCACGTGATCGTGCGCGGGACGGAGATCACGACGCCGAGCCGGCAGGATCTGCTGGAGCAGCGGTATCGTACGCTTCCGCCCGATTACCGGCGGCCGTAGAGCCGTTCGTCACAGGTCAACGTGCGTCGTCCGTCGTTCGTGTCATGCGTGATGATTCATAATTCGTGAATCACGACGTATGCGACGAACGACGCACGACGCACGCTGACTCATCACTCAGGTGGGGATGCCGGAGGCGCATCTCCCGCGCCCGGCGCATTGCGCCGCGCCGCAGCTTCCCGCAGCAGCGTCTCGTACCGCTCCACCTCGGCCTCGGCGTTAGCGACGTCCGCGGCAATGCGGGCGTATTCGTCCGTGGGGATGTCGCCGCCGGCTTTGCGCGCCCGGTATACGGCGTACCCGAGCTTCTGCGCGGCGCGATCCATCGCCTGCCGGCTGCGAAGCAAATCGAGGCGCAGCTTTCCTTCATCGATGGCTTCCTGCGCGGCCTTTCCTGCGCGATTCAGCTCGTCCTTCAGTCGGTTCCAGATTGCCATGAGCCTCTCCCGGGGTCGGCGACACTACGAAAAGAAAAAGCGCCCCGTTTCATCGGAGCGCCATCCGCGTACGTGGTGCGTCGTGCGTCAGCGTATGTGATGCGTCGTGCGTCAGCGTGCGTGATGCGTCGTGCGTCAGCGTACGTGATGCGTCGTGCGTCAGCGTGCGGCGTGCGTCACGCCGCCGTCGTGCCCTTCGTGCGCGGCTCGACGCTGACCTTGTACCGCTTCTTGTTCTTGTGCTCGAACTTCACGACGCCGTCGACGAGCGCGAAGATCGTGTAATCGGATCCCATGCCGACGTTGCGGCCGGGATGCCACTTCGTGCCGTCCTGGCGGATGATGATGTTGCCGGCGACGACACGCTCGCCGCCGAACTTCTTCACGCCCTGAAATTTCGGATTGGAGTCGCGGCCGTTGCGAGACGAGCCTACTCCCTTCTTGTGTGCCATACCTTCCCCGCTTAGCCGAGATTGATGTCGTTGATCTTCACTTCGGTGAAGCCCTGCCGATGTCCCTGCTTCTTCGCGTAGTTCTTCCGGCGCTTCATCTTGAAGACGACGATCTTGTCTTCCTTGCCGTGACGCACGATCTCGCCGGTGACCTTCGCCTTGGCGATCGGGCTTCCGGCGCCCTTCACGTCCTTGCCGTCGTTACCGAGCAGCACATCGGTGAACTCGATCTTGCCGCCGGGCTCACCCTCGAGCGTGGGAAGACGGTATTTCTTGCCCGGCTCGACCTTGAATTGGCGGCCGCCGGTGCGAATGATCGCGTAGTTCATCGAAGAAGCTTTGGACGTTGGCATTGAGCCTTGAAACTTAGGTAATAGCTAACCCTATGTCAACGCACACTCTAGGCGTCCGGAGACGGGTGGCGGGCGTCAGGAAACTGCGGCAGCTCTCTTCGACCGCCGCAGCCCATAGACAACGCGTGCGACCTCATCCGTCCGCTCGAGGAGAGCTGCGGTTGTCGCCCCCTTCACGAGGTGAAGTCGATCCGCCAGCACGACCAGAGTGTCCACTTCCCCAAGCGAGCCCATCGAGATATCCAGGAAATGGGCAAAATCCTTTGGAGTCCCGCGGCCGTGGCCCTCGGCGATGTTGGACGGGATCGATACTGACGCTCGCAATAGCTGATTCGCGAGATCGCGGTGCCGAATCCTCCGCAGAGTCTCCGACACGGTATAACAGGCGACGGTGAGATCCATCGCCTTCTGCCAGGCGATCAAGCTTTTGTGACCCTTCATGGAGAGGCCTCAGGGTTGGGGTTCCTGTATCCTCACCCTGACGCCCGTCGCCTACACCACCATTTCACCGCACCGAGTAGCTATTACCTGCGTCAAGCGACGGCGTATTGCTGCGTAACATCCCGTCCCGCCGACTTGACCACGAGCTTGAACTCATCCGGCCGTAACAGCGGATCGTCGCGCAGCTCGAGGCCGAAGTCGGCGACCTTCTCGAGCTTCTTCACGAAGTCGCGCTCCTGTTCGAGCACGTACATCGCGACGTCGGGATGCAGCTTCACGATGAGATTGTCGCGCTTGCCCTCCACGACGATGCGGCGCACCGCGCGCTCGACGCGGCGTACCACGGTGTCCGCCGTGAATACGCGGCCCGTGCCGTGACACACGGCGCACGCCTCGGTCATGTTCTGCAGATGGCTCTGGCGCACACGCTGGCGCGTCATCTCGATCAAGCCGAGATCGCTCACCGCGAAGGCTTTCGTGCGGGCGCGGTCGCGGCCGAGATGAGTGCGCAGCTCCTGCAGCACCTTGTCGCGATTCCCCTTTACTTCCATGTCGATGAAGTCGGCCACCACGATCCCGCCGACGTCGCGCAGCCGCAGTTGCCGCGCGACTTCGCGCGCCGCCTCGAGGTTCGTGCGCAGGATCGTTTTTTCAGGGTCTTTCTTGCCGGTGTAACGGCCTGAATTCACGTCGATCGATACCAGCGCTTCGGTCGGCTCGATGATCAGGTATCCGCCGGACGGCAGGTCGCAGCGCCGCTTGAACAGGTCGCGGATCTCGCCCTCGATGTTGGCCTTGTCGAACAGGGGGATCTGATCGTCGTACAGCTTCACGCGGTCGTTCAGCTCCGGCGCGATGCCCTTGAGGTACTCGAGGATCTCGTTGTGCACCTGCTTCGAGTCCACCGTCACCTGCTCCACCTTCTCGCTGAACAGGTCGCGAATCAGCCCCCGCGTGAGGTTCGTCTCGCGGTGCACCAGCGACGGCGCGCGGACGAAATTCGTCTTCTTCCTGATCCGCTTCCACTGGTTCATCAGCGTCTGAAGCTCGCGATTGAACGTCTCGGGTGATGCATCCTCGCTCACCGTGCGGATGATGACCCCGCCCGAGTCGGCGGGCAGAATGTCCTCCACCATCTTGCGGAGTCGCTGCCGCTCGGCGCGGTCGCCGATCTTGCGGCTCACCCCGACGCGCGACGCGAAGGGCATGTAGACCAGGAACCGTCCGGCGAGGGAGACGTCGGCGGTGACGCGTGGGCCCTTGGTCGAAATGGGTTCTTTCGATACCTGGACGAGAACGTCCTGGCCGCGCTTCACGACATCTTGTATGGGAACGTCCTTGCCACGGCGCCGGCGCGGGCTGTCCTCGGACTCGGCGTCGCTGTCCGCGGCGTCGTCGGCGTCGGACTCGTCGCGCCCGTTCTTCTCGTCGGGATAGATGACATCGGACGCGTGCAGGAACGCGCTCTTTTCCGTCCCGATGTCTACGAAGGCTGCCTGGATGCCCGGCAGTACCGCTTCGATACGACCGAGGTAAATGTCGCCCACCATGCGGCGGGCATCGGGGCGATCAACCAGCAGCTCGACGAGCTGATCGTCCTCGAGGATTGCGACGCGGGTCTCCCGAGGCGTCGCGTTGATAAGGATCTCGCGTTTCATCGTATGCCGCTCTCCAGCGTCCACGCGGCGACTCGACGCGTGGCAGGGAGCGGTTGGCAGTTTTGTGGTGTGGAGTGACGCTCTTCGATGAGCGCCGGCTCGCTACGGAGGTCGTGGTCGTCCGTCGTTCACGAGTGATCGTCCACGCAGGAGCCGGCTGGCGTTCGGTGGCCAACGGTAGGCGGCCCAGCATGCGATCGACTCGGACCCGTGCAGTCCTGGAGTCGCGCATCGTGAACGGGACGAGCGCGCTTGACGCCCTCGACAGCATCGCAAGGGCGGCGTCGCGCAGATCGTTCAGGCGCAGCCGCGAGTCGCGCAGCGCTGCCCGAACGGGGGAAAACGTAAGGATCACTGAAGGAATTACTAAAGCTTAAACCGCTGATGCGCAAGAGTGACAAGGACTTACACAGGGCTGTCATCCTGAGCGAAGCGAAGGATCTACTCTGAGCCGGCTAGATCCTTCGGGCGCGATGCGCCCTCAGGATGACACGTCCGCGCTCAGTCGGTGAGCTCCTTCAGCAGGTGCCGCGCAATGACGATCCGTTGAATCTCGGACGTCCCCTCGCCGATCTCGCAGATCTTCGCATCACGCATCATGCGCTCGACGGGATAGTCCTTGGTGTAGCCATAACCGCCGTGAACCTGGATGGCCTTGATGGTTGCCCGCATCGCGAGCTCCGAACAGAAGAGCTTGGCCATCGCGGCCTCCTTCGAGAAGGGACGGCCGTTCTGCGCCAGCCATGCAGCGTGGAACATCAGATGTCGGCCGGCCTCGATTTCAGTCGCGATGTCCGACAGCTGGAACTGGATGCCCTGGAAGCTGGCGATGGTCTGGCCGAACTGCTTGCGAGTATTCGCGTATTTCAGCGCTTCCTCGAACGCGCCTTCCGCGATGCCGAGCGACAGCGCGGCGATGCCGATACGGCCGGAGTCGAGCGTGCGCATGAAATTCTTGAATCCCTCGCCCTCCTTCCCGAGAAGATTCTCGGCGGGGACCTCGACGTCCTCCATGATGAGCTCGGACGTATCCGACGCGCGCCATCCGAGCTTGTCTTCCTTCTTTCCCGCGCGGAATCCGCGCATCGCGGCCAGACTCGGCTCGTGGCCGACGCCTGCTTTCGACGCGCCCTCGGGATCGGCGGTGTGCTTCGTGAGAATGAACGAGCTGATGCCGTCAGTGCCGGGCCCGGGCTTCGTGCGGGCGGTAACGACGAAGATTTCGCCCACGCTGCCATGCGTGATGAAGCGCTTGGTGCCGTTGAGGACGTAGCGGTCCCCTTTCCTGACGGCCGTGGTCCTCGTGCCTGCGGCATCGCTTCCGGCTTCGGGCTCCGTGAGGCCGAAACCGCCCATGACACGGCCGGACGCGAGAAAGGGGACGTACTGCTTCTTCTGACGCTCGGTGCCGAATCGCACGATCGGCGACGTGCCCAGCGTCGTGTGCGCTGACACCGTGAGGCCGTGCGAGGCGTCGACCTTCGCCAGCTCTTCGATGACGATCATGTAGCTGATGAGATCGAGCCCTGCCCCGCCGAGGTCCTCGGGCCACGGAATGCCGAGGAGCCCGAGCTCACCCATCTTGCGAATGCTCTCCCAGGGAAACTTCGCTTCGGCATCGTACTTCGCCGCGACCGGTGCGACGTCATCGCGCGCGAATTGGCGCACCATCTCGCGGACCTGCAGATGTTGTTCGCCGAAGTAGAGGGAATCGTCCATGAGGGGGCTGAGTGCTCAGGGCTGAGGGCTGAGAGTCACGAAAGGCAATTGTCGCACCCGTTGCAGCGTGTTCGGGGTCGCTGCTCGCCAAAATATCGAAGCACGAACGCGCGGCGACAATTCTTGGTGTACGCATAGCCCTGCATCGTGTCGAGTTTCGCGAAGTCGTTCGCTCGCCGTCGAGCAAGCGCCGTCCAGTCGATGCGGAACGTGTCGAGCGGCGCATTGGGGCGCGCCGGCTGCGGGCCCGTATCGAGTGACGTCAGGTGAACGAACTGCCGCGACTGCAATCGTTCGAGGGCCGAGCGGGCGACCCGACCGGCAATCCCCGGTGGCAATGCGTCCAGGTCGACAGTGACGCCGGCGTAGAGGCGTTCCCGGTGAGCGCGCCAGAGCTCGCGGAGAACGGCGATATCGACTGCAGATTCCTCACTGCGTTCGGAATGCCCGCTCATGAAGTCATTCCGAGTGACACGAGGGATCTGCAGTTCGCGTTTGATTCGCCCGGGTGCGGCGAGCAATCGCACATGCCCGGCGGTGCTGTGCTGTCGTGGATGGACTACGGCGCCCTGCTGAACCAGGAAGCGCAGCGCGGCCTCGCATTCGCGCCCCGCTGGCAGCGCACGTCCCGCCTGCACGGCAGCGTAGACGCGCTCGACGCAGGTGCGCTCGGGGTACATGCCCCGAATGAAGTACTCGTGGGTGAAGCGATCCTTGTGCGCGTGCAGGAGCACGCAGCGTCCCGGCTTCCCATCTCGACCGGCGCGGCCAGCCTCCTGGTAGTACGCCTCGAGCGTACCTGGCATCGCGTAATGCAGCACGAGCCGCACGTCGGGCTTGTCGATGCCCATGCCGAACGCGTTCGTCGCAACGATCGCATTCACGGCGCCGCTCATGAACGTCTCCTGCACGTGGTGGCGATGCCGGTCGTCGAGTCCGGCGTGATACGGCACTGCGCTCACGCCGCGACGCGAGAGCTGCCGTGCGACCCGCTCGACGGTCGCGCGCGTGGACGCATACACGACCGCGGCCCCCGGCGCGGCCTTCAGCGCGGCCAGAAGCGCGCGGTCCTTCTCGTCATCGTTCGTGCAATCGCGGACAGCGTAGCTGAGATTTTCCCGATCGAATCCGCCGACGATCACCTTCGGCGTGCGCATGCCGAGCTGGCGTGCGATGTCTTCCCGCACGGACGGTGTCGCGGTCGCGGTGAGCGCGATCATCTGCGGCGCGCCGAGCGTCCGGCTGACGTTCGCGATGCGCCGGAAGCTCGGTCGAAAATCATGTCCCCACTCGCTGATGCAATGCGCTTCGTCGACCGCGAGCAGCGCAATCGGGCACGATCGCAGCGCGCGATGCAGGTCGCCGGCCTCGAAGCGTTCGGGGGCGACGTACAGCAGCTTCATCCTGCCGAGGGCGACGTCGCTCAGTCGCCGCGACACCTCGCCGCCGCCGAGTGTGCTGTTCAGGAGTGTCGCAGCGACGCCGCGTTGCCGAAGGCGATCGACCTGATCCTTCATGAGCGAGATCAGCGGCGAGATGACGATCGTCAGTCCCGGGAACACCAGCGCGGGCACCTGATAACAGAGTGATTTGCCGCCGCCGGTGGGCAGCACCCCGAGGGTGTCGCGCCGCGACAACACCGACGCGATCACATCCACCTGGCCTGCCCGGAAATCGTCGTACCCGAAGTAGTGCTTCAGGACGGACCGGGCATGGGGCATCGTGGACGACATCCCACATTCTCGCGCCGCGTGGCCGTCATGCCCTTACGATTCTGTCGCGCGATGAACCTCATCCTTGCCATTCGGAAGTACACACGGTCTGGGTTCGGTTAGAAGCCCGATTGTGTGCAGTTCCGAGTCCGAGACGAGATCAACCTTCCGGGCGCCTCGGATAGTCGCCCGCGCGAAGCCGCTTCGGCAGAAAGCGCATGAGCACCGATGCGACCAGGAAGGCGATCGCGATCCAGCGGATGCGGGCGTCGTCCACGCGAATGCCCCAGATGAGGAGGATCAATCCGATCGCGCTGAACGCGATCTTGAGCTGTGTGAATCGGCTCACGGGCTGCGCTCCTGGTCGGCCAGACGTCGAACGCCATCCTGGAACTCCGCCGTCGCGCGCGCCTCTACGTCGGTCACGACGCCGGCCGCGACGCCGTCATCGAAGGACAGCGCATCGAGCTTGTACAGCAACCACTTCGTCAGCGCGAGCGAGGTGCTGGGGGATCGCGACATGCCCGTCAGCACCGCCAGCACGTCCTGCTCGTACGACGCGGCCGGCAGTACGCGACTCACGAGCCCGATGCGGCCTGCCTCCTCGGCATTGATGACGCGGCCCGTCAACACGAGATCGGCCGCGTGCTTCTCACCGACCGTGCGACGGAGCAGCGTCATCACGACGGCGGGCACGGAGCCGAACTTCACTTCGGGATACCCGAATTCCGCGTCTTCGTGCGCGAGCACGACGTCGCATGCGGTGGCGAGTCCCGCACCCGCGCCCAGCGCGCGGCCGCGCACGGAGCAGACGACCGGCTTCATCAGCGCGCGCATGCCGAGGAGCACGCGGCCAAAGGCCTCGGCGTCTTCGCGATTGGCCTCGCTCGTCGCGCCAAGGGCGCTGGAGAGCGCCTGGAGGTCCGCGCCGACGCAAAAGTCGTCGCCCTCGGCCGCAAGGTGGACGACGCGAACCTGGCCGTCCTGCTCGAACTGCGTGCAGGCGGCGAACAGCTCGGACGCCATCTCGCGGTCGATGACGTTGCGACGCTCGGAGCGGGCGAGGATGATTCGCCCGATCGCGCCCTGCTTTTCCAACCGAATGCGAGACATCACGCTGCTCCGGGAAGGCCCAGCTGCTTCGCTTCCGCGTCCGGCACCTCAATCATCATACGCAAGAGCGCCGTGGAAAACACCTTCCCCTGGGCGTCGGTCTTGAGGGAGAGCGTGCCGCCGCCGTCCAGAGCGCCGTGAAGCAAAAAGTTGAGCGCTTTGAGATTCGGCAGCTCGAAACGCTCGACCTCGCCGGTGATGACGCCGCGGAAGTGGTCCCGGACGCGTTCGCGCGTGAGCGTTTTCGCGAGCAGCGGATACCACTCGGGCCTGAGGGCGATGACGCCGACGTTGGCGGTGTCGCCCTTGTCGCCGGAGCGCGCATGCGCGAGTTGCACGAGCTGGACGCGCATCAGGCGATCTCGACCTGCGGACGTACCACGCTCTTGTCGATGAGGGCGGGCCAGTAGGCGACGATCTCCTCGACCTTCGGGCGGCCGCCGGCGAACCCCGTCACGCTCGGCGGGCCGTTCAGTACCAGGGGCGCGATCTCCCGCGTGAAGCGCTCCACCATACCCTTGCTCTCGGACCGCACGCCGACGCGCAGCTGTACCTCGGGCGGATCACGTGGCTCAGCTGCCAACGGGCCGTGGGTTGCGTTCACACCCACGAACTCGGTGAGGATCCGGTCGAACTCGAGTCCGAGCCGGTCGAGTCGTTCGCGCAGCACGCGATCCGCCAGCTGCGCTTTCTCGAGCGCGTCCGGCCACGAGTACACCAGCGTCCCCACGGCCTTGAAGCCGCGGCGATACGCGATCGACACCTTGAGCTTGTCGGTCGGGGGGCGTCCCTTGATGCCGAACACGCGCACGCGATCGGGACCTTCCTGCTCGAGCTGGATCGTCGTGAAGTCCGCCGTGACGTCCGGAGTGATGTAGGAGCGCGGATCGCCCATCTCGTACAGCAGTTGCTCCGTGACGCCGTGGACGCCGACGATGCCTCCGGTCCCGGGGTGTTTGGTGACGGTGAACGTCCCGTCCGCGCGTCCCTCGACGATCGGATATCCGACGTCGGCGAGGTTCGGGATCGACCGCCAATCGAACAGACAGTTCCCGCCCGAGCACTGCGCGCCGCATTCGATGATGTGGCCGGCGATGATCCCCGCCGCCAGCCGGTCCCAGTCGTCGTCCGCCCACCCGTACGTGAAACGCAGCGGCGCCATCGTGAGGGCCGTGTCGGTGGATCGTCCGGTGATCACGATCTGCGCTCCGCGCTTCAGCGCCTCGACGATCGGCACCGATCCGAGATATGCGTTGGCGGAGAGCACCCGGTCGCGCACCGTCGCCAGCGACTCGTTCGTGTCCATGTTGCGCAGCTCGTGCTGCGCGTCGAGGAGCTCGTCGAGGCGAGGCAGGAGGTCGTCACCGGTGACGACGCCGATCTTCACGCGATCCCCCTGTGCCTTGTTCAGGACGCCGCGTATCGCCGCCGCGCAGGCAGTCGGATTCACGCCCCCGGCGTTCGCGACGACTCTCACACCGCGACCGACGATGGCGGGCATCATGCTCTCGACCGCGCCGACGAAGTCGCGTGCGTACCCCATGGACGGGTCGCGCTCCTTCTGCTTCTGCAGAATCGACATCGTGACTTCGGCCAGGTAGTCGAGCATGACGTAGTCGACCGGACCGCCTTCCACCTGCCGTCGCGGCGCGTCGAGCGAGTCGCCCCAGAACCCCTGCGCGGCAGCCACACGGACAACCCCGTTCGTCATGCGTCGTACGCGAGCACGAGGACCGCTTTCTGGTTCGTCACACGTTGTCGCCGGTGAGCACGAAGGGCCCCAGGTGCGGGCCGGGATTCTGCAGCGCCGCACGCAGCGCAAGCGCGAGCACGTCGCGCGTCTCTTCCGGGTACACGATGGCGTCGATGTAGCCGCGCGCGCCCGCGTACCGAGCGTCGAGCTGGTGCTCGTAATCGGCGCGCATCTCCTCGATGCGATCCTTCACATCCATTGGAAGAGCGTGTCCCTGCTGCTTCGATTGCTCGATGTCGGGACCGTACACGGCCTGGATCGCCGCCTCACCCTCCATCACGCCCATGCGGCCCGTCGGCCACGAGAAGATGAAGTCGGGATCGAATCCCTGCCCGGCCATCGCGTAGTATCCGGCGCCGGATGCGTGATTCACGGTGAGCACGATCTTCGGCACGCGTGCCGTCGCCATCGCTTCCACGAAACGCGCGCCCGCGCGAATGATCCCCTCGTGCTCGGCGTCGGGTCCCACCATGAACCCCGAGACGTCCTGGACGAACAGCAAGGGGATTCCCTGCCGATCGCAGCGGTCGATGAAGTAGGCGACCTTCTCCGCGCTCTCTGCGTAGATGATGCCGCCAAAGCGCGGTCTTTCCCCCGGCCGGGTCTTGATGAGGCCGCGCTGGTTCGCGATGAGGCCGACCGGAATGCCCTCGATGCGCGCGTCTCCGCAGATCATTTCGGCCGCGAGATGTGCCTGAAACTCGTCGACCTTTCCGTTGTCCACGATCGCCTTGAGAACGGCATGCATGTCGTACGACATGCGATGATCGGCCGGGAGAAGATCGTACAGGTCCGAGGCGGGAGCCGGGAGGCTGGAGGCCGCCGATGTCGAGCACTTTGCGGCTCCAGGCTCCCGACTCCCGCCTGTGGGCAGCACCGCGATCAGATCGCGCAACTTCTTGAGACACGCCTCGTCATTGTCGACGGCGTAGTGCGCGACGGCGCTGATCTCGGTATGGGTGACCGCGCCGCCCAGCGTCTCGGCGTCGATCGTCTGGCCGGTCGCGCCCTTGACGAGATTGGGACCGCCGAGGCCCATGAACGACGTGCCCTTGACCATGACGATCACGTCGGAGAGCGCCGGCAGATACGCGCCGCCCGCGATGCACGGACCCATGACCGCCGCCAACTGCGGGACGCGCAGATAATGGCGCATGATCGAGTTGTAGTAGAAGATGCGCGCGGCGCCATACTGTCCCGGGAACACGCCGCCCTGATACGGCAGGTTCACGCCGGCGGAGTCGACGAGGTAAACGATCGGGATGCGGCAGCGCATCGCGGCTTCCTGCGCGCGGAGAATCTTCTTGATCGTCTCCGGCCACCACGAGCCGGCCTTGACGGTCGCGTCGTTCGCGACGACGACGACCTCGCGGCCGTGCACCGCGCCGATGCCGGTCACGACGCCGGCGCCGGGCGCCTGGCCCTCGTACTCGTCGTACGCGACGAGGAGTCCGAGCTCGAGGAACCGCGCCCCGGCGTCGCAGAGCTGCTCGACGCGCTCGCGCGCCGTCAGCTTTTTCTGCTTGTGCTGGCGGGCGATGCGCTCGTTGCCGCCGCCCTCGCGAAGCTTCGCCTCGAGGGCGCGGAGCTCGTCGCTCAGCTCGCGCAGGCGCGACGACGCTGCGGCGGCATTCGCCGTGCCGCCACCTTCGCCCTTGTCTGCTACGCTTCCTGCTGCTGGCGCTCGGCGAACCACTTTTTGATATAGTCTGCGAGTTCCGACGTGGGCGTGCCGGGGCCGAAGAGCTGTCCGATTCCCGATCGCTGCAGCTCTTCCATGTCTTCGCGGGGAATGATACCGCCGCCCGTGATGAGCACGTCGTCGCGGCCGGCTTCGCGAAGCAGATCGCGGACGCGCGGAAAGAGCGTCATGTGCGCTCCGCTCAATATCGACAGCCCGACGACGTCGACGTCTTCCTGAACGGCGGCGCTGGCGATCATCTCGGGCGTCTGGTGCAATCCCGTATAGATGACCTCCATCCCCGCGTCACGCAGCGCCGCGGCGACGACCTTGGCGCCGCGATCGTGGCCATCGAGACCAGGTTTCGCGACCAGCACTCTAATGGGGCGAGCTGTCATTGGGAGTACCTAGATTTGTCATGCTGAGCGAAGCGAAGCATCTACTTGATCTCACAGCAGATCCTTCGTCGCTTCGCTCGTCAGGATGACACCAAAAAAACCTAGTCGTGCTTTCGGGCGACCAACAACATTTCCGACGACGTGCGGCGCAGCGGGCGCGGATTCCACGCGTCGTACGCCGCCTCGACGATCAACCCCGCGTCGCGGCATAGCTCGGCGATCCGCGTCGCGGTGTACAGACGGATGCGGTGGCTGCGATCGCCACTGCGGTTCCCCCTGCGCCACGTCGACGTCACGGTGAGTACGCCGGACAACGGGTCCATCCGGCGCTCCTGCGCGACAAGCGTGCCGTCGGAGGTTCGCCACCAGTCCCGGCTGAGAAAGCGCGCAGCAATGCCGTCCCGGCTGGCGCCATGCCAGACGAGGACGCCGCCCGGGCGCAGGACGCGCGCAAAACCCGCGATCACGCGTTCGTCGTCGCGCGGATCGTCGAAGAAACCGAAGGAGGTGAAGAGGTTCACGACCGCGTCGAAGCGCCCAGCCATTCTCGCCGGCAGCGACCGCATGTCGGCCCGGAGATAGCGCAGCATCGGCCCTGTCCCGCGGGCCCTGGCTACTTCGAGGAGGTCGCGCGAGTAATCGACGCCGGTGACGGCGTATCCAGCCTCGGCGAGCAGATGGGCATGACGGCCCTGTCCGCAGGGACAATCCAGGATGCGCGCGCCCACCGGCAGTTCGAGAATCTCGATGAGCCGCGCTACCTCGTGGCGGTCGCGCTCGAGGTCGAAGAGCGGCTCGTACTCGAGGAGGTAGCGCTCGTCGAAATAGGAGCGCCACCAGTCAGAGGGCTGAGGGCCGAGGCGGGAGGGCTGAGGAGAACGCGGCCCTCCTTCCTTGCTCAAAAGAACACTGGCTCCCGGTACGCCCCGAACACTTCCTCGAGCGCCGCGCGGATCTCGTACAGCGTACAATACGCGCGCGCCGCCTCGAGGATGTGAGGCATGGTGTTCTCGCTGCCGCGAGCGGCCCGTCGCAGCCCGTCGAGCGCAGCCTGACAGCGACCGTTGTCGCGCGTCTCGCGGAGCTTTTTCAGACGCGCGCGCTGCTCGCGGTCGGCATCCTGCCCCACCTTGAGGAGCGGGATGGTCAGCTCCGCTTCCTCGGTGACGAACTCGTTCACCCCGACGATCACCCGGCGGTGCTGCTCGATCTCCCACTGCTGGCGCGCGGCGGACTCGGCGATCTTCCGCTGGAGCCATCCCTGCTCGAGCCCCTTCACGACGCCGCCGACGTTCTCGATCTCCTGGAACAGCTCCTCGGCTTCGCGCTCCAGCTTGTCCGTGAGCGCCTCGATATAGTACGCGCCGCCGAGCGGGTCGATGACGTTCGGCACGCCGCTCTCGTACGCGAGGATCTGCTGCGTGCGCAGTGCGACCTGTACGGCTTCTTCGGTTGGCAGGGCGAGCGTCTCGTCCAGCGAGTTCGTGTGCAGCGACTGCGTTCCACCGAGCACGGCGGCGAGCGCCTGATACGCCACGCGCACGACGTTGTTCGTGGGCTGCTGCGCGGTGAGCGTCACGCCAGCCGTCTGCGAGTGGAATCGCATCATCCAGGAGCGCGGATTACGCGCGCCATAGCGCTCCTTCATGTGACGCGCCCAGATACGACGCGCGGCGCGGAGCTTCGCGATCTCCTCGAAGAAGTCGTTGTGGATGTCCCAGAAGAACGACAGCCTGGGCGCAAATTCGTCGACGTCGAGGCCGCGCGCGATCCCGCGCTCGACGTACGTGAACCCGTCAGCCAGCGTGAACGCCAGCTCCTGGACCGCGGTCGCGCCGGCTTCGCGGATGTGATATCCGGAGATCGAGATCGTATTCCACAGCGGCGCGTGCTCGGCGCCCCACTCGAAGCAGTCGACGATGAGACGCAGCGCGGGCTCGATCGGGAAGCACCACGCGTGCTGCGCCATGTACTCCTTCAGAATGTCGTTCTGGATCGTGCCGCGCAGCTTCGCCGCGGGCACGCCCTGCTTCTCGGCGGCGGCGATGTAAAAGGCCCAGAGAATGATCGCTGGGCCGTTGATGGTCATCGAAGTGGAGACCTGATCGAGCGGAATCCCGTCGAACAGGACTTCCATGTCGGCGAGGCTCGAGATCGCGACGCCGGTCTTCCCGACCTCCCCCTCCGAGCGCGGATGGTCCGAGTCATACCCCATCAGCGTCGGGAAATCGAACGCCGTGGACAGCCCCGTCTGGCCGTGCTCCAGGAGAAACTTGAAGCGCTCGTTCGTGTCGCGCGCGCTGCCGAAGCCGGCGAATTGCCGCATGGTCCACAGCTTTCCGCGATAGCCCGTGGGATGGATGCCGCGCGCGAACGGATAGACGCCCGGCACGCCGAGCTCCTCGGCGGTGTCGGGGGACACGTCGAGCGCGGTGTACAGCGGCTCGACCTGGTCGGAGGAATTCACGAACGCCGCGGCGCGCAGCTCTCCCTTTTCGTAACGGCGCCGCCACTCGGCGACTTCCGCGCGCAGGCGCTCGAGCTCCGCCTGGTCGTCGGTGGTGCGATCGGTGAAGTCGCGAGTCGACGTCATGAAGGTGTCCGTGTCAGAAGATCGGCGCTCCTGGCCAGGAGCGCATCGGCAAGGTCGAACGGATTCTGCGCGCCCGCCTCGAGCGATGGGAGCTGTTCGTCCAGCCATGCGACGAGAGGCGCATCGGTCCACAGCCGCCGACGGACCCTCGATTCCACGACTTCCACGACGCGGCGGCGTAACCGCGCGCGGCGCCGGACGTGCAGCTCGCCACACGCGTCAAGATAATGAAAGTGCCGGTCGAGGGCTGATGCCAGATCATCGATTCCCTCGCCTTTCATCGCGACCGCCCGAAGAACGGGCGGAGTCCAGGTGCGTCGTGCGTCAGCGTCCGTCGTGCGTCTTTCGTCAGCGTGCGTCGTGCGCGCTGCGTCACGTGCAGCCTTTGCTGGATTCATCGCCAGCCGTTCCTGCTTGGTCATTGCGCGTCCGAGCTGCACGCCGTGATGGGTCGGCACGTTCTTGAGCGTCTCCCCCATGCGCAATCCGAGCATCAACTCGAGCTCGTTGCGCAAGCGGTCGGCGCCGGGGCGGTCGGCCTTGTTGACGACGAAGATGTCGGCGATCTCCATCAGCCCGGCCTTCAGCGTCTGAATCGAGTCACCGGATTCGGGGACGAGTACCACCACGGTGGAGTCCGCGTTGCGGGAGACGTCGAGCTCACTCTGCCCGACGCCGACGGTCTCGATGAGGATGCGATCCGTGCCGAAGGCGTCGAGAACGTCCGCAACCTCGCCCGTCGCTTCGGCCAATCCGCCGAGGGATCCCCGGGTCGCCATGGAACGAATGAACACGCCGGGATCGAGCGCCACTGATTCCATGCGGATGCGATCGCCCAGGAGCGCGCCCCCCGTGAAGGGAGAGGTTGGATCCACGGCGATGACGCCGACGCTGAGACCGGATTTGCGATACGCCGCGACGAGGGCGGCGGTGAGCGTACTCTTGCCCGCCCCGGGCGGCCCCGTGATGCCGATGCGCCGTCCGCGCCCGATGCGCGCGTGCAGCGTCGCGAGCAGCGCGTCGAAACCGTCGCGATGATTTTCGACGATGCTCACGGCGCGCGCGAGCGCCGGCTTCTTGCCCGCGGAGAAATCCTCGAGCAGGCGGCGATGCTCCGCGCTCATGTACGCGATGCCGCCGAGGGCTGCGCCGCGGCGGCAGGCTCATCGTGCTCGTCGCGGATGTCGCCGACGAGCTCCTCGAGGAGATTCTCGAGCGTCGCGATGCCCAGCGTGCGCCCGCGGTCGTCGTGCACGACGGCGAGATGCAGCCGCGCGCGCAGCATGCGAAAGAGCAGCTCGTTGCACGCGGTGTCCGCGGGCGCGTACGCCACGGGCCGCAGTGGCGGCACATGCTCCGCGCGCGCCTTGAGCACGTCGAACGCGTGATACATGCCGATGATCTTGTCGACGCTCCCCTGGTATACCGGCACGCGGCTGAATGCCGATTCCGCGATCTGCGCCGCCACCGTGTGCGCGTCGAGTCCCTCCGGAATCGCGAAGATCTCGCCGCGAGGCGTCATGACGTCCGAGACGGTCTTCTCGCCGAACTCCATGACGCCGCTGATGATCGCGATCTCGTCGCGGCGTCCGACGCCCTCCAGCTCTCCTTCGCGCAGCAGGTCGTGCATCGCCTCGTTCGCCGGCTCAGCCTCCGACGTATCGTCCGCGCCCGCGAAACGGCGCCCGAGCGAGAGGAGCGGGTTCGTGATGACGTCGGCGATGCGCAGCGCGGGCATCGTGAGGGGGATGAACTCCGATGGGAATCGCCGCGCGAGCGCGCGCGGTATGAGCTGGCCCGCGACGATCACGAGCGCCGCGTACCCGATCATCCCCAGCACCGCGACGTCCTGATGGGCGCGGCTGTGCCATCCGATCCACAGGCCCGCCAGGCCGATCGCCAGCGCCACGCTCGCGTTCGCGGCCGCGATGAGACGCTGGGGCCGCTCGAGATACAGCTGCACCGTCGGCGCGCCGTGCAGTCGCTGCTCCGCCCAGTGTCGCAGCCAGATGCGGCTCGCGGAGCGGACGGCCATGCCGCCGGCCGTGAGCAACGCCACGAGCAGCACGCAGGCCGCGAGCATGACGTACGGGATCACGCGCGCCCCGATGCCGGCAGCACGCGCTCGAAGTAGACGCGCTCGATGCGACGCCGGCGTACCCGTTCGACCACGACGCGAAAGCCCTGCACGATCTTCCATTCCCCGGGTCGCGGCACGCGGCCGAAGGTGTCGTACAGAAGCCCCGCGACGGTGGTGATGTCCTCGCGCTGAAAATCCGTGTCGAGCAGCTCGGACAGCTCGGTCAGCGTCAGGCGGCCGGACACCCAGAATCGCTCGCGTCCCTCCTGCTCGACCTCGGGCTCTTCTTCGTCGTACTCGTCGCGGATGTCGCCGACGATTTCTTCCAGCACATCCTCGATGGTGACGATGCCGGCGGTGCCGCCGTACTCGTCCATGACCATCGCGATGTGCGTGCGCTGCGACTTGAAGTCGCGCAGCTGCTGGTCGATCGTCTTCGTCGCCGGGATGAACGCCGCCGGCCGGATGAGCGGCGTCCAGTCCTCCGGCGGCTCGATCGACGCAACGACCTCGGGAAGCAGGTCCTTGGCATAGATGATCCCGACGACGTTGTCGAGCGTCTCCTCGTAGACCGGGAATCGCGCGTGCTCGGAGCTCCGGACGCGATCGAGCATCATGGACCACGGCATCGACTTCTCGATGCCGACGACGTCGACGCGCGGCACCATGACCGCCTGCACTTCGGTATCGCTGAGCGTGAACACGCCGTGCAGCAGCTCTTCCTCGCGACTCGTGACATCGGCCTCCGCGGCGACGACTTCGCGAAACTGCTCGGTGCTCTGCTCGCGCTGGATCGCGGCGTCGTCCGCCGGCGGCAGCAGTCGGCGCAGCGTCCGTTCGACCGCGCCTCCGATCCACGTGATCGGGAAGAACATCAGGTCGATGAGATAGATGAACGGCTCCATGCGCGCGACGGCCGCGGTCGCACGCGTGTATCCCGCCGCGCGCGCGACCCCTTCGACGAGCGTGACGTGCGCGACCAGCAGCGCGAGCGCGATGGGAACGGCGAGGCTGTCGCGGTGCGAGATACCGTACGACGCGAGCGCCAGCGCCGTGCCGGTCGCCAGATGCGCGAGCACGCGCGCCATCGTCAGAGCCCGGTGTGCGCGTTCCGGCTCGGCAACCGGCAACTTCGCGGTCGCCGAAGCCGAGGCCAGGAGCGCGCCATCCGCGGTGGCCAGCAGCGCCGCGACCACGAAAAAGGCGACCGCAACCACCATCCAGGTGAGGATCATCGGGAGCGCATGAACCGCTCGACCAGTCGCTCCTGCTTGCGCCACATCGGCGAGCCGGTGCGCTGCGCCGACTCCGGGTGGTCGTAGCCGAGGACGTGAAGCGTCCCGTGGACGACGAGACGGACGAGCTCCTCGCGCACGGGGACGCCATTCGCCTTCGCCGATTCGCGGGCCACGTCCGGAGCGATGTACACGTCGCCGACGATCGGAGCGCGACGTCCGCTGCGGCGGAAGCCGAAGGAGATCACGTCGGTGGTACCGGCGCGACCGAGATGTGCCTTGTTCAGCCGCCGGATCTGCGCCTTTCCGACGAACGCCACGGAGATCATCGCGTCGCGCACGCGCTCGCTCGCGAGCACTCCGGTCGCGACGCGCATCACGAGCGCGCGCGGCAGCGGCATGCGCACACCATCCGTCGCGACGCCGATCGCGGCACTCATCGTGCGCCCATCGGGTGCTCCCCGGACGCGAATTCCGCGGTCACGCCTCCGCTCGAGCGCGGGTAGTCGATGCGCGAGTGGTACATGCCGCTCAGCACGCGCGCGAACTCCTCCTTCACGAGCTCGAGCTGGTGCAACGTGAGCGGCGCTTCGCGCAGCTGCCCCTGCTCGAGGCGTTGCCGCACGATGTGCTCGATGACCTCGCGCACGCGGGGGGGCGTCGGCTCGTTGAGCACGCGCGTTGCCGCCTCCACGCCGTCCGCGAGCATCACCACCGCCGTTTCCACGCTCGCGGGCACGGGGCCCGGATACTCGAAGCCGGCGGGATCGACGCTGGCGCCATTCTCGCGCGCCTTGCCGAGGAAGTACGAGATCTGTCCCGTGCCGTGATGCTCGGTGATGAATGCGCGCAGCACGCGCGGCAGGCGGTACTGGTCGGCAAGTTTCAGCCCTTCCTCGACGTGGGCCCGAATGATGTCGGCGCTCGCGTTCGGTTGCAGCGTGTCGTGGGGGTTGCGGCCGCGCGTCTGATTCTCCACGAAGTACTGCGGGCGCGCGAGCTTGCCGATGTCGTGATAGTACGCGCCCACCCGCGCCAGGAGAGCGTTGGCGCCGATCGCGCGACACGCCGCGTCCGCCAGGTTCGCGATCACCATCGTGTGCGCGAAGGTGCCCGGCGCCTCGAGGCTCAGACGGCGCATCAGCGGGCGGTTGAGATCGGACCACTCGAGGAGCGTGAGGTCGGTCTCGATCCCGGTGTACCATTCCGCGAGCGGCAGGAGCAGCAGCGCGAGCAGGATGCTCGCGAGCGCGTTCAGCGCCCCGTGTCCGGCGGAGGCGACGATGACCGCCGCGCTCTGATCCAGCATCAACCCGATCGCGATGGCGGCCGCGAGATACGCGCACCCCGTCGCGAGCAGCCACAGATATGACTGGTGTCTGCGCGCGACGGCGCGCACGCTGAGCGCGGCGACAGCCCCGCCGACGAGATTCACGAACAGGGCGTTCGTTCCGCGGAAGGGCGCCTGTGCGCCGATGAGGATCGTGATCACCATCGTCACGATGATGCTGATGCGCTGATCGAACAGCGCGCTCACGACGATGGCCGCGAGAGTGACGGGGATCAGCTCGGGTCGCAGCGGCCGCATGTGCGACACCAGCGCCGCGGCGACGACGACGAGCGCTACGAGTGCCGCGGGCACGACGACGCTTCGCCAGTGCGCATAGATGCGGGGGCGGAACACGCGCAGCGCGACGCCGAGCAGCGTCAGGATGATGAGATCGAACAGGATCGCGCCGACGGCACGGCGGATCCCGGGCTGCGCGCCGCGCCGCTGGCCGAGCATCTGCTGCAGCGCGCGGAGCTTCTCGTGCTCCTCGCGTCCGACGACCTCGTGCGCGCCGACGATCCTCTCTCCGGCGCGAACGGTGTACTTGTTCGTCGCGACGGACCGGCGAACGTCTTCCCTCCGCCGTTCGGTGAGCGCGCGGTCGGGTACGATCGTCGCGCGGAAGAGGCTCGTGATCACCTTGAGGTAGACGGCCGTGGCCTCGTCCGACGTCGGGTCCGGATTCAGGAGCCGCGCGCGCGAGATCAGCTGCCCGAACGACAGCAGGCTGTCGACGGGGAGCCTGTGCTCGGCGCCGCCTCGGATGAGCAGTGCTTCGCCGCGAAGCTGATCCACGGCGCCGGTCGGGACCACGCCCCCCGACACCCAGCGGTCGTAGACGCGCCGCACCGCGGCAAACAGCCGCTGCCGCCGTGGCGCCGCCACGAGGTACGCCGCCTCGGCGGGGATGAACGTCATGCCATACGTGCGCGCCACGCGCTGGATCGCGCCGACGTTCTGCGGCGCCGCAGTCAATGCCGCGGCGCCCAGCGCGCGCTCCAACGCGGCCAATTGCGCGCGAGAGGTGTCCGCCGCCGCCGGCACGAATCGGAACACGGGCTCCGTCGTCCGCGCGACGTCGTCGCGTTCCTTGCTGAGCTCCGCGTCGGACTTGCCGACGCTGTAGGCGAACGGCGCGATGACGTTGTCCGTCGCGACGGCGCCGACCTCGTAGATCGGGATCTGTGTCGCCGGCGCTTCCGGAAAGAGCGCAAAGGTGAGGACCGCGAGTCCAACAGCGAGGCCGAGCCGCGGGCCGTGCAACCGCCATTGCGGCCGTCGGAGGACGACGCTGGGGTGTCCTGTCGGCTCAGGGTCCACGGCGCTCAGGCCTTGGCCTCGTCCGACTCGTAGGCTCGGATGATGTCGCGCACGAGACGATGCCGCACGACGTCGGTCTCGTTGAAGTACTGGAACGCGATGCCGTCGATGCCCGGGAGCAGCCGCTCCACCTGGATCAGCCCTGACTCGGTGTTCCGCGGCAGGTCCACCTGCGTCTTGTCGCCCGTGATCACCATGCGCGAGTTCACGCCGAGACGCGTGAGGAGCATCTTCATCTGCATCGCGGTGGCGTTCTGCGCCTCGTCCACGATCACGAACGCGTCGCCGAGCGTGCGGCCGCGCATGAAGGCCAGCGGCGCGATCTCGATCGTGCGCGTCTCGAGCGCGCGCTGGATCCGCTCGAAGGGCATCATCTCGTCGAGCGCATCGTACAGGGGCCGCAGGTACGGATCCACCTTCGCCTGCATGTCGCCCGGCAGAAAGCCGAGGTTCTCCCCCGCCTCGACGGCCGGCCGCGCGAGCACGATGCGCCGGACGCGCTTCTTGGTGAGCGCGTCCACCGCCGCCGCGACCGCGAGATAGGTCTTGCCGGTGCCAGCCGGGCCGATCCCCACCACGATGTCGTTGTCCGCGATCTTCTGGAGGTACTCAGCCTGACCGGCCGTCTTTGCCTGGATGACCTTGCGGGTGCCGGGGAGCGCGATGCGACTCGTGTCGCCACCGCCAAAGCCGCCGCCACCGTCGGACGGCAGGCTGTCGTCGCGGTCCTGCTCGTCGCCCATGCGAAGGACGTCGTCCGGCGTCAGCTCGTCGCGCTGCCGCGCTGCTTCGACCATGCGCCGCCCCACGCTGCTCGCGCGGCCGACGAATTCGGGCGCCCCCGAGATCACGAGCGAGTCGCCGCGGAGCGACACCTTCACCCCGAACAGACGCGACAGCTCGAGGAGGTTCGCGTCGTTGACGCCGGCCAGCGTCAGCATGTCGGCGCCTTCGGTCGAGAGCTTTTGCGTCGTGTTTTCGCTTCCACCGCCGTTGGACTTACCGTCGCTCAAGATGGCCCTCCTCCACCGTCAGTCGTGTCTGCCGCCGCGCGGATGTGCAGCTCGCGCAGCTCGTCGCCGGCGACCGGGCTCGGCGCGCCCTCGAAGAGCGCGCGCGCCGCCGTCGTCTTGGGAAAGGCGATCACGTCGCGCAGCGAGCTTGCGCCCGCGAGCACCATCGCGATCCGATCGAAACCGAAGGCGATGCCACCGTGCGGTGGCGCGCCCGCGCGCAGCCCCTCGAGCAGAAAGCCGAAGCGCGCCTGCGCCGTCGACTCGTCGATGCCGAGGAGCGAGAAAACCCTGGATTGCAGTGCGGGATCGCTGATTCGGATGCTTCCGCCTCCCAGTTCCAATCCGTCCATCACCACGTCGTATGCCAGCGCGCGCACGCGCTCCGGCGAGCTGTTCAATAGCGACAGATCGTCTGGATGCGGAGACGTGAACGGATGATGAACCGAACCGAGGCGTCCGCTCTCCGGATCCTTCTCGAAGAGCGGAAAGTCCGTCACCCAGAGGAAATCGTGGCGCCCCTCGGGCACCAGGTGCAGGCGCCCCGCGATCATCTGCCGCACACGATCGAGCGCGGGGTTGCCGACGTGGTCGGGGCCCGCGACAAAGAGCGCCAGCGCACCCTCCGGAATGCGGAGCGAATCGGCGGCGTCCGCGGGAAGGAACTTTGCCGCGCCGCCTTCGAGGCCTTTATCGGTGCGCTTGAGCCGAATCAGCCCGCCGGCGCCAGCCGATTTCGCTTCCTCTTCGATCTCGTCCACCTGCTTCCGTGACATCGCGGCGCCGTGCGGCACGACGAGACCGCGCACGCGTCCGCCGTTCGCGATCGCCTGTTTCGCGATTCCGAATTCGGACGCCCCGAACAGGCGAGTCGCATCGAGGATATGCAGCTCGTACCGCGTATCGGGTCGGTCGCTCCCGTAACGCTCCACGGCGTCGGCATACGTCATCTGGGGGAATGGCGGACGCGCCTCGCGCCCCCCCACCTGCCAGAGCGCCGCGATCATCCCCTCGGACAACTTCATGATGTCTTCGCGCGTGACGAACGACCCTTCGATGTCGATCTGCGTGAACTCGGGCTGGCGATCGGCGCGGAGGTCCTCGTCGCGAAAGCAGCGCGCGATCTGGAAATACCGGTCGAACCCGGAGACCATGAAGAGCTGCTTGTAGATCTGCGGCGACTGCGGCAGCGCGTAGAACTCGCCCGAATGCACGCGACTCGGCACGAGATAGTCGCGTGCGCCCTCGGGCGTCGGCTTCGTGAGGATCGGTGTCTCGAGCTCGAAGTACGCGTTGTCGCTGAGGTATTTGCGCGTGGTCTGCAGCAGCTTGTGACGCAGGACCAGGTTGTCCTGCAGCTCCGGGCGCCGGAGATCGAGGTACCGGTGACGCAGACGCAGCTCTTCTGCGGGAAGCTTCTCGCCTTTGCCTCGCGCCACGGGGATTGCCGGCGTCTCGGCCGGGCCCGCGACGCGCAGCGCCGAGGCGATCACCTCGACGTCGCCGGTCGCCATCTCCGCGTTGCGCATGTTCTCCGGGCGCGCCACGACCTCCCCCGCGATCAGGACGACGCTTTCGTTCGACAGTGCGGACGCCGCCGTCACCACGTCCTTCGGGCAGCGGTTGGGATCGAAGGACACCTGCACGATGCCGCTGCGATCGCGGAGGTCCACGAATATCAGGCCGCCCAGGTTGCGGGTGCGGTGCACCCAGCCGCCCAGCTTCACCTGGCTGCCGGCATGCGACGCGCGCAGCGTTCCGCACATGTGCGTGCGGAGCGCGGTGGCTTCAACGCTCATCTGGGTACGATTGTCCTGGCCCGGGTGCGCTCCGCGAGGGCGAAGGCGACGGCGCCGACGGATGCGCCGATCGCGTCAGCACCGAAATCCACCGGGTCGCTCATGCGGCCGGGAATGAACTGCTGGTGCCACTCGTCGGCGGCGCCGACAACGCACGCGCCCACGACCGCGAGCAACGCGGCCTGCCAGCGACGGGCGCCCATGGCGATGTCACGGCAGAGGAGCGCGGCGAGGATGCCGTACACCACGAAGTGCGTGATCTTGTCGTAGCGACTGATTTCTGGGGGAACCAATTTGCCGGGAAGCGACGTCGCCAAAAGAATGACCCCCGCCCAGGCGAGCGGGGGCACCCATCGCCGTATCTTCAAGCGGGCTCCGGCATCGAACGAATTAGTCTAATCTTCGTGGCCAGACGCGGGTAGTGATTCCGGTGTCGGGCATGGCCGTTGCGCTACCGTCAAGTTCAATGATCTCTTGTACTTTCGTCCCCACACTGCAAGTGAGTTACGAAGCGAAGTGAGCCGCATCGCTCCCCCCTCGTCGCCCGCGGATCTGCGGGAAAACCTGCTCGACCTGACGCCCGCGGGCGCCGAGGATCGGCTGCGTGCCTTCTTTGAGGGGATCGGCCAACCGGGATATCGCGCGCGTCAGGTCGTGCGACATCTGTGGACGGCTCCCGTGTCGTCCTTCGACGACATGACGGACCTCCCCAAGCGGCTGCGCGACCAGCTCGCGTATCAGTTCCAGATTCCGCGGCTCACGATCATGACGCGACAGCAGTCGAAGGATGGAACGGAGAAATTCCTCTTCCGGCTGCGCGACGGCGAAGCCATCGAGACCGTCGCGATTCCCGAGGGCAAGCGGCTGACGCTCTGCATCTCGTCGCAGGCCGGCTGCGCCCTCAAGTGCGCGTTCTGCGCGACGGGGGCGATGGGGTTCTCGCGCAACCTCGACGTGCAGGAGATCGCGGGCCAGGTGCGCGAGATGCGGCTCCTCGACCCGCCGATTCCGGTGACGAACATCGTGTTCATGGGCATGGGTGAACCGCTCATGAACTGGAAGGCGGTCGCCTCCGTCCTCACGATCCTCAACGACCCGAATGGCCTCGGCATCGGGGCTCGGCACATCACCGTGTCGACCGTGGGCGTGCTCCCCGGCATCGTCGCGCTGGGTGAGCGCAAGGAACAGTTCCGCCTTGCCATCTCGATCCACGCGCCAAGCGACGAGCTGCGCCGCGAGCTGATGCCGATCAACATCAAGTATCCGTTGGCCGATGTCATCGACGCCGCGAAGAAGTTCGAGCGTCGCGTCACGTTCGAGTACGTGATGCTCGGTGGCGTGAACGATCAGGAGGTGCACGCGCTGCAGCTGGCGCAGCTCGCGAAGGACTGTGGCGCGTTCGTGAACCTCATCCCGCTGCACCCCGGAGGCGCGCGTGGCTTCAGCGCGACGCCACCGGATCAGATCATACGATTTGCGCGCGAGCTGCGCGCTGAGGGGGTCGAAGTCGCAATCCGGAAGAGCCGCGGCATGGACATCGCCGCGGCGTGCGGTCAGCTACGGGTAGAACGGCTCGGCCGGCGGCCGCCACGCGCGCCCCAGCAGCACGGTGACGTCCAGGTAGCGTGACGAATCGGGGCGCGCTTCGACGCGCGCTCCGCCCAGCGCATCGGCGACGCGCTTCGCCCACGCGGGATGTCCGGACCGATCGAGCACCACGGTGCTGTCGAGCTGCTCGTTCCATGTGCCGATCTCCACGACGTCGAAGCCGCGATCGCGCAGATGCATCGTGGCGCGGCGGCCGAGTCCGCGCACCGTGGTCGCGTTGAGTACCTGGACCTTTACGCGCGTCTCCGCGGGCGCGTTCACGTCCGGCGGCGCCGCGCGCAACGTACCGCGAGAGGCGGCGCCGCGATGCCGGATCGCGCCTCGCGTCGCGATAACGGCGGCGAGCAGCACGAGGCCAAGGAGTACGACGCCGATTCGCCTCAGCGCACGGCGTTCCACAACGCGACCGTTTCGGAGAAGAGCTCCCCGCCCTGACTGAGCGAGTATTCGATTCGAAGCCGCACGCCCTGCCGAAAGGCCGCGTCGAAGTCACGCGGCACCTGCGAGGCGAGGAACTCGCGCTCGGACACGAGGAAGGTGCGTCCCGGCTCGAGGAAGTCCGCCAGGTACAACGCGCGGCCGGTTCGCTCCCACGCGGGCGAGCCGACCGTGTGATATCGGACGGCGTCCAGCACGTCCTGCCGGCGCTCGCCATCCTGCTCGGCGCGAACCGCGGCGGCGGGTCCATGCAGCAGCGCCGGAGGACGCGTGCCGTCGCCGCTCAGCGCCCGCAGCATCGGCTCCGGTGCGTCGCGCAGCGCGTCGTGCAGCAGGCCCGCCGTGGTCCAGCGCGTGGCTTCATCTTCGGGCAGCTGCATCTCCGCGGCCCATCGCTCGAGCAGCTCGACGACGCGGCCAATGTGCGCCCGGCGCTTCTCCGTCACGATCGCCCACTCGGGCAACGGCAGGTTGCCGGCGGACGCGTGCGTCATGGCTCGGAATGACGGTGCAGAAGCGTGAGCTCGCGCTGCCAGAAGTCGCGATCGCCGAGCGCCGGATGTGGCACGGTGAGGTCGCGGTCGGCGACCGATTGTCGGTCGAATTTCACGATGTCGATGTCCAGGGTTCTCGGACCCCAGCGCTCGGCGCGGACGCGACCCGCGCCCTGCTCGATGCGCTGCAGCTCGCGCAGCAGCGTGTGGGGATCCAGCTCTGTCTCGACCGCGAGCATCTGGTTCAGGTAACGCGGCTGGTTCGGCGGGCCGATGGGCTCCGTCTCCTCCGGCGCCGTCTTCGCGCGGATGGAGGTGCCCGGAAGGCGCGCGATCGCCTCGCGTGCGAGAGCAAGAAAGTGGTCGCGGTCGCCGAGGTTGGATCCGAGCGCGATGTAGGCGACGTCACGCATGTGCCGATCGCTCGCGCGTGATGGTGACCTCAGCGTACTCGAGCGGGCCGCCGATCGCCGCGTGCGGCTTGCGAACCGCGATGCGCACGCGCTGAACCGCGCTTTCACCGAGGACACGCGTCGCGATCGAATCGGCCAGCTCCTCGAGGTAGAAGAGGCGTTCGGCCTCGACGACGGACCGCACCTCGTCGTACAGGCGGCGGTAATCGACGACGCCGCTGTCGCGCTGGACCCAGGCGGTGAGGTCGATCTCGAGCGGCTGGCGATGCTCACGTTCGTGCGGCAGGACGCCGATGAGCGTGTGAAAGCTCATCCCGTGCAGCGTGATCGCGTCAAGCTCCGGCATCGATTGCCTTGCGCAGCTCGCTCGCGAGTGCGGCGGCCTTCGCGACGCTCTCGTCCGCCGCCTTCACGATCGCACTGCCGACGACGACGCCGTCGGCGAGGCGCGCAACGGCGGCGGCCTGCTCGCCGGTCGATACGCCGAAGCCGACGCAGATCGGCAGCGATGCCGCCGCCCGCAGTCGCGCGATGGTATCCGGCAAGTCTCTCGGCAGCTGCTCCCGTGCGCCGGTGACGCCGAGGCGACTGATCAGGTAGACGAATCCGCTGCCGTGCTTGGAGATGTACGTCATGCGGTCCGCGGGGGTGGTCGGCGCGACGAGACGGATGAAGGCGAGCGGCCCATTCGTGAAGCGCTGCTCCAGATCGGGATCCGAGCCCACTGGGAGATCGGTGATCAACACGCCGTGCGCGCCGGCGTTGGCCGCGCGCTCGAGTGCGTCCGCGCCCGCGGCGAGCACGGGGTTCAGATAGCTGAAGAGCACGACCGGAACGGAGAGCCTCGCTCGTGCGATGAGCTCGAGCACGCGATCGAAGGTCATCCCCTGCGACAGCGCGCGCTGCGAGCTGGCCTGGATCACGGGGCCGTCGGCCATTGGATCTGAAAACGGTACGCCCACTTCGATCACGTCGGCGCCCGCTCCCTCCATCGCGCGGAGCAGCTCCAGAGACCGTGCGGGATCAGGATGGCCCGCGGTCAGGTACGCGACGAGGGCGCGGCGGTTCTGCCTCTTGAGGGTCGCGAATCGCTCGGCGACTCGGGACGACGCCGGCTCAGACGAAATAGTCGCTGACACGGATGCCGTACCGATCGGGATTCTCCGTCTTGATGATCGTGCGGAGGAAGGTGCCGTCTTCCTTCCGGTCGGCGAGATCCACGACGCTTCCGCCGCCCGTCAGGTTGCCCATCGAGTCGCTGATGATCTTCACCAGCGGACGCGCGAGCATCTCCGGCAGCGGATTGATCGCGTGCACTATTCCCAGCTCGAACGTATCGAGCACGACGAGCGTGCCCACGGGATAGATGCCCGTCAGGTTGATGAAGGCCTTCACGACAACCGGGTCCATGCCGCGGCGCGGATTGTCGCGCATCTCGCGCATGACCTCGGCCGGATTGAACGGCACCGTCTGATACGCGCGGCGGCTGGTGGCGGCGTCGAAACCGTCCGCGCACGCGACGATCTTGCTGAACATGCTCATCTGGCGCGGCCGGATGGGGCGCGGATATCCGGTCAGGTCGGCCTTCATGTGATGCTCGAGCGCGACGACCATCGCGCGGTACGGATACTCCTGGCCGCCGCGTAGCTGAAAGAGCGCGAGCACGCCGAGCCAGGGATGCGCGGCGATCTGTCGCCACTCGACGTCGGTCAGCGTCCCGCTCTTGTTGAGCACGTCGATCGGGACGCGTGACTTGCCGATGTCGTGGAACAGGGCGGCCAGGCCCAGGTCATAGAGCTGAAGCTTGGAGAGCCCGAGACGTTTGCCCAGTGCCACGGAGAAGATGCAGACGTTGACGCTGTGCGTGAACGTGTACTCGTCGTAATCGCGGATCGTCGTGAGCCCGATGAGCGACGCCTCTTCGGTCAGGATCTGATCGACGATGCTCTGGACGATGCGCTTGATCTTCTTGATGCTCGGGCTCTTCCCCATGCGCACCGAGGTCATCAGATCCTTCGTGACGGCGACGGACTGCGAGTACGTCTTCTTCGCGCGCTCCTTCGAGCGCGATCGCTCCTCGCCGCTCTCTTCGGGCGGCTCGGCGAGGGTGAAGGCGGCGACGCGCGCGGCTTCCAGCTTGTCGACGAGGTGATGCAGGCGGTCGTGCGGCGACTCCTCGCTGCCGCCCAGCAGCAGGGCGAGCAGGATCTGCCAGTCGTGCGCCGCGACGGTCTCCGCGACGTGCATCACGCCGATGCCGCAGACGCGAAAGATCGACAGGATGTGGCTGAAGCTCGCGTAATTGTCGAGATCGAGGCGCAGCCGCGTCCCGTTCACGAAGATGAATTCGCCCGACACGCGCAGCTCCAGCTCGTGCTCGCTGGCGATGATCTCGTGTGTTACCGCGGTGAGCTCCTCGACCGCCCGTTGCACGGTGACGTGTCCGATGGGGTAGAGCTTGACCGATCGCAGCGCCGCATAGAGCGCGAGAATGAAGGCGCGCCCCTTCTGGCGCAGGAAGGAATCGCCGCTTCCCTCGCCGACGGGAGCAACGATCGACATCGTCTGGCGCGGCTTCACGGAGGTCATACCACTCCGATCGTACCCGTGCCGCGGCGCATGGCGCGGCTGACGGCGTTGCGCACCACGGCGTCCTTCTCGTTGGCGCACTGCTGCAGCGACGATCTCGCCCGCGTCGACCCGATGCGGCCGAGCGCGATCGCCGCGCACGCGCGCATCTCCGGGCCTTCACGCTTGCCGAACATGCTCTTGCCGTTGAGCAGTCCGTCGAGAAACGCGACGCCGCCGTCGCCGCACATCGATCCGTACGCCTCGAAGAACGCCATCTTCTCCGTCGGATCGGCCTCGCGGATCGTCTTGCCCTTCACGACGTTCTCGATGCGACTCAGGACGCCGCGATGCCCCTTGGCGCTGAGCGCGCGAACGGCGGCGATGCGGACCTCGCGGTCGTCGTCCTCGATGGAGCGCTCGAGTGCCTGCATCGCCCCGGGCGTTCCGATCTCGGTGAGCGCCTGAACGGCCGCCTGGCGCGCGCCCGCGTCGTCCGACGACGCGAGCAGCTTGGCCATGGGAACCACCGCCGCCGGCGCCTTCATCGCACCGGCGCGCCGGACGGACTCGAGCGCGACGGCGCGGTCGCCGGACGTAATGAGACGCACCAGCTCGGCCGTGTTGCTGCTGGCGAGGCGATCCGCTGCCTGCTCGACGAGTGGACGAATGCGCGCATTCTGCAAGCGCGGGAGCAGCGAGAAGATCGTGCCAAGCGCGACCGGCCGCAGTTGCTCGAAGAGCGCGTTCAACGCGTCCTGCGGCGGGAGATCCGCGGCCTCGTCGAGTCCCTGCAGCAGCTGCCTCAACGGCTCCGCCGCGCTGAGGCGTTCGGGCAGCTGACCGAGCCGCTCGCGCTGCTCCTCCGTCACGTTCGCGCCGCGCTGCACGGCGACCTGTGATTCCGCGAGAAGATAGGCGACGGACCGAAACTGCCCCGCGGACAGCAGCATCAGCATGAGATTCTCGACCAGCTGACTGACCTCCTCCCGAATCTCGGGGACCGCCTGCGCCTCGTAGATGTCGTACAGCATCGCGATCACGTTGCCGCGCAGATCCGCCGCGTACTCGCGCTCGATCTCGTGCCGGAGGTAGTCGAGCTCCTTGTCGTCCAGGAAGTACACCGTCGCGTCGAAGTCCTGCATGTTGACGACGCCCGACCGCTGTTCGGGCTCGTGCGCCGCCGCGACGATGGCGTCCGGAGACGCCGGCGTCGCCGGCTCCGCCGATTCCAGCGCCGCCGCGGGCTCCGCGCCGAGGTCGACGTAGCGATAGCGCAGATGCGCGAAGTCCGCCTCCCAGAGCATGGTGAGGAGGTCGTCCTCGTCGGGCGACGCCTTGCGCACGCGCTGGAGAATGTCGAGCAGCTTCGCCAGCTCTTCGTGCTCGAAGCCGGGCGACAGCTGGATCTCGCGGATGCCGTCCTTGAAGAAGGTCCAGGGCAGGCTGTCGGAGGATTTCGAGCTCTCGTCGAGCACCCCCTGACCGAACCAGCGGATCTCCGTCTCCGTGAACTTGAGCGCGAGCTCGTCGGTCTGCTCCCAGATCGGCGAGAACGCGCCGCGCAGCGCGTCGATCGCGCTCTTGTACACGGGATTGTTCGGCAGGTACAGCTGATGCGCCCGGCCGGCTTTCACCAGGAGCCGCAGCAGTTCCTCAACTGGCTCTGGCGGGAACGGGGGAGAATCCTGCTGACCCGCAACCCCGGTCGGTGGGGTGGGGCTCGGAGAAGTCACGCGCCCAAGATATTGGTTTCCATCACTTGCGCTACGTCTTTGTCCCCTCGTCCGCTGATACAAATGATGACGATGTCGTCACGCGTCCAGCGGTCGTGTTGCTGCGTGACCCAGGACACCGCGTGCGCCGATTCGAGCGCTGGAATGATGCCCTCGAGTCGCGCGAGCGTCGCGAATCCCTCGAGCGCTTCGGCATCGGTGACCGCGACGTATGTCGCGCGCCCGGTGCTCTTCAGATACGAGTGCTCCGGCCCGACGCCGGGATAATCCAGGCCCGCCGAGATCGAGTGCGCCGGATGCACCTGCCCCGCGCTGTCCTGCAGCAGATAGCTCATCGAGCCGTGCAGGACGCCCGGCGTTCCCTTCGCGAGCGACGCCGAGTGTCGATCGGTGTCGAGTCCCTCGCCCGCGGCCTCCACGCCAATGAGCTCGACTTCGCGGTCGGGAATGAACGCGTGGAAGATTCCCATCGCGTTGGATCCGCCGCCGACGCACGCGATCACGCTCGCCGGCAGGCCGCCGGTGCGCTCCTGCACCTGCGCGCGCGTCTCGCGTCCGATGATCGCCTGGAAATCGCGCACCATCCGTGGATACGGAGCGGGCCCGACGACCGAGCCGATTACGTAATGGCTCGTGTCCACGGTGCCGACCCAGTCGCGAATCGCTTCCGTCGTGGCGTCCTTGAGCGTTCGCGTGCCGGAGGCCACGGGGATTACCGTGGCGCCCATGAGGCGCATGCGGTAGACGTTGAGCGCCTGCCGCCGCATGTCCTCTTCGCCCATGTAGACGACGCACTCGAGCCCGAAACGCGCACAGACCGTCGCCGTGGCGACGCCGTGCTGCCCCGCCCCTGTCTCGGCGATGATGCGCCGCTTTCCCATCCGCCGCGCGAGCAGCACCTGCCCGATGGTGTTGTTGATCTTGTGTGCGCCGGTGTGGTTCAGGTCTTCGCGCTTGAGCAGGACGCGCGCGCCCACCTTGTCCGACAGACGCGGCGCCTCGCTCAGCGGCGACGGCCGGCCGACGTACGTGCGCAGCAGCTCGTCGATCTCCTGCTGGAACGCCGGGTCCTTCGTCGCCTCATCGAGCGCTTTCTCGAGCTCGTCGAGCGCGGGTATGAGCGTCTCCGGCACGTAGCGTCCGCCGAAGGTCCCGAAGCGATCGGATACGAGGGATGTCGTCATCGTGGCTGGAGAGAATGCACCGCGTCGCGAAAGGCGCGCATGCGGGCGTGGTCCTTCACGCCAACTCGCGCTTCGACGCCCGAAGACACGTCGACCACGTCAGGCTGCAGCGCGTCGATCGCCGCCGCGACGTTGTCCGGGCGCAACCCGCCGGCAAGGACGAGTCGCGCGCGGCGTCCGCGATACGGGTGCACGGCGTCGCGAAGGTCGCTCCACGGGAGCGCGACACCGGTGCCCCCGAGCTTGCCGTCGACGCGTGCGTCCAGCACAACCGCATCAGCGGCGTCGAACAGCGCGCCGATTTTCGTGCCTAGCACAGATCCGCTGACGCGCTCCACCGCCCAGATGCGACCATGCCAAACGCGGCGCAGACCGGCGATGAATTCGGTGTCGGGGTCCGCGTGCAGCTGGACCACGTCCAGCCCTAGCGACTGCGCGTGCGACGCAATCTCCTCCGCGGCAGCGGCGCCGAAGACGCCGACCCGGGCGACGTCATCCGGCACGCCGTTCAGTACCTCCTTCGCCGCGCGCTGGGTCAGGGCGCGTGGTCCGCCGGCGAAGATCACGCCCACGTAATGCGCACCCAGCGTCGCTGCCTCTCGAGCGTCCTCGACGCGCGTCATCCCGCAGAACTTGATCTCAGCCACGGCGTTCCTTGCGTGTGACACCTGCGAGGGTTCTCACCAGCGCTTCCGGGTCGTTCGACCGCGACAGCGCCGATCCCACGAGCACCGCATCGGCGCCGCACGCCGCGGCACGGGCGACGTCTTCGATCGTCGACACTCCGCTCTCCCAGACGGAGAGGACCTGCGGCGGGATCCGCGGGATGAGGCGCTGCGGAACGGTCTCGTCCACCTCGAGCGTCTCGAGGTCGCGGCTGTTCACGCCGATGATCTCCGCCCCCGCGTCGAGCGCGCGTTCCAGCTCGTGCTCCGTTCGCACTTCCACGACGCTCTCGAGCTCGAGATGCCGCGCCGCCGTCAGCATGCGTGGCAGCTCGTCCGGAGAGAGCGCGCGTACGATGAGCAGCACCGCGGACGCTCCCGCCATGCGCGCCTCGATCAGCTGCATGGGGTCGACGTGGAAGTCTTTTCGCAGCAGCGGCAAGGCGACGGCCGCGCGAACCGCGACCAGGTCTTCGATGGTCCCGCCGAAGAACTCCGGCTCGGTGAGCACCGAGATCGCCGCCGCGCCACCCCGCTCGAACAGCACGCTCTGACCGGCATTGAGCGCGTTGTTGAGCACCCCCTTCGAAGGCGACCGGCGCTTGAGTTCCGCGATCACCGCCACCGTGTCGCTCCGCAGGGCGTCGCTCAGCAAGGGGCGCGGGACGTCAGGCGTCGCCCGCACCCGAGCCCCTTCTAATGAAGGGAGCCGGCTGCGCGTCTCCTCGAGGATCCGGCCAAGTGTGCCGGTCGGTGGTGCCCAGGGCGGTGATGCTTGCACTTCGGTCCTTCTTCGGATAATGTATTCGGCAGTTCTTCGGGTATTCCGGGGTCGCACCCCAGCCGGTCGGCCAGAGAGGCCCAGCATGCCACTGACGAAGCGCCAGCGCGAAATCCTGAACTATCTGGACGTGTACGCCGCGCAAAACGGTTACGCGCCGAGCTTCGAGGAGATCGCCGAACACTTCAACTATAACTCGCTCGCCACGGTGCACGAGCACCTGAGCAACCTGGAGCGCAAGGGCTACATCAAGCGCTCATATAATGAAAGCCGGGCGATCGAGATCCTCCCGACGGAAGCCACTCCGCGCGCAGTCGAGCTTCCCCTCCTCGGCGCCGTCGCCGCCGGCGTCCCGATCGAGGCAATCGCGCACGAGGAAACCCTCACGGTTCCGGAAAGCTTCATCGACCGCGGCGGCAATCACTACGTGCTCAAGGTCAGGGGCAACTCGATGATCGACGAGCACATTCGCGACGGCGACTTCGTGGTCGTGAACGAACGCAGGAGCGCCGACAACGGCGAGATGGTGATCGCGATGTTACACGGCAACTCGGCCACGGTAAAGCGCATGTATCGGGAGCGCGACGGCCGCATCCGCCTTCAGCCGGCCAACGAGACCATGGCGCCGATGTACGTGCACGAGAACGACATCATGATCCAGGGCGTCGTCGTCGGAGTGTTGCGCAGATACTAGACACTTGAACCGCAGAGGGACGCGGAGGTGCGCTGGGGAAATAAGGGTGGTCAGGGCAGGCTGATGCTGCGCGACCTCAGAATGCCAAGGGTATTCTCCGCGATCCTCTGCGTACCTCGGCGGTTCAAGTGGTTTGTCGGTACGCCGCGCGGAGGCGCTCGAGCGCGTTCAGCCCTGCCTTGGAATCGAGTGCAGCCTCGGCCTGTTCGACCCCCTCGTCAAAGCTCTTCGCCTTGCCACCGACATAGAGCGCCGCGCCGGCATTCAAGGTGACGGCGCCGCGAGCGGCGCGATTTCCCTTCCCGCTCAGGACTGCGACGACCGTGTCCGCGTTCGCCTTCGGGGGCCCCCCGGCGAGGTCTTCGGCCCGCAGGGATTTGTAGCCGAACTTTGCCGGTTCCACGCTCCACTCCGTGGCTTTGCCGTCGCGGATCTCGATCACCTTGGTGGCCGCGAGCGGCGACACCTCGTCCATCCCCGTGCCGTGCACGACGAGTGCGTGACGCGTGCCCAGCTCCTTGAGTGCGCCCGCAAGGAGCGGCACGCGCCGCTCGTCCGCGACCCCCACGACCTGGCGTCCCGCCATGGCGGGATTCGCGAGCGGACCCACGATGTTCATTACCGTCGGGATGCCAAGCTCGCGCCGGACCGGTCCCACGTGCCGCATCGCGGGATGCATGACGGGCGCGAACATGAAGACGATCCCCGCCTCGCGCAGCGCGCGTTCCATCGTTTCGACCGGCACCTCGAGCTTGATGCCGAGCGCTTCGAGCACGTCCGCGCTCCCGCACTGCGACGTGAACGATCGGTTGCCGTGCTTCGCGATGCGCAGCCCGGCGCCCGCCGCGAGCAACGCCGCCGCGGTGGAGACGTTGAACGTCTGCACCGTGCCGCCGCCGGTGCCGCAGGTGTCGACGAGATCCTGTGGACGATCGGCGTTGAGGCGAACCATGGCGTCGCGCATCGCCTGGACGACCCCCGCGACTTCCGCGGCGGTCTCGCCCTTCACGCGCAGCCCGATGAGCAGCGCGGACACCTGCACCGGCGACGCTTCGCCGGACATCACGAGATCGAAAGCGGCGCGCGCGTCCGGGCTCGTCAGCGCCTCGCCTGCGGCGAGTCTCTTGATGGCGATCTGGAGCGCGTTCGGCGAGGTCCCCGGCGCGGCGGTCCCCCCGCCCGACGCCCCGGCCGTGCTAGCCGACACTCAGCGTCTCGACCAGCCGTTCGGGGAGCCGCGCATGTGACGCGACGAGCGCGATGACGAGGCTGAGCAGGCGTACGCGCTCGACGTCTTCGTCCACGAACACGCCCTGCATCACGCGGTTGGTGAGATTCACGACGCCCACGAGCTCGTCGTGATAGACCAGCGGGAAGCTGATGAACGATCCGCTCGTGAAGTACTCGTCCTTGAGCAGCGGGTGGCCCTTGGCCTCGGTCACGTCCTGCACGAGGATCGGCTCGCGGTTCGCGGCGACCTTCCCTGCCACGCCGTGGCCGATCTTCACGCGCGCACCCTCGGTGATGTTCGGCGCGATGCCCTTGGCCGCGGCGATGTACAGATATCCGTCTTCGGGCGCGCGCAGCAGCAGCGAGCAGCGTTGCGAATGCATGTCGTCGCCAACGAGCGCGAGCAGGCCGTCGGCAAGCTGCCGCGGATCGTCGGTCGTGCTGTCCAGCGTGAGCACGCGATCGATCAGGTAGAGCGTGCGCGTACGCTGTCTCAGCTGTTCGCTGCGCCGGTGCAGCTCGATGTGCGCTTTCTCCAATTGCTCGACGGCGGTGCTGACCGTCGCGTCCACGGTGTCGGCGCGCTTCTGCGCGCGGCGCGCATCCTCCAGCGCTCGCGCCAGGTCGCGTTCCAGCTCCAGCACGCGGGCCGCGCTCACGCCGAGCGCATGCTCGCCCGTTGCGGCGGTGAGCTTCTCCTCGAGGATCGCGAGCTTGCGCTCGTATTCGCCGTGGAGACGCTGTGTGAAGTCCTCGAGCGTCGTCACGGCTTCCTGGCGCGCGTCGTTTTCGAGGAAGCGTGCGTGCGCCAGATCGAACAGCGCGGCGGCCGGCGCGAAGCGCTCGGCGGTGCGCGTCCCGAAGATCTTGCGCGGCTCGTACAACACCAGCATCGACGCGAGCGCGCCGTCGAAGTGCAGCCCCCGGACCGTGAGTATCCCCCCTTCCGCGGGTGTCTTGAGCGCGAAGATCCGGGCGTACTCGTCCGACGCGTCTCCGAAATCGATGAACTGTCCCCCGGCGCTGATCCCGAGACGCTCCTTGTGCGGCAGGTGATCGAGCGTCGTGTCGAGGGTCGCGTGCTCGACGGAGCGCGCCGTCGCGACCACGCGGTCGCGCATCAGCGAGCGGCGTGCGTCGAAACGCACCCACGCCAGCTGCGCGAAGCGGTCGAGCTCGGCGAGGGAGTCGGCAAGCGCCATCAACGCGCCTTCCATGTCCGTGGCGACGCTGAGCGACTGTGCTAACGAGGCGAGCGTGCGCGGGGGCATGTGAGACCGAAAACGCCGCGAAGGTGAGAGTAACCGCCGACCAAATGTGAGCGCGTACGTTGAGCAATGTCAATCGGTTGCGAGCAAGTTTTCTTGACTTCACCCCCTGCCCCGGTAGTTTTCACGCAATGGCGGAGCGCACCGTGCAGCTGGTGCTGCACTATGACGGCTCGGGGTTCAGCGGATGGCAGAGACAACCCGAGCAGCGCACCGTCCAAGGCGTGATCGAGCAGGCGCTCGACCGGCTGTGTGGCCAATCGACCGCCGCGCTTGGTTCAGGTCGGACCGATGCAGGCGTACACGCGCGCGGGCAGGCCGTCGGGGTTCGCGTCCCTGAGAAGTGGACCCCAGATGCGCTCCGGCGCGCGCTCAATGCGATCCTGCCGGAGGACGTCTGGGTCGCAGCCGCTCACGAGATGCGACCGGAATTTCACGCACGCTACAGCGCCACTTCGCGCCGCTACAGCTATTACGTCGGGACCGACGACGCCGCGCATTCGCCGTTTCGTCGGCGGACGGAGTTCCCCGTCGCCGGGCCGCTCGATCCCGCCGCGCTCCGTGCGGCCGCGGAGCATTTGCGGGGCGAGCACTCGTTCCGCGCGTTCGCGGTCAAGGGAACGGCGCCGGAGTCGGACGGCCACTTGTGCGACGTTCGCGTCGCGCGGTGGGACGATCGACCTGGCGGCTTCGTGTTCGTCATCGAGGCGAATCGCTTTCTCCACCACATGGTTCGCTTTCTCGTCGGGACGATGCTCGACGTCGCGTCCGGCCGGCGGCCGATCGGCGACGTCGCGAAGCTCCTCCTCGCCTCGGACAACACCGACGTCTCACCGCCGGCGCCGGCGCATGCTTTGTTTCTCGACGCCGTACGCTATCCCGCTGACCTGTATCTCAGCAGCAGTCATCCCGAGCCGGGTGCCCGCAACGCGGGCGACGAGGGATCTGCGGTTGAGGTTATCCGGGTCCGCAGTGTCGTTCGTAGTGCGCCATGAACGGCAGATTCCTCACCTCGGTCGGAATGACGGCACGTAGTTTCGCCGTACTCCTCGCTGCGACGAGCCTCGGTTGCAAGGAGACGCCGCGCTCGGAGGCCGCCCAGCTGCGAGAGCCGGCGGCGCCGCAGAGCGCAGCGGCGAGCGTCAGCGACAGTCGCCGCACGGCGATCACGCGCGCCGTCGACCGCGTCGCGCCGGCCGTGGTCACGGTACAGACGGAGATGCGGGAGCGCGTGCAAACGGATCCGCTCTTCGACTGGTTCTTCGGGGGCGGCGCACGCACGCAGCAGCGCGTGGTTCCAGGTCTCGGCTCGGGCTTCATCGTGAACCCGGACGGCGTGATCGTGACGAACGCGCACGTCGTCGCGAATGCTTCGCGGATCAGCGTGATGCAGCGTGACGGATCGGTATCGCCCGCGACGCTGCTCGGCACGGACGAGACGAACGACATCGCCGTCATCAAGATCGAGGGCAGGAATCTCCCCGTCGCGACGCTCGGCAACTCGGCTGCCGTGCTGATTGGCGAGTGGGCGATCGCCATCGGCAACCCGTACGGCTTCGTGCTCGGTAACTCCGAGCCGACCGTGACGGCGGGCGTGATCAGCGGCGTGGGACGCAACCTGCTGGCGCGCGGCGAGGGCTCCGGCGCCTACCTCGACATGATCCAGACCGACGCATCGATCAATCCGGGCAACTCCGGCGGTCCGCTCGTCAACGCGGATGGTGAAGTCATTGGCGTGAACAGCTCCATTTATTCCCCGAGCGGTGGGTCCGTCGGGATCGGGTTCGCCATTCCCATCAATCGCGTGAAGCGCGTCGTCGAGGATCTCGTCGCGCATCGCGCGATCCGGCGCCCGTGGATCGGCGTGCGGATGCGCTATCCGCAGAGCGACAATGTGCGCGAGGCGATCGCGTCGGGTGCCATCATCGCCGCGGTGACGCCCGGCTCGCCCGCCAGTCGTGCGGGTCTCCAGGCCGGCGACGTCATCCTCAAGGCCGGGGAGCGCGCCGTGCACAACCCGTTCGACTGGGAAGCCACGCTGCTCGACGTGCGTGTCGGGGACCGCATCGCGCTGCACGTACGCCGTGGCGGCCGCGAATTCGACACGCAGGTCGCCGTGCAGGATCTTCCCGAAGTCAGCGCGCCGAAGGTGCAGGTTCTTCGCGAGCTCGAGCTCGTGACCGTGACGCCGGCGATCCGCGCGGAACGTCGCATCAGAAACGAGAACGGCGCACTGATTCTGACGGTCGGACCGCAGACGGCGGAGCAGCTCGGCGTACAGCCCGGCGACGTCATCGTGCAGATCAACCGCACGCCCATCGCCTCGGCGCAGGACGCCGCCAAGGCGCTGGACTATTTCTCGGGACGCGGCGCCATCCGCATGTACTTCGAGCGCGAGGGCAACATCTACACGACGGACTTCATCATCCGATGAACGCCCCGTCGCACGACCGATATTCGTCGCCGCTCGCCGAGCGTTACGCGTCACAGGCCATGCTCGAGCTGTGGTCGCCGCGGATGCGCTACGGGCTGTGGCGGCGGCTCTGGCTCGCGCTTGCGGAAGGCGAGCGCGAGCTCGGCATCGAGATTCCCGAGCAGGCGCTCGACCAGATGCGCGACCACCTGGATGACATCGATTTCGACAAAGTGGCCGGCTACGAGAGACGCTTTCGTCATGACGTCATGGCGCACATCCATGCGTTCGGAGACGTCGCTCCCGCGGCCAGGCCCTTCATACATCTCGGCGCCACGAGCGCGTTCGTGACGGACAACGCGGACCTCATCCTCATGCGCCGCGGGCTCGGACTGCTGCGCGGGAAGGCGGTACGCGTGCTGCGCGTGCTGTCGACCTTCGCGCGGCGCTGGCGCGACGAACCCACGCTCGGGTCCACGCACCTCCAGCCTGCCCAGCCCACCACGGTGGGCAAGCGCGCGACGCTCTGGATGCAGGACCTCGTGCTCGACGTGCGCGAGCTCGATCATCGCGTCGAGACGCTCCCCTGTCGCGGCGTGAAGGGCACCACGGGGACGCAGGCGAGCTTCCTCGAGCTCTTCGACGGCGACCACGAGAAGGTTCGCGAGCTCGAGCGCCGGGTGTGCGCGAGCATCGGATTCGGGCAGGCGATCCCGGTGTCCGGACAGACCTACACCCGAAAGCTCGACGCACAGGTACTCGACGTCGTGAGCGGATTCGCCGCCAGCGCGGCCAAGTTCAGCGGCGACCTTCGCGTCCTGCAGGCGTTCGGCGAGATCGAGGAGCCCTTCGAGCCATCGCAGGTGGGCTCGTCCGCGATGGCGTACAAGCGGAACCCGATGCGCTGCGAACGGATCGCCTCGCTCGCGCGTTTCGTGCTCAACCTCGAGGGAAACGCGAACGAGACGCACGCGGTTCAGTTTCTCGAGCGCACGCTCGACGACAGCGCGAACCGGCGCCTCACGATCCCCGAAGCATTTCTCGCGACGGACGCGATTCTCGTTCTCATGGAGAACGTGGTCACCGGCCTGGAGGTGCATCCCGCTCGTATCCGCCGTCGCCTGGAAGCGGAGCTTCCCTTCATGGCGACGGAACAGCTCCTGATGCGCGCGGTGCGCGCCGGCGGCGACAGGCAGCAGGCGCACGAGATCATCCGCCGTCACAGCATCGAGGCGGCGCGCGCGATCAAGGAAGGTGTCGAGCACAACGACCTGCTCGAGCGTCTCGCGCAGGACCGCGAATGGGCCGTACCGATGCGCGAGATGCGCGCGGCGCTGGACCCGTCCGCGTTCGTGGGGCGTGCGCCGCAGCAGGTGGACGAGTTTCTCCGCGAGGTCGTCGCGCCGCTGCTCGAGGGCGCCGAGGTGTCCGCCGCCGAAGAGGTGCGGGTATGACGGCGGCCGCGATCGCGACGCTCGAACCGCTTCCGCTGCGTCATGTTCGGCGCGGCAAGGTGCGCGAGGTGTACGAGGTCGACGCGGACCGGCTGCTCATCGTCGCCACGGATCGTGTGAGCGCGTTCGACGTGGTCATGAACGAGCCCGTCCCCTACAAGGGTGCGGTGCTCACCCAGATGACGGCGTGGTGGCTGCGTGAGATCGAGCGCGAAGTGCGACACCACATGGTGTCGGCCGACATGGATTTCATCGCGCGCGAAGTCCCGTCGCTCGCCGACCATCGCGAGGAGCTCGCGGGGCGCGCGATGCTCTGTACGCGGACGGAGGTGTTTCCGGTCGAGTGTGTCGTTCGCGGGTACATCTCCGGTTCCGCGTGGAAGGAATACAGGACCAGCGGAACGCTCGCCGGCGAGCGTCTTCCTGTGGGTCTGGAAGAGGCGTCGCGATTCGAGACGCCGGTCTTCAGCCCCGCGACCAAGGCGGAGGCGGGTCACGACCAGAACATCACCCGCACGCAGATGGCGGAGCTGCTCGGCGTACCGGTCGCGCGCGAGCTCGAGCGCCTCAGCCTCCACGTCTATACGCTTGGCCGCGACATCGCGCGCCGCCGCGGGATCATCATCGCGGACACGAAATTCGAGTTCGGCAGCGACCGCGATGGTGAGACGACGCTCATCGACGAGGTCATGACGCCGGACAGCTCGCGCTTCTGGCCCGCGGACACGTACAAGCCGGGCCGGACGCAGCCGAGCTTCGACAAGCAGCCGCTGCGAGATTATCTGGACGGTGAACGGAATGCCGGCCGCTGGAACGGCGAACATCCGCCCCCGCAGCTCCCCCGTGAGGTCGTAGACGCGACCAGCGCGCGCTACCTCGACGCCTTCCGGCGCATCACGGGGCACCCGCTCTCGGAGATCCTGAAAACGTGAACTTCGCGCGCGAAGGCCTGGTATTCATCGTCATCGCGGCACTGCTCGCCGCGGGCGGCTATGCGCTGGCGCTCAACCGGCGCTCGTGGCCGCTGTGGCTGCTGGCGTTCGTGCTCACGCTCCTCGCCCTGTGGGTCGCCTACTTCTTCCGCGATCCCGAGCGGACGGGCGAGCGCGGCGGGCAGATCGCCATTGCGCCCGCCGACGGCAAGGTCGTGATGATCGCCGACGTGGACGAGCCCGCGTTCATCGGCGGCAAGGCGAAGCGCGTCTCGATCTTCATGAACGTCTTCAACGTGCACGTCAATCGGTATCCGGTGACCGGCACGGTACGGTATGTCCACTACAACAAGGGCAAGTTCATCAACGCGGCCGCGGACAAGGCGAGCCTGGAGAACGAGCAATCGTCGGTGGGCATCGAGACCGACGCGGGGTACAAGGTGCTCGTGCGCCAGATCGCGGGGCTCATCGCGAGACGCATCGTCACGTACAGCAAGGTCGGCGAGCACGTCACGCAGGGCGATCGGCTCGGCATGATCCGCTTCGGATCGCGGGTGGACATTTTCGTCCCCCTCACCGCGAAGGTGCGCGTCAGCGTCGGACAGACCACGTACGCCGGCGTAACGGTCGTCTCGGAATTGCCGGCGCCATGATATCACCGGCCATCGGTCGTCCTGACGTGCGGCGCGTCGTCGTGCTGTTCCCCAGCGGACTCACGCTGGCGAATCTCTTCTTCGGCGTTTTCGCGATCGTCACCGCGTCGCGCGGCGACTTCACGCGAGCCGGATGGTACGTGGTCTTCGGCGGCATCGCGGACGCGTTCGACGGACGCGTCGCGCGCGCGACGAACACCGGCGGCCGCTTCGGCGAGGAGCTCGATTCGCTCGTCGACGCGATCACCTTCGGGCTCGCACCGGCGATGATCATGTATTTCGCGGTCCTGAACCGCGACGGGTGGGACTGGTTCTGGTGCTTCATCTTCGTCGCCTGCGCGGTGCTCCGGCTCGCGCGCTTCAACGTCGAGCAGGCGGGCACCGCGAAGAGCTACTTCCAGGGACTTCCCAGCCCCGCCGCGGGGATCACGCTGGCGACGTACTACTGGTTCAGCCAGTCGACGCTGTACGCCGAGACGAACGTCGCGAACTGGCCCTGGCATCAGATGCTGCGCATGGTGATGGCCGGCCTGAGCTTCCTGATGATCAGCAACGTCCCGTATCCGGTGATCCCTGGCGTCGGCTTCCGCACGCGCCAGGGACTCATCGGCCTCGGCGTGCTCGTGCTCGGCGTGGGCATGCTCGTCTTCGGCAAGCTGCAGTACTTCTTCCCGATCGCCGTGCTGTACGTGGCCTTTGGGTTGTTCCGCGGCGTCGCGCTCGGCCTTCTCGAGCGGCGACAGGCCCCGCAGCCCGACTTCAGGCCGGGCGGCCGCCGGACAGGCGACATCCCCATCGTCGAGCGGGTCGGCGAGGAGCAGCACCGCCGGCGCCGCCGGCGCCGTCGGAGCAGAGGCGGCAGCGGCGAGTTCAGAAATCCTCAGAATCCACCGTCCCCACCCCCACCTCCGAATCCGGCGCCATGAATCGGTTCAAGGTTGCGCTGCACATCGTACCGCGACGCGGGCTGCTCGACCCCCAGGGCAAAGCGGTGGCCGACGCGCTGCAGACGCTCGGCTTCCGATCCGTCCAGGATGTCCACGTGGGCAGACATGTGGTGCTCGAGCTGAACGCCCGTGACGCGGCGGACGCCGAGAAGGACGCGCGCGCGATGTGCGAGAGGCTGCTCGCGAATCCCGTGACGGAGGACTTCGAGATCGCCGCCGTGACCGGAGGTGCCGCATGAAATTCGGCGTCGTCACCTTCCCCGGTTCCAACTGCGACTACGACACGTATCACGCGATCACCGACGTCCTCGGCGAGGAGGCGGTCTATCTCTGGCACAAGGCGCGCGACCTGTCGGGCGTCGACGTCGTGATCCTGCCCGGCGGCTTCAGCTACGGTGATTATCTCAGGCCGGGCGCGATCGCCCGCTTCAGCCCGATCATGGCGGAGGTGCACGCGCACGCGAAGCGCGGTGCTCCGGTCATCGCCATCTGCAATGGATTCCAGATCGCCTGCGAGGCGGGGCTGCTGCCGGGCGCGCTGTTGCGCAACGCGAGTCTCAAGTTCGTGAGCGAGCCGGTGCGACTTCGCGTCGAGAACTCCGACACGCTGTTCACGAACCGGTATGACGTCGGCCAGGTGCTCACGATGCCCATCGCGCACGGGGATGGCCGCTACACGGCGGACGACGCCACCCTGGACCGCCTGGAGTCGGAGGGACAGGTGATTCTGCGCTACGTGCACAGCGCGGGCGACGCGGACGAATACTGGAGCCCGAACGGGTCGATGCGCGCGATCGCGGGCATCGTGAGCGCCTCGGGGAACGTCATGGGAATGATGCCGCACCCCGAGCGCGCCGTGGACGCCATCCTCGGCTCCAGCGACGGGATCGGCGTGTTCGAGTCGATGCTGGCGAGGGTAGGCGCATAGAGCGCGAAAAACTTCATCCTGAGCGAAGCGAAGGATCTGTAGGTACGACTGCAGATCCCTCGCTGCGCTCGGGATGACTCAGGAGATAGCAATGACGAACAAGCATTCGCAGGAAACCCCGAGCCGAAACGAAGACGAGTACTTCGCGCGGCAGGACGCAGAGCTGATCAAGGAGATGCGCGCGAAGCTCGACAAGGAGCGGCGCGAGACGGAGCGGAAGGCGCACTACATGAAGTGCCCGAAATGCGGCTCGGATCTCAAGGAAGAGACGCACGGCCACGTGAAGGTCGACGTCTGCCCGGAGTGCAAGGGGATGTGGCTCGACGCGGGCGAGATGCAGCTGATGCATCAGGTGCAGAAGTCCGGCGGCCAAAGTCTGTTCAAGGGATTGATGGATCTCTTTCCCAGCAGGACGGCGTCCCGGAAGTGACGACCGGTCCTGCGCGTGTAGCTCCTCGCCCCGGCGACCCCCGCATCACGCCCGCGCTCATCGCCGAGCACGGGTTGACGGACGAGGAGTATCGTCGCGTCCAGCAGATGCTCGGCCGCGATCCGACGTTCACGGAGCTGGGGATCGTGAGCGCGCTGTGGAGCGAGCACTGCGCGTACAAGCACTCGCGTCCCCTGCTGCGCACGCTGCCGACGAAGGCGCCGCACGTGTTGCAGGGCCCCGGCGAAAACGCCGGCGTGATCTCCATCGGCGACGGGATGGCGGTCGCCTTCAAGATCGAGTCGCACAATCATCCGTCGGCCGTCGAGCCATATCAGGGAGCGGCGACCGGCGTCGGCGGGATTCTTCGCGACGTGTTCACCATGGGCGCGCGGCCGATCGCGCTCCTCGATTCCCTGCGATTTGGTTCCCTCGATTCGCCGCGCGCGCGATATCTCTTCGCCGGCGTCGTGAAGGGGATCGGGGATTACGGCAACTGTGTCGGCGTTCCGACCGTGGCCGGCGAGGTCGTGTTCGACGAAGCATACGAGGGAAATCCGCTCGTGAACGCGATGTGCGTCGGTCTCCTGCGCGAGGACGAGCTGATTCGCGCGGTCGCGACGGGCGTCGGAAATCCGATCATCGCCGTGGGCGCGCGGACGGGACGCGACGGTATCCATGGCGCGTCCTTCGCCTCGGCGGACCTTTCCGAGGAGAGCGAAGCGAAACGCCCGCAGGTGCAGGTGGGCGATCCCTTCACGGAAAAGCTCCTGCTCGAGGCGAGTCTCGAGCTGATTCGCAGCGGCGCGATCGTCGCCATCCAGGACATGGGAGCCGCGGGCCTCGTCTCCTCGTCGGCCGAGATGGCCGCCCGCGGTGACGTCGGCGTCACCATCGACGTGACGAAGATGCCGACGCGCGAGCCGAACATGACCCCGTACGAGATCCTCCTCAGCGAGTCGCAGGAGCGGATGCTCGTCGTCGCCACGCGCGGACGCGAGTCCGAGGTGAAGCGGATTCTCGACAAGTGGGACCTCACGACTGCGGTGATCGGCGAGGTCATTGCCGAGCCCGTGTACCGCGTCACGGAAGGCGATCGCGTCGTCGCCGAGTTCCCGGGGACGAGGCTCGTCACCGACTGCCCGACGTACACGCCCCCCGCGAACGAAGCGCCCGAGATTCGCGGCCTGCGCGAGCGTAACGCGGCGCAGATCACGGAGCGTCCCGAGGAGTCCGACCCGCGTTGGACGCTGGAACGGCTGCTCGCGTCGCCGACGATCGCGAGCAAGACGTGGGTCTATCGCCAGTACGATTCCACGGTGCGCACGAACACCGTGCTTGGCCCCGGTGGCGACGCCGCGGCGCTGCGGATCCGCGGCACCGGGAAGGCGCTCGCGGTGAAAACGGACTGCAACGGGCGCTACTGCTATCTCGATCCGCGTGTCGGCGCGCGCATCGCCGTGGCGGAAGCCGCGCGCAACGTGGCGTGCACCGGCGGCCGCCCGCGCGCGATCACGAACAATCTCAACTTCGGCAATCCCCGGCGGCCCGAGGTGTATTATCAACTGCGTGAAGCGGTGGCGGGTATGGCGGAAGCCTGCGAGGTGCTGGGGACGCCCGTGACGGGAGGCAACGTCTCGCTGTACAACGAGAGCCCGAGCGGCGCGGTGTATCCCACGCCGGTCGTCGGCATGGTGGGAGTGATCGATTCGCTGGATCACATCACGAGATCGAACTTCCATCGCGACGGCGACGACATCGTTCTGCTCGGTGAGCCGGCCGACGAGCTGGGTGGGAGCGAGTATCTCCACGTCATCCATGGCGTCGTTGCGGGCGCTCCCCCGCGCTGCGACCTCGCGAAGGAGCGTGCGCTGATCGACGCGTTGCTCGACGCCATCGCGCAGGGGGCGGTGTCGTCCGCGCACGATTGCAGCGACGGCGGGCTGGCCGTGGCGCTCGCCGAGTGCGCGACGATGAACCGGGAGCGACCGACGGGCGCTGACGTGGACTTGACGGAGTGGTCGACGCTCCCTCTTCGCTCCCTGCTCTTCGGGGAAACGCAGGCGCGTGTGATCGTGTCCACCTCGGCCGCGAGCACAGTGCTCGCCGCGGCACAGCGACATGGCGTGCCGGCGCGGCGGATCGGCGTCGTGCGCGCGTCGGGAGCATTTCGTATTCGCGTCGCCGACACGGTGCTGGAGGCACCGGTCGCGGCGCTGATCGACGCCTATCACGAAGCGATCCCGCGGCGCATGAGCAAGAGCGCGGCGGCCATCGAAGTCGCGTTCACCGCGGCGACGCCGGCCTAGCGATGTGCGGCATCGTCGGCGTCCACGGGCACCACGACGCGGTGCACCTCGTCCAGCTCGGCCTGTACGCACTTCAGCACCGCGGACAGGAATCAGTCGGCGTCGCGGCATTCGACGACCAGGGCGGCGGCCGCGTCGTGCGCACGATGGGAACCATGTCCTCCGGGATGGCGTCCGAGCTGGACCAGATGGAGGGTCACGTCGCCATCGGGCACACGCGCTACAGCACCGCGGGCTCCTCGACGATCGAGAACGCCGGTCCAGTGGTCGTTCGTTCGCGCGGCGGATACATCGCGCTCGCGCACAACGGCAACCTCATCAACGCGGGGGAGATGCGCGAGGAGCTCGAATCCACGGGTTCGATCTTTTCGTCGACGATGGACTCCGAGGTGCTGGTGCATCGGCTCGCGAAATCGGGCTCCACGACGCCGGAGGCCCGGGTGGCCGACGCGCTGCGCGGTGTCGAGGGCGCGTACAGCCTGATCATCGCATTCGGCGACACCCTCGTCGCCGCGCGTGATCCGCGGGGATGGCGGCCCCTCGTGATGGGGCGCCTGAACGGCTCGGTGGTGTTCGCGTCGGAGACCTGCGCGCTGGACATCCTCGGCGCGCGCTACGAGCGTGAGGTGAAGCCGGGCGAAGTCATCACCGTCGACAAGACCGCCGAAGCGGGCGTACGGTCGACGTTCCCGTTCGAGCGCCAGCCGCTGACGCGCTGCGTCTTCGAGTACGTCTACTTCGCGCGCCCGGACAGCAAGGTGTTCGCGGACGGCTCTGTGGATCGCGCGCGCCGCGCACTCGGGCGTCGGCTGGCGAAGGAGCACCCGGCGCCGACCGCGGATCTCGTCTTCGCGGTTCCCGACTCATCCAACGCGGCGGCGCTCGGATTCGCCGAGGAGACGGGGCTGCCCTACGAGTTCGCGCTCATTCGCAATCACTACGTCGGACGCACGTTCATCCAACCGACGCAGAAGGACCGCGACGCGAAGGTGAAGGTGAAATACAACGCGGTGCGTGAGGTCGTGAACGGCAAGAGCGTCGTCATGGTCGACGATTCCATCGTTCGCGGCACGACGACGCGCGGGCTGGTATCGCTCGTGCGCGGCGCGGGTGCGCGCGAAGTGCACATGCGCGTCAGCTCGCCCCCGATCACGGGGCCGTGCTACTACGGCATCGACACGCCCACGCGCGAGGAGCTGATCGCGGCCAACATGGATCTCGGGGGTATCCGCACGCACCTCGGGGTGGACACGCTCGGCTATCTCTCGCTGCAGGGGATGTTGGAATCCGTTCCGGGTGGCCCGCACGGCTTTTGCCACGCATGCTTCTCAGGTGACTACCCCACCCCGCCACCCGCCGACCCAAACAAGCTCCGCTTCGGCTGCGGCTGCTGACGCGCGCCTGACGTCGCAGATGCCGGACACCGGCGCGAAGTCGGTGTTCTTCTTCGGCGGCGGAGCGGCGGAGGGCACGCGCGACATGCGGCGCGTCCTCGGCGGCAAGGGCGCCAACCTCGCCGAGATGACGAACCTCGGGGTGCCCGTGCCCCCGGGTTTCACCATCGCGTGCGACGTGTGCGTTCGGTATCTCCGCGAGGGAAGCTATCCGGACACGCTCAGGGCCGAGGTGGAGGAGCACCTGCACCGCCTCGAGCGGACGACGCAGCGGACGTTCGGCGATGCGACGCAGCCCCTGCTCGTTTCCGTGCGATCCGGAGCCCCGGTCTCCATGCCCGGGATGATGGAGACCATCCTCAACCTCGGGCTCAACGACGTGACCGTGGTTGGCCTCGCGCACCAGAGCGGGAACGCGCGCTTCGCGTACGACTCCTACCGCCGCTTCATTCAGATGTATGGCGACGTCGTGCTCGGCGTCCCCTTCGCGAACTTCGAGCACCTGCTCGCGGCCAAACGCCTGACGGAAGGCGCGCACACGGATGCGCAGCTCAGCGAGAATGCGCTGCGCAACCTCGTCGAGGAATACAAAGCGCTGATTCGAGCCGCGACGGGCAACGAATTCCCGTCCGACCCGCGGCAACAGCTATGGGGAGCGATCGAGGCGGTCTGGCGCTCCTGGACCCTGAAGAAGGCGGTCGACTATCGCAAGGTGAACCGCATCCCCGAGGACATGGGCACCGGCGTGAACGTCGTGGCGATGGTCTTCGGCAACATGGGCGACGATTCCGGTACGGGCGTGGCGTTCACGCGCAACCCGTCGACCGGCGAGCGCACGTTCTATGGGGAATTCCTCGTGAACGCGCAGGGCGAGGACGTGGTCGCGGGTATCCGCACGCCGCTGAGCATCGACGAGATGGCGAAGATGCTTCCGGCAGCCTATCAGGAGCTGCTGCGGGTGCAGGAGCGTCTCGAGAAGCATTTCAGCGAGATGCAGGACGTCGAGTTCACCGTCGAGCGCGGAACGCTATACATCCTGCAGACGCGCACGGGCAAGCGCACGGCGGCCGCCGCCGTGCGTATCGCCACGGACATGGTCGCCGAGAAGCTCATCGACCGGTCGACAGCGGTGACGCGTGTGCAGCCGGAGCAGCTGAACCAGCTACTGCACCCCGTGATCGACTCGGCAGCGCGCGCGGTCCCGATCTGCGTGGGTCTCCCGGCCAGCCCGGGTGCCGCGAGCGGCGTCGCCGTTTTCGACCCGAACGTCGCCGAGCAGCGCGCCGCGCGGGGTGAGAGCGTCATCCTCGTGCGCGACGAGACGACGCCAGAGGACTTCCACGGCATCGTGGCCGCGCGCGCCGTGGTGACGGCGCGCGGCGGAATGACGAGCCACGCGGCGGTCGTCGCGCGCGGCATGGGCAAGTGCGCGGTCGTCGGGTGCAAGGACATCCACGTCGATCTCCTCGGCCGTCAGTTCCGCGTCGCTGAGCGCGTCGTGAAGGAAGGCGAGTGGATCACGGTGGATGGCGCGACCGGCCGCATCTTTCCCGGGGATCTCCCGACGATTCCCTCCGAGGTCGTTCAGGTGATTCGCGGCATGCGTCGTCCCGAGGACGCGCCGAGCTATCAGGCATTCGCGCGGCTCCTGGCGTGGGCGGACGAGGAGCGCTCGCTGAACGTGCGCGCGAATGCGGACACACCGAACGACGCGCGCGTCGCGCGCGGCTTCGGCGCCGAGGGCATCGGTCTCTGCCGCACCGAGCACATGTTCTTCGAGGGCGATCGCATCCACGCGATGCGCGAGATGATCGTGGCCCGAGACGAATCGGGCAGGCGGCGTGCGCTGCAGAAGCTGCTGCCGCTGCAGCGCGGTGACTTCGAGGGGATCTTCGAGGCGATGGCCGGATTCCCTGTGACGATCCGCCTGCTCGACCCGCCGCTGCACGAGTTTCTGCCGCACGGCGGCGAGGAGAGCAAACTGCTGGCGCGCGAGCTCGGCATCACGCGTCCGGCGCTCGCGCACATCGTGGAATCGCTGCGGGAGACGAATCCGATGCTCGGGCATCGTGGCTGCCGCCTCGGGATCACGTATCCCGAGATCACCGAGATGCAGGCGCGCGCGATCTTCGAGGCCGCGGTGCGCGCCAAGCGGCGCGGCGTTGACGTGCAGCCCGAGATCATGATTCCCCTCGTCGCGACGAAACAGGAATTGGAGCATCAGCGTAACATCGTGGAGGAGGTGCGGCGCCAGGTGCTGGGTGCCATGGGTGAGTCCGTTCCCTACAGCGTCGGTACGATGATCGAGCTTCCACGCGCCGCATTAACGGCGGATAAAATCGCGGAGTCCGCCGAGTTCTTCTCGTTCGGCACGAACGACCTGACGCAGACTACTTTTGGGTTGAGCCGCGACGACGCGGGTCGTTTTCTCCCGAGCTACGTCGACCGCGGAATTCTGTCCGATGATCCGTTCCAGGTGCTGGACCAGGAAGGAGTCGGCAAGTTGATCGAGTTCGCCATCACCGCTGGACGACGCGTGCGCGAATCCCTGAAGGTGGGCATCTGCGGTGAGCACGGCGGCGAGCCACGCTCGATCGCCTTCTGTCACTCCATCGGCATGAACTACGTGTCATGCTCTCCGTATCGGGTGCCGATCGCGAGGCTCGCCGCTGCTCACGCCGCCCTGAACGCACCGCATGCTTGAGCTCACGCGGGGTACGCGGCCGCTCCGGATCGGCGTCGTGACCGAGTACTACTATCCCCACCTCGGCGGCGTCTGCGAGCACGTGCATTTTTTCTCACGCGAGGCTCGGCGTCACGGGCATTCGGTCGACATCATCACGTCGAACATCGAGGGCGCGCCACCGGTAGAGCACGTCATCCGCCTGGGTCGCAGCGTGCCATGGTTCATCAACGGCTCTCAGAGCCGCGTCACGGTCGGGCGGACGCTGCGCCGCGACATGCGACAGGTGCTGCGCGACGGACGGTACGACATCGTGCACGTGCACTCGCCGCTCACGCCCATGCTGCCCCTGCTGGCGATCGCGGAGGCCGAGGTTCCCGTCATCGGCACGTTCCACACGTACTTCGACTATTCCGTCGGATACCGTACGTTTCGCCGCGCCTTCCAGCATCGCCTCGACAAGCTGAGCGCCGCGATCGCGGTGTCGCAGTCCACCATCGTCGCGCTCGAGCGGTACTTCGACGCCGACTGGAAGATCATTCCCAACGGCATCGACACGCGCCTGTTTCAGCCGAACGTCGCCCGCCCGCCGGCGATACGAACGGACGTGCCGGCGATCCTTTTTCTGGGACGCTTTGACCCGCGAAACGGACTCTCGACGCTCATCGACGCCTTCAAGCGGGTCAAGGGGCGCGGGCGGCGGGCCCAGCTCGTCATCGTGGGTGACGGGCCGCTGCGCAAGCACTACTATCGCCAGGCCGGGGCCGATCCCGACATCACCTTCGTCGGCGCAGTGCTCGACGAGCGGCCGGCGTACTACGCCAACTGCGCGATGTATGCGTGCCCGACGACGAAGGCGTCGTTCGGCATCACGCTTCTCGAGTCGATGGCCTGCCAGACGCCGATCGTGTGCTCCGACATCCTCGGCTTCCGCGACGTCGTCATGCACGGTCGCGAGGCGCTGATGGTGCCGCGCGAGGATCGCGACGCGCTCGCCAACGGACTCGTGCACCTGCTGGACGACGAGAATCTTCGGACGCGGCTGGGCGCGACGGGTCGCCAGCGGGCGATGGAGTACGACTGGCACCGCGTCACCGCCCAGATCCTCGACGTCTACCACGACGTGCTGTCGCCCGCACGTGTTCCGGTCGCGGTGTAGCGGCGCGTCGCGCTGAGAGGCGAGTTGATCACGCCGTTGATTGTCGCCTTCGCCGCGGCTGGCGCTGCCGCCCACGGAGCCTACCACCGCAACAGTCCCGTGTTTGGATCGGCGCTCGCCCGACTCCCGACAAGCGCGAAGCGCGTCGCACTGACGTTCGACGACGGCCCGAACGCCGAGGCGACACCGCGGGTTCTCGACGTGCTGGCCGCCGAGGGCGTGCCCGCGACGTTCTTTCTTCTCGGACGCCACGTGGACCGCTGGCCGCAGCTCGCGCGACGCGTCGCCAGCGACGGTCACGGCGTCGGGAACCACGGGTGGCACCATCGCAAGCTGCACCTGCGTTCTCCCGGGTACGTGCGCCGCGATCTGCAGATGGGAACGGACGCCATCGAGCGCGCGTGCGGCGTGCGCCCGATCTTCTTTCGCGCGCCGCACGGCTTCCGTAGTCCGTGGGTGAGCGCCGCCGCGCGCCGCCTGGGACAGCGCACGATCGGCTGGACGCTGGGGGTGTGGGATTCGGATCGCCCCGGCGCCGACGCGATCGCGCGTCGCGCAATCGACGGCTGCCGTCCAGGAACGATCCTGCTGCTGCACGACGGTGACGGCTATGACCCCCTGGGCGACCGCACGCAGACGGCAGCGGCCCTGCCGGCGATCATTCGCGACCTGCGCGCGCGCGGCTACGAGTTCGCGAGACTCCCCGCATGAAGCAGCACACCGGCAGGATCGCGCGCGTTCTGCTCGTCCTGATCATTCTCGCCGCGCTGGTCGAGTTCGCGCGCACCGTGAACTGGCACGAGACGTGGCGCGCGATCAAGGCGACGTCTCCACCTGTCCTCGCGGCGGCTGCTGCGGTCAATCTGCTGTCCCTCGCCCTGAAGGGCGTGCGCTGGTGGGTCTTTCTGCGCTCCGTCGGCGTTCCGTCGCTCGCGCTTGCGATGCGGGCGACGTTCGCCGGCGCGGGATTGAACAACATCCTGATCGCGAACGGCGGTGAGGCAGCGCGCGTCATTTTCGTGGCGCGGTCGGCGCATGTCGCAAGTGAGAAGGTGCTGGCGACGCTGGCGCTGGAGCGTCTCTTCGAGCTGATCGGCTACGTGGTGATGCTCGCGCTGGCCGTGACCTTCCTCGAGCTTCCGCCCTCCCTCGACCGCACACGCCCCTTTGCGATTGCCGCGGTTTTTGTCGTGATTGGGCTGCTCGTGTACCTCGTTCGCCATCCCGAGAATGCCGAGCTGCCGGTAATCGAGGGTGAGGGGTTGTTGCACCGCGCGAAGTCATACGGCCGCCGCTTTCTGCGGACGCTCACCGGCATCTCGACCGGCCCGCGCTTCGCCGCGGCGCTCGGGATCTCCGTGGGTGTCTGGGCCCTGCAGGTGTGGACGTACATGCTCACCGCGCAAGCAGCGCACTTTCCCATCTCGACCGTCGGCACGATCGCCGCGATCCTCGCCGTGAACCTGGGCTTCGCGGTGCGAGCGACGCCGGGCAACGTGGGGGTGTTTCAGATGATGTACGCGGTGACGACGTCCGCGTTCGGGCTGGACAAGGACCAGGCGACGGGCGTCGCATTTCTGATTCAGACGCAGCAGATCTTGCCCGTCACCATCCTGGGGCTCCTCGTCGCGCCGAAGCTGCTCTTCGAGAAACGGAGAAAGAGGGCGCGTCCCGACAACCTCCTGCCTGGAGAGCCGGCGCCCGCGGAGTAATTACCGGGGTGGGAGATCGCGTCGTCACGGTCTGATGGCCGTCGGTTCCTTTCAAAAGCGAAATCGGTCGAACGAGCGATTCGCTCGTCCGACCGATCCGTTCTCCACCCGACAGAAGCTACTTGCCCGGACCGCTCGTGACCGCCTTGAATGCGTCCACGATTCCCTTTCCGAAGAAGCTGGTGTGGCCGCCGGCCGTGCCCTTACAGAACGCCGTGAGTCCGAACGCGACGTAAGTCGGGCTGTCGTTGTCGGCGCATGGCTGGTTGTTGGCCGTTTGCTGCAGGATCGCCTCGACGCGCGTCGGCGACATGTGACCCTTGCGAGAGCCATCGGGCGTGAAGTCGCCATACTGCGAAATGATCAGCGCGGCGACTCCCGCGGCGTTCGGCGTGGCCATCGAGGTACCGCGGATCCAGGCGTAGAAGAAGCACACGCCGCCGCTCCCAGGCTCGCATTGCTCCTCGCGGAGGACAGGAGCGATCGTCCCGATTGCTTCCGTCGAGTACGCACCGAGCACACGACCTCTTCCATGATAGGTAGGCGGCATGGGGTCAAAGGTGGTGCTGCCACCTCCTGGCGCGGCCACATCCGTCGCACCGACGCCGTAGTTGCTGTAAAATGCCTTGCGGTTCGTGTAGCCCGTAGCGGAAATGCCGATAACGCCTGGCAGCTCCGCCGGCATCACGATGAAGCTCCTGACGAAGGAGCCGTCGCCCATGTCGAAGTTGTCATTGGCCAGAGCCGCCACAGGCGTGACACCATTGCTCCGCGCATATTCGACAGCGCGCTGCACGACGTGGATAAGCGCCTGACCGTGCGAGTGGGGGACATAGCCGCCGAGGCTGATGGAGGCGACGTCGAACTTGTGGTTGCCAGCGTAGACCAGAGCCTGGGCGAGCCACAGGAAGCTCCCGAATCCATTGTCCCGCAAGACTTTCAAAGCGACGAGCGTGACGTTCGGCGCAACTCCCGAAATACCGAACCCGTTGATCGGAGCAGCCACAGCGCTCGCGCACCACGAGCCATGGCCATTCTTGTCGTCCCAGGCGGCTGGGTTCGGATCGCCGTCGGCGGGTCCTGGCGGTGAGCCTGCGGGAACCACGAAAGACCGGCTGCGAGCGACGTCCAGGTTTGGCGCGATGTCCGGGTGTGGAGCGGGGAACATCTCGACGCCAGTATCCATGACTCCCACCACCACATCACGACGGCCCCGCTGCACGGCGTACGAGCCCGTCGCCGACGCGTTCATCCGCATCTTGTCCCACTGCTGGTTATACAGCGGCTCGGTGCCGGGTTGCGGGTCGGGCCCCGCCGGCTCGGCTGGACCACCCGCCGATTCCAGAGCGTTCACGTCTCCGGGCTCGATGCTCCCCGACGCGGGGATCATCTGCACCTCGTTGTCCGCGCTCACCGCCTTGACGGATGGGTCGCTCTCCACCTGCGCTGCGAACTCGGGGTTGTTCGAGGAGGCTCCGATTGCGCCGATCTCCGGTAGTCGCGCCGTGACAGTTCCTCCGGCTTTGGCCACCATGCGATCAACGTCCTTCGGCAGACCACTGGGTGAGGTGAATAGAACGACATAGTTTTGCGCCCCACCCTGGAGGCTCTGCTGAGCGTCGGGTCCCGTCATGGGGGTCGTGGCGATGTTGTCTTGACACGCAGCTGCGAACAGCAGTGCGACGAGCACTCCAGCCTTTCTCATTGCGTCTCCAGCGGAGAAGGACGTCGGATCGGCCTGAAACCAGCTGCGTCGCCGGCCAAAAAGGGCCAAGTGTTATATCCCGTTTTCCTCCGCTCGTAAAGCCCACGGCCTTCCCTCCCGTCGGCATCACCGTAAGCCGACGGACCCCCGCGCCCGCGGAGTAATTACCGGAACGTCAGCTTGTGGGCGATGCCGAAATAGACGGTCGTGACGTCGCTGTAGACCCTCGGAAATCCAGAGCGCTGGATGTTGTGCACGCGCCGCGTGAGTCGAACCTCGAGCGTGAAGCGGCGAGCGCCTGCGCCGAGCACATGACCGTGGAACTACCCTCTGGCGCGCCGGCTCGGCGCCGTCGCATAATATCGCCCCTTCCAATTCGGGCATTCGACCCGGATGCAACGCCGCGGATGATCTGGTGAGGCAGCCCGCTCCTGCTTTTCCGCGCACAACCGCTTCGACGATGAGGTCGGGTATGAATCGCGTGTTGGGTGTATTGGCGGCATCCTGCTTCTTTCTCGCTGCCTGCGGCAGCGACGGTCCGACCGGTCCGGCCGTGAGCACCGTCTCGGTGACGCTGGCCAGGTCTTCGATATTCCCCGGGGAGACGAGCACTGCGACCGCAACGCTGATGGACGCGAATGGAAACGTCCTCACCGGGCGCTCTGTGTCGTGGACGTCCGGCACGACGTCCGTCGCCACGGTGAACGCGAATGGCGTGGTGACAGGAGTGGGCGCGGGAAGCAGCGTCATCACGGCGACCAGCGAGGGCAAGACCGGAACGGCGACGATCACGGTGCTGGCACCTGTGGCGACGGTGACAGTGACCCTGGCGTCGTCCTCGCTCGGCATAGGATCCAGTACGCAGGCGACGGCGGTGCTCAAGGGCGCGAGTGGCGCAACGCTCACCGGACGCACGGTGACGTGGACGTCCGGAACGACGTCGGTAGCGACCGTCGATGCCAACGGCCTCGTTACCGCTGTCGCTGCCGGCACAAGCATCATCACGGCGACGAGCGAGGGAAAATCAGGCACCGCGACGGTGACCGTGGTGGCGAACGCACCGGGGGCGTTCACCCTGACGCAGCCGGCGAATCGCACGGCCGCTGCCGCCACGACGCCGCAGTTCTCCTGGGGAACGTCCACGAACGCGACGTCGTATACGCTCGAGGTGGCAACGACCAGCGCATTCGGCACGAGCAACGTCATCAGCCAGACCGGCATCACGACGACCAGCTTCACTCCGACGACAGCGCTCCAGGTCGGGACGGTGTACTTCTGGCGCGTGACCGCCGTGAGCAGCGGCGGTTCCGTGGCGGCGTCGAATGGTCCATTCGAGTTTTCCGCTCCGATTCCGGTCGGCAGCAGTCCGAATGAAGTCGCGGTGACGCCCGACGGCGCTCGCGCGCTCGTGGTGAATGGAACGAATCCCGGCACCGTCACCATCGTATCGCTCAGCACCAAGCAGTCGACGGGGACGATCGCCGTGGGTGCGAGCCCGAGGGGCATCACGATTCGCCCGGACGGCGGACAGGCGGTGGTCGCGAACGGCAACAGCCTCAGCGTGGTGAACCTCTCGACGAACGCGGTGAGTCAGACAATCCCGATGCCATGCGTCGGCACGACGCTCTACGACATCGCGTACGTGCCCGACGGGACGAAGGTCGTCTTCCCCGACCTGAGCGACGGCTGCACGCAACAGGTCATGCGCACGGTGACGCTCGCGACAGCGGCGCAGGCGTCGGTGAATCTCAGCACGAGCGCGGTCGCCCAGGGCATCGCCGTCATGCCGAACGGCAACTCTGCGCTCATCACGCTCGGCGTGACGGGGACCGCCATCCGTCGCGTGAATCTGTCGACGAACGCGGTCACGACGATCTCCAACACGAGCTCCTCGTTCGGCATCGCAGTGTTGCCGGACAATACGGCGGCGATTCTGGCGTCGGGTCCCTCGGACACGATCAAGCGGATCGATCTGACCGCGAATACGTCGTCGACGGTCGTCGCGTTCAGCTCGAATCAGTTCTGGCACAACATCGCTCTGACGCCGGACGGGACGAAGGCGGTCGTGGTCGGCGACTTCACGAGCGCCGTGATTCAGCTGTCGACGAATGCGATCCTTGCGACATACCCGAACGGAGGCAGCGGAGTAGCGGTGACACCTGATGGGAAGCTCGCGCTCATCACCGCGCTTTCGAGCGGATCGAACACCAGTGGAGTGTTGCGCGTGATCCGCATCCCGTGATCGCGATGACCACTCGAATTCGATACGCACGGCGGCCTTTCGATGCTCGGCGCGCCGAGGGTATAATGCATCGTGCGGTGACTCCGGGAGCGCCGATACCAGTCACCGCCAAACTGTCGAAAGCCTTTTATGAGCGATTGGGCGATGGCATCGCGAATGAGCTCGTGGAGTGGTTCAACCTGATCGACGCCGCTTATCGATCCGATCTGCGCGAGGTGAACGAGCTGAACTTCGCGCGCTTCGACGCGAAGCTCGTTCAGCGCCTGGCGCAGCTCGAGGCCAAACTCGAGCAGCGCATCGCGCAGCTGGAAACGAAGACGGAGCAGCGATTCGCACAGTTCGAGGCGAAGACGGACCAGCGGTTCACGCAGTTGGAGGCGAAGACGGATCAGCGGTTCGCCGAGTTGGACGCGAAGATCGACCAGCGCGCCGCTGAGTTGAAAGCCGAGGTGCTCGGGCTTCTGGACAAGCGCCTCAGCGCTCAGACGCGTCTCATGGTCCTCAGTTGGGCAACGCTACTCGCGGCGGTTATCGGCCTCGGACTGCAGTAAGCGCATCTCGGGACGCCGGGCCTCGGCCGCGGCGCCAGTAAAACGAAATCGGTCGGACGAGCCTTCGCTCATCCGACCGATCCGTTTTTTACCTACCTAATCGGAGACCATGGAGGCGCGGGGATTCGAACCCTTCCGAGTCTCGCCCTACACGCAGCCCCATGCGCTAAGTGCACCACGATCCGACCATTCTCGCGAGCGCAAAGCCTCGGGCTGTGAACGAAGCGCACAAAGTGCACACGGTACGGGACAGATAATGGACAGCTCCGGCTGAGAGGAAACTACGTTGGGGCGATGAGCGCCAGCGTCGGGAAGTATGTCCGGTATCGTGCCGCATCTCGCGTCAGCAATGCATGTCCCGCGATGGCGGCGTGCGCCCCGATGTAGAAATCCGCTAGTGGCGTCGCCTTCGCGCCGCGCCGCCTTCTATAGCTCACGAAGGCCTTGCCGGCGAGGAAGGCAGATTCCCATGGCAAGGCCTCTCGCCGAAACACATCCTCCGGCAGCGCTTCATCCAGCTCTTCGATACGCTCGAATCGGATCGACACTTCGCCGTACACAATCGGATTGATCGCGAGCAGCGCGCGATCCGCTTCGCGCCGTAACGTCTGCGCCGACCATTCGAACCACACGGGATCCTCGGTCAGCACGTCGAGCAGCACGTTGCTGTCCACGAGCACCGTCGGCATGGACTAGCCCCGCATAAGCGCCAGGATCTGGTCCGTTGTCAATTTCACAGTTCCGCGGCCCCGCAGTCGCGCGATGACATCCGCGCCGCGACGGGTCCGCCGGCCACCGACCTTTTCGAGAATCGCCACATTCCCGCGCACGCGAAACTCGACCTCGGTATCCGGGAGCAGCCCAAGGCGCTCGCGAACCTCGACCGGAATCGTGACCTGTCCTTTCGTCGTGATCTTCATGGTCAGCCTCGAGTATTACTTCAGGAAGTAATACTAGAGTTCCCGCTTTTCGCCAGTGCCGGCACGCGCTTCACCGCACACACTGCGTGGACCGCCGAACTCGTATACCCTGCGCTAAGGCATCGCCAGGGTCGCGAACATGAAACAGCCGACGCTTTCGAGAATAGGGATCGCGTAGCAATTGGAGGAGGATCGCGAGTTTGACACCCCGAGTTTCTGCCCAAACATTGAGACGCGCATGTCTCTTTTCTCAAGAGCGCCCTTATGACAAACCCGAGGATGATGTTTGCACTTCTGCTTCGCGTCGCGACCGCCGCCACGGTGCACGCCCAAGCATCCGCCGTGAAGAGTTGGAAGTGCGATTTCCCTGTTGTGGTGAGCGCAAGCTGGGACGGTGATGGTGCACAGCCGAAGGTCAAGACCGGCCGTCAGGAGCTGACGTTCAACGTCGACGCTGTGAACTTTGAAACACACCGCGCGCGTATGATCGGAAACGCTGGCTCAGCGGATCTACGAGCCGTTGATGGCGACGACCGCGTCACCTTTTTGGAATGGACCGCGACGAGAAACCTCAACGTCGTAGTGATCTACGACCCGCAACAGAAAGATGGAACCTTCCGTGCCGTCCACTCGCGGCATTTCTCTCTGCCAGGCGCGCCGGGGCCATCGCAGCAGTATGGCAAGTGTCGCCGGTGGGAGTGATTTGTCGCGAAGGTCTTTCGATGTTGCTAGAAATGCTGGCGACGGGTGGACGCGCCGAATCATTCATCGCGCTTGATGTTAGATTACAGAATATGAAGAACACCGTCACAATCGCTGGCGCCTACGCCCTTCTGACCGGAATGTTGGCGAGTGCAATCGCGCAACTGCACAAGCCGGACGTCATTGATGTCACAGCGACCGCAATGGGCAACTTGGCGCCCTCACCCATAGAGGAGCCGCAACACGGTCCTCATGGTGAGCACGGACCGATTTTCCGCACGATCAGTCCGTCGAGCGTTGCGACGGTGAGTCTGACGCGCGCAGCGCCCGCGACGGTCATTCGGGTAATCCGTTAACAAATCGCGTACTTTCGAGCTCACTTAAAATCCGAAGCGCCGCGCGATGATCCTCTATCGCACGGCGCTTCTTGTGACGTGCTAGTGGAGGCGCGGGGATTCGAACCCTATTGGTGTTGGAACTCCCCGCCCTCTCGTGCGCTAAATGCACGAAATGGCGGGGTTAACCGCGTCTGGGAGCATCACCTCTGTGCATCGTGTGCATGGAGCTGGCTCGCGTAAGGCACAGATAAGGCACGGGCACACCAGTCTGGCCTGACGTCCCCGGCGTGCCCGGACCTAGCCATAGCCGTGGCCCGTACCCGGCTTTGGACTTGGCAGGAATGGCGCTGTCTCTGAATGTTTCGGCGATGCCCGTCGAATCAGTCTCCAGAGAAGAGCTATACGGCCTGGTATGGTCTGAGCCGATGACGAAAGTCGCGACTCGCTTTGATGTGTCGTCAAGCTTCCTTGCCAGAGTCTGTTCGCGGCTCAACGTGCCACGTCCGCCGCGCGGCTATTGGGCCAAGCTCGCCGTAGGAAAGACGCGGCCGAAACCTGAGCTGCCGGGCCCACTGCCGGGCGATGCGCTCGAGTGGACACGGGGAGGACCAGCGCCGTCGAGGTCACGCGCGCTGCCTAAGCCGCCAGAAGGGAATGCGCCGGCCGCGACTGCAGCGAAGATCCGTCGGAGCCCGGGAGGTCATCCGTTAGTCGCCGGGGCACGCCAGTTTTTCGAAGGTGTCAAGGAAGCCGAGTCGGGACATCTGCGTCCCACGAAACGACGACTCGTAGATCTGTACGTGTCGAAGACCACGTTGGAGCGCGGCTTGGCATTCGCCAACAGACTCTTCTTGGCACTCGAAAAGCAAGGTTATCGCGTGACCTTCGCCCCCTCCGACCAGAGGTTTCAGCGCCCCGCTGTCGATGAACGGATTAGTGGAGGCAGCCGCGACGAATACGGTTACGGAAGATGGAACCCCGATCGGCCCACAGTCGTTTTCATCGGCACAGTAGCGATCGGCCTGACCCTTTTCGAGTTAAGCGAAGAAGTGGAGCTGCAATACGTGGAAGGAAAGTATGTCCCTGTGAAACAGGCTCCGCTCAGTTATCGCGTATCGCGCAATGGGTGGAACACGTGGCGGATCAAAAGGCATATGGCGAGTGGAAAGCTTTGCCTTCGCGCCTCTTCTCCTTACGGGCTCGCGCTATGGGAGCAGCAGTGGAGAGAGACCAGGAAGGGCGAGCTTCCGTCGAAGATTCCCGCAATAGTAGAAGAACTTACGGCGGCCGCTGTCACGGTCGCAAAGCTCGTCGAAGAGGGCGAACGGCGAGCCGAAGAACAGCGCCGTGAATGGCAGCTTCAGCACGAGCGCTGGGAGCGCGAGGAGAGAGAGCGGCGGCGAATTGAGAACACTAAGGAGAGCCGCAAGCAACTCGCGGAGATTGTTTCGGCGTGGGGCGTCGCCAGAAACGTCGAAGCGTTCTTCGAGGATGCCGAGCGTCGAG
>Ga0081539_10000102_pt1 | contig 198297 bp, 200 predicted proteins | sample TabmetS4T2R2_FD_71023 | JGI IMG/M metagenome (GOLD analysis project Ga0081539, IMG submission 71023) | Tabebuia heterophylla rhizosphere microbial communities from the University of Puerto Rico - S4T2R2 | ecosystem: Host-associated > Plants > Roots > Rhizosphere ... | reverse complement strand
CACCATCGACCAGGGCCTTCTCTGGTCTATCTGGCGCCGCGAACAGCAGGCCGACACACGAAGGCACCACTTCCAGCGACGCCTCCGACTACAGCTTCAAATGATCTAGCCCTGTAGTACTAGTCCTGGCCGGTCTCGCCACGCCAGCGGGCGAAGCGGCCGGCGCGGTCGACGGCGCGGATGCGGCGCTCGGTCTTGTCGCGGGCCTGCTCGGTGGCGACGACCAGCAGCTGGTCCTTCTCCTGCAGGCGGGTCGTGGGGGCCGGGGTGTGGCTGACGCCGTCGCGGACCAGGAGGCTGACCGTGGCGCCGGCGGGCAGGCGGAGCTCCCGCAGGTAGACGCCGTGCATGTGGGAGTCGACCGGCACGGTGAACGTCAGCAGGACCGCGCTGAGCTCGTCGAGCGGCGCGGCGTCGACGTCGACCTCGCGGGTCTCGCCGGTCTTGGCGAGGCCGAGCATCCTGGCGATGAGCGGCAGGGTGCTGCCCTGCACGATCGTGAGCACGATGACCAGCACGAACACCGCGTCGACGAGCTGGTGCGCGCCCGGCACGCCCTCGGTGATCGGGATCATCGCGAGCACGATCGGCACGGCGCCGCGCAGGCCGGCCCAGGACAGGAACGCCTGCTCGCGCCAGGGCACCCGGAACGGCGTGAGCGAGACCGCGACGGAGATGGGCCGGGCGAGGAACGTGACGACGATGCCGGCGACCAGTCCGGGCACGATCGCGTCGAGGAGCCGGGCCGGGGACATGAACAGTCCGAGTAGGACGAACAGGCCGATCTGCGAGAGCCAGCCGAGCCCCTCGGCGAACGAGAGGGTGTCGTTGCGGTGCGGGAGCCGCGAGTTGCCGAGCACGAGCGAGGCGATGTAGGCGGCGAGGAGCCCCGAGGCGTGCGCGAGTGAGCCGGCGGAGAAGGCGAGGACCGAGACGCTCACTGTCGCGAGTGGATAGAGGCCGGTGGCCGGGAGGGCGGCCCGGCGCAGGGCCCGCACGCCGAGCCAGCCGAACGCGACGCCGATCAGGCCGCCGACAACGAGCTCGTAGACCGCGAGGAGCGGGTCGACCCAGGTGGCCGTGCTGCCGGCGGCGAGCAGCACGACGACGAGGTAGGCGGCCGCGTCGTTCATGCCGGACTCGAGCTCGAGCGCGCCGACCAGCCGGCGGCTGACGGAGATGCCCCGCAACACGCTGAACACGGCGGCGGCGTCGGTCGAGGCGAGGACCGCGCCCCAGAGGAAGGCGACGCGCCAGTCGAAGTCGAAGATGAGGTGCAGCGCGGCGCCCGTGACGGCGATGCTGACGGCGACGGCCACAGTGGACAGCACGACGCCGGGCCAGAAGGACGCGCGGACCTCCGTCCAGCGGGTGGTGAGGCCACCCTCGGTCAGGATGAGGACAAGGGCGGCGAGCCCGAGCGACTCGGTGAGCGACGCGTTCTCGAACTCGATGCCGATACCGGCCTCGCCGAGCAGGACGCCGATCGCGAGGTAGAGCACGAGGGAGGGGAAGCCGAGCCGCACGGAGACCCGCACCGCGACCACCGAGACCAACAGAACCGCGGCGACGGCCCCGAGCACGACCGACAACTCCTGGGCCACACCTTCCCCCTGACCTCGTGATCGATTCGGAAAACCCGACGAAAGAACCTAGCGTGTGCCGGGGCCTGATGGCACACGCTGGTTGCGTTCACCGTTGTCCGACGCACCGTCGTTGGCACGGCAGTCGTTGCGGCGCAAGCGAACTGTTCGCGACCGCGGCCCGACGGACTCGCAGGTGGAGCTCGGCGCTCCTGAGCCACACGGGCGGGATGAGCTTGGGTTTTGGCCTCCGGCCCCCGGTCACCAGCCTACCGTGGCGGACCGACAAAGATCGAGAGTTGGGGGGAGGGCTGTGGATGGATCCGTCCGTTGTGGACAACTGTGGACAACTGGGGTTGTGGGCCGGGAACTGTCGGTGCCCCGTGGGACGATGGATCCGGGGGCCGGAGGCCACGCCCGGTCACCCGGTGGGGGGTACGGCAGTGACGGTGCGGGGAACTCGGCGTCGAGCGGGGGCGGTGGCGCGGGGTGCGGGCAGTGGCGGGGTGCGGGCAGTGGCGCGGGGAGGGTGGCACGGGATGCGGCGTGCGGGGAGGGTGGCACGGGGCTAGAGGCACGGGATGCGAGGTGCGGGATGCAGGGGTGCGGGTGGCGGGGAGGGTGGCGCACCATGAGATTCGCCGTGCGGGTTAAGCCTGGGGCCAGGCGGGAGGTGGTCGGCGGTAGTCACGGCGACGCGCTCGTCGTCGCCGTGACCGCGCCCGCGGTTGAGGGGAAGGCCAACGCCGCCGTGTGTAAAGCACTGGCCAAGGCCTTCGGGGTGCGGAAGCAGGACGTCGCGATCGTGGCCGGGGAGCGGGGCCGGGACAAGGTCGTCGAGGTTCCGGACGCGCCCGAGCGGCTTCGCGAGCTGCTCAGATACTGAGCGCCGGCTTCAGCTTCCCCACCGTCCACTCCCGTTTGCGCCGTACCACCAGCGTCGTCAGCGCCAGCGACACCACCAGGAACCCGCCCAGCACCAGCGCGTCCCGCACCAGGTGTGCGTTGTTCCCGCCGGTGATCGTCACCCGCAGGCCGTCCACGAAGTAGCTCATCGGCAGGAACCAGTGCAGGGCGCGGAAGAAGCCCGGCAGTGTCTCGTACGGGTACGTCCCCGCCGACGTCGTCAGCTGCAGCAGCAACAGGACCAGCACGACCGCGCTGGCCACGCCGCCCAGCCACGTCCGGAACAGGTGTGCGATCGCCGTGAACGCGGCCGCCGCCAGGACCACCAGGCCGATCATGGCCCACGTCAGGGCCGGGCCCAGGTCCAGGAACACGTCCAGCACCACGAACAGGACCAACCCGCCGAGCGCGCAGCACGCCGCCGCCGGAAGCCAGCCGGCCAACGCCACCGTCACGTGGCCGGCTCTCGAGGCCAGGGCACGCGCGGACACCGGGCGCAGGATCAGGAACGCCGTGATGCCGAAGACCACCAGCGCGATCGCGAAGAAGAACGGGGTCAGGCCGCGCCCGTACGTCACCGCCGGATGGAGGTTCTGCGTCGCCACGTCGACCGGGGACGCCAGGGTCTGCGCGTTGCTCTTCTTCTGGTCGTCGGACAGCACCGGGATCTGGGCCTCGGCGTCGGCCAGGCCGGACGCCAGGGACGACGCGCCGGACGACAGCGTGGCGATCCCGTCGTGGAGCGACGTCGCGCCGGAGGCGGCCGTGCCCAGGCCCGAGTCGAGGGACGCGGCACCCGACGCCACCTCCTTCGCCCCCGCGTCCAGGGCCGAGATCTTCGTCGCCGCGTCGCGGACCTCGGACCGCAGCCTCGGCGCGTCCCGCGCCAGCTGCTGCGCGTGGCTGTTCACCGACGCGGTCGTCGTCTTCAGGCCGGCCGCCGAGCCGTTGACCTGGTTCGCGAACCCGGCCGCCTGACCGGTCACCCGCACCAGCTCCTGGTACCCCGGGTCCGACTGCAGCTCCGGGTGCGCCTGCCCGAGCGCGGTCACCTGGCTCTGCACCGAGCTGGTCCCACCGGCGACCGCGCCGGCCGCCTGCGCCGCGGTGCCCGCCAGCGAGTCGGCGGCGGCCGCCGCCGTGGCCGCGTCCTGGGTGAACGACGGCAGCGCGTCGGCGATCGTGTTGGCCGCCGGGACCACCACGTCGGCGATGGCGGACACGCCGTCGGACACCTGCGCCGCGCCCGGGGCGAGCTTGTCCGCCCCCGCCTTCAGCTCGTTCACGCCGCTGGACAGGGACGCGCTGCCCTGCTCGGCGCTCGTGAGGCCGTCCCGCAGCTGACCGGCGCCGTCCACGGCCTGGGTGATGCCGTTGCGGAGGCTCTCCAGGTTGTCGAACACCGACTGGAAGTACGCGCTGACCGCCGCCGCGCTGATCTTGTTCTCCAGGGACGCCTGCACGGTCTGCGCCATCTTGCCGACGATGTAGCCGTTGGCGTCGTCGAGCGTGATCAGCATGCGGGCCCGCTCCGGCGTGGCGTCCGCGCCGCTGGCCAGCTTCTTCGAGAAGTCCGACGGGACCGAGATCTCGAAGTAGTAGTCGGTGTCGTGGACGCCGCGGGACGCCTCGGCGCGGTCGACGAAGTGCCAGTCGAAGATCCGGTCCTTCTTCAGCTCGTCCACGAACAGCGTGCCGGCGTCGACCTGCTGGCCGTTGACCGTGACCGGCTTGTCCTCGTTCACCACCGCGACCGGGATCTGGTCGAGCTTGCCGTACGGGTCCCAGTTCGACCACAGGTACAGCCCGCCGTAGAGGAGCGGCACGAGGACGACGAACGCGAGCGCGAGGCGCTGCAGCGGCGTGCGAAACCGCTTGATCTCGAACCACGCCAGACCCGCGCCGCTCACGATGCCCCCTCGCGGGCTCGGTGGCATCGTTCGTCGGCGCAGCGCCGATGGTTCGCTCCGCAAGCTCCGCTCACGAGGCCGCACGGTCGCTCCCCAGGTCGTGGACGAGCGCGCCACCGGTCAGACCGGCGTCGATGGTGCTCGCGATGACGGTGATCCCGGCGTCGGCGACCGCGGCGAGTGCGGTCCAGATCCGGCGCTGCTGGTCGGGCGTGGTGTGCGCGTCGACGTCGTCGAGCACCAGCGCGGCCGGCCGCGCCGAGGCGGCCAGCGCGACGGCGAACAGGGCCGCGTCGTCCGGCGGGAGGTCGCCGATCAGGGTGGTGCCGTCGAGGTCGAGGCCGGCGAGCTTCTCGGCCCAGTCGAGGTCGGCGCCGTAGAAGAGGAGACCGGCCTCGCGGCGGCTGTCGCCGACGGTCAGGTCGGGATCGAGCTCGACGGCGCCGGTGGCGCGGGCGACGCAGACCTGGGCGCGTATGTCGGCTCTGTTAACAGCGTCGCCGACACGAAGTTCACCGGTGCTCGGCTTGGCCCGGCCCGCTAACGTGAGCAGCAACATCGTCCGCCCACTGCCCGCAGGCCCGGCGATCGCGGCCAACGAGCCCGGGGGTAGTGAGAGGTCGACGTCCCGGTACACCCAACCCTGGCGAGTGCGCAGGCCCAGACCTGTCGCCTCGATCATCCCCGGCCTCCCGAAAATATACATACCCGTATCCGATACGAGAATGTACTCTTGGGGGTATGGGTCAGCCAGTTGCGACGGTGGAGACTCCTGTCACGCGACCTCTGTCACGTAAACGTAGACAGACCCAGGAACGGTTGTTGGACGCCGCGCTGGACGCGTTCGCCGAGCGCGGATTCCACGGCGCCTCGGTGGAGGACGTGTGCGAACGGGCCGGTTTCAGCCGCGGCGCGTTCTACAGCAACTACTCCTCGAAGACCGAGCTGTTCATCGCGCTCTACCACCGGCAGTCCGCACGCGTCATCGCGGCGCTGGACGACAGCGCGGTCCCGGCGGCCCGGGAGGTGGACGGCGACCTCGTCAGCGTCGTCACCGAGGCCATGACCAACGTGCCCCACGACCGGCGCTGGTTCCTCATCAACGCCGAGTTCGCGCTGCACGCCATCCGCAACCCGGCGGCCGGCGCGAGCTTCGCCGCCGCCCGCACGGCCACGAGGGCTCGCTTCGCCAAGCACCTCACCGAGGTCCTCGACCAGCTGAACCTCGAACTGACCGTGCCGGCCGACGACCTCGCGCGCTGGCTGTTCGCCCTCAACGAGGGCGGGGTCGCCCAGGCCTACGTCGAGCCGGACAAGCTGGCCCCGCACGACCTCACCGAGCAGGTCACACCCCATCTGCTGGCCGCGGTCACCCGGCCGAAGGGGACGTGAGCATGGCGCAACCCGTCGCGACGGTCGTCAGACCGCTGTCCCGCAAACGCAGACAGACACAGGAACGATTACTCGACGCGGCACTCGACGCGTTCGCCGAGCGCGGCTTCCACGGCACGTCCGTGGAGGAGGTGTGCGAGCGCGCGGGCTACAGCCGCGGGGCGTTCTACAGCAACTACTCCTCGAAGACCGAGCTGTTCATCGCGCTGTACCGGCGGCAGACCGAGCGCGTGCTCGCCGTGCTGGACGCGAGCGCCGCACCACCCGGCGGCCGGGACGAACGTGACCTCGCCACGGTCGTCACCCAGTTCATGGCCGCCGCCCCGCACGACCGGCGCTGGTTCCTCATCAACTCCGAGTTCGCCTTGCTCGCCCAACGCAACGAGGCGTCCCGCGCCACCTTCGCCGCGGCCCGCAACCGGGCGTGGACGATCTTCGCCGCGCACCTCACCGAACTGCTCGACCGCATGGGCCTCGAACTGACCGTGCCCGCGCTCGACGTCACCCGCTGGCTGTTCGCCGTGTACGAGGGCGGGGTCACCCAGGCCTTCGTCGAGCCGGACCTGCTGGCACCCCACGACATCAGCGAGCGCGTGAACCCACTCCTCCTCGCCTCCGTCACCCGCCCAAAGCCCTGAAGGACCCCTTCGGGACGTTGAACGTCTCGAAGGGGTCCTTCAGGGCATGGGGTCAGGCCTTGGTGACGGTGACCGTGACCTCGATGCCGTCGCCGACTGTGCCGGAGAAGCCGGTGGCCAGGCCGTAGGTCACCTCGTTGGCGAGGGTTTCGCCGGCCACGAACTGCTCGTGGGGGCGGACGGCCTCGACCACCTCGTCGGGGGCCTGGATCGTCACGGTGATGCGGTCGGCCACGTCCAGGTTCGCCTCGCGGCGGGCCTGTTGGATGACGCGGACCAGGTCGCGGGCGACGCCCTCGGCCTCCAGCTCCGGGGTGGTCGTCGTGTCCAGGACGACCAGGCCCGACGAGCCCGGCAGCTCGGCCGTGGCGCCCTTGTCCGTGGCGACCAGGCGGCGCTCGTACTCACCCGGCAGCAGCTCGATGCCCGCGGCCACCACCTTGTCGCCGGCGGAGGTCCACTCGCCCGCCTTCACCGCGCGGATGACCTTCTGCGTGTCCGCCCCGAGCCGCGGACCACACGCACGCGCGTTCACCACCAGCTCGAAGTGGCCGTGCGCGGCGACGTCCGTGGTCAGGGTGACCTGCTTGACGTTCACCTCGTCCGCGATCAGGTCCGTGAACGGCTCCAGCGACGACGCGTCCGGCGCGGCGACCACCAGCGACGCCAGCGGCAGCCGCACCCGCAGCTTGTTCGACTTCCGCAGCGCGAGCGCCGCCGAGCACACCTGCCGGACGCGGTCCATGGCGGTCACCAGCGACGGGTCCGCCGGCAGCGACGAGTCCGCCGGCCAGTCCGCCAGGTGCACCGAACGCTCACCCGTGATCCCCCGCCACACCGCCTCGGCGGTCAGCGGCAGCAGCGGCGCGACCACGCGGGACACGACCTCCAGCACCGTGTGCAGCGTGTCGATCGCGTCCTTGTCACCGGCCCAGAAGCGGTCCCGCGACCGGCGGACGTACCAGTTGGTCAGCGCCTCCAGGTACTCCCGCACCCCCGCGCACGCCCCGGACAGGTCGTACACGTCCAGCGCCGCGCGGGTGTCGACCACCAGCTCCTGTGTCTTCGCCAGCACGTACCGATCGAGGACATGCGACGAGTCGGTCCGCCACGTGCCCTCGACGCCCTCCGCGTTCGCGTACAGCGCCAGGAAGTACCACGTGTTCCACAGCGGCAGCACCGCCTGGCGGACCGCGTCGCGGATGCCGCGTTCGGTCACCACCAGGTCGCCGCCCCGCAGGATCGGCGACGCCATCAGGAACCACCGCATGGCGTCGGAGCCGTCGCGGGAGAACACCTCGTTGACGTCCGGGTAGTTCTTGCGCGACTTGGACATCTTCTGGCCGTCGTCACCGAGCACGATGCCGTGGGCCACGCAGTTGCGGAAGGCCGGGCGGTCGAACAGCGCCGTGGCCAGCACGTGCATGGTGTAGAACCAGCCGCGGGTCTGGCCGTTGTACTCGACGATGAAGTCGCCCGGGTAGTGGTGCTCGAACCACTCGCGGTTCTCGAACGGGTAGTGCACCTGCGCGTACGGCATCGAGCCGGACTCGAACCAGCAGTCCAGCACCTCGGGCGTGCGGCGCATCGTCGACCGGCCGGTCGGGTCGTCCGGGTTGGGCCGGGTCAGCTCGTCGATGAACGGGCGGTGCAGGTCGGTCGGGCGCAAGCCGAAGTCCCGCTCCAGCTCGTCCAGCGACCCGTACACGTCCACGCGCGGGTACTCGGGGTTGTCCGAGACCCACACCGGGATGGGTGAGCCCCAGAACCGGTTGCGGGAGATCGACCAGTCGCGGGCGTTCTCCAGCCACTTGCCGAACTGGCCGTCGCGGACGTGCCCCGGCACCCAGTTGATCTGCTGGTTCAGCTCGACCATCCGGTCGCGGAACTTCGTCACCGCCACGAACCAGGACGTCACCGCGCGCTGGATCAGTGGGTTGCCGCAGCGCCAGCAGTGCGGGTAGGCGTGGTCGTAGGTCTCGTGCCGCAGCAGCTTCCCGGCCGCCTTGAGGTCCTTGATGATCTGGCCGTTGGCCTCGTCGAGGACGTGCATGCCCTCGTAGGCGGGGACCGTCGCGTCGAAGCGGCCGTGCGGGTCGACCGGCGTGACGGGCGTGATGCCGGCCGCGTCGGTGACGGCCTTGTCCTCCTCACCGTAGGCGGGGGCGATGTGCACGATGCCCGTGCCGTCCTCGGTGGTGACGTAGTCGGCCGCCAGGATCTGGTGCGCGTTCTCGGTGCCCACGAAGAAGTCGAACGGCGGGGAGTACCTGCGGCCCAGGAGGTCGCTGCCCTTGTAGCGGGCCACCACGGTCGGGTTCTCCCCCAGCTCACGGGCGTACGCGGCGACGCGGGCCTCGGCGAGCAGGTACTTCTCCCCGTTGGCCTCGACGGTCACGTAGTCGACCTCGGGGTTCACCGCCATCGCGAGGTTCGACGGGAGCGTCCACGGGGTCGTCGTCCAGATGAGGGCCAGCTCGCCGGACTCGAGCCGCAGGCCGACCGTCACGGCCGGGTCCTGCCGGTCGAGGTAGACGTCGTCCATCTTGGTCTCGGTGTTGGACAGCGGCGTCTCGCAGCGCCAGCAGTACCAGAGGACGCGGTAGCCCTCGTACACCAGGCCCTTGTCCCACAAGGACTTGAACGCCCACATGACGCTTTCCATGAAGTCCAGGTCGAGCGTCTTGTAGTCGTTGTCGAAGTCGACCCAGCGGGCCTGGCGGGTCACGTAGTCGCGCCACTGCTGGGTGTACCGCAGGACCGAGGCACGGCAGGCGTCGTTGAACTCGGCGACGCCCATCTCCTCGATCTCGGCCTTGGTCTTGATGCCCAGCTGCTGCTCGGCCTCGAACTCGGCCGGCAGGCCGTGGCAGTCCCAGCCGAACCGGCGCTCGACGTGCTTGCCGCGCATGGTCTGGTAGCGCGGGACGACGTCCTTGACGTAGCCCGTCAGCAGGTGCCCGTAGTGGGGCAGGCCGTTGGCGAACGGCGGGCCGTCGTAGAAGACGAACTCGTTCGAGCCGTTCTCGCCGGCCGGGCGCGCGTCGATGGTGGCCTGGAACGTGTGGTCGCTGTTCCAGTAGTCGAGCACGGCCAGCTCGAGGTTCGGGAAGGACGGCTGGGAAGCCACGCCCTGGTCCGAGCCGACCTGCGCCTTGGGGTAAGCCATCGGTGGTCCCTCATACGTCGTCTGTGCGTCTCCACACGGGGACGACATGACGCCGCGGTACCACCCCGCTTGCCAGCGCGTGATCACGCTGACCGCTCGTTGGACGGCTGTTACGGGCCGTACCCGTCCGGTTCTAGTGAGGCCGAGGCCCGTTCTTCCGGAGGCTCCCCGGTGATGGCCGGTTCAACGCCTGTACGTCAAGGATGCCAGAGGCCCGCAAGTCAGTTGGCGCGGGCCCGGTGTCTGGCCGCCAGGATCGCGTCCGGGCCGCAGCGGGCACACGGTGTGAAGCCCAGCTGCCGCGCCTCGGAGACCGCGATCGGGATGGTCGGCCGGTTGGCCAGCCAGACGCAGGTGGCCAGGTGGTAGCGCGGATGCTCGTCGACGACGCGGACCTCGGCGTTGAGGCCGGCGACCACCAGCAGGTCGCTCGCGTCGGTCGGCTCCTCGCCCGGCTCACCGCCGAGGTCGGTGACCTCCGTCAGCTCGGCGCTGTCCTGGGGCTCGACGGGCGGTTCGACCGGCTCGGTCGTCACCGTCCCCATCTCCGAAGGCCCCGGCGGCAGCTCGAGCTTGACGGGCGGCTCGAAGTCCAGGTTGGACGCTGGCTCAGGCATGGGTTCCAGCGGTGGGAAGTCGTCCGCCAGGGGCTCTTCCTCGGCAGGCTCGTCCCGTCGGCGGGGTGCCCCGCCGACGGTGACGGCTCTCGGTCTCACCGACTCGGCGGCGCGCGCCTTCGCACGCCGGCCGTTGACCCAGTCCATGACGAGGAGCGTGGCCGCGGCCACGCTCACCACCACGGAGATCCAGGCCCACAGCGTGTTGGCCGTGGTCAGCGCGGCGATGAGCAACCCGAAGGCGGCCAGCACCAACGCCAGGACTATGTACAGCACTTCTACGGCTCAGGAAGGGCTAACGCGGATCAGCCGGCCTCGGCGGCGCGTGGACCGAACGCGTACCCCTGGCCCGACCTGCCGGTGTCCGACGACCCGGTGGTCGGCGCCGCGGAACCGCGGTCGCCCAGCTCGCGAAGGCTCGACTCCAGGAACGTCTTCAGCCTGGTCCGGTACTCGCGCTCGAACGTGCGCAGCTCGTCGATCTTCTTCTCGAGCGCCGTCCGCTCCGCCTGCACCTGCCCCAGCACCTCGGCGTGCTGCCGCTGCGCCTCGCGCTCCAACGTCGTCGCCTTGTCCCGCGCCGACCGCTCCATGGTCTCCGCGCGGGTGCGTGCGTCGTTGAGCATCGTCTCGGCACGCGTGCGCGCCTCGTTGATCATGGTGTCCGACTTGGCGCGGGCCTCGGACAGGAGCTGCTCGGCCTTCGTGCGAGCCTCGGCGAGCATGCCGTCCGACTCGGCCTTGGCCTCGCCGGTGAGCCGGTCCGCCATCTCCTGGGCGAGACCGAGGACCTTGGCCGCCTGCACGTGATGATCGCCACCCGTGGCACCCGGCGACGTCTGCTCCAACGCGCTCGGTGGTGGCACCGGGGTGAGCCGTCGCTCCTGGTGGACCGGCTGCGGTGCCGGTGCGTGCGAACGCGCCTCCTCGATGTCGGCGCGGGCCGACTCGAGCTGGGCGTCGAGCTGCTCGACCTGCGCTCGCAGGTCGTTGTTCTCCTCGATCAGGCGGGAGAGCTCAACCTCGACCAGGTCAAGGAAGGCGTCCACCTCGTCCTCGTTGTAGCCCCGCTTGCCAATCGGTGGCTTGCTGAACGCGACGTTGTGCACGTCAGCGGGGGTCAACGACATCTGATCACCTCACGCACTCGGGTGGCTGCGATCCACCCCGGGTCCCCGTTACCCGGGATAGGCCAGTCGCATCAGTATGAACACAACCAGCAGCAGCACCATAATCGATAGGTCCAGCCCTACGCCTCCGATCCGGACCATCGGGATCAGCCGACGGACCAGGCGGACCGGAGGATCGGTCACTGTGTAGATGGTTTCCAGCGTTACCGCAACCCCGCCGGCCGGGCGCCACTCTCGGGAGAACGCGCGGACGAGCTCCACCACGACTCGCGCGGTCAGGAACAGCCAGAAGACGAACAGTACCCAATACAAGACAAGCCGCACGGGATCCACGTGTCAACTCTGCCATCAGTCAGCTTCGGTTGAGAAACCCACCCTCCGCAATCCGTCGTTTGTCCTCGGCAGTGGGGTCCTGGTTCGGCGGTGAGATCAAGAACACCTTGTTCGTGACCTTGTCCATCGAGCCACGCAGAGCGAACACCAAACCGGCCGCGAAGTCCACCAGGCGGCGGGCGTCCGAGTCGTCCAGCTCAGTGAGGTTCATGATCACCGGAGTGCCGTCCCGGTAGTGCTCACCGATGGTGCGCGCGTCCGTGAAGCTCGTCGGGTGCAGCGTAACGATCCGGCCCATCGGGAAGCCTCCGGCACTCGGCTTGGCCACAGCGGAGGGGGTTGGCGTGGGCGGCGCCGCCGGCCGGGGCACCGGCTCACGACGGGGCTCCATGGCCAACGCGCCCTGCACCGGAGCCTCCGCTGACCAGGGCGGACGCGGCCGGGGAGCCGGTCGGGCCGGGAAGTCGGCGCGGCCGTCGGCGTCGTAGCGGTCGTCCTCGAACCGGTCGTCGCGGCGGCCGAACCCGCGCCGGCGGGGGGCCTCCGCGTACGGGTCGTAGTCGTCCTCGTCGGACAGGTACTCCGGACGGCGGAATCCGGCTCGATAGTCGGCCCGCTCGTCGTATTCGTCCAGGTCATCGAGGTCGTAACCGTCGTACTCGTCGGCGGGGACCATGCCGAAGTAGGCCTTCAGCTTCTGCAGCGTGCCCATACCCCTGCCCCTCGCCAATTACGACTACCGAAAGGTGTTATGGCGAGGCTAGGCCACGGGTGCCCAGGAGCGCGGTTCCGACACGCACGCAGGTCGAACCGTGGGAGATGGCCGTTTCGAGATCACCGGTCATGCCGGCCGAGATCTCCGTGGCCTCCGGATGATCTTCACGCAGGCGTTCCGCCGCTGCCTGGAGCCTGCCGAAAGCCTCGTCCGGTGTCATTGTGAGCGGTGCCACAGCCATCAGACCGCGCAGTCGTAATTCACCCGAATGGGCTACGCGATCTGCAAGTTGCACCAGCGTGTCGAGTGGCGCGCCGCCGCGTGTCGGGTCACCGTCGATGCTCGCCTGGATGAGCACTTCGAGGCTGTCGGGGCGGTCGCCGGCCTCCCGCGCGTTGCGCACGGCCTTGTCGAGGGCGTCGACGAGGCGGTCGGAGTCGACGGACTGGACCTCGGCGGCCCAGCGGGCGACCGCGCGGGCCTTGTTGCGCTGCAGGTGACCCAGCATGTGCCACCTGACCTGGGCGTTCGGCCGGAGCTCGCGCAGCTCGGCGGCCTTCGGGCCGGCCTCCTGCTCGCGGTTCTCGCCGAGGTCGGTCACGCCGAGGTCGGCGAGCAGGGCGGCGTCGCCGACCGGGAATGTCTTCGTTACCGCGATGAGACGAACGGCGTCTATCGAGCGCCCGGCGGTGCGACAAGCGGTAGCGATGCGATCCCGGACTTTCTCGAGAGCCGCCTCGATCTCCGCGCGACGGTCGGTCACCGCTGGTCCTCCGGGTCCACCCAGGTGAGCGCGGCCAATCGCCCAGTGGTGCCTTCCCTGCGGTGACTGAACAGCGTTTTGTCCTCGACAGTGCACCGTGGGTCGACGCCGATCTTGCCGACGCCGGCGTCGGCGAGCTGGCGCCACAGACCGGCGCGGAGGTCGAGCCCCGGCGTGCCCTGGCGGGTCTTGCACGCGCTGCCCGGGAGGTGCGCCTCGACGTCGGCCTGCATGGCGGCCGGGACCTCGTAGCACTCGCCGCAGACGGACGGGCCGAGCAGCACCTCGATCCGGTCGGTCCGGGCGCCGGCCTTCGCCATGGCGTTCAGCGCGGCGGGGATCACCCCGACGCGGGCGCCGACCCGGCCGGCGTGCGCGGCGCCGACGACGCCCGCCTCGGGGTCGGCGAGGAGGACGGGAACGCAGTCCGCGCACAGCGCGATCAGCGCGAGGTTCGGCTCGGCGGTGACGATGGCGTCGGTCGCCTCGACGGGTTCCGCGCGCGGGCCGTCGACGATCTCGGCGTTGCGGCCGTGGACCTGTTCCATCCAGACGAGCCGGTCGGGCTCGAGGCCCAGCTCGGTGGCCAGGCGGTGCCGGTTGGCGGCGACGGCGTCCGGGTCGTCACCGACGGCGGCGCCGAGGTTGAACGAGTCGTAGGGCGGTTGGGAGCTACCGCCGGCCCGGGTGGTGACGACCCGCCTGATCCGCAAGACGCTCTCCTCTTGTGTGGCCGGAACGCCATGAAAGGCGCGTTCGAGACGTTGAGTGTCTCGAACGCGCCTTTCATGGCAGTGGGTCGGGTCGGGTCAGCGGCGCATGAACGGCGGGACGTCCACCTCGTCGTCCGGTTCGTCCGTGACCGGGACCGCGCGCGGCGGCAGGCTGCCGCCGGTGCCGGGCGTCCGCGGGCGGGGCGAGGCCGTCGGCGGGACGCTCGCGCCGCCCATCGGGCTCGCGTAGCCGCCGACCGCCTGGCGGGGCGGCGGCGCGGTGTGGTGCTGGTCGGTAGGCGGGTGCACGGTGCTCGCGGTCGGCGGCGGGGTCGGCTGGGGTGCCGGGAGGGTGCCCTGCGCGGGCGGGGTGATGGGTGGAGCGGGGGCCGGCTCGGGAGCCGCCGGTGGGGGCTCGGGGCGGGCCGGGGGGTGGACCTGACCGGACTGGGCCGGCGCCACCGTCGTGTTGCGTGAGCTGACCATCGTCGGGTCGAGCTTCTTGTGGGTCGGCGTGCCGCTGTCGAAGCCGGCCGCGATGACCGTCACCCGGACCTCGTCGCCGAGGCCGTCGTCGATGACCGTCCCGAAGATGATGTTGGCCTCGGGGTGGGCGGCCTCCTGCACCAGCGACGCCGACTCGTTGATCTCGAACAGCCCGAGGTCCGACCCGCCCGCGATGGCGAGCAGCACGCCGTGGGCGCCGTCCATCGACGCCTCCAGCAGCGGCGAGTTGATCGCCTTCTGCGCGGCCTGGACCGCCCGGCCCTCGCCGCGTGCCGAGCCGATGCCCATGAGCGCGCTGCCCGCGCCGGACATGACGCTCTTGACGTCGGCGAAGTCCAGGTTGATCAGACCCGGCGTGGTGATCAGGTCGGTGATGCCCTGGACACCGGAGAGCAGCACCTCGTCCGCCGAGCGGAACGCGTCCATCAGCGAGACGCCGATGTCGCCGAGCTGCAGCAGCCGGTCGTTCGGGATCACGATGAGCGTGTCGCACTCGTTGCGCAGCTCGGTGATGCCCTCCTCGGCCTGCCGCGCACGGCGCTTGCCCTCGAAGGCGAACGGCCGGGTGACCACGCCGATGGTCAGCGCGCCGAGCTTGCGGGCGATCGACGCGACGACCGGCGCGCCGCCGGTGCCGGTGCCGCCGCCCTCGCCGGCGGTCACGAAGACCATGTCGGCGCCCTTGAGGACCTCCTCGATCTCCTCGCGGTGGTCCTCGGCGGCCTTGTGCCCGACCTCCGGGTTGGCGCCGGCGCCGAGGCCGCGGGTGAGTTCACGGCCGATGTCGAGCTTGACGTCGGCATCCGACATCAGCAGTGCCTGCGCGTCGGTGTTCACCGCGATGAACTCGACACCCTTGAGGCCGACCTCGATCATGCGGTTGACGGCGTTGACCCCGCCGCCGCCGATGCCGACGACCTTGATCACCGCCAGGTAGTTGTGCGGGGGCGTCATCGGACCGCCTTCCATGATCTGAAGCCTTGTGCTGTCCCCGACCGCCGTCGCAAGACCCGAAACCCTAAACCTCTACGAGAGACTTAGAGTTATGTCAAGCTCTGGCGTCGATCAGGACGGTAAGCAGAGACTGTTCCTGTTTCCAGCCGCCACGCCGTGTAGTTGCGGTGTTGTGTGCCCCATTCACCCTTGGCTACTCGCCGGTGCTGCCGTCCAGGAGCTCACGGAGCAGGTCGAGGTGCCCCGCGTGACGCCCGGTCTCCTCAATCATATGGATGATCACCCAGCGCAGGTTGACGGGTTCGCCCTTGGCCGTGGTGCCGGTCGCGTCGAGGCCGAGCCCGGCCGCTACCTCCCTGCTCCGCCGGCACTGGGCCTCGTAGTCGGCGACCACCTGTTCGATCGGGGTGCGCATGCCGAGCCGGAACTCCGCGTCGGGGTCCTCCTCGAAGAGGTCCGCCCACGGGTCCGGCCGGCCGTCGAGCACGATGCCGAACCAGTAGTGCTCCACGTAGGTGAGGTGGGCGACCAGGCCGGCGACGGTGGTCAGCTCGGAGGGCACCAGCCGGCGGCGGGCCTGCTCGTCGGTGAGACCGGCGGCCTTGAGCACGACGGTGCCCCGCAGGAAGTCGAGGAAGCCGTCGAGTTGCTCGCGCTCGCTGCCGAGCATGGGCGGGTCGGGCCTGCTGGTCATGCCAGCAGTCTCGCGCACGTGTCGATCAGTTATCCGGAGACGGTCGGGAACTCCGGGGTGGCGACCGAGTAGACCTTGCCCGGGCGGGTCAGGAGGGCGGCGAGGACGGCGGCCTTGCGGGCGTTGTCCTGGGCATTGCCCCACTTGATCAGGCGACCGTCACCCAGCGTCAGGCGGACGTCGCCGGGAGTGCTGGCCGTGACGGTGGTGACCCGGTCCTTGAGCTGCTTGGGGATGGCGCCGAGCACGGTGACGGCGGCCTTCGTGGCGGGGTCGTCCGGGTTCACGTTCGACATGGCCAGCGTGGGGAGGCCGGCCGGCGGGGTCGCGACGACCGCATAGTCGAGGCCGGTGCTGTCGACCAGGTGGGTCTGGTTGCCGACCCGCAGCACGGCGACGGGCGACCGCTCGGTGATGATGATCTGCACGGTGCTCGGCCAGGAGCGCTCGACACGCACCTCGAACACCCGTGGCAGCTTCGCGACCCGGGCCGCGGCCTCATCGGCGTCGAGGCGGACCATGGGCGTGCCGTGCTCGATGGCGGCGGCCTCGAGCACGTCGGCCGTGCGGATCTCCTTGACGCCGACGACCTCGACCTCGCGGACGCCCAGCACCGGCGTGAACATGACCAGGTAGGTCACGGCCAGGACGGTGAGCGCGACCAGGATGGCGACCACCCGGCGGGTGAGGTAGCGGGCCCGGGTGGGGGTGGGGCGCTCGCCGGGCTCGGCCCGCCTGGCCCGCACGGCGTCGGAACGTGGGCGGCGGGTACTGGGACGGCCGGCGTCCCGGCCGGTGCGGGCGCCGGGGGTTCGGTTGGCTGAGTCCGGGCGGGCGGGCTCGCCACGCCGTCGGGTCCGGTCCCGCACCCCGGCCCGGCCCCGGCTCCCGGCGGTTCCGGACGGGGAGCCACCCGGTCCGCGAGCCGCACGGCCGGCAACCGCACCACCGCCCGCCCCGGATCCGGAGTCCGCCGACGAGCCGGCACGGAAACCGGAGCCGGTCGATGAGTCACCCGAACCGCGACCCGCACGACCAGCAACACCACCACCCGCCCCAGAAACGGAGTCGGGCGGGGAACCTGCGCGGCGGGAGGTTCCGGGGGGCGGCTCGGTCTCGGATGGGTCCGGGCGTCGGCCTCTTGACCAGGAGGTTCCCGGGTCGCGGGTGCCGCGGGTGCGGGACGTGGCGGCTCGGCCCAGCTGTTCCTTCTCGTCCGGTGCCGTGCCGCGGGTGCGGGAGGACGAGCGGCCGCGGCGGTCGCGGGTGGAGCGGCGGCGGGATCTCCGCTCGTCGCCCTCGTCCTCGCTCTTGCCGCCCGTCATGTCAGACCCGTACCCGGCGGTCCAGTTCCGCGATCAGTTCCGCGCCCAGCATGGTCACGTCGCCGGCGCCCATGGTCAGGACCAGGTCGCCCTCCTCCACCAGGCCCGCGACCAGGGCCGGGACCTTCTCGAACGACGGCTCGAACCGCACCCGCGCCGCTGGCAGGGGCACGGCCTCCGCGATGAGCCGGCCGGTCACGCCCGGCTCCGGCTGCTCCCGCGCGCCGTAGACGTCCAGCACCACGACCTCGTCCGCCAGTGCCAGCGCCTTGCCGAACTCTCCCGCGAACATCCTGGTCCGCGAGTACAGGTGCGGCTGGAAGATCACCACGACCTTGCCGCCCTGCGCCGCCGGCCGCACGGCGCGCAGCTGCGCCGCCACCTCGGTCGGGTGGTGGGCGTAGTCGTCGTACACCCGCACGCCGCCGGCCAGGCCCTTGAACTCGAACCGCCGCCGCACGCCGCCGAAGCCCGCGATGCCCTCCAACAGACCGGCCAGCGGGGCACCGAGCGAGAGACCGGCGATGACGGCGCCCAGCGCGTTCAGCGCCATGTGTTCGCCCGGCACCGCCACCTTCATCTCGACCGGCGCGCCGTCCAGCAGGAACGTGGCCACGCCACCGCCGTCGGCGGGCTCGTAGGACGTCAGCGTCACGTCCGCGGCCGCGCGGCCGTACCGGCGGACCCGCACGCCCCGCGACTCCGCCAGCAGCGCGAGTGCGGCCGAGCCGGGGTCGTCGACGCACGCGACCAGCACGCCGCCGTCGGCCAGCCGGTCCACGAACGACTCGAACACCGCGTTGTACGCCTCGATGGTGCCGTGGTGGTCGAGGTGGTCGGCCTCCACGTTGGTCACCACCGCGACCGACGGCGTGAACGCCAGGAACGACCCGTCGCTCTCGTCCGCCTCCGCGACGAAGATGCCGCCGGCGCCGTGGTGGGCGTTGGCCCCGGACTCGTTGAGGTCGCCGCCGATCGCGAACGACGGGTCGAGCCGGCAGTGCTGCAGGGCGACGGTGAGCATCGACGTGGTCGACGTCTTGCCGTGGGTGCCGGCCACGCACGCGACCCGGTGGCCCTCCATCAGCGCGGCCAGTGCCTCGGACCGGTGCAGCACGGTCAGCCCCCGGGAAACGGCCGCGGCCAGCTCCGGGTTGTCCGGCTTGATCGCGCTCGACACCACGACCGCCGTGGGGTCGCCGTCGAGCAGCTCCAGGTTCGCGGCGTCCTGGCCGACCGCGACCCGCGCGCCCTGGGCCCGCAACGTCATCAGCGTCGACGAGTCCTTCGCGTCGGACCCGGACACCGCCATGCCGCGGTCGAGCAGGATCCTGGCGATGCCACTCATGCCGGCGCCGCCGATACCGACGAGATGGACCCGCTCGAGCGTGTTCTGCCGAGCGGAGCTTGCGGAGCGAGCCATCATTACTTCCCGATCACCTCGAGGACCATGCGGGCCAGCACGTCGGCCGCCTCGCGGTGGCCGCCGCCCTGGGCCGCGGCGCTCATCGCCCGCAGCCGCAGCGGGTCGGTCAGCAGCGGCACGACCAGCTCCGCCGCCCGCTCCGGCGTCAGGTCCTCGTCCTTGACCATCAGCGCGGCGCCGGCGTCGACCATCGGCTTGGCGTTCAGCGCCTGCTCGCCGTTGCCGATCGGCAGCGGCACGTAGATCGCCGGCAGCCCCACCGCGGACACCTCGGCCACGGTCATCGCGCCGCACCGGCACAGGATCGCGTCGGCCGCCGCGTACGCGAGGTCCATGCGCTCCAGGTACGGCACCGCGACGTACCGCGGCCGGCCCGGCACCTCCTGCACGGCCAGCGAGTTCTTCGGCCCGTACGCGTGCAGCACGCCGATGCCGCGGTCGGCGAAGATCCGCGCGCACGCCGAGATCGCGTTGTTGATCGTCCGCGCGCCCTGCGAGCCACCCGTCACCAGCAGCGTCGGGGCGTTCGGGTGCAGCCCGAAGAACTGGCGGGCCTGCATCCGCAGCCGCTGCCGGTCCAGCCCGATGATCGACCCGCGCAGCGGGATGCCGATCACCTCGGCCTTCGGCAGGCCGGAGTCCGGCACGGCGACCGCGACCCGCTCCGCCCACCGGGCACCCACCTTGTTGGCGAGCCCGACCTTCGCGTTGGAGTCGTGCACGACGATGGGCGTGCGGCCGCGGGCGGCGAGGTAGGCGGGCAGCGCCACGTAGCCGCCGAACCCGACGACCACGTCCGCGCCGACCCGGTCCAGCACCTCGCGGGTCTGCTTGACGGCGGCCCGGACCTTGAGCGGCAGCTTCAGCAGGTCGACGTTCGGTTTACGCGGCATCGGCACCGGCGGGATCATCTCGAGCTGGTAACCGCGGGCCGGGATGATCTGCTTCTCGAGGCCGCGCTCGGTGCCCAGCGCGACCACGCGGGCGTCCGGCCGGATCCGGCGCACGGCGTCGGCGAGGGCCAGCGCGGGCTCGATGTGCCCGGCGGTCCCTCCCCCGGCGACGACGACGCAGGGCCCACGGTTGGCAGGGGTGGTCAAGAACGTCCTCCAATATTGCGGCGCGGGGCAGCCTGACGCGGGACACCTCGCTGCGGGGCGGGTCGCCGGACCGGCTTGCGCCTGACGGGCGGCTGGTAGGGCTCCGGGGCGGGGAGCCTCATCAGCCGGCCGAATCGGCCCGGCCCCTGAGAGCGTAGTGCGGCGACTGCCTCGGGCTCATGGCGCGCACAGTTAGCGAGGACGCCGAACACCAGCATGGTCGTCACGACCGAGGTGCCGCCGGAGGAGATGAGGGGCAGCGTGATGCCCGTGACCGGCAGCAACCCGACCACGTAGCAGATGTTGATCGCGGCCTGGGCGACCAGCCAGACGGTCAGCGTGGCGGCCACCATGCGGATCCACGGGTCGATGTTGCGGGTCGCGACCCGCATGCCGACCACCGCGAGCATGCCGAACAGCCCGAGCACCAGCGCGCAGCCGACGAAGCCCAGCTCCTCGCCGATCAACGCGAAGATGAAGTCGTTGTGCACGTTGGGCAGGTACTGCCACTTCGACGGCCCCTGGCCGAGGCCCTTGCCGAACAACCCGCCGTCCGCCAGCGCGTACAGCGCCTGGTCGGACTGGTAGTCGGCGCCCTGGCCGTCCTCGCCGGGGTTGAGGAACGACAGCACCCGGTCGAGGCGGTACTGGGTGCCGATGGCCAGCAGGACCACGCCGGCGAGACCGCCCAGCATGAGCGCGCCGAACAGCCGCAGCTGCGCGCCCGCGAACCACAGCAGGGCGACCAGCACCACGCCGAGCGTGACCGTGCCGCCGAGGTCGGGCTGCAGCATGACCAGCGCGAACATGGCCAGCGCGGCGGGCACGACCGGCACGAGCAGGTGCCGGTACTGGTGCAGCAGCCCGCGCTTGAGCACCAGCATGTGCGCGCCCCACAGCGCGAGCGCGAGCTTGGCGAACTCGACCGGCTGGAACGACAGCGGCCCGAGCTTGAACCAGCTGCGGGTGCTGTTGATCGTCGACCCGAGCGGGGTGAGCACGAGGATCAGCATGAGCACGCACACCCACAGCGCGATGGGGCTGAACGCCCTGATCCTCGGCAGCGGCACCCGCACGCCGATCCAGAACAGCACGAGCCCGACCAGCACGAACACGACCTGTTTGCCGAACACCGTGTACGCCGAGCTGCCCTGGTTGAGCGAGATGACCGCGGACGCGGACAGCACCATGACCAGGCCGATCACGATCAGCAGCGCGCAGATCGCGAGGATCAGGTGGAACGACGCGAGCGGGCGGCCGAGCCACGCGGTCAGCGCGGTGCGGGCCGCCCAGATCCGCCCGGCCCGCTCCCGGGCCCGGCGCGGCTTGCGTGCCGGCTGCTCGGTGTCGGTAGTGGTGTGAGACTCGGTGGTGGACTTCGCGCCCTTGGACTCGTTGAGTGCGGTCATCCGTGCTCCGCCAGCACGTCACGCACGGCTTGCCCGAAGGCCGTGCCGCGGTGCACGTAGCTGGCGAAGAGGTCGTGGGACTTGGCGGCCGGCGCGAGCAGCACCACATCGCCAGGGGATGCCATCGCGTTCGCCGCACGCACCGCAGTGAGCATGGGGTCATCGTCTCCTGAACCGACCCGATGCACCGGCACATCCGGCGCGTGTCGCGCGAGTGCGGCGGCGAACACGTCCTGATCAGCCCCGATCAGCACCACGCCACGCAGCCGCGGTGCGGCCTCGGCGACGAGGTCGTCGACCTGGGCGCCGTGGAGCAGGCCGCCGGCGATCCACACCACGGAGTCGAACGCGCCGAGCGAGCCCTGCGCGGCGTGGGTGTTGGTGGCCTTGGAGTCGTTGACGTACCGGACGCGGTCCCGTTCGGCGATCAGCTCGACCCGGTGCGCGGGCGGGGTGTAGGCGTTCAGGCCCGCCCGGACCGCCTCGGGCGACACGCCGTACGCCCTGGCCAGAGCGGCCGCGGCCAGGGCGTTGGCGACGTTGTGCGGGCCGATCGGGCGGACCTCGGCGACGGGGGCGAGCAGCAGGTCGCCGTGGACGAGCCAGCCGTCAGTGACGCCGAACTGGCCCGGTGCCGGGGTGCCGAGGGTGAAGCTGACCCTCTCCGGGGCGTCCGCCGCGAGGCGCTCGCTCTCGACGTCGTCCGCGTTGTACACGGCGAGCGCGGCGCCCCGGTAGATCTTGGCCTTGTCCTGGACGTACGCGGCCATCGTGCCGTGCCACTCGAGGTGGTCCTCGGCGATGTTGAGCACGGCCGCGGCGTGCGCGTGCAGCGAGGACTGCCAGTGCAGCTGGTAGCTGGACAGTTCAACGGCCAGGACCTCGTAGCCGCCCAGGACCGCGTCGATCACCGGCAGGCCGATGTTCCCGCAGGCCACGGCCTTGGCGCCGGACGCGAGCAGGATCGACTCCAGCATGCCGACGGTCGTGGTCTTGCCGTCGGTGCCGGTGAGGGCGAGCCAGGCTGGTGGCCGCGGCAGCGCCTGCCCGATGCGCCAGGCCAGCTCGACGTCGCCGATCACCTCGATGCCCCGTGCCGCTGCGGCCACCAGCAGCGGCGTGGTCGGCGGCAGGCCGGGGCTCGTCACGACCAGGTCGGTGCCCTCGGGCGGCTCCGTCAGGCCGGCGACGGTCGTGGCGCCGGGCACGTCCTCGACGGTGTCGCCGGTGACCGTGACGGTGACACGCGCGCCGAGGTCGCCCAGCGCCGCGACCACCGCCTTCCCGGTGACCCCGGCGCCGACGACCAGGACGTCACTCCCGGCGAGCATCAGGGGATGCCCCAGGTGAGCCACTCCGAGTAGAAGAGGCCGAGGCCGAAGATCGCGCAGATCCCGGCCAGCAGCCAGAATCTGATGATCACCGTGGTTTCCGCCCACCCGGCCAGCTCGAAGTGGTGATGGAAGGGCGCCATGCGGAACAACCGCCGTCTCGTCGTGCGGAACACGGCGATCTGCAGCACCACCGACAGCATCTCGACCACGAACAGGCCGCCGACGATCACCATCAGCAGCTCGGTGCGGGTGGTGATGGACAGGCCGGCGACCAGGCCGCCGAGGGCGAGCGAGCCGGTGTCACCCATGAAGATCTTGGCCGGGGCCGCGTTCCACCACAGGAAGCCGATGCAGGCACCCATGGCGGCGGCGGCGATCACGGCGAGGTCGAGCGGGTCACGCACGTCGTAGCAGCCGGGCTGCGGCGTGACGTTCTGGCAGTTGTAGCGGAACTGCCAGAACGTGATGACCACGTACGTGCCGAACACCATGGCCGACGAGCCGCCGGCCAGGCCGTCGAGACCGTCGGTGAAGTTCACCGCGTTCGACCAGCCGGACACGAGCACGTAGCAGAAGATGACGAAGCCGATCGTACCGAACGAGATCTGCACGAAGTCCCGCACGAAGGACAGCTGGACCGACGCCGGTGTGAAGCCGAAGTCGTCGGCGAAGTTCACGGCGAGGATCGCGAAGGCGAGCGAGATGACCAGCTGGCCGACCAGCTTGGCCGTCTTGTTGAGGCCGAGGTTGCGCTGCTTGCGGATCTTGATGAAGTCGTCGAGGAAACCGACCAGGCCGAGGCCGACGGTGAGGAACAGCACCAGCAGCCCGGAGGCGGTCGGGCTCTCGGCGTCCTCCGAGGTCAGCCCGGTGAAGATGTGGGCGACGAAGTAGCCGACCACCATGGCGACCAGGATCGCGACGCCACCCATCGTCGGGGTGCCGCGCTTGGACTGGTGGCCCTGCGGCCCCTCCTCGCGGATCTCCTGCCCGAAGCCCTGCCGGGAGAACACCCGGATCAGGTAGGGCGTGACCATGATCGAGACGATCAGGGCGACCGCGGCCGCGACCAGGATGCCGATCACGCGCGGCTCCCCAGCAGGGCGTCGACGACCCGCCACAGTCCGACGGCGTTCGAGGCCTTCACCAGCACGACGTCCCCGGGACGCAGCTCGGTGTCCAACAGCGCGACGGCTGCTTCCACATCGGGCACCAGCACGGGCTCCTCTCCTGTTCCAGACCCCTCGAGCCGGGCGCCGTGCTGGATGGCGCCGGCCTGCTCACCCACTACCACCAGACGGTCGACGCCCAGGCGGGCCGCGAGCCGTCCGATCCCCTCGTGCGCCTCGGCGTGGTTGTCGCCGAGCTCAGCCATCACACCGAGCACCGCCCACGTCCGGCGCTCGTGCCCGGCCATACTGGCAAGCGTCTTCAGTGCGGCGGTCATCGACTCCGGGTTCGCGTTGTAGGAGTCGTTGACGATGGTGAGGCCGTCGCCGCGGGTGGTGACCTCCATGCGGCGCGCGGACCTGCGCTGCGCGCTCGACAGGCTGGCCGCGATGTCCTCCGGCGTGGCCCCCAGCTCCAGCGCCACGGCGGCCGCCGACAGGGCGTTGCCGACGTGGTGCTCCCCGTGCAGCGCGAGGCGCACGGTCGCCTCCCCACGCGGGGTGACCAGCCGGAAGGTGGCCCTGGCCTGGTCGTCGAGCTGGACGTCCACCGCCCGGACGTCCTGGCCCTTGCCGACGAACACGACCCGCGACTTGGCCCGCGCGGCCATGCCCTTGACCAGCGGGTCGTCGGCGTTGAGGACCGCGGCGTCGCTGGCGGCCTCGGCCAGCTCCCCCTTGGCCCGCGCGATTCCCTCCTGGGAGCCGAACTCCCCGAGGTGCGCCGACCCGACGTTGAGCACGACCCCGATGTTCGGCGGCGCGATCTCGCAGAGGGCGCGGATGTGGCCGGGGCCGCGGGCGGAGAGCTCGAGGACGAGGTGCCGGGTGCTCTCGTCGGCACGCAGGACCGTCCACGGGTGGCCGAGCTCGTTGTTGAACGAGCCGGGCGGGGCGACGGTGGGGCCGAGCGGTTCGAGGACCTGGCTGATGAGGTCCTTGGTGGAGGTCTTCCCGGAGGAGCCGGTCACCCCTACGACGGTGAGGTTCGGGAGCCGGTCGACGACGGCACGGGCGAGGGCGGCGAGGGCGGCCAGCACGGCGGCGCCGGACCCGTCCCGGTCGCCGGCGAGCACGTAGGCGCGGCCGTGCGAGGTGTCGACCGGCGGCACGATGACGGCGGGCGCGTCCACCTCCCGGGCGGCCAGCACCCCGGCAGCACCCTGCTGGACCGCGGTGGCGGCGAAGTCATGCCCGTCGACCCGCTCCCCGGGCACCGCGATGAACAGCCCACCGGCGGTGACCTTCCGCGAGTCGAACTCGACGGACCCGGTGATCGTCTCGTCGCCGGTGGCGTTGTGCAGTCGACCGCCGGTGGCCTGGGCGATCTCCCTGAGCGTCAGAGGAATCACGTGTTCTTCTCCAGCCGGGCGAGGATGGCCGCCCGCAGCTCGTCGTGGTCGGAGAACGGGTGCACGACCCCATTGATCTCCTGGCCCGTCTCGTGGCCCTTGCCGGCGATGACCACGACGTCGCCCGGGCGGGCGTGGTTCACCGCCTCGGTGATCGCGGTGCGCCGGTCGCCGATGTCGAGGATCTCGCCGCGTTCGCCCGGGGGGACCGCCTCGGCGCCGGCGCGCATGGCGGCGCGGATGGTGGCCGGGTCCTCGGTGCGCGGGTTGTCGTCGGTGACGATCAGCAGTTCGCTGCGCCGGGCCGCCGCCTCACCCATCATCGGGCGCTTCTCGACGTCCCGGTCGCCGCCGCAGCCCAGGACGACGATCACCCGCCCGTCAGTGCGGGCACGCATCGCGTCGAGGGCCAGTGCGACCGCGGCCGGCTTGTGGGCGTAGTCGACGACGGCCGTGAACTCCTGGCCGACCGCGACCCGTTCCATCCGGCCCGGCACCTGCACCGCCCCGAGGCCGGCGGCGATGTCGGCCGGCGCCACGCCCACCGTGTGCAGGCACGCGGCCGCCAGCAACGCGTTCGCGACGTTGAACTCGCCCGGCATCGGCAGCGTCACCAGCAGCTCGAGCCCGTCCGGCCCGTGCATGACGAACGCCTGCTCGCCCGTGTTCGACGTGGCCCGCGCGCTCGCGGTCCAGTCGGCGTCGCCCTCGGTCGCGACGGTGGTCGTGTGCGGCGTGACCAACCGCCGCCCCCACTCGCCGTCGACGCACACGATCTCGGCGGTGGACCGGCCGTCGAACAGGAGCGCCTTGGCCTGGAAGTAGTCCTCCATGTCCGGGTGGAAGTCCAGGTGGTCCCGCGACAGGTTGGTGAACGCGCCGGTGCGGAACCGCGTGCCGTTGACCCGGCCGAGGGCGAGGGCGTGGCTCGACACCTCCATCGGCACGTGGGTGACCCCGCGCTCGGCCATCACGGCCAGCAGGGCCTGCAGGTCGGGCGCCTCCGGCGTGGTGAACGCGCTGGCCAGCCGCTCGCCCGCGATGCGGGTCTCAACCGTGCCGACCAGCCCGGTGGTGATCCCGGCGGCCCGCAGCCCGGCGTCGATCATGTAGGTGGTGGTGGTCTTCCCGGACGTGCCCGTCACCCCGAGCACCGCGAGCCGCAGCGACGGCTCCCCGTAGATCCACGCGGCGACCGAGCCGAGCACCTGCCGGGGGTCGTCGTGCACCAGGACCGGCACGTCCCGCAGCGCCGGCCGCGCGGCGCCGGCCTCGTCGGTCAGCACCGCGACCGCCCCGGCCCGCAGGGCGTCGGCGGCGAAGTCGGCCCCGTGCACCCGGGCGCCGGGCAGCGCGGCGAAGAGGTCACCGGGCACCACGTGCTGCGCACGCAGCGTGACCCCGGTGACGGCGGGCGCCGGCGTCGGCAGCCGGAGCGCACGCGCGTCCGCCCGCGCCACCAACGTGGTGAGCGGTACTGGCGTGATCCTGGCGGGGCGAGGCGGTGCCGTCACGGCCTTGCCAACGAGCTTGGCGGGCACGTCGCGGAAGGTTACCTGCGCACGGAGGGCGATCAAGGACACCCTGGTGCGCCCGGCCGTGTCGGGTTCGGCTAGACGGCCGGCGGCAGCTCCGGCAGGGGCTCGGTCGCCGGCTTCCTTCGCTTGGGCGTACGCACGACCAGCGCGGCCACGATGCCGCCGACCAGCCCGGAGACGTGTCCCTGCCACGACACCCCGGTGACGCCGATGCCGACCGCGCTCCACATGTAGGACCCGTAGGCGATCGCGATCCCGATGGAGACCAGCACGTCGGCCGGCCGCCGGTCGACCAGGCCACGCAGCAGCAGGTAGCTGAAGTACCCGAACACGACGCCGCTCGCCCCGATGGTCACCGTGCCGGGTGGGGACGTCAGCCAGATCCCGATGCCCCCGACGATGATCACCACCAGCGTCATCCACAGGAACCGCTTGGGGCTCGGGATGGCCGCGATGAGCCCCAGGCTGAACAACGGCAACGCGTTGGCCATCAGGTGGTCGAGGTTCCCGTGCACGAACGGCGCGGTCAGGATGTTGACCAGGCTGCTGGCGTCCCGCGCCAGGATCCCGCCGGACTGCGTCAGGTTCCGCCCGGTGGCCGCGTTGATCAGCTCGACGACCCACAGGATCGCCAGGAAGCCGACGTTCAGCGCCGCGGCCCGCCCCAGTGGGCTGGCGAGGGACCCGTCATCCTCGGCAGGTGGCGTCGGAACGCTCGGCAAGGTGTTCACGGGCCCTGAGTATTCGCCAAAGCCTCGATCCCGTCCAAGAACGCGACCAGTCCCGCCCGGAACGACTCGGTGGCCAGTCGCGGTGACGCGCGCGGCCTCCGGGGCCTCCGCGACGACCTGCGCGACCCCGCGCACCAGCTGGAACAACGCACCGGTGAGCCGCCGCACCTCGGCCGCCGCGAGCCCGGTCTCGAACATGATGCACAGGACGGTGTCCAGCACGACGTACTCGTTCGGCCCCAGCACCGGGCGCGCCTGTGACACCTGCGGCACCGACCTGGTGGCCGGCGGCGATTCCCTGACGGCACAACACCTCCGGCAGTACCTGGCCCCTACTTCCCGTGCGGGTCGGCCGCGTTGAGGGTCGCGACGACCTCGGCGTAGTCGCCGCGGGCCTCGCCGTAGCGGAGGAACTTCACGCGCTCGACCTGGATCTCGGTGGCGTCCGGCCGGGACTCCAGCAGACCCATGACCTCGGTGACGAACTCGTCCAGCGGCATCGCGAACTCGCTGGTCTCCTGGCCGGGCAGCAGGGCGGTCCGTACTGACGGCGGCACCAGCTCGACGACCTTGACGGTGGTGTCGGCGAGCTGGAGGCGGAGCGACTCGCTGAGCATGTGGATCGCGGCCTTGGTGGCGTTGTAGCTGGGTGTGACCGCGAGCGGGGCGAACGCGAGCCCGGAGGAGACGGTGACGATCGTGGCGTCGGCCCGGGACCGCAGGTGCTCGACGAACGCGGCGATGAGCCGGACCGGCCCGAGCAGGTTGGTCGTCACAACGTCCTCTGCTGAGGCAAGAAAGGACTCGGGCCGGCGCCAGTCCTCGATCCGCATGATGCCGGCCATCGTGACCAGGACGTTCAGGTCAGGGTGCCGCGCCAACACCTGCTTGGCGGCAACGTCGATACTGGCGGCGTCCGCGGTGTCGACCCGCACGGTGTCGACCCCCGGATGCTCGGCGGCGATCCGCTCGAGCAGCTCACCCCGCCGCCCACCGACGATGACGGTGTTGCCCCTGGCGTGCAGCTCCAGCGCCAGGCCCAACCCGATCCCACTGGTCGCTCCAGGGATGAAGACGGTGTTTCCGGTGATGTTCATGCTCCCGAGACTGCCCACTCGGTGGCGTTGAATGCAGAGACCCCTTGTCGGGGGATCCCCGATCCCTGGCTAACGCCGTCCGACCGCCGATACTGGACCCCGTGGACCGCGCAGCGCTGGCCGCCTTCCTACGCAGCCGCCGGGAGGCACTGAAGCCCGAGGACATCGGCCTACCTCCCGGCGCACGCAGGCGCACCCAGGGCCTGCGCCGCGACGAGGTAGCCACCCTGGCGGCCATGTCGACCGACTACTACACACGCCTGGAGCAGCAACGAGGGCCGCGACCAAGCGAACAGATGCTGACCGCACTGGCCCGAGCCCTGAGACTGACGAACAGCGAACGCGACTACCTGTTCCAGACGGCCGGCCGCAACACCCCAACCCCGTCAACGGCGGCGACGCACGTCTCCCCCGCCCTGCTGCGGGTACTGGACCGCCTCACCGACACCCCCGCGCTGATCCTGTCCAACCTGGGCGAAACACTCGTACAGAACCGCCTGGCCGAAGCCCTCTTCGGCGACGCGACCCGCCACACCGGCCTCGCCCGCAGCGAGTTCTACCGCTGGTTCACCGACCCGGCGGCGCGAAACCACTACCCGGAGGACGACCGCGACCGCCAGAGCCGAGCCCTGGTCGCGAGCCTGCGCGCCGCCTACGGCGAGCTGGGCCCACGTTCAAGGGCAGGCGAGCTGGTACGCACCTTGGAGAAGACGAGCCAGGAGTTCGCCGACCTGTGGGCACGCCAGGAAGTGGCAAAACGCTTCGAGGACCACAAAACCCTCATCCACCCGGAGCTGGGCCCGATAGAGGTGGACTGCCAGGCCCTGTTCACGGAGGACCAGTCACAGGTGCTGCTAGTCCTCACCGCACCCCCGCGCACAGAAGCCCACGAGAAGCTCAAGCTGCTGGGCGTCCTGGGCCACGAACGCTTCCCCACCGACGCACAACAGACCTGACTGGGGACTAGGGCAATGGGACTTGGGGAACTGGGGCTTGGGGGAACTGGGGCTTGGGAAACAGGGGCTTGGAAAACAGGTATGCAAGCGCGCATTGCCAACCCGACAACCTGCCTGGCCGCCCGCCCCACCCACAAACCTCCAACCACGCCCTGCCCACCCAGCCACCCACCCAACTCCGACGAACACCGCGTCGACCAGACACGCGAGACGATGGAGGCGGCGGCATTCGACGCACAACCCCCAAGCACGCCCTGCCAACCCAACAACCCGACCCAACCACCGCCCCACCCCACCCGGGCCCCGGACCGCCAGACCACTCAAAGCCCCAACTCAGAACCCAACCTTCCGCAACTCATCCAACAAAGCCGGCTTCCGCGCATGCCGAACCTTCAACGCCCCCACAAAATCCGAAACAGACGCCCCACACCGCCCCGCCACCTCCGCCAACTCACGCAACAGAACCCCAGCCTCCCGGTAAGCCTCCCGCCCACCCCGCGCCAGACACGCCTCCACCAGCGACTGATACGCACCCAACACATCAGCCGGATTCGTCACCCCCCGCCGCCGGGCAACCTCCACCCCCACGCAGTCATGCTTCACCGCCGCCTGCCAAGCCTCCGCCACCTCCTCGTCATCCAACAACGCACCCACCAACTCCGCCGGCTCAGCCGCCAGCACGGCCAGCGCCCACTCCCGCAGCCCCGACCACACCTTCACCTCCACCGCCGTCTCCCGAAGCCGCGCATAACAATGCCTCGTCGGCGCCGCACGCAACGCCGCCTTGCGCAGCTCCACGGCATCATCACCCCGCTGCCCATCCACATAGGACTCGATGAGCAGCTCCGTGAGCGCCACGTCGCGCGTCTGCGCCACCCCGCGCTCGCCCCACTGGATGGCCTCGCGGAGACGCCCGGCATGGCGCAGGACCGCCACGATGTCCCGGTACGCCTTCGGTGCGGGCAAACCGTCGGACAGGAAGTCGACCATGGCGTCCACGTCGCCGGTCGCCTTGGCCAGTTGCTCCCGCATGGCACGCAGGACCGTGTGGTCGGCGTCGTCGTCCAGTGCGTGCCACGCGTCGTCGACCAGGGTCCGGTACGCCGTCATGCCGGACTCGACCAGTGGCTCCGCGAAGTCGCCGATGTCGATGGTCGGCCACGTCGTCCAGCCCAGCCGCAGCTGGAACAGCCACGCGGCGAGCTTCGCCGGGTTGGGGCGGGCGGCCGTGCACGCCCGCGCGTACAGCTTCACCGCGCGCCGGCACACGCCCGCGATCGTGCCCACCGGGTCGTCCACGGCACCCATGGCCGACGCGAGCAGCTCCACCGCGTGCCGGGCCAGGGGCCGGGCCTCGGCGGCGTGGCCGGACTCGACCAGGTCGTGCACCGTGTCGAGCACGTCCTTGGCCCGCGTCGCGTAGTCGCCGTCGACGAAACCACGCACTCGCAGTGCGGTGTCCAGCTCCCGGCGCAGCACCGCGACCTGCGGCGCGCCCGTCGTGCCGGCACGCAGCATCAGCTGGCGGCACAGCGCCGGATCGCGGTTCGCCTGCGCCAGCAACAGGTCCACCAGCTCCCGCTGGTCCAGCGACAGGAGATACGCCTCGAGGTCGGCCGACGGCGTGGACGACTCGGACGCCAACAGCACCAGGCCGACGGCGACGCAGTGCTTGCAGAAGTTGCCCTCCAGGCCGAACGGGCACTCGCACTCGGCGACCAGCGAGTCGTTCTCCCGGCCCAGCCAGACCTCGTAGACGTCCTTGCCGCGCACGCTCGCACGCACGCCGAGCGCCGTCGGGCGTAACTCCCCCACGGCGTCGACGTAGTCACGCCCACGCCGGAAGGATCCCTCGTCCGCGGCGGCACGCAGATCGTCCTCGGTGAACCAGGCCATGCTCCGGATTCAAGCGCACCGCACCGACAATTCCGAAAAGGCCAGCTCAGCGGGACGACATGAACGTCGCGATCTCCTCGCCGAGCCGCTCGCCGGCGTCCTCCTGCAGGAAGTGGCCGGCACCCTCGATCGTCACGTGGTCGACGCCCGCCGCGCCCGGAATCAGTGAGCTCAGCACCGCCGCCATCGGACCGGTGATCGGGTCGCCGTCGCTGAACGCGCACAGGAACGGCTTCTCCCACCGCCGCAGCACCCGCCAGGCCGCGATGTTGGCCGGCGCGGCCGGGTCCTCCAGCGACACCGGCACCAGGCCCGGCATGGTCCTCGCGGCAGCCTTGTACTCCTCGGCCGGGAACGGCGCGTCGTAGGCGGCCCGCACCTCGTCGGACAGCGGGGTCTTGCAGCCCGCCTGCACGAACCGGCCGATGTCCAGCACCGGCGCCTTCTCGATGGCGCGCCGGAACTGCCACCACACGTCCGGCATGCCGTGCTCGCCGGTCGGCAGGCCCGTGTTCGCCGCGACGATCCGCGCCACCCGATCCGGGTGCTCCGCGGCCACCCGCAGCCCGACCAGCCCGCCCCAGTCCTGCCCGACGACCGTGACGTCCCGTAGGTCCAGGGCGTCGAACGCGAACGACCGCACCCACTCGACGTGGGCCGCGTAGGTGTGCGCGGCCGCGGGCGGCTTGTCCGACCGGCCGAACCCGATCAGGTCCGGTGCCACCGCACGGATCCCGGCCGCGGCGAGCACCCGCATCACCTTGCGGTACAGGAACGACCAGCTCGGCTCGCCGTGCAGCAGCAACGCCACCGGCCCGTCCTCGGGTCCCGCCGACACGTACGCCATGCGCGGCCCGCCGACGTCGACGTACGCCGGCTCGTACGGGAAGTCCGGCAACGACGCGAACCGCGAGTCGTCAGTGCGCAGCATGCGGACCAGACTACGACTCGACGAGCGGCACGACCGGGCTCTGCTCCTTGGACAGCGGGATGTTGTACCGCTGCGCCAGGTAGGACGCGATGTCGTGGAACAGCGGGGCCGCGGACTTGCCCTCCGGCGGGCCGCCGACGTAGTGCGGGCGGTCCAGCATGATGCCCACCACGAACCGGGGCGAGTCGGCCGGCAGGATGCCCGCGAACGTGATCCAGTAGTTCTCCTGGCTGTACCCGCCGCCGCCGTCCTTGGCCTGCTGCGCGGTGCCGGTCTTGCCGGCGATCTGGTAGCCGGGCAGCGCGGCGGGCACGCCGGTGCCGTTGTTCAGGCCGCCGCCCTTCTGCGTCACCGCGCGGAACATGTCCCGCACGGTGTTCGCGGTCTTCGCGTCGACCACGCGCACCGGCTTCGGCCGCGGCTCCGGGATCCGGGTGCCGTCCGGGGCGATCCGCGCGGCCACGATCCGCGGCGGCACACGCACACCGTCGTTCGCGAGCGTCTGGTACATCCCGGCCATCTGCAGCACGGTCATCGACAGGCCCTGCCCGATCGGCAGGTTGCCGAACGTCGAGCCGGACCACTGGTTGCGCGGCAGGACCTTGCCCTTGCTCTCGCCGGGCAGGCCGACGCCGGTGCGCTGGCCGAGCCCGAGCTTCTTCAGCATGTCGGAGTACCGGTCCTGCCCGCACTCCTGCGCGAGCATCAGCGTGCCGACGTTCGAGGACTTCGCGAAGATGCCGGTGGTGGTGAACTGCTGCGGCGGGTGGTTCCACGCGTCACCGATGGTGCGGTCCGAGACCCGGATCGAGTCCTTCACCAGGTGGGTGTCCAGCGGCGAGGTGATGTTGTAGTTGATCGCGCACAGGGCCGTGACGACCTTGTTGACCGAACCCGGCTCGTACGGGCTGGTGACCGCCGGGTTGCCGAGCAGCGCCTGGTCGGAGTTCCAGCCGGGTTGGCTGGGGTCGAACGTCTTGTCGTTGGCCAGCGCGTACACCTCGCCGGTCTTGGCGTCCATGATCACCGCGCTGCCGCCGCGGGCCTGCGACTTCGCGACGTAGCCGGCGAGCGCCTGCTGCAGGTAGTACTGCACGTCGGCGTCGATGGTGAGCTCGATGTCCGAGCCGTCGACCGCCGCGCGCACGTCCCGCTCGGTGCCCGGGATGACGACGTCGCTGCCTTCCTCGGTCGCGGCGACCTGGCGGCCGGGCGTGCCGGAGAGCTGGTTGTCCCGCAACATCTCCAGGCCGGCGAGGCCGTGCAGGTCGTGCTTCTCCGGATCCGGGTCGTCCGTCCGCCAGTTGGCGATGCCGATGATGTTGGCGGCCGTCGACTTGCCCGGGTACTCACGCGTGGCGCGGTACTCGGCGATGATCGACGGGAACTTCAGCTGGATCTCCCGCGCCACGGCCGGCTCGACGTGGTCGGCGAGGTAGACGAACGACTTGTTCTGGCGCAGCTTCCCGAGCAACTCCTCCTCGTCCCCCCCGACCTTCTGGGCGACGAGCTTCGCCATGGCGGCGGTCTCGGCGTCGAAGTTGAGCGGCTCGCCCTCGAGCTTGCCGTCCTTGAGGTTCTGGTTGAAGGTCGCGATGTCCTTGCGCGTCGCGTTGGGCCGGAACGCGAGCGCCCGCGACTCGACGCTGAAGGCGAGCTCGGCCCCGTTGCGGTCGACGATCGAGCCCCGCTTGGCCGGGAGGTCGATCTCGGTGTTGCGCTGCCGCTCGGCCTTCGCGGCGAGCGCCTCGGCCTCGAACCCCTGGACCTGGATGAGCTTGACCCCGGCCGCGACCAACGCCGCGATGAGCAGGAACCGAACCGCGACGACCCGGATGTGGTGGTTGGCCGGCCGCCTCCTGCGCGGCAGCCGCCGCGGGCCGGCCGGCCTACGCGGTGGCGGTGGGACCGGACGACGACCGGAGCCGTGAACGGCACCGCGCGGCGGGGTGCGCGGGGTGCCCCGGCCGGGCATGCCGCCACGAGCGGGCACACCGGCGACGGCAACCCGCTGCACCGGCCGACGAGCGGGGGTGGCGGGGCGACGGCCGTACCCGCCCCTCCTCGGCTGGCCGGGCATCAGGCGCGCCCCACCCACGCCACGGCCGTGGCCCTGAAAGGCGCTTTCAGGGCATTGAGCGTCCTGAAAGCGCCTTTCGGGGCGTCGGTCGCATGCATCAGCCGGCTCCCTGCCCGGTGCCGCCCTGCTGCCCACCCGCGGGCTGCCCGGTACCGGACTGCGCCTGGCCACCCTGCGCCTGGCTGTCCGGCGTCTGGTTCGTCGGGGTCTCACCCGCCGGTGGGGTCGGGGTGGGAGCCTCCACGGGCTTCGGTTCGCCGACGACCACGACCGTGCCGTCCGGCTGGACGATCAGGCGGGCGGGGTCGCCGGCCGGCACCATGCCCATCAACTTCGCGCGGTCGGACAGCGACGCGGCGGACTCCTTCTCCGTCACCTCGCGCTGCAGCTGGGCGGCGCGCTCGGCGAGGCGGTCGGCCTCCTGCTTGGCCTGCTCCAGACGATAGGAATCCGCGATCGCCTGGGTCGACAGCCACAGCGTGGCCGCGACGCCGACCGTCAACACCACGATGATCAGGACCGCGAACGGCACCCTGCCGGCACCTCGGTCGAGGTCGTCCTCCACCGGGCGTTCGATGCGACGCCCCTCGCGCTGGGCGCGACGGGCGTAGGCGCGTTGGGCCGCGGCCGTGCGGGAGCGGGACGGGGCCGCCGCTCGACGCGGCTCCGTCTCCGGCGCGGTGGCGGGGTCGGCAACACGCTTCCGGGTACGCGTCGACTCGGTCTGGACAGTCATGCCGCCTCCAGAATCCTCATCGCCGCGCGCAACCGGACCGAGGCTGCCCGCGGGTTTCGTTCGATTTCCTGCTCGTCGGCCTGCTCGGCGCCGCGAGTCAGCAACCGGAGCTGGGGGCCGTGGCCCGGCAGCTCCACCGGCACACCGGGTGGTGTCCGGGACTTGGCCAAGCCGGCCAACGCCTGCTTGACCAGCCGGTCCTCCAGTGACTGGTAGGACTCGACCACGATCCGCCCGCCGACACGCAGCGCGGACAGGGCAGCGGGCAGGGCGGCACGCAACGCGTCCAGCTCCCCGTTGACCTCGATGCGCAACGCCTGGAAGGTCCGCTTGGCGGGATGCCCGCCGGTGCGCCGCGACGCCGCCGGCACCGCCTCGTACAGCAGCTCGACCAGCCGGCCACTCGACGTGAACGGCTCCTTCGCACGCTCCCGCACGACGCGGTCGACGATCCGCTTCGCGAACCGCTCCTCGCCGTACTCGCGCAGGATCCGGACCAGCTCGCCCGGGGGGTACGTGTTCAGCACCTCGGCGGCCGTCAGCCCGGCCGTCGGGTCCATCCGCATGTCCAGCGGCGCGTCCTGCGCGTACGCGAACCCCCGTGAGGCCACGTCCAGCTGCATGGACGACACGCCGAGGTCCATCAGGGCGCCGGCGACCGAGGAGATGCCCAGCTCGGCCAGCACGGCGGGCAGCTCGTCATACACCGCGTGCACGAGGTGGACCCGGTCCCCGTACCCGGCCAGGCGGGAACGGGAGCGGTCGAGCGCGGCCGGATCCCGGTCGAGGCCGACCAACACCAACGTGGGATGGGCGGCGAGCAGCGCGTCGGCGTGACCACCGAGGCCGAGGGTGCAGTCCACGAGGATGGCGTCCGGCATGGACAGGGCGGGCTCGAACAGCTCGAGCACCCGGCTCAGCAACACTGGAACGTGCTCGGACATGCCAAAGCCACCCCCTCTCCCGCCATAGAGTCCAAAGCGGATGCCGCCAGGTCCCCGCCCGCTCGTCGCACCTGGCGCCGGGGAAGGTGTGCCAGGGTCGAAAGCGAGCGGAACGGAGGCCTCGCGGCACCCGCGCCGTGCCCGGTACTCCCGTCAGAACACGCCGGGCAGGACCTCCTCCCGTGCCTGGGAGTAGGCGTCCTCGTGCTCGTCCTGGTAGGTCTGCCACGCCTCCGCGTCCCAGATCTCCAGGCGGGTGACCGCACCGATGACCACGCACTCCTTGGTCAACCCGGCATAGCGCCGGAGCTCCGGTGCGATCACGACCCGCCCCTGTCCATCGGGACGCTGCTCGTCGGTGCCGGCGAACAGGTACCGCTGGAAGGCGCGAACCGACTCGTTCGTCAGGGGCGCCGCTGCCACCTTGCGTGCCATCTCCTCGAACTCGGCGCGGGGGAAGACGTAAAGACAGTGGTCCTGTCCTTTGGTGACCATCAGCCCACCCGCGAGCGCGTCCCGGAACTTGGCAGGCAGCGTCAGCCGCCCCTTGTCGTCCAGCTTCGGGGTGTGCGTACCGAGAAACATCAGGGTCCGCACCTCCCCACCGGTCCGTGCGGACCAGCCATGGAGCCCCCTTCCGCCCCACTAGCGGCCACCGTACCCCACTTTTCACCACAGTCAACGGCGAATGACGGCACAACTCTGTCACCGGGCCGACGTTTGCCCTGGTAAACGCGTAGGGGCGAGAGTGGGGGACGGTGGTGGGACTCCCCCGACCGGGTGCCTCTCGGGCGACCAGAAGTGGCCGATCGGGCAACCGAACGGAGTCAATCGCGTCCAATCAACGCGCCAGGAGGTTCGGCGTGGGGCGTTGTGGGGAACCCGGGCGAGCGCGGTTCGTCGGCGCGAGCCGTCCGAGTTGTTCAAAGTTGGGTGGCAATCCGCCGGACCGGAACACTCACACGCCGCGAGGCGTAGAAGATAGGGATAGTAGACAAGGGACCCCGAACTACTCCCCGGATGCAACGGAGAAGCTGGGGTACTTCTCACAGGTTTGACACACTTCGTAGCAGGCTCTGTGCCGACGAAGTTCACAGGAGGTCGTGTGACGTCGAGTACCCCGCCATCGGCGCTGTCCGGCAGCCCATTCCCGGCGCACGGCGGCGACCCCTACGCGCAGCAGCTGTCGACGGGTGCGACCCACCCGGCCGTCGACCAGCACACGCCGAACAACAACCACCTCTACCGGCCGGCGTCGGCGCTCGACGAGCTGGGCCAGGCCGCCCAGCGGATCGCCGCCAACGTGGAACGGGTGCTGGTCGGCAAGCCGGAGGTCGTGCGCATCGCGCTCGTCACCCTCCTCGCCGAGGGACACCTGCTGGTCGAGGACGTGCCGGGGGTCGGCAAGACCTCGCTCGCCAAGGCGCTCGCCCGGTCGATCGACTGCACGGTCAGCCGCATCCAGTTCACGCCGGACCTGCTGCCCTCGGACGTCACCGGCGTCTCGATCTTCAACCGGCAGACCAACGAGTTCGAGTTCCGGCCCGGCCCGGTGTTCGCGAACATCGTGGTCGGCGACGAGATCAACCGCGCCTCCCCCAAGACGCAGTCGGCGCTGCTCGAGTGCATGGAGGAGGAGCAGGTCACGGTCGACGCGAACACCTACCAGCTCGAGGCGCCGTTCATGGTCATCGCGACCCAGAACCCGATCGAGATGGAGGGCACCTACGCCCTCCCGGAGGCGCAGCGCGACCGGTTCACCGCACGGGTGTCGATCGGGTACCCGGACCCGGCCGCGGAGCTCGCCATGGTCGACGAGCACGCCGGCCACAACCCCCTCAACGACCTCCAGCCGGTGTCGAGCGCCGAGCAGGTCAAGCACCTGGTCGAGACCGTCCGCGCGGTCAAGCTCTCCCCCGACATCCGCCGCTACGCCGTCGAGCTGGTCTCCGCGACGCGCCGGCTGCCGGAGATCAGGATCGGCGCGTCACCGCGGTCCACACTGCACCTGGTGCGGGCCGCCCGCGCGCAGGCGGCACTGTCCGGCCGTGACTTCGTGGTCCCCGACGACGTGCACGCGGTGGCCGTGCCCGTGCTCGCGCACCGGCTCGTGCTCACCCCGGAGGCGCAGGCCGGGCGCCGCGCGCCGGCCGACCTGATCCGCGCGCTGGTGCAGCGGGTGCCGGTGCCACAGCACGGTGCCCCCGCTCGCGGGGCCAGGTAGGCCCCCCGTGGCGCGGCCGCTCAAGGGTGCGCTCTCGGGCCTGACGACGCGGGGCCGCTGCCTCCTCGCGGCGGGGCTCGCGGCCGCGCTGTGCTCGATCGTGTTGAACGAGCGCGACCTGCTGCGCGTCTCCGTGTTCGTGGTGGCCCTGCCGATCCTCGTGTGCCTGCTGACCGCGGTCGCCCGGGTCGGCCTGCACGCGCAGCGGCAGATCGTGCCGATCCGCACCCCGGTCAGTGGGCGGGCCGAGGTGACGCTGCACATCACGTCCACCGGCCGGCTGCCCACCGGCGGCCTGCTGGTCTCCGACGGGGTGCCGTACTCGCTGGGTGGCAAGCCGCGGTTCGTCATCGAGCACCTGCCCCGACACACCGGCACCCGGCTGCGCTACCACGTGCAGCCGATGCTGCGCGGCATCCAGCAGCTCGGGCCGTTGAAGGCGACGATCACCGACCCGTTCGGGCTGGCCGAGTTCGAGCGTGACCTGGCCGGCACCTCGCGGCTGGTCGTGGTGCCCCGGGTGGTGAAGCTGGTCGGCGTGCCCGGCGGGTCGGGGCTGGGCTCCGGCGACGACGGCTCGGTCCGGCTCAACGCGGGCCAGGGCGAGGACGACGCGATCGTGCGGCCGTACCGGCAGGGCGACGACCTGCGGAAGGTGCACTGGCGCTCGACCGCCAAGCGCGACGAGATGATGGTCCGGGTCGAGGAGCGCCCGTGGCGTGGCGGTACGACTGTATTGCTCGACCACCGCGCACCCTCGCACAGCGGGTCCGGCGCCAACTCCAGCCTGGAATGGGCGGTGTCCTTCGCCGCCAGCATCTGCCTGCACCTGCACCGCTACGGCCAGCGGATCCGGCTCATCACCGAGTCCGGCGGCCTGATCGTGCGGGACTCCGGGGACGGCACGCACAGCGACAACGCGGTGCTCGACGCCCTGGCCGCGCTGCAGGCCACACCGTCGCCGGCCATGGACAACCGCGGCGACCCGGCCGGCGGCCAGGAGCTGATCGCGATCCTCGGCGCGACGGCGCCCGAGTCGCTCTCGCAGCTGATCAGCCAGCGCTCCCGGGGCACCCGCAGCCTCGCGGTGCTGCTGGACACCACCGCGTGGGGCGAGGCCGAACACACCACCGACCTCGACGGCGCCATGGCGTTGCTGCGTGGCGCGGGCTGGGGCGTCACGGTCGCCCGGCCGAACGTTCCGATGACCGCGACGTGGGCCACGCTGTGCCGCACGCACGGCACGCGCGCGGACGCGGTCATCACCGGTTAGCAGGGGGACTTCCCGAATGTCGACAGCTACCCCGACCCGACCGCCGGCCGGCAGGGCGCCGCGCCCGTCCGGTTCGCCCGCACCTCCACCGCCGACCGGCGGGGAGCTGACCTCCGCCCAGTGGTCCATGACCGTCACCCCGGTGGTCGCGGCCGTCACGACGCTCTGCGCCTCGCTGGCGCTGTCCGGCGTGATCGAGGGGCTGCGCTGGTGGGGCTACGCGGGCGTGGCGGTCACCGTGGTCACCGCGATCGGCCTGGGGCTGCGGGCGATCCGCACGCCGGTCCTGCTGGTCGGCCTCGCGCAGATGTTCGCCATCCTGTGCCTGCTCGTCTCGCTGTTCACCGACAGCGGGATCCTCGGCATCATCCCCGGCCCGTCCGCGCTCGCCGAGCTGGGCTCGGTGCTCGAGAACTCGATCGAGGTCGTGCGGACCGGGGTGCCACCCGTGCCGGCGACCCAGGCCGTGCTGTGCCTGGTGGTGATCGCGATCGGGCTGGTCTCGGTCCTGGTGGACACGCTCGCGGTGTCCGCCGGCACGCCGGCCGCGTCCGGGCTGGTGCTGCTGTGCGTCTACGCGGTGCCGGCGTCGCTGGCCGACGAGATGCTGCCGTGGTGGGCGTTCGTGCTCGGCGCGGTGTCGTTCGCGGCGCTGCTCGCGGTGGACGGCGCGCACCGGCACCAGCTGTGGCGCAACCGGCCGACCGTGCAGGGCACGAACGGCGGCTTCGGCGGTCCCACCGCCCTGGTGTCCGGCGCGGTCGCGATCGCGCTGCTCGCCGGCGCGACGGTGACCTGGATCGGCACGGTCGGCCAGCTGCCCGGCGGCAACAACGGGGCCGGGCAGGGCGGGCTGGGGCTCAACCCGTTCACCTCGCTGCGCGGCATGCTCGACCAGGACGGCAACGTCGAGCTGTTCCGCATCCGCGGCATGGGCGACAACAACCGCTACCTGCGGGCCATCACCCTGCCGACGTACGACAAGAGCTTCGGGTGGCGGCGGGACACCAAGGAGATGCCCAGCGGCCGGTCGCTCGCCGGGACGCTGCCGTCGCCCGGACGCGGCGACGACCCGCGGGGACGTGAGACGACCTCGATCCAGATCGAGGCGGTCAACTCGACCGACTACTGGGCGCCGGTGGCCGGCACGCCGGTGCGGCTGGACGGCCTGCCCGACGACATGCGGTACGACGAGGACAGCGGGATGATCTACGGCCCGGAGTCCCGCACCCTGCCGACCTATACCGAGGAGGCGGACTTCAGCGAGCCGCAACCGGCCGACCTGGCCGCCGAGGGCCTATTCAGCGACACCGGCACGATCTCGGACCTCTACCTGCGCAAGGACGGCATCAGCCCCGAGGTCGCCGACCTCGCGAACCGGCTCGCCGTCGGTGCCTCCACCTACGAGCGGGTGCTCGCCATCAAGGCGTACTTCGACGTCTCGAACGGCTTCACGTACAACACGCAGACCGCCGTCGGCAGCAACGAGACCGGGCTCATCGACTTCCTGTTCAAGAGCAAGGCCGGGTTCTGCGAGCAGTACGCGTCGGCGATGGCGATCCTGCTGCGGGCCGCGAACATCCCGTCCCGGGTGGCGATGGGTTACACCGCCGGCTACCAGAACGGCGACTACCGGACGGTCACCACGCAGAACGCGCACGCGTGGGTCGAGGTGTTCTTCCCCAACCACGGTTGGATGACGTTCGATCCGACGCCGCTGTCCGACGGCACGGCCTACGACCCGCCGTACGCCTCGGCCGGCACCCCGAGCGGCCCGGAGGACGACCCGACGGGCCAGAACCCGTCCTCGGCCGCGCCGCCTGTGCCCACCGGACCCACCACCTCGGCGCCGAACGGCGACCAGCCCCAGGCCGGCGGCGAAGGCAACGGCCAGCAGAGCTCCGCCCCGGCCCCGTGGCTGTGGCTCACGATCGGCGGCCTCGTGCTGGCCGCGGCCGTGCTGTCGGGTGCCGTGGCGAAGAACCGCGGGCGGCGAAAGCGTGGCACGCTGCTGGCGTTCGCGGTGGCCACGTGGTTGCTGGCGCTGCTGTTCGTCGCGGCCGTGGTGTCGTGGTGGCTCGCCGCGCTGGTGGTGGTGTTGACGCTCGCCGCCGCGCCGGGCCTGGTCCGGGAGCGACGGCGGCTCGCACACCGCCACCAGGTGCACCGCGGCGGCCCCGAGGCGGCGTCGTCGGCGTGGTCGGAGCTGCTGGCCGAGTCCCGTGACCGCGGCATCGAGGTCGGCTCGACGGAGACCGTCCGCACGGCCGCCCGCCGCATGGCCCGCGAGCACTCCCTCGACGACGGCGGCAAGCGCGCCCTGCGCACGGTCGTCAGCGAGGTGGAACGCAACTGGTACGGCGGCCAGGACGAGCCGAACTCCAACCTGGCCCCCGCCTACGACGACCTGATCGAGGGCATCCGCCGCAACTCCCCCCTGGGCTGGCGCGCCCGCCTACTCCCCCGCTCCGTCCTCCGCCGCTAACCCGCGTGTCCAACGCCCCCGACCCGCGTGTCCAACTCTCGCGACCCGCGAGTTCAACAAATCGTGCATCCCGCATTTGTCGAACTCACCTGGCCGGCACGTTGGACACGCGGCGCCGCAGCGTTGGACACGCGGTGCCGTGGGACACGCGGTGCCGTGGGACACGCGGTGCCGTGGGGGCACGTCAGGTTGGGGTGGGGGGTGGGGTGGTGGGGGTGGCCAGGTGGCGTTGGGACCAGGAGACGTCGTGCCAGGCGTTGTGCTTCCAGCCGATGCGGCGGTAGGTGCCGACCGGCTCGAAGCCCAGTGCCTTGTGCAGGCCCTCGCTGGCGTCGTTCGGGAGGGTGATGCCCGCCGCGGCGGTCAGGTAGCCGCGGGCGGCCAGGCGGGTGAACAGCTCCTCGTACAGGGTGCGGCCCGCGCCCGTGCGCCGGCGGCCCACCTCGATGTACACGCTGACCTCGCAGGACCACCGGTACGCCGCCCGGGCCTTGAACGGGCCGCCGTACGCGTAGCCGAAGACCCGGCCGTCCTCCTCGGCCACCAGCCAGGCGTGGGTGCGCCGCGCCGCCTCGATCCGCCGCGCCATCTCCTCGACCGACGGCGGCTCGTACTCGAACGTGATCGCCGTGTCCCGCACGTACGGCACATAGACCGCCACACACGCCGCCGCGTCCCCCGGCTCCGAACCATCCCTGACCAACATGTCGAAGATAGTAGCCGGTACTGTCACTATGTGACCGACATCAGCACTGCGATCGCGACCACACTGCAGACGGCCCGCCAGGCCCGCGGCCTCTCCGGCGGGGCGCTGGCCGACCGCTCCGGGGTGTCCCGCGCCATGATCAGCAAGATCGAACGCGGCGAGACCCAGCCGACCGCCGTGCTGCTGTCGAGGCTGGCCGCGGCGCTGGGCATGACACTCTCGGAGCTCGTCGCCCGCGCCGAGCAGGACCAGAAACGGCTGGTCAGGAAGGACGAACAGCCCGTCTGGACCGACCCGGAGACGGGCTACGTCCGGCGCGCGGTCTCCCCCACGGCCGGCGGGCCGCTCGAACTGGTCGAGGTCGAGCTGCCCGCCGGCGCCGTCGTCGCCCAGCCCGCCGAGTCGTACACGCTGGCGCACCACCAGATCTGGGTCCTGGCCGGCCACCTGACGTTCCGCGAGGGGGACGTCGAGCACGACCTGGGCCCCGGCGACTGCCTCCAGCTCGGCGCGCCGCAACCCTGCGCGTACGTCAACCGGAGCGACGCGCCGTGCCGGTACCTGGTGGTGCTGGGCAGGCGTCAGACCGTCGGGTAGCGGTTGTAGTCGGGGAAGTTGCCGAAGAGCAGCTCGTCCGCCGGCCCCTGAGTGACCGCGTGGACCAGGTGCACGCCGCCGACGAAGGCGCCCTTCCACGAGCCGCCCCGGCCACCGAACGGCTCCTCGCGGTCGCCGCGCGAGCGGGGCTTGTTGATGCCGACCTTGAACGCCTGGACGTGCTCGGCCAGATCGTTCGCCAGCTCCTCGTCGTCACACGCGATGGTCGCCACGAGCGCGCCGTTGGACGCGTTCATCTGCGCCAACAGCTCGGCCTTGGTGTCCACCACGACGATCGTGTCGACCGGGCCGAACGGCTCCTCGTGCATGAGCCGCGACGCGCCGGGCGGGGCGAGCAGCGTGGTCGGCGCGACGTACGCCGACGTGTCCTGTCCTGGCAGGAACCTGCCCTGGTCGAGCGAGCCGCGGTAGAGCGGCACGGCGCCGTGGCGCAGGGCCTCCTCCACCCGCTTGCCCAGGTCACGCGCCTTGGCGGCGGAGATCAGCGACCCGAAGTCCAGCGCCGGCAGCTCCTGCTTCTCGTCCTCGGCGTCGACCGCGAGCGGGTGCCCGAACCTGATCGACTGCACGACCGGCAGGTACGTCGCGAGGAACGAGTCGACCAGCTCGCGCTGGACCACGAACCGCGGGTAGGCGGTGCAGCGCTGCTTGGCGTACTCGAAGCCCTTCTTCAGGTGCGCGGCGAGGCCGTCCCAGTCGGAGAACTCCCAGATGCCCCAGCAGTTCAGCCCCTCCTGCTCGAGCATGTGCCGCTTGCCGGTGTCGACGAGCTGCGCGGCGACCTTGCCACCGTTGTCACGGCCACCGACGAAGGCGAGCGCGCCGATCTCCATCGACCGGACCAGCGCGCCGGACAGCTTCGAGCCGTCCCCCGACAGCAGCGTGACCGGCAGGCCGGCGTCGTTCATGAGCGCGTGCGCGACCGTGAGGCAGACCGCGCCGCCCTGCGTCGGGGTCTTGGCGACGACCGCGTTGCCGGCGAGGAGCTGCACCAGCTCGGCGTGCACCAGCACCGACATCGGGTAGTTCCAGCTGGCGATGTTGCTGACCGGGCCGGGCAGCGGCGTCCGCTCGAACGGGCGGCCGTGGGCGTCGGTCGCGAGCATCTCGTCGATGTTCTCGAGGTACCAGCGGACGCCGTCCAGGGCGCGGTCCACGTCCGCGCAGGCCAGCTTCCACGGCTTGCCGATCTCCCAGGCGAGCAGCAGGGCCAGGTCGTCCCGCACGTCGGTCATGGCCTCGACGGCCGCGGTGACCCGCGCCTTGCGGTCGGCGAGCGGCACGTCGGCCCACTCGCGGTGCTGCTGGTGCGCGGCCGACACCGCCTTCAGCGCGGTGGGCTCGTCGATCTTGGACAGCTGCCCGATCGTGGACTGGTCGACCGGGGAGATCATCGGCGACCGCTCGCCGCCGTCCTGCCACCGGCCCTCGTACAGGTTCCGCAGACGGTCACCGGCGAAGCCGTCGGGTGCCGCCTGGGCGACCCGTTCCGCCAACCGCGCCCACTGTGCGTGCTCGGGGATGCGCAAAGCCACGACCAAACCTCCATCGCATGGACGAGATCCCGTTAACGATGGTTACCCGCCACGATGGAGAAGTCATCGAGTCTGCGTCGGACGTCACGCACAAAGACGCCGGGTGCCCACTACGTGGACACCCGACTCCTCCACTGCCCTATGGCTCGTCTTCGAACCGCTTGCGGAAGCGGTCCTCCATCCGTTGTGAGAACGAGCTTCGGCGCGCCTTGGGCGAGCCGCCTCCCTCACCTTCAGTGGCGCCCTCCTCGCCATCCCCGCCTCGTCGCATAGCGGAGAGCGTGAGCAGCGCGCCGAAGAACATGACCAGGAAGCCGAGCAGGCTGACTACCGGGACACCGCCAGGCTTCAGCGGCAGGATGACTCCCAGGACCAGAAGCGCGACACCCAGCACGAACAGCGCGATGCCCTGGAGGCGTCGACGCCGTGAGGGGCGGCGCAGTCGTGCACCCCGCACGCTGGAGGCGAACTTGGGATCCTCGGCGTAAAGCGCACGCTCAATCTGGTCGAGCAGTCGCTGCTCGTGCTCGGAGAGTGGCATCAGTTCCTCCTCCGGCACAGCGGTCGCGAGCGCCGGGCAATACGGGTCATGGCCGCCGGACCCGGCGGGCGCCCCACTGTGGGGGCGTCACCCTCCAGGATACGAGCCGCGAGGCTCCGCGACTACCCGATCCGGAATCATGGTCGTATGCATCAGCAAAACCCGGCCGTTCCCGAGTGTGCCACGAAGCGACTCGGCCCTCGTCAGGTGGGTTGATGGACCCGGCGACGGCGCTGCGGCAGATCGCGTTCCTACTCGAACGTGTAGCCGAGCCCACACACAAAGTGCAGGCGTTTCGCCGTGCCGCGGCCGTGGTGGACGGGCTCGGCGAGGGTGAGCTGGCCGCCCGGATCGCCGCCGGGACGCTCACCGCGCTGCCGTCGATCGGCAAGACGACCGCCGCGGTGATCACCGAGGCAGCCGCCGGCGGGTCGCCCACGTACCTCCAGCGCCTGCTCGCCGGCGGGCTCCAACCTCTCGTCCCGGGCGGCGAGGACATGCGGGCCGCACTGCGGGGTGACTGCCACACGCACTCGGACTGGTCCGACGGCGGCAGCCCGATCCGGGAGATGGCCGAGGCGGCGATCCTGCTCGGCCACGACTGGATGGTCCTGACCGACCACTCGCCGCGGCTCACCGTGGCCAACGGGCTGTCCGCGGAGCGCCTGCGCCGCCAGCTGGACGTGGTCGAGGAGCTGAACCGCGAGCTGGCGCCGTTCCGGATCCTGACCGGCATCGAGGTCGACATCCTCGACGACGGGGCGCTCGACCAGGAGCCGGAGCTGCTCGCCCGGCTGGACGTCGTGGTGGGGAGCGTGCACTCCAAGCTGCGGATGGCCCGCGCGGAGATGACCGAGCGGATGCTGGCCGCGGTCGCCAACCCCCACCTGGACATCCTCGGCCACTGCACGGGCCGGCGCATTCGTGGCCGGCCCCGGCCGGAGTCGGAGTTCGACACCACCGCGGTGTTCACGGCGTGCCGCGACCACGGGAAGGCCGTCGAGATCAACTCCCGGCCGGACCGGCTCGACCCGCCGCGCCGGCTGCTGACGCAGGCGGTCGAGCTGGGCTGCGTGTTCTCGATCGACAGCGACGCCCACGCACCGGGGCAGCTGGACTGGCTGCAGTACGGCTGCGAACGTGTCGAGGAGTGCGGAGTTTCACCCGATCGGGTGATCAACACGAAGTCCGCCGATCACGTCGTGGAGTGGGCGGCCCGTCGTTAGGGTGCCGCCATGCGGGTCACGTCCTTCACCAGGAAACGCAGGCGCTCGGGCTACGCCGGGATCGTGGCCGTCGGCCTGCTCCTCGGCCTGTGCGCGGGCTTCGTCACCCTGTGGAACCTCGGGTCGGAGCGGATCGCGCACTACGCGGTCGACGTGGCCGTACAGGCGGACGGCACCGCGCTCGTCCGGGAGACCATCGACTACGACTTCGGCCGCGAGGAGAAGCACGGGATCTTCCGCGACTTCCCCGGGTACCGGTTCGACGGTGACCAGCGGGTGTCCGACGTGCGGGTATGGTCCGCCTCCGCGCCGGCCGACGTGGACCTCAGCGACACCGGGGCCGCGGAGATCAGGATCGGTGACCCGAACAGCACGGTCAGCGGGCGGCACCGGTATGTGATCCAGTACCGGACCACGGGCGCGACCAGCGGCGACCGGCTGGCGTTCGACGTCGTCGGCACCGGCTGGGACGTGCCGATCCACAGCGTGGACATCCACCTCACGGCGCCGTACCGGCTCGGCGAGGTCAGGTGCTTCCGCGGGTACGAGTCGGGCACGAACCGGTGCGAGACCCTGTCCGCCGGCGGCGACGCGGTGAGCGCGCACGTCGAGGACCTCGAGCCGGAGCAGGGCGTCACCATCGACGGCCGGCGCTCCGGCGCGCTGTCCGGCCAGGCCCGCACGGGGTTCGCGTCGGCGCCGGAGCTGACCGATGGGCGGCCGTACGGCCGGACCATCCTGCTGGTGCTCGGGTTCGGCACGCTGGGGTTCGCGCTCGGCGCGACGCTGGCCGTGTGGTGGGTCCGTCGCCTCGGCCGCGACCGGGCGTGGGCCGGCGGCGGCATCGACGCGGTGTTCGGCGGGCCGGGCCTGGACTCCGCGCCGATCGCCGACACCACCGCCGAGCAGCAGGTGACGGTGCAGTTCGAGCCGCCGCGCGACCTGACCCCCGCGCAGGGCGGCGTGCTGCTCACCGAGAAGGTCGAGCGACACCACCAGGTCGCGTGGCTGATCCAGCAGTCACTCGACGGCAGGCTCGAGATCGACGGCAGGACGCTGCGGTGGACCGGCGGGGGCGACCGGAAGTCCGCGCCCAAGCCACTGCAGCGGATGTTCGGCACCCGTACGAAGGTCTCGCTGGCGAAGTTCGACAAGGCGTTCGCCGCCGGCTTCGGCATGGTGGGTGAGGACCTGCGGAAGTGGCGGTCGGCAGGCGAGCTGTGGGACCACCCGGCCGAGAAGCGGAACCGGACCCGCACGCGGGGGGTGGTCGTCCTCGGCGGTCTCGCGGTGGTCGCCGGTCTGGTGATCCTGATCGTGGCGACGTCCGCCACGCCGGTGGCCGCGTACGCCGGCGCCGGCGTGTCCGCGTTCCTCGCCGGCGCGGGTGTCGGCGTGCTGTTCAGCGGGCGGGAACTGCCGGTCCGCACCCCGCGGGGCTTCGCGTACCGGCAGCTGGTCGAGGGGTTCCGGCGGTTCCTCGCCGCGTCCGAGGGCCGGCACGCCCGGGCGGCGGCGGAGCGCGACGAGCTGCGGCTGTACTCGGCGTGGGCGGTCGCGCTGGGCGAGCTGGACCGCTGGAACGCGGCGATGAAGTCGGCGTCGCTGCCCCCGGAGACGCCGGGGGTGGGCGACATGCCGACCTACGTGCTGCTGGACAGCTCGGTCCACACGGCGACCTCGGCGCCCTCGACGTCGTCGTCCAGCTCCGGGTCCTCGTCCGGGTCGTCGTACTCTGGCGGCGGGTTCTCCGGCGGCGGCGACGTCGGCGGAGGAGGTGGCGGCGGCGGAGGTGGCAGCTGGTGAGGGAGCCCGACGACCTGGCGTCCGGCGTCGAGGCGGTGGCCAAGGCCCGGCGGATCACGGTCCTGTCCGGCGCGGGCGTGTCGACCGACTCCGGGATCCCGGACTTCCGCGGCCTCAACGGCCTGTGGACCCGCGACCCGAGCGCCGAGCGCATGTCCACGTACCAGGACTACCGCGACGACCCGGCGGTGCGGCGCCGTTCGTGGCAGTCCCGCCTGGAGCATCCCGCGTGGACGGCGGCACCCAACGCCGCGCACGAGGCCCTGGTCGCGCTGGAGCGGGCGGGCCGGCTGGTCGCGCTGGTGACCCAGAACATCGACGGCCTGCACCAGCGCGCGGGCTCCACGTCGGTCCTGGAGCTGCACGGCACCATGCACGAGACGGTCTGCCTGACGTGCGGTGACCGCCGCCCGATGCGTGCGGCCCTCGACCGGGTGGCCGCCGGCGAGGAGGACCCGCCCTGCCTGGTGTGCGGCGGGATCCTCAAGTCCGCGACCATCTCCTTCGGCCAGCCGCTTGACACGGACGTGCTCATGGCCGCCCGCGACGCCGTGCTGTCGAGCGACCTGATGCTGGCGGTGGGGAGCTCCCTGTCCGTGCAGCCGGCGGCCGGCCTGGTGGGCCTGGCAGCCCAGGCGGGCGCGACCGTGGTCATCTGCAACGCGTCGGAGACGCCGTACGACGGCCTGGCGCAGGTGGTGCTGCGCGGGCCCCTGGGCGAGGTCCTGCCGGCCCTGGTCAGCTGACCCGGATGCCGGCGTCGGTCAGGGCCACCTCGACCCGCAGCCGCTCGAACTCCCGGTCGGTCCCGTCGGCGACCGAGTCGAGGCGGTGGGGCACCTCGACGGCGCGGCAGACCTGCATCAGCAGGGTGTCGTAGGCCTGCGTGGCGGCCGTCCGGCGAACCATGGACGTGCCGGGCGGGAACTCCTGGATGGTCCGGTGCACCCGCCTCAGGTCGGCGGCGAGCTGCTCGATGGGCGGGCAGGTAGCGGTGGGCCCGCGCCGACGCTCCCGGAGACAACTCCCGACAGCCTCGACGGTCCGCGGCACCTGGAGGAGCACCCAGAACAACGCACTGGGCGCCATCATCGCGATCGCGAGCAACACCAGGTTGCCGACCATACCTGGGGATTTTAGTGCGGTTCCCGCTCCCCGGACCGCCCGGCGAGCGCCTCGTTCGCGAAGCACCCGTTACCGTGCTGCCCATGGGGACTCGGGGTACGGCACTGCCCGGCCACGGCGGGGCGGTGACGCGGAAGCTGCGGAAGTACGCGGAGTCGGCGCTGCGGGACCACGCCGATCAGAAAAGGCTGACCGCGGAGGAGCTCGAGCAGCGCACCGGGCTCGTCCGCACGGCCAGGTCGAACGCCGAGATCGACGCGCTCTTCACGGACCTGCCGCAGCCGCACCCGCGGTTCAGCGTGGAAAGGATGACGGTCTGGGTCGTGCTGGCGGGGCTGGAGTGGTTCGGCGTCATCGGCATGTGGGCCGTCGCCGACCATAAGCACGTCTGGTGGCCGCTCGGCGGGGCCGTCGCCCTGTTCCTCCTGCTGATGACGATCAACGGGGCGGTCGTGGCACGGCGAGTCAGGAGGCTGCGGGACGGCCAGCAGGAACGGCAGCTCGAACAGCTGCGACGCGAGCCGTTCGACCAGTCCGGGCTGCGGGTCGGCACGAAGGAGCGGCAGTCGGCGGCGATGGCGTTGGTCGTGCACGCGGCCGCCGGCCTGAGCATGCGGCGGTACCAGGAGATGTACGACCAGCTGGCGTCGGTGCGGACACGTGGCGAGCTGCGGGCGGTGCTCGGCGACCTGCCCCCGCCGACACCGGAGCTCGCCGAGACGGTCCTGTCCCGCGACGTCGACAACCCGCCGGCGGGACTGTTCGCGGGCCTCGCCGTGTTGGCCGTGTTCCCCGGGGTCGGCGTGGCGATGACCGCGACGTGGCACCACGGCCAGTGGTACTGGATACCGGCGTGGGCCGCCGCCGTCGTCGTCATGATCGTGATCCAGGTGCGCCGCACGCGGGCACGGCACGCCGCGTTGCGGGCGCGTGCCGCTATGGCTCGCTGAGCGTCGCCGCCACCAGCACGTCGAGCATGGAGGCGGTGGACCGCACGAACGCCGCGTCCGCGTCGTCCTTCGTCGGGATGTGTGGGCCGGCCATCACCCCGGCCAGCGTCTCCTCCCGGAAGCGGCGCAGCTGCTCGCGGACCGCCTCCCGCTCGGGCCCGATGGTGGACTGGAACTCGTCGGTCAGCAGCGAATGCGTGTGTTTGAGGACGCTGCGGACCAAGGCCCCGTTGGACTCGACGTTGAGTCCCGGCAGGTCCGGCATGACGGTCCGTCGCCAGGCCATGGCTACTCCTCCAGCTCGCCGGACACCCGGTGGGCACCCGGCCCACCCGCGAGGTAGCTCTCCTGCGTTCCCGGCGTGTCAGCCGGCCGTCCCGGCGCGACACCGTGACCGGGCTGGTCGGTCAGGTCCTGGTCGATCTCCGACCCGTAGGCCTTGCCGGCCTCCTTGACCGTCTCGTCGGAGATCTTCTGCGGCAGCTCCTTGACCGCGTCCCGCGCGGCGACGGCCACCGACCTGTCGAACAGGTCCGTCGGCGCGTCGGCGAGGAACCCGCGTACGTAGTGCTGCGCGACGTCCGCGGCGCTGTCACCGAGGCTGTCCGCGGACTTCGCGTACATGGCGGCGAAGTTGTGCCGGGCGGCGAGGTTCTTCTTCGCTTTGAGCGCGTTCTGCCAGAAGCCGCTCGCGCCCTCCCCGACCGCCTTCTGGAGTTGCGCCGGCAGGCCGCGCAGCTTCGTGAGGACGTCGCCGAGGAGTTCCTTGGCGTTGGTGAGCGCCTTCCAGGCCTTGCGCACCCAGTCCAGGATCCGCTGGCTGTAGCTCGCGGCGAGCCCCGCGGCCTCGGGGAGCCCGGCGGGGGTGGCCGGCGGTGGGTACCGGGCGAGCAACGAGATGGTCCGGCCCACGAAGTCGGTGATCAGCTCGCGGACGATGGTGCGCACCACGGCCAGGACGGTCTTGCACATGGTCGTGACCGTCGAGATGGTCTTGGCGGAGTGCGACAGGCAGATGTAGAGCTCGACGTGGTTCGCGCAGTACCCGCGGTACGTGTCCGCCGTGTCGCCCCGCCAGTCGTGGGCGTCGGTCCGGTAGTACTCGTCGAGGTCCGTGGCGGCCCGGTGCAGCTCGTCGCCCACGCCGCTCCATGTCGCCGCCATCCGGTCGAGCTCGGCCTGGTCGCCGGCCAGCCAGTCGAGCGGCTCACGCAGCCAGTCGAAGTACTCGATGACCCAGCCGAGTCCCATGCTGATGAACTTGCCGAAGGGGTCGGCGCGGAAGTCCGGGATGGACATGACGCCGCCGGCGAGGTTGACGAGTCCCTCGGCCCAGTTGCCGCTGAGCGCCTTGGTGTAGGTGTCGTAGAAGTCCTGCGCCATGCCGGCGCCCTCGAGCGTGGACCGGTCGGGGGTGCCCACCTCGGCCTGGATCCGTCCGGTGCCGGCCGGGACCTCGGCGACGCCGGGGCCGTCAGTCAAGGTCGACCCTCCCCTCGAACGAGTTGGCGCGGTACTCCTCGTGCCGGGCCACGCTGTCGTGCCACTCGCCGACCTTCTCGATGTGCTCGGTGGTCGTGGCCGCCGCCGACCGGATGTGGTCGCCGCACTCGGCCTGCAGGTCGCCGCACATGTCCGCGAGGAGGGTGCCCAGCACGCCGAACGCCTGCGGGTTGATCGAGTGGTACGCGGCGTCGGCCGCGGCCGTGACGTGGCCGAGCACGCTGTCCAACCGCTTCTGGTGCGCCTCCAGTTCCAGGAGGTTGATCTCGACGTCGCCGTTCGGCATCGCTCCCCCTTCCAGTCAGCGCAGCAGGCCGCGGTCGCCGTAGTCCCGGTCGTCGTCCCTGCCGTCGCCGGTGCGCTCGCGACGCGCCGGGCGGCTCGCGGGCTTCTCCGCGTGGGGCTGGTCGCCGAGCCGCATCGTGGTGCGGCGGCGCTCGGCCGGGTCCTCGGTGGGATAGGCGGCGCGGTACTGACGCGTCAGCTCGGCGAGGGTCTCCGGGCCGGCGGCGGCGCCCAGGCCGTCCTGGACCGCGTCGGCGATGCGGGACTGGGCGCGGCGCAGCGTGCGCAGGATGATCTGGGCCAGTTCCGGGCCCGCCTTGTCCTGGGGCGCGAGCCGCAGGTCCACGACGTTGCCCGAGGCGTTGACGGTGACCGCGACCCGGCCGTCGGAAGAACGCTCGGTGACCCGGACGGCGGCGAGCCCGTCGCGGACACGCTCCGCGCGTTGCTGGGCCTCGGCCGCCTTCTTCTCGTAGTCGACGAGCAACTGGTCAGGATCGGTCATCGCAACTCCCCTCCGCTTGGGACGGTAGCGCATCGGTGTCACCGTCGGTGATTGGATTGGTCGGATTTGCTACCGAGGAGTGAGGCCGGGCGGATGGCGGCGCCGCCGAACTTGGCTCTGGCCTGGTCGGCGGCCTGGTCGGCGTCACGCCAGCCGCGTTCCGGGGCGTCGAGGAGGAGCTGTTGGCCGCCGGCCGCGCCCTCCTCCAGCTGCTCCACGCGCACCCCGATCAGGCGGATCGCGCCGGGCGGGGTCTGCTCGTCCAGCAGGCGGCACGCCGTGCGGAAGATCTCCTGGGTGACGTCCGTGGCCACCGGCAGCGTGCGGGACCTCGTGATCGTCGTGAAGTCGCCGAAGCGGACCTTGATCGACACGGTGCGGCCGCGGAAGTCGCGGCGGCGGAGGGTGGCCGCGGTGCGTTCGGACAGGCGCAGGAGTTCCTGCTTGACCACGTCGCGGTCCGTCTGGTCGACCTCGAACGTCTCCTCGGCGCCCACCGACTTGTCGACCGACTCGGGCTCCACGGCCCGGCCGTCGTGGCCGTTGGCGAGCGCGTGGAGGTGCTCGGCGGCCGCCACGCCGATGGCCTTGCGCAGCCGCGGCAGCGGCATGGCGGCCACGTCGGACACCCGGTTCAGGCCGATCACGCTCATGCGTTCGGCCGTCTTCTTGCCGACGCCCCACAGCGCGGACACCGGCAGCGGGTGGAGGAACGCCAGGATGTCGGCCTTGGGCACGACCAGCATGCCGTCGGGCTTGGCCAGACCGGACGCCAGCTTGGCCACGAACTTCGTCGACGCCACCCCCACCGAGCAGGTGATCCCCCAGTCGGCCGCCACCCGCGCGCGGATCTGCTCGCCGATCTCGCCGGGGGTCATCCGCAGGCGGCGCAGGGCCCCACTCACGTCCAGGAACGCCTCGTCCAGGCTCAGCGGCTCCACCAGCGGGGTGATCTCGCGGAAGATCGCCATGACGCCGGCCGACGCCTCGGTGTAGAGCGAGAACGTCGGCGGCAGGAAGATCGCGTGCGGGCACAGCCGGCGCGCGTGCGCGGTGGGCATGGCCGAGCGGACGCCGTACGTCCTGGCGAGGTAGTTCGCCGAGCTGACCACGCCGCGCCCGCCCGTCCCACCCACGACGACCGGCTTGTCGGCCAGCTCGGGGCGCTCGCGGATCTCCACGGACGCGTAGAAGGCGTCCATGTCCACATGCAACACCGGGCAGCCGGTGTCATCCGGCCAGACGCCGTCCTTCGCCTTGTAGCGGTCCACCAAACCGCGCGGCAGATCCCCGCTGCGACCCATGCGAGCAGCTAAGCAGATCGCACCGACAGTGCCGGTCCGCGCCTACGGCTCCGGGGCCGCTGCTTGATGCACACCCTCTCCTCCGCCCACCTGGCCGCCCACGCCGGCATCGCCCCGATCTGCCTGGCCCGACGACGCCAGTCACGTGCCTCCCCCGGCAGAAACCCGAACGAAAGTCCCTTTCGCTCGGCCTCCCTGATGACACCACCGCCCCGCCGGGCGCATCGTGGAGTCATGACACGAACACAGCACGTCACCAACACGACCGTCAGCGACCGGGCCTCCGCGCGATCACGTGGAGCCGGGCGGCGATGTCCCGCAGCGGCGGGACGGGTGCCAGCCGCACTTCCAGCGCGGCCAGGGCGTCCTGGGCCGACGAGTCCTGCCGCAGCACCGAGCCGGGCACCAGCTCGCTCAGCACGCCATGTCCCTGGACGAGTTCCACGGCCAGACCGACGTCGATCAGCAGCGCCAGAAGAGCGTCGGTGTCGTAGCGGCGCAGCAGGGTCTCGGCTGGCAGCCTTCCCGCCGGGTCGTCGGCGAGGGTGGCGGCCTCGTCCAGCCTGCCGGCGATGGCCCGGTGCAGGAGCGCCGCGGTCCGGTTGGCGACCAGCACGGACACCGCGCCGCCGGGTGCCACCGCGTCGGTCATGGCGGCGACCGTGTTCTTGGGGTCGTCCACGACCTCGAGGAGCCCGTGCGCCAGCACGAGGTCCGCCGAGCCGGCGGGGACCACCTGGCCGAGGGCGTCACTGTCCGCCTGGACGGCCGTGATCCGGTCGCCGACCCCGGCGTCGGCCGCGCGCCGGGACAGCGTCGCGAGCGCGTTCGGGTTGGGCTCGACGACGGTCACCGCGCAGCCGGCGGCCGCGAACGGCACCGCGAGCACGCCGCTACCTCCACCGACGTCGAGCACGCGCGGTGGTTCGCCGGCACGGCGCTGCCGCGCGGCGGTCAGCTCGGTGTCGAGCGCGAGGCGAACTGCATCCGGTCGCATGAACCGAAAGCGTAGGCCCCGTAGGGTGCATAGCGTGCAAACGGTGGCGGTGCTCAGCCTCAAGGGTGGTGTCGGTAAGACGACCATCGTGCTCGGCCTGGCCTCGGCCGCGCAGCGGCGAGGTGCGCGCACCCTGGTGGTGGACCTCGACCCGCAGTGCAACGCGACGGCCACGCTCGACCCGGAGGACACCAAGGCGACCCTCGCCGAGGTGCTGGAGACGCCACGGCCGTCGGTCCTGCGCGACGCGATCGCCCGCAGCGGCTGGGGCGAGGAGGTCGACGTGCTGGTCGGCTCCGAGGACCTCGAGCTGCTCAACGACCAGGACCCCGACCCGAGGCGGCTCGAGAAGCTCAGCAGAGCGCTGACCGAGGTCAAGCACCTGGCGGAGGAGGGCGACCTGCCCTACCAGCTGGTGCTGCTCGACTGCCCGCCCTCCCTGGGCCGGCTGACCAAGTCGGCGCTGCGGGCCGCGCAGGGCGCCCTCCTCGTGACGGAGCCGACGCTGTTCGCGGTGTCCGGCGCACAACGCGCGTTCGAGGCGGTGGAGCAGGCGGCCGAGGACCACAACCCGGAGCTGTCGCCACTCGGCGTGGTGGTGAACCGCGTGCGCCCGCAGTCCTACGAACACCAGTACCGGATCGCCGAGCTGCGGGAGCACTTCGGCAACCTGGTCATGCCGGTGGCCCTGCCGGACCGGCTGGCGGTGCAGCAGGCCCAGGGCGCCTGCGTGCCGATCCACGCCTGGGGCACCCCGGGTTCGCGGGAGGTGGCACTGGCGCTGAACCTGCTGCTGGCGAGGCTGCTACGCAGCGCCGGCCGCCCAAGACCACGCCCGGTGATCCGCACGACCGACGAAGACATAGACGACGACATCGACGACGACGAGCGAGTCGTCACGGACGGCTGACCGCATTCCGGCCCCATGGCCGGGCACCGGGAGGGTTCCGGGATCCGGGATCCGGGCCGGGTGCCTGTGACGCTGCTATGTCGCGTCAAGTGTCTTGGGGGCCCCGGACTTGGGCGGCTTGGTGGTGTTGTTTGAGCAGTCGGAACAGTTGTCGTGCGATGATCCTTTGAGGAGGCGTTGATCTTGCGGAGGGTCTTACTTTCTGCTGGCCGGCGAGCGATGTAAGGCGCGGGTGGCGGGGTCGATCCGCTGCGGGTGAGCACGATGGTGTGGAGCGCTCGGTTGAGTTGGCGGTCGCCGCGGTTGAGGCGATGGCGGTATGTCAGACCTGAGGAGGCGGGGGGTTGGCGCAGCGCCTGCGAGGGTGGCGAACGCGGCTTCGGAGCGAAGCCTGCCGTGGTGTGACCAGCTGATCAGGATTTGTGCGGCGCTGAGGGCACCGACGCCGGGCAACTGTGCCAGCTCGGGATGAACGTCGTCGACCAAGCGTGCGATGTCGCGTTCGAGTTCGTTCGCTTCAGCCTTGAGTGCCTGGATGCGGTGTGCGGTGGAGCGCATCGCCCGGTTGGTGGTGCGGTTCTCGAGGCCCCTGAGCGGGACGGTCACGCGGTAGGCGATCTGGGCATCACTCGTGCCGCCTCGCAGCTCCGCGCGCAGGTTCTCGGGCGCGGAGACGATCAACGCCTTGAGATGGTTGATCGCAGCGGCGTGGCATCGAGGGCGTCGCTCTTACGCCCCACCGCGCCGCGGTGGGCGCTTGGGCCGGCAGACTTCGACGACCCGTTCGCCGTGTTCAATGTGGAACGCAGTGAATCCTGCGCCGTAGCTGCTGGTTCCTTCGATGGCCCAGCACCGCAGACGGCCAGTTCGTCAACGAGTCATCCCGCGCCGCCGGACCATCCTGACAGCGACCACCAGGCCGCCTGAGCAGGCCGTGGCGGGCTGGTAGACGGTCCTGTTACAGGAGCATGGCGAACAGGACGTCGTAGCGGGGAGGTGCGTCGTTCGGCGCGGGAGTTGCGCAGCCTGCTGAGGGCGGGCCATTGAGCCGGAGCCCGCGTTGTGCGGACGTTCGCCGGGTCAGCCGATGCAGATCAACGACGAACACGTGGTCGTCGTGGTGGTGCGCCTCGGAGGCGTCGTCGTCGTGGTGGTTCGGCGGGACGTCGTGGTCGTGGTGGTGGTCGTCGCCGCCGTCGTGGTGGTTGTGGTCGTCGTCGTGGTGGTGGTCGTCGTGGTGGTCGTGGTCGACGACGGGTTGGATCCTGGCGCTGAGGCGCTGGTGGTGACGGTGGGGCCGGTCGGCTGCGAGGCGGGCGGGATCGGCTCCACCGCGCCTAACTCGGACGGGTCGCGTTCGGGGCCGTCGTCCCCGAGCATGCCGAAGGCGAACAACGTGCAGGCGATCGCACCCACGACGGCGCCCGCGGCCAGGCGGCCGTGTCCGTGCTGCAGGGTGGACCCCATTGGTGTCCTTCGGGTGTATCCAGCGGCCACTGGTAGTTGATCGAGCAATGTACATCACCCGATTGGGTGAGTCACGTTCGGATCACGAAGGTGATCTTGCCATCCGCAAGGTTCCGCTCACAGTGAATGGCCACTAAATGACTTTGCCGCGACGGCCGAGCGCCCGTAGTGTCGTTGGTACACGAGAGAGGAGGTGGTCCAACGGTGTATTCCCATAGGACTCGTGAGGTGGCTGTCCGCTAGGACCACCCGAACCGGACATGGTTAGGCCGGCTGCGCAACACGGCCCGACATCGGCTTTGCTGGTGCCGTAGACGCGCGGTGTGGTCGGCGAATACCAGGCAGTCACCCAGCCCCCGGCGCCCTCAGGGATCTAGTCCGCCCCTGGGCCTGCGTAAGCAGGAGAAGGCCCGGGGGCTGTCATATTTCCGGGACCTACTCCCCCAGCTCGGCCAGTTTCCGCTCCGCCTCCTGCACCAGGCGCCAGGCCTGGCCCGCGCGGCGCTCGGCGTCCTTCACCGAGCGGCTCGCCGAACCCACTCGGCGGCGGGCCTCCTTCTCCGCCGACTCCGCGGCGTCCAGCTCCTCGTACACCCGGCGCACCCGCTCGGTCGCCTCCTCGGCCGCCCGCTGGGCCTCCTCGAGGATGCGCTCCTCCTCCTTGCGGTCGGCCTCCGCCTCCTTCACGGCACCCTTCGCGTCGTCCAGCTCCTGCTGGAGCGCCGCCCGCGTGCGTTCCAGCTCCGCCTGCTCGCGGTCCGTGTGGTCGCGGGACTTCTTCTTCGGCCGCGCCGCGACGCTCGCCGCCAGGGCGTCCGCCAGGCCGGCCTCGGCGTTCGTGGCCGGCCAGGACGCCGCGTTGAGGTCCTTCGCCGACGTCAGGCGGCCGGCCAGCAGCACCTGGGCCACCTCCGGGTCGGTGATCGCCGTCGTGAAGATGTCCTCCAGCTCGCGGGTGACGGACTCGGTCAGCGAGCCGTGCTTCGACGCCTGCTTCAGCAGCATGTTCACCAGCCGCGTCCGCTGCTGCGTCAGCGACCGCAGGTCCGCGCCCGCCAGGTTCGCGTGCGCCTCCCGCAGAGCCTCCCCCAGCGACACCACCTGGTCGACGTCCGACGACGGGTCGCGGGCCAGCTGGTTGGCCAGCCACGCCGACGTGGTGGGCTTCGCCAGCTTGTCGATCTCCGCGGCCAGGCGTGCGTTGCCGGCGGCCTTCGCCTGCTTCGCCAGTTCCTTGCGACGCGGCGTGAAGTCCTCGCGGGCACCGGCGTACAACTCCTCGGCGGCGGCGTCCAGGTCGTCGGGCACACCCCCATCCTGCCGCGCTCGGGGCGATGAAACGATGCTCGGGTGGTCTACCAGCGGGTTGTGCGACGTGCCTTGTTCCGGATGGGTGGCGGCGACGCCGAGGTGGCGCACGAGCGCACCCTGCGCATGGCCGCCCGGCTCGGCGCGTTTCCCCCGGTCGTGGCCGGGCTGCGGCGGTACTTCGGCGGCGGCTCGCCACGCACCGTGTTCGGCGTCCGGTTCCCCGGGCCGGTCGGGCTCGCGGCCGGGATGGACAAGGACGGGCGCGCGCTCCGGGCCTGGCCCGCGTTCGGGTTCGGGTTCGTCGAGGTCGGCACCGTGACCCGGCACGCGCAGCCGGGGAACCCGCGGCCCCGGCTGTTCCGGCTGCCGGCCAGCGAGGGCGTGATCAACCGGATGGGGTTCAACAACGGCGGCGCGGCGGCGCTCGCGGCCCGGCTGCGGGCGCTGGGGCCGCTCCCGGTGCCGCTCGGCGTGAGCATCGGCAAGTCCAAGGTGACACCGGTCGAGGAGGCCGTCGAGGACTACCGGTCCTCACTGGAGGAACTGGCGCCCCACGCGGACTACTTCGCGGTCAACGTCAGCTCCCCCAACACGCCCGGGCTGCGGGGCCTGCAGGACAAGGCCGCACTCGACGAGCTGCTGGGCGCGCTGGACACGACCGTGCCGCTGCTGGTGAAGATCGCGCCGGACCTGACCGACCACGCCATCGCCGACGTGCTGGAAGTCTGCACCGCACACGGGATCGCCGGCCTGATCGCCACGAACACCACACTCTCGCGCGGCGGCGTCGCCCCGCAGGACGCCGGGACCGCCGAGGAGACCGGTGGGCTGAGCGGCCGGCCGCTCACCGCGCGGGCGCTCGAGGTGGTCACGTTCGTGGCCAAGGAGAGCAACCTGCCGATCATCGGCGTGGGCGGCATCCACACCGTCGACGACGCGCTGCGCATGCTGGACGCGGGTGCCTCGCTCCTGCAGGTCTACACGGGGTTCATCTACCGGGGGCCGGGGCTGGTGCGGGCCGTCAACCGCGCGACACGCTGAGAACCATGCCGTCGTGCGCGACCTCCCAGCCGGACAGGTCGGCGTCGAGGGCGGCCTGGGACAGGTGTGTGAGGACGAGCCGCCGGCAGGTCAGGCGGTCGCGGTGGCCGGCGAGCGTCTCCAGGTCGAGGTGCCACCTGACCGGCGTCGGCCGGTAGCCCTCGCACAGGAACAGGTCGGCGCCGTCGGCCACGTCGAGCAGCGCGTCGGTCCACTCGGTGTCGCCGGAGTAGGCCAGCGAGCCGTCCGGACCGTCGACCCGCACGGCGTAGGCGGGTGCCCCGGACGCGTGCCAGACCTCGAACGGGGTGACGCGGTATGCGTCCACCGAGACCGGCCCGGCGTACTCCCGGACGTGGACCTCGAAGCGCCGTGTCACGCCCGTCGAGCCGGGATAGAGGGCCTCCATGGCCTGCCAGAGCCGGGCGTCGGTGCCGGGTGGGCCGTGGACGGTCAGGTCGGCGGTGCGGCGGCGGAACTGGCCGTCCAGTACGAGGAACGGCAGCCCGCCGAAGTGGTCGCCGTGGAGGTGGGTGAGCACGACGGTCTCGACCCGGTTCGGGTCGATGCCCTGCGCTTTCAGGGCGGTCATGGTCGTGGCGCCGCAGTCCACCAGCAGGTCCGGCGGGTCACCGACCGCGATGCAGGTCTGGAACCGGCCGCCGGCCCCGAACGCGTCTCCGCTGCCGACGACCGTCACCCGCATGCCCGCGATCCTGCCAGGCCGCGTCCAGCTTCGTTGAACTCGGCGGCCCGCCCGGTTGGACACGCGGGACGTGCGGGTTGGACACGCGGTTAGTGGGGGTCGGACAGCTCTCGCAACGCCACCGCCAGGCCGGCCAGGCGATCGGTCGCGTCGGCGAGCTCCTGCTTCGGGCCCGCCGACGAGCTGGCCGCCACGACCCGGCCGGCCGCCGCCACCAGGCCGCGGTAGCCCGTCAGGCCCTCGTCGAGCTGCTCACGCAGGCGGCGGACGCCTTCGATCAGCGGGCCGCGTTCCATCGGCGGGGCGTGGTCGCGGGCCAGTTCGACCGCGGCCAGCTGAGCCGCCACCGCACGCAGGGCCTGCGCCGCCTCGCCGGCCGCGCGTTCGGCGTCCTGAACGGACTCCAGCGGCACCGACGCCGGCGTGCCCTGCGTGCCGGACAGCTGCTGCACGAGCTGGGACAGCGCGTCCTCCGCCTCGGACAGGCGCTGCATCGGCTCGTACGCGGCCGAGCTCTTCGGCGGCAGCGGCGGCCGGACCGCGGCGGCGGCCACCGCCGGCTTGTGCTGCTCGTCGAACCGGTCGACGGCCCGCTTCAGCAGCACCATGCGCCGCGTGGAGCGGATCGACAGGGCGCCGGTCGCGGCCACGCCGGCGACGCCGGCCGCGATCATCGTCGCGTCCGCGCCGTCGCCGACCATGCCCGAGAACGCCATGGCCACGTACACGACCATGAACAGGCACACGATCGCCCACGCGACCGCCCACCGCGACGCCCACAACTGCTTGCGTTCCAGCCTGCGGCGCTGGCGCTCGATGCGCACGGCCTCGTCCCGGCTGCGCGCGAGCGCCTGCTGGGTGCGCTCCATCGCGTCCTGGACGTGGGCCATGACGTTGTTGCGCACGTCCGTGTTCAGGTACTTCTGGACCATCTGGGTCAGCTGGTAGACGTCCCGACCACGCATCATCAGCCTCCCCGGGCTAGCTCGGACGCCAGACTCAGTTGGTCTGCCCGTTGGCCTTCTGCTCCTGCGCCACGCGCTGCGCGATCTCGTTCTGGATGCTCTGCGTGGACGAGGACGTGCCGCTGGTGACCTGCGGCGTCGAGCCGCCGGCCATGGACGCCCGGATCTGCTCCAGCCGCGAGCGGCCGGCCAGCTCCGTGGTCGACGCCTGGACCTCCATCATGCGGCCCTGCACCGAGTTCTGCGCCAGCTCCGCGGACCCGAGCGCGGTCGTGTACCGCTTCTCGATCTTGTCGCGGATCTCCTCGAGCGACGGCGTGTTGCCGGGCGCGGCCAGCTCGCTCATCTGGTTGAGCGACTTGGACACCTGCTCCTGCATCTTCGCCTGCTCGAGCTGGCTCAGCAGCTTCGTGCGCTCGGCCAGCTTGTTCTGCAGCATCATGGCGTTGCGCTCGACCGCCGTCTTGGCCTGCGTGGCCGCCTGCAGCGCCTGGTCGTGCAGCGTCTTCAGGTCCTCGATGTCCTGCTCGGCCGTGACGAGCTGGGTCGCGAACGACTCCGCGGCCTGCTCGTACTGGGTGGCCTTGGCCTCGTCACCCTTGGCACGCGCCTCGTCGGCGAGCACCAGCGCCTGACGCGCCGAGGCCTGCAGCTTCTCGACGTTGCCGAGCTGCCGGTTGAGCTTCATCTCCAGCTGCCGCTGGTTGCCGATCACGGCCGCGGCCTGCTGGGAGAGCGCCTGGTGCTGCCGCTGGGCCTCCTCGATGGCCTGCTGGATCTGCACCTTGGGGTCAGCATGCTCGTCGATCTTCGACGAGAAGGCCGCCATCAGGTACTTCCAAGCCTTCACGAACGGGTTGGCCATCTCCTCCGCCTGCCTTCTCCACGCTGGTCGCTTGTCACCGTGTGCCGCACCGCCGGATCACCGGTTGGTATGGCAACGCCCCGTCATCACTGTGGGTTCCATCGTGTCAGGTGGGCGGGGCTCCTCACCACTGGACCCGGCAGAAATCAGGAACCATTCAGGGATGGCCCTGACCTGCCGGACCGATCTCGGGGTTGGTCGCGCCACGCACCTCGACAAGTCCCTCCCGCAGGCCATCGAGCCTACTCGCGAGCGCGGCCGTCGCGTCCGAATTGACGGATAACGCACTGGTAGTACCCGTGATCAGCTCGGCGAGCTCGTCCCGGGCCCGCTCCAGCTCCATGACCGTCGCCTGCATCCGGGCCACCAGCGCGTCCCGCGACTCCCGCTGACGGGCCGCCGCGCCGAGCCGCGCGTCCACCGCGGCCAGGGAGCGAGCCAGGTCCGTCGCGGCGGGGGTTCCCTCGGCCTCGGCGACCGCGGTGGTCAGGGTCTGGTGCTCGGCCTCCAGGGACGGGACGGGGATCCGGGCCAGGGCGTGGTCCAGCTCGGCCACCTGGCCGGCGGTGAGGCGCAGCTCCATGACCACCTGCTCGGCATCCGCGGCCACCGCCACGAAGGCGGGCTGCTCGGTGAGGGTGGCGTTCAACTCACGCAACACCCGCTCACCCCGCGCGGTCCAGACCTGGGCCGGACTGCCCATGATCGGCTGCCGACCGACCGCACGACCGGCCTCCAACTGCTGGCGCCGGGTGCTCCGGATCATCAGGGGGATGGTGACGAGCGCCGCCACACCGACCACCACGAGCACGATCACCAGAGCCGCAACCACCTCGCCAGACTAACCACCCGGGGAGAGGTAGGTGCTGGGAAGGGACCGGTGGGAGGGGCATCGCGAAAAAGAGGCGGCGGGAAGAGGGCTGAGAAGGCGACGACGCGAAGGCGACGGCGACGACGGCGGCGACGACGGCGGCGACGACGACGAAGGCGACGACGACGACGAAGGCGACGAAGGGCGAAGGCGACGACGACGACGAAGGCGACGACGACGACGAAGGCGACGACGACGACGAAGGCGACGAAGGGCGAAGGCGACGAAGGGCGAAGGCGACGAAGGGCGAAGGCGAAGGCGCGAAGAGAGCGGCAGGAAGAGGGCGACAGGAACAGGGCGACAGGAAGGACCCATGGAACGCAGGCGATGGGATGAGGGGAAGTGGGGAGGTACCTGGAGAGAGGGGCAGCAGGAAGGCGCCCGTGGGAACGCAGGCGGCGGGAACGCAGGCGGCGGGAAGGAGAGCCGGGAGGAGGCCGGGAATGCGGCGGAGGGACGGGCGACATTGAGAAGCACCGGAAAGGACGGCACCAGAAGGCCCGACACGTAGCGCCGACACGAAGCGCCGGCCGAAAGACATCGCCGCGAAGGGGACCTGCGCGAAAGGGGACCGGCACCAAGCGACCGACACGAAGCGACCGACACCAAACGACCGACACCAAACGACCGGCACGAAGGTCAGAACCCCACGACAAAAAGGGCCGCCCGGAACGCAACCACGTCCCGAGCGGCCACATCAGCTAAAAGCAGCCCACACGACTCGACCCCGATGCCAAGCCATGCTCCCTCACCACCCCGGCCCCGGGCCCCCGCACCCGCCCGGCCCGGCACCCGGACCTACGCCCGGCAACCAGACCTACGCCGCGAAGATCGCACCAGCCCCACTGAGCGAAGACTCCATCCGATGGCTGAGCACCGGCTGGAGCCGCAGGTCGGCCAGGTTGTCTCCGACCACCGCGGGTACCAGGCGACCGCCCTCCACCGCCGCGCGCGCGCCGGACTCTCCCGCCGCGCCCACGTCGTTCCGCTCGACCTGCTCCGCCGTCTCCGGCAGCTCGACCGAATCGAGTGCCCCGATGTCGGTCGCGACGTTGTGCAGTAGGACGGACAGCGGCAGGTCCAGCGCCTCGCAGATGGCGGCAAGCAGCTCGCTCGACGCCTCCTTACGGCCACGCTCGACCTCGGACAGGTATCCCAGGCTCACCCTGGCGGCTCGGGAGACCTCACGCAGCGTGCGTCGCTGGTTCGTGCGGGCGTGCCGGAGCCGATCACCGATCGCCTCGCGCAACAGCACGGTCATCGCTCGCCTCCCTTCAAGATCATCCGCCGGATCGGGTGGGTCCGGCATGGTGACCACGTTACCGAGACCTTGCGATCATCGGCAGCGACATCACGGTCCGTACGCCAAGGGCGAACGACCGAACACACCCAGGTGTTCCCTCCAGTATGACGGCCCCACTTGAGCCCGGCCCTAGTCTCGCTGGTCCGCCAGCGCCCTGAGCAGGTCCAATGCCGTCCGGACGGCCGCCGCGCGCACCTGGTGGCGGTTGCCGTCGATCCCGATCGTGTGAACTTCCGCCGCCTCGGGGCCCGACACGCCGACGTGCACGACACCCGGCTCGATCCCACCCTGTGGGTCGGGGCCGGCCACGCCGGTGAGCCCGATGCCCCAGGTGGAGCCGCACGTCACCCGTGCGCCGTCCGCCAGTTGGGCGGCCACGTCCGGGTGAACGGGCCCGAACTCGGCCAGCAGCTCGTCGTCCACACCGGCCAGTTCGTGCTTGAGCGGCGTCGCGTACACGACCAACCCGCCGCGGACCACGGCCGACGAGCCCGGCACGCTGGTCAGCACCGCTGCCACCAGCCCGCCAGTCAGGGACTCGGCGGTCGCCACGGTCTCGCCCCTGGTCTTCAACGCGCCGATCAGCCCGGTTAGTCCCTCCGTGTCGACCCCGACCGCCTCGGCCAGGGGGTTCCTAGCCACGGGCGGCCCGCAGGCGCAGCGCACGCACCACGTAGTCGACGCCCGTGACCACGGTCAGCACCAGCGCGATGCCCATGCCGACCCACAGCAGCGGGTCGAGCGCCGCCGGCAGCGGCAGCAGGTACAGCCCGATGGCGATGATCTGCGCGACCGTCTTGACCTTGCCGCCGTAGCTGGCAGCGATCACCCCGTAGCGGATCACCCAGAAGCGCAGCAGCGTCACGCCGATCTCGCGGCCGGCGATCGTTAGCGTCACCCACCAGGGCAACTCGCCGAGGATCGACAGCCCGAAGAGCGCGGCGCCGGTCAGCGCCTTGTCCGCGATGGGGTCGACGACCTTGCCGAAGTCGGTGACGAGGCCGTACTTGCGGGCCAGGTGGCCGTCGATGAAGTCCGTGATCGACCCGACGGCAAACACGACGAACGCCACCATGCGCCACCCGATCGCGTGACCGCCGCCGGCGAAGAGCGTCAGCAGGAACACCGGCACCAGCACCAGCCTGGTGACCGTCAGGATGTTCGCGATGTTGACCAGCGGGACCCTGGCGACAGCGGCGCCCAACGCCTCACTCGCCGACGAAGCCGGGGTGGTCCCGTCGGCGGGCGTGGCACTCATCGGAGTACCTCTAACGGCCGCACCACCAGGTCGACCCCTTCCGAGTCGACCACCTTGCCCACGACGAACTCACCCACCTCGACGTCGGCGGCGTCGAGCAGCAGGCACTCGCCGTCCACCTCGGGGCCCTGGTGCGCGGCCCGGCCGGCGACCCCGTCCTCGTCGACGCGCTCGACCAGCATCCGCACCTCGTCGCCAATGCGGTCCTCCGCCCGCTGCGCGGTCAGCTGCTCGACCAGGTCCGACACGCGGGCGACCCGCGCGGCGACCTCGTCGGGGTCGAGCTTGCCGGGCAGGGCCTCGGCCTCGGTACCGTCCTCGTCGGAGTAGCCGAACACGCCAACCACGTCCATCCGTGCCTCGGTGAGGAAGTGCTCCAGCTCGGCCAGCTCCTCCTCGGTCTCGCCGGGGAAGCCGACGATCACGTTGCTGCGGATGCCGGCGTCGGGGGCGAGCGCGCGGATCTGGTCGACCAGCGCGAGGAACGACTCGGTGCCGCCGAAGCGGCGCATCCTGCGCAGCACGGTCGAGCTGGCGTGCTGGAAGGACATGTCGAAGTAGTCGGCGACGCCGTCGGTGCCGGCGATGGCCTGGAGCAACTGGGGCCGCGTCTCGGCGGGCTGCAGGTAGGACACGCGCACGCGGGCGACGCCCGGCAGCGCGGCGAGGCGCGGCAGCAGCCGGGCGAGGGCGTCCGGGCCGCCGTGCTCGCGGCCGAGGTCCTTGCCGTAGGAGGTCGAGTTCTCGCTGACCAGGAACAGCTCGCGGACACCCTGCTCGCCGAGCCAGGCGCCCTCGGCGACGATCTCGTCGGGCGTGCGGGACACGAACGCGCCGCGGAAGGACGGGATGGCGCAGAACGAGCACCGCCGGTCACAGCCGGAGGCGATCTTCAGCGACGCGACGGGCGCGTCGTCGAGCCGCTTGCGCAGCACGCGCGGCCCCCAGCCGTGGCCGGGGACGGACAGGTCGGTGGGCTTGCGCTCGACCGGGGTGATCGGCAGCAGCGTGCGCCGGTCCACGGGCGTGTGGGACTCGACCGCGCGGCCCGCGACCACGTCGTCGAGCCGCTCCCCCAGGTTCGGGTAGTGGTCGAAGCCCAGCACCGCCGCGGCCTCGGGCAGGCTCTCGGCCAGCTCGGTGCCGTACCGCTCGGCCATGCAGCCGACGGCGACCACCTTCGCGCCGGTCTCGGCCGCGTCGAGCAGCACGTCGACCGAGTCCTTCTTGGCCGACTCGACGAAGCCGCAGGTGTTCACCACGACCACGTCCGCACCGTCGGTGTCGTCGGTCACGTCCCAGCCGCCCGCGGCGAGGCGGCCGGCGAGCTCCTCGGAGTCGACCTCGTTGCGGGCGCACCCGAGGGTGAGCAGGGCGGCACGGCGCGACGGTGGTGGTGTTGGCACGGGTTCAGAGTAACCGCCGCTGCTCGGCCCGATGTGTGCCGCGTGAGTCCGACGTGGCAGGTTTGGGCGTCGTGAGTGACGAGCGGGAGCCCGTGGTCGTGCGCAGGGCGCGGGTCGGTGACGTGCGCGGGATCAAGAACATCATCGACACGTACGTGGGCAAGGTGCTGTTGGCGAAGGAACTGGTCACCCTGTACGAGGACGTGCAGGAGTTCTGGGTGGCCGAGGTCGGCGGCGAGCTGGTCGGCTGCGGCGGCCTGCACGTGCTGTGGGAGGACATCGCCGAGATCCGGTCGATCGCGGTGCTGCCGTCCGCGGCCCGGCTGGGCATCGGCGGCCTGCTGGTCGACCGGCTGCTGGCGGTGGCGCGGGAGCTGGGCCTGCAGCGGGTGTTCGTGCTGACCTTCGAGACGAAGTTCTTCGCGCGGTTCGGCTTCGTCGAGATCGACGGCACGCCGGTGACGGCCGAGGTGTACGAGCAGATGCGCCGGTCGGCGGACGAGGGTGTCGCGGAGTTCCTCGACCTGCCGTACGTCAAGCCGAACACGCTGGGCAACTCGCGGATGCTGCTCGAGCTTCGGTACCCCTGATCGATACCTGATCTTTAGCCGATCGGGGCTTTGCAGGTCACGTGGTGGCGGGCGTAATGGATCGGGACCCTGTTACTCCTCCGCGAGGGAGAACCGCCGTGGCCACGTCAACCCTGCGTCGTGCCGCCCGGGCGACCGTCACCAGCCTCGTCGTCGCCGGCACCGTGCTCGCCGGCACCGCGACCGCCTCGGCGGCGCTCGACCCGACGAAGCTGCGCCAGGTCACCGACCAGTACCTGTTCTCGACGAGCCTCGGCGGCTTCCAGACGGTGCGCACGCAGCACCCGTACGCCGACCAGCTGGACTGGAGCTCCGACGGCTGCTCGAGCTCGCCGGACAACCCGTTCGGGTTCAACTTCGTGAAGGCCTGTTACCGGCACGACTTCGGGTACCGCAACTACAAGCGCCAGAGCCGGTTCACCGACGCGAACCGGCTGTCGATCGACAAACGGTTCAAGTCGGACCTGTACACGGTCTGCAACGGGAACTGGGCGTGCAACCGGGTGGCGGACGTGTACTACGCGGCCGTGCGGGAGTTCGGCGGCAACTCGGTCTCGACGGCGCAGGCCCTGGACCGGGCCTTCTGAGTCACTGGTGGGGCGGGTACTGCCCGGGGTACCCCTGCTGGGGGTACCCCGTCGGCGGCTGCTGGGGGTAGGCCTGCGGGTAACCGGGCTGCTGCGGGTAGCCCTGCTGCGGGTAGGCGGTGGGGTACTGCGGCGGGTAGCCGGGCTGCTGCGGGTACGACGGCGGGTACATCGGCGGCTGGTTCTTCTTGCGCAGCGCGATCGGCAACGTGATCCCCAGCGCGACCAGCGCCAGGATGAGCAACAACAGTGCCAAGGACAGCACGGGCAACCCCCTCCGCGACAGACGAGGGAGAGCGTAGCGCCTCGGCCCGTCACTGCCAGGGCCCCGGCTGGTGCGGCCCGGCGCTCACACGGCGCCGAGGCGGGTCCGCAGCGCGTCCGCGTCCGGGTGCTGGAGCTCGGTGAGGATGGCCAGTGAGCGGCGCCAGGCGTCTCGGGCGGACCTGACGTCGCCGGCGGCGTGGTGGGTCTCGCCCAGGTCGGCGAGCACGTTGGCCTCGTAGTAGCGGTCGCCCAGCGCACGCCGCAGGTCGATCGCCTGCTGGTAGTACGCGATGGCCGCACGGTGGTGACCGAGGTGGTGGTGGGCGTAGCCGAGGTTGTAGAGGGTGTTGGCCTGGCCGTCCCGGTCGCCGAGTTCGCGGTGCAGGCGCAGGGCGTGCTCACAGCGGCGCAACGCCTCGCCGTGGTCGCCGAGCCGCGCGTGGTACCAACCGACGACCGCCAGCGCGTTGGCCTCGCCGACGCGATGGCTCGCGGTCTGGTACAGCACCAGCGCCTGCCTGGCCTCCGCCAGCGCGTCCGGGTAGCGGTTCTCCCGTTCGAACACCCAGGCCAGCGTCAGGTGGGAGTGTGCCTGGCCCGCCGGGTTCCCGGTCTCGCCGAAGAGCTCGTCCGAACGGCGCAGGTGGGTGCGGGCGTCGGCGTCGCGGCCGAGCAGGATGTACGCGTAGCCGAGACTGCGGTGGGCCCGCGCCTGCGCGTCGCGGTCATCGAGCCGGCCGGCCGCGGCCAGCGCGGTGTGCTGGGTGGTGACCCAGTCGTGCCAGTGCCCGCTCCGCTGGAAGAACGTCGACAGCGCCCACGAGATCTGCCACGCGTGGACGTCGAACCCGGCGCCCGCCGCCTCCTCGACCGCGGCCAGCAGGACCTGGTGTTCCGCCGCGCACCACGCCCAGGCCTGGGTGTAGTCACGCACCGGTTGCGGCCGCACGCCGTGCCGCGGCGCCGTGAGCGTGATGTTGTCCCGGGCCGGGTCGAGCAGCCGGGCGGCGGCGAACACGGTGTGGAGGTAGTGGTCGAGCACCCGGTGCGTCGCGGCGGCCCGTTCGGCGTCCTCGGTCTGGTCGGCCGCGTAGGCGCGGAGCAGGTCGTGGAACGCGAACCGGCCGGGCCGGTGTTCGGTCAGCAGGTGCGCCCGGGTCAGCTCCCGCAGCACCGGCCGCAGGCGGGGCTCACCGGCGAGGCTCTCGGCGGCGGGCAGGGCGATGTCCGGTCCCGGGTGGACGCCCAGCAGCCGGAACATCCGGGCCGCCGGCGCGGACAGGTGCTGGTAGGACCAGGAGAACACGGTCCGCACGTTGGTCCCCGGATCGCCCGCGTCCAGCGCGTCCAGCCGGTCGCGGGAGTCCCGGAGCTCCGCCGCCAGCGCCCGCAACGGAAACCGCTCGTCGCCGGCGGCACGCGCGGCCACGATCGCCAGTGCGAGCGGGAGTCGCGCACAGCGGTCGACCAGCTCCCGCACCGCGTCGAGCTCCGCCGTCACGCGTTCGCACCCGAGCCGGCGGGTCAGCAGGGCCACGGCCTCGCCGTGGCTCAGCGCGTCCAGCGTGACCGGACAGGCGCCCTCCTGGGCCACCAGACTCGCCAGCCCGCTACGGCTGGTCACCACCGCCACGCAACCCGGGCTGCCGGGAAGCAGCGGGCGCACCTGGTCGGGATCGCGCGCGTTGTCCAGCACGACGAGCACCCGGCGCCCGGCCAGCAGGCTGCGGTACAGCGCCGCCTGCGTGTCGCGGGTGGCGGGCACCCGCTCCGGGGCGACGCCGAGCGCGTCGAGAAAACCACGCAGCGCCTCCGCCGGGTCCATCGGCGGGCCGGCGAGGTGGAACCCGCGCAGGTTGACATACAGCTGGCCATCGGGAAACCGGTCGGCGACCTCGTGCGCCCAGTGAATGGCGAGCGCGGTCTTGCCGATCCCGGCGGTGCCGTCGATCGCCGAGATCACCACCGTGTCACCGTCCTGGGTGTCCACGAGCTTGCCGAGCTGTGCCAGCTTGTCCTCCCGGCCCACGAAGAACGGCGTGCGCGCGGGCAGCTGGCGAGGCACCGGCACCGGCGCGGCGGGTACGACCCGGGTCAGCTCCGGGTCGCGGCGCAGGACCCGCTGGTGGAGCTCGCGCAGGTCCGGTCCGGGTTCGTCGCCGACCTCGTCCCGCAGCCGGGCCCGCGCCTCGCGGTAGCAGTCCAACGCGTCGGCGTGGCGGCCGGCCCGGTACAGCGCGAGCATGCGCTGCTCGACCAGCTTCTCGTCGAGCGGATGGCGGGCCAGCAGCTCGTCCAGGTCACCGAGCAGGTCGTCGGCGGCGCCCGCCTCGAGCCGCAGGTCGAGAAGCCTGCGCTGGACGGACAGCCGCTGTCCCGCCAGGGTGTCGCGCATCGAGCGCACCCAGGAGCCGGCCAGACCGGACAGCGGTTCGCCGTGCCACAGCTCGAGCGCCGCGCGCAGGCCGTCCACAGTGGATGACGTGGTGGCGAGCCGGCGGAACCGGTGCACGTCGACCAGGTCGGGCTCGACGGTGAGCGCGTACCCACCGGAACGGTAGGTCAGGCTGGCGGGTACCCCGTGGTCGGCGAAGGCACGCCGGAGCCGCGCGACGTAGGTCTGCACGAGGCCACGGGCCGCCTGGGGTGGGGCCTGGTCCCACACCCGGTCGACCACCGTCTCGACGGGCACGACGTGGTTGGCCTCCAGCGCCAGCACCGCGAGCACGCACCGCTGCTTCGCCGGACCCACCGAAACCGGCATGCCGCCGACCCACAACTCGACCGGGCCGAGCAGCCGCAGTTCCACCCCACTCACTCCTCGTCGGCATCCGGGCAAAGGATCCTCAGCGGAGGAGATCGATTCAAGCGGTGTTCCTGTTTTTGTCATGAATCGCTCAACCGTGCCGGGAGAACTTAACGCGGCAATTCAAGCGAAGAAAGTTCTTCGTGCCGACCACGAATACCCAGGAAATAATGATGTCTCTTTCGCTGAAGCGCGGTTTGTCGATCTTCTTCGCCGGCCTCGCGCTGATCGTGGCCATGGTGGCCGCGACCCCGCAGGCGGTCGCGGCGCCGGAACGGCCGGGTGGCGGCGCCACTCCGGATATCATCGACGGCAGCTACGCCGTCTTCGGACCGTGGGCGGCGCGGCTGTTCGTGAACGGGCAGGAAAACTGCTCGGCCACGATCATCGCGCCGTCCTACATCCTCACCGCCAAGCACTGTGTGACCAGCTCCGGCACGTACACCTTCCGCATCGGCAGCCTGGACCAAGCTGCCGGCGGCGTGGTCGCCACGGGTGTCGCGATCACCCGGCACCCGACGGCGGACATCGCCATCGTGCGACTCGCCGCACCCGTGCTGGCGGTCTACTCGCCGCTCGGCACGCCGCTCAACGTCCTGCCCGGGCAGCTCGCGCGGGTCTACGGCTGGGGCGCCACCTGCACCGACCAGCCGGAGATCAACTGCCAGTCCCGTTTCCTGAAGGTCGCGACCGTGCAGGTCCTGACGACGAGCTGTGCCGACTTCACCGGCGGCGTCGCGGTCTGCGCGCAGCGCGTCACCGGCATCACCGCCGGCGGCGACTCGGGCGGCCCCATGTTCGCCGGTGGCCGCCAGGTGGGCGTCGCGTCGACGAGCGACCGCGCCACCACCACCGCCTACACCAACATCACCGTGTACCGGCCGTGGATCTTCTCGGTCGCCGGTGTCTGAGAACCGGGGGTAGTGAACGGCTCCGCGTCACCGCGGAGCCGTTCTTTTCGTTCAGCAGTTGCCGGTCGGGACGCTGCCGGACAGCCGGTCGGCCACCCAGCCGGTGACGCTCGGGCTCATGAGCGCGGCCGTGACGAAGTGCACGCCGGTGTTCGTGCGCCAGAACGTCACGTTGCCGCCGCCCGCGCACCACGCGGCCCGCAGGTCGACGCTCATCTGCACGGGCAGGATCTCGTCGCCGTTGGAGTGGTAGAGCAGGACGGGTGCGCGCGGGGTCGTGCCGCCGAGCTTCTGGGCGTCGAGCTTGGCGGCCCAGTCCGGCCGGTTGAGCAGGTCCTCGGTGAGGTAGTCGGACAGGTGGTGGCCGGCGTACTTGTCCGACTGCAGCTCGTCGATGCAGTCGTCGGCCAGGTCGGCGACCGCGGCGCGGCCGGTCGCGTTGAGGTAGGGCGTCATGTCGACGTCGGGGTAGGTCATGTCGATGCCGTAGCCCGCGGCGAACACCAGACCGGCGTTGGGACCCCCGTCGTCCGCGACGGCGACCGTCCTGAGGTTCGACGGCGGCGCGCCGACCGCGAACGCCTTGATGTTCAGCTCCGGCGCGTAGGCCGGCGCGAGCTGGGCGGCCCAGCCGGCGCCGTGCCCACCCTGCGAGTAGCCGACGATCGCGACCTTGGCGCCGCTCGCGAGGCCCGTGCCCGGCAGCCGCAGCGCCGCACGCACGATGTCGAGCGTGGCCTGGCCCTCGGAGCGGCCGGCCATGTAGGTGTGCGGGCCGGGCATGCCGATGCCCTCGTAGTCGGTCACAGCGACGGCGTAGCCGCGGGTGGCGTACTGGTGGATCAGCAGGCCCTCGGTCTCGTCCCCGGCCTCGAGGTGGCGGGAGGGCGCGCACTGGTCGCCGAGCCCGTGCGTGCCGGGCGCGTACCCGATCACGGGCGTGTTGGCGTTGGCCCCCTTGGGGACGATCACGGTGCCGCTGACCGTGATCGGCTGGCCCGTCGTGGACGTGGAACGGTAGGTGATGATCCAGGTGTTGGCGTAGAAGAAGCCGGGCGCGCTGATGGCCCGGGCGGTGATGACGTCCCCGGCAGCCGTCGCGGCGGCCGCCTGGGACGACGCCGGCACGACGACCGCGACGAGCGACAGCAGCACGCTGGTGAGCAGGGTGAAGAGGCGGCGAACAGGCATAATCGCTCCTTTGCGATCGGCAGGGTTCCGGTTCGCAGACTTGCTACTGAGAAGTAGCTACTCCACAGTAGGCAGTGGGGAGCGGCTCGGGATAGGCCCGTTTGGCCGTTAGTCCTCGTCGAAGGAGTCCTCGTCGGCGGAGACCGGGCCGCCGCCGCGGATGGTGTACAGGACGGCGTCCAGTTCGTCTGGTTTGACCAGGACGTCGCGGGCCTTCGAACCCTCTGACGGGCCCACCACGCCTCGGCTCTCCAGGAGGTCCATCAGGCGGCCGGCCTTGGCGAAGCCGACCCGCAGCTTGCGTTGCAGCATCGACGTCGAGCCGAACTGGGAGGTGACGATCAGCTCCGCCGCCTGCAGCAGGACGTCCAGGTCGTCGCCGATCTCCTCGTCGATCTCCTTCTTGTCGCCTGCCTTCGCGACCGTGACGCCGTCCGTGTAGTCCGGCTGCGCCTGCTCCTTCACGAACGAGACGATCCCGTTGATCTCCTCGTCGCTGACGTACGCGCCCTGGATGCGGACCGGCTTCGACGCCCCCATCGGCAGGTAGAGCCCGTCGCCCATGCCGATCAGCTTCTCCGCGCCCGGCTGGTCCAGGATGACCCGCGAGTCGGTCAGGGACGACGTCGCGAACGCCAGGCGGGACGGGACGTTCGTCTTGATCAGGCCCGTCACCACGTCGACCGACGGGCGCTGGGTCGCGAGCACCAGGTGGATGCCCGCGGCGCGGGCCTTCTGGGTGATCCGGACGATCGCGTCCTCGACGTCGCGGGGCGCGGTCATCATCAGGTCCGCCAGCTCGTCAACGATCGCCAGGATGTACGGGTACGGACGATATTCACGCTCGGAGCCCGGGGGCGCGGTGATCTCGCCCGACTTCACCTTCTTGTTGAAGTCGTCGACGTGGCGGACCCGGTTGGCCTGCATGTCCTGGTAGCGCTGCTCCATCTCCTCGACCAGCCACGTCAGCGCGGCCGCCGCCTTCTTCGGCTGCGTGATGATCGGGGTGATGAGGTGCGGGATCCCCTCGTACGGGGTCAGCTCCACCATCTTCGGGTCGACCAGGATCATCCGGACCTCGTCCGGGGTGGCCCGCGCCAGCAGCGACACCAGCATCGAGTTGACGAAGCTCGACTTGCCGGACCCCGTGGAGCCCGCGCACAGCAGGTGCGGCATCTTCGCCAGGTTCGCGGTGACCATGTGGCCCTCGATGTCCTTGCCGAGGCCGATCACCATCGGGTGGGTGTCCTTGACGGCCGTGTTCGACCGCAGCACGTCACCCAGCCGCACCATCTCGCGGTCGGAGTTCGGGACCTCGATGCCGACCGCCGACTTGCCGGGGATCGGGGCGAGCAGGCGGACGTTGTCCGTGGCCACCGCGTACGCGATGTTCTTGGTCAGCGCGGTGATCTTCTCGACCTTCACGCCGGGGCCCAGCTCGACCTCGTACCTGGTGACGGTCGGGCCGCGGGTGAAGCCGGTGACCTGAGCGTCGATCGCGAACTGGTCCAGCACCCCGGTGATCGCCTCGATCATGGCGTCGTTGGCGCGGCTGCGGGACTTCGGCGCGTCGCCCGCCTCGAGGATGTTCGGGTCGGGCAGGGTGTAGTCGCCGTCCACCACCCGGGGGGCGAGGTCCAGCTGCCCCTGCTGCTCCTTGGCCTGCGGGGTTTCCTTGACCTCGGCCGGCTTCGGGCGCTTGCGCGGCGGCTTCGGGGGCTCGGGTGGGAGCGGGATGTCCTCGTCCACCGCCGTCTCCGGCAGTGGGAGCTGCTCGCCGTCGGGCATGGACGCCTGGCGGCGGCGCGACGGGCGGCGCAGGCGGACCGGCTCGGCCTCGTCCGGGATCTCGGCGGTCGGCTCCTCCGCACCCGGCAGGTCGATGCCCTCGGCGGCCTCGCGGTCCTCCGGGTCCATGCCCAGCTCCCGCAGCCGGGTGGGGATGTCCCGGAACCGGGTGCCGGTGAACACGAGCACACCGAAGCCCAGCACCAGCAGGAGCAGCGGCAGCGCGACCCACGCGGTGACGCCCTTCGAGAGCAGCCCGCCGGCGAAGTAGCCGAGCGCGCCACCCGCGTACCGCTGGCGGAAGTTGTCCTCGGGCAGGTCGGAGAAGATGTGCAGGATCCCCAGGATGGCCAGAATGAACAGCAGCGCGCCGATGACCAGCCGCGGCCGCTTCTCCGGCTGCGGGTCCGAACGCATCAGCGCGATGCCGATGACCAGCAGCGTCAGCGGCAGCGCCATGGCGGCGGCGCCGACCACGGACCGTGCGCCGATCTCCAGGTAGTGGCCGACCGGCCCGGCGGCACGCCACCAGATGCCGGCGCCCGCCACGACACCGAGGGCGATCAGCGCGAACGCGAGCCCGTCGCGGCGGTGCGCGGGGTCCAGCTCCTTGGTGCGGCCGACCGTGCGGGCGATCCCGCCGACGCCCTTGGCCAGCAGACCCCAGCCACCCCGCAGGCCGCGGAACAACGCGCGGCTGACCGAACCCTTGCTGGTGGTCCTGCGGATCGGCGGCTTGCGCGCCGTCGAGGTGCGGGCGGTGGACTTGGCCGGCGGACGCTTTCGAGCACTGCTTCCAGAGCCGCTACCCGAGCCGCGGCCCTTGGACCTGGAAGAGGCTGTCCGGTTCGCCATACCCCACACGGTAGTCGGCTCCCGCCACATCAGTCACTCCCGCCACACGGACCACGCGGGTGAGACCCACCGCCGACAGGCCCTCCAGCGGTCCGTGCGATGCTCCGCACATGGTCGCGCTGTCCCGCCGCAGTTCCGAGTCGACACGCCGGTGGCCCCTGCCCCGGGCACAGAAGGTCTCGCCGGCCTGGCGGCTCATGACGTTCATCGACCGCGGTTTCGTCCGGCTGCTCGGACGGATCGAGGTCAGCGGGTCCATCCCGGCCGAGCTGCGCCACCAGCCGATGCTGATCGCCGCCAACCACATCGGGGTGTTCGACCCGTTCGTGCTGACCGCCGCGTTGCGGGAGGCGGGCGTGATCCCGCGCTACCTGCTCGCCGGCGGTCTGCTGGACGTGCCGCTGATCGGCTGGGGCCTGCGCCAGGGCGGCAGCATCCGGGTGGACCGCCGCAGCGCCAACGTCGCGGAGGCGTTCGAGCGGGTCACCCAGGCGCTGCGTGACACCCCCGGCCCGGTGCTCGTCTATCCGGAGGGCCGGATCAGCCTCACGCCCGGCCTGTGGCCCGAGCGTGGCAAGACCGGCGCGGCGCGGATCGCGTTGGCGGCGGACGTGCCGGTGCTGACGATCAGCCAGTGGGGCGCGCACGAGGCCGTGTACTGGGGCACCGAGGTCGTGACGGGCTGGCGGGACTTCGTGCCGCTGGTGATCTCGTTCTTCCGGTCGGTCGTGCGCCGGCGGACGTTCAAGGTGCACTTCGGGCCGCTGGTGGACCTGTCCGACCTGTCCCCCGACAAGCCGGGCGACGCCATGCGCGCGCACAAGCGGATCATGCAGGCCATCACCGACAACCTCGTGCCGCTGCGTGCCGACCAGCTCGACCGGCCGAAGTTCCACGACCCGACCCGGCCGACCACCAGCACGTCGCCGTGGTGGCCTAGAGCTTGAGGGCGCGCGCCGGGATGCTCGAGCCGGTCCGCAGCGGGTCGAGCACGAGCATCGTCGAGAAGCGGCGGACGTTCGGCGACTGGTTGAGCAGCCGCGTGGACACCTCGTTGTGGTGTGCCATGCCGGACGTGGTCAGCACGACGACGTAGTCCCACTCGCCGTAGCAGACGTAGAGCTGCTGTACCTCGGGCGCCGCGAGCAGCCGGCGCTGGAACGCCTCGAGCAGGCGTGGCGACTCGCGCTCGATCGCGACCAGGACGATCGCCGTGACCAGGTCGTGGCTGGCCTTCGGGTCGAGGACGGCGGTCGTCCGGGACACGAGGCCGCTCTTCCGGTACCGCTCCATCCGCCGCTGCACCGCGCTGGGTGACAGGCCGACGACCTCGCCCAGCTCGCGCAGGGTCCGGCCGGCGTCCGCCTGCAGTTCGTCCAGCAGCAGGTGATCGATCTCGTCGAGCTTCACGCAAAAATTTTGCGTCCAGGCGGGAGAAAATTCAATCGCGATCACCAGCGATGTGCCTACCGTTGGCGGGGGAAACCACCAGCTGACGAAGGGGGAAGCCCACGATGGCGACGACCGCGGCCACCGTGTCGACCGTGCCCGTCACCAGTGAACAGCGAACGGAGGTTAGCCGGGGGACGACGCTGATCGTGCTCGCCTCGGTCTGCTTCGGCACCTCGGGTCCGCTGGTCAAGCCGGCGATGGACGCCGGGCTGTCGCCGCAGCAGGCCGTGAGTTTCCGCATCGCGCTGGCCGCCGTGTTGTTGCTGGCGTTCGTGGCGGTCACCAGACCCCGGCTGCTGAAGGTGCGGCGCGCCGACCTCCCGGTGCTCGCCGGCTACGGGTTCATCGGCGTCGCCGTCGTGCAGCTGCTGTACTTCGCGGCGGTGTCGCGGATCCCGATCGGGGTGGCGATGCTGCTGGAGTTCACCTCGCCGGTGCTGGTGGCGCTGTGGGTGCGGTTCGTGCGGCGGGTGGTGCTGCCGGCGCGGATGTGGGTCGGCACCGCGCTCGCCGTGCTCGGCCTCGCGCTGGTCGCGGAGGTGTGGCAGGGCCTGCGGCTCGACGCGCTCGGCCTGCTGTTCGGCATCGGCGCGGCCCTGTGCGCGGCCGCGTACTTCCTCTTCGGCGAACGCGCCACCCGCACCATCGCGCCGATCGGGCTCGTCACCTGGGGCATGGTGATCGGCGCGGTGGTGATCGCGTTCCTGGCGCCGCCGTGGTCGCTGCCCGGCGAGGTCATGGCCGCCGACGCCGCCTTCGGCGCCTGGGACGTGCCGGTGTGGGTGCTGCTGGTGACGTGCGCGGTCGTGAGCACCGCGCTCGCCTACGTGCTGTCGATCAACTCCCTGCGGCTCCTGCCGGCGAACGTGGTCAGCGTGCTGGCCATCATCGAACCGATCGTGGCGACCGTGCTCGCCTGGCTGCTCCTCGGCCAGACACTCACGATCGTGCAGGTCGCCGGCGCGGCGATCCTCCTGTCCGGCGCGACGGTGGTCCAACTCGCCTCGCGCCGCCCAACGCCCTGAAGGACCCCTTCAGGACGTTGAACGTCTCGAAGGGGTCCTTCAGGGCATCGCGGCCGGTCAGACGGGGATTACCGTCGGGACGATCATCGGGCGGCGGCGGTAGGTGTCGGCGACCCAGCGGCCCACCACGCGGCGCACGGACTGGGCGATGCGGTGGGTGTCGGTGATGCCCTCGGACTCGGTGTGGGACAGCTCCATCTCCACCAGGGACACGACCTCGTCCAGCGCCTTCGGGTCGTCCGAGAAGCCGCGGCCCGAGATCGTCGGCGGACCGAGCGCCCGGCCGGTGGTCGAGTCGACGGCCACCGTGATCGCGATGAAGCCGCCCTCGCCCAGGATCAACCGGTCGGACAGGGTCGACTCGCCCACGTCGCCGACCGACAGGCCGTCGACGTACACGTGGCCGACCTCGACCCGGCCGCTGATCGACGCGCGGCCGTCCACCAGGTCGACGACCACGCCGTCCTCGGCGATGACCACGTGGTCGGACGGCACGCCGGTCGCCACGGCCAGGGCCGCGTTCGCCCGCAGGTGGCGCCACTCGCCGTGCACCGGCATCACGTTCGACGGGCGGACCGCGTTGTACAGGAACAGCAGCTCACCCGCCGACGCGTGGCCGGACACGTGCACCCGCGCGTTGCCCTGGTGCACCACGTTGGCACCCAGCCGGGACAGCTCGTTGACCACGCCGAACACCGCGGTCTCGTTGCCCGGGATCAGCGAGCTGGCCAGCACGACCGTGTCCCCGGGGTAGATCTTGATCTGCCGGTGGTCGCCACGCGCCATCCGCGACAGCGCCGACAGCGGCTCGCCCTGCGAACCGGTCGACACGAACAGCACCTCGTGCTCGGGCAGCTGCAACGCCTCGTCCATGTCGATGAGCAACCCCTCGGGCAGGTGCAGCAGCCCGAGGTCGGCGGCGATGCCCATGTTGCGCACCATCGACCGGCCGACCAGCGCCACCTTCCGCCGGTGCCGCACGGCCACGTCCAGTACCTGCTGCACGCGGTGCACGTGGCTCGCGAAGCACGCCACGATCACCCGCTGCTGCGCCCGCGAGATCACGCCCTCGATCACCGGGCCGATCTCCCGCTCGGCCATGACGAAGCCGGGCACCTCGGCGTTGGTGGAGTCCACCAGGAACAGGTCGACGCCCTCGTCGCCGAGGCGGGAGAAGCCGGCCAGGTCGGTGAGCCGGCCGTCCAGCGGCAGCTGGTCCAGCTTGATGTCGCCGGTGTGCAGCACGACGCCCGCGGGAGTCCGGATGGCGACCGCCAGCGCGTCCGGGATCGAGTGGTTGACGGCGAAGAACTCGCACTCGAAGTCGCCGTAGGTCACGCGGCCGCCCTCGTTCACCTCGACGAGGTTCGGGGTCAGCCGGTGCTCCTTGCACTTCGCGGCGACCAGCGCGAGCGTGAACCGGGAGCCCACGACGGGCAGGTCCGGCCGGTGGCGCAGCAGGAAGGGCACGGCGCCGATGTGGTCCTCGTGGCCATGCGTGAGCACCACCGCGTCGATCTCGTGCATGCGGGACTCGATGGCGCGGAAGTCCGGCAGGATCAGGTCCACGCCGGGCTGCTGGTCCTCGGGGAACAGCACGCCGCAGTCGACGATGAGCAGCCGGCCGGCGAACTCGAACACGGTCATGTTGCGACCGATCTCACCGATACCGCCCAGCGCGACGACGCGCAGTCCCCCTTCGGCGAGCGGACGGGGTGGAATCTGCGACGTCACCGATGAACCTCGCCGGCGCTGGTGTGGGTGGTGGCGGGCACGTACGCGGCGGCCGCGTCGGCCTGGGCGACGCGGGCCCGCGCCACGTCGGAGGGTGCCGCGTCGGCCAGCGGCACACCCGCGTCGCTGAGGTCGGACGCGATCAGCTGGACCTGCTCGGGCGTGGCCGGCGGCAGCGGCAGGCGGGGGTCCCCGGCGTCGTACCCGCGCAGCCGCAGCGCGGCCTTCACGAAGATCACGCCGCCGACCCGGCCCTGCGCCCGGTACACCGGCAGCAGGCCGCGGTGGACGGTGCGGGCGGTGACGACGTCGCCGTTCTCGTAGGTCTCCAGCATGCGGCGCAGACGGCCGGCGACCACGTGCCCGATCACGGAGACGAAGCCGACGGCGCCCACCGACAGCCACGGCAGGTTCAGCGCGTCGTCGCCCGAGTAGTAGGCGAGGTCGGTGTTGGCGATCACCTGGCTGCCCGCGAGCAGGTCGCCCTTGGCGTCCTTCACGGCCACGATCCTGGGGTGCTCCGCGAGCCGGCGCAGCGTGTCGACCTCGATGGGCACGACCGAGCGCGGCGGTATGTCGTAGAGCATGTTGGGCAGGCCGGACGCGTTGGCGATCGCCGTGAAGTGCGCGACCAGGCCGGCCTGCGGTGGCCGCGAGTAGTACGGGGTGACCACGAGCAGCCCGTGCGCGCCCGCCTGCTCGGCCTCGCTGGCGAGGTGCACCGAGTGCGCGGTGTCGTAGGTGCCGACCGAGGCCACCACCGTCGCCCGGTCCCCCACCGCGTCGACGACCGCGCGGATCAGGTCGGCCTTCTCGGTGTCGGACGTCGTGGGCGACTCGCCGGTGGTGCCGCTGACCACGAGGCCGTCGTTGCCGAGGTCGACGAGGTGCGCGGCGAGGCGCTGCGCGGCGTCGAGATCGAGCTTCCCGCTCGCGTCGAAGGGGGTCACCATGGCGGTGAGCACCTGGCCGAACGGCCGTCCTGGCTTGGCGGTCGGGCACGTGTTCATGCCCGTAGACGCTACTCCACGCGTGACTCGGTGAGCTGGTCGCCACCGCGTTCGTACAGGACACAGTAGACATCACGGCGGTCCTGCCACGCCTTCTCCGTGGGCACCAGCGCGCGGTAGCGCAGCGAGGAGGTGTCGGAGACCACCTGGTCGGATTCGAACATCGCGGTGCAGTAACTCTCCGCGAACCCGGAGAGGGTGGCGACCCCGGGGTAGGCGATGTCCGGCCACTCGTCGTACTCGCCCGGCTTCCCGTAGAACGACTTCGCCTCGAAGACCTCGATCTGGTGCGGGACCTCGCAGTCGACGTGCGCGCCCTGCGTGATCCGCCGGCCCTCGACGGACACGTCGTAGGTCAGGCAGCCGCCCACCGGATCGCTGCCCCAGCTGAACTCCTTGACGTAGCCGTCCTCGCCGGTGCCGTAGGTGAGGGTCGAGTCCATGTCCACGGGGCGCGGGTCCGGCGCGGTGGCGACGCGGAGGAAGTAGCCGCCGGCCAGCAGGGCGACCGCGAGCACGGCGGCCGCCACGAGCACCGGCCGCGACCAGCGGCGGGGCCGCACCGGCGCGGGGTACATCGCCGTGCTCGGCGGCAGGACCGGGGCCGTGATGCCCTCGGGCGGCGTGCCGGTGGCCTGTGCGAGCAGCCCACGCACCTGGCCCGCGGACGGGCGGGCGTCGGGGTGGGTGTTCAGCAGGCCGGTGATCACCGCGGCCAGCGGGCCCTGGCAACGGGTCAGGAACGGGACCTCGTTGAGGATGGCGTGCATGGTCGCCGCCGTGGACGACCGCTCGAACGCCGCGTAGCCCTCGACCGCGAAGAACAGGACCGCGCCCAGCGCCCACAGGTCCGAGCCGGCGTCCGCGTCCTGGCCGCGCAGGCGCTCCGGGGCCATGTAGACGGGCGAGCCGACGAGGATCCCGCTGGTCGTGAGGCGCGGGTCGTCGGTGGACTGGGCGATGCCGAAGTCGGTCAGCTTCACCCGCCCGTTCGCCATCACCATGATGTTCGACGGCTTGACGTCCCGGTGCACCACGCCCGCCGCGTGCGCGGCCTCCAGCGCGGACAGCAGCTGCTCGGCCAGCCGCGCCACGGTGTCCTGCGGCAGCGGACCCTGGTTCTCGACGAGCTCGGAGAGCGTGGTGGCCTGGATCAGCTCCATCACGATGTAGGTCGTGCCCGACTCACGCAGCACGTCGTACACCGTGACCACGCCGGGGTCGTTGAGCCGCCCGGCCGCGCGGGCCTCCCGCAGCACCCGCTCCTCGAAGACCGTCTTCTCCTCGGGCGCCACGTCGTCGGGGAGGTGCAGCTCCTTGATCGCGACGCGGCGGCCGATGGTCCGGTCCTCGGCGAGCCACACGATGCCCATGCCACCGCGGCCGATCTCGGAGAGCATCGCGTACCGGCCGGCGATCAGGCGCCCCTCCGCCTGCACCTGCTCCTGGGTCACCGCGCCATCCTTCCGTGCCGGCGTCTGCCACTCCGACCGGGGGAAGGCCCGAATGGTTCCCTACAAACCACGCCGCAGGCCCTGCACGGTCGCGACGGCCGGCTGCTCCCCCTCGAACTCGACGCGGACGGCGGTGCGGCCGGTGGCGAAGAGCAGCAGCTCACCGGGCTCACCGGTCACCGCCACGGTGTCCGGGCCGCGCCTGACGACGATCTCCTGCCCGTCCGGCCGGCGCAGGACCAGGCCGACCGGGGAGCGGCGCAGCGTCAGGAACGACGTGCGGCGCAGGCCGGTCCACAGGGCATCGTCCCGCTTCGCGTCGGGTTCGCGGGGCACCCAGCCCTCCTGGCCGCGGCGGGTGTCCTCGTGGTGCACGAAGAACTCGACGCTGTTGACCGCGTTGTCCAGGGCCGGGATGCGGGTGGGCCACCACGGCGCCGGACCGCCGCGGACCAGGTCCACCAGCTCGCGCCACGGCCGGCGGGCGTAGGAGTCCTGGACACGCTTGGTGTGGCCGGCGAACGGCTTGAGCAGGATGCCGGGCGCGGTGTCCGGGCGGCGCTCGCGGATCACCAGGTGGGCGGCCAGGTCTCTGGTCTGCCAGCCCGTGCACAGGGTGGGCTCGTCCGGGCCCAGCTCGTCGAACAGGTCACACAGGGCGGCACGCTCGGTGGCGGCAAGGGACATGGGTCGAGTCTCTCAGTTCTGGGGGATGACCTGACTGGTGAGCTGCCTGCCGTCGCGGCTGCCGATCAGGCAGTACACGCCGCGGTCGCGTTCGGACGTCGGCGCGTCCCACGACTGCCGGGTAGGCACCAGCGACCAGTGCGTCAGCGTGTCGCGGTCGTTCGCCGGCACGGCCTCGTCGAGGTTGAACGCCAGCGCGCACGACGCCTCCGCCAGCCCACGCAGCTCGTTCTCCCCCGGGTAGGCGATGTCGTCGGAGGTGAACGGGTCGAGGACGTACAGCACCTCGAAGTCGTGCGGGCCGGCGCAGTCGGCGCTGTTGGTGTAGCTGCGGCCGGCCTCGAGCCGGGCGGGCGCGCACTGGTTCTGGGACAGGTCGAACACCGGGATGTCCGCGCCGCTGCCGCCGAAGGTGTAGGTCGGGCCCTTGGCCGCGTCGACCACCGGCTCGACCAGCCCGACGCGGCCGGCGAACCAGCCGCCGGCGAAGGCACCCGCGACCAGCACCACGGCGGCCGCCGCCAGCGGCCACCACGGGCGGCGCCGCGCCGGCCCGGGGTCCGGCAGGGCGATCTGCGGCGGGGTGTACATGGCGGTCGCGCCGTGCTGTTCCGGCGGGGTGACCCTGGCGAGCAGGCCACGCACCTGCTGCGTGGACAGCCTGGCCTGCGGCGTGACGTTGAGCAGGCCCGTGATGACCGCGGCCAGCGGGCCCTGGCAGCGGGTCAGGAACGGGACCTCGTTGAGGATGGCGTGCATGGTCGCCGCCGTGGTCTGGCGCTCGAAGGCCGGATGCCCCTCGACCGCGAAGAACAGCGAGGCGGCCAGTGCCCACAGGTCCGCCCCGGCGTCGGCCTGCTCGCCGCGGATCACCTCGGGCGCGAGGTAGGTCGGCGAGCCGACGAGCGTGCCGCTGGTGGTCAGGCGCGGGTCGTCGGTGGACTGGGCGATGCCGAAGTCGGTCAGCTTCACCCGCCCGTTCGGCAGCACCATGATGTTCGACGGCTTGACGTCGCGGTGCACGATGCCGGCCGCGTGCGCGGTGTCGAGCGCGTCGAGGAGCTGGCCGGCGAGCCGGGCGACGGCCTCCGGCGGCAGCGGCCCCTGGCGGGCGACGAGCGCGGCGAGGGTGGGCGCCTGGATGAGCTCCATGACGATGTAGGTGGCGCCGGACTCCTGGAGCACGTCGAACACCGTGACCACGCCGGGGTCGTTGAGCCGCCCGGCCGCGCGGGCCTCCCGCAGCACGCGTTCCTCGAGGATCCGCCGCTCCTCCTGGGGCACCCCGGCGGGCAGGTGCAGCTCCTTGATCGCGACGCGGCGGCCGATCGTCCGGTCCTCGGCGAGCCACACGACGCCCATGCCGCCACGGCCGATCTCCTGCAGGAGCGCGTAGCGGCCGGCGATCACCCGCTGCCGGGTCGCCTGTTCGGGCTGCTGTGTCACGGTGCTCCCTCGTTCGCTCCGCAGGCTCCGCTCACGCCGGGGATGTTAGATGGCTCCATGGCGGCATGGGTCCTGCACGTCGATCTCGACCAGTTCCTCGCGGCGGTCGAGGTGCTGCGGGACCCGTCACTGGCGGGCAGGCCGGTGGTGGTGGGTGGCCGCGGTGACCCCACCGAGCGGGCGGTGGTGGCGACCGCGTCGTACGAGGCGCGGGAGTTCGGCGTCCACTCGGGCATCCCGCTGCGGCTGGCGGCGCGCCGGTGCCCGGAGGCCGTGTTCCTGCCGTCCGACCCGGCCGCCTACGACGAGGCGTCGGCGCGGGTGATGGCCGTGCTGCGGTCGTTCGAGGTGCCCGTGGAGGTGCTGGGCTGGGACGAGGCGTTCATGGGGGTGACCGCCGACGACCCGGTCGAGTTCGCCCGATCGGTGCGGGAGGCGGTGCTCGCGCGGACCCGGCTGCACTGCTCGGTGGGCATCGGCGACAACAAGCTGCGCGCCAAGCTGGCGACGGGCTTCGCGAAACCGGACGGCGTGTACCGGCTGACGCGCGACAACTGGTTCGCGGTGATGGCCGACCGCCCGACGACCGCGCTGTGGGGCATCGGCACGAAGACGGCCCGCAAGCTCGCGGCCCTCGGCTTCACGACCGTCGCGGAGCTGGCCCGGGCGGACCCCGAGGTGCTGGCGGCGTCGCTCGGGCCGCGCATGGGCCCGTGGTACCGGGGGTTGGCGCGGGGCGCGGGCGACGCGGAGGTCACCGGCACGCCGTACGTGGCGAAGTCGCGGAGCCGGGAGACGACGTTCCAGACCGACCTCGACGACCTGGCGGAGATCACCGCGGAGGTGGTGGCCCTGGCCCGCCGCGTCGCCGCGGACGTGGTCGACGAGGGCCGGCCGGCAGCCCGCATCGCCGTGAAGGTGCGGTTCGTGCCGTTCTTCACCCACACCCGCAGCATGACCCTGCCGGCACCGACGTCCGACGCGGTGCTGCTGGAGAAGGCGGCACTGGCGGTGCTGGCGAAGTTCGCCCTGGACCGGCCGATCCGGTTGCTGGGGGTGCGGGCCGAGTTCGGCGAAGATCCGACATAGTGTGCGCCATGCACTTCGTCATCGTCCCCGGCATCAACGGTTCCGCCGAGCAGCACTGGCAGAGCATCTGGCAGTCGGCGTGGGGCCCGTCCGCCTCGCGGTTCGCCCCGTCCTCCTGGGACTACCCGGACCTGGACGACTGGAGCACCGCACTCGACCGCGCCGTGACCGCGGTGGACGACGACGTGGTGATCGTCGCGCACAGCCTCGGCTGCCACGTCGCGACGGCACGCCCGGTCCAGCCCAACGTGCGCGGGCTGTTCCTCGTCGCCCCGCCGGACGTCACGGGACCGCACTTCCCCGCCGAGGCCGCCGCCTTCACGGGACTGAAGCCGGCGCCCGTGTCCGTCCCGGGCCTGGTCGTCTTCGGCGAGGACGACCCGTACTGCGTCCCGACCGCGAGCATCCGCCTGGCCGAGGGCTGGGGCCTCCCGCACGTCAGCGCCGGCGCGGTCGGGCACGTCAACGTGGCCAGCGGGGTCGGCGGCTGGGAGTTCGGCCAGGCCCTCCTGATCGCCTTCACGGCCGGCTTCGGCCGGGGCTGACGGTCCGATCGTGCAGATCGTGCTCAGATAGGGCCGACCTCGTGGCCGGCCTCCCGCAGGGCCTTCACCGCGCGGTCGAGGTCCACCGCCTTCACCAGCACGTGGTCGGTGTCGTAGGTGGACACCGCGAGCAGGGTGACGCCCGCCGCGGCCAGTTCGCCGGCCAGGGCGGCCATCACGCCGGTCAGGTCGAACGACAGCGGGCCGCGGACGGTCAGCAGGCGCCAGCCCGGGCGGGTGTCCTCGCTCGGCGGCGCCGCCGGCGACGGGCACAGCACGGAGACGCCGTCCGCGGTCGAGGTGATCGACACCAGGCCCTTCGCCTCGATCCGCGGCGGCGGCGTGGCCAGCCGCGTGATCGTGTACTCCTCCGGTGCGAGGTCGACGACGAGCCGCTTCACCCGCGTCAGCCTTCGGTGACGAACGGGCTCGACGCGACCTCCGTGCCGTCCGGCAGGGTCGAGATCACGAAGTCGTCGAACACGTTCGTCGCGGCCTTCTGCAGCTGGCGCAGGCACTCGACGGCCAGCTCGCGGATCTCGACGTCGGCGTGCTCGCTCGCCCGCATGGCGATGAAGTGGCGCCAGGCCCGGTAGTTGCCGGTCACGACGATGCGGGTCTCGGTCGCGTTCGGCAGCACCGCGCGCGCGGCCTGGCGGGCCTGCTTGCGGCGCAGCGTCGCGTTCGGGACGTCCGCGAAGTGCTCCTCCAGGCCGGCCAGCAGTTCGGTGTACGCGGCCACGCTCGCCTCGGCGGCCTTCATGAACTTCTCGTGCAGCACCGGGTCGCCCGCGATGACCGCCGGCTCGACCATGGCGGCCTTGCGCTCCGGGACGTACCGCTGGGACAGCTGGGAGTAGGAGAAGTGGCGGTGGCGGATCAGCTCGTGGGTCAGCGAGCGGGAGATGCCGGTGATGTAGAAGCTGACGGTCCCGTGCTCCAGCACCGAGAGGTGCCCGACCTCGAGGATGTGGCGCAGGTAGCCGGCGTTGGTCGCGGTGGCCGGGTTCGGCTTCTTCCACGACTGGTAGCACGCGCGGCCGGCGAACTCGGCGAGCGCCTCACCACCCTCCGCGTCGGTCGACCACGGCACGTCCTCCGGCGGGAAGAACTCCGTCTTCGCGATCAGCTGGACCCTGGGCGGCACCGTCTCCGTCATGCCGCAGAGCCTAACCGCAGAACCACCCGGCGCCGTGCACCGACGCAATGCACGTGCGCGCCAACGCGTGCTGTCACCAGCGACACTTGCGTGATGTCATCCGTGATGTCACCATGGCATCATGGATCTCACACCGTATATCGCCGCGCTGCGGGATGACCTCATCACGGCCGCGTCGGCCGGTGACGAGAACACCCGCCGGGCGGCCGAGGTGCTCGCGGCGGCGCTGGAGCCGGCCGCACGCCTCGCGATCATGAACGCGCTGTCCGACCTGGCCGCCGAGGTCACCGCCTCGCTGGACGACCACGTCGTCGACGTCCGGCTCGCCGGGCGGGACGTGCAGGTCGTGGTCACCGGCCGGGGCGCACCACACGACGGCCCCCGCGCGGAGGACGCGCCACCGGTCGACGAGACGGCGGGGGGCGACATGAGCCGGATGACGCTCCGCCTGTTCGAGCAGCTCAAGGCGAAGGCGGAGCAGGCGGCCGCGGCACAGGGGGTGTCGCTGAACACGTGGGTGCAGCAGGCCGTCCAGGGGGCGCTGCACCGCAAGGGCGGCTTCGGCGGCAAGGACTGGAGCCGGGAGTGGAGCCGCGGTTGGAGCGGCGGCCCGGAACGCGGGCAGCAGAGCCAGCACCGCGTGCACGGCTGGTACGAGGGGTGACGGCAGTGACCGATGAGACTGAGGACGTCGTACGGCGGCAGAGCTTCGAGGCCGAGGGGCCGGTGGAGCTGGACCTGGGCACCGGGGGTGGCGCCGTCACGGTCCGGCTGGTCGACGAGCCGGGCGTGCACGTCGAGATCCGGCACGACCCGGCCGCGGCCACCCCGTGGGCACAGGGCATCAACAGCATCATGAGCTGGGTGAACACCCAGTTCCCGCAGTTCGGCGGGCAGTTCGGGGAGGGTGTGCCGACCGGGTCGACCGCCGACGCGGAGGCCGTGCGGCAGACGCGCGTGGACTACACCGCGGGCCGGCTCGTGGTGCGCACGCCGAAGGACCTGCAGCTGCGCAACGTGCCGGTCGCGGTGTCGGTCCAGGCGCCGGCCGGCTCGCACGTGGCGGCCAGCAGCGGCTCCGGGCACGTGAACATCTCCGGCCGCGCGGGGCGGCTCGAACTGCACACCGGCTCCGGCCGCGTCACCACCGACCAGGCCGAGGGCTCGGCGAAGGTCGACACCGGGTCGGGCACCGTCCGCCTGGGCCCGATGACCGCCGGCCTGCGCGCGAAGACCGGCACGGGCGACATCGAGGTGACGGCCATCGGCGCCGCCAGCACGGTCGTGACCGGCAGCGGCGACGTGTGGCTCGGCGCGGTGAGCAGCGATGTGCTGGCCCGCACCGGCAGCGGCCGCGTGACCATCGCGAACGCGACGGCGGGTGAGCTGGAGCTGCACACCGGCTCGGGCGCCATCCACGTCGGCATCCGCAAGGGCAGCCCGGCGGAGGTCGACCTGTCCTCCGGCGCCGGCGAGGCCCGCAGTGAGCTGGACCTGACGACCACGCCGCCGGAGAACAAGCCGCCGCTACGTATCCGCGGCCGCACCGGCTCCGGCACCGCCGTGGTCACCGCCGCGACGGAATAGACCCGACCGAGGGGGAACACCTCGGGCGGCGCCCCCGCTCCCCAGCACAGGGGGCGCCGCCCGGGCTCCGTGTGACAATTCGCGTTTGTGCGCCTACCGGACCGCGACCACTCCGCCGCTCTGTTGATCGCCGGTACCGGCGCCGACGTGGATCGGCTCCAGGAGTTGCGCGCCGCACTGACCGACCCGGCATACGGCGGATTCGCACCGGACCGGTGCCGAGTGCTGAACCTGCGGGACACCATCGGCGACGTGCCGGCGACGGACACGTTGGTCGTGTACTTCGCGGGCCAGACCCTGAGCGAGTTCACGGTCGCCATGGAGCTCGCGAAGTACCCGGCGGAGAACAAGCTCCTGATCGCTGACTGCACGTCCACATCGGTCACCGATGGCAAAGCGATCGATATTCGATTGGTGAAGGACACGGAGTGGACCGAGGCCCTCGTCTCCGTCTCCCCGAATGCGCGGAGCACCTTCGGCGACGTCGCGCTCCGGGGCCTGCGCGACGGCATGCGTGACGGGCCGGAACTGATCTCCCTCAACCTCCTGGCCGACCTGTGCCGGCGACAGACGACGGAGCCGGTGTTCGAAAAGCGCGGGGACGGCGAGCTGGCTCTCGTGCGGAACCGCGCGCACGAGGTGGACAGCCGTCTCGTCGAACTGCTCGACTTCCGCAACCGGGCCGACAACGCGACGAAGTGCCTGCTGGCCCGGGCTTCGCTGCTCGAGCCCGGCGACCTGTTCGTCTTCACGCACCTGCTGCCCGAGTTCCCCCCGGCAGAGGCCCAGGCGGCCGCGACCGCGCTGCTCGGCGGCTCGTTCATGGCACCCGGCCGGACCGGGCAGTTCGCGAGTCCCGAGCTGCGCTCGGCGGCCGGCTCCTTTCTGGGCCTCGAGCCGGTGGAGATCATCGCCGACATCCAGTTCGCCCTGCGGCAGCAGCGAATGGTGCGTGACGGCATCGCGCCGCGGCCGCACCTCACGCGGGACTACTGGACGGTTGACGACCAGCTGCAGTACCGGCCCCACGCCGAGGCGGTCGCCGCGTTCATCCGGCATCCGGGCTCCCGGCCGCCGCTGACCATCGGTGTGAAAGGTCCGTGGGGCGCCGGTAAGACCTCGCTCATGCGGATGATCCGCGCCGAGCTGGACGACGAGCGTCCCATCGAGCTGACCGGGCGTTCGCGTGCCGCGCTCACCGGACGACGCCGGGCCCGGCCCGACGCCCGGGTCACCAACGGCGAGGTGCTACGGCACGCCGGTGGGCCGGCGGCGGACGGCGAACCACTCGCGGTCACGCCGCCGCGGTCGGACTGGCGGGCCACCGTGTGGTTCAACCCGTGGATGTACCAGAGCACCGAGCAGGTCTGGGCCGGTCTCGCGCACGCGATCATCAGCCAGGTCACCGACCGGCTGCGCCCCGGGGACCGGGAACGGTTCTGGCTCGAGCTGAACCTCGCGCGCCTTGACCGGCTGGCCGTCCGGCGACGTGCCTACCGGCTGTTCCTCGAACGGCTCCTTCCTTTCCTGGTGACCTTCCTCCTCGCCGCCGGCACGGCGGCCGTCCTGTGGCTCACCGGGCTCGCGGCGGACATCGCCCGGTGGGCACTCGCCGGTGGCGCCGGCGCGGTCACGCTCGGCGCGCTCGCACGGTATGCCGTCTTCCGCGGCCAGCGGGCGACCGAGGGCTTCGGCCAGTTGCTGTCCGGGCCCGTGGCCGGTGCCGTGCAGACCGGTGCACAAGGGCTGCTGGACGCCGTCGTGCCGGATCCCGGGTACTCCAGCCGGACCGGGTTCCTGCACCTCGTCCACCAGGACATGAACCGCGTGCTGCGCATGGTCGCCACCGCGAACCGGCCGCTCGTGGTGTTCGTCGACGACCTGGACCGGTGCTCGCCGGGCGTGGTGGCCGAGGTCATCGAGGCCATCAACCTGTTCCTCGCCGGCGAGTTCGAGAACTGCGTGTTCGTCGTCGCCATGGAGCCCGAGGTCGTGGCCGCGCACGTCGAGGTGGCCTACGCCGACCTGGTGGCCAAGCTGGGCACGGGCAACGGCGAGCTGGGCTGGCGCTTCCTGGAGAAGATCGTCCAGCTGCCGATGAGCCTGCCGGGCATCGACGACCAACGCCACGTGCCCGACTACCTCCGGGCACTGCTCGGTGTCGGCCCGGCCCTGGTCCAGGCGCCACCCGAGCCCGAGCCGGCTCCGCCCGAGGCGACCGGCGACGGACCGGAACCTCCCCGGCCACCCACGCACCCGATGCTGAACGTGCCCATCCTCGCCACACGCGTGCCCCCCGGACCCGTGCCCGTCCCGGTGCCCGTGATCGACGCCGAGATCATCGCCTGGGCCACCGCGCGGATCCGAGCGCTGAAACCCGGACTCGACACGCTGCCCGCCATCATCCGGCAGGTGGCCGGCGAGCTGCCCACCCACTTCCAGGTCCCGGCCCCGCACGCCGCCATCCGCCAGCTGGTGTCGCGGGCGGCGGAGCCGGTGTACGGCGACCTCTACACCGACAACACCGCGTTCGAGGCGATCGGTGCGGCACTGCCCGCGTTGCGGTCGTCGAACCCGCGGGAGATCAAGCGGTACGCCAACCTGTTCCGGTTCTACTCGTTCATCACCTTCCGGCAGCGCCTCGACGGCTCCGCGCCCGACGACGCGCAGCTCGCGAAGCTCGCCGCGCTCGCCATCCGCTGGCCCGACCTGCTCGGGACGCTCAGCCGCGACCACGCCGCCGCCCTCGACCGCCTGGAGAAGGCGGCCGGCGGCGAGGACCTGTTGGCGTGGGACCAGCTGCTCGCGGAGCTGGGCTGGACGGCCACGCCACGGATGACCGACCTACGCGCGTTCCTCGCCCAGGGCCCGCGGATCAGCCACGTCGCGCACCTGGTGTTGTGAGTTCACGACTTCAGCGCCGAGCGCACCTCCTTCACCAGGTTGCCGTTCGAACCCACCTCCACCGCGGAAAGGTCCAGCCAGGCGGCCATCACGCGTAGCTCCTCCGCCAGTTCGCGGCCCACCCGCGCCTTGTCGACGCCCGGTTCGGCGAACACGCCCTTCGCCCGCAGGACGCCCGCCATGCGGTCGGTCTTCAGGTCCACGCGGCCCACCAGCTCCCCGTCCAGCAGGAACGGGAAGACGTAGTAGCCGTACACGCGCTTCGGTTCCGGGACGTAGATCTCGATGCGGTAGTGGAAGTCGAAGATCCGCTCGGTCCGTTCGCGGCGCCAGACCAGGGGGTCGAACGGGGCCAGCAACGCCCGCCCGGTGACGCGCCGGGGGGTCCGGGCCTCGACGTGGCGGTACGCCGGGTGCTGCCAGCCGGCCACCGACACCGCCTCGACCAGGCCCTGCTCGACCAGTTCGGACAGGGCGGGCTTCGAGCGGTCGGGCGGCAGGCGGTAGTAGTCACGCAGGTCCGGCTCCGTGCCGATGCCGTGCGCGGTCGCCGCGCGCAGCATCAGCTGCCGCGCGGCCTCGGCGTCGGAGACCGGCGGTGCGGACAGCACCTCGGGCGGGAGCACCCGCTCGGGTAAGTCGTACAGGCGCTGGAAACCCTGCCTGGTGCCGGTGGTCAGCTCACCCGTGGCGAACAGCCACTCGCACGCGTGCTTGACGTCCGACCGGCTCCACCACCAGCCGCCCGGTGGCTTCTTCCCCCGCTCGACGGACAGGCCCAACTCGTCCTCGAGCGGTCCGGCGCCGATCGGGCCCAGCTCCTTGACCGCCGCCAGGACGTCGTCGAACAGGCCCGACGCACGCTTCTGCAACTCCGCGAACCGGTGGGCGTACTTGCGCTCGTACTCACGCATGCGCCACCGGAACAGCGGCCAGTCCTCGACCGGCAGCAGGCTCGCCTCGTGTGCCCAGTACTCGACCAGTAATCGCGGGCGACGGGGGCGGTGGCTCCACGCCGCGTCGTCGACGAGGTCGGACGGGTACGGGCCCAGCCGGCTGAACAGCGGCATGTAGTGCGCGCGCACCGCCACGTTCACCGAGTCGAGCTGGATGAGGCGCACGCGGTCGAGCACGCGGCGCAGGTGCCGGCGCGACACCTCTCCCCCGGGCCGGGCATCCATGAACCCCTGCGCGCCCAGCGCGATGCGCCGTGCGGCGTCAGCACTGAGCGTGGTCGAAACTGCCATGGTCAAACGATCGCACGGGGCACCGACAATTCCGGATTCAGCGAGGTCGGAAGGCGGATCCGACGATCGTGTCCATGTCGGTGATGGTCGCGACGCAGCGGTAGACACCCAGCTCGGTCGACTTGTCGTCCGACGACGGCGGCAGGATCTGGGGCAGCCACCGGTCCGCGCCGAGCTGCAGCGCGTCCCCGTACCGCGAGGCCAGCAGGGTCTCCATCGAGCACACCTGCTGGACGGTCGGGTGCGCCTCCAGCACGTCCGTGTACGGGTCGGCGACATCGCCCGGCACCAGCGCGATCGCGTAGGTCTCGTACGCGTGGTCCTGGTCGCACGGCAACCGTCGGATGCTCTCGATCTCGCCGTTGATCACCACCATGCCCGACCAGCACTCGGCCTTCGCCACGCACGCGGCCTGCGCGTCCTTGATCTGCGCGGCCGGGCAACCCTCCGTCACCGTCCGCACGCCGTAGATCTCGGCCGGCGACTTCGTCGGGCTCGTGGTCGTCTGGTTGATCGTGTCGGCGGCCCGCTTGTCCCCGGCGCCGTCCCCCGTGTCCCGCAACGCGAAGTACCAGACGCCGGCCAGCACCAGCACGGCCGCGAGCGCGGCACCCAACCAGATCGCGACCTTGTTCGACCTGTGCGGCGGCGCCGACGGTGTGGGGTCCTGCCGGTAGTACGGCGCGGGGCCGGTGGGACCGGACGGGTACTGGGGTGGCGGGCCGGCCGGCGGGTACGACGGGCGGGGTGTGGCGACCGTCATCACCGGCGACGTCACCGCGTGCCGCGGGCTGGGGAAGTCGCCGACGTTCAGCTGCGACAGGTCCGCCCGCAGGGCCGCGGCCTCCGGGTAACGGTGCGCCGGGTCCCGCGCCAGGCCGCGGCGCAGCACCGCCATGAACTCCGGCGGCACCCCGGGCACGTCCTCGATCGGCGCGTCGTGCAGGCGGATGATCTCCGGCACGCTCAGCTCGCGGTCCGGCGGGTACCGCGGCGGGCGGCCGGCCAGCAGCGTGTACAGCGTGGCGGCCAGCGCGTAGACGTCCGACTGCGGTGTCGGCGGCACGAGGTGGAACTGCTCGGGCGCCGCGTACGCCGGGGTCAGGGCCTCGAGCGTGACCGAGGTGTCCCGGCCGGCCTCCATCAACGCGGCCAGGCCGAAGTCGGAGAGCGCGACCGTGCCGTACCGCTTGACCAGGATGTTGCCGGGCTTGATGTCCCGGTGCAGCACGCCGAGGTCGTGCGCGGCGGCCAGCGCGTCCGCGATCTTCTGGCCGATCTCCGCGACCTCGCGCGGTGGCAACGGCCCGCGTTGCGCCAGCGACCCGCCGGGGCAGAGCTCCATCACGATGTAGGGCCGCGAGTCCGGCAGCACCCCGGCGTCGTAGATCTCGACGACGTGCGGGTGCCCGGACAGCCGTCCCGCCGCCCGGACCTCGCGCAGGAAACGGCGCTGGTCCCGGTCGTCGAGGATCACTCGCGAGTCGAGTTTGATCGCGACCTCGCGGTCGATCGTGATCTGGCGGGCGCGGTACACCACACCGAAACCGCCGCGCCCCAACGCGTCGACGATCTGGTAGCCGGGGACGGAGACGGTCACGAGCGGGAAGCGTAGTCGAGAGAGATTCACCATCTGCCCGGTATGCGGCCGGTTTCCGCGAGCAACTAGTTTCGTGCGCATGGCCGAAGCCACCGTCCGTCCCGCCGAGCCGTCCGACGCGGCCGAGATCGCCCGCATCCAACTCGTCACGTGGCGGGCCGCCTACCGCGACCTGCTGCCCGCCGAGGTCCTCGACGCCCTGGACGCCGACGAGGCGGCGGCGACCTGGCGGCACACGATCGAGCAGGGCCCGGCGCGGGTGTTCGTGGCGACCGAGGGCCAGTGGCACGTCGGCTTCGTCGCGGCCGGCCTCGCCCCGCAGGACGAGTCGGCCGACGCGGACGGGACGCCGGTGCCCGACGCCGACCACGTCGCGCTGGTCAGCACGCTGCTCGTGGAGCCGCGCTGGGGCCGCCGGGGCCACGGCGGCCGGCTGCTCGCGGCGGCGGGCGCGGCCATGCTGGCGGACGGGCTGGCCAGGGGCATCAGCTGGGTCGCCGAGCTGGACAAGGCGTCGCTGGGCTTCTGGGAGCGGGCCGGCTGGACGGCCGACGGCACGGTGCGCACGCTCGACGCAGGCGGCCGTCCGTTACGCGAAGTACGCCTGACGGGCACGCTCAGTTTCGAACTGCGGGACTGACACAACCGTTCGGTGCCGTGAGACGTCTCCTGTAGTGGAAGCCGCCGTACTGCCCCGGAGCCGACACGCGCTCAGGTACGCTGCGGCAGTCCTCGACCCTCGGCTGGAGGTATTGCCGGTGATCGCGTGGCTCGGCCTGACGCTCGGCGTCGCCTTCGGGTCCGCGCTCATACCTCTCGTCAGCATCGAGATCTTCCTGGTCGGGCTCGCCGTGCAGCAACCGCACATCCCGTGGCTGTTCCTCGGCGCGGTCGTCGCGGTCGGCCAGGTGGCGGGCAAGCTGCTGTACTACTACGCCGCCAAGGGTGACCTGCATCTCCCCGCGTTCATGCACCGCAGGCGCCGGGAGAAGATCGACACGCCCCGGCGGCTGCGCTGGCGTCGGCGCACCAAGCGGATCCGCATGTGGGTCGAGGCGCTGCGGGAGAAGTGCCACCGCCACCCGAAGTGGATGGTCGGCACGTACGGGATCAGCTCGGTGCTGGGGCTGCCACCGTTCATGGCGACGTCGGTGCTGGCCGGGATGGTGCGGATGAGCCTCGGCGCCTTCCTGGGCGCCGGCCTCCTCGGACGGTTCATCCGCTTCAGCGCGCTGGCGGCGTCACCCGCCCTCTGCGCGGGCTGGTTGTTCTAGACCGCCGCCCACGCCTCGCCGACACAGCCTTCCTCCCACGCCCACCGGTTGTCCTGCTCGCCCTCGCGCAGGAGCCGTTTGACCGCGACCAGGTCCGCGTCGGCCGGCACGTTCAACGCGACGATGCCGTACTGCTCGATGCCCTCCCCGTCGATGCCGAACGGCTTGAACGTGTCGAGCACGGCCTGCCGGTCGCCGTGGAGCGGACCGCCGCGGAACGGGATGACCCGGATGGTGCAGTTGCCGGACCACTTGATGGTCTTGTCCGCCCACAGCGCGCCGTCGTCGTCCAGCGTCACCGCCACGACGTCGAAGCACGCGAACCCGCGGGCGAAGAACGGGATGTTGTCCAGCACGACGACGCGGTCCCGGGGCGTCGGCGTGGCCCACATCCGCTCGACGGTCACGGGTGGCCAGCCTTCGGCGTCCTGCTCCACCGCGAAGTACACGCGCACGTGGTCCGTCATGGCGACAGTTTGGCGTACGGGCGGCGGAACCGCAGATCCGCCACCCGCACCATGTCAAACAAATATTTCTTCCTCCACCGGCACCAGCGCCACCCGGACCCGGTCCGGCTCGTAGGCCAGCCGGGGCACGGCGAACACGGCGGTCACCGTGCCGGATGGCGTGCGGGCGGCGTAGGTCAGCAGACGCCACTCGCCCTCGTCCCAGTGGTCGAGCAGGTCGGAGGTCAACTGCTCGACCACCGACCGGTACGCGTCGCTCTTCCACAGCTGCCGCACCGTCGACTCCAGCGGGATCTCGACGGCACGGGCCGCCAGCGGATGGCGCCGCCGGACTCGCCAGCGCCGCAACGGGATCAGCCACCGGTGGTCCAGCTCCGGCGACAGCGCGACGACGACGGCACCCTCGACGACCAGCACCGCGACTGTCTCAAGTGGACGATCCAGCCAGGGTTCCGTTGCCGTCGCCGCGAGAACGCTCAGGGCACCGAGTACAGCCGCCCGCGCGAAGCCGCGGCCCCGCACCGGCGTCTGCTTCGCACCGAGGCAGCCGCACGACGACTCCGGCGCCCTGAGCTTCCCGTACGCCAGGTAACCCAGCATGCCGGCCGAGAGCACCACCGCCGCGTAGGCCTCCGCCGGGAAGGCCGGTGGCGCGAGCAGCAGCAACCCGACCACGGCCTCGACGACGCCGACCGCCCGGTACGCGCCCGCAGCCCGTTCCGTGCCGACCAACCTGGCCAGCACGGACCGCCGGGCGTGCACGGAAGCGTTGCGGTGCACCAGTTTGAACGCACTCGCCCACAACAGCACGCCGCCGACGAAGGCCTGCTGCGCACTTGCCAGCCACATGATCATGCCGCCGCGTAGACGGTGGCGACGTCGACCTCGTTGGTGTCCGGGCGCCAGGCGCCGATCACCTGCGCGTGCCGGCCCACCTGCAGCAGCGACAGGTCGCTGACCGCGGGCGTGTTGTTGTAGACCGCCGCGGTGGTGCCGGAGACGACGTGGCCGACGATCCGGTCGCCGTGGTGGTCGAGGTGCAGCACGTCGCGGCCGATGGAGGTGATGTGGACGACGAGGTTCACGATGTTGAGCCAGACCGCGTCGGCGGCGAGCGTGCCGTCGGGCATGCGCACGCCGCGGGCGTAGAGGCCGTCGCCGACCTGCGCGGCGTCCGCGGTGGTCGGGCGCAGCTTCCAGACGCTGGTGGCCTTGGTGAGGTGGAGCTGGTTGAGCGTGCGGTCGGAGCTGGTGACGATCAGCAGCCCACCGGCGATGCCCGTGATCCGGCCCTCGACGAAGTTCGGGTCCGGTGCGCCGGCCTCGACGTCGAGCTTGCGGGGGTCGGCCACGGCCTCGGGGGCGACCGAGCCGATGGTCGTCGCGGTGACCACGGTGGCGGTGGTGCCGAGCACGGCGCTGGACAGGAAACGCCTGCGTCCCAGGATGTCTGCCATGCTCAGCTCCTGATGCTCACGGGCATGATGCCGCTGGACAGGTTGCCGATCGCGCTGTACGCCGACGGGGTCAGGTCCAGCTCGCGGTTGGTCGCGCAGTTGCCGCCGCAGCACGAGTCCTCGCCGCACCACAGGTCCGTCTGCGGCCCGCAGTCCGCGATCTTCACGGAGATTTCCGTTGTGCCGCAGAGGTTCTTGACGTAGAAGGTGTGCCCGCAGGTGCGGCGTAAGATGTCGTCACCGCATTTGTCCGGCCGGGTGATGGCGAAGCACGCGTCGGACGTGTTCGGCCACGCGCAGTGCCGGCTGCCGGAGCTGCAGTTGCCGCAGGCGCCGCCGCCCGCGGAGCCGCACGGGCCCCAGGCCGCGCCACAGCAGAACCACGAGGTCTCCGCCGTGAAGGGTGCTCTCACATCTGGTGCCATGGGTCATTCCCTTCGGGGACGCCCGGGACCAGCGCGTTTTGGGCATGGCGAGCAGAGGTGAGTCCGTGAAGGGGGCAACACGGACTCACCCTGTTCTCTCGTCTGGCCCTCATCGCGCTCGGGTCCCGAAGCAGGGGGTGGGACTTTCGCACGAACAGACAAGAGTTGGTTAGCTACTGACGATCTGACCGTACGTGGAATGCCCGATTCTGGCAATACTCCGGGCTCGCCCTGGTCAGAGGGAGAGGACGTTCTCCAGGCCCACCGTCAGGCCGGTGCGGCCGCGGACCTCGCGGACGCCCAGGAGCACGCCCGGCATGAACGACTTGCGGTCCAGGGAGTCGTGGCGGATGGTCAGGGTCTCGCCATCGCCGCCGAACAGGACCTCCTGGTGGGCCACCAGGCCGGCCAGGCGGACCGAGTGGACGCGGACCTCGTCCACCAGGGCGCCGCGGGCGCCGTCCAGGGCAGAAGTCGTCGCGTCCGGGGCCTTGCCCAGGCCGGCGGACGCACGCGCCTCGGCGATCAGGGTCGCCGTGTGCGCGGCCGTGCCGGACGGGGCGTCGGCCTTGCCCGCGTGGTGCAGCTCGATGATCTCCACCGACGGGTAGTACCTGGCCGCCAGCTGGGCGAACTTCATCGACAGCACGGCGCCCAGCGCGAAGTTCGGGGCGATCAGCACACCCAGCGACGGCTTGCGGGACAGCCACTCGCGGACGGTCCCGAGCTTGTCCGGGGTGAAGCCGGACGTGCCGACCACGACACGGATGTCGTGGTCGACGCAGAACCGGAGGTTGTCCAGGACGACGTCCGGGTGGGTGAAGTCGACGACCACCTCGGCGCCGGCGTCGACGAGGTCGGTCAGCTCGTCGCCGACGTCGACCCGGGCGACGAGCTCCATGTCCGGGGCCGCCTCGACGGCCCGGCACACCTCCGCACCCATCCGGCCCTGGGCGCCCAGCACACCGACGCGGACATCCGCCATCCTGATCACCTCGCCACTTCGACCGGTACGTCGTCCGCGTGAGCGTAGGGCCCCACCAGCGCGGTGGCGACGGGACGGTCCAGCAGCACCGCCGCCAGCTCCGCCACCTCGGCCGCGGTCACCGCGTCGATGCGCTCCAGCGTCTGCTCGACCGTCAGGTACTGGGCGTAGGACAGCTCACCCTTGCCGATCCGCGACATCCGGGAGCTGGTGTCCTCCAGGCCCAGCACCAGGTTGCCGCGCAGCTGACCCTTCGCCCGAGCCACCTCGTCGTCCGAGAAGCCTTCCTTGGCCACGTCCTCGAGCACCGTATGCACGACGCCCGCGACCGAGCCGAGGCGGTCCGGCTGGCAGCCCGCGTACACCGACAGGTGACCGGTGTCCGCGTAGGACGCCACCGACGAGTACACCTGGTACGCCAGCCCGCGCCGCTCCCGAACCTCCTGGAACAGCCGGGAGCTCATCCCGCCGCCCAGGGCGGTGTTGAGCACGCCCAGCGTCCACCGGCGCGGGTCGTGGCGGTCCAGCGCACGCATGCCGAGCATCAGGTGCGCCTGCTCGGTGTCGTCCGTGTGCAGCACGAACCTCTGCGGCTTCGCGACCCGGGCCCGGCCCGCACGCGGCGGGACCGGCGTGTGGTCGCCGGCCAGCCGGTCGCTCAGCAGCCGCCGCGCGTACCGCAGCACGGTCGCGTGGTCGATGTTGCCGGCCGCCGCCAGCACCATCTTCGGCATCGCGTACCGGCGCTTGTAGAACCCGTTCAGCGCGGTGCGGCTCATGCCGGTGATCGACTCCTCGGTTCCGAGCACCGGCCGGCCGAGCGGGTGGTCGTTCAGCAGCGCCGCGCAGAACGTGTCGTGCAGCAGGTCCTCGGGGTCGTCGTCGCGCATGGCGATCTCCTCGAGGACCACGCTGCGCTCGATCTCCATGTCCCGCTCGGCGAGCACCGCGTCGAACACGACGTCGCACACGAGGTCCATGGCCAGCGGGAGGTCGGTGTCGAGCACGTGCGCGTAGTAGCACGTGTGCTCCTTGGCGGTGAACGCGTTGAGCTCACCGCCGACCGCGTCGATCTCCTCGGCGATCCGCACCGCGGAACGCTTCGCGGTGCCCTTGAACAGCAGGTGCTCCAGGTAGTGGGCGGCCCCCGCGACGGACTGCTGCTCGTCGCGGGAACCCACGCCCACCCAGATGCCGACCGACGCCGACCGGACGCCCGGCACGTGCTCGGTGATCACTCGCAGACCACCCGGCAGCACGGTGCGTTTGACCTCGCACCCGTTGTCGGTCCGCTCCAGGACCCGGGTGCTCGCCTTACCTGCCAATGCGGTTAGGCCTCGGCCGGTGCGTCGGACGTGGCCGGCTCTTCGGCCTTCTTCTCGTCCTCTTCCTTGACCAGCACCAGGCTGATCTTGCCGCGCTGGTCGATGTCGGCGATCTCCACGCGGAGCTTGTCGCCGACCTTGACCACGTCCTCGACCTTGCCGATGCGCTTGCCGTTACCCAGCTTCGAGATGTGCACGAGGCCGTCCTTGCCCGGCAGCAGCGAGACGAACGCGCCGAACGCGGCCGTCTTCACCACGGTGCCGAGGAACCGCTCGCCCACCTTCGGCAGCTGCGGGTTGGCGATGGCGTTGATCTTGGAGATCGCGGCCTCCGCGGACGGGCCGTCCGCCGCACCGACGTAGATCGTGCCGTCGTCCTCGATGGAGATGTCGGCGCCGGTCTCCTCGGTGATCGAGTTGATCATCTTGCCCTTGGGGCCGATGACCTCGCCGATCTTGTCGACCGGGATCTTCACGCTGGTGACGCGCGGCGCGTACGGGCTCATCTCGTCCGGGCGGTCGATGGCCTCGGCCATGACCTCCAGGATCGTGTAGCGGGCGTCGCGGGCCTGGGCCAGCGCGCCGGCGAGCACGTCGGACGGGATGCCGTCGAGCTTCGTGTCCAGCTGCAGCGCGGTCACGAACTCCTTCGTGCCGGCGACCTTGAAGTCCATGTCGCCGAACGCGTCCTCGGCGCCGAGAATGTCGGTGATCGCCACGTACTCGGTCTTGCCGTCGACCTCGTCGGACACCAGGCCCATGGCGATGCCGGACACCGGCGCCTTCAGCGGTACACCGGCGTTGAGCAGCGACATGGTGGACGCGCAGACCGAGCCCATCGAGGTCGAGCCGTTGGAGCCCAGCGCCTCGGAGACCTGGCGGATGGCGTAGGGGAACTCGTCCCGCTTCGGCAGCACCGGCACCAGGGCCCGCTCGGCGAGCGCGCCGTGGCCGATCTCGCGCCGCTTCGGCGAGCCGACGCGGCCGGTCTCACCGGTGGAGAACGGCGGGAAGTTGTAGTGGTGCAGGTAGCGCTTGTGCGTCTCCGGCGACAGCGAGTCGATCTGCTGCTCCATGCGCAGCATGTTCAGCGTGGTGACACCCAGGATCTGGGTCTCGCCGCGCTCGAACAGCGCCGAGCCGTGTGCCCGCGGGATCAGCGCGACCTCGGCGGACAGCTGCCGGATGTCGGTGATGCCACGGCCGTCGATGCGGATCTTGTCGCGGAGGATGCGCTGGCGGACCAGCTTCTTGTTCAGCGACCGGAACGCGGCGCCGATCTCCTTCTCGCGGCCCTCGAACGCGCCGCCCTCGACCGCGCCGACCTTCTCCAGGGTCGCGGCCTTCAGCTCGTCGATCGTCGACTCGCGCTCCTGCTTGCCGGCGATGGTCAGCGCCCGCGCCAGGTCGTCGGACACCGCGGCGGTGACGGCCTCGAGCGCGTCCGGCTGGTAGGCCGGGTACGTCGGGTACTCGCGGGTCTCCTTCGCGGCGACCTCGGCGAGCCGGGCCTGGGCCTCGCACAGCACCTTGATGAACGGCTTGGCGGCCTCCAGGCCGGACGCGACGACCTCCTCGGTCGGCGCCTGCTGGCCGGCCGCGATCAGGTCGAGCACGTTCTCGGTGGCCTCGGCCTCGACCATCATGATCGCGACGTCACCCGACTCGACCACCCGGCCGGCGACGACCATGTCGAACGCGGCCTTCTCCAGCTGCTCGTGGGTCGGGAACGCGACCCACTGCTCGCCGATCAGCGCCACCCGGACGCCACCGACCGGGCCGGAGAACGGCAGGCCGGCGAGCTGGGTGGAGGCGGAGGCGGCGTTGATGGCCACCACGTCGTACAGGTCCTGCGGGTTGAGCGACTGGACCGTGATGACGACCTGGATCTCGTTGCGCAGGCCGTCCACGAAGGACGGGCGCAGCGGGCGGTCGATCAGGCGGCAGGTCAGGATCGCGTCGGTGGAGGGACGGCCCTCGCGGCGGAAGAACGAGCCGGGGATCCGGCCCGCGGCGTACATGCGCTCCTCGACGTCGACCGTCAGCGGGAAGAAGTCGAAGTGCTCCTTGGGCTGCTTGGACGCCGTGGTGGCGGACAGCAGCATGGTCTCCTCGTCGAGGTAGGCCACGACGCTGCCGGCGGCCTGCCGGGCGAGCCGGCCGGTCTCGAAGCGGATGCTGCGCTTGCCGAAGTTGCCGTTGTCGATCACGGCGGTCGTCTCGTGAACTCCAGCCTGGCTGAAGTCGGTCATGTAGAAACTCCTCGTTTCCTCACGGGCGCGTGCACACCCCATACGGGGCAACAGGGCACGGGGTCGCGGTCCGAACGAGGCCGGTCTTCGATCGAAGTCCCCGGGGTTCTCATACACCCGGAGACCACTACCGAGGACCGGCTATCTGTATGGTCCCCGCACGCGGCGAGCGCTCGCCCTTTATGTGTCTGTGTCAGTCCGATATAGACGCGGGGGGAGCGGTCTTGTCGACCACTCCCCCTCGGGGTCCTATCGGCGCAGGCCGAGTCGCTGGATCAGCGACCGGTAGCGTTCGATGTCCACCTTCGTCAGGTAGTTGAGCAGCCGGCGGCGACGGCCGACGAGCAGCAACAGACCCCGACGCGAGTGGTGGTCGTGCTTGTGCACCTTGAGGTGCTCGGTCAGGTCGCTGATGCGCTTGGTCAGCATGGCGACCTGGGCCTCCGGCGAGCCGGTGTCCTTCTCGTGGACCCCGTACTCCGCCAGGATGGTCTTCTTCTGCTCGGTGGACAGCGCCACTCGTTGTTCTCCTCGTGATGAGATGTGCCGTGTTCGAGATGTTCCGGGTACCAGCCACCACGGACCGCAGCCGGACCCAACGACCAAGGTTAACAGGCGGGTAATCAGCGCTGCTTACCGGGCGCGCTGGACAGCGCGACCCGGTCGAGGGCCGTGTACACCGGACCGTCCGGTGTCAGGTCACTGCGGAACAACACCACCTCGTCGGTGAGCCACCACTGTCCACGATACCCGTCCAGCGCGGCGGCGGCCCTGGCCGCGGCCGCGTTGCCGACCCGCCCGCGCCGCCACCTGGCCACGGTGACGTGCGGGACGAACGCCAGCTCGTCGGTCTGTTCGCCGAGTGCGCCGGCCAGCCTGCGCAGTGCCGCCGCGTTGGCCCCGTCCAGGGCGCTCACCCCGACCCAGAGGACGCCGGGGAACCGGCCCGCCCCACCGAGCCGGGCGTGGAACCCGCGCAGCCCGGTCGCCCGCTCGCGGAACCACGCGGTGCGCCGGTCGGCGTGTTCGCGGTCGCCGTAGAACCCGAGGGTGATGTGCCAGCGGTCACGCGGGGCCCACTTCAGCTCGGGCGCGGCGGCCCGGGCGCCGGCCAGCCGGTCGGCCAGCTCGTCGCCGACCTCGGCGGGCAGTTCGACGGCCGAGAAGAGCCGGACCATGCCTACTGGGGCCTACTGGGGCTGACCTGCCCTCCGCAGCAGGTCGGCCAGCTCCGGGAACCGGCCGTTGAGCAGGCCGGCCGCGGCGGTGAGGTCGCTCGGCTCGGCGACCCGGCGCAGCGCGGCGACCGCGACCCGGTCGTTGCGGCCGATGTCCACCGGCAGGTTGTCCCTGGTCACCGACGGGCGGGAGGCGCGGACCTCCTCGAGGGCGCGGACCAGGGCCTCCTTCTTGCCGGCCGCCACGTCGGGCACGAGGACCTTCCGCTCGAGCATGATCAGCCGGGCCAGCACCGCCGGGTTGCCGATCTTGGCGCGGCGGCCGCTCATCACCTGGCTGAGCATGGGAGCGCTGATGCCGAGCACCTCCGCGAGGTAGGCCTGGGAGATGTCGAAGGCCACGACGAGCCGCCGCACGCGGTCACCGAGGGGCTCCCCGTACCACTCGCGCTGCAACGCGAGGTTGCGCTGGACGATCTTGTGGTCCTCCACCGTCGTTACTCCCCTGAGTCCCGCTCGCCTGACTCGCTGTGTTCACTCCCGACCTCAGAGCATCTTGCCAGTTGTGTGCGCGATACGCGGGTAAAACGGACAGCCGTTCGCATCTGCACCTCAGGAGAGCAGGTCGCGCGTCCTCCGCACGTCCCGGTGCATCTCCTCGACCAACGCCTCGCTGGAGGCGAACTTCTCCATGTCACGCAGCTTGGCGACGAAGTCGATGGCGACCCGCTGGCCGTAGAAGTCCTCGTCGACGTCCAGCACGAACGCCTCGACGCGGCGCTCCCGGCCGGAGAAGGTCGGGTTGGTCCCCACGCTCACGGCGGCCGCCAGCGGCGGCCGGTCCGGGGCGTTGAGCAGGGAGAACCGGGCCGCGTAGACGCCGTCGGCCGGGATGGCGGCATAGCGGGGGGTGGACAGGTTGGCCGTCGGGAAGCCCAGCTCGTGGCCCCGCCGGTCGCCCCGCACGACGATGCCCTCCAGCCGGTGCGGCCGGCCGAGTGCCGCCTCGGCCGCGGTCACGTCGCCGGCGTTGATGCAGGCCCGGATGTAGGTCGACGAGAACGTGATCTCCTCGCCGGCCTTGTGGTTGGGCACGGTGACGAGCTTGGCGTCCTCGACCGCGAACCCGAACCGGTGCCCCAGCTGGGTGAGCGTGTGGACGCTGCCGGCGGCCTTGTGCCCGAAGCGGAAGTTCTCCCCCACCACCACCGCCGAGACGTGCAGCTTCTCCACGAGGATCTCGTGCACGAACTCGTCCGCCGGCACCTTGGACAGCTCCAGGGTGAACGGCAGGACGCAGAACACGTCGATGCCGAGGCCCTCGACCAGCTCGGCCTTGCGGCGCAGCGTGGTCAGCTGCGCCGGGTGGCTGCCCGGCCGGACCACCTCGGAGGGATGCGGGTCGAAGGTGAGCAGCACGCTCCGGACACCCCGCTCCTCCGCGAGCGTCACCGCCCGGTGGATGAGCTCCTGGTGTCCGAGATGCACCCCGTCGAAGACCCCGATGGTGGCCACACACCGTCCCCAGCCACCCGGCAGGTCGTCAAACCCACGCCAGCGTCGCACGGGGTCAGCCTACGCAGCCGCGCGCGCCGGGCGAGCGTGACACGTGCTACTCCGGCTCACGTGCGGGTTTACGGGCGACGAGCCGCTCGACGAGACCCCTGGCGAAGCGCTCCTGCCGTTCGACCTCGAGGCCGCGCGCCTGGACCTGGCGCAGGGGCCGGCGCAGCCAGTGCTCACCGGCGAACGGCACTGTCACCCGTTCGAGGAGCCATTGCCCCGCCCGGATGACCCCGGAGGTGCTCGCGACGTGGTCGACGAGGATGAGCCTTCCGCCGGGCCGGAGGACCCGGACCATCTCGGTCACCGCGGCCTCGACGTCCGGGATGGCGCACAGGCCGAACGTGCACACGACCGTGTCGAACGAGCCGTCGGCGAACGGGAGCGCGTGCGCGTCGGCCTGTCGCAGCGTCGCCGGCCGGCCGCGCCGCCGGGCGAGGTCGAGCATGCGGTCGCTGAGGTCGATGCCGGTGAGCGTGACGTCCGCGGGGTAGAACGGCAGGTTGAGGCCGGTGCCGACGGCGACCTCCAGCACCTCGCCGGTGGCCTGGCCGCAGGCCCACTGGCGCGAGTCGCGGAACAGGCGGCGGTCCCAGAAGTCCATCTCCTTTCCTTGTCGTAGGTGGTGGACTTGCGGTCCCAGTAACGCTGCCAGCGGGCCGTCTGTGCCATACCCGATTGTAGGTTCGTCCGCGTGGTCGATGATCTGTTGCGTGCCGGCAGGTACGCGGAGCTGCGTGGGCTGGCCGACGCCGGGGACAGGCGGGCGCGGTTCGTGCTGGCCAGGTTGCTGCGGGTCGCCGGCCGCACGGACGAGCTGCTGGCCCGGGCGCGTGCCGACGACGCCAACGCCCGCCACCACGCGGCACTGTGGGCCGCCGAGCAGGGTGACGTGGACGTGCTGCGGGAGCTGGCCGACGCGTGCCGCGACACCGACCACGACTGGCAGCCCCGGCACCTGCTGGCCGCCGCGCTGGCCGACCGCGACGCCGTCGACGAGCTGAGGACCCGCGCCGAGGCCGGCGATCGCTGGTCGGCGACGTCCCTGCACAGGGTGCTCGCCCGGCGCGGCGAGGTGGCCGAGCTGCGTGCCCGGGAGGCGGCCGGTGAGCGCAACGCCGGCCGGCAGCTGGTGGGGCTGCTCGGCGAGGACGAGCTGCGGGCACGCGCGGACGCGGGCGACGACCACGCCGCCGACAAGCTGGTCGAGCTGCTGACCGCCGAGGACCGCCTCGAGGAGGCGACGGCCCTCGCGCGTACCCGGGCGCGGGGGTGGGACGGGCAGACGCGGCTGGCGAAGCTGCTCGTCCGCCAGGGACTCGTCGACGAGCTGCGGGAGCGTGGGGAGAACCGCGACTACCCGAGCGCGGACCGCCTGCTCGCCCTCCTGGCCGGGCGCGGTGACGTCGGCCAGCTGCGGGAGCTGGCCGACCGGGGCTTCCACAAGGCACGCAGGCGGCTGGTCGAGGTCATGGAGAAGCAGGAGCTGGTGGACGAGCTGCTGGCGTACGCGCGGCCGGGCGAGAGCTACCGGCTGCCCCGGCTGCTGGCCCGTGACCAGCGCCTCGACGACCTCCGCGCGCTCGCCGAGGCCGGCGACCAGCACGCCCCGTGGTGCCTGGCGCGCCTGCTGAAGGACCTGGGACGCGCCGACGAGCTACGCGTGCTGAGTGACTCCAGCGCCCGGTTCGCGTACGCCGAGCTGCTGGCCGAACAGGGGCGTGTCGAGGAGCTGACCGCGTTGGCCGACGCGGGCGACACCGCGGCCATCGACCAACTGCGGAAGGTGCTGGACGAGGCCGCCCTGCGCGCCAGGGCCGACGCCGGTGACACACACATGCGGAACCTGCTCGCGCACCAGTTCGACCAGCAGGGTCGTCTCGACGACCTCCGCGCCGCGGTGGCCGCCGGCTGGGAGAACGCGCGACGGGCGTTCACGAGCCAGCTCGCCAGGCAGGGGCACATCGAGGAGCTGCGACACCTCGCCGAGACCGGCGAGTACTACGCACGCAGCACTTACTACTACTGGCTCACCCGTCAGGGCGACCTTGACACGCTGCGCACCCACGCCGCCGGCGACGACGACGTCGCCCGCCGGATCCTGGCCGAGACGCTGGCGCACCGGGGCCTGACCGGCGAGCTGTACGACCGCGCCGCGGCCGGCGACCTCGACGCGGCCCGCGAGATGCGGACCCTGATGTTCCCACCCGACGACGAGGACCGGCCGGACTACTGAATCCCGGTCTGCTGCCGGATCCAGTCGAGCACGACGTCCACCCGCGCGATGGTCTCGGCGCCGGGCTGCGGGCACGGCGGCCCGGTGTTCACGATGGCGATCAGCACACCCGTGCGGTCGTCGTCGCTGACGAAGAAAGGGGCGCCCGAGTCCTCCGGGCAGGGGCCGTTCTCGACGGTGCGCTCACCGACCGGCTGGGCCTCGAGCGTGTACTGCCTGATGCGCGAGACGGTGAACTGCCCACGTTTGAGGTGGTCCGAGGGCCCCAGGACGGTGGCCGAGAGGGATCCCCACCCGGCGAACTGCAGCTGCTGACCGACCGCCGGCGGCGCGGCGGCCAACGTCACCGGGACGATGTCGGTGATGGCCGCGCTGAGCCGGACCACTGCCAGGTCGTTGACCGGCGACTGCCGGACGTCGACCACCTGTGCCGTGTAGCCGCCCAGGTCGGTGTCCTTCAGCTTGCCGACCGTGACCATCATCGTGTACGGCGGCGGACCGCCGATGCGCGCGTCGTTGATGTCGTGGAAGCAGTGGCCGGCGGTGACGACCCATTCCGGGGCGATCAGGGCGCCGCTACAGGCGCCGTTGCGGACGCCGCCGCCTTTGACCGGGATGTTCTGTGAGGTCAGCTTCGCGTTGAAGGGCAGGATCGCACTCGGCGGTGGCGGCGCGGGGGTCGTCGTCGTGACCGGTGCGCTGGCGGTCGTGGGGGCGGGGCGGCCGGCGCTCGACGGCGCCGCCTGCCCCGGCCACGTCACCGTGCCCCCGGTGACGACGTACGCACAGGCGATGCCGGCCCCCATGACGAAGGAGACCGCCACGGCCCAGAGCCGCCGCCGTCTCCGCGAGTTGTTCCGCACGTTCTAGATCACGGATGGCGGCTGGGTTTGGTTGAGTCGGATCGCGTTCCGCGGGGAAAACCAGGTCCCGACAAGGACATTCGCGGCGAACCGGTACTCCTGCCGGCACGGCTTCGGAGGGCGCATGCGCGCATGTCTACCAGCCCCACGCTTCCCGAGGCAGTGTCCGTCGGAGTGAGGAGCCGCGCGCCGACGCATGACCGTACGCCGCCCACCGCGTATCGGTGACCACCCCACCACCATCGGTGATGACGAGCTGTCTTGCCAAGACTGCGCTGACCGATGTCGGCACGGTCGAGGACACCGTGCCTCGGGATCGCAACGGCACGTTTGAAACCCAAGATCGCCGCCACGCGGCTGAGCGGCAACCGGGTGGTTTCCACCAAGACCATCTCCCATCAACGATCCGCGACCGGTAGGTCGCGACCGACCGATCTGCGTCTCGCTCGCGGCGATCTCCAGGGGTGTCCCGACATCCTCCTTGACAGCCCCGCATTGCCGTTGTCCGGCGATCGGCCGGTTGTGGGGCCTACTGCTGGGCCGAGTTCGTGCCCTTGTTTTGGCGCATCACTGCGGGCAGGCGGGTGCGGTCAGCCGGTGTGGCAGGGGCAGGCTCCCATCTTCGCGGTGGCTGGTGTGTTTGCCGCTGTTTCGGCTATTTCTGCCAGGAGTTGTTGGCGGGCCTGTTCGTTCAGGTAGTTACCTCCTACCACCACGCCGGACAGGCGTTGGGTGTTCTTGATGTCGTGTAAGGGGTTGGCGTCCAGGATTGCCAGGTCTGCCTTGTGGTTCGGGGCTATGCGGCCCGTGTTCGTCCCCAGGTACGCCGCTGGCTCCGATGTGGACGCTCGCAATGCCGCCATGGGTGGGAGGCCTGCCTCCACTAACAGGGCCAGCTCGTCGTGCACGGAGAAGCCTGGCCAGACCGCGCAGGTTCCCGTGTCGGTGCCCGTCATCAGGGGGACGCCCGCGTCGTGTAAGTCTTTGACCGTCTGTAGGCGGTACTCGAACATCCGGGCCCACTCGGCGTCCTCCGACGGTGGGCGGTTCTTCAGGTACAGCTCCTGCCTCGCGAACTCCTGCATGTCCACGGCCGCCGCCGGTAAGTACTTGTTGCGGGGATCGTCGAGGTTGATCGTGCGGGCGTAGTCCAGGCCCCGGTGCATCGTGAGGGTAGGCACTTGGCGCATACGTTTGCGGGCCAGTTTCGCGTACAGGCGCCGTGCCTTCGCCGGGCTGTAGCTGTGGGCGGCCGACCACTCCAACGGGTGGATCGCCTGGAACCAGCCCGCGTAGTCGCCCAGTTCCAGGCGGATTCGTTGGATCTCCGCGCGAATCTCACGTTCCTTTGTGGACGTTTCGAACGGCGTCCAGAACAGGTGCTCCACGCTTGCCTGCCCCAGGTCGGCAGCCTCTGCCAGCGGCACCGCGTCCGGGCCGTGGCCGGCGACCTTGACGCCGTTGCGGTGCGCTTCCGCCACCAGGGCCCGGTACGCCTCCCTCGGCACCCGCGCGTACACCTTGATGAAGTCGGCACCGCGGGTGAGCTCCTCGCGGACCGCCGCGCGGGCGGACGGGGCATCGGCCACCTGCACGACATCCAGCCACTCCGGGTTCCACACCGACGGCACGCCGTCGATGATCCGGCTGCCGATCGAGTATCTCGGGCCCAGTAACGTGCCCGCCGCTATGCGGGCGCGCCAGTCGTGCGCCAGTGGGGCACCCGCCAGGTCGCGCACGGTCGTCACGCCGTTCACCACGTACAGGCCCGGGTCGATGCCCTCGGCCTGCGCGTGGGTGTGCATGTCGGCCAGGCCGGGTATCAGGAACCTTCCCCGTAGGTCGACGACTCTCGTGCCGGTCGGGACTCGGCCGCCCACGTCGGTGATCATGTCGCCGTGGATGGTCACCGTGGTGTCGGGGACCACGCGCGCGGTCGCGGGGTCGATCACCGTGACGTTGGTGAACGCCGTGCCGCCACGGGTGGTCGCGGCGGCTGGTCTGGTCAGTACGGTCGCCAGTCCGGTTGCGGCTCCGGCGATCATGAGGGTGCGGCGGGAGATGTGGTTCATGCCATCGATCGTGCCGGGCGGCGGGCCTTGGCACAGTGCGGTAAACCGCAGAGTTTGGGTGGGGTTTTCCTCACCCTGAAAGGGTGTCCCTAGGTCGTTGTCAGGATGACCACGGAGCGTGTGGCGGTGTCCTCGTCGACCGCCAGTGCGATCGCCCGACCGTCCGGGTCGAACACACCATAGGTGCCGGCGATGCCTGCCGACGGTAACCGCTGGCCCTGCAGCAGTGCCTGTGCCTGGCGGTACGGCACGTCCCGGCGCGGGAAGGCGGCGGCCACGGCCTCGGACAGCGGCAGGGACAGCGCCGGCTGTTCGGCCAGCTTCTCCAGCGTGGTGACCACCCGCAGGTCGAACGGGCCGACACGGGTGCGCCGCAGTGCGGCCAGGTGCCCGCCGACCCCCAGATCGGCACCCAGGTCCCTGGCCAGCGCGCGGACGTACGTGCCGGAGCTGCACTCCACCATGACGTCCAGCTCGAGCCCGTCGTCCCGGCGCGTGGACAGCAGGTCGAACCGGGACACCTCCACCGGCCGCGCGGCCAACTCGACCTGCTCACCGGCCCGGACCCGCGCGTACGCCCGCTTGCCGTCGACCTTCACCGCGCTGACCGCGCTGGGCACCTGCTGGATGTGGCCGGTCAGCTTGACGATGCCGGCCGCGACGGCCTCGTCGGTCACCGCCGAAGTGTCCGAAGTGGACAGCACCTCGCCCTGCACGTCGTCGGTCGTGGTGGCGGCGCCCAGGCGGATGGTCGCGAGGTAGGCCTTGGTGTCCAGCGCGAGGTGCCCCAACAGCTTCGTGGCCCGCTCGATGCCGAGCACCAGCACGCCGGTCGCCATCGGGTCCAGCGTGCCGGCGTGGCCGACCTTGCGCGTGCCCATGATCCGCCGCACCCGGGCGACGACGTCGTGGGAGGTCATCCCGTCCGGCTTGTCGATCACGACGAGGCCCGGTGGGACGACGACACGCTGCTTGGCGGCTGCTGCTGGCACGGTCAACTATCCTGACATGCCCCCGGTTCAGGCCGGGGCCAGGTCCCACGAGCGGCGGCGCAGGCGGACCGGGACCTCCTCGCCGCGCGAGGCCGCGTCGAACACGGCCGCACGCGCCCGGCGCCACCACACCGACGTCCGCCACAGGCCCAGGACCAGCACGGCGACCACCGACAGGAACGCGATCCGGAACGCCGTCGCCGGCCCCAGCGGCTCCACCAGGCCCAGCAGCAGGCCGACGGCCAGCGCGGACACCGTGATCGCCACGAAGCCGCCCACGTTCACCACGCCGGTCGCGGTGCCCACGCGGCGCATCGGGTTGTAGTCGCGGGCCAGCGCGAAGCCGGTCGCCGACGCCGGGCCGCCCAGGGACAGGAACGCGAAGCCCGCCACCAGCAGCCACAGCGGCACGTGGCCGCCCGGCCAGCCCAGCAGCAGTGCCCACACGCCCAGTGCCGACACCAGGTAGGTCATCACCAGCGGGGTACGCCATTCGGGGTGGCGGCTGATCACGGTCCCCACCGCGGGGCCGCCGACGATCGCGCCGACGACCAGCAGGGACAGCAGCAGGCCGGCGGTCGGCGCACCCAGGCCCTGCGCCTGCACCAGGTACGGGAACCCCCAGAGCAGGCCCAGCATCGCGGGGGCGAACATGGTCGAGAAGTGCACCCAGAAGCCGAGCCGCGTGCCGGGCGTGCGCCAGGCGTGGGCGACCTGGGTGAGAACCGTGCCTAGTGACTCGGTGCGATCGACGGGCTCGGGGACGACACCGATCGGGTTGTCACGCACCCGGAGGATCAGCACCACCGAGTACAGCGCCGTCACCGCCCCGGCGACCGCGAAGGTGGCGGTCCAGCCGGCGCTCGCGAGCAGCAGCGACAGCGGCACGGTGGACGCCAGGTTGCCCAGCGCGCCGAGCGCGGCGGTGAACGACGTGATGGCCGCGTAGCGCCGCGCCGGGAAGTGCGCCGCGACCAGGCGCAGCACGCTCACGAAGGTCATCGCGTCGCCGACGCCGAGCACCGCGCGGGCCAGCAGGCCGAGCGGGTAGGACGTGGCGAACGCGAACAGCAGCTGCCCCAGCCCCATGAGCAGGGCCGCGACGGTCAGCACCCGCCGCGCGCCGTACCGGTCGACCAGCAGGCCGGTCGGCACCTGCATCAGCGCGTACACGCCGACCTGCAGCACCGTGAACGTGCCGAGCGCCGCCGGTCCGAGGTGGAAGCGGGCGCTGGCCTCCAGGCTCGCCACGCCGAGCGAGGTGCGGTGGAACACCGCGGCCAGGTAGACCATGACCGCCGTCACCCAGATGAACAGTGCGCGTCGAGTGTGCTGCGCGGTCAAGGCTCTCCGTTTCAGGGGTAGTAGGGGGTACCAGTAACTAAAGCGCTTCAGATCCGAAAATCGTTAGCCAACCTAACCGTGCGCCTGATCACACGCGGACCGCGCCGAGGACCGCCCACCGTCCCGACCTCGTCCGCGCGAGCACCGTCCCCAGCCGGACGATCATGAACAGCGACAGTCCGGTCCAGATCCCCGCGAGTCCCCAGTCGAACGCGAACGACAACCACACGAACGGCAGGAAACCGGTCACCGCGGCCAGAATCGTCGCCGTACGCAGGAAAGCGGCGTCGCCGGCGCCGAGCAGCACACCGTCCACAGCGAACACCACCCCCGCGATCGGTTGCAGCACGACGAAGAACCACCAGGCGTGCGGGATCTCACCCAGCACGGAGGTGTCCGAAGTGAACACCTGGGGAAGCACACCGGACACCGCCGCGAACACCACGCCGAGACCGATGCCGAAGACCAGCCCGTAGCGGGTGACCTGCCAGGCGAGGCCGCGGGCCCGCGACTCGTCGTCCGCGCCCAACGCAGCGCCGACGAGCGACTGCGCCGCGATGGCCAGGGAGTCCAGCACGAGCGCGAGGAACGACCACAGCTGCAACACGATCTGGTGCGCGCCGACCGCCGCCGCGGAGTGGTGCGCCGCGACGGTGGTCGCGGAGATGAAGCACGCCTGGAACGCGAGGCCACGCAGCAACAGGTCGCGCCCCAGGGTCAGCTGTGCCCGCATCACCGCCGGCCGCGGCCGCAGCGGCACCCGCTCGGTCCGCAGCGCGCGGAGGAACAGCGACGCGCTGATCACCTGCGCGGTCACGTTGGCGACCGCCGACCCCTCGAGCCCCCAGCCCACCCCGTACACCAGCAGCGGGCACAGCGCGGCCGAGATCCCGTTGCCCGCCAACACATACCGCAGGGGCCGGCGCGCGTCCTGCACACCACGCAGCCAGCCGTTGCCGGCCATCGTCACGAGGATGAACGGCGCGCCGAACAACGCGATGCGCAGCCAGCCGACCGCCGCGTCGGCGACCTCCCCCGGTCCGGCGAGCAGCTCCGCGACCGGGCGGGCCAGCAGCTGACCGGCCGCGATCAGCACGACCCCGATCACGATCGCGAGCCACGTGGCCTGCACGCCCTCGGCCACGGCTTCCGCACGGCGGTCGGCGCCGTGCAGGCGGGCGGTGCGCGCGGTGGTGCCGTAGGACAGGAAGGTCAGCTGGGCGAACTGGGCCAGCACGATCGCGCCGACGGACAGCGCGCCGAGCGGCACCGCGCCGAGGTGCCCGACCACGGCCGTGTCGACCAGCAGGTACAGCGGCTCGGCGGCGAGCACCCCCAGCGCGGGAACGGCCAGACCGAGCACCTGCTTCAGCGGCACGGTCACGGCGGTCCCTCCTCGGTAAGGTGTGCTCAGGAGATTCGCCCCTGACACTATGCGTAAGGACCGCGAATGGACAACGCCGATTACCTGGATGTGGCGCTGAGGTTGACGAACGCCACACTGTCCGACGTCCCGGCGCTGCGTGCGGCCCTGCACGACGAGCCGTGGTGGTCCACCCGCGCCGGCGACGAGGACCTCACGGCACTGCGGCCGGTGGCGGCCGGGCTGCGCCGCGCGCTGGCGTGCGCGGTGGCGGCGGACCACGCGGGCGTGCTGCGCGAGGTCAACGCGTTGCTGGCCGAGTACCCCCTGCGGCCACGCCTGTCCGCCGGGCACTCGGCGGAGCCCAACTGGCACATCCACATGGCCGACCCGGACGAGTCACCCGCGACCGAGGTGGCGGCCGCGGCGGCCTGGGGGCTCGCGCACGGCATCGTCCACCACGGACTCAGGCGTTGGGGGCACTGCGGCGCGGACGACTGCGACAACTACTACCTGGACACGTCCACCAACCGCGCCAAGCGGTTCTGCTCGCCGCGGTGCGCGAATCGCGTGCACGTGGCCGCGTTCCGCTCCCGTCAGCGCGAGTCCTCGTCGTCCTCGTCGTCCTCGGGGGACGGCGTCGGGGCCTCGCGCTCGTAGGACTGCTGGATCTCGATCTGCGGGTCGTAGGCGGCGGGGTGCCAGATCTCGTCGAACACCCCCATGGCCGCGCTCATGGCCGAGCTGCCGACCCGGCGGCGCTGGATCCGCTTGCGCAGCCGGACCATCCCCCACCCGAGGAGCGCACACACGGCGGCGACCAGCAGGAACGGCAGCAGGACACTCATGTCGCCGCCGGGAGCACCACGGTGAGGACACCCGACAGGATCGCGGCCACGTCGACGTCCGGGTCCATGCCGCGGCGCAGCGCCAGCCCACCACCCAGCGACCCGAGGACCACCACGACCTGCGGCAACGGCAGTGCCGGCCGCAGACCCAACCGGCGGCAGTGCCGGTCGAGCACCGCCACGATCCGCTCCTCGTGACGCTTCTGCGCGGCGACGACCGCCGCGGCGGTCTCGGGTTGGCCGGCCACGGCGGCCAGGAACTCCGCGGTCGTGGCACTCCACCGCGCGGCCTCACCGTCGTCGGCGAACGCGACGGGGAGCAGTGCCCGCACCAGCTCCTGCTGGTCGGACGCCCCGGCGAGGGCCTCGTCCAGGAGCTTCAGGTGGACCTCGGCCTGGGCCGCCATGGTGGCCAGCCAGAGACCCTCCTTGCCGCCGAAGTGCTTGTAGACCGCGCCGCGGGTGTAGCCGGCCTCGGCGGCGATCTCCTCGATCGTCGCGGCGAGGAAGCCCCGCTTCGCGATCACCACGCGGCCGGCCTCCAGCAGCCGCTCGTGCGTCTGCCGCTGCTGCTCGACCCGGGTCAGCCTGGCCACATGCCCCTCATTCAGTAACACACTGTTTCTGGAAACACCACGTTACCAGAGAGGTTTGCGCCGTGGTCGAAATGATTGCCCCGCCGGACCGGCCCGACTACACATTCCGGTGACATCTAATGGGGCTATGTCACATAGGAGTTTCGGCGATGCAGTACGTGCAGACACCACCGCCCGCGAAGGTCGCCGAGCTCGCGACCCAGCGTGGCCTCGGCCCGCTCGTCGCGGTGCACAAGGGACACAGCCCCGTCCGGATCCTGCTGTTCGCGGTCGGCCTGTTCGCCGTGGGCATCGGCGTCGCGGCACTCGGCGCGTTCGTGAAGTTCCTGTTCGTGCTGGGGCTCGCGATCGTGTTCTTCGGGTTCGTCGCGATCGTGTTCGCGCTCAAGGCGATGGCCACGGGCACGATCGGCAGTTTCGTGTACCACGGTGGGTTCGTGCTCCGGGAGAAGCGCCGGCTGCGGGCGGTGCTCTGGCCTGAGGTGACCGAACTGCGGCGCGTCCGCGCGGCGACCGTCATGCCGGCCCACCCGCAGCCGGACGCCGTGCTCTGGCACAAGGCGGTGCTGCGCGACGGCATGCAGCTCGACCTCGGCAGCGACAAGATCGTCCCGCGGGTGGAGGAGATCGCCACCGCGGCCCGCGTGCCGATCGCCGGTTAGGCAGTGGGCTTCGCCGAGTCGGTTCCCGGGTGCGGGGTGCGCCAGTGGCCCCGGGTGAAGTCCGGGAACTCGACCGGCTGACCGTCGCGCCTGATCGACTGGACGGACAGCGGGAACGGCGCGTTCCACGCCGCCGAGTCGTACACGTCGATGTCCGGCGGCAGGCCGAGGGTCAGCGTCTGCACCAGGCGCCACAGCATGATGTAGTCCATGCCGCCGTGCCCGCCGGGGCCTGGGCCGACGTCGGTCCACAGCCAGTGGTCGTAGGCGGCGTAGTCGTCGAACGAGCCCCACTCGTCGTTGCCCTGCGCCGGCTCCAGGTAGATCCGCGGCGGGTAGTCCTCGAAGACGCCCTTGGTGCCGGCCAGGTGGTTGAGCCGCGAGTACGGGTGCGGGTTGGACACCCCGTGCACGATGTGGATGACCCGGCCGCGCGCGGTCTGGATCAGGCTCATCGTGACGTCGCCGTTGACGTAGCGCTCGCGCCAGGTCTCGTCGCCCGGCGGCAGGTGCGCGGCGCGGTACTCGGCGAGGCCCAGCGCCGGCGTGCTCATCGACGTCATGCGCACGAACCGGTCGCCGCGGTGCAGGTCCATGTAGGCGGCGACCGGGCCGAGGCCGTGCGTCGGGTACAGGTCGCCGTCGTAGCGGGTGTGGAACTTCCGGCGCCACTGGTCCTCGTAGTAGGTCTTGGAGAACAGCAGCTCACGCAGGTCGTGCAGGTAGGCGCCGGAGCCGTGCAGCAGCTCGCCGAACAGGCCCTCGTGGGCCATCCGCAGCGCACGCATCTCGTTCTGGCCGTAGCAGCAGTTCTCCAGCTGGATGCAGTGGCGCCGGGTCTGCTCGGAGGTGTCGACCAGCTCCCACAGGTCCTTGACGGTCAGCCCGATCGGGCACTCGACGCCCACGTGCTTGCCGGCCCGCATGGCGGCGAGGGCCATCGGGGTGTGCCACTCCCAGGGGGTGGCGACGTAGACGAAGTCGACGTCGTCGCGCTGGACGAGGTTCTCGAAGTCCTCGTCGCCGCCGGTGTAGACGGCGGGTGCCGGCCGGCCGGCGTCGGTGACCACCTTGGCGGCGGCCCGGGCGAACTCCGGCCGGATGTCGCACAGGGCGGTTACCTGCGCGCCGGGGACCTCGAGGAGCAGCGGCAGCATCCCGCCACCGCGGTTGCCGAGGCCGATGATGCCGAAGCGCGGGTTGTCGAAGCTCTCGAAGGGGACGCCGGTCATCGACCTGCCGCGCCGCTCCGGTTCCGCGACCGCCTCGCCGCCGCCGGTGGCGGCGAGGCCGACGCCCGCCATGGCCGCGCCCCGCAACATCGCCCTCCTGGACACATCCATTGCACGCTCCCCGATCTCATATGCGTGAAAGTGCGTCTTTTCAAGCACTATCACACAGAATGAGCGGGTTGGCTACGGCCGTTCAGGCGAGGATGACCGAGCGCGTGAGGGCGCGAGGCTGGTCCGGGTTCAACCCGCGGGCCTCCGCGCGCGCCTCGGCCAGCCGGTGGACGCGGACGAGCGAGGCCAGCGGGTCCCCGTCGGACCGCTCCAGGTACGCGCCGGTCGCCCGCACCTGTTCGGCCAGGCCGTCCGGCACGGGGCCGAGGACCCAGACCGCCCGGCCGGGCGCGGCGATCGAGATCGGGCCGTGCCGGTACTCCATCGCGTGGTAGGACTCCGTCCACGTCTGGGCCGCCTCACGCAGCTTGAGTGCGGCCTCGTTGGCCAGGCCGAAGGTCCAGCCCGTGCCGAGGAACGTCACCTGCTCGGCGGCCAGCAGCTCGGGCGCGAGCGGGGTCGCCAGGGCGCGTTCGGCCTCGGCGGGCAGCCCCGCCAGGGACTCCCCCAGCGACGCGCGCAGCAGGACCAGGACCGATGTCGCGAACCGCGTCATCACCACGGACCTGTCGTCCGCGAAGTCCAGCGCGATGACCGTGCCGGCCACGTCGGTGACCGGCGTGGCCGGGTCCCCGGTCAGGGCCACGGTCGGGGCGGTGGACCGGCCCAGCGCGGCCAGCACCTCGGTGGTGGTGCCGGAGCGGCACAGTGCCACCACCCGGTCGTAGGGCCGCGCGGCCGGGAACTCCGAGGCGGGGAACGCGTCGGTCTCCCCGTGGCCGGCCGCCTCCCGCAGCGCCGCGTACGCCTGGGCCATGTAGTACGACGTCCCGCAGCCGATCACCGCCACCCGCTCGCCGGGCGTCGGCAGCCCGGAAACGGACATGTCCAGTGTGCGGGCCCACACCTCGGGCTGGCTGGCGATCTCGTCGTGCAGGTACGTCATGAGGCCTCCGTTGACTGCTCAAAGCTGATTGAAGAGTAGCAACTTCAAGCAGGTTCGCGCAGTGAAGTGTGAGCAAACAAAATGGCCCAGGACTCCGTGCGGAGCCCTGGGCCAGAAGTCGACGAGATCAGTCGGGCAGGCGCTCGCCCGTCGCCGCGTCGAAGAGGTGGACCGCGCCCGGCTGGGGCACGAGGCCGACCTTCTCGCCGCGCTGGAAGGACGACATGCCCTCGGCGCGGACGGTGATCGGCGGCGGGGCGGTGGTGTCGGCCTCGGAGACCTCGTCCGAGGCCAGCTGCGGGGCCGAGGTCGAGCAGTACAGGAACTGCTCGGAGCCGAGCTCCTCGATGACCTCGATCGTCGCGGAGATGCCCTCGCCGGCCGGCTTGAGGGTCCAGCCCTCGGGGCGGATGCCCACGACCAGGTCCTTCGTGGTCAGCGCGGACTTCTGCGCCGGGGTCAGCTCGATCGGCTGCCCGCCGATGACCGCGCCCTCACCGTTGACGGTGGCCGGGATCAGGTTCATGGCCGGCGAGCCGATGAAGCCGGCGACGAAGAGGTTCTTCGGCCTGCCGAACAGGGCCATCGGGGTGTCGCACTGCTGCAGGAGGCCGTCCTTCAGCACGGCCACCCGGTCACCCATGGTCATGGCCTCGATCTGGTCGTGCGTCACGTAGATCGTCGTGACGCCCAGCCGGCGCTGCAGCGACGCGATCTGGGTGCGGGTCTGCACCCGCAGCTTGGCGTCGAGGTTCGACAGCGGCTCGTCCATGCAGAACACCTGCGGGCGGCGCACGATCGCGCGGCCCATGGCCACGCGCTGGCGCTGGCCACCGGACAGCTTGGCCGGCTTGCGGTCCAGGTACGGCTCGAGGTCGAGCAGCTTCGCCGCCTCCAGCACCCGCTCGGCACGCTCGGCCTTCGGCACCTTCTTGATCTTCAGGTGGAAGCCGATGTTGTCCGCCACGGTCATGTGCGGGTACAGGGCGTAGTTCTGGAACACCATCGCGATGTCCCGGTCCTTCGGCGGGAGATCCGTGACCTCGCGGTCGCCGATGCGGATCGCACCCTCGTCGACGCCCTCCAGGCCCGCTAGCATGCGCAGCGTCGTGGACTTGCCGCACCCGGACGGGCCGACCAGCACGAGGAACTCGCCGTCCTCGACCTCGAGGTTCAGCTGGTCAACAGCGGGCCGCTCCGTGCCCGCGTAGAAACGGCTCGCGCCGTCGAAGGTCACCGTCGCCATCGTGATCCTTTCCATTCGCCGGTCACAAGACCGCACCTCGTCGTCGCGGCCCGGTCAGCAACCGGCGCGCGAGCCCCAATCTAGAACAACAAGTAACTGAACACCACGATTCAGAATCACAAATTCGCTGAGCGGAGCTTGCGGAGCGAACATCAGCTATTTGACGCCGCCCGCCGTGAGGCCGGAGACGAGGTGCTTCTCGATCATGGCGAACAGGGCCACGACGGGCAGGATGCCGATGATCGACACGGCGAACACGTACTGCCAGGCCGACTCGTACTGCCCGATGAACTTGGTCAGGGCCACCGTGAGTGGCTGGTTGGTGTCGGTGGGCAACAGGATGAGGCTCGCGGCGAACTCGTTCCAACACGCGATGAACGTGAAGATGATGGCGGTGACGATGCCCGGCCACACGAGCGGCAGCATGATCCGCACCATCGACTGGCCGCGGTTGCAGCCGTCGATCCAGGCCGCCTCCTCGATCTCCTTCGGCACGGTGGCGAAGAAGCTGTGCATGATCCAGATGGCGAACGACAGGTTGAACGCCGCGTTCACGAGGATCATCGCGAACCGGGTGTCGTTGATGTCCAGCGTCACGAACTCGCGGAACAGGCCCGAGGCCAGCACGGTCGGCTGCAGCATCTGGGTGATCAGCACCAGCAGCATGAACGGCAGCTTGAGCCGGAAGCTGTGCCGTGCCGTGTAGTACGCGGCCGGCAGCGCGACGACCAGCGCGAGTGCCGTGCCGCCCAACGAGATGATGACCGTGGAGTACAGGTTCTGCGGGAGCGGCGTCTCCGGCGTGCTCCACATGTTGACGAAGTTGCTGAACCGCCAGTCGCTGGGGAGGTAGTCCGGCGGCACCCGCAGGATCTCCTGGCGGGACTTGAACGCGCCGCTCAGCATGATCAGGTACGGGACGAGGAACACCAGCGCCACGATGACGCCGACGATCGTGAGGCCCCACCGTCCCGCCTCCCCGGATTTCAAACGTTTGGTCGCGTTGGGGGACGGAAGGTTCTGTTTGGTCACGTACTTGTGGCTGGTTTGCGTCACGTTCCCCTGAGGTGCGGTTGCGAAGCCCTCGGCCTGCGTCGACCTGGTCATGCGTTCACCTCACGCATCGGCTTGACCACCTTCAGGTAGATGCCGATCACCACGAGGATCACGACGAAGTTGACCACCGACAGCGCGCTCGCCGTGTCGATCTGCCGGTCCGACTGGATGAGCTTGAACATCAACGTGGTCGTGGTGTCGGCGTCGTAGCCGGGTATCGAGCCGGTCATGGTCTTCAGGATCGGCAGCGAGTTGAACACGTTGATGATGTTGATGATCGCGGCGACCGCGAGCGCGGGCCGCAGCATGGGGAAGACGACCTGCCAGTACGTCTGCACCTTGCCGGCGCCGTCGATCTGCGCCGCCTCCAGCACGTCGTGCGGGACGGTCTGCAGGCCGGCGAGCACCACGAACGTCGTGAACGGCACGGAGACGAACACCGCGACCGCCATCGCGGACAGGAAGCCGGACGTCGCGTTCTTGAGGAACCCGTACGGCTCGTCCATGAGCCCGAGGTCCACGAGGAACTTGTTGATGATCCCGTAGAACGGGTCGAGGCCGTAGACGAACACCGTCGAGGTCATCACGACCGACGCCGCCCACGGCACGATGATGATCATCCGGAGGGTCTTGCGGCCGGGGAAGTTCTTGTTCAGGAACTGGGCCAGCGCCAGGGAGATCACGACGGTCACCAGCACCACGCCGAACGTCCAGACGACGGTGTTCGTGAGCACCGTCGGCAGCGGGTCCAGCCCGAAGACCCGGACGTAGTTGTCGAACCCGGTCCAGCCGCGGTCCTTGCCGAACCGCGACAGGTCGCGGAACGACGTGTAGATCATGAACCCGACGGGGAAGATGACCACCCCGCCGATGAGGATCAGCGCCGGTGCCAGCCACGGGAGCGCCTGCAGTGTGGTCTGCCGGCGGGCGTGGCGTTTCAACGCCTTGTTACGTGTGGTCGTCACCGAACGCCTCCTGGGTACCGGCGCGGGACCCCGCTCAGGGTCCCGCGCCACCCGATCTGTCTTTTTATACGCCGGATGTCAGCCGCTGGCGTCGGCCTTCGCCTGGATCTCCTTGAGCACGTCCGCCGGGGACTTGGTCTCGATCTGGCCGACCAGGTCCTTGAACGCGCCGGAGGTCTGGGCCCAGGCGGGGTTGGTCGCCGGGTAGAACTTCGCGCTCGGCAACGAGTCGAGGAACGTCTTCAGCTCCGGCTTGGCCTCCGCGGCGCTCGCGCCGGACTTGGTGGCCGGGATGAAGCCCTCGTTGTCGTTGAACTTGACGTAGTTGGCCTGCTGGTAGAAGAAGTCCAGGAACTTCGCGATCGAGTCCTGCTTGTCCTCGTCGTTGTCGAAGCCGACGAAGTAGTCCGCGACGCCCAGCGTGACCGGCTCGCCGTCCTTGGTGGGGCTCGGCGCGATGGCCCAGTCGAGGTCCGGGGCCTTCTCGTTGATCTGGCCGACGATCGGCGGCAGACCCTCGATCATGCCGATCTTGCCCTGGATGAAGACGTCGAGCAGCGGGGTGCGGTTGGTCGCGCCGGGGTTCGGCTGCGTCGCGCCCTCGCTGATCATCTTCTTCATGAAGGTCAGGGCCTCGGTGGCCTGCGGCGTGTCGATGGTCATCTTGCCGTCCTTCTCCCAGGACGCGCCCGCGCCGTACGCCCAGATGGACGTCTCGGCCTGGGCCTCCTCGTTGCCGAGCGGCATGCCGTAGCCGTAGACCCCGCCGCCGAGCGCCGAGATCTTCTTCGCGGCCTCGAGCAGCTCGTCCCAGGTCTTCGGCGGCGCGCTGATCCCGGCCTGCGTGAACAGCGTCTTGTTGTAGAACAGGGCGCGGGTCGAGGCGACCGTCGGCACGCCGTAGGCCTGGCCCTTGATCTTGGCGCTGTCGATGAAGGCCGGCTCGATGTCGGCGTAGGTGTCCTTCGAGACGATCTCGTCGGCCTTGTACAGCAGGTCGTCCGAGGCGTACGCCGGACCCGCCGCGTCGAGCTCCAGGATGTCCGGCGCCTTGTTGTTCTGGATCTTGGTGGTCATGACGTCGTAGATGTTGTCCCAGCTCTGGGTCTCCAGCGTGACGTCGATGTTCGAGTTCTTGGCCTCGAAGTCCTTGACCAGCTGCTCCCAGTACGGCTTGGTCTTGTCGCCGTAGATGGGCACCAGCAGGTCGAGGCTGACTTTGCCGTCGCCGCTGCCGGAGTCGCTGCCGCAGCCGGCGAGCCCGAGCGCTGCCGTGGTCGCCACCACGACCGCCATTGTGACGCGCCTCAAGATGTCCTCCGTTTCCGCCGGGCCGGTCCGCTCCGCCTGGCTGGGTCGCCGCCCGAAGACTCATCGGCCCGAACGGCGATTGGTTTATACCACTTGTTCACCCGGACGCCGCCGATCGTCCTCAACTGGTTACGAGCGGCACCGGATTTCGCAACATCGCCCGAACACGTTCCGTTACCTCCGCCGCCGTGCCCGTCGCCGAGAAGCCCGCCGCGAGACGGTGCCCGCCACCGCCGAGCCCGACGGCCGCGGCACGGACGTCGACCGCACTTTTCGCCCGCAGGGAGCCAGTCCACTCCCCCGGCGCCTTCTCCTTGAGCACCAGCGCGACCTCGGCCTCGACGGTCGTGCGGAGAATGTCCACAACCGACTCGACCTCCTCGAACCGCACGCCGTCCTGGTCGCCCAGCGTCACCGAGGTGTGCACGAGACCGTGCCCGCCCGCGGCGTTCGGTTCCAGCACGGCCCGCCCGAGCACCCGCGCGAGCATGGGCAGCCACGCGAACGGGTGGGTGTCGAGGAGCTGGCGGCCGAGCCCGTCCGGGTCGACGCCGGCCGCGATCAGCCTGGCCGCCATCTCGTGCGTGCGCGGGCTCGCGCGCCGGAACGAGCTCGTGTCGGTGACGAGCCCGGCGTACAGGCAGCGCGCGATGTCCGCGTCCAGCGGCTCACCCAGCTCGTCCAGCACGGCGAGCACGAGCACCGCCGTGGCCTCGGCGGTGTCGTCGACGACGTGGTGGGTGCCGAAGCGGGTGTTCGACGCGTGGTGGTCGATGACGAGCACGTGCCCGGACCGCGCGATCCGGTCCTCGAGCCAGCCGAGGCGCTGCGCGCTGGCGGCGTCGAGCGCCACCAGCAGCTCCGGGTCGGGTGGGACCTCGCCGGCCGGCACGATGATCTTCTCCGGGTCCAGGTTCCGGAGCGACTCCGGCACCTGGGCCGGCGGGCCGAACGACACCCGCGCGGTCACGCCTCTGCGGCGCAGAGCCAGGCCGAGCGCGAGGGCGCTGCCCAGTGCGTCGGCGTCGGGGTTGACATGCGCGAGCAGCGTCACGTCGGTCGCGTTCCGGAGCAGGTCCGCGGCCGCGCGAAGATCAGCGGTCAGCACTCGCCCAGCCAAACGCACCCGGGTGGTGACGTCCAGTGCCGGATTTTGACAGGTACCTGTCAAACTGGCACTTTGTCTGCCATGCCCGGTTTGCGCCCGAGTGGCCGGGCGTTCTCCGAGTTGCTGGTCGAGGTGTTCCGGGTCAACGGCCTGCTGCTCGCCGCCGGCGACGAGCTGGCCAGGCCCGCCGGCCTGACGAGTGCTCGCTGGCAGGCGCTGGGGGTGGTGGACCACGGCCCGGTGACCGTCGCGCAGGTGGCCCGGATCATGGGGTTGACCAGGCAGTCCGTGCAGCAGACGGCCGACGCGCTGGTCCGCGACGGCCTGGTCGAGCTGGTGGCGAACCCGGCCGACCGGCGGGCGCGGCTGATGACGCTCACCCCCGGAACCCGGTGGCCGGTGAGGTGACGACCCGCTGCTGCCGATCTGTGAGCTACTCGGCCGTGAGGCACGGGGACTCCGCGCCCAGCAGCAGTTCGCCGTGCTCGTTGTCGCGCAAGGACATCCGGAAGCCGTCGGTGGAGTTCTCGACCCACATGTAGTTGCGGCCCGGGCGGAGGTCGTCGAGCAGCGTGAAGTCGTGCGCCTCCCACCACCGCAGCAGGTCGTCGAAGTACCGGTCCTCGACGGCGACGCCGCGGACGAAGTAGGTGCTGACGACGATCACGCGGCCCTTGGTGTCGCCCTTGCAGGCCACAGAGGACGGTGGGGCGGCGGCTTCCAGGCGGGCCTGCGCCGGCAGGGCGGTCGCGGCGCGCTGGAGGTAGGCCTCCACGCGGTCATAGGCCTGCGACTCCGTCAGCGTGGGGAGCTCGGCCCGGCTCGCGCCGCAGCCCGCCAGCAGGAGTGCGGTGACGAAGGCCAGGAGCGCGCTTTTCATGGCACGGGATCTGGCGCGAGCGCCAGCCTGCCGTCCCCCAGGCGGACCGAGTTGTGTAACCCCATCGGGAATGCCGCAACCACAAGCACAACCACCTTCATTAGGTTCCAGTACTCGCCGTGCGTCGAGCGGGGTGACCGCGTGCGCCTAGGGCGGAGACAGGTGAATGATGTCGCTAACCGCGTTCGCGGTACAGCCCTATTGTTCACCCGGCTCCGGCGGACGGTGCCGCGGTTCGCGAAGTTTGCGTAGGACTACTCGCGCGGGATGAGGATCCGGGCGACCTCCCGGGCGAGCGCGTTCAGGTCATCCCCCAGGTCGTCCGGGAGGGCGCCGGTGAGCCACAGCGTTGCGAACCCGTGCACGAGCGACCAGGCGGCGATGCCCGTGAGCCGTGCCTCGCGGCCGGTGCGGGCGGTCCGAGTGCGGACGCCGTGCACGAGCGCCTGGCTCGCCTGCTCCCGGGCGGCCACCACGGCGGGATCGTCGCGGTGGTAGGTGTCGGGGCGGAACATCACCTCGAAGTGCGCCCTGTGGGTGACGGCGAAGCGGACGTACGCCACCCCGGCCTCGACGAACTCGTCCCCGGCCGCGTGCAGGGCGTCCGCCAGGAGCTCGTAGCCTTCCGCGGCGAGCGCGGTCAGCACGCCGGCCTTGTCCCCGAAGTGATGGATCGGCGCCGCGTGCGACACCCCCGCCCGGCGCGACAGCTCCCGCAGGCTCAACGCCGCCGACCCGTTCGCCGTGATCGACTCGATGGCGGCGTCCAGGATCGCCCGCCGCAGATCCCCGTGGTGGTACGGCATACCGGAATCTTACCATCGACAAGATCCTCCGAGGGGCGGCCGTCTGTCCAACCTGGTCTACTTGTCGAGACGCATCGGCGGATCATTGGAGGCGAGAATCATTTCGGTTGCGTTCGAGCACTACATCGGCCCCACCACGGTCGATGAGTGGCTGGCGCAGGAACATCCGACGGACGGGTCACGCATCGAACTGGCCTGGGGCTATCTGCGCAGGAGCCCACCACCCACGGGCCAGCACCAGCGGGCCACATTCGTGCTGGCCCGCGTCATCGAGGACGCCCTGCGGGAGGGTGGCCGGACGGATCTCCACATCGCCGTCGGAGTAGGCGTGAAGATCAGCACGCCTTGTCGTACCGCCCTGATCCCCGACGTGGTCGTGTTGAACACCAAGTCGGTCGGGGCGTGGTTCCAGAAGGAGACCATCGTGCTCGTCGCGGAAGTCTGGTCGCCGAGTAACACTCCCGGGGAGCGGGACACCAAGGCCGCCGCCTACGCCAGCGCGGACGTGCCGTACTTCTGGGAGGTCGACACGGACCGAGCCATCCTGGCCACGCGGGTGCTCGAGGACGGCCAGTACGTGGAGGACCTGACGGTCCGGGCAGGGACCACGGTGACCATCAATGCCGCGCCTGTGCCGGTCACGTTCGATCCGGTGGTGCTGCGTCCCTGACCGTGGGTCGCGGGCCCTTGGTCATGTCGAGGATGCCCACCGCGTTGCCGAAGGGGTCCTCCAGGACGGCGCACCAGCCGATGGCGATCTCGAACGGGGCGCGGGCCACGCGGCCTTGCCAGTCCGCGACCACCGCCCGGACGTCGTCGACCAGGTAGTAGACGCTCCGCTCAGGTGGCAGGTCCAGCGTGTGCAGGACAACCTCGGCGTCCGTCTCCGGGAGGCCCATGCCCACCGATGACTCGTCGCGCCACAGTGGGTGTAGGCCGAACGCCTGCGTGTAGAAGCGCGACGCGGCGTCCAGGTCGTCGACCCGGACCATGACGCAGTCGATCTTCCGCAGCATGGCGCGGTCAGTCGGCCTCGGGGTCCTCGCGGGGGGCGCGGTACGGGTCCGGGTCGCCGGCCGGCTTGGCGCCGTTGGCCAGCCTGGCCACCTCGGCGTCGGCCGCGGCGGCGCGGGCCAGGAGGTCCTCGATGTTCTTGGCGTCGTCGGGGACCGTGTCCGCGACGAACGTCAGTGTCGGGGTGAAGCGGACGCCGGTGCCGGCGCCGACCATCGAGCGCAGGACGCCCTTCGCGGACTCCAGGGCGGCGGCCGCGCCCGCCGTGTCCGGGGCGGCGTCCAGCTTGTCGCCCAGCACGGTGTAGTACACGGTCGCGTCGTGCAGGTCCGCCGTGACGCGGGCGTCGGTGATGGTCACGCGGGCGAGCCTGGGATCCTTCACCTCGTGCTCCAGCGCGGACGCCACGATCTGCGCGATGCGCTTCGCGAGCTTGCGGGCGCGTGGTGCGTCAGCCACGACGGTTCAACTCCTCAGTCCTCGGGGCCCAACCACCGGCGGCGGGCCGACAGCAGGTCCAGCTCCGGTCTACCCGCGACGAGCTGCTCGCACGCGTCCAGCACGTCGTCCACATGCGACGCGTCGGCGGCCACCACGGCGACACCGATCAGCGACCGGCGGTGTTTGTCGAGGTGACCGGCCTCGGCCACGGTCACCTCGAACCTGCGCTTGAGCTCGGCGATGACCGGCCGCACGGCCGACCGCTTCTCCTTCAGCGAGCGGATGTCGCCGAGCAGCACGTCAAGCTCGAGAGCCCCCACGTACAACGGAAATCCTCGTATGAGAAGGCCCGGTGCCGCCCGCGGACGGACGACACCGGGGGAACACTCAGTCGCGCGGCTTCTCGCGCAGCTCGTAGGTCTCGATGATGTCCTCGACCTTGAGGTCGCCGTACGAGCCGAGCGTCAGACCACACTCGAAGCCCTCGCGGACCTCGACCGCGTCGTCCTTGAACCGCCGCAGCGAGCTGACCGGCAGCCCCTCCTGGACGACGACGCCGTCCCGGATGAGCCTGGCCTTCGCGTTGCGCCGGATCTCGCCGGACAGCACCATGCAACCCGCGATCGTGCCGACCTTCGAGGACTTGAACACCTCGCGCACCTCGGCGCGGCCGAGCTCGACCTCTTCGTAGACCGGCTTGAGCATGCCCTTCAGGGCCTGCTCGATCTCGTCGATCGCCTGGTAGATGACCGAGTAGTAGCGGATGTCGATGCCCTCGCGGTTGGCCTGCTCGGAGACCTTCGCCTCGGCGCGGACGTTGAACCCGAGGATGATCGCGTCGGACGCGATCGCCAGGTCCACGTTCGCCTTGGTGATGCCACCGACACCGCGGTCGATGACCCGCAGCTCGACCTCGTCGCCCACGTCGATCTTCGTGAGCGCGTCCTCCAGTGCCTCGACGGTACCGGAGTTGTCGCCCTTGATGATCAGGTTGAGCTGGCTGGTCTCCTTCAGCGCGGAGTCCAGGTCCTCGAGGCTGACCCGCTTGCGACGCTGGGCGTTGGCCGCGTTGCGCATCCGGGCCGCGCGCCGCTCGGCGATCTGCCGGGCCGTGCGGTCCTCGTCGACCACCAGGAACGTGTCGCCCGCGCCCGGCACCGACGTGAAGCCGATGACCTGCACCGGACGCGACGGCGTCGCCTCGGTGACGTCCTCGTTGAACTCGTCGACCATCCGCCGCACGCGGCCGTACGCGTCGCCGGCGACGATCGAGTCGCCGACCCGCAGCGTGCCGCGCTGGACCAGCACCGTGGCGACCGGGCCGCGACCGCGGTCCAGGTGCGCCTCGATGGCGACGCCCTGCGCCTCCATGTCCGGGTTGGCCCGCAGGTCGAGCGCCGCGTCCGCGGTGAGCACGACCGCCTCGAGCAGCCCGTCGATGTTGATGTTCTGGCGTGCGGAGATGTCGACGAACATGGTGTCGCCGCCGTACTCCTCGGCCACGAGCCCGTACTCGGTGAGCTGCTGGCGCACCTTCTGCGGGTTCGCGCCCTCCTTGTCGATCTTGTTGACCGCCACCACGATCGGCAGGCCGGCGGCCTGCGCGTGGTTGATGGCCTCCACCGTCTGCGGCATGACGCCGTCGTCGGCGGCGACCACGATCACCGCGATGTCCGTGGAGTTGGCACCACGGGCACGCATGGCGGTGAACGCCTCGTGACCCGGGGTGTCGATGAAGGTGATCAACCGCTCGTTGCCGTCGACCTGCACCGCGACCTGGTAGGCGCCGATGTGCTGGGTGATGCCACCGGCCTCGCCCTCGTGCACCGTCGTCTTGCGGATCGTGTCCAGCAGTCGCGTCTTACCGTGGTCGACGTGACCCATGACGGTCACGACCGGCGGCCTGGACTGCAGCTCCTCCTCGCCACCGGCGTTCTCGCCGTAGGAGATGTCGAAGGAGTCGAGCAGCTGGCGGTCCTCCTCCTCCGGGCTGACGACCTGCACCTTGTAGTTCATCTCGGTGCCGAGCAGCTCGAGGACGTCGTCGGAGACCGACTGCGTCGCGGTGACCATCTCACCGAGGTGGAACAGCACCTGCACCAGCGAGGCCGGGTTGGCGTTGATCTTCTCGGCGAAGTCGGTCAGCGAGGCGCCACGCGGGAGACGGATGGCCTCGCCGTTGCCCTTGGGCAGGCGAACACCGCCGACGCTGGGCGCCTGCATGTTCTCCATGTACTCCTGGCGCTTCTGCCGCTTCGACTTGCGGCCACGCCGGGACGGCCCACCTGGCCGGCCGAACGCGCCCGCCGCGCCGCCGCGACCGCCGCCGGAGCCGGGACGGCCACCGCCGCCACCGCCGCGGAAGCCACCGCCGCCACCGGCCGGGGCGCCACCGCCGCCACCGCCACCGGGACCACCGCGGTAACCGCCGCCACCACCGCCGCCGCCCCCACCGGGACCGCCGCGGAAGCCACCGCCACCGCCACCGGGACCGCCACGCGCGCCGCCACCGGGGCCACCGCGTGCGCCGCCACGCGCGCCACCGCCGGGGCCACCGCGACCGCCGCCGGCCGGACGGGCCGGGCGGGGCGGCATCATGCCGGGGTTCGGCCGGGGCGGCATGTTGCCGGGCGACGGCCGGTTGCCGGCCGGCGCGTTGCCGCCACGCTCGCCACGCGGGCCGGGCGCCGGACGGTTCTCACCGGGCCGGGCCGCACGCTCGCCACCTGGCGCACCTTGGCCACCCGGCCGGGGGCCGGGGGTCGGGCGGGCCGGCGGCGCACCGGCGCCGACACCGAACGGGTTGTTGCCCACCCGGGGCGCACGCGGGCCGGGCTTCGGCGACTGCGGCTTGGGCGGCACGACCTGGCCGCCACCCTGGCTGGGCTGGTTGTTCTGCGCCGCCGCCGGCTGCTGCTGGTGCGGCGGCTGCGGCATCTGCCGCGGCGCGGGCTTGGGCGCCGGCTTCTGCGTGATCGAGGGCTGGGGCGCCTCGGGCGCCTGCTGCTCTACCTTGGCCGCGGCTGGCGCGGCCGGCTTCGGGGATGCCGGACCCGGCTTGGCAGCCGGCTTCGGGACGACGGTCTGTGCCACCGGTTGGGTGACCTCCGGCTTGCTGGGCCTCGCCGCGGGCTTCGGCTGTGCTGGGGTTGGGGTCCTGCGTGCCGGTGCGTCGGACTTCGCCGAGCCACCCGGCTTGGGGTATGCGTCCCGCAACCTGCGGGCCACTGGGGCCTCCACGGTGGAGGACGCCGACTTCACGAACTCGCCCAGCTCCTTCAGCTTCGCGAGCACGTCCTTGCTGGTAACACCGAGCTCCTTCGCGAGCTCGTGTACTCGGGCCTTGCCTGCCACTGCTCTCCTCGTCCGAGTGAGGCCGGCGGCATCAGGACCCGCGCGACCTCGTCCTATCGTCTGGCGTTCATGGCTTCAGCTTCACGGCTGACTCATGACGGGTCGACCTGCTTTCGTTCTTCGTGCCCGGCCCGGGAAGATCCCGTGCCGGTCGTGCGGTGAACCAGCGCCTCCAGTTCACTCCGGAGGCGACCGGTGTCGAGCTCACCAGACGCGCGTAACGATTTCGCGAACGCCCGCCTACGCTCGGCCTTGCTCAGACATCCGAGATCGGGATGCACCCACGCCCCGCGACCTGGAAGTGATCTTCGCAGATCGAGAGCGAGTTCCCCACCCGATATCACGACCCGGAGCAACTCACCGGTCAGCGCCCTGTCCCGGCAACCCACACAGGTGCGCACCGGGCCGTCGGCCGGTGCTGACGCGTGCTGGGACGCCGGTCCATGACGATGAACCACTGATGAGTCTATCCCGTCCGCTCTACTCGGCCGAACCCGATGCCGGTGCGACCTGGCCCACTCCCGGGGAAGGCCGCGGGTTGCCGGGTGGCTCCGGCGGATCCGCCGGGGCCGCGTCGCTGCGGATGTCGATCCGCCAGCCGGTCAGACGGGCGGCGAGGCGAGCGTTCTGGCCCTCCTTGCCGATCGCCAGCGACAGCTGGAAGTCCGGCACGACGACTCGAGCGGTCTTCGCCCGTTCGTCGATGACCCGCACCGAGATGACCTTCGCCGGCGACAGTGCGTTGCCGACGAACGTCGCGGGGTCGTCCGAGTGGTCGATGATGTCTATCTTCTCGCCGAGTAGCTCGCTCATCACGTTGCGCACCCGGGCACCCATCGGCCCGATGCACGCGCCCTTGGCGTTGACGCCGGGGACGGTGGACCGGACCGCGATCTTGGAGCGGTGACCGGCCTCACGAGCGACCGCGGGGATCTCGACGGTGCCGTCGGCGATCTCCGGGACCTCGAGCGCGAACAGCCGCCGCACCAGGTTCGGATGCGTACGGGACAACGTGATCTGCGGTCCCCTTGTTCCCCGGCTCACACCGAGCACGTAGCACTTGATGCGCGTGCCGTGCTCGTACCGCTCGCCGGGGACCTGCTCGACGGCCGGGAGCACACCCTCGGTGTCGCCGACCTGGACCACGACCATGCCGCGCGAGTTGGCCCGCGCGTCGCGCTGGACCACGCCCGCGACGATCTCACCCTCCTTGGCGGAGAACTCGCCGAAGGTCTTCTCGTTCTCCGCGTCGCGCAGGCGCTGGAGGATGACCTGGCGCGCGGTCGTGGCCGCGATCCGGCCGAAGCCCTCGGGGGTGTCGTCCCACTCGTTGACCGGCTCGCCGTCCTGGCCCAACTCGAACGCGAGCACGCGGACGATGCCGGTGCGCCGGTCGATGTCGATCCTGGCGTGGGGCTGGTGGCCCTCGGTGTGTTTGTAGGCGGTGAGCAGCGCCGTCTCGATCGCCTCGATCACCGTGTCGAAGGGGATGTCCTTGTCACGTTCGATCGCACGCAGCGCCGCGATGTCGACATTCACCTCGATCCCTCCTCATGTGTCAGCTTGGCGATCTCGGCCGCGGGTGGCTCCTTGAACTCCACCTCGATGACAGCGTGCTCGATCTCGGCGTATCCCACACGACGTAACTGCCCGTCCACGAGCAACTCCACGGCGTCGTCGTCCGCATCACCCACCCGGGCGGCGAACTTCTCCGTGGCGTCGTCGCCGGCGAGCTTCACCGACACCCTGCGCAGCCGCGCGCGGCGCCAGTGCCTCGGTTTGGTGAGCGGCCGGTCGAGCCCGGGCGAGGTGACCTCGAGGGTGTAGGCGCCGGGCAGGACGTCGTCGCGCTCGTCCAGTGCCTCGGACACGGCGCGGGAGACGTCGGCGACCTCGTCGAGGCCGATCCCGTTCTCCCCGTCGACGACGACCTTGACCAGTTGCTTGCGGCCGGCCTGCTGGACCTGCAGCTCCTCGAGCTCGAACCCGGCCCGTGCCACGGCGTCCGCGACCACCGGCGATAGCTCCGCACCGGCGCCGGTTGCGCGTTGTCGCTGACCTGGCACGTGCCGCTCCCTGCTGTTGTGGACGTTCACCTTGCGTGGTTGCCAAGCGTATCTCGTCTGCTCGGACGGCCTGGGTCCGAGCAGGCATGGTGCGTCCGACCGGGTGGTGGGCAGGCCTGGCAGTATGACCGCCTGTGATGGTTTCCCGTCGTGCGGCGCTGCGGTTGGGCGCGTTCGCCGCCCTCGTCCCGGTGGCCGCGTGCACGCCGGAACCCTCGGAGCCGCCGCCTCCCGACCCGCTGGCCGCGCTGGCCCAGCAGGCCCGTTCGGACGCGAAGCTGGCGTCCGCGATCGCCGCCGCGCAGCCGGACCTCGCCGCCGCGGCGACCGAGATCAGCAAGGCGCGGACCGAGCACGCACGTGTGCTGCAGGCCGAGGTGGACCGGGCCACGCCGCCCCCGTCGCCGCCGTCGTCCTCGTCGTCGAAGGCACCCGAGCCCGAGGTGCCCGCGGACGGGAACAAGGCACTGGTCGACGCGCTCACCTCGGCGGAGAAGGCGGCCGCGGACCTCGTGCCGTCCGTGCCGCGGTACCGGGCCGGCATGCTCGGTTCGGTCGCCGCCGGGTGCGCGAGCCTGCGGGTGGTGCTGCCATGACGTCCCCGTCCCAGCAGCCGGCCTCGCTGGACGCCGACGCGGCCTCGGCCACCCAGGACGCGCTCGGTGCCGAGCACGCCGCGCTGTGGGTGTACGGGCTGGTGAGCGCGTTCCTGACGTCGGAGGCCTACCAGACCTCGGCACAGGAGGCCAAGAACGCGCACCGGGCCCGCCGCGACGCGACCGAGCTGCTGCTCTCCGGCGCCGGCCAGAGCCCGCGGTCCGCCGAGCCGGCCTACGTGCTGCCCCAGCAGGTGACCGACCAGGCGTCGGCGATCGCGGCGATCGTGCTCGCCGAGAAGGACGCGACGGTCGCGTGGCGGGCGGTCCTGGAACGCACGGACGACAGGTCACTGCGGGCCGTCGCACTGGCGGGCCTGACCGAGTCAGCCGTATGGGCGACCCGCTGGCGGGTGGCCGGCGGTCAGTCCCCGGCCGCTCCCCCGCTGCCCGGCAAACCTGGATAGGTGTTGCGGGGTCAACCGGAGCCCGAGCCGCCGTCGACCTCGTCGGCCTTGCGCAGTGCGTCCTCGCACACGTCGTCGAGGACCTTCTGGTCGGCGGCGTCGTCGCCGCTGCGGTCCTTGGGCGCGAAGTCCGACTCGACGATGACGACCTCGCGGCCGTTCTGCTTGGACTTGTAGCCGTCGTTGCCGCTCAGGGCCTTCAGGCCGCTGATCTTGACCAGCCCGTCCTTCACCACGTCGCTGACGTTCCCGGTGTCGTTCTGGTCGGTGAGCTCGCGCAGCGAGGTGGCCTCGGCCTCGTCGTGCATCTTGACGACCGAGACCGACGTGTAGACGGTGCGCCCGTCGTCGAGCTTCGCGACGAACAGCTGCCTGGTGAGGTGGTCGCAGGGGGTGTTCGACAGGAAGGTCTTGATGTCGCCGTACGCGTGGTCGGCGCAGTTCTTCACCCGGTTGGGTTTCGGCATGTCCTCGTGGGGCGTGAACTGGTAGACGCCCTCGGGTTGCTGGGTGCTGCTCTCCTCGCCGCCGGCCGCGGGCGTCGAGGTCGTGTCGTTGGTGATGTAGTACCAGACCAGGCCGGACACGACCGCGACGGCGACCAGGCCGGCGGCCCGGAGCACCCACTGCAGGGTCTTGTTCGGCGGGGGCGGCGACGCGTCCTCCTGCCGGAACTGGATGGGCGGCGGCCGTTCCGGTCTCTGCGGACCGTTGTGGGGCCACTGTTGCCCGGGGCGGTATGGAGCCGACACGGGAGGCACCGTAACCGCCGTTACCTTCGCGAACCAGGGCGAGGTCCCGCTTGCGCCGCCGCCGTCATCTGCTAGCCACCGCGCCGAGCACGCGGTCCACATCGTCCTCGGTGTTGTAGAGGTGGAACGACAGGCGCGTCCTGCCAGCGCGAACGCTGCTGACCACACCGGCCTGGCCGAGCCGCTCGACCTGGTGGTCGGTGAGGTCGACGGAGACGATCGCGGAACCGGTTGCGGGATAGCCCAGCTCGGTGCGGACCGTGTCGGCCAGCCCCGCGCAGTGGTCACGCACCCGGGTGAGGTCGAGCCCGGCGAGCCACTCTGTGGCGGCGGCCGCGCCGACCTGGCTGAACCAGACGGGCGAGAGGTCGAGCCCGCGCGGGCCGTCCGCGAGGCGCAGCGGCAGGCCGTAGACGGTGTCCCAGGGGTCCTCGCCGCCGTACCAGTTGGCGACGTGCGGGACGAGCGGCGGCGCGTCCGGGTGGACGGCGAGCCAGGCGGCGCCACGCGGCGCGAACAGCCACTTGTAGCTGCCGCCCACGACGTACTCCGCCCAGTCGAGGTCCATCGGCAGCCAGCCGACGGCCTGGGTCGCGTCGAGCAGCACGGGCGTGTTGGTGTCCCGAAGCGCGCCGAGGTCGACGATCGCGCCGTCGGCGGACTGCACCACGCTGACGGCGACGAGGTCGTGGCCGTCCGCCGCGTCGATCAGCCGATCGGGTGGTACCTCGGTCACCGTCACACCCCGCTTGTGCTGCGCGGCGAAGGGGAAGGTGGCGCTGGTGAACTCGTTGCCGACGGTCAGCACGCGGGTCCCGTCCGGCACGCTCGCGGCCACCAGGCCGACCAGCTGGGACACACTCGCCCCACTCGCCACGCGGTCCGGCGCCACCCCGATCAGGCGCGCCCAGCCCGTCCTGGCCGCGGCGACGTCCTTGTCGTACTGGGGTGGCCGCGCATCCCCACGCCGCCACTCGCCGACCGCGCCGGCCACCGCGTCCGCGACACTGCCCGAGGGGATGCCGATACTCGCCGTGTTGAGGTAGCCGTCAGGGACGTCGAACCGCTCACCGAGAGCCTCGCGCCATGCCATGAGCTAATAACAGCATGGAGACCACCGAGATCCAGGTGCGGACCGGCGGCCGGGAGGTCGTGCACGACCTGACGCGCGAGTGCGAGAAGTTCCTGTCCGGCGTCGACGCGGGTGACGGCCTGCTGAACGTCTGGGTGCCGCACGCCACCGCGGGCCTCGCGATCATCGAGACCGGCGCGGGCAGTGACGACGACCTGCTCGCCGCCCTGCGTGACCTGCTGCCGGGCGACGACCGGTGGCGGCACCGGCACGGCTCACCCGGTCACGGGCGGGACCACGTGCTGCCCGCACTGGTCCCGCCGTCGACCACCGTGCCCGTCGTCGGGGGCCGGCTCGCGCTCGGCACCTGGCAGTCGATCTGCCTGGTGGACACGAACGTGGACAACCCGGCCCGGAAGGTCCGCCTCAGCTTCCTGAGCTGACCAGCTCCCGCGTCTCGGTAGGCGCCTCGACCGGTGCACGGCGCGTCGGCCACAGCAGCACCACGAGCCCGACGACCGCCATGGACGCGAGGACGACGACGCCGTTGCGGACGTCCGGCGCGTCGGACACACCCTGGAGGAGGCTGCGCAGGCCCTCGGTGGAGAACCGGAACGGCGTCCACGACCACAGCAGCGCCCGGTAGGTCGGGTTCAGCATCTCCGGCACGGTGCCGGCGACCGCGGGCGCGAGCAGGTACATCGGCCCGAGGATGGCGGCCGCACGCAGCCGGAGCAGGCGCAGCAGCGCCCCCTGGACCGACGCGAACGCGACGGCGGTGAGCAGGAGGAACCCGAGGACCTCGGTGCTGACGTTCAGCGACGAGTCCCAGAGCTTCAGCAGGCCGACGACCGCGCCGGTGGCGAGCACGCTGATCGACACCACCAGCGTGAGCCGGGCCGTGGCGGTCGCCCGCATGCCCCGCCGGATCACGAGCAGCCCGAACGCCATCGCGCCGACCAGGCCGCCGATCCACAGCAGCGCGCTCGCGGCGAGCGGGGCGGTGCGGCCGGCCGTGCTGACCGGGTGGATGACCTGCGTCCGCGGTGCCGGGATCCGCAGGTCCGGCTGCTGCTGGGCGAGCCCGCTCATGAGCCCCTGCGCGGCGCCGGTCAACACCTGCTGCGCGACCTGCGTGCCCTGCGGGTTGACGGCGCCGGAGGTCACGATCGTGAGCGCCGGTCCCTGGTCGATCTCCAGGATGCCGTAGACGTCCTTGTCCTCGAGCAGGTCGCGGGCGTGCGCGGGGTCGGTGACCGTCCACTCGACGCTGTCGCCGCCGTGGCTCGCGACCTGGTCCGCGACCTGGCGTAACGCGGGGTTGTCGGGGGTGGCGACGGCCAGGGGCAGGTGGTCGGGCGCGACCGTGGCCTGCACGCCGAAGGTGAGCAGTCCGAGCACGGTGGCGACCACCGCTCCCACCAGGCCGAGGCCCACCGCGACCGTGGTCGGGTTTCGCATCGTTGCCTCGATTCATCGTCTGTTGAATTCACGGGTACCGTACGCCCGTCCCGCACCGTGGGTCAACCCGCGTTGAATTCCTGCTCCCATGTCACGATGGCCTGGTGAGAACGCTGGTGCTGTGGGACATCGACCTGACGCTCGTGGACTACTCCGGCATCGGGAGGCGCTGGTACACCGACGCGCTGGCGGCCGTGGTGGGGGTGCCGCTGCAGCACCTGCCGTCGTTCCCCGGCCGGACCGAGCGGTCGCTGGCCCGGGAGTTCCTGGCCGCGCACGGCTTCGAGCACTCGGACGAGCAGGTGGAACGGTTCTTCGCGGCGCTCACGAAACTCGCCGAGCAGGACCGGCCCGCCCTGCCCTCGCTGGGCCGGGCGCTGGCGGGCGCGCCGGAGATCCTGTCCGAGCTGGCCACCCGCCCCGACGTCGTGCAGTCCCTGGTCACCGGCAACCTGCCGGTCCTGGCGAGCTACAAGCTCGAGGCGTTCGACCTGCACCACCACATCGACTTCGAGACCGCCGGCTACGGCTCCCTGTCCGAGCACCGCCACGAGCTGGTGGCCGCGGCCATCACCCAGTCCTCCGCGAAGCACGGCGAGTTCGACTCCGTGGTGGTCGTCGGCGACACCCCGCACGACGTGGCGGCCGGCCGCCACCACGGCACGACGACCGTCGGCGTGGCGACCGGCCGCTTCACCGCCGAGCAGCTGGCCGAGTCGGGCGCCGACGTCACGCTCCCCGATCTGTCGGACACCCCGGCCGTGGCCCGCGCCCTCCTCTCCTGACGAGCGCGACGACCAGCCCCGCCCCCGCACAGCCGACCGGCACCCACCACGCCGCGGCGATCCCCGCCCCGTCGACGAGCGCCCCGGTCAGCGCCTGGCCGACCGCCGTGCCGACCGGCCCGCCGGCGCCGAGCGCCGCCATGGCGACCGGCAGGCGAGCCGCCGGGGTCAGCGCGTCCGTGAGTGCGTAGAGCGTGATCATGTACGGCGCGACGGCGCACCCGGCCACGAGGATCCCCGGCGCCGGCCAGGGGCTGAGCGCGAGGGCCGCCATGCCGAGCACCAGGGTCACGCTGAACACGAGCTGGCGGTCGCCGAGGCGAAACGACGGCGGCAACCACGCGTAGGCGACGCCGGCCGCCGCGCTGCCCACGCCGAGGCAGGCGTAGAGGAGCCCGGCACCGGTGCCCGCGGAGGCCGTGACCAGCGCCTGCACCGAACCGAAGACCGCACCCACCGCCATCATGGCCGCGACGAGCGGCACCATGCCCCGCAGCGGCAACCGTCCCGGCTCCGCCGCGCGTTCCGCCGGGCCGCGGGTGTACATCGCGGCGAACGGCAGGGAGGCGGCCAGCAGGAGGAGCACCATCCCCAGCACCGGTCCGTCGCCCGGGCGCACCACGGCGAAGAGGCCGGCGACCGCCGGGCCGGCCACGAAGCTCAGTTCGTCGGCCGCGCTCTCGTAGGCGAACGCCGTCCGAAGCGTCGCGGTGCCGCGGCCGAGCTGGTGCGACCAGTGCACACGCACGAGCAGGCCGACGTGCGGCTGCGTCAGCCCGACCAGGACCGCGGCGCCGACCATCGCGGCCCGGACTCCGGACGTGGCCGCCGCGACGAGGAGTCCGGCCGAGAGGGCGTTGCACACGGCCAGGACCATGCCGAACCGGCGCACGCCGAACCGCGCCACGAGCCAGCCGGCCGCCCACCCGGCGGCGGCGACGGCGATGCTCTGCGCACCGGCGGCGAGGCCGGCGAAGGCATGGCTGCCCGTCGCGTCCTGCAGGAGCAGCAGCGAACCGACCGGCGTGATCGCGTAGGGCAGCCGGGCCAGCAGGCCGACGGCGAAGAAGTGTGGCGGCGCGGAGCGCGCCAGGGCGCGATAGGACATGTGCGTCTCCGTGACATGTCAAGGAGACGCGCCTGCCCAGCCACCTGGCGCGTGCCTGTCCCGTTTCTGGGACGGACGCTACTACGCCTGGCCGACAAGCTCCGTCAGGTGCCGCACCGCGCCGTCGACCGCGACCTCGGTGCGCTCGCCGGTCCGCCGGTCCTTGACCTCGACGACCCCGTTCGCGAGCCCGCGCCCGACGACGACGACCGTCGGCACGCCGATCAGGTCCGCGTCCGCGAACTTCACGCCCGGCATCGCCGTCCGGTCGTCGAGCAGCACCGACAGGCCGGCCGCGTCCAGGTCCGCCGCCAGCTTCTCGCCGCCGGCGCGGATCTCGTCGGTCTTGCCGGCGATCACCACGTGCACGTCCGCGGGCGCGACCTCACGCGGCCAGATCAGGCCGTGGTCGTCGTAGGACTGCTCGGCGATCGCCGCGACGAGCCGCGACACGCCGATGCCGTAGGAGCCCATGGTGATCCGGATCGGCTTGCTGTCCGCGCCGAGGGCGTCGAGCTGGAAGGCGTTCGAGTACTTGCGCCCCAGCTGGAAGATGTGCCCGATCTCGATGCCGCGGGCCGCGACCAGCGTGCCCTGCCCGTCCGGCGAGGCGTCACCCTCCCGCACCTCGGCCGCCTCGATCGTGCCGTCGGGGGTGAAGTCCCGGCCGACCACGAGGTCCACGACGTGGTGGTCGGACTTGTCCGCGCCGGTCACCCACGCGGTCCCGGTGACCACCCGGGGGTCGACGAGGTAGCGGACCCCGTTCTCCTGCAACGCCTTCGGGCCGATGTAGCCCTTGACGAGGAAGGGGTTGCTCGCGAAGTCGGCCTCCTCGAGGATCGCGACCTCGCGGGGCTCCAGCGCGGCCTCGAGCCGCTTCATGTCGACCTCGCGGTCGCCGGGCACGCCGACGGCGAGCAGCTCCCACTTGTCCTCGCCGGGGCCACGCGTCTTCAGCAGCACGTTCTTGAGCGTGTCCGCGGCGGTGAACGTCCGGCCCAGGTCTGCCCGGTTGAGGAAGTCGACGAGCGTCTCGATGGTGGGTGTGTCCGGCGTGTGGTGCACCTGCGCGGCGGGCTTGTCCTCGATGGGCTGCGCGGGCGGCGCGGGCGTCACGACGGCCTCGACGTTGGCGGCGAAGCCGGACTCGGTGCTGCGGACGAACGTGTCCTCACCGGTCTCCGCCTCGGCCAGGAACTCCTCGGACGCGGACCCGCCCATGGCGCCCGACATCGCCGACACGATCACGTACTTCAGGCCGAGCCGGTCGAAGATCCTGATGTAGGCGTCGCGGTGCTTGAGGTAGCTCCCGGCCAGTCCGTCGTCGTCCAGGTCGAACGAGTACGAGTCCTTCATCAGGAACTCGCGCCCGCGCAGGATGCCCGCGCGGGGCCGCGCCTCGTCGCGGTACTTCGTCTGGATCTGGTACAGGATGACGGGATAGTCCTTGTAGGAGCTGTACTCGCCCTTCACCGTGAGGGTGAACAGCTCCTCGTGCGTCGGGCCGAGCAGGTAGTCGGCCTTCTTGCGGTCCTTGAGCCGGAAGATGTTGTCGCCGTACTCGGTCCAGCGGCCGGTCGTCTCGTAGGGCTCGCGGGGCAGCAGCGCGGGGAACTGGATCTCCTGCGCGCCCATCGCGTCCATCTCCTCGCGGACGACGCGCTCGATGTTCCGCAGGACCTTCAGGCCCAGCGGCAGCCAGGAGAAGCCGCCCGGGGCCACGCGGCGGACGTACCCGGCGCGCACCAGCAACCTGTGGCTGGGCACCTCGGCGTCCGCCGGATCCTCACGCAGTGTGCGCAGGAACAGCGACGACATCCTGGTGATCACGGCAGTACTCCTTGTAGAAGGAAACGTGCAGCAAGGGTAGTGAACGGGTGTCCGCGCGTTCCAACGGGTTACGCCGGCCGCTCCCCCCGCGCCGGCCGCACGAGCCGGTCCTCGGTCACGATGGCGGTCACCAGGTCCGCCGGCGTGACGTCGAAGGCGAGGTTGAGGGTCGGGGTGTCCGGCAGGTCGCCCAGGACCTCCCTGCCGTCGCGCACCTCGATCTCCACGTCCGCGCCGGAGCCCAGCGCGGGGTCGATCGTCGACTCCGGCGCGGCGACCAGGAACGGCACACCCGCCCGCGCCGCGGCCAGTGCCAGCGGGAACGTGCCGATCTTGTTGACCACGTCGCCGTTCGCGGTGATCCGGTCCGCGCCGACGACCACCGCGTCCGCGAGCCCGCGGGCCAGCACGGTCGGGCCGGCGGAGTCGACGACGAGCGTGTGGTCGACGCCCATGCCGGCCAGTTCCCAGGTGGTCAGCCGGGCGCCCTGGAGCAGCGGGCGCGTCTCGTCGACGTAGACGTGCCGCAGCAGCCTCCGTTCGTGCAGCGACCGCACGACGCCGAGCGCGGTGCCCCACTCGACGCAGGCGAGCGCGCCGGCGTTGCAGTGCGTCTGCACCGCGAGGGGTCCGCCGACCTGCGTCGCGAGCCACCGCGCGCCGCGGTCGCCGAGGGCGCGGTTGCGGGCGGCGTCGGACTCGAGGAGGCTTCTCGCCGCGGCGAGCACGGCGTCCGCGCCCTCCGGCAGCTTCGCCAGGACCAGGTCGACGCCCCACGCCAGGTTGACCGCGGTGGGGCGGGCGGTCCGCAACGCGGCGAGGTCGCGCTCGCGGTGGGCGGGCTCGTCCCGGACCGCCATGGCCGCGCCGAGAGCCCCCGCTACTCCCAGTGCCGGGGCGCCCCGAATGGCGAGTCGCTTGATCGCGTCAACCAGGTCCTCGACGGTGAAGATGTCCAGGACGACGACCTCGCTCGGTAGCCTCGTCTGGTCGATCGCCACGATGTGGTGGTCCTGCCAGTCAATGGTGCGCACGAACTCCATTTTTGTCGGTGCCCGGTCGTAGCGTCGCGGCCATGAACCTGAACCTTGGTGGCATCACCATCGACTGTGCCGACCCACGCAAGCTGGCCGAGTTCTGGACCAGTGCCCTCGACCTGGAGGTCCTGTTCGACGCGGAGGGCTACTTCGTGCAGCTGGGCTCACGCGCCAACCCGTCGCAGCCCTACCTCGGCCTGCAGAAGGTCCCGGAGGCGAAGGCCGGGAAGAACCGCGTGCACATCGACTTCTCGACCTCGGATCCGGACGGCGAGATCGCCAGGTTGGTGGGGCTGGGCGCGGTCGCCGGCGACAAGCACGAGGTGCCCGGTCTGACGTGGACCGTCTTATCCGACCCGGAGGGCAACGAGTTCTGCGTGGGCTCACCGCATACGTGATCCGCGTTGGCGCAGGTCAGAAAATCGGTTGTGGGTCGGCGGCAGGTTCTGCGAACCTGGACGCTGTCGATGTCACGCGTCGGTGGTTCGCCGGCGGACTGTGAGGGAGGTGCCACATGGCCAAGACGGTCGCCTGGACGTGGCACGCCCGCGTCCGCTCGCCCCGCTGAGAGTTCGCCTGTGCGGTGACACACGCCTTGGTGGGGCGTCACATTCCTTCCTGAGGAGAACCCACCAGTGCGTCTGCACGACTTTTCCGATGACTACCTGGACGACGAGAGCGCCTACGACAACCGGCGTTCCCGACCACGCAAACCGAAACGCGGCGGCAAGGACACAGCGGACCGTTTCGCCGCGGCCTTCAGCGAACCCGAGGAGGTTTTCGACCCGCAGTCGACCCGTGCCGGCCGGCTGACCGAGCAGGAGCGAGCCAGGCTCGCCGCCGTTCGGGAGAGCGCGCTGGCCGCCCCGCCCCTGCCCCCGGGCACGGACCGCTGGTCCACCTGGGGCGACGGCGAACAGGGCCCGACCCCGAGGCCGGGCTGGGTGGTCACGGAGCTGGCCGCGGCCGACAGCGAGCTGGGCATCCTGAAGACGGGTAAGGAGGCCGATGTCTTCCTGATCCAGCGGGCGGTGCCCGACACCGACCGTGGGTGCCTCATGGCCGCGAAGCGGTACCGCTCGAACGAGCACCGACAGTTCCACCGGGACGCGGGCTACCTGGAGGGCCGGCGCATGCGCCGCAGCCGCGAGATGCGCGCGATGGCCAACCGGACCTCCTTCGGCCGCAACCTGATCGCCGAACAGTGGGCGGTGGCCGAGTTCGCCGCTCTTTCGAGGCTGTGGTCGGCCGGCGCGCCGGTGCCGTACCCGGTGCAACGCAGCGGCACAGAGCTGCTGATGGAGTACCTGGGCGACGACGACGGCGTGACGGCCCCGCGCCTGGCGGAACTGCGCCCGGCGGGCGAGGAGCTGCGTGACCTGTGGTACCAGCTGGTCGCGGTGCTGGACCTGCTGGCGGGCGAGGGCCTGACCCACGGCGACCTGTCCGCGTACAACCTGCTGGTCCACGAGGGCAGGCTGATGCTGATCGACCTGCCGCAGATCGTGGACGTGGTGGCCAACCCGAGAGGCCTGGAGTTCCTGGCCAGGGACGTGACGAACGTCGCGACCTGGTTCCAGGCGAGAGGCCTCCCGGAAGAAGAAGCCAACCCCACGACGTTGACCGAGGAGCTGGTGGCGACAGCCGGACTGGACTGACCACCACTCAAGCCCGGGGGAGGTGACCCCCGCCGGCCGGACACCACATCCGGCCGGCGGGGCAGTTCCCATCACGCCGACACCTCGTCCAAACCCCACAGTCCACCTCCGGAGCCGCCCACCCACCTCCCCGTATCAACCGTCAACCTCGGCCCTCCCTGACGAAGGAAGCGTCGACCCTCAGCCCACTGTGTCGAACGTCATGATGTGGATCCGTCCGCCCTGCGAGGCGCTCAGATCCATGGTCTGGCGGCCCGCTCAGGGGGTAGGCCGCCAGGCCCCGAGGGCGACCCGCAGGTGATAACGGTCCCGTCACGCACCGCCCGCCCAACCCGTCGAGTACTCTGGTGATCGCACCGCGAGCGGACCCTGTGCCGCTCCCCTGCCCGGCGAGAACCCGGCCAAGCGGTGCCCACCACGCACTTAGGCGCAACGTGCGCCGGGCTCGTCCGTGCCCCTGCCCGAGTCAGGGGGTCTCCGAGACGTGCCATGTCCCGAGAGGACCCTTGTGACGACCATGCACGACCGGTCGGCGTCAGCCGGCCGCAACCACCGCAAGCCGCGCAACCGCGTGGGCGGCGGCAAACCCAGCGGCAAGCCGACCCGGCGGCCCCGCGTCAGCCACACCCCGGTGCTGGAGGACTTCCCCATCACCCCCATCCCGGCCGTCGACTCGTTCGACGAGCTGGGCCTGCCGGCGAAGCTGTCGGCCGAGCTCGCCAAGGCGGGCATCACCAAGCCGTTCCCCATCCAGGCCGCGACCCTGCCCGACGCCCTCGCCGGCCGGGACGTGCTGGGCCGTGCCCAGACCGGCTCCGGCAAGACCCTCGCGTTCGGTCTCGCGCTGCTGTCGCGTCTCGACGGTGGCCAGGCCCGCCCGAAGCACCCGCGCGCGATCGTCCTCGTCCCGACCCGTGAGCTCGCCATGCAGGTCAGCGACGCGCTGACCCCGCTCGCCAAGGCGCTGGGCCTGTGGTGCCGCACGGTCGTGGGCGGCCTGTCGTTCACCAAGCAGGCCGACCAGCTGCGTCGCGGCGTCGACCTGCTGATCGCCACCCCGGGCCGGTTGTCCGACCACGTCCGCCAGGGCACCTGCGTGCTCGACGAGGTCCAGTTCACCGCGCTCGACGAGGCCGACCAGATGGCCGACATGGGCTTCATGCCGCAGGTCCGCGCGATCCTCGACCTCACGCCCGACGGCCAGCGCATGCTGTTCTCGGCCACCCTGGACGGCGACGTCCAGCAGCTGGTCGAGCGCTACCTGCACGACCCGGTGACGCGCTCGGTGCAGCCGGCGACGGCCAGCGTGACCACCATGGACCACCACGTCCTGCTGGTGTCCAAGGAGGACAAGCCGGCCGTGATCGCGGAGATGGCCGCGCGCGAGGGCCGCACGATCCTGTTCCTCCGCACGAAGCACCACGTCGACCGCCTGACCGCCAAGCTCCGCTCGATCGGCGTCCGCGCCGGTGCGCTGCACGGCGGCAAGACGCAGGGCGCCCGCAACCGCGTCCTGGACGACTTCCGCGAGGGCTCGCTCCCCGTGCTGGTCGCGACGGACGTCGCCGCCCGCGGCATCCACGTGGACGGGGTCAGCCTGGTCGTGCACGTCGACCCGCCGGCCGACTCGAAGGCGTACCTGCACCGCGCGGGCCGCACCGCCCGCGCCGGCGAGTCGGGCACGGTGGTCACGGTGGCGACGCACCAGGAGCGCCGCACGGTGTTCCGCATGACCGAGCAGGCCGGCGTGCGCCCGAAGAGCACGACGGTCCGGCCGGGCGCCGACGACCTGGTGCGCATCACGGGCGCCCGCGTCCCGAGCGGCGAGCCGATCGTCGAGCAGGAGCAGGCCAAGCGCCCACCCCGCAGCCGCACCGCCGGCGGCGGCTACCGCGGCCAGGGCGGCCGCAAGCGCTTCACCCCACGCCGTCCCCGCGGCGACCGGGCCTAGTGTTCTGAAAACTGACGCCCCGAGCCGGGGAACCGGGTACGTCCTGCTTCCCCGGCGCTAGTCCCGCAGTCCGGCCACCGGTCCGATCACGATGATCGCCGGTGGCCGGATTCCTTGTGCGGTCACGTCCGCCGCCACCTTGTCCAAGGTGGACCTGACCACCCGTTGCCGTGCCGTGGTGCCCTCCTGGATGACCGCCACCGGCGTGTCCTCCGGCCGGCCACCGGCCAGCAGCGCGGCCGCGATCGCCCCGATCCGCTCGACGGCCATCAGCAGCACCACCGTGCCCCGCAGCGCGGCGAGCGCCGCCCAGTCCACAAGGGATGCGGGGTTCCCGGGCGCGACATGCCCCGACACCACGACGACCTCGTGCGCCACCCCCCGATGTGTGACGGGCACCCCGGCCATGGCGGGCACGCCGAACGCCGAGGTCACGCCCGGCACGACGGTCACCGGCACGTCCGCGGCGGCGCAGGCGAGCAGCTCCTCGAACCCACGCCCGAACACATAGGGGTCGCCCCCCTTGAGCCGCACGACGAACCGCCCCTCGCGCGCGTGCGAGACCAGCAGCTCGTTGATGGCGTCCTGCGAGGCCGCCCGCCCGTAGGGGAGCTTCGCGGCGTCAATGACCGTCACGGACGGTGACAGCTCCTCGAGCAACGCGGCGGGTGCCAGGTGGTCGGCCACCACCACGTCGGCGAGCCCGAGCAACCGCCGCCCACGCACCGTGATCAGATCCGGATCCCCCGGCCCGCCCCCGACGAGTGCCACACCCCGGGGCCGGTCATGCTCGACGGCCACGGCCCCTGCCCGCAGCGCCGCGAGCACCCCGTCCCGCACCGCCGCCGACCGCCGGAAGGCGCCCCCGGCGAGCACCCCGACGAGCAACCCGTCGTGATCACCGGTGGCCGGGGTGACGGCCGTCCCGGCCTCACCCGCGTCGGCCCGCACGCAGAACACCCGCCGGCGCTCGGCCTCGGCCGACACGGCCTCGTTGACGGACGGGGACGAGGTGCAGCAGAGGACGTACCAGGCACCGTCGAGGTCACCGTCCACATACGAACGCTGGTGCCACACCACGGCCCCGGAGGTCGCGAGCGCCTCCACGGAAGGCGTGACCGACGGCGAGACGACCTCGACGACCGCCCCCGACGACACCAGCCGGGGCAGCCGCCGCTGGGCCACCGTCCCCCCGCCGACCACCACGACCCGGCGCCCACCCAACGCCAACCCGGCCAGATAGTGCGACTCACTCATGGCCGACAGCATGCCCGACGCGGACGCCCGCCGTCCGGTCGCGGGCGGCTGAGCACGCGAAAGGCGTCCTTCGTCACCCCCGGCGTGACGAAGAACGCCTCCCGTGCGGCTCACTCAGCCGATCTCGCCCCGCAGGACGTCGTAGAACGCCGACACGCGGCCGTAGACCCCGTAGAGGTCCGGCTCCGCGCAGCCCTCGCCCCACGACACGATGCCGATCAGCTTGCGGGTGCCGTCCGCCGCCGTGCCGACCAGCGGGCCGCCCGAGTCGCCCTGGCAGCTGTCCTTGCCGCCCTCCGCCAGGCCCGCGCACACCATCGTCGCCGGGTCGAACTCCTCCTTGTACGACGCGGTGCACGTGTCGTCGGCCGTGACCGGGACGTCGACCTTGCGGAGAGTGTCCGAGGTGGACCCACCACCACTTTCGGTGACGCCCCAACCCAGTACGGTGCTGTTCGCGCCCGCGGCGTACAGGTCCGCGTCGGACGGCGACGCCAGTGCCAGCGGAGCCTCCGCCAGCGGCGTGTCCAGTGTCAGGACCGACGCGTCACTCGTCAGTGCCGACGAGTTCCAGTCCGGGTGCATCCAGATGCCGGTCACCCCGGCGGTCGTCCCGCCGCCCGCGCTGAGCGTCGTGCGGCCGGCCACCACGCGGATCTTCGCCGCCTCCTGGCCGTCCGTGCAGTGGGCGGCCGTCAGCACCTTCGTCGGCGCGACGATCGTGCCCCCGCAGAACTGGAAACCGTCCTCAGTGGTCAGTGCCACCACGAACGGGTTCTCCTCGACGGTCGTCTCCTCGCCCCCGATGATCATCGGCTGGACGCTCGACGGCTCGGCCGCCTGTGCGGCGGTGGCCGTGATGCCGAGCGTGGTGACAGCCGCTGCGGCAACCCCGATCAGGCGAAGCACACGCCTTGCCTCAGCCATGCCTGTTCTCCCTTGTTCAGGCTCGTCGTGATCACGAGCTGACTCATGGCTACAAGGCGCGCACAGACCGCCACAACGGCTGAACGTTGTAGGCCGAACGGGTGAAAAAGGTCAAAAACGAGCCGCTGACCAGCGAAAACCTAACGACCCGACGAAAGGATGGACTTCACCGACGACTGCCCCACAGCACCAGCGTCGATGACCATTCGTCCACCGACGCCCCGCCGCTCGCCAACCCGTGGATCGGCGCGGCGGACAGCAGCCGACCGTCCACCGTGTACCCCGCGTCCAGCAGCGCGTCCCGCGCCGGGCCCACGCTGCCCAGCTCGTGCACCTCGAGCACGATCCGGGACGCGCCGGTGGCGGCACACGCACGCACCACGTCCCCACGCGCCGTGCCCAGGTACACCGCGTCCGGCTCGGGCAGCCCGGCCAGGGCCTGGGGCACCGCCCTGTCGACCAACCGGACATCCACCCCGAACCGGCGCGCGTTCGCGGCCAGGCGGACGCACATCCCGGCGTCGTTCTCCACGGCGATCACCGCCGCGCCCAGCCGGCCGGCCTCGATGCCGATCGCGCCGGCGCCCGCCGCCACGTCCCACACCAGCGTGCCCGGTCGCGGCGCGAGCCTCGCCAGCGCGAGCGCACGCAGCTCCGGGGATCCGCTCGGTTCGCCGAACACCTCGGCCGGTAGCGCCCAGCCGTCCGCGGGCGGCGCCGGCTCCCCGCCCGCGAACCAGCAGGGCCCGCCCACCCGGTCGAGCTCGGCCAGGCACAGCACCACGTTCGGGACGCGCCAGGGCCGGGCGGCGGCCTCCGCCGGCTCCACTATGGACAGCTCCTCGGCCGGCCCGCCGACGTCCTCGGCCACGACGAGCGTCCGGCGCCAGCCCGACAGCGCGTCCGCGAGCTCGGCCGGACCGGCACCCGGCGTGGTCAGCACCCCGACCGCCGGCCGTGCCCGGCACACGTTCACCGCGCGGCGGAAACCGTCGCCGTGCGTGCTCACCACCGCCAGGTCGTCCCACGGCCGCCGGACCAGCGCCGCGACCCTCTGCACGGCCGACGTCGCCGGCAGGCACTCGGCCGGCAGGCCTCGTGCCCGCAGCTCACGCAGCGCGCCGAAGTACCCGGGATCGCCGGGCACCAGCACGACCGCCCGCTCCCCCGCGGCGACCGCCGTGGCCAGGGCGTCCAGCGCCGTCACAGGCAGGCGCGGCGACGCCGGCACCTCCAGGACGGTCCCCGCGGTGACGTGCCGGCGCAGGGCCGGCCCGGGCCCGACGACCAGCCGCGCCGAGGCAAGCGCTTGCCCGGCCCCGGGCGGCAGCTGGTCGCCGGCGAGCCCGATCAGGGTCACCCTCGCGGTCATACCGCCAATTCGACCACGTGCCGGGTTACCTCGCGGAACTTTTTCGCCGGATAGTAGTCAGAGATCCGCTTTTTCGAACTTGATCTCCTTCGCGGCGTCCGAGGTGAAGTTGTACTTGACCGTCTTCAGGCCGAACGGCTTGGTCGGGTCGACCGCGAAGACCGTGCTCGACCGCGGCGGGTTCCTGGTCTCGGCCGGACCGTACTTGTAATCGCCGGTCAGCCCGTCGAACTTGACCGTGCCAAGCTCGTTCGACGCCTTGAGGATGCCGTCCCGCGACAGGTCACCCAGCTCGACGGCCTTCTCCAGCACGGCGGTCATCGCGCGGGCCTGGTTGTAGCCGAAGGCGAAGTAGTAGTCCGGTTCCTGGTCCGGTGCGTACTTCGTCGCGTCGGCCACCATCTTCTTCATGCCCGGCACGGACTCGTCGCCCCACTCGGTGCCCTCCGCCACGATCAGCACGGACTGCTGCATGTACGGCGCCACCGCGGACTTCGCGAGCGCACCCGTGTAGCTCGGCGACTGGCCCATCCACTGTGGCGCGAACCGGGCCTGCGCGGCGGTGCCCCAGATCTTCGCCGCGTCGGACGGCGTGGCCACCAGGAACACCATCTGGCACTTCGCCCCGGCGAGCGCGCCGATCTGCCCGGCGTAGTTCTCGGTGCCCACCTTGAACTTCTGCGTGTTGGCGACCGTGAAGCCGTACTTCTCGGCGGCGAAGTCGATGCCCTGCTGGCCGGCCTCGCCGTAGACGTCGTCCTGGATCATCGTGCAGATCGTGTCGCCCTTGGACCCGCCGCCGTCGGACAGGTAGTAGTCCATCGCGTTGATGGCCTGGACCTGGTACGGCGCGCCGACCGGCAGCAGGTTGGACTCCCGCACCCACAACGCGTCCAGCGACGCGGGCGCGGCGAGGATCTTGTCCGTCTTGAGCTGCGGCAGCACGGCCAGCGTCGGCGCGGTCCCCAGGACCTGGGTGAACGCGACCACGTCACCCTTGATCTTGTTGTACTTCTGGACCGCGACGTCGGTCTTGTACTGCGAGTCCTCCTGGACCAGCTCGACCTTGTACTTGCCGGCCACGCCGCCCGACTCGTTGAGCGCCTTGAAGAAGACCTCGTTGCCGGCGGTCAGCGGCTGCCCGATCACCGCGACGGTGCCCGTGAGTGGCGTGAGCACGCCGAGTTTGATCGTCTTGCCGTCGAAACCGGTTACGTTGCCCGGCGCGCCGGCCGAGCCGCCGCTGCCGCCGGTGTCCTCCCCCGCCCCGCCGCAGGCCACCAGGACCAGTGCGAGACTCATAGCCAGTACGCCTTTGATCACCCGCATGGTGACGCCTCCTTGCGTCAGTAGGAGAACGGCCAGGCCTTGAAGTAGGCCTTGACCCGAAACCAGATGCCGGCGAGCCCTCGCGGCTCGAACACGAGGAACAGCACGATCAGCAGCCCGAAGATGGCCTGGTTGAGCGCGAAGACGGAGATGAAGCCGTCCCCGCCCGCCTCGGTCGCGACGCCGGGGATGGCGCTCGAGTACTCGTCGATGAGCGCGGGCAGCGCGCCGACGAAGATCGCGCCCAGGATCGACCCGAAGATCGTGCCGAGCCCGCCGACGATGATGATCGCGATGTACTGGATGGACAGCAGCAGCGTCCAGTCGTCCGGGCTGACGTGCTGCTGGTAGGAGCCGAACAACGCGCCGGCCATGGCGGCGATCGCGCTGGAGACCATGAACGCGCCGATCTTGTACCGGCCGGCACGCACGCCGATGACCTCGGCGGCCTGGTCGTGGTCGCGGACCGCACGCAGTGCCCGGCCGGGCCGCGTGCGGACGAGGTTCTTGGCCAGCAACGCGACGATCGCGACGAGCCCCCAGACGAGCCAGAAGTAGCCCTGGTTGCGGGAGTAGTTCTCGCCGGCCAGTTCCAGCGCGCCGAGGTCGACCGGGCCGAGCGTGGCCTGCGCGCCGACGGACGTGCCGTTGTTGCCGCCCGTGACGTCGCGGAGGTTCCGCCAGACGTGCTCGCCGATGAAGATCAACCCGAGCGTGACGATCGCGAGGTAGTGGCCGCGCAGGCGCAGCGCGAACGGGCCGATGAGACCGCCGAGCACCGCGCCGACGGCCGCGGACGCCAGGAGCCACACGGGAAGCGGCAGCCCGAGGTCCCCGCCGACGACCGCGGCCGCGTAGGCGCCGGCGCCGATGAAGAAGGCGTGGCCGAGGGAGATCTGTCCGGTGTAGCCGGTGAGCAGGTTCAGCCCGATGGCGCCGATCGCGGTGATGCCGGAGTAGATGAGGACGGACAGCCAGAAGTCGTCCTGCACGACGGTCGGCAGCACGAGGAGGGTGACCAGCATGAGCGCCAGCCCTGCCTTCGCCATCGGGGAGCCGAACAGGCGCAGGTCCTGCGCGTAGCCGCGGACGAGGTTGCGATGGGGCTTCATATGCGCCTCACGTCCTTGGTGCCGAGCAGGCCGTACGGGCGGATGAGCAGGATCAGGATCATGAGCACGTACGGGACGATGACCGAGACGTTGTCGCCGGCCCAGGAGAACAGCTGGTCCTGGTAGCCGCGGGTGAGCGCCTCGGCGAGGCCGATGACCACGCCGCCCAGGACCGCGCCGGCCGGGGAGTCGAGGCCGCCGAGGATCATCGCGGGGAACGCGGCCAGCGCGATGAAGCTGATGCTCGGCTGCAGGCCGCCGGGGCCCGCGGCGAGGGTGATGCCGGCGAGGGCGGCCAGCGCGGCGGCGATGGCCCAGCTGGTCGCGTAGACCCGGCGGGCGCTGATCCCCTGGGCGAGTGCGGCTTCCGGGTCGAAGGCGGTTGCCCGCATGGCCAGGCCCATGCGGGTGAACCGGAAGAACAGGAAGAAGGCGACGACGACGGCGGCGGTGATGCCGATGGTCCAGAGGTCGCGCACGCCGAGGACCAGCTGTCCGATCTGGACGGTCTGGATGTTCCAGGGGTTGTCGACCGGGCGGTTGTCGAAACCCCAGATGGCGGTGATCAGTGGTTCGAGGACGAACAGCAGCCCGATCGTGATCATGATGACGGCGAACGGTGGTTGGCCGACCATGCGGCGCAGCACCATGCGTTCGACACTCGCACCGACGACGGCGGCGGCGACGCAGGCCAGGAGGATCGCGATGCCGAACGCGATGGCCAGGTTGTTGGCGAAGGTGTAGCCGAGGTAGGCGCCCAGGGCCAGCAGACCGCCCTGGGCGAAGTTGATGACGCCGGTGGACTTGTAGATGACGACGAACCCCAGGGCGACGAGGGCGTAGGTGGAGCCGAGCGCCAGACCGGCGAACACGTTGGTGAGGAAGGTGGTCATGCGTACATCGCCTCGATCTCGGGTTCGAAGCGGTGTTCCAGGGCTCTGCGTTTGACCTTCTGGGTGGCGGTCAGCTCGCCGTCCTCGTGGTCCAGTTCCTTGGTGATCAGGGTGAAGCGTTTGATGCGTTCCACCTGGGCCAGTTCCCTGTTGACCTCCTGGACCACCTCGTCGATCAGGCGGTGGATCTCGTCCTTCGTGGACAGATCGGCATATGTCGTGTAGGCCAGGCCTTTGCGGGATGCCCAGTTGCCCACGGTGTCCAGCTCGATGCCGATCAGGGCCGTGACGTACCTGCGGCGGTCACCGATCACCACCGCCTCGCGGATGTACGGGGAGACCTTCAGGCGGTTCTCTATCTCGGACGGGGAGATGTTCTTGCCGCCCGCCGTGATGATGATGTCCTTCTTGCGGTCGGTGATCCGCAGGAAGCCGTCGGCCGACAGTTCGCCCACGTCGCCGGTGTGGAGCCAGCCCTCCTCGTCGATGGCGGCCTTGGTCGCGACCGGGTCGTTGAGGTAGCCCTGGAAGACGCCGGGCGAGCGGGTCAGGATCTCGCCGTCCGGGGCGATGCGGACCTCCACCGACGGCAGTGCCGTGCCCACCTGCCCCAGGCGGATGTCCCCCTCGGGGGTGAGGGTGCAGATCGCCGTGTTCTCCGTCTGGGCGTAGCCCTCACGCACTGGGATTCCGATGGCCCACAGGTATTCCAGCACCTGCGGGGCGATGGGTGCGGCGCCGCTAAGTGCCGATCGCACGCGGGACATGCCCAGTTTCTCCCGCAGGGCGCGGAAGACCAGCAGCTCGCACAGGAAGAGCACGACGCGATCGGACACCGTCAGGCAGTGGGCCATGCGGCGTGGGGCGATCCGCCGGCCGTGCCGTACGCAGGTCCGGTACAGCAACCGTTTCAACGCGGACGCGTCCGCCATCCTGATCTCCACGGTCGCCAGCATCTTCTCCCACACCCGTGGCACGCCCAGGAAAAGCGTCGGCTGCACGTCGCGGAGATCCTGGGGAAAGGACGGGCCGCCCTCGCCGAAGTTCACCACCAGGCCGGCCCACACGCCGTCGATCACCGAGATCAGTCGTTCCGCCACGTGGCACAGGGGCAGGTAGCTCAGGACCTCGTCGCCCTGCCGGGCGCCCAGGACGACGGCCGTCTCGCCGGCCGCCACCAGGTTGGCGTGGGAGATCATCGCGCCCTTCGGGGGGCCGGTCGTGCCGGACGTGTACACCAGGACCGCGGTCGCGTCGGGATCCAGTGCGGCCACCGACTCCTCGTACGCCGCCAGGGATCCCTCCTGCTCCAGGGACGCGAACGCCGGCACGTCCTCGGTGACACCGCGGGGGTCGATCACCACCACGTGGCGCAGCAACGGCAGCCGGGACCGGACCTCCAGGGCCTTGTCCAGTTGTTCCTCGTCCTCGGCGATCAGGACCGACGCCTCGGAGTGCGACAGCAGGTACTCGACCTCCGCGGCCGGCGAGGTCGGGTAGATGCCGACCGTGCACGCGCCCAGGCCCTGCACAGCCAGGTCCGCGACCACCCACTCCGGACGGTTCTCCGCGTGGATGGCCACGCGGTCGCCCGGGCCGACACCCAGTGCGCGCAGGCCCGCGGCGACCGACGCCACGCGCCGCGCGTACTCCGCCCACGTCCACTCCCGCCACACGCCGCGGTGCTTCTCGCGGATCGCGACGTCGCCGGGGCGCTCCCGGGCGTTCTCGAGCAGCCGCGCGCACAGGCTCACGCCGCACCCCCGAGGTAGGCCTCGACCACCTTCGGGTCGCGCTGGATGTCCGCCGGCACGCCCATGGCGATCGGGGTGCCGAAGTCCAGGGCCAGCACGCGGTCGGCCAGGTCCATGACCAGCCGGGTGTCGTGCTCCACGAGGATCATCGCCAGGTTCAGCTCGCGGCGGACCTCCACGAGGTAGCGGGCCATGTCCTCGGTCTCCTCGACGTTCATGCCGGCGACCGGCTCGTCGAGCAGCAGCAACCTCGGGTCCATGGCCAGCGCCCGCCCCAGCTCCGCGCGTTTCGCCACCCCGTAGGGCAGCAGGCCGGCCGGCGTGTGGCGGTACGGCTCCAGCTCCAGCAGCTCGACGATCTCCTCGCAGGCCGCCCGGTGGCTGACCTCCTCGCGCTTGGCGCGGCCCCACCACGCCATCCCGGCGAGGATCCCCGTGCGCATCAGGTGGTGACGGCCCAGCATGAGGTTCTCGATGAGCGTGAGCTGCTCGAACAGGCCGAGGTTCTGGAACGTCCGCGCCACGCCCATGCCGGCGATGCTGGCGGGTGAGCGACCGCCCAGCCGCGTCCCGGCCAGCGTGATCGTGCCGCGCTGGGGCCGGTAGACGCCGTTGAGGCAGTTGAAGATGGACGTCTTGCCGGCGCCGTTGGGACCGATGACGGCGAACAGCTCGCCCTCGCCGACGGTGAAGCTCACGCCGTTCAAGGCCGTCACACCGCCGAAGCGAAGCGTCAGGTCGTCGACCTCCAGCAGCGTTCTGCGCCCATGGTTCGCTCCGCAAGCTCCGCTCACGCGCTCCATCGCTTCTTCCTCCGGTAGCTCTTGACCTGCGCGAAGGAGTGGTCGGTGGCACCCCCGAGGTAGAACTCGCGGATGTCCTCGTCGTCGAGCAGGTCCGCCGCCAGGCCGTCGCGCACGACCTTGCCGACCTCCAGCACGTAGCCGTAGCCGGCGATCGACAGCGCCATGACCGCGTTCTGCTCGACCAGCAGCACGCTCGTGCCCTGGCCGTTGATCTGGACGACGATGTCGCGGACCTGCTCGACCAGCCGGGGCGCGAGGCCGAGCGACGGCTCGTCGAGCAGCAGGAGCCTGGGTCTGGCCATGAGCGCCCGGCCGATCGCGAGCATCTGCTGCTCGCCGCCGGACAGGTACCCGGCCGTGGACCGGCGGCGCTGGGCGAGAACCGGGAACAGGTCGTACACCCTGGTCACGTCCTCGCGGTACTCGCCGCGCCGGCGTGAGTGGGCGCCGGCGCGGAGGTTCTCCTCGACGGTCATCTCCGCGAAGATCCGCCGGCCCTCCATGACCTGCGCGACGCCTCTGCCGACGACGAGCGCGGGGTCCGCGCCGGTCAGGTCGTCACCCGCGACCCGCACCGAGCCCTTGGTGATCTTGCCGCGGTGGGCGATGAGCAGGCCGGTGATCGCGCGGAGCAGGGTGGTCTTGCCGGCGCCGTTCGCGCCGAGCAGTGCCACGATCGCGCCGTCCGGCACGTCGAGGGACAGGCCTCGGAGGACGAGGACGACGTCGTCGTACACGACCTCGAGGTTGTTGACCGACAGGACAGGCACCGTCATTGGCGACTCCCACGTGACGTCGATCACGCCAAACACGGACCGTAGCCCGGCGTGCGATCGACGGGCAAGGATCAAGCCGAACCGTTACCAGCCGGGCATATCGGTCGCGGGTGGACCTCCAGCGGCACGCGACCGCGGGAATGTCAGACTCGACCGCGTGACCTCGGTTTTCGACTGGCTCGACACCCATGCGGACGAGCGGCGCCGCGCCGGCCTCGCCCGGCAGCTGCGGCCCCGGCGCGTCGACTCGGACCACCTCGACCTCGCCGGCAACGACTACCTGGGCCTGTCCCGCGACAAGCGGGTGACCGGGGCGGCCGCGGCGGCGACGCTGCGGTGGGGTGCCGGTTCGAACGCGTCCCGGCTGGTCACGGGCACGATCGAGCCGCACACCGAGCTGGAGCACGAGCTGGCGTCGTTCTGCGGGGCGCAGGCGGCGCTGGTGTTCTCGTCGGGCTTCATGGCGAACCTGGGCGTGGTGACCGCGCTGTCCGGGAAGGGCTCGGCCATCGTGACCGACGCCTACCTGCACGCCTCGCTGATCGACGGCTGCCGGCTGTCCCGGGCCGACGTGGCGGTCATGCCCCACGGCGACGTCGCGGCGATCACACACGCGTTGAAGACCCGGCGGACCGAGCGCGCACTGGTGGTGACCGACTCGGTGTTCTCCGTGGACGGTGACCTGGTGCCGCTGCGTGACCTGCACGCCGCGTGCCGTGCGCATGGCGCGGCGCTGGTCATCGACGACGCGCACGGCCTGGGGGTGCGTGGCGACGGCGGTCGCGGGGCGGTGGCCGAGGCCGGCCTGATCGGCGAGCCGGACGTGGTGACGACGGTGACGCTGTCGAAGTCCCTCGGCGCCCAGGGCGGTGCCGTGCTGGGGCCGCGGCGGGTCGTCAAGCACCTGGTCGACACGGCGCGGAGCTTCATCTTCGACACCGGCCTGGCCCCGTCGAGCACGGCGGCCGCGCTGACCGCCCTGCACATCCTGAAGGACGAGCCGGACCTGCCGGAGCGGGTGCGGTCGAACGCTCAGGCGCTGGCCGCGCGGCTGCGTGCCGCCGGGCTGAAGGCGACGGAGCCGGACGCGGCCGTGGTGTCGGTCCTGGCGCCGACACCCGAGCAGGCGGCGGCGTGGGCCGAGGACTGCCGGGCCGCGGGCGTGTGGGTCGGCTGCTTCCGGCCGCCGTCGGTGCCGGACGGGGTCTCCCGGCTACGGCTGACGGCCCGCGCGGACCTGACGGAGGCGGACCTGGACCGCGCCGTCGACGTGATTACCCGGCACGCGCCCTGAAGGACCCCTTCGAGACGCTCGATGCCCTGAAGGGGTCCTTCAGGGCATGAGGCGCCGCGCTCTGGGTATCAGATCCAGTCGCCGTCGCGCATGAGGTCGCGGCCCGCGATCTCGTTGACCTCGCGCCATGCCTGAACCAGCCGCGGCTCGACCCGGAAGTACGGGTAGTTCGACAGCGTCCGGGGGTCGAAGCCGGTCCGCTCGGCGAACGCGGCCTTGAGCTCGTCGGCAGGCTCCACCTGGCTGGCGACACCCTCGATCAGCACCACGTCCCTGGTCGCGCCGAGCGTCAGGCGGACCCGCCCGTTCGCCGCGATGTTGCGGGCCGTCGGGTTCGTGGCCAGCGTCGACAGGTACAGCGCCTGGCCGTCCCAGTGGAACGACAGCGGCACCAGGCACGGCACCCCGCCGTCGGCGGTGGCCACCCACGCGTCGACGTCCTGCTCCAGCCGGCGGAGGGTGTCCTTGCGACGCTGGTCACGGGTCCTCGGTTCGTCCATGGCCCATCTGACCACAAGGGCGGCTACACCTGGTCTTCCAACACGTCCAGGTAGGCCATCAGCCTCGTGTACACGCCCGGCTTGCCCGGGCCGGCGCAGCCCTCGCCCCAGGAGGTGATGCCGGCGAGGCGGCCGTCGACGATGAGGGGGCCGCCGGAGTCGCCCTGGCAGGAGTCGACGCCGCCCTGGGGGACGCCCGCGCACACCATCGCCTCGGGCTTGTACGCCGGGTAGGACTTCGTGCAGTCCGGGTCGGTCATCAGGGGGACGCTCGCCTGCAGGAGGTACCGGGACGGCTGGCCGTCGGCGGCGGTGCGGCCCCAGCCCAGGATCAGGCCCGGCTGGCCTGCCGCGTACAGGTTGGTGTCGCTCTTGCCCGGCAGGTCGAGCGGCTCGTACGGCAGCCGCGCGGCCAGCGTCAGGACCGAGACGTCGGCACCGGCACGCACGTCGGTGAACTGCGGGTGGACCCAGATGGACTTGACCGGGGACGTCATACCCGCCCCGCTCTCCTTGTCCTCGCGGCCGGCGACCACGACGATGTCCGCCGGGCGCTTGCCCGCCGCGCAGTGGGCGGCCGTGATGACCTTGTTGTCGTCGACCAGCGTGCCGCCGCAGAACTGGAAGCCGTCGGCGGTCGTGAGGTACACCACGTACGGGAAGTCGGCGATGCTCGCCCGGCTGCCGCCGACGATGTCCTGGGTCGCGCTGGCCTGGGTGAGCCCGATGACCGCGGCGGCCGTGGCCAGCGCGGCGGCGAGCAGGAGCCGGGTGAACCGCGAGGTCGCCCCCATGTGTCGATCTCCTCACTGTTGGCTACCCCGACCATCCCCGTTCGGCGTGGACCGGGGCAACTTGACCATGTAGCTCAACCGGGTGAACTCGGCGATCGGGCATGCTGGGGGCGTGCGTAGCGTCCTGGTGCTCGTCGCCCTCCTGCTGGCGGGCTGCACGAGCGCGTCACCGGCGACCCCGGCCACCACGCCGCCCAGCTCGTCCTCGACGTCCGTCTCGTCCGGTGCGCCAACGCCTCCCGCCGCTCCACAGTGGACCGTGGGGGCCACGCCGCTGCCGCTGCGGCCGGACGGGTTCGGCCAGGTGCTGCCGACGCCACCCGCGCTCACCAACCGGTCGCTGCCGACCGTCGACCGGCTGCCGCCGCCGGCGGACGGCCGGTACGCCTCGACCGTCGCCGCCGTGCCGGACGACGTGCTGGCGCGGAGCACGTGGCAGCCCTCCTGCCCGGTGCCCGCGCGCGACCTCCGATATCTCACGATGTCGTTCTGGGGCTACGACAACCACCCGCACACCGGCGAGATGATCGTCAACGCGCGGGTCGCGGACGCGGTCACCCGCGTGTTCGGCCACCTGTACGAGGCCAGGTTCCCGCTCGAGGAGATGCGGGTGGTGGCGGCCCCGGAGCTGACCGCGCCGCCGACCGGCGACGGCAACAACACCTCCGCCTTCGTGTGCCGCGGCGCGGTCGGGCAGACGCGGTGGTCGGCGCACGCCTACGGGCTGGCGGTCGACGTGAACCCGTTCTGCAACCCGTACGTCAAGGGGAACCTCGTGCTGCCGGAGCTCTCCTCGTCCTATGTGGACAGGGCGAACGTGCGGCCCGGCATGATCGAGCCCGGCGACGTCGTCGTGCGGTCGTTCGCCGCCATCGGCTGGTCGTGGGGCGCGGAGTGGACCTCCCTCAAGGACATCCAGCACTTCAGCGCTACGGGTGACTGAGGCCCCGCAGCACGATCTCCAGTCCTCTGTGGAACTCCTGGTCACCGCCGACGTGCCGCGCCGTGGCGGCGGTCTCGGCCAGCAGCGGGAACTGCTCCTGCGCCGCCATGGCCGCGGTGCCGGCACCCGTGAGCGGGCCGTAGTGCTCGTTCTGCAGCATCCCGAAGAAGTACGCGACGACCGTCCGCTGCGCGACCACGCGCCGCTCGCCGGTGAACCCGGCGTCGGTGAGGATCGCGAGCATCGCCTCGATCTGCACCAGTGACGCGGGCACGACGTGCCGGTGCCGCAACAGCAGCGGCACCGTCGCCGGGTGGGTGACCACGGCCTTGCGGATGCGGGACAGGATCTCGGTGATCCGGTCCCGCCAGTCACCCGGCGGGACGGCCAGGTCGACGCCGGCCAGCACGTGGTCGACGACGAGGACCTCCAGCTCGTCCTTGTCCGTCACGTAGCGGTACAGCGACATCGTCGCCATGCCCAGCTCCTTCGCGACCGCGCGCATGGTCAGCGCGTCGAGGCCGTCGCGGTCGATCACGGCGAGGGTGGCGGTCGCGAGGCGTTCGGTGGTCAGCGAGCGAGGGCGGGGCACGGGTTGACAGCGTACGCGATACGCGCATACTCGTAGATGTACGTTGTACGCCTATCTCGGAGGACCTCTCATGGATCATGTGCCGGCCAGGGAACTGGTGGACGTCCACGGCGCCCGCGTGCGCCTTCCGGACCCCGATCGCCTGGTACACCTGCAGTTCCGCCGCTTCGCGGGCTGCCCGGTGTGCAACCTGCACCTGCGGTCGTTCGTGGCGCGGCACGCGGAGGTCGAGGCCGCGGGCATCCGCGAGGTCGTGCTGTTCCACACGAACACGGCCGACCTGCGCCCGCACGTCGCGGACCTGCCGTTCGCCGTGGTCGCCGACCCGGCCAAGGACCTGTACCGCGAGTTCGGCGTCGAGTCCTCACCCCGGTCGCTGCTGCACCCGAAGGCCTGGCCGTGGATCGTGCGGGCGATCGCCGCCGGGCTGCCGGACGTCCTACGCAAGCGCAGGCCGTTGCCACCGCCCAGGCCCGAGGGCGGCCGGCTGGGACTGCCGGCGGACTTCCTCATCGCACCGGACGGCCGGGTGCTCGCGAGCCACCACGGCACCCACGTCTACGACCAGTGGTCGGTCGACGAGCTGCTGAACCTCTTACCTGCCAGGGAGAACAAGCCATGATCCGCCATGTGACGCCTGCTCCACCTGCTCGCCTACGGCGCGATCATCGCCGTGGGCGCGATGGAGGTCGCCGACTAGCTCTGCGTGCCGGAGCCGTTCGCGTCGCTGTCATTGTTGTCGTCGTTGTTGCCGCGGCGACCGAACGTGCTGAACACCCGTCCCGCGGCGCCGGAGACGGCCTCGCCGACCTCGCTGAGGACCTTGGCGAGCGGGTCGGTCGAGCTGTTCCACGACTCCTTGTACGACTTGCCGGCCGCCCTGACGTCGTCCATCAGGTTGGAGGCGGGCTGGTCGTCGTCGCGGCGCAGGTAGTCGCCGGCGAGGATCGAGCGGTACTCCTCGGACGCGGCCCAGCGCTGCAGCTGCGCGGCACGCACCACGGCGAACGGGTGGCTCATGTGCTCGACGGTCATCAGCTTCAGGATGCTGTCGCGGATGTCGTCGACTTCCTCGTACTCCTTGGCCTGCTGCATGAACTCGGGGATGTCGATGTCGGACATCGAGATGCCGCCGGCCATGTACACGTGCTGGCGCAACGCGGCCGCCGGGTCCTGCGAGCACAGCAGGCCCGCGCGGTCGCCGGTCAGCTCGGCCTTGCGGTACCACTCCATGAGCGCCGCGATCACCGCACGCAGGCCGATCGCGCCCAGCGCCATCCACTGGATGGTGGACTGCAGGCGCAGCAACCGCATGAGCAGCGTGCGCAGCACGTTGTGGCCGGACAGGATGTGGCCGACCTCGTGACCGATCACCACGCGCAGGCTGTCGTGGTCGAGCGCCTCGACGATGCCGGTGGTGACCACGATGAACGGCTTGTCGATGCCGATGGCGTACGCGTTGGCGACGGGGTGCCGCGCGACGTACAGGTCCGGCACGGTGTCCAGGTCCAGCGTCTCGGCGCAGTCGACGCGCAGCTGGTTGAGCCTCGGGTACTGCTTCTCCCCCACGCGGATGGCGGAAGCCAGCGTGAACAACCGCTCGGCCCGCTCGTTCCACATCCCGGCGACGGCCTTCAGCACGGAGGACACGCCGGGCACGGCGCGCAGGGTCGCCATGGCCGCGCGGTCGGCCGGGTGCTCGTAGGCCCGGGGGCTGATGCCGCGGAAGCGAACGCGGGTCGTCCCGCTCTGCTCGATGTCATTGTTGTCGGTCACGGCGTCCTCCCTCGGTCCGTGAGCCCCACCATATGCCTGAAAAGGTGAGCAGGGGGTCAGTTCCGGCGGCGTTAGCCCGTTCGCGCACATCGCGGACGGCGACGCAACCTCGGCGGGACTAGGGTGGATCCGCCCCTGAAAGTGATCACCTGAGTGGGAGACACGATGAGCCTGGAGCGCCCCACCGCGCCCGATCCGTACTCGCTGCTGCCGGCCGTCGGCTCGTTCACGGTCACCTCGGCCGACGTGACCGACTCACAGCAGCTGCCGCTCTCCGCCGTGCACGGCAGCGCGGGCGGCGAGAACCGCTCACCACAGCTGTCCTGGGAAGGCGCGCCGGAGGGGACGAAGAGCTACGTGGTGACGTGCTTCGACCCGGACGCGCCCATCCCGGGCGGGTTCTGGCACTGGATCGCGGTGAACATCCCCGCCTCGACCACCGAGCTGCCGACCGGCGCCGGCAAGGACGACGACAGCCTGCCCGGTGACGCGTTCCACGTCCGCAGCGACTTCGGGACCCGCGAATACGGCGGCGCCGCCCCGCCGCAGGGCGACGTGCCGCACCGGTACTACTTCGTGGTGCACGCGGTCGACGTGGAGAAGCTGGAGGTCGACGAGAGCGCCTCGGCGGCGTTCGTGAGCTTCAACCTCGCGTTCCACACGCTGGCCCGTGCCATCATCACACCGACCTACCAGCACTAGTTCATGTTGAATGGGGCACGTGACGCATTTCGACCTGGTCATCATCGGCACGGGCTCCGGTAACTCGATCCTCGACGCGCGGTTCGCGGACTGGCGCGTCGCGATCGTCGAGAAGGGCGTGTTCGGCGGCACCTGCCTCAACGTGGGCTGCATCCCGACGAAGATGTTCGTGCACCCCGCCGACCTGGCCGCGGCGCCGGGCGCGGGGGCACGGCTCGGGGTGGACCTGACGCTCGACGGCGTGCGCTGGGCCGACGTCCGGGACCGGATCTTCGGCCGGATCGACCCCATCGCCGCGGGCGGGCGGGAGTATCGCCGCAACCACCCGGACAACGCGAACGTCACCGTGTTCGAGGGCACCGCCCGCTTCACCGGGCCGCGGTCGCTCGACGTGGACGGCACGCCGATCACCGCCGACCGGGTCGTGCTCGCGGCGGGTGGGCGCCCGGTCGTGCCGGACGTGCCTGGCCTCGCCGAGGCCGGCTACCACACGTCCGACACGATCATGCGGCTCGAGGAGCTGCCGCGGCACCTGACGATCATCGGCAGCGGGTTCGTGTCCGCGGAGTTCGCGCACGTGTTCTCGTCGTTCGGCGTCGAGGTGACGGTCATCGCGCGGTCGAACGCGTTGCTGCGGCACGAGGACGGCGACATCAGCGCGCGGTTCACCGCGCTGGCGCGGGAGAAGTGGGACGTCCGGCTGGAGCGGAAGGTGCTGCGGGCGGCGCGCTCGTCCGACGGCGTCCTCCTGGACCTCGACGGCGAGGAGCTGGCGACCGACCTCGTCCTGGTGGCGATCGGCCGGACACCGAACTCGGACCTGCTGAACCTGCCGGCGGCGGGCGTCGACGTCACGGCGGACGGGCACGTCGTCGTCGACGAGTACCAGCGCACCACGGCGGAGGGCGTGTGGGCGCTGGGCGACATCAGCTCGCCGTTCGAGCTGAAGCACGTGGCGAACCACGAGGCGCGGATCGTCCAGCACAACCTGCTGAACCCGTCCGCGCCCATCGAGGCCGACCACCGGTTCGTGCCGCACGCGGTGTTCACCTCGCCGCAGCTGGCGTCGGTGGGGCTGACGGAGGAGCAGGCCGCCTCGCAGGGCGTCCGGTACGTGACGGCGAAGCAGGACTACGCGGGGATCGCGTACGGCTGGGCCATGGAGGACACGACGGGGTTCGCGAAGCTCGTGGCCGACCCGGCGTCGGGGCAGCTGCTGGGCGCGCACATCCTGGGTCCGCAGGCGTCGACGCTGATCCAGCCGCTCATCCAGGCGATGAGCTTCGGCCTGGACGCGCGGACGATGGCGCGCGGGCAGTACTGGATCCACCCGGCCATGCCGGAGCTGGTGGAGAACGCGCTGCTGAACCTCCCGCTCGACTGATGCGCGTGCTACTCGCCCGGCACGGCCAGACGGAGTGGAACGTGCTGGGCCGCCGCCAGGGCCAGCTCGACTCTCCCCTGACCGCCGCCGGCCTGGCCCAGGCCCACCGCCATGCCCGCTCCCTCGCCGACCACGACCTGGACGCGATCTTCACCAGCCCCCTGGGCCGCGCCGCGACGACGGCGGCCGTCATCGCCGAGGCGGTCGGCCTCCCGGTCACGGTGGTCGACGAGCTGGCCGAGGTCCACCACGGCGACTTCGCGGGCCTGACGAACGCGGACATCGCCGAACGCCACCCGACCGCCGCCCGCGAACGCGCCCAGGACAAGTACCACTGGCGCTTCCCGAACGGCGAAAGCTACGCCGACGCCGACCTGCGAGCCGCGAAGGCCCTCGCGTTCGTCGCCCAGCAGTCCCGCACGCCACTGATCGTCTCGCACGAGATGATCGGGCGGATGCTGCTGCGCAACCTCCTCGACGAGGACCCGGCCGACGCGCTGCGCCGCGACCAACCCCACGACGTCATCTACGTGGTGAGCGATGGCACGCTGACGAGCGCACGGGCGGCCTCCGGCCCCCGGAATCCAGCGTAGCGGCGGGCACCGACAGTTCCGGGGGGCCTGGCAGCCGGCTGTGGAGGAACGGCCGCACCGACGGACCGTTCGCTCGGGCTTGTGGACAACTCCGCGTTCGGGCACCAGAAATGTCGGTGGCCCGTGAGAGGCTGGCACCGGGGGCCGGAGGCCAACGCGGCCTCACAAACCCAGGTACGCCTGCCGGATCAGTGGTGACTCCTCCAACTCCGCCGCCGTCCCGCTGAGCACGAGCGAGCCCGTCTGCAGCACGTAGAGCCGGTCCGACAACCGCAGTGCCGCGCGGAGGTTCTGCTCCACCAGCAGCACCGTCACCCCCTCCGCACGCACCTGGGAGATCGCGTCGAAGATCAGGTTCGCGGTCTTCGGCGCGATGCCCAGGGACGGCTCGTCCAGGACCAGTAACCGCGGCCGGCTCATCAGGGCGCGGCCCAGTGCCAGCATCTGCTGCTCGCCGCCGGACAGCATCCCGGCCTTCTGGTTCAACCGCTGCCCCAGCACGGGGAACAGCTCGAACACCCGGTCCAAAGTGGCCAAACGCACGGCCGGATCCCGTTGCAGGTACGCCCCCAGGATCAGGTTCGCCCGCACGGTCTGGTGGGCGAACAGCCGCCGCCCCTCCGGCACCAGTGCCAGCCCCAGCCGGGCGATGGCGTGTGCGGGCAGCTTGGAGACGTCCTTGCCGTCGAAGACGACCGAGCCGCCGATGGGCCGGTGCAGGCCGGCGATCGCCGCCAACACGCTCGACTTGCCGGCGCCGTTGGAGCCGACCAGGCTGACCAGCTCGCCTTCCGACAGGGAAAGCGACACCCCGTTGACCGCCGGCGCGTCCTGGTAGGAGACCCGCAGGTCCGTCACGGAAAGCATTCACGCCCCCAGGTACGCGTCGAGGACGGCCTGGTCCTTGACGGCGTCCGCGGGTGAACCGTCGAAGATCAGTTTGCCGAAGTCCAGCACCACGAGCCTCGGGCACAGGCTCATCACGACCTGCATCACGTGCTCCACCAACACAATCGTGATCCCCCGGGCGTGCACGCGCTCGATCATCTCGATCGCCGCCGCCGTCTCCGTCGGGGTGAGACCGGACAGGACCTCGTCCAGCAACAGCAACGTCGGTGAGGTGGCGAGGGCGCGGGCCAGTTCCAGGCGTTTCTTCGTGGCGCCCGTCAGCGTCGCGGCCGGGCGGTGGGCCATCTCGCCGAGATCGGCGAACGCGCAGATCTCCTCGGCGAAGGACCGCGCCGCGGACTTCGACCGGTGCCGCAGGTGCGCGGCGGTCGTCAGGTTCTCCAGCACGGTCATCGAGCCGAACACCCGCATCAGCTGGAACGTCCGGCCCACGCCGGCGGCCGCGGCCTGGTGCGGCTGCCAGCCCGTGACGTCCTTGCCGTTGAACGACAGCCGGCCCGAGGTCGGCCGCTGGGCGCCGGCGACCATCGAGAACAGCGTGCTCTTACCGGCGCCGTTCGGGCCGATGAGGCCGGTGACCGTGCCCTCCTCGACGTCGAACGACACCGAGTCGACGGCCGCGAGACCGCCGAACCGCTTCGTCATGCCGGCAACGGAAAGCAGCGTCATGACCGCCTCACAAAGCGCCGGTAACCCCGGCCGATGAGATGGACCAGCCCGCGCGGGTCCACGACCACCACCAGGATGATCAACGCGCCGAACATCATCAGGTCGATGGTCCGGCCGGTCGTCGACAGGTAGGTCCGCGTGTACTCCTGCAGCGCGATCACGAGCCACGCGCCGAGCAGCGGCCCCCACATCGACCCGGCCCCGCCGACGACCGCGATCAGCGCGATGGCCGTCGACAGCGACAGGTCCGAGCTGGACGCGGGGTCCACGAACGTCACGAACATGACGTGGAAGCTGCCCGCGACCGACGTCAGCCCGGCCGACATCGCCACCGCGTACATCTTGTACCGCCACACCGGCACACCCACCGCGGCCGCCGCGAACTCGTCGTCGCGGATGGCCTCCAGGTAGCTGCCCACCTTGCCACGCAGGAACAACCACGTCACCACGGTCGCCACCGCGAACAGCCCGAGTGCGGTGTAGTAGTACTCGGTCTTGTCCCGCAACGAGAACGTCAGGTTCCAGAAGCCCTCGTCCAGGAACGGCACCGACAACCCGTCGGTGGCGCCGAGCGGTCTGACGTTCGGCAGGATCGACATCACCATCATGCCGATCGCGAGCGTCGCGATCGAGAAGTAGTGGCCGCGCAACCGGAACGTCGGCAGTCCGATGAGGACACCGAACAGCGCGGCCAGCACGGCGATCGGCACCATGGTCAGCCACGGCGACCAGCCGTCGGTCACCAGCAGCGTCGTGCCGTACATGCCGGTGCCGAAGAACACGGCGTGGCCGAAGGAGATCTGGCCGGCGTACCCGCCGAGGATGTTCCACCCGGTCGCCGCGATCGCCATCGTCAGCGCCAGCACGCCGATCGTCTGCGAGAACGACGTCTCGGCCACCACCCCGTAGCCGATCAGCAGCACCGCCACCGCCGCCACCCCCGCGTACCGGCCCCACGGCACGCGTTTCGCCGGTACCTCCGGCGAGGTCACCGGCGGGGCCTCCACCGCGGTCATCGAGTACCTCGCAAACCCTGTGGCCGCACCACGAGCACCAGCAGGTAGATCCCGAGCGCGGCGGTCAGCGTGTACCCGGACAGGTACAGCCCGACCACGCCCTGCACGACCCCGAGCAGCAGCCCGGCGAACGCCGCGCCGAGCACGCTGCCGAACCCGCCGAGCGCCACCGCGATGAACGACATGATCCCGAACGTCGCCCCGGCGAGCGGGTCGATACCGAAGTTGTTGATGAGCAAGGCACCCGCGACGCCCGTGGACACGCCGGCGAGCGCCCACGCCAGCCCGTACATGCGGCCGGAGTTGATGCCCATCAGCGACGCCCCGCCCGGGTCCTCCCCCACCGCCTGCAGCGCGCGCCCGGTCTCCGTGCGGTGGATGAACCAGGCGAGCGCGCCGGTCGCGACCAGCGCGCCGACCGCCGACACGAGCTGCGCGCCGGTGACCGCCACGCCGCCGACGGCGATCCTGACGTCGCCGACGATCGGGTCCTCGACCCGGCGCGGGTCGGCCGTGAACGCGAACTGCACCACCCCGCGCAGGAAGGTCAGCAACCCGAAGGTCACCACCATCTGCGCGAGCTGGGTCGAACCGAGCACCGGCCGGATGATCCCGCCGTAGATCAGCACGGCGACCAGCGCCAGGGTCACCGCGGCGATCGGGATCGCGAACAGCGGGTCGATGCCGGCGAGCGACCAGCACAGGAACCCGACGTACATCGCCAGCATGATGAAGTCGCCGTGAGCGAAGTTCACCATGTTGGTGACGCCGAACACCAGCGAAAGACCAACGGCGGCCAGGGCGAACACCGCGCCCAGGAACACGCCGTTGGTCAGTGCCTGAAGTAGGTCGATCACTTCTTACGTGCGTCGCTCGCCGGCCAGACGATCTCCTGTGAACGGATGTCCTTGGGGTAGACGACCTTCCACTGCCCGTCGAGCCGCTGCTCGACGACCGCGCGGGCACCGGTGTTCTGGTGCTGGTCGTCGAACTTGATGCCGTCCCACGGCATGATCGTGTCCCGGCCCGGGATGTCCAGCGAGACCAGCGCGGAGCGGACGTCCTCCGGCTCCACCGACTTCGCGTTGTTGAACACCTGCGCCATCGCCATGATCGTGGTGAACACGCGGGCCGAGTTCTCGGTCAGCGGGGCCTTGTAGCGCTTCTTGAACTCGTCCGCGACCAGCTTCGACGCCGGGTTGCGGTTGCCGAGGTCCTCCGACCACGCCACGCGGCGGGACATGCCCTCGAGCTTGTCACCGGCCGACTGGATGAAGGCGTCGTTGATGAAGCCCGCGCCGAACGCCATCACGGCCGACGGCATGTAGTCGAGCTGCTCGGTGGCGTTGACGAACAGCGTCGCCGTCGGCGGGTAGGCCACCACGAACACGGTGTCCGGGTTGGCCGCGCGGACCTGCTGCACCTGCGAGGTCAGGTCGGTCGCGGCCGGGTCGAACGGCACGTCCGCGACGATCTGCTTGTTGTTGGCCTGCGCCAGGTTCTTCGCCACGCCCGCCGCGTCCGTGCCGAACGTGTTGTTCATGTACAGCAGGGCGATCTTGTCGGCGGAGACGTTCTTCTTCTTCTCCTCGTCGAGCAGCCCGAAGAAGGACTGCGCGTACGTGACGTCGGTGGGACCGGTGCGGAAGAACCACTTCAGGCCGGCCTGCGTCAGCGCGGGCGAGGAGGAGATGCTGGTGACGAACGGCACCTTGAGCCGCTCCGCCTGCTGCGCGGCGGTCTTGGTGACGCCGGACTCGAGCGCGCCGGCCAGGATGTCCACCTTCTCGTCGTTCACGAGGTGGTTGACCGCGCTGGCGCCGTTCTCCGGCTTGCCCTGCGTGTCCGCCGAGACGATCTTGAACTTGGCATGGTTGAGGTTCGGGATGCCCTTGTCGTTCGCGAGCGGCAGCTTCAGGCCGGGCAGGCCGTTGTTGATGATGTCGGCGGCCAGTTCGGCGCCCTGTAGCGCGTCCTTGCCGAGGGCCGCGTTGGGCCCGGAGAGCGGCAGCGGCGTGCCGATCTTGATCTCCTTGACGTCCGACGCCGCCGAGTCGGCGTCGGACGCGGAGCACGCGGGCACCGCGAACATCGCGGCGGCCGCCATTGCGGCGAGGATCCGGCCTCTCCTGGCCGTCACACGCTGAAACACTTGATCTCCTTGACAAACAACAATTCTTGCGTGGGTGTGGGTGTGGAAATGGCTCAGTTCTCGCTGGAGTTGGCCCGCAGCCGGCGCTGCTGGCGGCGCATGGCCATCGCGTCCTGCAGGGTCAGCGCCTTGCCCGGCACGAGCGGTGCGATCTCGGCGGTGCCGGTCGTCTCGTGCGTGGGGTAGCCGCTCGCGAGGTGTGGCGGCACGATCCGCGACTGCGCGGGTGCGGGCTGCGGCCTGGACTGGCTCGCCTGTCCCGGTTGGCGCACCGGGAGCTGGGACTGCTTGTCCGACGGGAGCGGCACGGCCTGGCGGTACTGGGAGACCTGCTGGGACTGGTTCGCCGGCTGGTTCGTCCGCGGCTGCTGGTACTGGCTCGCGGGCGCCGTCTTCGGCATCTGCTGCCAGTCCTGCCCCTGCCCCTCGCCGACCAGGACGCTCTGCGGCAGCACGACGGTCGCGGTGACGCCGCCGCCCTCGGTGGGGCCGAGCCGCACGGAGATGTTGTGCCGCGCGGCGAGCCGGCCCACCACGATCAGGCCCATGCTGCGGACCATCGAGCCGTCGATGGCCTCGGGCGCGGTGATCCGGTTGTTCAGCTCCTCGAACCGGTCCGGCGACAGGCCGACGCCGTGGTCGCGGATCAGCACGACGACCGCGCCCGGGTAGGTCGGCGTCCGCATGAACCCGACGGTGACCTGGCTCGACGGCGGGGAGAACGTGGTCGCGTTGTCCAGCAGCTCGCTCAGCAGGTGTACGACGTCGGGCACCGCGTGCCCGACCACGACCACACCCTCGCCGGCGACCCGGCGCACGACCCGCGTGTAGTGCTCCACCTCGGACAGCGCGGCGCCGACCACCTCGTCGAGCGGCCGGGGCCCGGTCCGCTTGGTGATCGTCTGCGCACCGGCGATGACCATGAGGCTGTCGTCCGTGCGGCGCATGCGGGTCGCGAGGTGGTCGATGACGAACAGCTTCTGCAGCCGCTCGGTGTCGAGCTCGTCCTGTTCCCACTCGTCCAGCGCACGCAGGATGCGCTCGGCGCAGAGCTGGTTGCGGCGGGCGAGGTTGATGAAGCCGGAGTTCATCGAGACCCGCAGCTCCACCTGGTCGCGGACCAGCCGGGCGCAGGCCGCGGCGATCGAGTCGAACGCGCGGGCCACCTCGCCGATCTCGTCCTCGGCGTCCACGTCGACGCGGGCCACGTGCACGGCGGCCATCTGCTCGACGTTGGTGTACCGCAGCCGCTGCGTGACCTCGGGCAGCCAGTCCTCGGCGACGTGCAGCGCGGAGGACCGCAGGCGGCGCAGCGAGCGGGACATCGACCGCGCGACCGCGGTGGACACGACGATGGCGAGCAGCACGACGAGCGCGAGCGTGCCGATGGCGACCCACGCGGACCACAGGGCGTCGTCGTGGAAGCCGTCGATGTCCGCGATGGCGCCGTTGAGGAGCTGGGTCTGCGCGTCACGGAGCAGGTTCAGCTTCTCGGAGGCGGCCGTGAACGCCGCGGTCGGGTTGATCGGCAGCTGGTCGGCGGTCGCCTGCTCGACGGCCGTGGTCTGGTCGGTCTGCACCTGGGAGACCGCGACGCCCTGGACCGCGTTGGCGAACCGGGTGCGCTGCTCGTCGGAGGCGTCGGCCTGGAACGCGTCGACCGCGGCCTGCTGTCGGGCCAGGATGCTGGTGAAGTTCTGCAGCTGGCCGACGGCGAACCCGCCGGCGGTGAGGATGGCGCCCAGCTCGGCGCGTGCCTGGCTGGCGTACTCCTTGACCTGGGAGATGTCGCCGAGCACCCGCAGGTCACCGGCGAGTCGCGAGTTCGTGCCGGCGGGGTCGAAGGTGATCAGGGCGAACAGCTTGGCGATGGTGTCGGTGTAGGTCGCCCGGATGGCGCCCTCGGTGAGGCTCGCGGAGGTCACCGCGTTGCGCACGAAGGCGATGCCGCCCAGCGAGTCGTCGGCTCTGCGCACGTCGTCGGCGAGCGCCGGCTCTTCACCGATGTCGATGTCGCCGATGGCGGCGCGGTACTCGTCGACCGCGGTGTCCACTTCGCCCCGTGCGGCGTTGACCTCCTCCTCGTTCAACGCGCGTCCCGAGGAGACGTAGGTCGCCGTGACGTCGCGCTCCTGCTGCAGCGCGTCGACCAGGTTGTTGATCTGGTTGTGCACCCGGACGAGCGCCGAGGCCTGGCCGTAGTCGGCGACGGACGACCACGAGCTGAAGGCGCTGTTCACCGCGAGGACGATCGCGACAAGGGTCGGCCCGAGAACCACCACGACGAGCTTCCACTGCACACGCCAGTGGCGCAGGCCGGAAAGCGTTCCCATAGCGCGCTTGGCGACGCCTAAGTTGACCTTAGTCCCCGACGACGCTGCGTGACTGGATCGCGACACTCGGCGGACTATATCGGCATCATCCGATCGGAGGAACCGTACACGTCAGAAATTTCCGAACAGCGACAGGTTCCGGCCGGTTGCCAGGTGCCTTTATGGGCACGTATGCCCAGTTTGGGCGGTGTCGCGAGTGGACTCGAAAGGCACTGGACTTACCTGAGTACCGTCTTGAGCCCCGGCTTCGGGCTCGGACCTGCCACGATCAACTCCGTCAACGCGGCGGCGTCCAGATGCTGGGACACGAGGTCGGCGAGTGCGTCCAACTGGGCCGCACGCGCTCGTGCCACGTCGATGTCCGGCGCGGTTGTGAATCCTTTTCGGCCAGCCCGCTCGGCGACGCTCTGGAGGAAGTCGCGGCGGAAGTCGTCGTTGTCGAGGAGGCCGTGCCAGTGCGTCCCCATCACCCGTTCGGTGTGCACTCCTTCGGGTGATCCGTCGGCCTGCTCGACGAGATGCGGCCGCGGCTGGCGGGTCACCCGGCCGTGGTGGATCTCGTAACCGGTCACGGGGTGACCGAGTGCCGTGCCGGCGGGACGGGTCAGGGTCTTGTCGTCCGCGAACTCGACCTCCAGGTCGACCAGCCCGAGCCCGGCGACCTCGCCCCGCCCGGACTCGACGTGGTCGACGATGCGCCGGCCGAGCATCTGGTAACCACCGCAGATACCGAGGACCGGCGTGCTTCCACGGACGATCGCGTCGGCAAGTCCCCTGTCCCGCAACCATTCCAGATCGTCCACAGTGGACTTCGAGCCGGGCAGCACGATGAGGTCGGCGTCCGCGAGCCGGGACGGCTCGGTGACGAACCGGACGGCGACGCCGGGTTCACAGGCGAGCGCCTCCGCATCGGTCGCGTTGGAGATGCGTGGCAGCCGCACGACGGCGACCCGCAACCACTGGTCGCCGTGGGGTGGGCGGGGCCGGCCGATGACGCCGTCGGGCGTGTAGGACAGGGAGTCCTCGGTGTCGAGCCAGAGGTCCTCGCGCCAGGGCAGGACACCGAGGACCGGGCGTCCGGTCTGCTCGGTGAGCCAGTCGAGTCCGGGTTGGAGGAGCGTCTGGTCGCCGCGGAACTTGTTGATGGCGAAGGCCTGGATCATGGCCTGGTCGGCCGGTTCGAGGACGGCGAGCGTGCCGAAGAGGTGGGCGAGGACGCCACCGCGGTCGATGTCCCCGACGACGAGGACGGGCAGGTCGGCGGCGCGGGCGAGGCCGAGGTTGGCGATGTCCCGGTCACGCAGGTTGACCTCGGCGGGCGACCCGGCCCCTTCACAGATGACGACGTCGAAGTCGCTCCGCAGCTCGTCCAATGTGGACAGTACGACGTCCCTGAAGTCCCGTTCCCGGTAGTCACGCAGCGTGCCGGCGGCGCGGCCGTGGATGACGACCTGGGAGCTGTGGTCCGACCCGGGCTTGAGCAGGACGGGGTTGAAGCGGGTGCTGGGCTCGAGGCCGGCGGCGCGGGCCTGCATGGCCTGCGCCCGCCCGATCTCCCCACCGTCCGGCGTGACGGCCGAGTTGTTGGACATGTTCTGTGCCTTGAACGGCGCGACCCGGACGCCCTGCCGCGCGAGCCACCGGCAGATCCCGGCGACCAGCACGCTCTTCCCCGCGTCCGACGACGTCCCGGCGACAAGCAACGCTCCCCGCATGTCTGCTCCTTCCGTTACCTGCCATCATCGCGGTCATGCCCGCCATCCCGGTCACCGCCGTCCTGGTGCACAGCCCGTTCCTGGGCCCGGCGAGCCTGCGCCCCCTGGCTGACGCGCTGGCGGCGCAGGGCCACCCGGCGGTGCTGCTGGACCTGCGCCCGTCGGTGGTGGCGCCCCCCGTCCACCAGGTCCTGCTGGGCGCCTTCGCCGACGCGATGAGCGAGGAGCTGCTGGACGGCCCGGTGGTCCTGATCGGGCACAGCGGCGCCGGTCCGTTGCTGCCGGCGTTCGCGGACTCCCTGGAGGAGGCGGTCACCGGCCTGGTCTTCGTGGACGCGGGCCTACCCACGCCCGGCCGCTCCTGGCGCGACACGGTCCCGGCCGAGCTGTACTCGTCGCTGCGAGCCATGTCCCGGGAGGGCCAGCTACCGCGCTGGCAACGCTGGTTCACCCCGGACCCCCTGGAAACCCTGGTCGCGGACCCGGCCCTGCGAGCGGAGATCGCGGACGAGGCCCCGGAGGTCCCGATCGCGTTCCTGAAGGAGGAACGCCCGGAGGTCACGTGGGAGGGCCCGGCCGGCTACGTCCAACTGTCCGAGCCGTACACCGCGGACGCCGAGGAAGCGGAGGCGAAGGGCTGGCCGGTCCGCCAGCTCGACACCCACCACCTGGCCCCCGCGACGGACCCGACCCCGGTAGCGCAGGCAATCCTGGAAGTCCTAGCCGACCTGCTCTGACCGCGTGTCCAACCCCCAGAACCCGCGTGTCCAACCAAACCGACCCGTGAGTTGAACAAACGAGCTGGCCGCGCGGCCAACGGTTTGGTTGAACTCATCGGCCGGGAGAGTTGGACACGCGGATCGGGAGTGTTGGACACGCGCGGGGTCAGGGCAGGGTCAGGATCTCCGCGCCGTTGTCCGTCACCACCAGGGTGTGTTCGAACTGGGCGGTCCAGCTCTTGTCCTTGGTGGTGACCGTCCAGCCGTCGTCCCAGATGTCGTAGTCGATGCCACCCAGGGTGATCATGGGCTCGATCGTGAAGGTCATCCCCTTCTCGATGACCGTCTCGACCTTGGGTTCCTCGTAGTGGAGGATCACCAGGCCGCTGTGGAAGGCGCGGCCGATGCCGTGGCCGGTGAAGTCGCGGATCACGCCGTAGTCGAACCGCTTGGCGTACGACTCGATCACCCGGCCGATGACGTTCAGGGCCCGCCCCGGGCGCACCGCCTTGATCGCGCGCATCGTCGCCTCGTGGGTGCGCTCCACCAGCAGGCGCACCTCCTCGTCCACGTCCCCGGCCAGGAACGTCGCGTTCGTGTCGCCGTGGACGCCGCCGATGAACGCCGTCACGTCGATGTTGACGATGTCTCCGTCCTCGATGCGGGTCGTGTCGGGGATGCCGTGACAGATCACCTCATTGAGCGAAGTGCAGCACGACTTGGGGAAGTACCGGTAACCGAGCGTCGACGGGTACGCGTGATGGTCCAGCAGGAACTCGTGCACGATCGCGTCGATGTCGTCGGTCGTGGCGCCCGGTTTGACCGCCTTGCCGCCCTCGGCCAGGGCCTGCGCGGCGATCCGGCCGGCCACCCGCATGGCCTCGATCGTCTCCGCCGTCTGCACCCACGGCTCGACGTTGCGCGCGGGCGCCGGCTTGTCCACGTACTCCGGCCGCGGGATGGAGACCGGCACGGAACGGCGCGGTGACTGAACACCAGGCTTCAACGGGGCACGAACAGGCATATCCCCAGCCTAGGACAGCCCGGACAGGAACCGGGTCGCGGCCGTCACCGCCTTGGCCGACGTGCCGGCGTCGGTCAGCAGCACGGCGAACGCCAGGTCACCCTGATACCCGACAAACCACCCGTGCGCGTGCGTACCGTCACCGAACTGGGCGGTGCCGGTCTTGCCACGCAGCTCCGGGAACCCCGCCAGCGCCGGGTTCGACCGCGCCATCTCCAGCATCATCGACCGCACGCCGTCGAGGACCTGCGGCGACACGGGCCGCACCGAGGAGTCCGCCTTCGTCGACGGGCCGCGCAGCAGCGACGGCATGGGCATCGTGCCCGTCGCCACCGTCGACACCGCCAGTGCCATGCCGAACGGGCTCGCCACCACCTTGCCCTGGCCGAACCCGTCCTCGGCCCGCTCGACCACCCCGGACGCCGCCGGCACCGAGCCGGTCACGGTGGTCGCGCCGGGCATCACGAAGTCCACGCCCAGCCCCAGGTTCTTCGCCGTGTTCGTGAGGTCGGCCGGCCCCATCTCCGACGCCAGCTGGGCGAACGTCGTGTTGCACGAGACCGCGAACGCCGTCGACAGCGGGATGGTGCCCTTGTCGAACTTGCCGGCGTTCGGGATCTCCCGGCCGTCGATGGTGATCGTCGCCGGGCAGCCGACCGGCGTCGCGGCCGTGACCTTGCCGGCCGAGAGCGCCGCCGCCGCGGTGGCGATCTTGAACGTCGAGCCCGGCGCGTACCGGCCCATCAACGCGACCGGGCCCTGCGCGTCGGCGGCCGCGTTCTGGGCCACCGCCAGCAGTTCACCCGTCGACGGCTGCATCGCGACGATCATCGACGGCGTCGGTTCGGTGTTCACCGCCGCCTGCGCCGCGTTCTGCACGCCGATGCTCAACGTCGTGGTCGCGGCCGTCGCCGGCTCGGCCGGCTTCGAGTACAGCTCCTCGACCTCCGCGCCGGCCGGGTCGGTGGTGATCACCCGCCACCCGGCCTTGCCGGTCAGGTCCGCCTCGACGACCTTGCGGATGCCGGGCAGCACGGTCGGCGCGAACGCCTTGTCGTCGGCCAGCAGCCGGGGGTTGGACGTGAACCGCACGCCGGGCAGGTCGTAGATGGCCGGTTTGACCGTCTCGTAGTTCGACTGCCGCAGCGCGGCCACCTGGTAGGGCTGGCCGGCCGGCGTCTTGTTCACCCCGTCCAGGATGGACTGCTGGGTGATCGTGTCGTCGATCCCCGACAGCGCGGTCGCGAGCGCGCCGGCGACCGCGTTGACGTCGCCCGCCTTGTCCTTCTCCAGCAGCACGGACACGACCCGGCTGGGTGCGAGCACCACGCCGCCGTCGCGGTCGAGCACGGGCGCGAGCTCCGGCTGCTGCCCCTGCACGGCGATCGCCTGCTGCTGCGCGAGCTTGGGGTGGATGACGGTCGGGGCCCAGTGCACCCGCCACGCGCCGTTCTCGCTGTGCAGCTCGAAGTGTGCCTCGTACGACCAGGTGCGGTTGTCGCCGAGGTCCCAGGTGAGCTTGTACGCGGCGTTGGCCGTCGACGCGTTGTCGGCCCGGGTGACCTCCTCGACCTCGGCCTTCACCGACTTCGGCTCGAGTGCCTTGCGCACCGCCGACATCTGCTTCCTGGCGGAGTCGGCCGAGTCGGTCTGCTTGGCGGCCGCGTCGAGGTCGCCCTTGGCGAACGCCGTGGCGAACGCGTTGGCGGTGTCCTCCGGCTTGGGCTCCGAGCTACACGCGGCGAGCGGTATGACCAGGGCAAGGGCAGCGACGAGTCGGGTAACGCGCACGGCGGCGAGTATGCCCGAAAACTAGAACAACACCGTGGCGTACTGCCCGACCTGGGTGAATCCGATGCGTTTGTAGGCAGACTGGGCGACCACGTTGTACGCGTTGACGTAGAGGCTCGCCGTCCGCCCGAGCCCGCGCACGAGCCGGTCCACGACCGCGGCCGTGCCGCTCGAGCCGAGCCCGTGGCCGCGCCGGTCCGGGTGCACCCACACGCCCTGGATCTGCCCCACGGCCGACGACAGCGCGCCGATCTCCGCCTTGAACACCACGTCCCCGCCCTCGAACCGGGCGAACGCGCGGCCGGCCGCGATCAGCTCGGCGACGCGGGCCCGGTAGCTGGCGCCGCCGTCACCCGCACGGGGGTCGACGCCGACCTCCTCGATGAACATGGCGATCGCGGCGGGCAGGTAGCGGTCCAGCTCGTCGGGTCGCACGGGCCGCACCAGCTGGTCCGGTTCGATGACCGGCGCCTTGCCGGTGGCCATCAGCGGCTGGTCGGCCCGGACCTCGCGGGCCGGTCCCCAGTCCAGCTCCAGCTCCGCCCACAGCCCGAGCACCTGCTCGGCCGGCCCGACGACCGACGAGCACATGCGCCGCCGCCGCAACGCGCGGTCGGCAAAGGCACGCAGCGCGGACCGGTTGCCGTGCAACGGGATCAGGTTCGACCCGGCGAAGCACAGCGAGTCGAGGCGGCCACCGCGGAAGCTCCGGGGCTCACAGCCCCACAGCTCGCCACCGAGCCGCCACGGGTCCATGCCGAGGTTCTCGATCCGCGACGCCACCATGCAGGACGCGACGGGATCCGCCATGAGCATCGCACGCACGGCCAACCGATCCCGCTCATCGAGCAGCCGTGCACCCGCAAGCCGCAACACATGCACCAGCGTGCCAGATGAGTGCCCGCCAAGACAGCGGAGGGGCCCCGGACACAGGATTCGGTTCCGACCTGTCGATATGCCGTGATCTGGCTCGACGTACTGGTGGACGTCCCCACGCGAAAACGGAGCCCGCCATGCGCTTCCTGATCCTCACCGAACCAGCCGATCCCGCCGACGCCCCGGCCATGGGCCGCTACCACGAGGAACTGGTGCGTGCCGGCGTGTTGCTGGCCGGGGACCTGACCGCCGGGTTCTGGCTGCTGGAGGTCGACTCCGCCGCGACCGCCGCCGAGTGGGGCCGGCGGGCGCCGAGCGACGACGTGGAGATCCGCGAGGTGCGTGATGAGTTTTCGTCCGCACGGCAGTCTTTACTGCCATGGGAAGACTGACCTATGGCTTCAACGTCTCGGTGGACGGCTACATCGCCGACAAGGACGGCGACATCGGCTGGACCGACCCGGACGAGGAGCTGCACCAGTACTGGAACGACACGACCAGGGACACCGCGGTGTCGCTGTACGGGCGGAAGCTGTACGAGCTGATGTCGGCCCACTGGCCGACCGCCGACCAGGCGCCGGACGTGTCGCCGATCGAGGCCGAGTACGCCCGGCTGTGGCGGGCGATGCCGAAGGTGGTGTTCTCGACGACCCTCGAGGAGGTCGGCTGGAACTCGCGCCTGGAGCGGGGCGACGTGGTCGAGGCGGCGCGGCGGATCAAGGCCGAGACCGACGGCCGCGTCGAGGTGGCCGGCGCGACGCTCGCGGCGCCGCTGGTCCGGGCCGGCCTGGTCGACGAGTTCCAGCTGGTGATCGCCCCGACCGCGGTCGGCGGCGGCACGCCGTACTTCCCGGAGCTGGACAAGTGGATCAGGCTGGACCTGGTGGAGCACCGCGCGTTCTCGTCCGGCGTGGTCCTGCTCCGCTACGTGCCGAGGCCGTCATGAGGTTCGTGCTGCTCATGTACACCGAGCCGGCACGGACCAAGGCCATGACCCCTGCCGAGCACGCCGAGATCAAGCAGAAGTACGAGGAGCTGGGCAACGAGCTGCTCGCCTCCGGCGAGCTCCGCAACGGCTGCGGCATGGCCCATCCGGCCGAGACCCGCACGTTGCGCTGGCGCACCGAGCCGGCCGACGGCTCGTTCCACACCGGAGACACACTGCTGTCGGCGTACTGGGTCGTCGACTGCGCGACCCCGGAACGGGCGGAGGCCATCGCGGAACGCATGCTCGACTGGCACGTCACCGCCGTCGAGGTTCGTTCCGTGCACGACTCTGTCGGGTTCGGGGAGGACTAGCTGACGGTGACGGTGGGCGAGCCGGTCTCGGCCGTCTCGCCTGCCTCCTCGGCGATGCGCATGGCTTCTTCGATGAGGGTTTCGACGATCTGGTGTTCCGGGACGGTCTTGATGACCTGGCCCTTCACGAAGATCTGGCCCTTGCCGTTCCCCGACGCCACACCCAGGTCGGCCTCCCGCGCTTCGCCGGGCCCGTTCACCACACAGCCCATGACCGCGACCCGCAGCGGCACCTCCATGCCCTCCAGGCCCGCGGTCACCTCGTCGGCGAGCTTGTACACATCGACCTGCGCGCGTCCGCACGACGGGCAGGACACGATCTCCAGCTTGCGGGGCCGCAGGTTCAGCGACTGCAGGATCTGCGTGCCGACCTTGACCTCCTCCACCGGCGGCGCGGACAACGACACCCGGATCGTGTCCCCGATCCCCTGCCGCAACAACGCCCCGAACGCCACCGCCGACTTGATCGTCCCCTGGAACGCCGGCCCAGCCTCGGTCACCCCGAGGTGCAGCGGGTAGTCACACTGCTCGGCGAGGATCTCGTAGGCCCGGATCATGACCACCGGGTCATTGTGTTTCACCGAGATCTTGATGTCGTGGAAGTCGTGCTCGGCGAACAGCGACGCCTCCCACAACGCCGACTCCGCCAGGGCTTCCGGGGTGGCTTTGCCGTATTTCTTCAACAAACGCGGGTCCAGCGAACCGGCGTTGACACCGATGCGGATCGGGGTGCCGTGGTCACGCGCGGCTGCGGCGATTTCCTTCACCTTGTCGTCGAACTTCTTGATGTTGCCCGGGTTCACCCGCACCGCCGCACACCCGGCCTCGATCGCGGCGAACACGTACTTCGGCTGAAAGTGAATATCCGCGATCACCGGGATCTGCGACTTCGCCGCAATCGCCGGCAACGCCTCCGCGTCATCGGCGGAAGGACAGGCCACCCGCACGATGTCACACCCCGCCGCGGTCAGCTCGGCGATCTGCTGCAGCGTCGCGTTCACATCCGCGGTCAACGTCGTCGTCATCGACTGCACCGAGATCGGGAACTCACTGCCGACGCCGACCCTGCCGACCATCAACTGCCTGGTCTTGCGCCGCTCCGCCAGGGTGGGCGGAGGCGTGGCCGGCATGCCCAGCATCACTTCGCTCATGCCATCAAGGCTACCGACCAACTCGTAATCGGCTTGACGGGCGGGTGTGACCTCACTGACCTGTTCAGGTGCTCTTACTGCCCTATTCGGATGGGATTCACGATGTCAGCGGTCACCGTGAGCAACACCACTGCTCCCCCGATGAAGATCACCACCATGGTGACCGCGGACAGCTTCGTGTAGTCGACGGGGCCACCGGCCGGCTTGCCACGCAGCCTGCGCACCCAGTCGCGGATCTTCTCGTAGAACAGGATCGCGATGTGCCCGCCGTCCAGCGGCAGCAGCGGCAGCAGGTTGAACACGCCGACGAAGAAGTTCAGCGTCGCGAGCAGCAGCAGGAACAGCTCCCACACGCCCTGCTCGACCGCGTCACCGCCAATGATGCTCGCGCCCACCACGCTGACCGGGGTGTCGGGGTCGCGCTGGCCACCGCCGATGGCCTCGATGACCTTCGGGATCTTCTCCGGGAAGGCGATGATGCCCTCCCAGACGCGGACGAACATCGTGCCCGTGAAATCGAGCGAGCCGCCGAACGCGCTGGCCGCCGTGTAGTGGTAGATCGGGGTGCTGGTCACGCCGATCGCACCCACGTCGACCAGCTTGTTGTCGTCCGCGCCGACCTTCGAGTCCGGGGCGACCCGCTTGACGGTCGGGATGTCGATGGTGACCGTGCGTTCGACGCCGTCACGCAGGATCACGAAGTCGTGCTCGCCACGCAGCTTCTGCACCCGGCTCACCACGTCCGACCAGGTCGGGGTGGCCTTGCCGTCGATGCTGACGATCTCGTCGCCCGGCTTCAGCCCGGCGTCGCGGGCGGGGGCCGGGTCGTTCGAGCCGCAGTCGGCGTACTCGAACGTCCTGGGGTTCTGCGTCGAGGCCGCGCAGTCCGTGCCGCTGATCACCGGCGTGCCGGCCACGTTCGGCAGGCCCATCGTGGCGGCCAGCAGGTACAGGATGATGAAGCCGAGGATGAAGTGCGTCACCGAGCCGGCGACCATCACCACGAAGCGCTTCCACGTCGGGTAGCGCCACATGGCTCGCGGCGCCTCTTCGGGGGTCACCTCGTCGAGGGCCGTCATGCCGGCGATGTCACAGAACCCGCCGGCCGGGATGGCCTTGAGGCCGTACTCCGTCTCGCCCCGCCGGAAGGACCAGATCTTCGGGCCGAAGCCGATGAAGTACCGGCGGACCTTCATGCCGAAGGCCTTGGCGGCCCACATGTGCCCGGCCTCGTGTAGTGCCACGGACGCGCAGATGCCCAGCGCGAACAGCACGACCCCCAACAACCAAGCGAGCACGGGTACCTCAGTTCCTTCCTGTGGCGAGCAGCTCGCGCGCGTGGGCACGGGCCCACTCCTCCGCCGCGAGCACCTCCTCGACGCTGCCCGGCTCGTGGCGCCAGTCGTGGGCGTCGTCGAGGACTCGTTGGACAGTGTCCACAATCGCGGTGAAGGCCGTGTGTCCTTCCGCGAAGGCCGTGACGGCCTCCTCGTTCGCGGCGTTGTAGACGGCGGGCAGGCAGCCGCCCGCCGTGCCGGCCGCGCGGGCGAGCCGCACGGCCGGGAACGTGTCGTCGTCGAGCGGCTCGAACGTCCACGCCGACGGGCCCTCGAAGGTCACCGGGCGGGTCGCGCCGGGGACCCGGTCCGGCCAGCCGAGCGCCAGCGAGATCGGCAGCCGCATGTCCGGCGGGCTGGCCTGCGCGAGTGTGGACCCGTCGATGAAGGTCACCATCGAGTGAATGACCGACTGGGGGTGCACGACCACGTCAATACGGTCGTACGGGATCCCGAACAGCAGGTGCGCCTCGATCAGCTCGAGCCCCTTGTTGACCAGCGTGGCCGAGTTGATCGTGATGACCGGGCCCATGTCCCAGGTCGGGTGGGCCATCGCGTCCTGTACGCCCACGCCGGCCAGGTCGTCCCGGCGGCGGCCGCGGAACGGCCCGCCGGACGCGGTCAGCACGAGCCGCGCCACCTCGTGCGGGTGACCCCCACGCAGGCACTGCGCGATCGCGGAGTGTTCCGAGTCGACCGGCACGAGCTGGCCCGGCTTGGCGGCCTTGAGCACCAGCGGGCCACCCGCGATCAGCGACTCCTTGTTGGCGAGCGCGAGCGTGGCGCCGGTCCCGAGGGCGGCCAGCGTCGGCGCGAGGCCGCGGGAGCCGGTGACGGCGTTCAGGACCACGTCGGCCGGGGTCTCGGCGATGAGCGTGGTCACGGCGTCGGGCCCGGCGAGGATGCGGGGGAGCTCGAACTCACCCCGGTCGTAGCCGCGCCGCTGGGCCTCGGCGTAGAGCGCGAGCTGCACGTCCTCGGCCGCGGTCGCCTTCGAGACGGCGACGGCGCGGACCCGGTGCGTGAGCGCCTGCGCGGCGAGCGCGGCGGGGTCCGCGCCCCCGGCGGCCACGCCGACGACGTCGAACCGCTCGGGGTTGGCCGCGACGACGTCCAGTGCCTGGACGCCGACCGAGCCCGTTGAGCCCAGTACGAGCACGGTGCGTGTGGTCATCGCGGCACATTCTTCCCGAGTGCCCTCGACCGCGCCGGTCCGGGGCGTGTGGGAGCATGAGCCTGCCCGAGCTGATGTTGGAGGAGGGGACGTGGCAGGCGGAGCGCTGGAGAAGCGGCCGAGCAACGCGGTCGACCCGCACGAGGAGCCGTCCGCGGAGTGGGGCTGGCACGGCCGCTTCCCCCGGGGCCGCGAGATCGGCGGCTGGATCACCGTGATCACCTTCATCGCGATGGCGTTCATCGGCAACCACGTCGCCGAGACCGAGCGGCTCTACCTGCTCGGCATCAGCGCCGCCCTGATCATCGTGCTCATCGGCAGCCGGGTCCGCCAGCGCACGTCCTGGCGCCGCTAGCGGCACGCGACTGGGAGAGCCCTGTTCGCACAAAGCGCTCACCAGGTCGCGTGCCTGTGTCTTCTGGGGGTGCAACCCCCAGACCCCGCCCGGCGGGGCTCCGCCCCCCGGACCCCCAACGCGCACCGCGCTGAGCCGTTAACCCACGCTCAGGTTCGGTTTCATCCCGAGGTCGCCGACCGCGCCGCTGGGCGCGGCGACCTCGGGCAGCACCTTGCCGGCGATCCAGATGTCGTTGCCGGCCTTGTCCATCACGCTCATGGTCGTGACCGCGACGCTGAACTGCTTCTGGCAGGTCGTCGCGAACGCGTTGACCGCCTTCACCACCGCGTCCAGCTCGCCGAGCGCGCCCGCGAGCACGCCGTGCACCACCCGCACGTACTCGGCGCCCGGTGCCGTCCTGCTCGGCACGGCCGAAGTCGGCGCTCGCCACGCGGCTCGACCGGACCTCCCGCACCCGGTCGGCGATCGTGTCGGCCTCAGCGAGCCCCCCGCCCGGCGCAGCGCCCGGACGTCGTGGACCGACAGCTCGAATCCCCCTGCCATCTCCGCCCTCCTCGGTTCGATCTCCTGCCGACGAGGTTCGCGGAGTCCGTCATCGAGGCCGTAGCGGCGGGGTAGCGACAATTTCTACCACGTGGTAGAAATCTCAGTGGGAGCGCTTCCACGCGGTCCACGGTTCAGGGGAGACGATGGCCATGAGCACTATTTCCGTGCAGCTTTACTCCGTCCGCGAAGCGTTCGCCGCCGATCCCGCCGGCACGCTCGCCCGCCTCGCCGGCATCGGCTTCACGCAGGTCGAGCCGTACGGGCTGGCCGAACACGCCGCCGTCCTGCGCACCGGGCTCGGTGACCACGGGCTGTCCGCGCCGACCGCGCACGCCAAGCTGATCGGGGTCGACCAGGAGGCGGTCTTCGCCGCCGCGATCGACTGCGGGGTCGGCGTCGTGATCGACCCGTTCACCCCGCCCGAGCAGTGGGAGAACGAGGCGGACATCACCGCGATCGCCACCGCGCTCAACGACGCCGCCAAGAAGGCCACCGACCACGGCATCACCGTCGGCTACCACAACCACTGGTGGGAGCTGTCGAACACGATCGGCGGGCGCAGCGCGTTCGAGGTGTTCGTCGAGCAGCTCGACCCGACGCTGGTGGTCGAGGTCGACACGTACTGGGCCACCGCGGGCGGCGCCGACGCGCCGGCCCTGCTCGAGCGGCTGGGCAGGCGGGTGCACGCGCTGCACATCAAGGACGGGGACCTCGCCACCGACGCGTCCGGGCAGGTGCCGGCCGGCGAGGGCCGGGTGCCGGTCGCCGACGTGCTCGCCGCCGCGCCCGCCGCGCTGCGGGTCGTGGAGTTCGACGCGTACGACGGCGACATCTTCGAGGGCCTGGCCGCCAGCTACGCCTACCTGACGGGTGGGGCGCGATGAACGCGGGGCCGGTCGGCGTCGGTGTGATCGGCGCCGGCGTCATCAGCGACGAGTACCTGCGCAACCTGACCGCGTTCCCGGACCTGCGGGTCGTGCGGATCGCCGACCTCGACCTGGCGCGGGCGGCCGCGCAGGCGGAGAAGTACGGCGTGCCCCGCTCCGGTCCGGTGCCCGAGTTGCTGGCGGACGACGAGGTCGAGCTGGTGATCAACCTGACGATCCCGGCGGCACACGTCGAGGTCGGGGTCGCGGCACTCGACGCGGGCAAGCACGTCTGGGCGGAGAAGCCGCTCGCGCTGGACCGGGAGTCGGGGCGCAAGCTGCTCGACAGCGCGGCGGAGAAGGGCCTGCGGGTCGCGAGCGCGCCGGACACGGTGCTCGGCGCCGGCCTGCAGACCGCCCGGCGGGCCATCGACGAGGGCCGGATCGGCGAACCGCGTACCGCCCTGGCGATGTTCCAGACCCCGGGTCCCGAGAGCTGGCACCCCGCGCCGGAGTTCCTGTTCCAGACCGGCGGTGGGCCGCTGCTGGACATGGGGCCGTACTACCTGACGGCGCTGGTGCAGCTCCTCGGCCCGATCCGCCGGGTCACCGGCGCGGGCGGCCGTGCTCGGGAGACCCGCGTCATCGGTTCGGGCCCGCGTGCAGGCACCGAGTTCGCGGTGACGGTGCCGACCACGGTCACCGCGCTGATCGACTTCGAGCGCGGCGGGTCGGCACAGCTGGTGCTGAGCTTCGACTCGGCGCTGCGGCGGGTGCTGCTGGAGCTGACGGGCACGCTCGGCGCGGCGGTCCTGCCGGACCCGAACGGCTTCGACGGGCCGACGCTGGTGCACCCGATGGGTTCCGACGAGCTCCTCGAGGTGCCGTCGGAGGGTGCGACGTCGACCCGCGGCACCGGGGCGCTGGAGCTGGCGCGGGCCATCCGCGAGGGCGAGCCGGAGCGGGCCTCGGGCGAGCTGGCCTACCACGTCCTGGACTCGATGCTGGCCATCGAGGAGTCGCTCACGACGGGTTCGCCGGTGCTCGTGGACAGCACGGTCGCGATCCCACCCGCGTTGCCGGTCGGCTGGGACCCATACGCCAGGACTCTTTAGAGGGGTTCGACGAGCACGCTGTCCAGGTACTGGCGCAGGGCCCCGACGAGGTCGACCTCGTCGGGGCTCGTCAGCCACTGCACCTGGAGGCCGTCCGACAGGGCCATGTAGTTCAACGCGGCGACGCGCGGGTCGACGCCCGGGCGCAGCTCGCCACGGTCGCCCAGGACGCGGAAGGACTCGTACGCGGAACGGCGGGCGATCCGGTAGTGGCGCACGAAGTAGTCGTGCGCGGGGTGGTCGGGCGCGACCGCCTCGGCGGCGAGCCGCGTGTACAGCTCGACGATGCCGGGGTGGGCGACGTTGTACTCGGCGAGTGCGATCCAGTGCCGGAGCACCTCGCGGCCGGGCGGGGCGTTGAGCTGTTCGCGCACCGCGTCCTCGGCGTCACGGCGTTCCAGCACGGCCGCGAGCAGGGCTTCCTTGGTCGGGAAGTAGTAGAGCAGGCCGGCGTGCGTGATGCCGGCGCGCTTGGCCACCTCACGCAGCGACGAGCCGTGGTACCCGGCCTCACCATAGACGGCGACCGCCGCGGTGAGGATGTCCTCCCGGCGGATCCGGCCCTTGGGGTAGCCCCGCTCAACGGCGTGCACCTGCCCACCATATTCGGCATAAGGTCGGGTTGTTCCATTCCGGGTAGCGTCACCCGCAGTTCACCATCAGTGCTGGAGGTGCCGGACTGGCCGGGCCATGTGGCGGGCCAGCACGTGGACGTGAAGCTGACCGCGCTGGACGGCTACAGCGCGCAACGCAGCTACTCGTCGGCGGCACCCCCGTCCGGGTCACCGCTCGAGCTGACCGTGCAACGCGTGCCGGACGGCGAGGTGTCCCCGTACCTGGTGGACGAGCTGCTGCCGACCGACGAGCTGGAGATCCGCGGCCCGATCGGCGGCTGGTTCACCTGGCGGCCAACGGATCCGGAACCCGTGCTGTTGGTCGCGGGCGGCTCGGGCATCGCCCCGCTGATGGCGATGATCCGCGCGAGGCCGACGTCCGGGAGCGCGGCGCCGTTCACGCTGGTGTACTCGGCCCGTGGCCCCGCGACCATCCGCACCGAACGGTTCGGCCCAACCGGAGGATGAGATGCACATAGACGGCAACGGCGCGGCCGGCATGTTCGCCGAAGCACTGGGCCTGGACATCACGACCGCGGTGTTCACCTGCGCCGGCTGCGGCAGGGGCGGCCCGTTCGCGGAGACCCACGTGTACGACCAGGGCCCGGGCGTGGTCGCCCGCTGCGCCGGCTGCGAGTCCGTGGTCGCCCGCCTGGTCCGCACCCCGACCGACGCCTGGCTCGACCTCCGCGGCGCCCGCTCGGTCCGCATCCCCCTCGGCTCCGCACCCACCGGCCCGTGACCAGAACTGGTCCGGCGTGGGGTGGTGCTGCCCCAACACCCACGCCGGATCAACTCAGACGCAGACGCCGATCGCGCTCATCGAGTCGTTCGGCGACAGCTTGTAGTTGGCGAGCGGCTCGCCGCTCCCTACCCATTTACAACGCTTCTACCTGCGTAGACACGGACGGTCAAGCCGACGCGGCGGTCTGCGCGCTGCCGGCCAGTCTGCGCTGGACGTAGCCGTGCAGCCGGTCAACGTGTTCGCGTAGCAGGGTCGGGTCGGCGCAGCACACGGTCGCTAGGGCAAAGATGATCGCCGCAGGTGGATCGCCAGGGGATCGCCTGTTTCATGAGCGGCCACCGATGAAACGCATCGCGTCCGTGACCGCTTGCGCGGCGGTCATGGTCCGGCCGTTGCGGCGCGTTCGCGGTTGGCGCGGATCTCGTCGTGGTGGTCGGCGGCCCAGCCGATCAGCGAGGTGACGATCTCGTGTAGGCCGCGGCCCAGCGGGGCGAGGGTGTACTCGACGCGCGGCGGGACCTCGGCGTAGGCGGTGCGGGTGATCAGGCCGTCCTGCTGGAGCTGGCGAAGGGTGAGGCTGAGCATGCGCTGGGAAATGCCGGGGACCTGCCGTTGCAGGTCGGTGTAGCGCAGCGGTCCGGACTCCAGGACCGCGATGATCAGCAGGCTCCACTTGTCGCCGACGCGGTCGAGGGTCTGGCGGATGAAGTCCATGTGCTCGGCGGGGATGGCCGCGCACGGTCCGATCGCCGCCGCTCGTGCCGTCACCTCTGCTCCGCTGGCCGTCTGCATGACGCACATTCCTCTCCGGCACGCACACCGGTGTGCCTTTTGTATCGCCTTCCATGCTGGTCCATCATGGCGTTACGCACAAGTTGTAAGAAATGGAGGTGTGTGATGAAGGTGGACATGTGGTCCGAGGTGACCTGCCCCTGGTGTGGCCTGGGGAACCACCGGGTGGTCAAGGCCATCGAGCGGTTCGAGCACGCGGAGGAGGTGGAACTGGTCCACCACTCGTTCCCGCTCAGTAGCAGCTTCCCCGAGGGGGACACCTTCTCCGTCCGCGAGGCCTTGCTCCGCCGGCACGGTATGGGCGGCAGCCAGGCCGAGACCTCGACCCGGCGGATCGAGAAGCTCGCCGAGAGCGAGGGCCTGACCCCGTACCAGGTGCTGGACAACAAGGTCGGCAACACCGACCTGGCGCACGAGTTCCTCGCCCACGCCAGCGCCCAGGGCCGCAACCGCGAGGCCTGGGCCGCGATCTTCGCCACCTACTTCGGCAAGGCCGAGCCGGTCTTCTCCCCCGACGACCTCCTGGGGCTCTCCGACGAGCTCGGCCTGGACCGCGAGCAGACCCGCCAGGCCCTCACCGACCGCCGCTACCGCCAGCAGGTCCGCGACGACGCGGCCCGCGCCCAGCGCCTGGGGGCGACCGGCGCGCCGTTCATCGTCGTCGACGACCGCTACGGCGTGCCCGGCGCCCAGGACAGCGACAGCTTCCTCGAGCTGCTGCGCAAGGCCTGGAACGACAGCCACCCCCTCACCCTCGCCGACGACGCCGGCGATGCCCCGGTCTGCGGACCAGACGGCTGCGCCGTCCCCGAGCGCGCCTGATCCACCCCTGAACTCCCCGAAAGGCATTTTGATCACCATGAGCAACCTCCTGGTCCTCGGCGGCAGCGGCCGCACCGGCGCTCACGTGCTGGAGCACGCGGCCCAGCGCGGCCACCGCGTCCGCGCCCTCGTCCGCAACCCCGACAAGGTGCAGGCACCGGCCGGCGTCGAGCTGATCCAGGGCACCCCCGCGAACATCGACGACATCCGCCGGGCCGCCGAAGGCACCGAGGCGGTGATCAGCGTGCTGAACAACGCCCGCGCCTCCGACAACCCATGGGCCAAGCCGGTCAGCCCGCCGAAGTTCATGACCGACACCGCCCGCCACACTCTCACCGTCATGGGCGAGCAAGGCATCCGCCGCATCGTGCTGACGTCCACGCAGGGCGCGGGCGACGACTGGGCCCGGCTCAACCCGCTGGTCAAGGCGTTCATCAAGCTGTCGAACGTCAAGGCAGGCTTCGAGGACCACACCGGCGTCGACCAGGTCATCCGCGCCTCGTCCGGCATCGACTGGACCCTGGCCCGTGCCGTTGCCCTGACCGACAAGCCCGCCGGTGGCCCCGTGCGGGCCGCCGAGGCCGGCACCGAAAAGCCCGGCGCACGGATCAACCGCGCTGACCTCGCCCAGTTCCTCGTCCAGACGATCGAGGACGACGCATGGATCCGCAAAGCGCCCCTGGTCTGGAACACCCGCGGCTGACCCGTCCCGCCAGGCCGCGGGTGGTTGACGTTGGACCAGAACAGCGCGGTCAGCCCGCGCGGGTTCTCGTTTGTGATCCTGCCAGGCAGCCCGCCGAGCTGGTCACCAGCTGACGAACATGAACACGGTGGCCCGCGTCGTCAGGTGTCGAAGCGCCACGGCGTGTCGAGCGGCGGCCGCGTTCGTCCTGCGCCCAAGCCACACACCACGAGGCGAGCTAACCCTCGGCGGCGAGTTGCCCACACGCTGCGGCGATCTCCTGACCACGAGTGTCACGCACAGTGCACGCCACTCCCCCAGCATTCACCCGCCGCACAAACTCCCGCTCCACCGACTTCGGAGCCGCATCCCACTCCGAACCCGGAGTCGGGTTCAACGGGATCACATTCACATGGACCAACTGACCCAGATGCTGACGCAGCCGCTTCGCCAACAGATCAGCCCGCCAAGCCTGGTCGTTCACATCCCTGATCAGCGCGTACTCGATGGAGACACGCCGGCCCGTCACATCCGCGTAGTAGCGCGCCGCGGACAGCACCTCATCCACTGGCCAACGATTGTTGACCGGCACCAGGGTGTCCCGCAGCTCGTCATCCGGGGTGTGCAGTGACACGGCGAGCCGGACCTGCATCTTCTCGTCAGCCAGCTTCCGGATCGCCGGCGCCAACCCCACCGTCGATACAGTCACCGACCGCTGCGAAATCCCAAAACCACCGGGAGCCGGATCGGTGATCCGCCGTACCGCCGCGACCACCCGCCGATACGAGGCGAGCGGCTCACCCCTGACAACACACTTACAACGATCTCTACTCCAGCATCCAACCTGGTCAGACTAGGTTCGAAGCTCGAGCACCTGCAGCAGCCCCGCGTCCACCGCACACATCGACACCACGGACCAACGCGAACCGGAACAACTCGCCTGACACCAAGAAACCCGTACTGCGTTGGGTTCAGGCGATGTGATCATCGGGCTACCGATGCGTTTCCGCTCTACCCAAGGCCAGACACGGCGGCACTGGACACTGGACCGCACCGCCCACCCCACCAGGAGACACGCCCGTCTGGGCACCCGCCAACGCGGTCGCCGGACAGCCGACGGCGCTTCAGTTGTCGCGCGTCGACCTTCCCGCTGGCCGGCCGCGTGCCCTGCCGGATCCGACAGCGCAGACCACCGGCACAGTTACCTGGCCAGGGGCCACGCCACCACATCAGCAACTGATCACCGGCCCCTACTTAACAAGCGGGACACCCAGGAAGAGCACGCCGGCGACCACGGCCGTCACAGCTGCGGCGACAGCCAACAGATGACCCCACTCATCCCGCTTACGGACAACGACTGTAACCAAGCCGAAGACAAGTACCACGACGACCAAACGCCAGTCGATCACAACACCTCCTCTTCCGTTCGCGAACGTTCGCGAACGTTCGCGAACTCAGAGAGTACGCTAAAGTCCACCACGCGGAAACGGCGGGGACGGAGCAATGCAAAACCTGAACGCAACCAGCAACGATCGCTCCATCGGCGAGTCGACGATGGTGGCCGAGCTACGCGAGCTATGGCTGCAACGTGGCGAACCGTCGTATCGCGAACTAGCTCAGCGCACCCAACGCAGTCCATCGACGATCAACGCGGCGCTCACCGCGAAACGCGTCCCAGGCTGGAACGTGATCCGCGACCTTGTCGAGGCGCTCGGTGGTGATGTCGATCGCTTCCACAAGCTTTACCAACTGGGCCGCAGCGAACGCCTGGAGCTCGACGGACACGCCGATGAGCTGAGCGCGGAACTGAACATGCCCGTTTCTCGAACGCAGACAGATGCCTCGACCAGAGTCGTATCGCACGGTGGTTCCGTTTTCATCCAGTCGGGAACGCCTGCACCGTTCAACCCACTGACAGCGTTCGCACCCGCGGAGATCGTGTCGGCGTACGAGGCGACATGCCTTTCCTATGCCTCCGGGGCACACATGGCAGTCTTGGCCATGGCCAGGTCGCTGGTGGAGGCTGTGTGCATTCGGCAGGACGCAGGCGACCCGCCGGTCCAAGGACTCATCACACTGGCTGAAAAAGGCGTGATCACGAAGTCGCTCGCGGAACAGGGACAAGCCCTCTGGCAGCGCGCCTCCGAAGCTGTACACGGACAGATGGTTCCTCTTGCCAGCGATGCTACCGATGCTCTCGGATACGTGCTCGCGTTGCTGTCCTACGTCTACATAATCAACAGGAACGAGACATAGCAACGTTCCCCCTATTGCGCAGATGAACGCAACGCCTGTGCGACCTGATCACGCCACGCCCGCACCCAGGCTGCGTCCTTCCTCGGCTGCGAGGTCACCGTCCAGCACAGCCGCGACCGCCCAATGGTCAACGGCGTCGTTCGGCCACGCGTTCCCCAGACGGTGATCAAGGCCAAGTGCACCCCGTATCTCAAGCACGGCAAACCCGAGCGGCGCGCCGCGCTGATGAACCTGCCCGACACACTGATCATTAGCACCTACGGCGCGGAGTATCGGGGCATCGTCCAGTACTACCTACTCGCCAGCGATGTCTTTCGGCTCAACCGGCTACGCTGGACAGCCGAGACCTCGCTACTCAAGACGCTGGCCGCCAAGCACCGCTCGACCGTCACGGCCGTGGCCCGCAAACACCGGGCCATGATCACCACGCCGCACGGGCCGCGCGTGTGCTTCCAAGCCAGCCTCATCCGAGAGGGCAGGAAACCACTGGTCGTACGGTTCGGTGGCATTCCACTGAAACGGCAGAAGAAGACGGTCATCACCGACCGTGCTCCCCGATCCGCCCACCAGTCGCAAAGAGCTGACCCAACGGCTCCATAACGGCGCTGTGAGTACTGCGACACGCTGACCGAGGTGGAAGTCCACCAAGTCCGCACGATTGCCGACCTCATCCGGGCAGGACGGCCACAACCCAGGTGGGCACAGCCCATGGTCCGGATGCGCAGGAAACCCTCGTGGTCTGCCAATCCTGTCACCAGTCCATCCACCACGGGCACCCCTACCGCTATCACGGCGTAATCGCTGGAGAGCCTCGTGCTGGGAAACTAGCCCGCGGTATTCGGACCGGGGGTCGCTGGAAAAGGACCCACCTCCGGCGGGCACCTCGCCAGCGGCCTACCGGTATTGCGAAATGTCAATGCGCTGACAGCACCGGTCCGTAGCCTGCGCCTCGGTCAGACGAAACTTTGGGAAGAAGGGTAGCCAGATTTGCGGTCAACCCGTACATCCCTGGTTTCGGCTAACCACGGAGGTGAGCAGGGCGCTCGACCACGGTTAGCCTTGACGCAGTTCACCGTCTTCGACGGCGCCGTCTCCGACCTATTCATCGTGGTCCAGGCGGTCGACGACGCGCCGCGCCACCACCGCAACATCGAGACCAGCGACCTGGTCGCAGAGGTCGCCCGGTTCACTGCCCTGGACACGGAGCCGGTAACCCGTTGACAGGACGCCCACATCAGGCGGTCCCTGCTCTACGTGGTGCCCTTGCACGGCTTGAACCTGGCTGTGACGTCGTCATGAAAGCCGATCTTTGCGTGAGGTTTGCTCCTCGCCGAGTGTGCTTAACAAGTTGTCCGGAGGTGCCGTGCGCGCCTGTGGCACAGAAGGAGGCTCTCCGTTGATGCTGGCTAGGCCGGCGCCTAGGTCCAGTTGCGTGGCGATGTCAGCAACCATCGACTCGTATCCCCGATGATGCGAAGTGCTCGTTTGCGTGATTTCTTCCAGGCCGCGCACGAGGTCCAACTGTTCGGTGATGTCGGCGACTAGCGACTCGTGCAGACGTTCCGAGTTGATCTTTGGTGAACTGTCGTTGTCGGTCATCACTCGGCCTCCTTTTCCAGTCGCTTGAGCGTCTTGCGCGCCTGGTAAAGGTTTGCTCGAACGGTCGACCCGTCGAGTTGAAGAATATTCGCTATCATGGCCGGGCTGTATCCGTCGTACGTCCACGCCATAATCTGACGTTGTCGCAGCGGCAGTGCTCGGAGTCGTGCCAGCACCATTCGGTGCTGCTCTCGGCGGATCGTAAAGTCCAGTGGCCCGTCCTGTTTGGTCGGATTGTCGCCGACCTCGTCCAGGCTAACCTCAACATAGCTGGGTTTGGCTAACGTGCGGCCCCATGCGTGCGAAGCGACCGTCCGAACATAGGCATGTGGGTTTTTTACGCGGGCCCAGTGGTTCCATGTCGCGACCATGGACTCCTGGGCAATATCGGCGGCGCATTGCGGATCGGCGCCCATGGTTAGTAAAAAAGCAATCAAACGCGGCATTTGCTGACTGTAGAATTGCGAGAAATCAAGTGGCGATTCGGGTGAGGTAAAAGTCAATCGCCTATCGACCCTTTTTGGGTGTAGCTCACTCAACTCAGTCGATGCTGTAGATGTTGAACCCGCGTTGGGGCTTTCACTGATCTCGTCTTTTTTCATCGTCACCTCACCTCAGATGGGGTGATCTGGCCATGGTGTCGTGCTACTACGAGAGTACTGCCGTCCGCGCGGCACTCGATGATGCTGACGCCGGGAGGTAGAGCGTGCGCGAGTTGTGCAACCGAGGCAGTCCGGACTCGTTCAACTCGGCGCTTCCATATGAACAGCTGCCTTACAGCGAACACTACCAACGGGCTCGTTGCCATCAGCCATGCTTCGATCGTCATGCCGTCTCCTTCGCCGGACCCGAGCCGTACGCATACATAGAGACGACCACCAGACGTGGCGTGAAATTCGGTGAAGTGCGTACCTACGGTCATGTGTCCGCGACTAGGGCTCGGTAGACGCTCATGGACGCTGGCGCGTCCTCGGCACCGCGATCCGTCCCACACCCTATCTGCCGCTGGTCGTATTCGTCAGACGCGTGCTCACTATGCTTCGTCGTCGACTCGAAGGGAGTCCTGCTGCTTGTTCTACGATCCGACGGGTCTTCCAGTGCAGGGACCCCTGCCGCGCCAGCAGGCACGAACACATTCATCCGATGGTCGTCGGCGTTATGCGACGACTGTGTTGCGGCTTACCTGCTCGCCAGTCGCACCTTCATCCGTGCCGGGTCAACGCAAGCCAGGGCAGACTCTCACCAGTGCGATGACCAGAAATGATCACCGGGTTGGCGACACGCCGAGCGCGCCTGGGCCAGTGGTGTGGCGCACTCTTGATCTTGCCTGGGTGAAACGAGGTGCGTCATGTCCGAACCGGTCCGGGCGCGAAGCGCTTGTCCGCATAGTGCGGCACCACAGGCACGCCACACACCGCGCGGTACTTGCTGTTCATCCGTTCCGGCGTGCGGCATCGGTATCTGCTCGGCGGCGTTTGTAGGTGGCTTCGAGTTCCGCGCGGTAGTGCTGTGCCTGTTGCGAGGTGAGGATCGGGTGTGAGTAGAGGTCGAGCAGGGCCTGGAGCAGGAGGTGCTCACCCTCGGGTGTCGTGATGTCGGCGTGCAGGCCGCGCGAGACGTGCGGGGCGAGCATGCCGATGGCGAGGGCGAAGGCGGTCTGTACCGTGGCGCGGGCGCGGACAGGAGTGTCTGGTGGGTCTGCCTGGGCCTGATCCGCGATCGTCAGCCACGTCTGGGTGGAGGCCACCATGTGGTCGAACACGGCGGTGGCACGGCCCTCGAACAGGGCCCGGGCCAGATACTGGCGGTACGGGCCGATCGCCTCGAGCGGGCTCAGCAACCCGGCGTCCGCCGCGATCTGCGCCTCCAGTCGCTGGATGAGCTCGATGATCCACTCGTCACAGGCGGCGAGCAGTCTCTCCTTGGAGCCGTAGTGGTGGCGGATCAGCCCGGACGTCACACCGGCTCGTTCGGCGATGGCTCGGGTCGTCGCCCGTTCGTAGCCAACCTCGCCGAACAGTTGCATGGCGGCGTCGCGGATTCGGGCTTTGGCGGTCAGATCGTTCATGCCCCGAGGAATTGCCGTAGCGCGGCCGCGATCGCGGCGGGCTTGCCGTAGGTCTGCGCCGAGTCGTGGTTGAGCCCGGGCAGCTGCATCACCGTGGAGCGGGGCAGCACCCGGTGCAGCTCTTGGGCCGTGTTCACGAAGATAGGATCTGTCTGGCTGCCGTACATGAGCAATACGTCGGCCTCGAGGCGACGGTAGTCATCCAGCGTGCCCTGGGTGCCCAGCACCACGTCGAGCTCCGGGGGGAGGGCGGCGAGCAGGTCGCGCCAGGCGACGGTGTCGCCGCGCGCCGGTTGAAGCCGGAGGAGCAGGTCGACCAATCGCCCCGTCGGTCCCACTGGCAGATGGCGAATGACGGCAGCGAGCCACGCCGGAAAATGGCCGTCGCGTGCGGCCCGGGTGGCCGACTCCGCGGAGGAGAAGACGATCGCTGCACCGCCGTGTCCGGATCTGATCAGGTCCTGCATCGTCGTGAACACGCGCTGGATCTCGGCGTCGTCCCGGTGACCCAGCAGGAGCAGCGGTTCGTAGGCGGCGACCTTACGGACCCGGTCCAAACCGATCACGCCGTGTAGGGCGAACAGGCCGCCGTCGGCGGGCCCGAACACGAACTCGGCGCCGGTCTGGTTCACCACCGCGGCGAGGTCCTCGTCTTCCCGTTCGATGCTGTACTCGCGCCCCACCGGGCCGCTCATGCCACGACCCCGGCGGTCGGGTAGGTAGACGGTGTAGGCGTCAGCAAGAGCCAAGCCGAGCTTCATCATGTGGTGGGCCGCGTTCACTCCGCCATGAAGCAGCACCAATCCGGGGCCGTGACCGAGTTGGCGGTAGCTGATCGTCGTGCCGTCGGCCGATGCCACCCTTCCCTTGGAGTACGCGGCAGCTCTCTGGGGGTTCCTCGCATTGCTGGCGCGCATGGTGCCTCCTTTCTGACCGCCGCGGCAGGACGCCCACGCCGACGCCTGCCACAGCACATCCTACTCAAGCGAGTAGTTTACTACTCGCTTGAGTAGGGCATCAACAAGCTCACAGCTGACTCCTCCTGGGAGCGACGTCGGGAGGGTTGTCATCCGAACGGGATACCGGCCGTCTGACATCGCGTCGGTCATCCAGCGGCTGCGGTGGACCGCACAGCCAGATCACCGCGTTCACGTTCCTGCTCACGTGCGGTGACCACTATTGATCACCGGTTGATCACGCGGCCTTGGGCTGAGGACGACCCCACCGACGATGCCGTTCGTTGCGTACTCGGCACGTTCGCGGCGTTGCGCGGCCAGCTCACCGTGTCGGACCTTCTGGCGCTGCGCCCGAAGCAAGCGGACCTAGTGTTTCTTTCCGCATGTCAAACAGGACGGACATCGCTCATCTCCGACGAGCCGGTCAGTCTGGCGTCGGCTCTGATGATCGCCGGCTATCGCGATGCCGTTGGCACGCTGTGGCGTGTGACGGATCGTGCGGCAGCAATGGTGGCGGCGGAGTTCTACGCCGCCCTGGAGCGCCACGGGTACGGAGCCGATCGCGTGGCGCACGCGCTGAACGAAGCAATCACAACCCTGCGGCGCCGGCATCCGGACCGGCCCTACGACTGGCTGGCCTACATCCATCTGGGCCCCTAAACAGAGCCCGCGCTGTTCGGGTCGAGCAGCACGAGCGCTCCTGCACACGACCGAGCGTTCAGTAAGGATGCTTACGGCGGTACAGGGTCCACCGGAGCTTTTTCTCCGCCGCCGCGATGCTGATGCTTGGGGTTTCGGCATGGATCCACCGAGCCTCCGATCGAACATGATCTTCCTCGCCCACGCTGACCGACTCCCAGAACCCGAATGCATAGCAGCAGTTCGGGGAGGGCAACATGTCGGGCGGCTCACCGCTCCACCCAGCGCGGTATCCGTCAGCTACGCCTTCGACCACCACAACCGGGTCATGGAATGCTGGATGTCGCACTTTGGAGGTGACTGAGAACTCGGCGATCCGAAGTCCTAGTTCGGCTCCCGCCATGCGATTACGCCGAGCCGCCTCCCGGGCCCGGTTCAGACCGAACATGTAGCAGCAATCCTGGCCCTCCTCCTCTACGGCAGCCGCTCGGTCGTGGTAGGCGGCCTTGTACCCGACAACGGCCGCGTCGACCACGGAGCGGGGGTGGTGCGATCCAGGATGGGTGGCGTCGATGACGTCTTCCAGCTTCGGGACCTGTGCCCAACGACCGACCTTCTCCCGGCTCATGAGTCCACGGATGGCGGCCCATGCGGCCCCTTTGTCCGGGAAGAGACGACAACCGAACCGCGTGTCCTCGACGTACCAACCACCGGTGGCACAGGTGCCGACTGCTATAAAGACGGAATCCGGTTCTGGCACCTCGCACAGCTCCCACCACGCGTGGCACTCGTCACCGGCGCTGCGCGATGGGGTGAACGACCAATGCCGGGGAAGTTAAGGGTGTGGTGGTGTGTCAACCCCGGGTGAGTGAGGCAACGGAGCTCCCGCTAGAACATGGTCGACCAAGATCAACGTTCGGCGGGAGCTCCGTTGTTTGCGCAGT